>VFQR01000041.1_pt1 | contig 395382 bp, 428 predicted proteins | sample 3512321 | NCBI WGS metagenome assembly VFQR01 (sample SAMN10412374, study PRJNA504923) | tailings metagenome | isolation source: Relicate 3 Philex TSF1 revegetated site | place: Philippines: Tuba, Benguet | collected 2017-08-29
CCGCGAAGGCGGCCGTACCGTCGGCGCCGGCGTCGTCGCCAAGATCATCGCGTAAGCATCGAGCGTCAGACAGGACACAGGACAATGGATAGTCAGAATATCCGCATCCGCCTCAAGGCGTTCGATCATCGGGTGCTCGACCAGAGCACCAGCGAGATCGTGTCGACCGCGAAGCGTACCGGTGCGCGCGTGCGGGGCCCGATCCCGCTGCCGACCCATATCGAGCGCTTCACCGTGAATCGCTCGCCGCACGTCGACAAGAAGTCGCGCGAGCAGTTCGAGATCCGCACCCACAAGCGGCTCCTGGACATTGTGGACCCGACCCCGCAGACGGTGGACGCGCTGATGAAGCTCGACCTCGCCGCCGGCGTGGACGTCGAGATCAAGCTGTAAGGAACTGGACCGATGCGGACCGGATTGGTTGCACGCAAGCTGGGGATGACCCGGCTCTTCTCGGAGGACGGCACGCACGTGCCCGTCACCGTGCTGAAGGTGGACAATTTGCAGGTGGTGCAGCAGCGCACTGCTGAGAAGGACGGTTACACCGCCCTCCAGCTCGGCGTCGACACCATCAAGCCGAAGAATGTCACCAAGGCCCTGCGCGGCCACTTCGCCAAGGCGAATGTCGAACCGAAGCGCAAGCTCGTTGAGTTTCGCGTTCCGGCCGATGCCCTGGTGGAAGTCGGCGCCGAACTGTCGGTGGAGCATTTCATTGTCGGCCAGTATGTCGACGTGACTGGCACCACGATCGGTAAGGGCTTTGCCGGTGTCATGAAGCGGCACAATTTCCGTGGTCTGGAAGCCAGCCATGGCGTGTCGGTCAGTCACCGTTCGCATGGTTCGACCGGTCAGCGCCAGGATCCGGGCAAGGTGTTCAAGGGTAAGAAGATGGCCGGCCATATGGGCGACCGTCAGCGCACCCAGCAGAACCTGCAGATCGTGCGCACCGATGCCGACCGCGGCCTGATCATGGTCAAGGGCAGCATTCCGGGCTCAGAGGGTCAGTATGTGGTGGTTCGCGATGCGGTGAAGAAGCCGCGCGCCAAGGACCTGCCGATGCCGGCCGCTCTGAAGGCCGCCAAGTAAGGGTATAGGATCATGGCCGATAACATCGAAATCGCCGTGACGACGCTGGAGAACAAGGACTCGGGCAAGCTCACGCTGTCCAAGGACGTGTTCGGTCTGCCGCCGCGTGCGGACCTGCTGCAGCGTTACGTCATCTGGCAGCTGGCCAAGCGCCAGCAGGGCACTCACAAGACCAAGACTTATGGCGAAGTTGCCGGTTCGACCCGCAAGATCGTCAAGCAGAAGGGTTCGGGCGGCGCCCGTCACGGCGGCATCCGCGCTCCGCAGTTCCGCGGCGGCGGCAAGGCTTTCGGCCCGGTGCCGCGCAGCCATGCCATCGACTTGCCGAAGAAGGTCCGTAAGCTCGCGCTGAAGACCGCGCTGTCGACCAAGCTGGCCGAAGGTAAGCTGAAGATCGTCGACGCCGCCACGCTCAGCGTCGGCAAGACCAAGGACCTCGCCAGCAAGCTCAAGGTCATGGGCCTGGAGAGCGCGCTGGTCATCGACGGCAAGGTGCTGGACGAGAATTTCGCCCGCGCCATCCGTGCGATCCACAACGTCGACGTTCTGCCGGAGCAGGGCGCCAACGTTTACGACATCCTGCGCCGTGACACCCTGGTTCTGACCAAGGCCGCGGTCGAGGCTCTGGAGGCTCGCCTGAAATGACCAACGTGAATCATTACGATGTGATCCTCTCGCCGGTGATCACCGAAAAGGCGACCCGTACTTCCGAGTACAACCAGGTCACCTTCAAGGTGCCGCTGACCGCCACCAAGCCGCAGATCAAGGCCGCCGTCGAGGCGCTGTTCAAGGTCAAGGTGACGGCGGTCAACACCCTGCGCAGCAAGGGCAAGGTGAAACTGTTTCGTGGCGAACCGGGCCAGCGCTCGGATTGGAAGAAGGCGATGGTTACCCTCGCCGACGGCCACAAGATCGACGTGACGACGGGGATCTAAGCCATGGCGTTGAAGACTTATAAGCCGGTTACGCCGTCGACCCGCGGCCTCGTGCTCATCGACCGTTCGCAGCTCCACAAGGGCCGCCCGGTCAAGGAGCTGACCGAGGGCCTGAAGAAGACTGGTGGCCGCAACCATTTCGGTCGCATCACGACCCGTCACATCGGTGGTGGCCACAAGCGCCGCTATCGCATGATCGACTTCAAGCGCCGCAAGTTCGATATCAGCGCTGTTGTCGAGCGGATCGAGTATGACCCGAACCGCACCGCGTTCATCGCGCTCATCAAGTACGATGACGGCGAGCTCGCCTACATCCTCGCGCCGCAGCGCCTGAAGGCCGGCGACCGCGTGGTGGCGGGCGAGAAGGCCGACATCAAGCCGGGCAATGCGATGCCGCTGAAGTCGATCCCGGTCGGCACCATCATCCACAATGTCGAGCTGAAGCCCGGCAAGGGTGGCCAGATGGCCCGTTCGGCCGGCAGCTTCGTGCAGCTGGTCGGCAAGGATCAGGGTATGGCCCTGGTGCGCCTGGCCTCGGGTGAGCAGCGTCTGGTACAGGCCGAGTGCATGGCCACCATCGGCGCCGTGTCCAACCCGGACAACCAGAACACCAAGCTGGGCAAGGCTGGCCGCAAGCGCTGGATGGGCATCCGCCCGACCGTGCGCGGTGTTGCCATGAACCCGATCGACCATCCGCACGGTGGCGGCGAAGGCCGCACCTCGGGCGGTCGCCATCCGGTGACCCCGTGGGGCAAGAACACCAAGGGTAAGCGCACGCGTAACAACAAGCGGACGCAGAATATGATCCTGCGTCGCCGCCCGTCGGGCAAGCATAGCTGATCGGGCTAGGAGGTAGATCGTGACACGTTCTGTCTGGAAGGGCCCGTTCGTTGACGGGTATCTGCTGAAGAAGGCCGACAAGGTCGCAACGTCGGGCCGCAAGGAGGTCATCAAGACCTGGTCGCGTCGCTCGACGATCATGCCGCAGTTCGTCGGCCTGACCTTCGGCGTCCACAACGGCAACAAGTTCATCCCGGTAAACGTGACCGAGGATATGGTCGGGCATAAGTTCGGCGAGTTCTCGCCGACCCGCACCTTCCCGGGTCATACGGCCGGCGACAAGAAGGCGAAGAAGTAACCATGAGCAAGCAGGCGCGCGAAACCCGCCTCGGCGAGAACGAGGCCATGGCCGTGGGGCGCAACATCCGTGTGAGCCCCCGGAAGCTTGGTGTGGTGGCCGGTCTGATCCGCGGCAAGCGGGTCGAGGCTGCCCTGTCCGAGCTGACCTTCTCCAAGCGTCGTATCGCCAAGGATGTCCGCAAGGTCCTCCAGTCGGCGATCGCCAACGCCGAGAACAACCATCAGCTCGACGTCGACCGTCTGGTCGTCGCCGAAGCCAGCGTCGGCAAGGGCCTGGTGATGCGGCGTTTCCACGCCCGCGCCCGCGGTCGCGGCGCGCCGATCCTGAAGCCGTTCAGCCACATCACCATCGTGGTGCGTGAGCGCGAGGAAGAGAAGAAGGCTCCGGCCAAGGCCAAGACGGGCGCCAAGAAGGCGGCTCCGAAGAAGGCTGAAGCGCAGAGCGGGGAGCAGGCGTAATGGGTCAGAAAGTCAATCCGATCGGGCTTCGTCTCGGCATCAACCGGACCTGGGATTCCCGCTGGTATTCCAGCGACAAGGAATATGCCGGTCTGCTGCATGAAGACCTGAAGATCCGCAAGTATCTCGAGCAGCGTCTGGCCCAGGCTGGCGTCGCGCGCATCGTGATCGAGCGTCCGGCCAAGAAGGCCCGCATCACCATCCACTCGGCGCGTCCGGGCGTGGTGATCGGCAAGAAGGGCGCCGACATCGAGAAGCTGCGCTCCGACCTGGCCAAGATGACCAAGTCGGAAGTGCACCTCAACATCGTCGAAATCCGCAAGCCGGAACTCGATGCCAAGCTGGTGGCCGAGAACATCGCCCAGCAGCTGGAGCGCCGCGTGGCGTTCCGCCGTGCGATGAAGCGCGCCGTGCAGTCGGCGATGCGTCTGGGCGCCGGCGGCATCCGCATCACCTGCAGCGGCCGTCTCGGCGGCGCTGAAATCGCCCGCGTCGAATGGTATCGCGAAGGTCGCGTGCCGCTGCACACGCTGCGCGCCGATGTCGACTTCGCGCGCGGCACCGCCAAGACTGCCTATGGCAGCTGCGGCGTGAAGGTGTGGGTGTTCAAGGGCGAGATCATGGCTCATGACCCGATGGCTCAGGACAAGCGTATGGCTGAACAGAGCCAGGGTCCCAGCCATCAGGGCGGCCGTCAGGGCTGAGCCGGGAGTAACGACAGATGTTGCAACCGAAGCGTACCAAGTTCCGTAAGGCCTTTAAGGGCCGCATCCATGGCGTGGCCAAGGGTGGTACCGACCTCAATTTCGGCGCCTTCGGCCTGAAGGCCCTGGAGCCGGCGCGCGTCACCGCTCGCCAGATCGAGGCCTGCCGCCGTGCGATCACCCGTCACATCAAGCGCCAGGGTCGCATGTGGATCCGGGTGTTCCCGGATGTCCCGGTGTCGAAGAAGCCGGCCGAAGTCCGCATGGGTTCCGGCAAGGGCTCGCCCGAATTGTGGGTGGCCCGCGTCAAGCCCGGCCGCATCATGTTCGAACTCGACGGCATCCCGGCGACGCTCGCCAAGGAAGCTTTCGTGCTCGGCGCTGCCAAGCTGCCGATCAAGACCAAGATCGTCACCCGCCTGGGTGAGGGAGCGTAAGCCATGAAGAGCAGTGATCTGGTCGGTAAGACCAAGGACGAGCTGAACAGCAAGCTTGTCGACCTGAAGAAGGAGCAGTTCAACCTGCGCTTCCAGAAGGCGACCGGTCAGCTGGAAAACACCGCGCGCGTGAAGCAAGTGCGCCGCGACGTCGCCCGAGTGCGCACCGCCCTGCACAAGCAGGCCGGCGCCAAGAAGGCGTAAGGAGAGAAGAGATGCCGAAGCGCGTATTGCAGGGCGTCGTGGTGAGCAACAAGGGCAACAAGACCGTCGTCGTGAAGGTCGAGCGCCGCATCATGGACCCGGTCTACAAGAAGTTCATCCGCCGTTCAAAGAATTACCACGCCCATGACGAGAACAATTCTCGGAAAGAGGGCGAGGTTGTGTCGATTCAGGAATCGAAGCCGATCTCCAAGCTGAAGCGCTGGATCGTCGTCGAAAATCCGTCCTGAACCGCACATAGATAGTTAGCGAGGTACAGGTCCAATGATCCAGGTGGAAACCAATCTCGACGTCGCCGATAATTCGGGCGCACGCCGAGTCCAGTGCATCAAGGTGCTGGGTGGCGCGAAGCGCCGTACGGCCCATGTCGGCGATGTGATCGTCGTGTCCGTCAAGGATGCGATTCCGCGCGGCAAGGTGAAGAAGGGCGACGTGCATCGCGCCGTCATCGTGCGCACGGCGAAGGAAATCCGCCGCGCCGACGGCAGCGCCATCCGTTTCGACCGCAATGCCGCCGTCCTGATCAACAAGCAGGAAGAGCCGATCGGCACCCGTATCTTCGGGCCGGTCACCCGCGAGCTGCGCGGCAAGGGCCATATGAAGATCATTTCGCTGGCGCCGGAGGTTCTGTAAGCCATGGCCGAAGCTATGAAGATCAAGAAGGGCGACAAGGTCGTCGTGATTTCCGGCCGCTCGAAGGGCGCGTCGGGCGAGGTGCTGAACGTGAGCCGCGAGACTTCGCGCGTGACCGTCTCGGGCGCCAACAAGGTGACCAAGCATGTCAAGCCGACCCGCGCTGCCGCGGGCGGTATCGAGCAGCGCGAAGCCCCGCTGCATGTGTCCAACGTGATGCTGGCCGACCCGAAGGACGGCAAGCCGACCCGCGTTGGGATCAAGACCCTCGACGATGGCCGCAAGGTGCGCTTCGCCAAGCGCTCCGGCGAGATCATCGATCGCTGATGGAGGCTGAGATGGCCAATCCGCGCATGAAAGACATCTACGAACAGCAGGTCCGCAAGCAGCTGACCGAGAAGTTCGGCTACAAGAACACCATGGAAGTGCCGAAGATCACCAAGATCGTCGTCAACATGGGTGTGGGCGAAGCCGCCCAGGACAGCAAGAAGATCCAGCTGGCCGCTGCCGAAATGGCTGCCATCACCGGTCAGAAGCCGGTGCTGACCAAGGCCCGCAAGGCGATCGCGAACTTCAAGCTGCGTGAAAACCAGCCGGTCGGCTGCAAGGTCACGCTGCGTCGCGAACACATGTACGAGTTCCTCGATCGCCTGATCAACATCGCCCTGCCGCGCGTGCGCGACTTCCGCGGTGTCAGCGGCAAGAGCTTCGACGGTCGCGGCAACTACGCGCTCGGCCTCAAGGAGCAGTTCATCTTCCCGGAAATCGACTACGACAAGGTCGATGCTCCGCGCGGTATGGACATCATCATTTGCACCACGGCGAAGACGGATGAGGAAGCCAAGGCCCTGCTGGCCGGTTTCCGCATGCCGTTCACGAACTGAGCCGAGAAGGACACCTGACATGGCAAAAACCAGTTCGGTTGAGAAGAACGAGCGTCGTCGCAAGATGTCGGTTCAGTACGCTGCCAAGCGTGCCAAGCTGAAGGCTACGATCAAGAACAAGAACGTCACTCCGGAAGAGCGCTTCGAGGCGGCCCTGAAACTGGCCGAACTGCCGCGCAACTCCGCGAAGATCCGCGTGCGCAACCGCTGCGAACTGACGGGCCGCCCGCGCGGCACCTATCGCAAGCTGAAGTTGTCCCGCAACATGCTGCGTGAACTGGCCTCTGCCGGCCAGATCCCGGGCATGGTCAAGTCGAGCTGGTAAGGAGAGTAGAAGATGGCTCTTACCGATCCCCTGGGTGATATGCTTGCCCGTATTCGTAACGGGCAGCAGGCGGGCAAGGCGGCGATCGCCAGCCCGGCTTCGAAGCTGCGTATGAACGTGCTCGAAGTGCTCAAGAAGGAAGGCTATATCCGCGGCTATGAGCTCGTGGAAGATGGCAATAAACGTAACCTGCGCATCGAGCTGAAGTATTTCGAAGGCGAGCCGGTCATCAAGACCATCGATCGCGTTTCGAAGCCCGGCCGTCGCGTGTATTCGGCAATCAAGGACCTCGGCAAGGTGCGTGGCGGTCTCGGGATTTCGATCCTGTCCACCCCGCGCGGCGTCATGTCCGACACTGAGGCTCGTACCGCCAATGTCGGCGGCGAAGTCCTCTGCCGCGTGTTCTAAGGAGCTGATCATGTCGCGTATCGGCAAACATCCGGTTCCGGTGCCGCAGGGCGTCCAGGTCCAGTTGGCCGGCCAGACCCTGACCGCCAAGGGCCCGAAGGGCGAGCTGAAGCTCACCATCGTGGAAGACCTCGACGTCACTCTGGCCGACGGCAAGATCACCGTGAAGCCCCGTCAGGTCACCCGCCGCGCCCGCTCCATGTGGGGCATGCAGCGCACGCTGGTGAACAACCTGGTCAAGGGCGTCAAGGACGGCTACAGCGAAGAGCTGGAAATCAACGGCGTCGGTCTCCGTGCGGCGATGCAGGGCAAGAACCTGCAGCTCAACATGGGCTTCAGCCATGAAGTGATCTATCCGATCCCGGCCGGCATCGAAATCAAGGTGGAAAAGCCCACCTCGATCAAGATCTCGGGCGCGGACAAGCAGTTGGTCGGCAAGGTCGCCGCGGACATCCGCAGCGTGAAGCCGCCGGAGCCCTACAAGGGCAAGGGCATCAAGTATGCCTCCGAGACCATCCTGCGCAAGGAAGGCAAGAAGAAGTAAGGGATGCCGCTATGAGCCTGAAGACTCGCCTGAACGCTCTGAACGAGCGCCGCAAGCAGCGCAACCGCACCAAGATCGTTGCCGCCGCACATGGTCGTCCGCGTCTGAGCGTGCATCGCTCCTCGCGTTACATCTATGCCCAGGTCATCGACGACGTGAAGGGTGTGACCGTCGCCGCTGCCTCGTCGCTGGAGGCTGGCCTCCGCACGTCGCTGAAGACCGGTGCCGACAGCAAGGCTGCCTCCGAAGTTGGCAAGCTGATCGCCGAGCGCGCCAAGGCCGCCGGCATCACGGACGTCACCTTCGATCGTGGCGCTTATCTCTATCACGGCCGCATCAAGGCGCTCGCGGAAGCGGCGCGTGAAGCCGGTCTGAAGTTCTAAGAAAGGTTTGGGTACAATGGCTGCTACTCAACGGGGTGAACGAGAAGGCGGGCGTGAGCGCGGCGATCGCGGTGGTGACCGCGAGCGCGGCGAGGGCGATCTCGTCGACAAGCTGGTCAGCATCAATCGCGTCGCCAAGGTGGTCAAGGGCGGCCGTCGTTTCGGCTTCGCTGCTCTCGTCGTCGTCGGCGACCAGAAGGGCCGCGTCGGTTACGGTTCGGGCAAGGCCCGCGAAGTGCCGGAAGCGATCCGCAAGGCCACCGAACACGCCAAGCGCAACATGATCCGCGTCAACCTGCGCGAAGGCCGCACGCTGCATCACGACATCGAGGGCCGTCATGGCGCCGGTAAGGTGCTGCTGCGCACGGCTCCGGCCGGTACCGGCATCATCGCCGGCGGTCCGATGCGCGCCGTGTTCGAGACCCTGGGCGTCGCCGACGTGGTGACCAAGTCGCTCGGTTCGTCGAACCCGCATAACATGGTGAAGGCGACCTTCGAGGCCCTCAAGGGTCTGAATGCGCCCCGCCATATCGCGTCCAAGCGCGGCAAGAAAGTTGCCGATCTGCTCGGCCGCAAGTCTGAGACCGAGGAGTAAGCCCCATGGCTGCTGCGAAGAAGACGGCCAAGGCGGCCGGCAAGACCGTCAAGGTCACCTGGATCCGCTCGGCCAACAAGCGCACCGTCGACCAGCAGCAGACGCTGGTCGGTCTGGGCCTGCGCAAGCTGCATCAGAGCCGCGAGCTCGAGGATACACCCTCGGTGCGCGGCATGATCGCCAAGGTGCAGCACCTGGTTCAGGTCGAAGGCTAAGGATCACTGGGCTCGCCGATTTCCCGCGGGCCCGAGCGGAAGGGTTAGGAACATGCGTCTCAATCAGATTGCCGATAACGAGGGCGCCCGCAAGAACCGTATGCGCGTCGGTCGCGGCATCGGTTCCGGCAAGGGCAAGACCTCGGGCCGCGGCGTGAAGGGTCAGAAGGCCCGTACCGGCGTCAGCATCAAGGGCTTCGAAGGCGGTCAGACCCCGATCTACCGTCGTCTGCCGAAGCGCGGCTTCAATCCGCCGAATCCGGTTTCGTACGAGACCGTGAATATCGGCCGTTTGCAGGCTGCCATCGACAAGAAGAAGATCGATGCGGCCCAGCCGATCGACGAGGCGGCGCTGAAGGCCGCGGGCCTGTGCTCGCGCAAGGCCGGCGGCGTGCGTCTGCTCGGCACCGGCGAGCTGAAGGCCAAGGTCAACATCACCGTGACCGGCGCTTCGGCCACCGCCAAGGCTGCGGTCGAGAAGGCTGGCGGCAGCCTCACTGTGCTGGTTGCTCCGAAGGCGGAAGCCGAGCCGAAGGCCGAGAAGAAGGCCAAAGGCAAGAAGAAGTAAGTTAGACCTTTCAGGTCTCAGCGACGGGGCTCCGGCCCCGTCGCCAGTTTCAGGTTCACGCGGTCGGATTTTAGGGCTCGGACATGGCATCGGCAGCGGAACGCATGGCAGGCAGCCTCAACCTCGGGGCCTTCGCCAAAGCGACCGAATTGAAGAAGCGTATCTGGTTCACGATCGGCGCCCTGATCGTGTACCGGCTTGGCACCTATATTCCCCTGCCGGGCATCGATCCGCAGATCATGGCCGATATTTTCCGCCAGCAGGCGGGCGGCATTCTCGGCATGTTCAACGTGTTTGCTGGCGGCGCGCTCGCGCGCATGACCATCTTCGCGCTCAACATCATGCCGTACATCTCGGCCTCGATTATCGTGCAGCTGCTGACCGCGGTGACGCCGCAGCTCGAAGCGCTGAAGAAGGAAGGCGAGGCGGGGCGCAAGAAGCTGAACCAGTATACCCGCTACGGCACGGTCTTCCTGGCGATCATCCAGTCCTACGGCATCGCCGTCGGCCTGGAAGGCATGATGGGCAGCCGCGGCAGCGCCGTGATCGATCCGGGCATGTTCTTCCGCCTGACCACGGTGGTGACGCTGACCGGCGGCACCATGTTCCTGATGTGGCTGGGCGAGCAGATCACCCAGCGCGGCGTCGGCCAGGGCATTTCGCTGATCATCTTCGCGGGCATCATTGCCGAACTTCCCTCCGCCCTCGCGGCGACGCTGGAACTCGGCCGCACCGGCGCCATCAGCACCTTCTTCATCCTGTTCCTGCTGGTCATGATGGTTGTCGTGATCGCCTTCATCGTTTTCATGGAGCGTGCCCAGCGCCGCATCCTGGTTCAGTATCCCAAGCGACAGCAGGGCGCCCGCATGTTCGGCGGCGAAAGCTCGCACCTGCCGCTGAAGCTGAACACCTCGGGTGTCATTCCGCCGATTTTCGCCTCGTCGCTGCTGCTGATGCCTGCGACCGTGGCGCAGTTCACTGCCAGCTCGGGCGCGCCCGGCTGGGTCACCACGATCACGACCATGCTCGGCCATGGTCAGCCGCTTTACATGGCGACCTACGTCGCGCTGATCGTTTTCTTCTGCTTCTTCTATACCTCGGTCGTGTTCAATCCGAACGAGACGGCCGACAACCTGAAGAAGTACGGCGGCTTCGTGCCGGGCATCCGTCCGGGCCAGCGTACGGCGGAGTATTTCGACTACGTGCTGACGCGCCTCACCGTGGTCGGTGCCGCCTACATCGCCGGCGTCTGCTTGCTGCCGGAGTTCCTGATTTCCCAGTACTCGGTCCCGTTCTACTTCGGCGGCACCTCGCTGCTGATCGTGGTCAGCGTGACCATGGACACCGTCGCCCAGATCCAGTCGCATCTGCTGGCACACCAGTATGAGGGCCTCATCAAGAAGGCCAAACTGAGGGGAGCGCGCAAATAATGAGGCTGATCCTGCTCGGACCGCCGGGCGCCGGCAAAGGCACCCAGGCCCAGCGTCTGACCGCCAAGCATGGCCTGGTGCAGCTTTCGACCGGCGACATGCTGCGTGCCGCCGTCAAGGCCGGCACCGCCATTGGCCTGAAGGCCAAGGCCATCATGGACAGCGGCGCCCTGGTCTCGGACGAGATCGTGGTGGGTATCATCGCCGACCGCATCGACCAGCCGGATTGCCGCAAGGGCTTTATCCTGGACGGCTTCCCGCGCACCACCAAACAGGCCGAAGCCCTCGATAAGATGCTGGCCGAGCGCAAGCTCAAGCTGGACGCCGTCATCGAGATGCAGGTGAACGACTCCATTCTGGTTGAGCGTATCACTGGCCGATTCACCTGCGCCAAGTGCGGTGCGGGTTATCACGACAAGTTCCAGCCGACGACGCAGCCTGGTGCATGCGACCGTTGCGGCTCGACCGAGTTCACCCGCCGGGCGGACGACAAGGCCGAGACCGTGGTGCCCCGGCTGAAGGCCTATCACGAGCAGACCGCGCCGCTTCTCCCGTATTACGAGGGGCGGGGTATCCTGCGGAAGGTCGACGGGATGGCTGAAATCGACGACGTGACACAGCAGATTGAGGCGGTTTTAGCTTCGCTTTGAGCGCCTTTAAGTAGTTGACTGAGTAAAGGAAGTTTCTATAATCGCGCCCCTTGGCAACGGGCGCGAGCGACAATTGAGGCTGCGGATCCCGACGTAAGTCTATGACTTCGTTGGGTTTTGCTTATGCCTCATCGGTGCCAAGGTGAACGCTTCGACAAGGTTCGGGGCGGGTGATTCGAGGAGAAGAACGTGGCGCGTATCGCTGGCGTGAATATTCCGACCAACAAGCGGGTCGAGATCGCACTGACCTACATCTACGGCATCGGCCGGGTGAAGGCGAAAGAGATTTGCGAAAAGGTGGGCCTCCCGGCTGAGCGCCGCGTCAATCAGCTGACTGACGCCGAAGTGCTGCAGATCCGCGAGACCATCGATCGCGACTACAAGGTCGAAGGTGACCTGCGTCGCGAGATCGCCATGGACATCAAGCGTCTGATGGACTTGGGCTGCTATCGCGGCCTGCGTCATCGCAAGGGCCTGCCGGTCCGTGGTCAGCGTACCCATACCAACGCCCGCACCCGCAAGGGCAAGGCGGTCGCCATCGCCGGCAAGAAGAAGGCCGCGCGCTAAACCGTTAGCCCCCGTTTTAAGGACTGCAGGACACCCATGGTCAAGGACAAGGCCGCGCGCCCCCGGCGCAAGGAAAAGAAGAACATCACCTCTGCCGTTGCGCATGTGAATGCTTCCTTCAACAACACGATGATCACCATCACCGACGCGCAGGGCAACACCATTGCCTGGTCGTCGGCCGGTAGCCAGGGCTTCAAGGGCTCGCGCAAGTCGACCCCGTATGCCGCGCAGGTTGCCGCCGACACCGCTGGTCGTCGCGCCGCCGAGCATGGCGTGCGGACCCTCGAGGTCGAGGTGAAGGGCCCGGGTTCGGGTCGCGAGTCGGCGCTGCGCGCTCTGCAGGCTGTCGGTTTCGTCATCACCAGCATCCGCGACGTGACGCCGATCCCGCACAACGGCTGCCGCCCGCCGAAGCGTCGCCGCATCTAAACGGTCCGCGCCGGATTCAGGTCCGGTGCAGAAAGAACATTGAGGCCGGCCGCCATTCAGGGCGGCCGTTGCCGCACCCGAGGTGGTCTAGGCGGAGAGTTGCTTAGTTCCCGCCGCAACCGAACGAGGTTACAGGTGATCCAGAAGAATTGGACCGATCTGATTAAGCCGAACAAGTTGGTGATCGAGCCGGGCGCCGTGCCGGGCCGGACTGCCACCATTGTCGCCGAACCGCTGGAGCGCGGTTTCGGTCTTACCCTGGGCAACGCGCTGCGTCGCGTGCTGCTGTCGTCGCTGCAGGGCGCTGCCGTCACGTCGATCAAGATCGACGGCGTGCTGCATGAATTCTCGTCCATCCCTGGCGTGCGCGAAGACGTCACCGACATCGTGCTGAACATCAAGTCGATGGCGCTGAAGATGCACGGCGAAGGCCCGAAGCGCATGCATCTGAATGCGCAGGGTCCGGTCGAAGTGACCGCCAAGATGATCGAGACCGGCCATGACATCGAAGTCATGGACCCGAACCATGTGCTCTGCACGCTCGATGCCGGCGCCAGCATCCGCATGGAACTGACCGTCGAGACCGGCAAGGGCTATGTGCCGGCCTCGGCCAACCGTCCGGAAGATGCGCCGATCGGCCTGATCCCGGTCGATGCGCTGTACAGCCCGGTGCGCAAGGTCTCCTACAAGGTCGAGAATACCCGCGAGGGCCAGATCCTCGACTATGACAAGCTGACCATGCAGATGGAAACCAACGGCGCGATCAAGCCGGATGACGCGCTGGCCTATGCCGCCCGCATCCTGCAGGACCAGCTGCAGCTCTTCATCAACTTCGAAGAGCCGAAGGCGGAGAGCCGCGAGAAGATCACCAGCGAGCCGGAATTCAACCCGAACCTGCTGCGTCGCGTCGACGAGCTGGAACTCTCGGTGCGTTCGGCCAACTGCCTGAAGAACGACAACATTGTCTACATCGGCGATCTGATCCAGAAGACCGAAGCAGAGATGCTGCGCACGCCGAATTTCGGCCGCAAGTCGCTCAACGAGATCAAGGAAGTTCTGGCTCAGATGGGTCTGCATCTCGGCATGCATGTCCCCAACTGGCCGCCGGAGAATATCGAGGAACTGGCGAAGAAGCTGCAGGATCAGTACTGATCCTGCCGACCGCCTAAAGAAGAAGATCGAGGAGAGTCCCTATGCGCCATCGTAATGCCGGCCGCAAACTGAATAAGTCCAGCGCGCACCGTCGCGCCATGTTCGGCAACATGGTTGCCTCGCTGATCAAGCATGAGCAGATCACGACCACGCTGCCGAAGGCCAAGGAGCTGAAGCCGCTGATCGACAAGCTGATCACGCTCGGCAAGCGCGGCGATCTGCATGCCCGCCGTCAGGCGCTCTCCTTCATCCCGGAGAAGTCGGCGGTCGACAAGCTGTTCTCGACCCTGAACCAGCGCTATGCCTCGCGCAACGGCGGCTACAGCCGCGTGCTGAAGGCCGGTTTCCGCTACGGCGATGCCGCCCCGATGGCCGTGGTCGAGCTGGTCGACCGCGACGTGTCTGCCAAGGGCCAGGATTCGGGCCCGGTGGCGGCCGCGACCGAGGAAGCCGCCGCCTAAGCGGCTCCCGCATACAGTCTGCGAAACGGCGGTCCGGTCTCCGGGCCGCCGTTTTTCATTCCGGGGTCTGTCGCTCGGCTTCCGGGGTGAAGACCACGCCGGACAGGATCATCTCCACCCGGCTGTGGCCGAGCGGCAGGATCAGCGACTGGTGGTCGACATAACCGTCGTTGAACAGGCCGCGGCGGCGGATCAGGGCGAGCTGGCCGCTCTCGATCACCTCGATATAGGTCTGCCGGGCCTTGTCGGCGAGTTCGGGCCAGGGATGCTGGTCGAGATACTTGCCGGTCATGTCGAAGCCCTGGCGCTGCACGATGGCGGTGCCGAACAGGCGGTAGCGGAATCGCAGCGGCACCGGTTCGATATCGACCAGGATCAGATGCCCGATGATGAAGCGCAGCTCGAGAGGATCGATATCCTCGCGACCGGGATAGGGCCGGCCGGCGCGCTTCTCCTCCCAGTAGGCCTGCAGTCGCTGCAGGATCGGCTTGTCCAGCTTCATGGCCCGGCAGCATGGCTGCCAGCGGTGAATACGTCGTTAACCGTACCGCCCGGCCATTGAAAAGCCGGACCAAAGCTCCCTATGTAAACCCCGCCATGGCGCAGATCTCTCTCCGGACTCTCCTGAAACTGGCGCTGGCCGCCGTGCTGGCCGCTTTGCCCGTCGCCGCGGTTGCCCAGACCGTGCAAACCCGGCTGCCGGCCAGCCGGGCCGAGATCCAGCTGAGCTTCGCGCCGCTGGTGCAACGCGCCGCACCGGCCGTGGTCAACGTCTATACCCGCCGCGTCGAACGCGTGGCCTCGCCGTTTGCCGATGATCCGTTCTTCCGCCGCTTCTTCGGCAACCAGTCGCCCTTCGGCATGCCGCGCGAACGCATCGCGCAGTCGCTCGGCTCGGGCGTGATCGTCGAGGCCGAGGGCGTCATCGTCACCAACAACCATGTGATCGAGGGCGCCACCGAGATCGTCGTGGCGCTCAGCGACCGCCGCGAATTCGAGGCGCGCGTGATCGCCGCCGATCCGCGTTCGGACCTGGCCGTGCTGCGCATCGACACGCGCGGCGAGATTCTGCCCTATCTCGAATTCCGCGATTCCGACGAGCTGCAGGTCGGCGACCTGGTGCTGGCGATCGGCAATCCCTTCGGCGTCGGCCAGACGGTGACGCAGGGCATCATCTCGGCGGTCGGCCGCGCGATCTCCGACGACATGACGGCGCAGTCCTTTATCCAGACCGATGCGGCGATCAATCCCGGCAATTCCGGCGGCGCGCTGCTCGGCATGGACGGCAAGCTGGTCGGCATCAACACCGCGATCTTCTCGCGGTCGGGCGGTTCCATCGGCATCGGCTTCGCCATTCCGGCCAATCTCGTCTCGTCCACCGTGGCGAGCGCGATGGCGGGGAAGGGGATCAAGCGACCCTGGTTCGGCGCCAACGGCGAAGCCGTCACCAGCGAGATCGCGCAGGGGCTCGGCATGCCGCGACCGAATGGCGTGCTGGTCGGCGAGGTCTGGCGCGGCGGCCCGGCCGACCGTGCGGGGCTGAAGGCGGGCGATGTCGTGCTGGCCATCGACAGCCGCGAGGTCAACGATCCGCAGGCGCTGCGCTTCCGCATCGCCACCCGCAAGCTGGGCGAGACCGCGGCGCTGGATGTGCTGCGGCGCGGCCAGCGGCTGAACCTGCAGATCGCGCTGCAGGATGCGCCCGAAACGCCGCCGCGCAATCTGACGCAGCTGAGCGGCAACCAGCCGCTCGCCGGCGCCACGGTCGGTAATCTGTCGCCCGCCTTCGCCGACGAACTGGGCATGGACACGCTGGAACGCGGCGTCATCGTCACCGAGATCGCGCCCGGCTCGCCGGCCGCGCGGCTGCGCATCCGCACCGGCGATATCGTCATGAAGATCAACGACCGCGACGTCGAGGATGTGCGCGCGCTGCAGGCCCTGCTGAGCGGGGCCAGCCAGTGGACCGTGACGCTGCGGCGCAACCGGCAGGTGCTGTCGTTTACGGTGCGGGTCTGAGCATGGCGAAGCGTCCGGCTGCCATGGGCGGTACGGGCGAAAGCCTGTTCGCCGCCGCCGGCATGGAAGCGGCCGGACCGCTGGCCGATCGGCTGCGGCCGCGCACGCTGGACGATGTGATCGGCCAGGATCACCTGCTGCAGGGCGAGGGGCCGCTGGCCCGCATGGTGCAGGCGAAGAAGCTGTCGAGCCTGATCCTGTGGGGCCCGCCGGGCACCGGGAAGACCTCGATCGCGCGGCTGCTGGCCGATGCCACCGGACTGGACTTCGCGCCACTCTCGGCCGTGTTCTCGGGCGTGGCCGATCTGCGCAAGGTGTTCGAAGCCGCCCGCGAGCGCCGCGCACTGGGTCAGCGCACGCTGCTGTTCGTCGACGAGATCCACCGCTTCAACCGCGCGCAGCAGGACGGTTTCCTGCCCTATGTGGAAGACGGCACCGTGGTGCTGGTCGGCGCCACCACCGAGAATCCCAGCTTCGCGCTCAACTCGGCTTTGCTGTCGCGCTCGTCGGTGATCGTGCTGCACCGGCTGGACGACGCGGCGCTGGAAAACCTGCTGGCGCGCGCGGAAGCGATCGAACGCCCGCTGCCGCTGACGCCGGAGGCGCGCGCAGCATTGCGCGCCATGGCCGACGGCGACGGCCGCTATCTGCTCAACATGGCCGAGCAGATCTACACCTTGCCGCCCGACACAGCGCCGCTCGATCCTGCAAGGCTCGCAGAAACCTTACAAAAGCGCGCGCCGATCTACGACAAGAGCCAGGACGAGCATTACAACCTGATCTCGGCTCTGCACAAATCGCTGCGCGGCTCCGATGTCGATGCGGCGCTCTACTGGATGGCGCGCATGCTGGTCGGCGGCGAGGACCCGCTGTATATCCTGCGCCGCCTGGTGCGGTTCGCGGCGGAAGATATCGGCATGGCTGATCCGAACGCGCTGGTGCAGGCGCTGGCCGCCAAGGACATGTACGATTTCCTCGGCTCGCCGGAAGGCGAACTCGGTCTGGCGCAGGCGGTGATCTATCTCGCCACCGCACCGAAATCGAATGCGGCCTACAAGGCCGAGAAGGGCGCCAAGCGTGCGGCGCGCGACCATGGGTCGCTGGCGCCGCCGATGCATATCCTGAACGCGCCGACCAAGATGATGAAGGAGCTGGGCTACAGCGCCGGCTATGCCTACGATCACGATGCCGCCGACGGCTTCTCGGGCCAGAATTATTTTCCCGATGGAATGGAGCGGCAGATGTTCTACCTTCCGGTAGAGCGCGGCTTTGAGCGCGAGATCGTCAAAAGGCTGGATTACTGGCAGAAGCTGCGCAGCCGTCGCCAGGACGAGCAGGACTGACTCGGCGTCAGTTTCGTTAACCAAGCCCTAACGCTGACCGCGCCATAATTTTGCTGTAAACTGCCGGTATATCGTCATCGTCCAGCGGGTCGTCCGCATCGTTTTTCATGGAGCGTTTTTTCCGTGCTGCAGCGCATGGGTTTTCTCGGTGTCATGGCGCTTCTGCTGCTGGCTGCGGCGGGGGCCTACACCCTCTATATGTCCCTGCCGAGGGAAAAGCCCTTCTACACGCCGGGCGTGGTGCAGACCCGTGAAGACTGCTTCTACGGCAAGCTCGCGCAGTTCACCAACCTGACCCGCCAGATCCTCTTCAACGCCGCACAGGAATGCGAGATCGAGGTGCAGTCGGTGGAGGGGCATGAGCAGCGCCGCCAGGAATGGATCGAGCGCCAGGCCGAACGCGAGCGCCAGCGCGCCCTGAACCCCGAACCGGCGCCCGTGGTCGAAGAGCCCAAGGAAAAGGACACGCTGCGCCGCGTCTGGCGCTGACAGTCGGGCGTCTTCCGCCTAGACTGCCCCCATGTCCCAAGTCACCACCCGTACCGTCAGTGCCGACGAAGCCGACCTGCGCCTCGACCGCTGGTTCAAGCGTCATTACCCGTGGCTCGGCCACGCCAAGCTGGAAAAGCTGCTGCGCACCGGCCAGGTCCGCATCGATGGCGGCCGCGCCAAGGCCGCGACCAGGCTGGAATCCGGCCAGGCGATCCGCATCCCGCCGCTGGGCGAGCCGCCGAAGGACGACGACGCGCCGCGCACGCCGAAGCCGGCCAAAGCCAGCCCCGAACGCATCGCCGAACTGGAAGCCGCGGTGCTGCACAAGGACGATGCCGTTATTGTGCTGAACAAGCCGGCCGGCCTGGCCACGCAGGGCGGCACCGGCCTGACCGAACATCTCGACGGTCTGCTCGGCTATCTCAAATTCGGCGCCGCCGAGCGCCCGCGTCTGGTGCACCGCCTCGACAAGGATACGTCCGGCGTGCTGCTGCTGGCGCGCAGCGCCAAGGCCGCCGCCAAACTGGCGGAAGCCTTGCGCAAGCGCGACGCGCACAAACTCTACTGGGCGCTGGTGATGGGGGTGCCCGAGCATCGCATGGGCAAGATCGATCTGCCGCTGGCCAAGCTGGCCGGCGGCGCCGGCGAGCGCATGGTCTACGACGAGGACGAGGGCAAGAATGCCGTCTCGCTCTATCGCACGATTGAGACTGCCGGCAAGCGCGCCGCCTGGCTCGGCATGGCGCCGCTGACCGGCCGCACGCATCAGCTGCGCGTGCATGCCGCCGCCATGGGCACGCCCATCGTGGGCGACGGCAAATACGGCGGGGCCGAGGCCTTTCTCACCGGCGGCGTCAGCCGCAAGCTGCATCTGCATGCGCGCGGCATCAAACTGGCGCATCCCGATGGCGGCAAGCTGGAAGTGCGTGCGCCATTGCCGCCGCATATGGCCGCGACCTGGGATTTCCTCGGCTTCACCCTCGAGAAAAGCGCTGACGCATGGCTGGAAGAGTAGGCGAGCCGCTGCTGCCCGAAACCCTGCGCGCGCGCGCCCATCCGCTGCGCGCCGCGCTGGCTGCCGAAGTGCATGCCCGCTCGCCGCTGCCGATTGCCGCGCCGTCACGCGTGCTGCATCTGGGCCTGATGCTGCAGCCCGAGGAGGCCGCCGCCGAACGCGAGCATCTGGCGGCCTTGTGCCGCAGCTGCAACGCCGACATCCCGCCCTCGAACGCCAAGCATGTGGTTGTCGACCTCGGCCATGCGGCCTATCTGATCTGGGAACGGCGCACCGAATTCACCACCTACACTCTGTATCTGCCGCGCCAGGCCGGTGCGGCGCTGAGCGGCGCGACCGATCTGCCGCTGCCGGAGGACTGGCTGCAGGCCTTGCCCGGCCGCCTGATGGTGACGGCGGATATCACGCTGCTGGGGGCCAGTGAGCCGGCGCCGACCGAGGCCCAGCTGGCGCAGCTGTTCGACGGGCCGATGCTGGTGGCGAGCCAGGTGGCCGACGGCCATGCCACGGTCTGGACCGACTTCTTCCTCGGCACCGACGACAGCGTGCGCTTCCTGATCCACGACCGCGGCCTGACCGATGCGCAGCGCGGCCGGCTGGCGATGCGCCTGCTGGATATCGAAACCTATCGCATGATGGCGCTGCTGGCGTTGCCGCTGGCGCAGCAGGTGGCGCCGCGCATCACCGCGCTCGAACAGGGCCTGGCCAAGCTTTCGGCCCGCATGGTCGATATGGCGCATGAAAGCGAGCAGACCCTGCTGCTCGAACTCTCCGGCCTGGCCGCCGAAGTGGAAACGCTGGCGGTGGATACGCCGTATCGCTTCGGCGCCGGCCGCGCCTATCATGCGCTGGTCGAGCGCCGCATCGCCGAACTGCGCGAGGTGCGGGTGCCCGGCCTGCCCACCTTGGGCGAATTCATGGAACGCCGGCTGTCGCCGGCGATGCGCACCTGCATCACCATGGCCGAACGCATCGAGGGACTCTCACGTAGAGCAACGCGCATGGCCAACCTGCTGCGCACCCGCGTGGATGTCGCGCTGGAGCGGCAGAATGTCGAACAGCTCGAGGCGATGAACCGGCGCTCGCGACTGCAGCTGCGCCTGCAGGAAACCGTCGAAGGCCTCTCGGTCGCCGCGATCACCTATTACATGGTGGGGCTGGTGGGCTATGCCGCGCAGGGGCTTCACGCCGCCGGCCTGCCCGTCAGCAAGGATATCGCCATCGGCGTGTCGATCCCGGTGATAGGGCTTGTGGTCTGGTGGGGACTGCGGCGCTTCCGCCAGTCGCTGCAGAAGGGCGGGCTGTATTGAGGACGCTAGTTGCGGGCGAAATCGGAGTCCGTCCTCGACTATTCAGACTCGGTGAGATCAATCAACGTACCCGCCGGGTATTGGTCCCATTCGCTCTCGTACAGGAACTCGCCATCATTGTAGATTTGGATGACCATCCACTCTGCGTCATGTGGCCAGATCAGCCATATCTCGTCGGGTAGATCAGTTCGGTTCGCCGATACTGCCTCTAGAGTCTCGGTCACGATCACATGATTGGATAGCGAGATGTCGCCGTCTTCGAGTATCAGGACGGTGCGAGGACCAGCTTGCTTGCACTTGGTCAGCTTCGGGCATTTTTTGTTTAGCGCCATAGTCATGCGCTCATATCTGAGCGTGTCGAGTTCCTTCGGTGCAAACCGTGATATCTTTAGCTGACTGCCCGAGGACCAGTGCGCTTCGTGCTTCAGGTAAACCTCGAAGGGCACGCCATCGGGTTGTTCCTTCACGCACAGATCTTCACCTCGAGGACTGCGGTTGCGTGATGATCTTGTTGACGCACGCGCGTGAAAAGCGATTGCTCTTTCCCTGATCCATTTCACAAGTGCGGTTTTAACTGATGCGACATGCTTGGTTCGCACGCGCACACTGGTGGGCAGGATCAGGACGTACGTGCCAGGCGAGGGGAGTTGACCGGCCAATTCACGCTCGATATCCGGAATAAACTCCACAAATTCATGACCCAGTTCGATCTGGTTTGGGAAAGATTCAATCTGGGTGTGCTCGATGGCGTAGACCTGATTGCCCAATCGGCACTCGACTTCAATCGGGGGATCCCGCTTTTCTTTCTCAGGCAATGCAAGGTTAGACCGGGTTACGCCCAACCTTTTTTCAAGCGCGCGGATCACGGCGTCACAACACCGTCCCTCGTTGACCGATCCCACGTTTAGCCTTTTGCTGGCGTATTGTTCAGCAGGTTGCGTGCCTATAGAATGTTGCTATAATGTTCTTATCGCACCAGTGCTCAAAGCGCAAGCGGAAATCAAGACTGTCATACGTCCGAATAGGCCTCCGATAAGCCCGAATAAGACTCAAATAAGCAAAAATAAGGGTGCTATAAGCGCAAATAAGCACCGGATAAGCCTGCCATAAGCCGCTCTAGCAGGGTAATAAAGGTAGGATTCACAACGAGTTGTCAGAAAATCCGCCCGTAAAGGCGGCGCCTCCGAGGGAGAAATTAAATGTCGCGTCCGAAGACCCTGCTGGAAATGGCCGGCGCCGCCGGTATCCCGGTGGCCTGGGAGAAGTCCACCCTGCTGCTGATCGACCACCAGAACGAATATCTGGCCGATGGCGGCCTGCCGCTGACCGGCATGGACGCCGCCGTGGCCGAGATCGGCAAACTGCTGGCCGCCGCGCGCAAGGCCGGCGCGCCCGTCGTGCATGTGCGCCACCATGGCCGGCCGGGCGGTGCGCTGTTCAATCCGGAAGGGCCGAAGGCTGAGTTCATCGCCGGGACAGGTCCGCAAGGCAACGAGCGCGTCGTCACCAAGGGGCTGCCCAATGCCTTCGCCGGCACCGACCTGGATGCGGTGCTGAAGGAACTGGGTCGCAAGGAGCTGATCATCGCCGGCTTCCAGACCCATATGTGCGTCAGCGCCACGGCGCGCAACGCCATCGATCACGGCTATCGCGGCGTGGTGGTGAATGCCGCCTGCGCCGACCGCGACCTGCCGGATCCGGCCGGCACCGGCACCATCCCGGCGGCCGAGATGCATCGCATCACCATGGCGGCACTGAACGACCGTTTCGCGCTGGTGATCCCGAACGCGGCGGCGATTTCGTAAGCGTTATCTCGGAGTAGGCGCCGGCTATCTTACGGGAGGCAGCGGCGTCGCGTTGACGCCGCCGCGCGGCGCGGCGCTCATCTCCGGCACCGGCGCGCCCGCGCCGCCGCCGGTGGCGGAGGGCCGGTTGCGGGTGCGGCGGTCGGCCGGCAGGGTGTCCCAGACGCGGTCGGCCTCGGCCACGTTGAGTTTCTGGTCGCCGGGGCGGCAGGCGCGGCTGCGATACAGCACGCTGCGGCCGGGGAAGAAACACCACGAGGCCTCGGCGAGCTGCGCGCGCTGCAGCAGCTCGGCTTCCTCGGTGTTGATCCAGCGGCTGCCGGCCGGGCAGCTCGGCGCCTCGAACACATGCCCGGCGCTGTCGTTGTAGCAGAGCGCGAAGACGCCCTCGCCGACGCGGGCGTCGTTCACCGCGTAAGGCTGGCTCGGCACGCCGCCAGGGCCGGACGGCGGTACGTTCGACTGGGGGACGGCACCGATGCCCGGCCGCGCCGCCTGTCGTGCCTGCTGCTGCGGGAGCGGTGCGATCTCGGGCGCGCCGCGACCGGCGACCGGGCCGCGCGAGGTGGCGGTCGGGAACTGGCTTTGCGCGTCCGTGGCGGCGATGGGGGCATAGCCCGGGGCGCAGCGGCCGGTCTGGCTGGTGTAGAGCAGGCCGGTCTCGGCGCTGAAACAGGGCGTGCCGGCGCTGCTGCTGGTGGCGCCGCCGGTTTCGCTGGGCCGGGTGCGGATCTCGCCGCCCAGGCCGCGATACAGGCTGCGGTTCAGGTCGCGCATGCCGTCGCAGCCGGCGAGCCCGGCCGTGAGAAGGATCAGCGCGAAAACCGCAGGGCCGCGCCGCATGGCTGCGTCAGCCGCGGCCGCGATAGGACGGGACGCCCTGGTCGGGCAGCCACAGGCCGGCGGGCGGTTTGCCGGTCTGCCAGAAGACGTCGATCGGCATGCCGCCGCGCGGATACCAGTAGCCGCCGATGCGCAGCCAGCGCGGCTTCATCGCGGCGACCAGCCGTTTGGCGATGCCGATGGTGCAGTCCTCGTGGAAGGAGCCATGGTTGCGGAAGCTGTTGAGGAAGAGTTTGAGCGACTTGGATTCGACCATCAGCCGGTTCGGCACATAGTCGATCACCAGATGGGCGAAATCCGGCTGGCCGGTCATCGGACACAGGCTGGTGAATTCCGGCTGGGTGAAGCGGATCAGGTAGGTGGTGCCCGGCTGCGGGTTGGGCACGGTTTCCAGCCTCGCTTCGTCCGGGCTCTGCGGCTGCGCGGCGGCATGGCCGAGCTGCGTCAGGCCGTGGGTGACGGAGGCGGAAGAGGCGGTCTTGCGGGTGGACGCGGGTGTCTTAGGTTTGCTCATGCTGCCTGTTTGCCACAACAATACCTTGTTTGCATCTCCGGGCCGCCATTATCGGCTGTCACGGTGCTCCTGTCAGCCAAGAGGCATCCGGGTGGATGAACCGGCTGGCGACTTGCCCCCAAGGAGGCATCCATGACGACCCGTTTCAAAACCCTGGCCACTGCCGTGACCCTTGCCAGCGCCCTGTCGCTCGGCGCCACGGGCGCTTTCGCGCAGGCTGCGACCCCGGCAACCCCGGCCCAGCCGGGCGTCGCGGCGCCGGCCACCCCGGCGACGCCGGCCAATCCGGCCAATCCGACCGTCGGCCAGTCCAAGAAGGCCGAGCACAGCAAGGCCGATCAGCACAAGGCGGATGTCAAGAAGGCCGACGCCAAGAAAGCTGATGCGAAGAAGGACCTCGCCAAGCAGGACCAGGCCAAGCAGGACCAGAAAGCCCGCGACGCCAAGAAGGACGCAAAGAAGGCCGTCAACTAGCTTTCCCTCCGCAGACAGGAACGGCCCCTACCGCAAGGTGGGGGCCTTTTCTTTGCAGTATCAATATTTGTTGTGCGGGCCGGGAGCTGTTGAGTGAATACGGCGGCCGTGCGATTCTAGGTAGCATGAGTGCCAGCCCGCTTCAGCTGTCAGACAATTTCGACCCGCCGCGCCTCGTCATTTTCGACTGCGACGGCACGCTGGTCGACAGCCAGCATCATATCGTCAGCGCCATGCACAGTGCCTTTGCTGCGAATGGCCTGATGCTGCCCGAGGCCGATGCGGTGCGGCGCACCGTCGGCCTGCCGCTGGAAGTGGCGATCGAGCGACTGCTGCGGCCGCTCGGGGCGCCGGCGCTGCATCCCGTCGTCGAGGCCTACAAATCCGCCGCCATCGCCCAGCGGCTGGAGCCGGATCACCACGAGCCGTTATTCCCCGGCCTGGTCGGCACGCTCGACCGCCTCGATGAGGCCGGCTTCCTGCTCGGCGTCGCCACCGGCAAGGCGCGGCGCGGCCTGAATTTCACCCTCGCCACCCATGGCCTGACCGAGCGTTTCGTCACGCTGCAGACCTGCGATGTCGTGCCAAACGGCAAGCCGGCACCCGACATGGTGCTGCAGGCGATGGCCGAGACCGGCGCGGTGCCGGCCTCGACAATCGTGGTCGGCGACACCACCTACGATATGGAAATGGCCCGCAATGCCGGCGTGCAGGCGATTGGCGTCGCCTGGGGCTATCACGATGAGGACGTCCTGCTCCGGACCGGAGCGGCGAGCATCATCAGAAACTTCGGGGAACTTCCTGATCTGGTCGTGAATCTTCTGGCCAGGTCCTCGTCAGCCGTCTGAGGAGGAGCCGCATGCGTATTCTGAAATGGGTGGCAGCCCTTGTCGTGCTGCTGGTCGCCGGTGCCGTGATCGCCGTGCTGACGGTGGATGTGAACCGCTTCAAGCCGCAGATCGTGGCGGCAGCGGAAAACGCCACCGGGCGCAAGCTCGAGATCGCGCAGGATATGAAGCTCAGCCTCTGGCCGCTCGGCATCGGCGTGAAGCAGGTCAGCTTCGCCAATGCCAGCTGGGGCAGCCGGCCACAGATGGCCACCATCGGCGAGTTCACCGCCCAGGTCGATCTCATGGCGCTGATCGGCGGGCAGGTGAAGGTCGACAGTCTGGTGCTGAACGATGTCGACCTGCTGCTGGAAAAGGACCGGCAGGGCCGCGCGAACTGGGATTTCGCCGGGCAGCAGCCGGCACCGCAGCAGCAGCCGCAGACACAGCCGGCGCCGCAGCAGTCGGGCGGCACGGTGATCCCGGCCGTTCAGAATGTGTCGCTGAAAAATGTCCGGCTGGCCTATCGCGACGCCCAGGCGGGCAGCCAGAATAATGTCGTACTGAGCGAACTGACCGTGAAGCAGGCCAGCGGCGGCCTGCTCGCCGTGAAACTGGCCGCCGATGTCGATGGCAAGGCGGTAACGGCGGATGGCACGCTGGGCAGCCTCGACGATCTGATGTCGGGCAGCCGGCCCTGGCCAGTGAAGATGACCGCGACCCTGCCGGGCGCGAAAGCCAGCATCGACGGCAGCATCGCCCAGCCGATGCAGGCCAAGGGCATTGCGCTGAAGCTGACGGTCGACGCGCCCGATCTTTCCAAGGTCGCCGCACTTGCCGGGGCCAGTGTGCCGGCTGTGCCGCTGACCCTGCAGGCCGATGTGAAAGATCCCGGCCCGCAGCGCTACGCGCTGAGCAATCTCGCCATTAAGATCGCCGACAGCGATCTCTCGGGCAGCGGCGAGGTGAACCTGTCTGGCGCGAAACCGTCCGTGCGGTTCGATCTGGCGTCCAAGACCATGGATGTCACGCAGCTGATGCCCAAGGACAGCGCTGCTGCCAAGCCGGCGGCCGGCGGTGGCACTGCGGCTGGCGGGTCTGCCGCCAGCGGCGCCGGCGGGCAGAAGCGCCTGTTCAGCAGCGATCCGCTGCCGCTGGATGGCCTGAATGCCGTCGATGCGACCGGCAGCTACAAGGCCGAGCGGCTGAAGGCCCCGATGCTCGACGTGCAGGGCGTGGCGCTGACCCTGACGCTGAAGGATGGCGTGCTGAATGCCAAACCGGCCGTTGCCAATCTGGCCAGCGGAAACCTGAACGGCGACATCACCGTCAATGCGAAGAGCAAGGCGCTGAGCGCCAAGCTGGACGGTAAGGGCGTGGTGCTGAGCGAGTATCTGCAGAAGGCCGGCATCACCGATCTCCTGCGGCGCGGCGGCCCCACCGATCTGGTACTCGATGTCACCAGCAGCGCGGCGTCGATGCAGCAGATGATGGCCGGACTGAACGGCAAAATGGTGTTGAAGGTCGGTGAGGGCGAGCTGAAGGAGGAATACATCCGCGAATTCCTGCCCGGTCTTGCCCGTGCTGTGGCCGCGCTGGATCGCGCCACGGCCAAGACCAAGCTGCATTGCGTGGTCAGCGGTCTGGACTTCAAGAACGGTGTGGTGACGCCGAAGGCGATCCTGGCCGAGACCGGCAGCATGACGATGACCGGCGACGGCACCGTCAATCTGGGCACCGAGCGGCTCGACCTGAAGCTGGTACCGTCCTCGCGCGATACCGGTCTGGCGGCAGCGCTGCCGCCGGTGAATGTGCGCGGCAGCCTGACCGATCCCAGCTTCACGCCCGACACCGCGGCGCTGGCCAAGGGCGTGATCGGCACGGTCGCCGGTGTTGCCGCGCTCGGTCCGCTGGCCATTCTGTCGCCGGCCATCGGCTCCGGGGGCGACGATGCCGCCACTGCTTGCGCCAAGGCGGTGGCGCTGGCGGAGGGGCGCCCGGTGCCGCAATCTGCGAAACCGGCTGCGGGCGCGCAGCAGCAGCCGCAACAGCAGCCGCAGTCGAGCAATCCGGTCGACAATCTGAAGCGCGGTCTGGGTAACTTGCTGGGTCGCTGACGCGCCGCTATAAGCCGCGCCATGAAACGCTTCTACAAGCTCGCCGCGGCAGAGCAGGCCGGCGACTACGCGGTCGTCCGCTTGGATGGCCGTCTGTTGAAAACGCCGGCCAAGGCCGAACTGCGCCTGCCGACGCTCGCGCTGGCCGAAGCGATTGCCGGCGAGTGGCAGGCGCAGCAGGACGAGATCCGGCCGCAGTCGATGCCGCTGATGCAGCTGGCCGCGACGACGATCGACCGCGTGATGCTCGATCCGAGTTTTGCCAGCAAAGATGTGGTCCGTTACGGCGATACGGATTTGCTGTCCTATCGCGCAGACGAACCGGCGAGCCTCGCTGAGCGGCAGGCCGCGGAGTGGCAGCCGCTGCTCGACTGGTTCCGCGAGCGCTACGACGTACAGATGAACGTCACCGCGGGGATCATCGCGGTGGCGCAGCCCGCCGAACTAAAACCGCGGCTGGAGCGGGTCTGCGCCGGGCTGGATGCCTGGCGGCTGACAGCCCTGCATAGCGCGACGACGAATACCGGGTCGGTGGTGCTCGGGCTGGCCTTGCTGGATGGCCGTCTCGATGCCGACTCCGCGCATCGCGCCGCCCTGCTGGATGAGCTGCATCAGGTCGAGCGCTGGGGCGAGGATGCCGAGGCTGCCGCTCGCCGCGCCGGCCTGAAGGCCGATTTGCAGGCAACTGCCAGATTTCTAGCACTGTTACAGGTTGGAAACTGACCATACTGCCGCTGGATGCGTGCCTGATTCGTGACGCGGGCTGTGCTACCCTAATGCGAGCCAGTTTGCTATAATCGGCGGATTGCAGGGGTTGTCGGCCGGGGGGTCCGACATGTCAGCCACAGATATTTCCAAGCGCCAGCGGCCGAAGGTGGGATACGGCGAACTGCTCGCCACCATCGCCGACCACGAGAAATACCGCCAGCGACTGCCTGGCGGTAAACGGGCGATCTTTCAGTTCCGCGATCTCTCGCATCTGACCATGGCCGGTGCCGATCTGTCCGGTGCCGACTTCACCGGCTGCAATCTGCAATCGTCGAATTTCTCCGATACGAACCTGAGCAGTGCAGTTCTGTATGGCGCCGATCTGCGTGGTGCTGTCATGCATGGCGCGCGGCTCGACCGCGCCGACCTGCGCGGTGCATCGCTGCGTGGCGCCGATTTGACAGGCGCGCGTCTGCAGGATGCCGACATGCGCGACGGCGTGATCGCCGAGCGCGACATCAACGGCAACATGCGGCTGAAGAAACCGGATCACGATGCCGTCGATCTGGGCGGTGCGCGACTGGTCGCTGCCGATCTCACCGGGGCGAACATGACGGGTGTTGCCGCCGGGCGTACCGATTTCACCGATGCGGTGTTGGTCAACTGCGTGCTGACGCGTGCCAACCTCACTTCGGCGAAACTGGACGGTGCCAATCTGTCCGGTGCAGATCTCAGCGGTGCGAATCTCAAGGATGCGCGCCTGCGCGGTGCAGTGCTGGTCGGTGTGAAACTGGAAAATGCCGTGATGGCCGGCACGGATACGCAGGGTGTGCTGGATGAGAAGCCGCGCGGCCGTCCGCTGGCCGAACTCGGCGTGCCGATCGAGGAGGCCTTCCGCCTCTATCGTCTCTGGGTCGAGACCGGCGGCCGTCAGGGCCGGCTGTTCGATTTCAGCCGTCTCGACCTGCGCCATATCGGTGCCCGGCCCGGTATCGTGCTCACCGGTGCTGCCATGGATGGCGTCATCCTGCAGGGCCTGGATCTGGCGCGCGCTTCGCTGCAGGGCGCCAAGCTGTCTGAAGCCGATCTGCGAGATTGCAATCTTTCCGGCGCCGATCTGCGCGGTGCCAACATGAGCGGTGCCATGCTGGTGCGCGCCGATTTGCGCGACGCCGATCTTGGCCCGCTGAAAGTCAGCATCGACCGCGCCTTTCCGGTCAACCTGACCCGCAGCGTGCTGCGCGGGGCCGATCTGCGTGGCGCCAGCCTGAAACAGGCCTGGCTCGATGAGGCCGACATGTCGCGCGCCCTGCTGGAGGGGGCGGACCTGTCGGATGCCCGCCTGCCGCAGCGACAGGCCTGACAGCACTGATATATCAGCCGCGATAAACGCCGCTTATCGCTGGTGATATTGCACTGCACCCCAAGCTATTTGCCCCTGTCGCGCGATATGCTAAGGCCTATGCCACGGTCGTGTCATCGGCGCGTCATAAGCGTCAGGATAGGCGCTTGGCGTAAAGCCTTGCAGTGGGGAGTTGCATGCAGGACATCATCCGCCAGTTGGAAGAAAAGCGCGCCCAGGCCCGGCAGGGCGGCGGCGCCAAGCGCATCGAGGCGCAGCATGCCAAGGGCAAGCTGACGGCGCGCGAAAGGCTGGAACTCCTGCTCGATCCCGGCTCCTTCGAGGAGTGGGACATGTTCGTGGAACATGACTGCACCGATTTCGGCATGGACAGCCAGAAGGTGGCCGGCGATGGCGTCGTCACCGGCTACGGTACCATTAACGGCCGCGCGACCTTCGTGTTCAGCCAGGATTTCACCGTCTTCGGCGGTTCGTTGTCGGCGGCGCATGCCGGCAAAATCTGCAAGATCATGGACGCGGCGATGAAGGTCGGCCTGCCGGTGATCGGGCTGAACGATTCCGGTGGCGCCCGCATTCAGGAAGGCGTCGACAGCCTCGCCGGCTATGCCGAGGTGTTTCAGCGCAATGCGCTGGCGTCGGGCGTGGTGCCGCAGATTTCGGTGATCATGGGGCCCTGCGCTGGCGGTGCGGTCTATTCGCCGGCGATGACCGACTTCATCTTCATGGTGAAGGACAGCAGCTACATGTTCGTCACCGGTCCCGATGTCGTGAAGACGGTGACGCAGGAAGTGGTGACGCAGGAACAGCTGGGTGGCGCAGTGACGCATACCACCAAGTCGTCGGTCGCCGACAATGCCTTCGAGAACGACGTTGAGGCGCTGGCGCAGACGCGCCGCATGTTCGACTTCCTGCCGCTAAACAATCGCGAGAAGGCGCCGATCCGCGAGACCTGGGATCCGATCAATCGCCAGGAGGCCTCGCTCGACACGCTGGTGCCGCCCAATCCGAACAAGCCCTATGACATGAAGGAGCTGATCGAGAAGGTGGTGGACGAGGGCGACTTCTTCGAGATCCAGCCGAATTACGCCAAGAACATCATCATCGGTTTCGCCCGCATCGGCGGCCAGACCGTGGGCATTGTCGCCAACCAGCCGATGGTGCTGGCCGGCTGCCTGGATATCGACAGCTCACGCAAGGGCGCGCGCTTCGTGCGCTTCTGCGACTGCTACGATATTCCGATCGTCACCTTCGTCGATGTGCCGGGCTTCCTGCCCGGCACTGCGCAGGAATACGGCGGCATCATCAAGCATGGCGCCAAGCTGCTGTTCGCCTATGCCGAGGCGACTACGCCGAAGGTCACAGTCATCACGCGCAAGGCCTATGGTGGTGCCTATGACGTGATGTCGTCCAAGCATCTGCGCGGCGACGTCAACTATGCCTGGCCGTCGGCCGAGATCGCTGTGATGGGGCCGAAGGGCGCGGTGGAGATCATCTTCCGCAGCGAAATCGGGGATGCCGAAAAGATCGCGGCACGGACGGAAGAGTACCGCCAGAAATTCGCCAATCCCTTCGTGGCCGGCCATCGCGGCTTCATCGACGATGTGATCATGCCGCACAATACGCGCTTCCGGATTGCCCGCTCGCTCGCCATGCTGCGCGAGAAGAAGCAGGAGAATCCCTGGAAGAAGCACGACAACATTCCGTTGTGAGATCAGAGATCATGGCCAACAAGCTGTTCGATAAAATCCTGATCGCCAACCGCGGCGAGATTGCCTGCCGCGTGATCAAGACCTGCCGCAAGCTGGGCATCAAGACCGTGGCGGTCTATTCCGATGCCGACGATGGCGCGCTGCATATGCGCATGGCGGATGAGGCGGTGCATATCGGTCCGCCGGCCGCTGCCGAAAGCTATCTGGTGATCGAGAAGATCGTCGCGGCTTGCAAGCAGACCGGCGCGCAGGCGGTACATCCGGGTTACGGCTTCCTGTCCGAGAACCGCAAATTCGCTGCGGCGCTGAAAGAGGCCGGGATCGCCTTTATCGGCCCGAACCCGGACGCGATCTACGCCATGGGCGACAAGATCGAGTCCAAGAAGCTGGCCAAGCAGGCTGGCGTCAGCACGGTGCCGGGCTATCTCGGCGCGATCGGCGGCACCGACGAAGCGGTGAAGATCGCCACCGAGATCGGCTTCCCGGTGATGATCAAGGCCTCGGCCGGCGGCGGCGGCAAGGGCATGCGCATTGCGCGCTCGGCCGACGAGGTGGCGCAGGGCTTTTCGTCCGCCACCAACGAGGCGAAGAACTCGTTCGGCGATGACCGTGTCTTCATCGAGAAATATATCGAGCAGCCGCGCCATATCGAAATCCAGGTGCTGGGCGACAAGCATGGCAATGTGATCTATCTGGGCGAGCGCGAATGCTCGATCCAGCGCCGGCACCAGAAGGTCGTGGAAGAAGCACCCAGCTCGTTCCTCGACGAGAAGACCCGCAAGGCGATGGGCGAGCAGGCCGTGGCCCTGGCCAAGACGGTGAACTACGACAGCGCCGGCACGGTGGAATTCATCGTCGGTCCGGATCGCAGCTTCTACTTTCTGGAGATGAATACCCGCCTGCAGGTGGAGCATCCGGTGACCGAACTGATCACCGGCATCGACCTGGTCGAGCAGATGATCCGCGTCGCCGCCAATGAGACGCTCAGCATCAAGCAGGAGGATGTGAAACTGGATGGCTGGGCCGTCGAAGTCCGCATCTACGCCGAAGATCCGCTGCGCGGCTTCCTGCCCAGCACCGGTCGTCTGACCCGGTGGCGTACCGCCGAAGAATCAAATGTGATCCGCAACGACACCGGCGTGGTCGAGGGCAGCGAGATCAGCATGTTCTACGATCCGATGATTTCGAAGCTGTGCTCCTACGGCAAGGATCGTGCCGAGGCCATCGAGACGCTGTCGGCCGCACTGGACGAGACCTGGATCGCCGGCATCGGTCACAACGTCAATTTCCTGTCGGCCGTGCTGGATCATCCGCGCTTCCGCTCGGGCAATATTTCGACCAACTTCATCGCCGAGGAATGGCCGAACGGCTATGGCGGCACCGTGCTGCCGGAGAACCGGCAGAATAGCGCGCTGGCTGTCGCGACGCTGATCCATATCCGCAGCGAACTGCGCGCGCGTCATCTCGGCGGCAAGCTCGGCCTGCCGGAATGGCAGCCGGGTGAGGACTGGATCGCGGTCCTCAACAAGCAGGAATACAGGCTCAGCGTCAGCGATGCCGACGGCGGCTGCGATGTGAAGATCGGCAAGGCCAAGGTGCTGAAGGTGCGCAGCGGCTGGAAGCCGGGCGAGCCGTTCTTCCGCGGCACCGTGAATGGTGCCCAGGTTGTGGCCCGCGTGTCGCCGCGTGCCGATGGCGTGCGGATCGTGCATGGCGGCGCCGAGCTCGACGTGGCCGTGCGCACGCCGCGGGCTGCCGAACTGGCGCGGCTGATGCCGGAAAAGCTGCCGCCGGATATGTCGAAATATCTGCTCTGCCCGATGCCGGGCCTTGTGGTGTCGATTGCTGTCACCGAAGGCGAACCGGTCAAGGCCGGTCAGGCGCTGGCCGTGGTCGAAGCCATGAAGATGGAAAACGTGCTGCGCGCCGAACGCGACGGCACGGTGAAGAAGGTCAATGCCAAGAAGGGCGACAGCCTGGCGGTCGACCAGGTCATTCTCGAATTCGCGTAATCCCCCCGATGTCGATCAGGAGTTGTCGATGACTGCCGCTGCTCTCAACACCACGCTGCTGAATCATGTGATCCCGGGCATGCGCACGTGGCGCATTGTACTGGCCATGGTGGCCGGCTCCGCCGTGCTGGCGCTGTCGGCCAAGGCGCAGGTGCCGTTCTGGCCGGTGCCGATGACGCTGCAGACTCTGGCCATCCTGGTGATCGGCATGGCCTATGGCAGCAAGCTGGGCACGGCGACCGTATTGCTCTATCTCGCTCAAGGCTTTGTCGGCCTGCCAGTCTTCGCCGGCGCCAATGCCGGGCCGGCCTATTTCACGGGGCCGACAGCGGGCTATCTGGTCGGCTTCGTCGTGTCGGTCTGGCTGATCGGCTGGCTGGCCGAGCGCGGCTGGGACCGTTCGCTGCTGCGTGGCACGATTGCCATGACTGTCGGCCATGGTGTGATCCTGGCCCTCGGCGTGGCCTGGCTGTCGACGCTGGTCGGCCTCGAAAAGGCGATGGCCGTCGGCCTGCATCCTTTCTGGGCCGCCACCGTGCTGAAAACCGCTCTGGGCGTTGCCATCATGCAGGCCGCCTGGAAGCTGACCCTGAAGCGCCGCAGCCAGGACTGAGACTCAACCCGACTGCAGATACTGGATCGCGGCGTCGCGCTCGAACAGGTAAAGCAGCGTCAGCAGCGCTTTCCCGCGCTCGCTGGCCAGCTTCGGGTCGCGGTCCAGGATCAGCTTCGCATCGTCGCGGGCCGTCACCAGCAGGTCGGCATGGGCGGCCAGATCGGCGGTGCGGAATTCCGGCAGGCCGCTCTGGCGCGTGCCCAGCACTTCGCCGGCGCCGCGCAGGCGCAGGTCTTCCTCGGCGATCAGGAAACCGTCATCGGTCTCGCGGATGATCTTGAGGCGGGCTTTCGCGGTCTCGCCCAGCGGGCCGCTATAGACCAGCAGGCAGGCGCCGGGCTTGCCGCCGCGTCCGACCCGGCCGCGCAGCTGGTGCAACTGCGCCAGACCGAAACGCTCGGCATGCTCGATCACGATCAGTGTCGCATTGGGCACATCGACGCCGACCTCGATCACCGTGGTCGCCACCAGCAGCTTTGAGCGACCGGTTGAGAATGCCTCCATCGCGGCGTCTTTTTCGGTCGGTGTCATCTTGCCATGCACCAGCCCTATGCTGCCGTCGCCCAGCACCGGTTCCAGCGCCAGCTTGAGTGCCGAATGGCGTTCGGCCGCGGCGGCCAGATCGAGTTGTTCGTTCTCCTCCACCAGCGGACAGACCCAGTAGACCTGCTCGCCGGACTGGATCTTGCGCGTGACCGCGGCCACGACGTCGAGATAGCGGTCGGAGGCAATGGTGCGTGTGTCGACCGGGCTGCGGCCCGGCGGCTTCTCGGTCAGCTTTGACACATCCATGTCGCCATAGGCGGTCAGCGACAGCGTGCGCGGTATCGGCGTGGCTGTCATCACCAGGATATCGACGCCGCCTTTATCGCGCGCGCCCTTTGCGGCGAGCCCCAGCCGCTGGCTGACGCCGAAACGGTGCTGCTCGTCGATCACCGCCAGCGCCAGGTCCTTGAACACCACATCGTCCTGGAACAGCGCATGCGTACCGACCAGGATATCGATCTCGCCTTCGGCCAGCCGCTGCAGCAATGCGGCGCGCGCCTTGCCCTTGTCGCGGCCGGTCAGCAGCGCAATCGTGACGCCCAACTGCGCGCAATAGGGCGCCAGCGTGTCGGCATGCTGGCGTGCGAGAATCTCGGTTGGCGCCATTAGCGCGCCCTGCGCGCCGCCTTCGATGCAGAGCAGCAGCGCGTTCAGGGCCACCATAGTCTTGCCGCTGCCGACATCGCCCTGAAGCAGGCGTAGCATGCGGCGGTCGCTCGCCATGTCGGCGGCGATCTCGGCATTGGCCTCGCGCTGGGCATTGGTCAGTGGCCAGGGCAGCAGTTTTTCCAGCTTGTCGCGCAGGCGGCCATCGCCGGTCAGCTTGCGTCCGGTCTGGCGCTTCAGACGACGGCGTACCAGCAGCAGCGCCAGCTGGTTGGACAGCAGTTCGTCATACGCCAGCCGGCGCCGCGCCGGCGTGTCCTTCTCGATATCGGCGAGCCGTTCCGGCTTGTGCGCCGTCAGCAATGCCTCGCGCCAGGCCGGAAAGCCTTCGCGCTTCTGAAATGCCGGATCGAGCCATTCCGGCAGCTCCATCGCGCGGTCCAGCGCACCGCCGATGATCTTGCCCAGCGTGCGCGCTGCCACACCGGCGGTCAGCGGATAGACCGGCTCGATGGCGGCCATCTGTTCGATTTCTGCCAGTGTACCCATGCGGTCGGGATGCGTCATCTGCACCTGGCCGTCGAAAAGCTCGATCGTGCCGCTCACGATGCGCGTCTCGCCCTCCGGCAGATTCTTCCGCAGAAAATCTTCACGACCGTTGAAAAAGACCAAGGTCAGCCGCCCGCTGCCGTCATGGCACTGCACCTTGTAGGGCATGCGGTTGCTGCGCGGTGGCAGATGGCGGTCGACGGTGACCTCCAGCGTGGCAATGCGGCCAGGTTCGGCTTCGGCAATCGCGGGGCGGTAGCGGCGGTCGATCAGGCCGCTGGGCAGGTGCCACCACAGGTCCAGCACGCGGCTGCCGCCGACCAGCTTTTCCACCAGCGGCGCCAGCTTCGGTCCGCAGCCCTTCAGGCTGGTGATCGGTGCGAAGGCGGGAAACAGCGATTCCGGGCGCATGGCAGGTGGAAATTTCCGGGTAAACCTTGAGAATCCGCAGGTTTGCGTACTATATCCTGCCCACGTTCCGGAAACACCCCCAGGGGATTGCCGACCGATGGCCGAGGATATCGAAATCCGCCGCAAGCGCCTGCTGCATCGCAGCCTCTATACCGGCATGAAGGAGGTCGACATCCTGCTGGGCAGCTTCGCGCGCCGGCATCTGCCGACCTTCACCGAGGTCGAACTCGACCAGTATGAGACGCTGCTGGAGAGCTATGACGACCCGCAGATTTACGCTTGGGCGATCGGTCGCGACCCGGTGCCGCCGCATCTCAACACCGGCGTGATGAAGCTCCTCAAGGCCTACAAGCTGTCATTCTGACGTCATGAACTTTGCGCTGCCGGATATCCTGACCCGGCCGGGCCGCTGGGCATTGGCCGGCAGCCCGGAGGGGCAGGATGTGCGCCTGCTGGTCGCGCTGGCGCAGCGGCAAAAGGGCCGCGGCGTGCTGCATGTCTGCCGCGACGATGCGCGCATGGCGACGCTAGAAGCCGCGCTGAAATTCTTCGCACCCGACCTGCCGGTGCTGACCCTGCCGGCCTGGGACTGCCAGCCCTACGACCGCGTCTCGCCGAATGCCGAGATCGCCGCTCGGCGCATGGACACGCTCAATCGTCTCTCGGGCGAGCGGCCCGACGTGCCCTGGCTGCTGCTGACCACCGTGAATGCAGCGCTGCAGCGCCTGCCGCAGCCGGCATGGTTCGCGGGCACCGGCTTCCGCGCTGCCAAGGGTGGGCGGGTCAAGCCCGAGACGCTGACCGCTTACTTAAGCCGCAACGGCTACAGCCGCGTCTCCACGGTCAACGAACCCGGCGAATATGCCGTGCGCGGCGGCCTGATCGACCTGTTCCCACCGGGGACCGAGGCGCCGTATCGTCTCGATTTCTTCGGCGACGAAGTCGAAAACATCCGCCGCTTCGATCCGGCCACCCAGCGCACCATCGATGCCGTCACCGAGCTGTCGCTGACGGCCATGAGCGAAGTGCCGATGGACGACGACTCCATCGCGCGCTTCCGCAGCGGCTATCGCGAACTCTTCGGCACGGTCACCAAGGAAGACCCGCTTTACGAAGCGGTGTCGGCCGGCCGGCGCCAGATCGGCATGGAACACTGGCTGCCGCTGTTCTTCGACCGGCTCGCCACCGTGTTCGACTATCTGCCGCAGGCCGCAGTCGTGCTCGATCACCTGACCGCCGATGCCGTCGACGAGCGTTTCAAGGCGATTGCCGATCATTACGATGCGCGCAAGTCGGCCATGAAGCGCGGGCTGGAAGAGGGCGGTGCGCCCTACAAGCCGTTGCCGCCGGACCGGCTCTATCTGACGGCCGGCGAATGGTCCGCGCGGCTGGAGAAATTCCCGGTCGCGTCACTGTTTCCGTTCGAAGCTGTTGGCGGCACGGATGTCAAAGTGATCGACCTGAATGCCCGGCCGGGCCGCAATTTTGCACCCGAGCGGACCCAGGCTGCACAGGCGGCCGAGAAAAAGGCCGCGGTGGTCAGCGTCTATGATGCGCTGGGTGGGCATGTCGCCAAGCAGATCGACCAGGGGCGCCGGGTTCTGTTCGCCACCTTCTCGGTCGGCGCGCGGGAGCGCCTTGCCCTGGTATTGAAGGATCATGGCCTGCCGCTGCCGCAGGCCATCGAGGCCGCCAGCGAAATCGACGGTCTGCCCAAGGCGGTACCGGCCATTGCCGTCCTGCCAATCGAGCACGGTTTCGAGGCGGCCGATCTCTGCGTCGTGGCCGAGCAGGATATCCTCGGCGACCGTCTGGTGCGGCCGCGCCAGAAGAAGCGCCGGGCGGAGAATTTCATCGCCGAGGCCAGCGCGCTGCAGCCGGGCGATTATGTCGTGCATATCGACCACGGCATCGGCCAGTATAAGGATCTGGTGACGCTGGATGTCGCCGGCGCGCCGCATGACTGCCTGCTGCTGCATTACGATGGCGGCGACCGGCTGTATCTGCCGGTGGAAAATATCGAGATGCTGTCGCGCTACGGCTCGCCCGAAGCCGAGGTAACGCTCGACAAGCTGGGCGGCGTCGGCTGGCAGAACCGCAAGGCGCGCATGAAGCAGCGCCTCAAGGACATGGCCGGCGAGTTAATGAAGATCGCCGCCCAGCGCGAGCTGCGGCAGGGTGAGCGCGTGCTGCCGCCGGACGGTGTATATGAGGAATTCTGCGCCCGGTTCCCGTATGAGGAAACCGAAGACCAGGAACGCGCCATCAACGAGACGCTGGACGATCTGGCCAGCGGCAAGCCGATGGACCGCCTGATCTGCGGCGATGTCGGTTTCGGCAAGACCGAAGTGGCACTGCGTGCAGCTTTCGCTGCTGCCATGTCGGGCCAGCAGGTGGCGCTGGTCTGTCCGACCACGTTGCTCTGCCGCCAGCATTATCGCACTTTCTTCGAGCGCTTCCGCGGCCTGCCGCTGCGCATCGAGCAGCTCTCGCGCATGGTGACGGCCAAATCGGCCAAGGATACCAAGGCCGGCCTGGCTGATGGTACGGTCGATATCGTGATCGGTACCCATGCCGTGCTGTCGAAGAGCATCGACTTCAAGCGGCTCGGCCTGCTGATCATCGACGAAGAGCAGCATTTCGGCGTCAAACATAAAGAGCGCCTGAAGCAGCTCAAGGCCGAGGTCCACGTGCTGACCATGTCGGCCACGCCGATCCCGCGCACCTTGCAACTGGCGCTTTCCGGTGTACGTGAACTCAGCCTGATCGCCACGCCGCCGGTCGACCGCTTGGCGGTACGTACCTTCGTGACACCCTTTGATGGCGTGGTGATCCGCGAAGCTTTACTGCGCGAGCATTTCCGTGGCGGCCAGAGCTTCTTCGTCTGCCCGCGCATCGAGTATCTCGACACCGCTATGGCCTTTATCCGCGACCATGTGCCGGAGCTGAAGGCGGTGGTTGCGCATGGCCAGATGGCGCCGACCGATCTGGACGATGTGATGAATGCCTTCTACGACCGGCGCTACGATGTACTGGTGGCGACCAATATCGTCGAAAGCGGTCTGGACATTCCCTCGGCCAATACGCTGGTAGTCTATCGCGCTGACTTGTTCGGCCTGGCCCAGATGTATCAGTTGCGCGGCCGCGTCGGCCGCTCCAAGCTGCGCGCCTATTCCTATTTCACCTATCAGCCGGGCCGTCTGCTCAGCACATCTGCCGAGCAGCGCCTGCATGTGCTGCAGAGCCTGGACACGCTGGGAGCCGGCTTCAGCCTGGCGTCGCACGACCTCGATCTGCGCGGCGCAGGCAACCTGCTGGGCGAGGAACAGTCAGGTCATATCAGGGAAGTCGGTTTCGAGCTGTATCAGGAGATGCTGCAGGAGGCGATTGCCACGGCCCGCGCCACCGCGCGCGGCGATGTCAGTGCGCTGAGCGAGAAATGGTCGCCGCAGATCCAGATCGGGACGGCCGTTCTGATCCCCGACAGCTACGTGGCCGACCTGAATCTGCGCATGCAGTTATACCGTCGTGTCGCCGACCTGGACGGACGCGCCGATATCGACGCCTTCGCGGCCGAGATGATCGACCGCTTCGGGCCGTTGCCGCCGGAAGTGCATCATCTGCTCGATATCGTGGCGATCAAGAAGTTCTGCATCGAAGCCAACATCCTGAAGATCGAAGCCGGGCCTAAGGGCGCGACGCTGACCTTCCGCGACAACAGCTTCCCCGATCCGGCCGGTCTGGTGCTGTTCATCCAGTCGGAGCGCGGTGCAAAGCTGCGGCCCGATCATAAGGTGGTTCTGATTCGCGACTGGCCGGAGCCGGAGGATCGGCTCAAAGGCGTGCTGCATGCCTCGCTGCGACTGGCCGAAATCGCCACTAAGGCGAAGGCGCGGGTTGTGAAAAAAGCCTGACGTCTCAGGCTTGGCCGTGCTGGTCCGACTTTCCGGGCGGGAAACTCTGGCCTGCCCCGATGAAAGCAATTTCACCATCCGGTCCCAGCAGCGGCACTGCCACGACTTCCAGTAGCCAGTCCTGACCTAGTGTGCGTGCCCTTACATGGCCATAGATCGGCATTGCGGTGTGATGCACCATGGTTGCGCCCTTGACGAGAAAAGGACGCAAAGCTGGATCAGGATGTTCGTCGAGGAATTTTCCCGTCAGCTCATGGCCGAGACGCTGGACGATATCTGTGCCCACAAGCCGGTAGCGAAAACGCAGGGGCTCGGGCTGCACTTCCAGTAATGACAGTGAACCAAGCAGGAAGCGCAGGCGCAGCGGATCTAGGAAGTCCTTGCCCGGCGCCTGTCCATCTACATGGGCGTTGTGCCACAGCTCTAGGAACTGGCGCACGTTGGAATCCTGCACTTTCCCGGCGTCGCTGATGAAGTCCAGAGAGGGCTGGCCTTGCGGTACGACGGAGGCGGCCGGCAGTTCCAAGGTCAGGTCTCGTCGGGTGCCGCCGGTTCAGCTGCGACTCTGTCGATCACCTGCAGCAGGGCCTCTGGCGGCTGTGCGCCGGAGACACCGTATTTGCCTTCGAAGATGAAGAAGGGGACGCCGTTAATGCCAAGTTCGCGCGCCATCCGGTCTTCGGCCTCTACGACATCCGCATCGCGGCCTTCATCCAGCAGCTGCTTCACCAGCGCGCCGTCCATGCCTTCGAGATTTGCGGCATCGGCCAGAACCTGGTGATCGCCGATATCTCGACCCTGGATGAAATAGAAATTGAGCAGGCGTTCTTTCAGCTCGCTCTGTACGCCGGCTTTCAGCGCCCAGCGCAGCAGACTATGCGCCGCGAGCGTGTTGGGCGTGCGCTTGATGCCGTCGAAATTGAAGGCAATGCCTTCCTTGGCGCCTTCGGCGGTGACGCGGGCATAAATCTCCTTGGCCCGTTCCGGTCCGCCGAACTTGGCCTCCAGATAGCTTTTTCGGTCGGCGCCCTCGCGCGGCATGTCGGGATTGAGCTGGAAGGGCCGCCAGCCGATCTCGAAGGTAATATCCGGGCGTTGCGCCATCGCCTTCTCCAGGCGGCGCTTGCCAATGAAACACCAGGGGCAGATGACGTCGGAAACGATTTCGATGCGCATGCCGTTACGGTAGCGCAGCCCGGGCGATCCGGCCAGCCCTTGACCAGAAGCAATGGCCCGCCCAGCATTCGGGCAACGGGAAACAGGGAGGATTCGATGGGCAGCGGGATCAGTTTGAAAGGCAAGGTGGCGGTGGTGACCGGGGCCAGCAGCGGCCTGGGCGAACGGTTTGCCGAGATACTGAGCGAGGCCGGCGCCAGCGTCGCCCTGGCCGCCCGCCGGACCGACCGCCTGCAGTCGCTCGCTGACCGGATCTCGGCGTCAGGCGGCACGGCGATCACCGTGAAGCTGGACGTGAACGACTACGAGAATATCCAGGCGGCTTTCGCCGAGGTACGGCAAAAACTCGGCGGTACAGATATCCTGATCAACAATTCCGGTGTCAGCAAGCAGGGCCGGATCGTCGATGTGACGCCCGACGACTACGATTTCACCATGAACACCAATGCCAAGGGCGCCTTCTTCGTGGCACAGGCCGCAGCAAAGGACATGATCGACCGCAAGGTCGAAGGCCGTATCATCAATATCGCCTCCGTTGCAGGTCTGCGCGTGCTGGGCCAGTTGTCGGTCTATTGCATGTCGAAGGCCGCCGTCGTGCAGATGACCAAGGCGATGGCGCTGGAATGGGCGCGTTATGGCATCAACACCTCGGCGATCTGTCCCGGCTATATCGAGACTGAGATCAACCGCGACTACTGGGCGACGCCGGGCGGCAAGAAGCTGGTCGAAATGCTGCCGCGCAAGCGGGTGGGTGACGTCAAAGACCTCGACGGTCTGGTGCTGCTGCTGGCCTCGGGCGAGGCACGCTTCATCAATGGCGCGATCATCGCCGCCGATGACGGGCTGTCGGTGACCTGACGCTTACGACAGGCCCATGCGGCGCAGCATCTGCTGGCTTTCGGCCACCACGGTATTCGGGGCGAAGGTCATGCGGCTGCTGAACATGCTGATCATCTTGTCCATCAGCGTGCTGTAGCGGTTCCAAAGCGCGGTGCGCTCGCCATCGGTCTTGGCGGCGTTCCAGTCCTTCACATAGGCGGAACCGGCCTGCATCAGGGTCAGGCGGTCGTTGCTGGCGGCAACCTCGCGATAAGCCTGGGCCAGGTGCGGATCGGCGGCGAACAGCTTGCCGATCTCGGCCGCGTGGGGGTGGCCGTTGTCGACGATGATTCGGCCGTCCCCACCGGTGCTCAGCTCGACCGGGATATTCGGATCGATGCCATGGTTGGCGAGCGCCAGCTTGAACTGCCCGGCAAATTCTGCCGTGCGCTTCTGGATATCGGCGGCAATTTTGTCGAGCCGGATGGTCTTGGTGTCGGCGTCCCAGGCATCGCCGAACAGAACCTTGCCGAGCAGTTCCGGGCTGGGATTCTGGCCCGGAGAGACACTCGGAAGGCGGTTGGCAGACTGCTTTTCTTCAAGATAATCCGCGAATTTCGTCGCAGCGACCTTGGCCGGCGTGTTGGCGGCCACGGTCTGATGCGCGGTCAGAAGATCGCCGAAAACGGCCTTGGTGGAAGCGGCGGCAAGGATACCCATGACAAACCCCATCGATTGCTCTGATGGGGAAATTGCAAGGGCAATGCCACATTATTTCAGACTGTTTCCGCCAGTTTCTTGCGCTGCACCTTGCCATTGGCCGTGCGTGGCAGGCTGGGCACGAAGCGCCATTCGCGCGGACATTTATAGGCGGCGAGCCGGGCCTCGGCGAAGCGGGACAGTTCGGCCGGCTCGGCGGTCATGCCTTCGCGCAGCACGATGAAGGCAGCCACCACGGACACATCGGCGCGCACCCTGATCTCCGTGACGGCCACTTCTGCAATCGCCGGGTGATCCGCCAGCGCCATCTCCACCTCAACCGGCGAGACGCGATAGCCCATGGCATTCATCACATCGTCGTTGCGGCCGTGATGCCAGACATAGCCATCGGCATCCAGGCTGGCGAGATCGCCGCCGCAGAACCAGTCGCCGCGATAGACCAGCGCTTCTTCCTCGGGACGATGCCAGTAGCCCAGCATCATCGACGGGTCGCTGCGATGCACGGCGAGCAAGCCGATTTCGCCCTGCGGCAGCGGCGTGGTGCTGTCGCCGTCCGGTGACAGAATGGCAATGCGGCGGCCGGGCTGCGGCTTGCCCGGGCTGCCCGGCTTGATCGTCATGCCGGGGCCGGTCGAGATGTAGGTCGAGATCTCGGACATACCGAGCGCTTCGTACATCGGCTTGCCGGTGCGCTCCTGCCATTCCTGCAGCAGCGCCGGCGGCAGCGCTTCGCCAGCGGTCGCGCCATGTCGCAGGGCGGTGAGATCGTAGGCGTCGAGATTGCAGTATTTCAGGATCTGGCGATACAGCGTCGGCACAGCCGCGAAGATCGTGGCGCGGTGGCGCGCCAGCAGCTGCGGCCAGACCTGGATATCGCGTGGCCCGTTGTAGAGCACGGTCGTGGCGCCCACGGCCCATGGATCGACCAGGCCGACCCCCAGCGTATAGGTCCAGTTGAACGCGCCGGCATGCAGCATCACGTCGCTGTCGCGCAGGCCCAGCCAGCCCTGATGCATGGGGCGGCGGCCCCAGGCGGCGCGATGCGCATGCAGCACGCCCTTGGGACGGCCGGTCGTGCCCGATGTGTAGACCAGATACGCAGGGTCGTCGGCGCCGGTATCCATGTAGTCTGGCAGCGGCGCAAACTGTTTGAGCGCCTGCAGCTTGACCGGATCGAGCAGCAGCACGCCGGATGGCAGGCTCAGGTCGGCAGCAAGTTCCGCGCTCGCCGCCACGGCGGCAGCACCCGAATTCTCCAGCAGGTAGGCAGCCTCGTTCGGTGTCAGCTGCGCGCTGGACGGCAGCGCGACATAGCCGGCCGCCATGGTGGCGAAATAGGTCAGCGCGTAATCCGCATCGTTGGCCATGCGGATCATGATACGGCTGCGTGGCGGCAACCCTAAGCTCTGCAACCCGGCGGCCAGCCGGCGCACGGCCAGATCGGCCTCGGCGAAGCTCATGCGAAATTCGCTGTCGGCGCCGACCAGGACCATCGCGGTCTTGTCGGGTCGCAGCCGGGCATTCTCCGCCAGGCAATAGCGCGCGAGATTGAAGCGGGCGGGGACGGCCTCGGTCATGTTACCGCTCCAGGCGCAGCGCTGGGATATCGGCCATCCGCGACTCTTCGGCGGCTTCGCCATGGTTGAGGTGACGGATCAGATCGAGTGTGGTGGAGCGGCGCGTCAGCATCAGGCATGTGGATTCCCCGCCAGCGGAACGCGTCGCATGCCAGGTGCCCGGCCGCATGCAGATGCCCTGACCGGGATCGATGGCAAAAGCGCGGAGTGTCGCAAGATCGGGTTCGCCGGCCGCGTCGCTCGCGGCGACGATTTGCACAATGCTGCCGATCACCGGAACCACAGCCTGCTGCGTCAGGTGATGCACCTCGAGCCTTGCAACCGTGGTGTCGGTCGAGCGGTATTTGACCCAGAGAATCTCGTGTTCGCCGCCAGCGCCGGTATTGAAGACATGTTCGTGCCAGAAGTCTGAGGCCGGGCTGGTGAAGGCGACGGCGTCGGTTGCAGTCGACAGAGGTTTGCCCAGCATCCAGCCGAATGGCGCGACAGCGGGCGGGCTGATGTTTTCAATACGGAGGACTGTCATGTTCAGGCCGCTTCATGTGGCTTGGCGTCCGGCGTGCGCAGATAGAATAGCAGTGCCGTCAACAGGATGGCGAACTGAACGCCGAAGACGATGCGGTAGTCCAGTTCGGTCGGCACACTGCCTTTCGGTGCCATCCGGCTCATCAGCCAGCCGGTGAAGAACTGCTGGAAAGCGCCGCCGCCCATTGTGCCGATATTCAGCGTCGTGATGCCGCGACCGATGAGTTCCGCCGGAAAGACCGAACGCGCATGAGCGAAAATCATCACGATGCAGCCGTTCATCAGGCCCATGACGCAGAACAGCACGGTGATGACCAGAATGCTCAGGCCCGGTACCAGGACGATCACCAGCAGGCAGGCGAGCTGGCTGCCCAATCCGACCGCCAGCAGCCATTTGCGTGTGTTGAAGACGCGGTCCAGAGGCCCCCAGATGAAATAGCCGGCAGCGGCGCCCACGGCCATGAAGATCAGCACATTGCCGCGCGCTGCCGCATCCATGCCGTGCACGTCATGCAGGTAGGGCCCGCCCCAGAGGCCGATGATGGTGATGAAGGTGGCATAGGCCGAGAAGATGATGGCGAACAGGTTCGGGAAAGCGGGATGGCGTATGACGGCGCCGATCCCGCGCAGCGTCTCGGCCAGAGTCTCATTCGCACCGCTGCGTGCTTTTGCAGGATCGGGATGGTCCTCGATGGCCCAGAAGGACAGCGCGATCAGGCAGACGGTCAGCGCGGCCGTGATAAAGAAGGCAGCGCGCCAGCCATAGGCCTGCGCCAGCCAGGCCAGCGGCGCGGTCGAGGCGATGACGCCGAGATTCCCGACCGCGATGAGAATGCTGGACATCGTCGCAAATCGGTCCGGCGGGAACCAGCGCGAGAACAGCACCATCGGTCCGGTGAGGAGTGCCGCGCAGCCGAAGCCCAGCACGATGCGGGCGAGTGTCAGTTCGGTGAGGTTGCGGCCGAAGGCGAAGGCCAATGCGCCGATCAGTGCAATCACCAGCGTGACCAGAATGGTGCGGCGCGGGCCCCAGCGATCCAGCGCAATGCCGACCGGAAACTGGCTGACCGAGAAGGTGAGGAAGAAGGCGCCGGTCAGGATGCCGAGATCCTCTGGCGTCAGGGTCAGTTCGGTCATCAGGTCCGGCCCGATCACGGCATTGGCCGAGCGGTAGAACTGGCTGATCGTGTAACTGAGGCAGGCGCAGAACAGGATGCGCCAGGCGACGGGCATTACGGCCTCGTTATCGTTGTCTCGGACGGCCCGGCCATTTGATCAGGCCGGGAGCGGCAGGGCAATGCTTCCGCTGGCATGACGGACCACGCGGGTGGCGGCGTCGAATTCCATCAGATCTTCGCCGACCAGTACCGGGCCGGTGTAATCGGCGCGCACCTCCGTCAGCAATTTCCCGGCATCGAACTCGACCGGTACGAAATGGTTCAGGATCAGGCAAGCGGCATGCGCCTGGCTGGCCACCTTGCCGACTTCGGTGCAGAGCGTGTGGTAGCTGGCGACATTGGCGAGCGTTTCGGGCGAACGGCCGGGCAGCGCCAGCATCTCGCGATGGATGAAGCATTCATGCACCAACGCATCGGCATCCTTCGCCGCCTGGATCAGTTCGGGGCAGTAGGCGGTATCGCCGCTGAAGACGACCTTGTGCCGGCTGTCAGTGAAGACATAGCCGAAAGCGGCCTTGACCGGCTGATGTCGCACTGGCACGGCAATCACCGAAAGGTCGTCATCCTGGATGATGCGTCCCGCCTCGACGTCGGTGACGTCGAGTTCGAGCGCCGTGGTGGAGGGGCGTTTTTCGTGCGCGATGCGCTGATCGAGTTCCGGCTTCCACAGGGCCATCAGGCCTTTCACATATTGCTTCGTGCCGACCGGGCCGAAAATGCGCTGCGGACGGTCGCGGCCCTGATGCCAGCTGGAGATGATCAGCTGGAAGAGGTCGACGATATGGTCGGAATGCAGATGGGTCAGCAGCACGGCATCGATCTGCGCGCCGGACGTGCCCGCCGCCAGCAGGCGTTGCGTGACGCCCGAGCCGCAATCGATCAGGAACTGCCGTGTTGCGGTGCGTAGCAGGCTGGCCGGACCATAGCGTCTCGTGGAAACCTGGGGGCAGCCGGTGCCGAGCAGGGTGACGCGCATGGTCAGCGCAGCCTCAGGATCGGCACGGCAGCGCCAGCCTTGATGGCTGGACCGTGCGGCGGACGCACGATCAGGCAGTCGGCCTCGCTCAGGCGACGCAGCATCGAACTGTCCTGCTTGCCGAAGGCGGTGGCGACCAACTGGCCATCGTCCTGCCGCATCAGCGTGGCGCGCAGGTAATCCTCGCGCTTGTCGTTCTCGCTCAGGTCTGTGCTGCTGATCGCGGACTCAAAGCGGATATCCCAGTCGAGTCCGAGCATGGCGCGCAGCGCCGGAAGCAGGAAATTGTGGCCGCAGACCATGGCCGAAACCGGATTGCCCGGCAGGCCAAGTAGCGGAATCGAAGCGTTGTCGGCCAGATTGGCGCGGCCGAACATCAGCGGCTTGCCCGGCCGCATGGCGATATTCCAGAAATCGATGCTCTTACCGCCGCCGCCGAGAATTTTGTGGATCAGGTCATGCTCGCCAAAGCTGGCGCCGCCGAGCGTCAGCAGCAGGTCGCAGCCAGCGGAAGCGGAGGCTTTCTCGCGCAAATCGGACTCGGTGTCGCGCGCAATGCCCAGATCGATGGCGACGCCGCCATTCGCTTCGATCAGCGCGCAAAGCCCGATATTGTTCGAACTGACGATCTGGTTCGGGCCGATCGGCTCTCCGGGGCGGGCGAGTTCGTCGCCGGTCGCCAGCACGGCGATGCGCGGCTTCCGCCGTACCTGCAGCCACGGCACGTTCATCGCCGCAGATAGCGCCACATCCGCCGGTCCGAGCAGGCGGCCTGCCTTCAGAAGCACCTGACCTTCGGCGAAATCGAGACCGGCCTTGCGGATCCATTGGCCGGGCCTGGGCGCTTCGCGCACGGTCAGCGTATCGCCAGCCAGATCGGCGTCTTCCTGGATCACGATGGCGTCGGCGCCATCGGGTAGCGGCGCGCCGGTGAAAATACGCACACATTCGCCCGGACCGACCGTGTCGTCATAGCGGCCGCCGGCGGCAGCGTGGCCGACGGGTTTCAGTTTGGTGGGAATGCTGCCGAGATCGGCCTGCCGGCAGGCCCAGCCATCCATGGCACTGACATCGAAGGGCGGCTGCGTGCGGCGTGCCGCGACATCCTGCGCCAGGACGCGGCCGTAGGCGCTGCTCACCGCCACCGTTTCTGCGGCCATCAGCGGCAGGGCGGCGACAATGCGGCTGCGGGCCTCCCGAACTGGAATCATGATGCGTTGAAGTCGCCCGACTTGCCGCCGGATTTATGCAGCAGCCGGATATCGGTGATCTGCATGCCGCGATCCACGGCTTTCACCATGTCGTAGATGGTCAGCGCGGTCACGCTCGCAGCGGTCAGCGCTTCCATCTCGACACCGGTGCGACCTTTCAATTTGCAGGTCGCGACAATGTCTATGGCGTTGCCCGCTATATCGGGAGTCAGTTCGACGGTGACCTGGCTCAATGCCAAGGGATGGCAGAGCGGGATCAGGTCTGAGGTCTTCTTCGCGGCCATGATGCCGGCGATGCGAGCTGTGGCCAGCACATCGCCCTTGGCGGCCTGGCCGGAGAGGATCAGGTCGAGCGTCGACTTCTGCAGCAGCACGCGCGCGCCGGCCTTGGCGACGCGTTCGGTCTCGGCCTTGGCCGAGACATCGACCATATGGGCTTCGCCCGCCTCGTTCAGATGCGTCAGCTTGCCGCTACTCATGCTGCCAGTTCCTTGCCTGTGAGTAGCAGGCGCGTGGCGACTTCCACGTCAGGCTGGCGCATCAGGCTTTCGCCGACCAGGAAGCATTTGGCGCCGCAATTTGCCATGCGGTCGAGATCGGCCTTGGTATAGAGGCCGGATTCTGCCACCAGCATCTTGTCGGCCGGCACGCGGGCGGCCAGCGCCTCGGTCGTGGCGATATCGACGGCGAGCGTCTTCAGGTTGCGATTGTTGACGCCGAGCAGCGGACTCTTCAGCTTGAGCGCACGGTCCAGTTCTTCGCCGTCATGCACTTCTACCAGAACATCGAGGCCGTAGTCTGCAGCGGCAGCTTCCAGTTCGGCGGCCTGCGCATCGCTCAAGCTTGCCATGATCAGCAGGATGCAGTCGGCGCCCAGCGCGCGCGCCTCGATCACCTGATAGGGATCGAGCATGAAATCCTTGCGGATGATGGGCAGGTTCACAGCCTTGCGGACCGCGCGCAGGTAATCGTCATGGCCCTGGAAAGACGGCTCGTCGGTCAGTACCGAGAGGCACGTTGCGCCACCTGCGGCATAGGCGCGCGCCAATGCGGGCGGATCGAAGTCGGCGCGGATCAGGCCCTTTGAGGGCGAGGCCTTCTTGATTTCGGCGATCAGGCCGTAGCGTCCGGCCGCGACCGTGGTCTGCAGGGCCCGGATGAAGCCGCGCGGCGCCGGCGTAGCCCGGGCCTGCTGCTCCAGCGCCGAGGCAGGCAAGGCGGTCTTGCAGCGTGCGATATGCTCGCGCTTGTAGGCGTTGATCCTGGCAAGAACGTCGCTCATGACGCCTTCTTCTTGACTGGTTTTTCTTCCTCGGGCGGAGGCGGCGGCGGTTCATGGGTGATTTCGATCAGGCGGGCCAGCGCGGCACGCGCCTTGCCGCTGTCGATGGACTGGGCGGCCAGCGCAGCGCCGTCGCGCAAATCCTTGGCCTTGCCGGCGATCAGCAGGGCGGCGCCGGCATTGAACAGTACGATATCGCGGAAGGCCCCCGGTGCGCCATTCAGCACGGCACGCAGCGCCACAGCGTTTGCGGTCGGCTCATCGCCCTTCAGGTCTTCCAGCCTCGCGCGCGGCAGACCGGCATCCTCAGGCGAAATCTCGAAATGCCGCAGCTTGCCGCTGTCCATTTCCGAGACATAGGTCGGGCCGGTGGTGGTGATCTCGTCCAGGCCGTCGGAGCCATGTACGACCCAGACTTTCTCGGCACCCAGCTTGCCCATCACTTCGGCGAGCGGCTGCACCCACTGACGGTCGAACACACCGATCAGCTGGCGCTTCACCAGCGCGGGATTGCTCAACGGGCCAAGTAGATTGAAAATCGTGCGGGTGCCAAGTTCGACCCGCGTCGGGCCGACATGTCGCATCGCGCCATGATGGCGCGGCGCCATCAGGAAGCCAACACCGGCCTCTACAATCGCCTTTTCGATCAGCCGGAAATCGCAGTCGATATTCACGCCGAGTGCGGTCAGAACATCGGCTGCTCCGGTCTTCGACGACACCGCGCGGTTGCCATGCTTAGCGACGTGTACGCCGCAACCGGCCAGCACAAAGGCTGAGCAGGTCGAAACATTCCAGGTGCCCTTGACGTCGCCGCCGGTGCCGACAATGTCGATTGCGTCGACCGGGGCCTTCACGCCATGGACTTTTGCACGCATGGTCATAGCGCCGCCGGTGATTTCGTCGACGCTTTCGCCGCGCACCCGCAGCGCCATCAGGAAAGCGCCCATCTGCGACGGCGTGGCATTGCCCGACATCATGACTTCGAAGGCGGTGCGGGCATCATCGACGCTCAGTCGTGCACCACCGGCCACCAGTCCCAGCAGCCGCTTAAATTCTGTTACATCCGCACTCATGCCGCCTGTCCGTGCTCCGCAATCTTGCCTACCGGAAGGCCGCAATAGCGCACAAAATTTGCCAGCATCGCAAGTCCGTGTTCGGAGGCGATGCTTTCGGGGTGGAACTGCACGCCATGGATGGGCAGGTCGCGATGCGCCACGCCCATGATCACACCGTCTTCGGCGCGGGCGGTCACCGTCAGGCTGTTCGGCACCGTGGCCGGGTCGATGGTCAGCGAATGGTAACGGGTGGCGAGGAAATCCTGCGGCAGGCCGGCAAAGACGCTTTCCCCGGTATGGTGCATGCGGCTCATCTTGCCGTGCAGCGGCTGCGGCGCGCGAACCACCTTGCCGCCGAAGGCCTGGCCGATAGCCTGATGGCCGAGGCAGACGCCGAACAGGGGCAGGCGGGTTTCGGCTGCCTTGTCGATCATGGCGAGGCAGATGCCGGCGCGGTCGGGGTCGCAGGGACCCGGCGATAACACCACGCCGGCGGGCTTCATCGCCAGAATGGCCTCTGGCGTGGTCTCGTCATTGCGAAAGACCTGCACGGGGGCACCGACCTGGCCGAAATAGTGGACCAGATTCCACGTAAAACTGTCGTAGTTGTCGATTAGGACGAGCATGGGCTGGTGTTCCTCGGATACTGAGAGCCTAGCATAGCCTCCGGCGCGAACGCCACGGCTCCGCACCCGCCACGCTAGTATGCGATTCACCATTTTCTTTCGCAGATTCAATGGGGTTGCCCGAAATCGAAAAACCCAGAACAATCGGCTTGAGTTAGAATCAAAGGGGAAGCGCGATGACAGGTGCGCCGATGACCAAGCGACAGGGCGGTATCCGTCAAAGGCTTTACCTGGCAGTAGGGACTATTGCCTCTTTCGCATTGATTTCCGCTGTAACCGGATGGGTGTCGCTGTCCCGGCTCGACAGCGCGATTACGACCGTAACCGACGAAGGGGTGGAGTCCGTTGTGGCCGCCCTTGCGCTGGCCGAGCGGGTCGCGGATATGGCAGGTGCGGCGCCGGATCTGGTGTCTGCAGCAAATGAGGCCGAGTTGAAGGCCACCGCGACCGGCAACAAGGAACGCGAAGCCGATATTCGTGCGGTTCTGGACCTCGTTTCCGCCCGCGTGACAGGGGAGACCCTGGAGAAGATCAAAACTGAGACCAACGGCCTGCTGGCCAATATCAACCGGCTTGAACAACTGGTTGCAGCCCGGATCCAGACCAGTGCACAGCGCGTGCAGGAAACCCAGGGCCTCTCCAAGGCGCATGAAGGCTTCCTGCGGTTTGCCAACCCGCTGATCGACGATGCGGTGGTGGATCTCAACGGCAGCATGCTGAATGTGACCCGCAGCGGCGACATCACCCGCATCGAGCGGTCGCTGACCCGCATGGCCAATAACGATCTGATACTTGTGCAGGCAACAGCCACGCTGATCGGGGAGGTCAATAACGCTGTCGGCCTGCTCGCCGTCGGCTCTCAGGCTGCCACGCGGGCGGAACTGAACGATATTTCCCAGCGCTTTGCTGCTTCGGCGGAGCGCGTGAGCAAGGCGCTGGCTGTCGTCGAGAGGATCAACCCGCATCCCGAACTGATCAAGGCAACCAAGGAAGTACTGTCTTTCGGCGATGAAGGCACTGGCCTGTTTAGCTTCCGCGAACAGGAGCTCGACTCGCAGGAATATTCGCTCTCCACGCTGCGGACCAGCCGCGATGCCGCGAAGCGACTGGGTGCGCTGACGCAGGACGTTGTCGACGACGCGAATCTCGGCGTTGCTGGTGCAACTGCACAGGCCAAGAACGTCAGCATGGTCGGCATGACCACGCTGATCGTTGTCGCGATAGCCAGTCTGGTGGCGGCATTTCTGGTCGGCTGGCTGTATATCGGCCGGCGGATTGCGGACCCCTTGGCCTTGTTAACGGAGGCGATGGGACGGCTTGCAAATCGCGAGTGGGCGACTGAAGTACCGGATCGTGAGCGCGGCGATGAGATCGGGGCCATGGCCCGGGCCGTGCAGGTGTTCAAGGAAAACGGTCTTGAGAATGAGCAGCTGCAGATCGAGGTCGAGCGTAACCGGCAGACGACCGAAGAACAGCGCAAGGCGCAGGAGGCCTTGCTGGATCGTGCGGTAGGCGAGGTGGTCGGAGCGGCCGCGGGCGGCGATCTTTCTGCACGCATCGATACCAGTGCCCTCAGCGGGATGACGGCGCGGCTGGGCGAGCGGATGAATGGACTGCTCGGCACCGTCGACAAGGTATTCGACAATCTGGGTGAGGCGCTGGGCGCCATGGCGCGTGGCGACTTCACCTACCGGATCGAGGCCGAATATGACGGCGTGTTCGATCGTCTGAAGCAGGACGCCAACCGTACGGCCCTGCAATTGTCCGAAACGGTCGGCAAGGTGACGTTTGCCGCCTCGGCCGTGCGCGATGCGGCAGCCGAGATTTCCACCGGCAGCAGCGATCTGGCCGGCCGTACCGAACAGCAGGCGGCGAGCCTGGAGGAAACTGCAGCTTCGATGCACGAAATCACGGCGACCGTGAAGCAGAACGCAGATAATGCCGAAGCGGCCAACAAGCTGGCCGCTACCGCACGCAACACGGCGGAGAAGGGCGGCAGCGTGGTGCAGGATGCCGTCTCAGCCGTCAGCCGTATCGAAGACAGCGCAAAGAAGATCAGCGACATTGTTGGCCTGATCGATGAGATCGCTTTCCAGACCAACTTGCTGGCGCTGAATGCCTCGGTGGAAGCGGCCCGTGCTGGCGAAGCGGGCAAGGGCTTTGCCGTGGTGGCGCAGGAAGTACGCGCGCTGGCGCAGCGTTCGGCGGATGCCAGCCGCGAGATCAAAGCCCTGATTCAGGCCAGTACAGGCGAGGTTCGCGAAGGTGCGCGTCTGGTCAACCTGACCGGCGCCAGCCTGACCGAGATTGTCACCGCCGTGAAAAAAGTGGCGGATATCGTCGGTGAGATTTCCTCGGCCAGCCGGGAACAGGCTGTCGGGCTGGAAGAGGTCAATACGGCTGTGGCCAATATGGACGAGATGACCCAGCGTAACGGCGCGCTGGTCGAGCAGACCACGGCCTCGGCCACGGCCATGGCCCGGCAGGCGCAGGAACTGGCCGATCTAGTGGGTCAATTCCGCGTCTGAGGGTGGCAATTTACCTATTGAACCCGGCGGCTGGCGCGTTATACCCATCCTCGTCTTTTAAGGCGTATCTTTCCGCAGGAGGTTGTTATGGCCACGGATGCCATTCGGGTCGCGATTTTGGGTGCCAGCGGCTACACGGGCGCGGAGCTGCTCCGCGTGCTGCTGCGTCATCCGCGCGTCCGCGTGGTCGCCCTGACGGCCGACCGGAAAGCGGGCGAGGGGATCGACACGGTCTTCCCGCAGTTCATCGGTCTCAACCTGCCCAAGCTGGTGACCATCAAGGAGGTCGATTGGAGCGGTGTCGATGCCGTCTTCTGCGCCCTGCCGCATGGCACCACCCAGGAAGTGATCGCCGGCCTGCCCGAGCATCTGAGGATCGTCGATCTTTCGGCGGACTTCCGGCTGCGCAACCTGGATGAATACGCCAAGTGGTACGGTCATGAACATCGGGCGCCGAAGCTGCAGGACGAAGCCGTCTATGGCCTGACCGAGGTCTACCGCGACAAGGTGGCGAAGGCGCGGCTGGTGGCCAATCCGGGCTGCTATCCCACCTCGGCCCAGTTGCCTCTCATGCCGCTGCTGGAAGCCGGCCAGATCGATCCCGACGACATCGTGATCGATGCCAAGTCGGGCGTATCGGGAGCCGGACGGGCGCTCAAGGAAGGTTCGCTCTATTGCGAGGCGGCGGAGGGTATCCATGCCTACGGCGTCGGTTCGCACCGGCATGGCCCGGAAATCGAGCAGATCCTGGCGGATGCGTCCGGTCAGCCGATGGCGGTGAACTTTACGCCGCATCTGATGCCGATGAATCGCGGGATGCTGTCGAGCATCTACGTGAAGCTGAAACCGGGCGTCAGCGCTGACGATCTGCGCGCCACGCTGGTGAAGCGCTATGCCGACGAGCCTTTCGTGCAGGTTCTGCCGCAGGGCCAGGCACCGCAGACGCGGCATGTGCGCGGCACGAATTCCTGCCATATCGGCGTGTTTGCCGATCGGGTGAAGGGCCGCGCCATGCTGTTCTCGGTGATCGACAACCTGATGAAGGGTGCGAGCGGCCAGGCGGTACAGAACTTCAATGTGATGTACGGCCTGCCGGAAACCACGGGTCTTGAGCAGATCGCTCTGTTCCCCTGAGGCGCTGAGCGTGAGCTTCATCCTGCCGTTCGGCGACAATCATCCGGCCATCGCGCCGGATGCCTTTGTCGCGCCGAATGCGACAGTGATCGGCGATACCGAAATCGGTGCCCGCAGTTCGATCTGGTTCGGCGTCGTGATCCGCGGCGACGTCAACAGTATCCGTATCGGCAGCGATACGAATATACAGGACGGCAGCGTCGTACATGTGACCCGGGCGAAATTCGCCACCGAGATCGGCTCGGGCGTCACCATTGGTCATCTGGCCCTCGTGCATGGCTGCCGGCTTGAGGACAACTGCTTCGTCGGCATGCAGGCCACCGTGATGGATGGCTGCGTGATCGAGAGCCAGGGCATGCTGGCAGCCGGCGCCCTGCTGACGCCCGGCAAACGGGTAGCGGCAGGCGAACTCTGGGCTGGACGACCAGCCAGGCTGATGCGTCGTCTCGATACGGACGAATTGCGCAATATCACCGAGACGGCCGTGCATTATGCCCGGCTGGGGGCTGCTTATCAGAGTCAGCTGGCTGCAACGAGCCGTTAAGACTTTCTTGAAATTGCCCCACTTACATTCCATCTCATAACTCGTAATCCGGCTCGCCGCCGGTATGTGGATGGACAGATGATGACCGGCGACGCCCATCATGCTCCGTGGCCTGATGATCTTTACGATCAAATCAAGGCGCATGGAGAATTCCTGTCAGGCCGTCTGGGCAAGCTGACGCGCGGCAAACAGCTCACTCTGGTGGGCGCCGATCTGACCGGCATCAAGCTTGTCGGGATGAACCTCCAGCGCACGGTGTTTCGAGGCTGCCGCTTTTATTGCGCCGACCTGCGCAATTCCGACTTCAGCCAGGCCGTCCTGACCGGTTGCGATTTTTCCGGCGCAGACCTGACCAATGCGCGCTTCGTCTGGGCCAATCTGCGTGGTGCCGATCTGTCGCGCGCGATCCTGAAGGGCACACGGTTCGAGAATGCCGATATGCGGCCGATGACCGATCCGCCGGTTCCGCCCCACGGCAAGGGCGGTGTCGTATCGATGAGCGACACCACGCTGCACAACACCAACCTGTCTCAGGCCAAGCTGCTAGGTGCGTCTTTCGTGGGCGCCATTCTCGATGGCTGCATCCTCGACAATGCCGATCTGGAAGGCGCGGATTTTTCGTACTCCACGCTCAGCAATGTGCAGTTCAAGACCGCCAAGCTGCATAACGCGAATTTCAATCTTGCCGATTTTCCGTCCGAGATGCTGCAGCAGTTGCAGGGCAGCGGTGCCAAGCTGCCCAAAGTGATCGCACCCGAAGTCTTAGAACAGGTGGTGCAGGATCACCAGACCTGGATCGACACCGATGGACATAAAGGCCGCCGTGCGATCATGGCCGGATGGTATCTGGCGCGCGCCCATCTGGCATTGGCGAATCTGAACGGAGCCGATCTGCGTCAGGCCAATCTGGCAAATGCGAACCTGCATGGGGCCAAGCTGATCTGTTCGGATCTGCGCGAAAGCAACCTGATGCATGCCAATCTGACGGACGCCGATCTGCGCGGTGCGTTGATCGAAGGCTCGCGCGGCCTGCCGGTCGTGCTCAACGATAAAAAGAACTGATCGAAAATCCGGGTGAGGGTCAGCGCCGGCGCGCGGTGCTGCTGCTGGCGCCCGCCGTATTCATGCCCTTGATGGCCCGCAGGATTCGGCGCCAGACCAGCATGCCGACGAAATTACTGCCCAGTGTCATCTCGGTCAGTTGACGGTTGGCATGCGATTCCGCGCCACGGGCGCCGTAATCGGCGATCAGGTCGCGGGCTGTGCGATAGATTTCAGCGTCGGAACTGCTCATGACGGCCACAGTGCAGGCAAAACGTTAGCGAAGTATGGCGGAAAATGGTTAATGCCGCAGCATTAAACCGGATCGCGGACCTTGCTGACGGCGATGCCCAGATTGTCGAGCAGGTCCTTCTGCAGTCTGTCGGTCATACCCCGCACGCCCTGGGCAAGGACGACATACATGGCATCGACATGAATGCTGATCACTTCGAGTTGCGCTTCGTTGGGCAGCGCCAGCGTCGCGATGAAATCCTTCAGGGACTTGGCGAGGTGGCTCAGCAGCGGGTAGCCGAAGGTGCCGCCCATGCCTTTGATATCGAAAGCCAGCTCGGCAATCGTGGTCAGGATGAAAATGCGTGAGAGCGGATCGTCCTCGGCCGCCTTCACCTGGATACGCATCTCACGCAGCTTGTCGAGGACATCCTTGGAGAAGGTATCGGCAGACTCAGTGATCACGGCTTCGATCCGGCCGCGCACTTCGTCGGTGAGCGTCAGGTCGACGCCGGTCTCGAAATTCACCGCCCTGAGCCGCAACTCCTGCGAAGCCTTGATGAACTTTGCCTTCTCGGCCTTGGCCATACCCAGACGTTCCCACAAAAGAGAATATCCGTGCCTTCCGCATGAATGGCTCGGACCGAATGCCCGCGTTGCGGGCATTCGGGTTATATCGGCCATGGGGAGTGCTGTATAGCGTCAGTGCCTGGAGGTTACGTCAGCTGCCGATCAGACCGCCATCGCGCTTGGTGATCGCCACGACCGAAGGACGCGGCGGCATGCCCGGCTGGAAGTCAGGCCAGCGGGTTGCCGGATCCTCGAATGTCGAACCCTTGCCGCTCTGGGTGAAGCTTTCGCCCCCATCGGTGGACGGATGCTGTACGGCCACGAACAGCGTGCGCCCGTCCGGAGTGAAGCAGGGCCCGCACATTTCCGCGCCGACCGGAACGCGGAAGAACATCTTGCCGAGGCCGCGATTGGGGCCTTCGGTCTCCATGGCCCAGACCCCGTCTGCCGTACCGCTGGCCTTCTGCCAGGCTTCGCCCTGGTCGGTGGTGATCCAGAGCCGGCCCTGCGGGTCGACGGCGGCATTGTCAGGGCAGGCAAACCAGCCGTTCCGGCTGGTCGCGGGGTGGAATTTGCCGCCGGTTTTCGGATCGGCGGGATTGCCGCCCTGTACCAGCAGGGTCCAGTTCGCCTTCGCGGCGGCATGGTCGCCGCCCGGCGGGATCATCTCAAGTACCTGGCCCCATTCGTTGGCGGCGCGGGCATTGGCCGCGTCGAGCTGGTCGGCCCTGCGGCGGCTGTTGTTGGTAAGCATCAGATAGACTTTTCCGGTGGCCGGATTGACATCGATGTCTTCCGGGCGGTCCATCTTGGTGGCGCCGAGCAGATCGGCGGCGCGCCGGGTTTCGATCAGCACATCAGCCTGGCTGTTGAAACCGTTCGCAGCGGTCAGCGGGCCCTGGCCAAAGACCAGCGGCAGCCAATCCAGCGAGCCATCGGCGTTGTATTTCGCCACCGAGAGCGTGCCTTCGTCGAGCAGGCCGAAATTTGCGCTGCGAGTATTGGGATTGTAGCGGCCGGCCGACACGAAACGGTAGACATATTCAAACCGCTCGTCGTCGCCGGAATAAAGCACCACGCGGCCATCGCCATTCACGATAACCGCAGCGCCCTCATGCTTGCAGCGACCGAGCGCCGTGCGCTTCTTCGGCACGAATTGCGGATCGTAGGGATCGACCTCGACCAGCCAGCCGAAACGGTTAGCCTCGTTCGGTTCCTTGACGATGTCGAACCGGTCGAAATGCTGGCCCCAGTTGTACCAGTTGCCGGGCGCTTCATAGCGCTTGTGATTGCGCTCTTCCGGATGGCCGGCATCCAGCTTGCCCCAGAAATAGCCATGGAAGTTTTCTTCCGCGGTCAGCACCGTGCCCCAGGGCGTCACGCCGCCGGCGCAATTGTTGAGCATGCCGATCACGCGCCGGCCGGTCGGGTCTGCCTTGGTGCGCATCCGGGCGTGACCCGCCGCCGGGCCGGTCAACTCCATCGGTGTGGTGCCGGCATCGATGCGGCGTGCGTAGCGGCTGCCGCCGACCACGGCCCATTTGCCATCGGCGCCTTTCTGGACCTCGACAATGCTGGCGCCATGAGCGGCCATTTCGATCTCGACCAACGATCGCGTCATGTCCCTGAACAGCTTGTCCTTGGCTTCCTGCCGGCCGATGCCGGGGAACATCACTTCTTCGCTGGTATATTCATGGTTAATGAAGAGCAGACCGCGATCCGAGTTCTGACTCCCCATCGGCAACGGCATATAGCCGATAAAATCGTTGTTGTAGCCGAACTGCTTTGATTGCGCAGTGGCGGACTGGCGCTGCGGATCGAAGGCCGGCGCATCGGCCAGAACCGCGTCGCCCCAGCGGATCAGAATGTCGGCATCGTAACCCGGCGCAACATGATGCGTGCGGTCGGCGCCATGGCTGATTTCGGTGAACGTGAAGCGGGGTGCGGCCTGTGCCTCGGCATCGCCAATTTTCAGGCCGGCAACGGCGGCGCCAGCCAGCAAGCCTTTGAGCACATCCCGACGGCCATACCGACGAACGATAATCTCGCCGATCGTGGAATTATCGCTCGGGTTGATTCCGATGCTCTGCGATTCTTCGTAGGCCTGACTACGGCTAAGAGAGGCAGGGGAAGCGGGGCTGGTCATAGTGGCTCCTGGTACAGGCTTGAACCGCCAGAATCGGCGGTGCTGGGAGCCTGACGGATACCCTGTCCGTGTGACGAGAGGATGAAACTCATCCGCAACCGGGCGGCGAGCAGATTATCAAATTTCGACTAAAGTCGGATGGGGCTAAGGGCTTAGATTACCGGCTTATTCTGCCCAACCGGGTATTCATTCGCTACACTGTCAAAAACGGGACATGAGCGGACGTTCGAGCCCGATGCAATTTGGTTTCGGAAAGTGCCGCCGCGGGGAGGAATTGCATATGTTTTCTGGTCTGCCCTCAGGTCTGCGCATTGGCTTGGCAATTGGCAGTCTGATCGTTGTTGCGGGCGGTTGGGTGTGGAATGCGAGTCACACTGCTGACGGCATGATGCTGCCGCTCGTCATTAGCCTGATCGCGATTATCGTTGGCGGCGTAATGATTGTTTCGCTGTCGGGCGGCGGGGCGACTGTTGCCAAGATTCTGCGGAACTGGCCGGCGAGCGTCACCCAGACAAGCACCGCTCCATCCGATCTGCGCGAACCTCTGCAGGAGATGGCGCGCCGCTGGGCCGACGAAACCGGCAGGCGCGAGGCGCTTGAGCGGCAGTTGGCGGATCTGCAGGCGGAACTCCGTCGAGTCCAGACGTCGGACGCGGCTGTCATCGGAGAAATCGCCGCGCTTTGTGGCGATATCGACCGCGGCGTGCTGAACCGACGTGTCGCCGCTTATGAAGGCGAGGCGCAGGCGCACGATCTGGCCGAACGCTTCAATCACATGGCCGAAACGCTCGATGGTGTTGTGGGCGATCTCAAGGCACTTTTCGCGCGTATGGCCGAGGGCGACCTTTCGGTCGGCGTCGACAATACTTACGGTGGCGACTTTGCTGTTATCCGTAACGGCGCCATCCAGGCGGCCGAGCGTTTGGGCGGTGTGATCGGCACCATCGTGCAGGCGGCTAATTCGATCTCCGGTGCCTCGGTTGAACTCAACCGCGAAGCCAAGGGGCTGGCGCAGAGCGCCGAGGCGCAATCGGACAGCCTGGACCGCACGGCCGCCGACGCCGCGTCGCTGAGCGAGGCGGCGCGCGCCAACGAGGCCGCAGCGAAACGCGCCAGTCAGCGCGCGGAACAGGCCCGTGCCGCCGCCCAGAATGGCGTGCAGGTGGTGCGCCGTTCGGTCGATGCGATGAATGAAATGGCAGAGATGTCGCAGCGCATCTCCGAAATCACCTCGCTGATCAACGAGATCGCTTTCCAGACCAATCTGCTAGCACTGAACGCCTCGGTCGAAGCCGCGCGTGCCGGCGAGGCCGGCAAAGGCTTTGCCGTGGTGGCACAGGAAGTGCGCGCGCTGGCGCAACGCTCGGCCAATGCCTCGAAGGATATCGGGGCAATCATCAAACAGTCTGACGACAAGGTGAAGTCCGGCGTGGCGCTGGTTAGTGAGACTGGCAAGGTACTGAACGGCATCGTCGAGGCGATTGATTCGATGGGCCAGCAACTCGACGAGATCGAGCAGGCCAGCACCGACCAGTCCAGTCGCGTCAATACCGTTACTGGCGCGATCACCGAGATCAACGCGGCAACGCGCGGCTATCTCGCCGTTGTCCAGCGGACTGGCTCGGCAATCCAGAATATCGACCAGCAGGTTGCAAATCTGGCAACCCAGATCGCTTTCGTGACCACCACGGAAGACAGGCCTTTCCTGGTCGCCGCCAAGGATGCCGCCGCACGGATCGGCGAGGCTTTCGAGGATGCCGTGCGTCGCGGACAGATCAGCATGGAAGATCTGTTCGACGAAAACTATGTCCCGATCAAGGGCACCAATCCACAGCAGTATATGACCCGTTTCACGACGTTCACCGATGAGCTGCTGCCCAAGATTCAGGAACCTCTTCTGGGTTCGAATTCAAACATTGCATTCTGCGTTTCCATTGATCGGAACGGTCTGATCCCGACCCACAATCTGAAATATTGCCAACCGCAGGGCAGCGACCCGGTTTGGAATGCGGCGAATTCCCGCAATCGCCGCCTGTTCAACGATCCGGTCGGGCTGGCCTGCGGCCGAAACACCAAGCCATATCTGCTGCAATGCTATCGCCGCGACATGGGCGGCGGCGTCTTCATCCTGATGAAAGATATGTCGGCACCGATTACCGTGCAGGGCCGTCACTGGGGCGGCTTCCGCATCGGTTACAAGACGACCTGACGTCACAAAAAAAGGGCCGCTGAAAGCGGCCCTTTCTCATTCCGAGATGTCGGCGTCAGACGCGTTCGATCACCATGGCGATGCCCTGACCGACGCCGATGCACATGGTACAGAGCGCATAACGCCCGCCGGTGCGTTCCAGCTGGTTGAGCGCCGTGGTGACGAGACGGGCACCGCTCATACCGAGCGGATGACCGATGGCAATCGCCCCGCCATTCGGGTTCACATAGGTGGCGTCGTCCGGCACGTTGAGCTGACGCAGGACGGCCAGGCCCTGCGCAGCAAAAGCCTCATTCAATTCGATCACATCCATGTCGCGGATCGACAACCCGGTCTTGGCCAGCACCTTCTCGGTGGCGGGCACTGGGCCGATACCCATCACACGGGGCGCTACACCGGCCGTCGCAGTCGCAATGACGCGACCGCGTGGGGTTAGCCCGTGTTTCTTCGCAGCGGCTTCGGAGGCAAGGATCAGGGCGGCAGCGCCGTCATTCACGCCCGAGGCATTGCCAGCCGTGACCGTGCCGCCCTGACGGAATGGCGTCGGCAGCTTGGCCAGCGCTTCCAGCGAGGTCTCGCGCGGATGTTCGTCGCGATCGACCACCACCGGATCGCCCTTGCGGCTCGGGATGGTGACCGGTGTGATCTCGGCCTCGAACAGGCCGAGCTTGATCGCGTTTAGCGCGCGCTGCTGGCTGCGCAGCGCGAAGGCATCCTGATCGGCGCGGCTGATCTGGTACTGCTCGGCGACATTCTCGGCCGTCTCTGGCATGGAGTCGACGCCATACTTCTGCTTCATCAGCTTATTGACGAAGCGCCAGCCGATGGTGGTGTCATAGATTTCGGCCGTACGCGAGAAAGCGCTCTCGGCCTTGCCCATCACAAAGGGGGCGCGGCTCATGCTTTCGACGCCGCCGGTAATTACCAGATCGAATTCACCGGTTTTGATGCCGCGGGCGCCGGCACCGGTGGCTTCCAGACCCGAACCGCACAGGCGGTTCACGGTGGCGCCCGGCACCTTCTCGGGCAGGCCGGCCAGCAGCAGCGACATGCGGCCGACATTGCGGTTGTCTTCGCCGGCCTGATTGGCGCAGCCATAGATCACGTCGTCGACGGCTTCCCAGTCGACAGTGGGATTGCGCTGCATCAGTGCCTTGATCGGAACGGCACCCAGATCGTCTGCACGCACGCTGGACAGCGAACCGCCGTAGCGGCCGACAGGCGTGCGAATGGCGTCACAGATAAATGCCTCGGTCATTTGTCTCTCCCTAGGGTCTCTCGGCCGAGTTGGAAAAAACGTCGACGGGAGTTACACCGGCGGCGTGCGGGCGATGATGGCGGAGTAAAGCGAGGAGTCAACATTTCCGCCCGAACAGACCACGACCACCGTGCGGTTAGCGCACGGCACTTTGCCGTTCAGCACCGAGGCCAGGGCGGCAGCACCACCGGGCTCGACGACCAGCTTGAAGTAATTGAAGGCGGTGGCCATCGCGGTCTCGACCTCGGCATCGGTGGCAGAAACCGCACCCTTCAGGTTGCGGCTCATCACGCCGAAGGTGATGTCGCCGGGATGCGGGGCCATCAGCGCGTCGCAGAACGTTTGCCCCTTGCCGGCATGGTTGGTGATTTTACCGGCCTTCAGCGAGAGGTCGATGTCATCGAATTGATCCGGTTCGGCACAGTAAACATCGGTGCCCGGCAAGCGATCCTTGATCGCCAGCGCGATGCCGGAAATCAGGCCGCCGCCCGATGCCGGCGCCAGTACGGCATCCGGCTTGATATCGCGCTCGGCGCATTGCGCAGCGATCTCCAGGCCGATGGTACCCTGACCGCTGATGATATAGGGGTCGTTGAATGGCGGAACCAGCGTCATGCCCCGCTCATCCGAATAGCGTCGGCCGATGGCCTCTCGATCTTCGTTATGACGGTCGTACAACACCACTTCCGCACCATAGGCACGGGTGTTGCTGATCTTGATTTTCGGCGCGTCGCTCGGCATCACGATAACGGCCGGCGTGCCGGTGATCTTCGAGGCCCAGGCGCAGGCCTGCGCATGATTGCCCGACGAGAAGGCGACGATCCCGCGCTTGCGTTCCTCGGCATTCAGCCGACTGATCCGGTTATAGGCGCCGCGGAACTTGAACGAGCCGCTGACCTGCAAAGGCTCCGCCTTGATAAAGAGGCGGCCGCCGAGGCGTTCGTTGAGGAACTGGCTTTCGAGCAGCGGCGTGCGGACGGCAACGCCGTGCAGTTGGCGGGCGGCATCCTCGACATCGCTGACGGTGGGCAGGGGAGGCAGTTTTGCAGGCGCGTTCATGATCGGCTCGCTGTTGGACGGAAGCCGGAACTATAGCATGCAGACGACGGTGTTACAGGTCTGCGACGAAGGCATCGATGGCGGTCTGGGCCGCTGGTTCGTCCAGCATCGGCACATGGCCGACGTCGGGCACGGTCACGGCGATCATGCCGGCATGCTCACGCTTCATGCGAATGAAGGTATCGGCAGTCAGGATATCGGAGAGCGCGCCGCGCAGAGCCAGCACCGGCAGGGGACGTAGGCTACGGAAGAACGGCCAGAGATCGGGCAGACGCTGTTTGGCCTGTTCGCGCAGCGCGATGGATATGTTCAGATCGTAGGCCAGCGAGAGACCTTTACCGGTCGGAGCTTCGGTAAATGTGCCGCGCGCTATCCGCCGCCAGCCGGCATCGTCCAGCACGGGAAAGGCTTGCGCGTAGCTTTTACGGAGATGGGCGACGGCCGCATCCCAGTCCGGGACCTCGACGGCCTGTCCGACATAGCCGGCAATCCGCTGGCGGCCATCCTCTTTCACATCCGGGCCGATATCGTTCAGGACCACGCCAGCCAGCAGGGTGGGAATGGCCGTGGCCAGCGCCATGGCGATGATGCCGCCGAGCGACGTGCCGACGACGACGACGCGGCGCACATGCGTCACGGCGAGAAGATGCTGGATGTCATCCAGGTAGACCGGCACTGCGTAGTGCATCGGGTTGGGATCGTGGGCCGACCGGCCGCGACCGCGATAGTCAAGGCAGATAACGCGCCGCGTCGCCGCATGTCGCAGCGCGAATTCATGGAAATCGTTCGAATTGCGCGTCAGACCGGACAGGCACAGCAGCGGCGTGCGTGCCGCTATTCGATCACCGTAATCGCGGAAATACAGCCGCAGACCGTCATGACTGTGAAAATAGCCTTCGCGGAAATCTGCACTCATGCCGCATGACCGAGGATGGCTGGAACCTCAGCAAGGCTGCTCAGGACAACATCGGGGGGATTGGGCAGGCGTTCGGCAGGCTGGCCGCTGCGGTTGATCCAGATGGCGTAGAAGCCGGCGCGTTTGCCGGCATGGATGTCCCAGCCATTGCTGCTATGGAAGGCGATTGCCTTTGCAGGCAGGACAAGCTTTTCCATGGCCAGCCGATAAATACGGGCGTCGGGCTTGTAGATACCGACCTCCTCGACGGAGATCAGATGATCGATCAGCGCGTCGATACCGGCCGAGCGGCATGCCGCCTCCAGCATGGCCGGAGCACCGTTGGACAGGATACCGGTGACAAAGCCCGCGTCTTTCAGTTGCCGCAGCATGCCGGGCACCTCGGAATAACAGGCCAGATTGAAATAGAGATCGAGCAGGCGCTGCCGCAGCGGACTGTTCGGGAGGCCACGGTCCTCCAGCGCAAAATCGAGCGCATCGGCAGTGATCTGCCAGAAATCCACATGCGCGCCCATCAGGCTGCGGAGCCAGGAGTAGCTCAGCTGTTTGGCGCGCCAGGTTTCTGCCAGCGGCTGCCAGGCCGGTCCGAGTTCATCGGACAGGGAACGTGCCGCGGCATTCACATCGAATAGCGTGCCGTAGGCATCGAACAGACAGGCCTTGATCTGCTTGGCAGGCTGCATCGGATTTGCAGGAGACATCGATCAGCAAGACTGGGCACAGGCCTGCCGGGGCAGGCCGCGCATATCGATATAGATGCGGTCCACGGAATTTGGCTGGCTGTTCAGCAGATGACGATACACCTGCACGCCCTCCAGCACCCGCTGCACATAGTTGCGGGTCTCCGAAAACGGAATCAGTTCGATCCAGTCGATGACGTCGACATTGGCTTGGCGCGGATCGCCCCAATCCCGGATCCATTTGCGCACGCGTGCCTCTCCGGCATTGTAACCGGCGAGCGCCAGAACGAAGTTGTTGTCCCAGTTGCGCAGCAAGGCCTTCAGGTAATGCGATCCTAGTTGCACATTATAGTTGGCATTCTGGGTCAACTGGCCCTGGTCGAAGCCGAGCTTGAGGTCCTTTGCAACCTCTTTGGCGGTCGCGGGCATCAATTGCATCAGGCCGCGCGCACCGGCTGGCGACACCGCAGTCTGGTTGAATTCACTTTCCTGCCGAGACAGGGCCAGCACCAGTGCCGTTTCGGGCTCGTCGACGCGCAGCATCGGTTCGACCAGCGGATAGGCCTCATGCAGCAGGATGATGCCCTGGCGCGCCGAGCGTTTGCTGGAGGCAATGGCGAGATCGACGCGGCGCAGATTGCGGGCGAGCTGCGCCACCAGCTTGTGCTCCTCCGGGGAATTTGCGGTGCTGACCAGACGCATGATGAAGGGGCGCAGCCGCTCTTCCTGATCGAGCTCGACAAGGATCTGCGCGGCGCGGATCACTTCACGGCGCTGGAAATGGCGTGCCTGTTCAGGGGTGGGCTGGATGGCGTCCGGTAGATCGAGCGGTCGCTTGGCATCCAGCGCATGGGCAGCGACCTGGCCGTAGAAGGTGGTACCGTGCTGCGCCGCTTGCTCGTAGGAGCGGCGGGCCTGCTCGGCATCCCCCAAAGCCGTATAGGTGCGGCCAAGCCAGTAGGTCGCCCGCGACTGGCTGATCGGGAAACGCACGGTGTCCTGCAGGGCGGTGAAATGCTTCAGCGCCATTTTCGGTTCCTGCAGGAGACGGAGCGCGATCCAGCCCGCCAGCCATTCGGCCTCCGCCATGGCGGCGCCGCCTTTCAGGCCGTGGCCGGCGGCGAGGCGGTAGGCCTCCGAGATGCGGCCCTCGGCCATCGCCTTGCGGGCGCGGAAATGGCGTTCGACCCACCACTTTTCCGCGCGGCCGAGATCATCCGGTGCGTTGTAGAGCAGGGCTTCCACGACATCGTCCATGCCGCGTTTGCGCTGCCAGCGCAGGCGATCGTAGTTCAGGCCGCCATCGTCGCGCAGATGTGCGGGCAGCGACGCCACCAGTTTCTCGGCGCCGGCAACATTCGTCGCCAGTGCGATGCGGGCTTCCGCCAGAAGGCGCGCGTCGGGTGCAAGTCGCGGTAGCATGCGGCGCGCCGCCTCGATATTTCCGTCCCACAGCAGCCGGTCGGCGCGGGCGGCATGATCGGCGGCGCTGAAGCGGTGCCCGAATTCGCCCCCCAGCGTTTTCTCATCGCGCAGCGATAGGTTCCCGTCGACCCAGGCGCGGCGCATCACCGGAAAGGCTTCGGCCTCCCGACCGAGCCGTAACAGGGCTTCGCCGAGCCGGAGCAGGCCGAGGCCGGTTTCAGGCGGATGCGCGTCGTACCATGCGATAATCCTGCCGTCGCCGGTACTGCCGTCGATGGCCTCATCGGCGCGCCGCAGCAGGGCTTCGCGTGCCGGCCAATCGGGCTTCGTTCCGACAAACTGGGTGATTTCCTCGAAACTGGCACCGCTGCCAGCGGTCTGCAGCCATAACCAGCGGATCAACTGGGCGATGATCGGCTCTTTCGCCGTGGCGGCGATACGCCGGGCAGAGTCGAAGCGACCAGCGGCAGCCTCCTGAAAGGCTTTGCGCCCGATCTCACGGTCGGCGGCACTGAGAATTTCATGCTGGGCCGGTAGCTTGGTCTGTTCGGGCCTTGCCGGCGGCGTGCCGCGCCGGGGCTTGGCTGAGGGTACCGGCGCGGCGGTGCCGGTGGAGGCCAGTTCCGGAACGGGCTTGGTCTCGGGCACGGGCTGGCGAGCGAGCGCTGGCGTCATGCCGATGAGGTACAACCCGGCCAAAAGGGCAGCTATGGCGCTCCGGGACATACCCGGGCGCCAGCGGACGGAGGGACAATCGATACAATGCTGCGACACGGCGAATCTTTCGCAAATCCAAGCAGATGATAGCAGTCAGCCGCCCGGCGCAAAAGCGCGGCTTACCCTTGTTTGGGGCTGCCGGCGCGGGTAAGGTCGCGGCAACCCGTTTCGTAACGCGCAAAGGTAAAGGAACCATCATGTTCAAGGGCTCTTTCGTCGCACTCATCACCCCGTTCAAAAAGGGGCAGGTGGACGAGAAAGCGTTCGGCGATTTCGTCGAATGGCAGATTGCCCAGGGCACGCACGGTCTGGTGCCGGTCGGCACCACGGGCGAATCCCCGACGCTGAGCCATGACGAACACAAGCGCGTGGTCGAGATCTGCATCGAGGCTGCCCACGGCCGAGTTCCGGTGATGGCGGGCACCGGTTCGAACTCGACCGACGAGGCAATCGAGCTGACCCTGCATGCCCAGGAAGCCGGCGCCGATGCCGCCCTGGTGGTGACCCCGTATTACAACAAGCCGACCCAGGCCGGCCTGTATGCCCATTACAAGGCGATCCACGACGCGACCAAGATTCCGATCTTCATCTACAACATCCCGCCGCGCTGCGTGATCGACATGTCGGTCGAGACCATGGCGCAGCTGTCGAAGCTGCCGCGCATTCGCGGCGTGAAGGATGCCACGGGCAATCCGGAGCGTCCGCTGCTGCAGCGGATTGCGTCGGGCCCGAAATTCTGCCAGCTGGATGGCGACGACACCACTGCGCTGTCGTTCAACGCGCATGGCGGCACCGGCTGCATTTCGGTGACCGGCAATATCGCTCCCAAGCTGGTGGCGCAGATGCAGGAAGCCAGCCTTGCCGGCGATCACGCCAAGGCGCTGGCGATTCAGGAAAAGCTGATGCCGCTGCACAAGTCGCTGTTCGCCGAGACCAGCCCGGGCCCGGTGAAATACGCCGCCGAACTGCTTGGCATCTGCTCGGCTGAACTGCGTCTGCCGATGGTGCCGCCGACCAAGGCGACCACCGATCGCGTCAAGGCGCTGGTCAAGCAGCTCGGTCTTGTCGGTCCGAAGTCGAAGGGCAGCAAGTCCTCGACCAAGAAGACCGGCAAGAAAAAGAAGAAGTAATCCTTCATGCCGCAGCAACCGCGCACGGTGGCCGAAAACCGCCGGGCGCGCTACGACTATCATCTGGATGAAACCTACGATGCCGGCATGGTTCTGGTCGGCTCGGAGGTGAAGAGTCTGCGCGACGGTCGCGCCAGCATCCAGGACGCATATGCCGCCGAGCAGGGTGGCGAAATCTGGCTGATCAATTCGCATATCCCGGAATATCACGGTGCCAATCGGTTCAATCACGAGCCGCGGCGTCATCGCAAACTGCTCCTGAAGCATCGCGAAATCGACAAGCTGGTCGGCGCCCTGAAGCGCGGCGGCGTGACCTTGGTGCCGCTGACCATCTATTTCGATGAGCGCGGCCGGGCGAAAGCCAAGATCGCACTGGCGCGTGGCAAGAAGCTGCACGACAAGCGCGCATCCGAGAAGGAGCGCGACTGGAAGCGCGAGCAGCACCGGTTGCTGAAGACAAAGGACTAGCCGGCAAACGGCAAAGACGGAGGCGGCGATGAGTGATGAGTACAAACCCGGCCTTCTCGGCCAGATCAAAGACAAGCTGGTCGCTTCCAAGCAGCAATGGGCTAAAGACGGTCGGCTACTGACCGGCGAAAGTTCATCGCCCGATAAACGTCGGTTGCCGCCGGGCCAGCGTCTGACGCGCGACTGGCCGGTGCTCGATCTCGGTGTGCAGCCGAATATCCTGCTCGACCGCTGGCAACTGACCGTCGGCGGCCTGGTGGAAAAGCCGCTTAAGCTGAACTGGAACGATTTTCTCGACCTGCCGCAGACCGACACGGTGTCGGACATCCACTGCGTCACCGCCTGGTCGCGCTATGACAACAAATGGTCCGGCGTTTTGGCGCGCGATTTTCTCAAGGCTGTACGGCCCCGGCCCGAGGTGAAGCATGTCGTTTTCCAATCCTATGATGGCTACGCGACCAATGTGACGCTGGAGATGTTTTCCGCCGCGGATGTGCTTCTGGCGCATTCCTGGGAGGGCGCTCCGATCACCCGCGAGCACGGCGGGCCGGTGCGGATCGTGATGCCGCAATTCTATTTCTGGAAATCCGCCAAGTGGGTTAAGCATATCGCGTTTCTGGATCGCGATGCGCCGGGCTATTGGGAAGTGCGCGGCTATCACAATACCGGCAACCCCTGGAAAGAAGAACGATACGGCTGAACATCGAGGACCCATGGACCAGCAGCGCGGACTGATCTACGGCCAGCAGCCTGGCCTGCGCTTTGCCCTGATTCTGGATGGCACGGGCGGCGCACGCGAGGTCGGCTGGGATGAGATCCGGCAATGGCGCCCGGCGCAGGGCGTGATCTGGGTGCATCTGGAGCGCGACGATCCGACCTCCGCACGGTGGCTGCGCGAGGAAAGCGGGCTCGACATGGTGGTGTGCGACGCATTGCTGGCGGAAGAGTCGCGACCGCGCGTGCAGGAAACCAGCACCGGGCTGATTGCCGTGCTGCGTGGCGTCAATCGAGATCCGGACGAGAATACGCTGGATCTGGTGCCGATCCATTTCTGGGCCGACGAGCACCGGATGATCTCGTTGCGTGACAAAGACCATTACCTGCATGCTTTGCGCGATATTCGCGAGGATTTAGGCGAGGGGCAGGGGCCGCTGCATATCGGTCATCTGCTGACCAAGGTTGCGCGCCGGGTGTTCAAGTATATCGAACCGGTACTTGAGCAACTTGAGGACGAAGTCGATGCCTTCGATCACCAGATCGAGGACTGCGACGTGCGCGAAGCGCGCGGCGAACTCAGCGACATGCGGCGGCGCGTGATTTCGTTGCGCCGTTACATGGCGCCGCAGCGCGAGGCCATGTTCCGTCTGCAGGGGGCGACGGTAAGCTGGATGATGCCACGCGACCGCCAGCGCTTGCGGGAACTCACCGATAAAGTTCTGCGCAGTGTGGAAACGCTGGATGCGTTGCGGGATCGTCTCACCATCCTGCATGAAGACCTGACCACGCTGATGAGCGAGCAGATTGCGGCGACGACCAATCGCCTGACTGCATTGACCGCAATTCTTTTGCCACCCAGCCTGATCGCCGGCCTGCTCGGCGTGAATGTGGCCGGTATTCCCTTCGCCGACGAGCCCTGGGCATTCGCCGCGGTCTGTGGAATCACGCTGGGATTACTAGTTGCGGAAGTGGTCCTGCTGCGCAAGATGAAGTGGCTGTGATCTAGCTGCGTTTACGTGCGCGTATCAGCGGATGCGCCAGTCCTTCAGCGACAAGATCGTGCGGATGTACGTGGCCGAACCACTGGTTCGGCGACCAGGCATCAGCCTCTGAATCATAGTCGAACCAGGGCGCCAGGCCGATCACCAGATGACAGCGCGAATGTGCAGTCAGCTCGCTGGCAAACACGCGATGCGGCTGATTGGTGTCCCATGACCAGGCAAAGCCGCGTTCGAGATGGTGTCGCTGTGCGGTTGCCGAGCCGGTCTGGTGCTGCGACAAGACGGTTTCGATTTCCAAGAGGTATTCCGGCGAAGTCCAGACCGGAATGTTGAGTCTCAGATTGTGGAAGATCGTTTCATCGCGGTGCCAGCCGTATCCGTCTTTCAGCACGTCAGCGTTATTGCCCGGGATCACGCTGAGTCGCGAACGGATCACCGGCAGCGTGAAACCGCGCAGCAGATCGCCCAGCGCGCTATGGTTGGCCGCCGGCGTCAGCTGGCGAAAGCCGTAGCTGTCGTAATAGTCGCCTTTCAGCTTCGGCATCTGTGCCAGCGTCTGGTCGGTGCCATAGAAATACTGGCCGTTGCGCAGATGCGCCGAGCCCAGCGTGGCGCTGTGCGGATCGCCGGCGGTATCGGGATTGCAGGTGAGCGACAGCGAGCCATACGCTGGATTGGCCACATCGTCGGCCGTGTTACGGAAACCGCGCAAGCCGTATTGCGCGATCACCTCGCGGCAGGCGGTTTCCAGCGCCGGCAGGTCGAGCGACAGGTCGTAGCGTTGCAGGGCCGAGGTCCGCCCGAGGAAAGGCTGCGTTGCCGCTTCAAGGTCAAACCGGCTGCTCAGATGGCCGAATATGGTCTGATGGTCGGGAATGACGGACGTCCGGATGGGTGTCATAAGGCTTAAGTTATTGATTTATATCGCCCAAGATTATACCATGTTTCTGAAATGTTCTCAAGAAGAATGGGCGCTCACGGCGCCCATGTCGTCTCCGGATCGAGCGGGTAGATCGGTCGCGGCACCTGCCGCCAGGGCACGTTCTTCAGCACCGGCGTGGTCAGGCCGGGCACGTCCACCTCGATGATGCGGTCATCGGGATAGAACTCGTCGAAGCCGGCGCGGAAATGGCCGCGCGATTTCACCACAAGGCTGCGCAGCGTCCGAATATCGATCCCGAAGGTCTCAAAGAACATCGGATCGAGCGCCTGATGACGGTTGGTGGTGACGATCACCTGGATGCCGTCAACCTGCACGACGGCTGCCTTGCCCATATCCAGGGTACGGCCCGCAGCCATGCCGCGTCGGCCGACAAACAGCCCGTCGCTGAGCGCAACCACCTTGCCCTGAGCCGTGAAGGCTTCGGAAAAAGTGGTGGTTTCGTCGCGGTTGAACTTCGCTTCGAAGCTGGCGCCGACACCCAGCCTGTGCGCTTCAGCGGCCAGCAGCGGATCGTAGACCGGGCCGATGGCGCAACCGGTCACGCCGGCCTTGTGGAATGCGCTGAGGATATAGGTGGTATTACCACGGCCACCGCCGCCGGGATTGTCGGCCACATCGGCAAACAGCAGCGCAGGCTTCGCGGGGTCCTTTCCGCAGGCCAGCGCCATTTCGGTGCAGCGCTCCAGGCTGATCAGATTGGTGGTGAAGCGCTGGCGCTGGCTCCAGCAGTGGCTGGCGACATCTTTTGCCACGGCTGCGGCCAGTTTGGCGTCGGTGGCGGTGACGATCACCGACATGCCGTTCTTCGGCGTGTCGCCCAGCGAGAAACCCGAAGAGATCGAGACGTCGAGCACGCCATTGCCGACCAGCTTCTGGCCATAGGCGATTACATCGGCATAGGGCCCGGACTTGGTGTTCTGGCTGGTCGAAGGCGGGATGAAGGGCAGCTTCACGAAGGCGGAATGCGGCTTCATGCCGTCCAGCATCGCCTTCAGATGTCGTGCACAATCGGCGCCGCGATCCGGCATGTCGGTGTGCGGATTCTCGCGATAGGCGACAAGAATGTCGGCCAGTTCGACCATCGCGGCGCTGACATTGGCATGCAGGTCCAGCGTTGCCACCACTGGCACATCAGGCCCTACGATTTCACGCACTGCGCGAAACACCGTGCCATCCGGATCGATATCGACTGTGGCAGTGGCAGCGCCGTGCTGCGACAGGAAAACCGCATCCACCGGCCCGGCGTCGCGCAGCAGTTTTCTCATGCGCTCCACGACCCAGTCGAAGAAGTCCTGGTCCACCGGCCCCGAAGCACCAACGGCAGCCATCACCAGCGGTACGCGCTCCCAACTGGCGAGCCGGTCCATTTCGGCGGTGAAGCCGGTCAGCGTGGTGGGGCTGCGCGGATTGCGGCTGGCCAGATCTGCAAGCAGCGCATTGCCCTCCAGCAATACGGCCGCCTCGAACTCCTCACGGGTCGAAACCGGCGCGTGACCGTTGCTTTCCAGCATGAAGCCACCAATGGCGATGCGATAACTGCGCGGCATGGCTTAATGTCACCTGTCTGATTGACTCAAGGAACGAAGGCGTTTGTTATAGGTCCGACGCGACACGAAAAACCAGAAGGAAAAATGGCATGCTTTCAGTTTCTCGCCGCCTGTTCATGGGCGGAACCCTTGCGACACTGGCGGCTGCGGGGATTGGTTCGCGAACCTTCGCACAAGGCGCCTCATCGCTGACGATCGGCACCAAGCTAGAACTCAACACGCTGGATCCGCATTTCTTCAACGGCTTTCCGCAGGCATCGTCCCATTCGCTGATCTTCGATGCCTTGCTGGGTGTCGATAGCGAACTCCGACTGATTCCTGGCCTGGCGACAGCCTGGCGTAATATCGACGACCTGACCTGGGAATTCGATCTGCGCCAGGGCGTGAAATTTCACGATGGGTCCGATTTCACCGCAGATGATGTGATCGCCACGCTGGAGCGTGTGCCGAAGGTGCCGAACAGTCCGAATCCCTTTACGCAGTTTACGCGTTCGATTCAAAGCTCCGAAAAGCTGGGCGATCACAAGTTACGCTTCAAGACGGCAACCCCGTCTCCGACATTGCCGTCGGACCTGGCGCGCGTCTTCATCATCTCGAAAAAGCATGTCGCCGCCAGTACAGCCGATTTCAACAATGGTGCTGCAGGTGCTGCCATTGGTACCGGTCCCTACAAGGTCACCGAATGGGTCAACAGCCAGCAGCTGGTACTGGCCCGCAATGATGCCTACTGGGGCGAGAAGCAGCCCTGGGTGAAGGTGACCGAGAAGGTGATCAAGGGCGATGCCGGGCGTATCGCTGCGTTGCTCTCCGGCGACGTGGATGCCATCGACGAAGTGCCGACCCTCGACATTCCGCGCATCAAGCAGGACAAGCGCTTCAACGTCGTCAGCGGCGCGTCCGCTACCGTGCAGTATATCGCCATGGATGCCGTGCGCGATGTCAGCCCATTCATTTCCGCCAAGGACGGTCAGCCGGCATTGCTGGGCAACCCGCTGAAGGACCGTCGTGTGCGCAAGGCGTTGTCGTTGGCGATTAATCGCCAGCTGATCGTCGATCGCATCCTGGATGGCTCCGGCACACCGGCGTCGCAATTCCTGCCCTCGCGCTTCGATGGCACGAGCACGAAGCTGAAGGTCGATCCCTACGATCCGGAAAAGGCCAAGGCCCTGCTGAAGGAAGCCGGGTATGCCAACGGATTCAAGATCACGTTGCATGCCACCGGCGACCGCTATCCGAAAGACAAGGATATCGCACAGGCCGTCGGTCAGTTCTGGACCCGCATCGGCCTGCAGGTCAGCGTCGAAGCGATGCCGGGAACGGTTTTCTTCAGCCAGGCGACCAAGCAGGAATATTCCATCTTCATGGCGCAGTATGGCACCGACGAGGCGTCGATCGGTCCGCGCGCGCTGGTGCATACGCCGGGCGGCATTTATGGCACGGCCAACCGCACCAAGTTCTCGCACACGGATCTCGATGCCGCGATCGAGAAGGCGCAAGGCGAGATGGACCCGGTCAAGCGCAAGCCGCTGGTGCAGGCTGCCATCGAGCTTTCGATGCAGGAGCAGGCGATCATCCCGGTATTCCATCCGAATTCGGAAATGGCCGGCAAGGCGAACGTGGTCATCACGCCCCGCCCGGAACGTCGCTTTAATGCGCTGATGATAAAGCCGAAGGCCTGAAATCGACGGTGGCGGGCTCAGCCCGCCACCTGTTTGATGCGGTCGAAAACCGCATGGAACATTGCCTCGGTGAGGCGGCCGGTGTTGGTGTTGTAGCGTGAGCAGTGGTAGCTGGAGAACAGCGTCGTGCCGCTGGGCAGCCTGTGTTCCGCACCATGGCCGAACGGTGCCGAGGCGCGTTTGATCTTCAGCACATCCAGCGTAGCGACATGGGCGATCTGGCCCAGAACCAGGATCGCTTTCAGGCCTTCCATGGCGGCGATCTCGCCCGACAGGAAAGTCTTCATGCAGGTCTTGGTTTCGGCGGGGGTCGGCTTGTTTTCGGGCGGCACGCATTTCACCGCGTTGGTGATGCGGCTGCGTACCAGCTGCAATCCGTCATTCGGATCGGCTTTGAACTGGCCTTTGGCATAGCCGTATTTGATCAGCGTCGAATACAGCAATTCACCGGCATAATCGCCGGTGAAAGGCCGGCCGGTGCGGTTGGCACCTTTCACGCCGGGCGCGAGCCCAACGATCAGCAGGGCCGGCTGGGGATCGCCCCAGGGCGGTACCGGGCCGTTGAAGAAGTCGGGGAAGGTCGCGCGATTGGCGGTGCGATACTCGACAAGGCGCGGGCAGAGCGGGCAGTCGTGGCCCGGCAAGGCGGGGACGGTAGCAGTCATCGGTGTGGGGCGTACCGATAATCAGCGCAGATGCTTGCGCGGATCGGCGGTGTCGATCTCGTCGAAGTCATCCATGGCATGGGCCGGGCTGCTGGGTGCTACATTGCCGCCGCGTTCGGTGGTCTGGCCGCTACGCAGCGTGGCATGCACACCGGCACTGCGCGACTGATCGCGCGCGGCGGCATCGCGCATGATCTTCGGCATCAGCTCCTGCAGCTCGATGAAAGTGTCAGCCTGACGACGCAGTTCGTCGGCCACCATCGGCGGCTGGGTGCGGGTCGAGCTGACGACGCTGACACGCACGCCCTTGCGCTGCACGGCTTCCACCAGGCGGCGGAAATCACCATCGCCTGAGAACAGCACGACATGGTCGATATGCGGCGCCATCTCCATCACGTCGATCGCCAGTTCGATATCCATGTTGCCCTTCACCTTACGGCGGCCCATGGCGTCGGTGTATTCCTTGGCCGGCTTGGTCACCATGGTGAAGCCGTTATAGTCGAGCCAGTCGATCAGCGGGCGCAGCGGGGAATATTCCTGATCCTCGACCAGGGCGGTGTAATAGAAAGCGCGCACCAGCTGCGATTCCTTGCGGAATGACTCCAGCAGGCGACGATAGTCGATTTCAAACCCGAGGCTACGGGCGGCAGAGTAGAGATTGGCGCCGTCGATGAATAATGCGACGCGCTCCTGCTGATAAAATTTCATTGGCTATCCTTTTCCATACAACTTTGCTGTAAACACGCAGACGCGTTATGCGATCATCTTATGCAGGCAGTGTGCTAACTCTGCAATCGCGATGGCAAGTGGAAACGCTGTAACAAAATCAGGCGGTATCTTCGTTGCGCTCGGTGCCAATCTGCCCAGCGCGGACTACGGTTCGCCGCGCGCCACGCTTGAAGCAGCGCTGACACTGCTCGCGCGCGAGGATCTCTCGATCCTGCAGCGCTCCTCCTGGTGGCAATCCGGACCGCAACCTGCCTCTGACCAGCCCGACTTCATTAACGGGGTGATCGAGGTGGAGACCGCCCTGCAGCCGGCAGAGCTGCTGGCCATGCTGCACCGGATCGAATCGGCCTGCGGCCGGGTGCGCCAGCAGCGCTGGGAAGCCCGGGTTCTGGACCTCGATCTGATCGATTATCGCGGCGAGCGGCGAGCCGGAGAGGGCGGGAACCCGGTTTTGCCCCATCCGCGGCTGTCCGAACGGCTGTTTGTACTGCTGCCATTGCAAGAAATTGTGCCGTTTTGGCGCCATCCGGTCAGCGGCGCAGGACTAACGGAGCTGATTTCCGCAGCGCATCCTATAAGAATCAATAAGTTATAAGGAATTTCTTGGCGCCCGACCTCGGTTTCTGCTTCAATGGAGCCTTGCATCGGAGCGGAAAGGCCCTTAATAACCCGCTTCCGCCGTTTTTCTCCTGTTTTGCCCGAGGGTAAGCCATGGCCCGCGTCACCGTCGAAGATTGCGTCACCAAGATCCCGAACCGCTTCGAGCTGGTTCTGATCGCCGCCCAGCGCGCCCGCGCCATCGGCACCGGCGCGCCGCTGACGGTGGATCGCGACAACGACAAGAACCCGGTCGTCGCCCTGCGCGAAATCGCTGATGAAACCGTGGATATCGAAGGTCTGCGCCAGCGCATGATCGGCGATATGCAGGACAGCCCGGAAGTCGATGAGCCGGAAGAAGACAACATGGCCGCCCTGATGCAGTCGGGCGAATGGGCCGGCGTCGCGCAGGACAACGAAGACCTTGCCGAAGGCATGGGTATCGAAGAGGCGGATGGCGACGACGGCGATGATGCCGCTGAAGAGCCTGCAGCCCCGGTCGAAGAGTGATCCGGCGGCTTTATTAAGCTTTTTCCGCCCGCTGGGCTTGTTCCCGGCCGAAAATAGCCCAAAATAAGTCTTTAGGAACAACCGTTTGCCGGAGGGGCCGGAGAACGGACCAAAGACGATGCGCCCGCGAGTCATGCGCCAGGTTGAACTGCTGGAGAAGGTTCTCGCCTACGATCCGTCGGCGGACGAGGACCTGCTGAATCGCGCCTATGTGTTTTCGATGAAAGCGCACGGCGCGCAGAAGCGTGCGTCTGGCGATCCGTATTTTTCCCATCCTGTCGAAGTGGCCGGCATCCTCGCCGGCATGAAGCTGGATGCGACCGCTATTGCTACCGGCCTGCTGCATGACACGCTGGAAGACACGGTCGCAACGCCAGACGATATCCAGAAGAACTTCGGCGCCGATGTGCTGCGTCTTGTCGATGGCGTCACCAAGCTGTCGCGGATCGAACTGCAGTCGGACCGCACACGGCAGGCCGAGAATTTCCGTAAACTGCTGCTGGCGATGTCGAGCGACATCCGCGTGCTGCTGGTCAAGCTGGCCGACCGTCTGCACAACATGCGGACGCTGCATTTCATCAAGGACCCGGAAAAGCGCCGGCGTATCGCCAAGGAGACGATGGAAATCTACGTCCCGCTGGCCGACCGCATCGGCATGCAGGACCTGCGCGAGGAACTGGAAGACCTCGCTTTCGCCGAACTGAACGGCGATGCGCGCGCCTCGATCATTGCGCGTCTCGATCAGTTGCGTACCGAAGGCGGCAGCCTGGTGGACCGCATCGTCGACAAGCTGAAGCGCACGCTCGCGGAGCAGGGTGTTGAGGCCTGGGTCTCGGGGCGCGAGAAGCGACCCTATTCGATCTGGCAGAAGATGCAGCGCAAGAATATCGCGTTCGAGCAGCTGTCCGACATCATGGCTTTCCGCATCGTCGTGGCCGATGTGGCCGCCTGCTATCACGCGTTGGGCGTGGTGCATCAGACCTGGCCGTCGGTACCGGGACGCTTCAAGGATTACCTGTCGACGCCGAAGCAGAACGGCTACCGCAGCCTGCACACCACGGTGATCGGCCCGGAAAACAAGCGTATCGAAATCCAGATCCGCACCAACGAGATGCATACGATTGCGGATCTCGGCGTCGCGGCACACTGGCAGTACAAGCAGAATGGCGGCAGCCATGTGCCGGCACCGGAAGCCGAGGCGCGGCAGTATCGCTGGCTGCGCGAACTGCTGGAAATCCTCGACCAGGCGTCGGATCCGGAAGAATTCCTGGAGCATACCAAGCTCAACATGTTTCAGGATCAGGTCTTCTGTTTCTCGCCGAAGGGCGACCTGATTGCCTTGCCGCGCGATGCCACGGTTGTCGACTTCGCCTATGCCGTGCATTCCGATGTCGGCGACACGGCGGTCGGCGCCAAGGTGAACGGCCGCGTCGTACCGCTGCGCACCGTGCTACGCAACGGCGACCAGGTCGAAATCCTGCGCTCCAAGGTCCCGGCACCCAATCCGACCTGGCTGAATTTCGTCAAATCCGGCCGCGCCAAATCCTGCATCAACCGGTTCATCCGTCAGCAGCAGCGCGGTCAGTATCACGAACTGGGCAAGGCGATCCTGACCAAGGCCTTCAAGGAACACGACAGCTCCGCCACCGAAAAGGTTCTGGAGCCTGTCGTGAAGGTGCTGAAGCTGCGCAATGCCGACGACGTCTTCGTCGGCGTGGGCGAGGGCAATTTCACCGCGCGGCAGGTGATCAACATCGTCTTCCCGGGCCAGAAGGAAGACGAGGCCGACAAGGCGCCGCCGCTGCCGCGCCCGCATCGCCAGCCGGCTGATCACAGCAAGGCCGGCAGTGGCGGCATCCCGATCCGCGGCCTGATCCCGGGTATGGCGATGCATTTCGCCGGCTGCTGCCACCCGCTGCCGGGCGACCGTATCGTCGGCATCGTCACCACCGGCAAGGGCGTGACGATCCACACCATCGACTGCGAGACGCTGGAGCAGTTTGCCGAGCAGCCGGAACGCTGGCTCGATCTCGCCTGGGATCCGCCATCGGATGGCGAAAAGACCCATGGCCATGTCGGTCGCGTCAACCTGCTGATCAACAACGAGCCCGGCGCGCTGAGCGCCGTGACGACGATCATCGCCAAGCACAAGGGCAATATCACCAATCTCAAGATCACCAACCGCACCACCGATTTCTTCGAGATGTTCGTCGATATCGAGGTGCGCGACGTGAAGCATCTCACCAACATCATCGCGGCGCTGCGCGCCACCTCCGTCATCAGTTCGGTGGAACGTGCTCGCGGATGACCTGCCGACTTTAGAAAGAGATCGCAAGACCATGAATCGTGAGGACGTGCTGCAGCATTACCGTGACTCCGGTGCCCTGCTGGAAGGCCATTTCCTGCTGACCTCGGGGCTGCACAGCCCGGTCTATATGCAGTCGGCACGCGTGCTGATGTATCCCGAACGTGCCGAAGCGCTGTGCAAAGCGCTCGCCGAAAAGCTGCGCGCCAAGTTCGGCCCGAAGCCGGTCGACCTGGTCTGCTCGCCGGCCATGGGCGGCGTCGTGGTTGGCTACGAACTGGCGCGCCAGCTCGGCGTGCCGGCGATCTTCACCGAGCGAGTCGATGGCAAATTCGCGTTGCGCCGCGGCTTCGATATTCCCAAGGGTGCGCGCGTGCTGATGGCCGAGGACGTCGTCACCACTGGCAAGTCGAGCCGCGAATGCATCGACTGCATCGCCGAGCATGGCGGTGTCACCGTGGCAGCCTCCTGCATTGTCGACCGTTCGGACGGCGAGGTCGATCTCGGCGTGCCGCTCTTCGCGCTTTGTGGCTTCAAGGTGCCGTCCTATACGGCCGATGCCCTGCCGCCCGAACTACAGAAAATCCCGGCGGTGAAGCCGGGCTCGCGCGGCCTGAAATAGGAGTACTCCCGCGATGACTGCGCGCAGCCTCCGCCTCGGCGTCAACATCGACCACGTCGCGACCATCCGCAATGCGCGCGGCGGCCGGCATCCCGATCCGGTGCGCGCCGCCAAGCTGGCGGCTGCCGCCGGCGCCGATGGCATCACCGCGCATCTGCGCGAGGATCGTCGGCATATTTCCGACAGCGACATCGATCGCCTGATGGCAGAGATCAGCCTGCCGCTCAATCTGGAAATGGCGGCAACGGATGAGATGCTGGCCATCGCGCTGCGCCACAAGCCGCACGCCGCCTGCATCGTGCCGGAACGTCGCGAGGAACGCACCACCGAGGGCGGCCTCGACGCCGCCGGGCAATTCGCACATTTGCAGCCGATGGTCGCGAGATTGTCCGAGGCCGGTATCCGTGTGTCGCTGTTCATCGAGGCATCCGAGAAGCAGCTCGACGCCGCGAAGAAGCTTGGTGCACCGGTGATCGAAATCCATACCGGCAAATACTGCGAGACCGAAGGCGCCGAACAGGCTGCCGAACTGGAACGCATCCGCAAGGCAGCTGCTTATGCCGAAGCTCTCGGCTTGGAATGCCATGCCGGTCATGGCCTGAACTTCGAGACCGTGACGCCGATTGCCGTGATTCCCACCATTGTCGAGCTCAATATTGGCCATTTCCTGATCGGAGAGGCGATCTTCGGCGGGCTGGACGGCGCGATCCGCCGCATGCGTGCCCTGATGAACGATGCCCGCGGCCTGACGGCGAAGTCGGCATGATCATCGGCCTCGGCTCCGACCTGATCGACATCCGTCGGATCGAAAAGACCATTGCGCGTTTTGGCGATCGCTTCCTCGACCGCATCTTCACGCCGCTTGAGCGCGCGCGGTCCGATCGCCGCCAACTCACCCGGATCGAATCCTACGCCAAGCGCTATGCCGCCAAGGAAGCCTGTTCCAAGGCGCTCGGCACCGGTTTTCGCAAGGGCGTGTTCTGGCGCGATATGGGCGTTGTGAACCTCTCCGGCGGCAAGCCTTCGATGGCGCTGACCGGCGGCGCATTGGCGCGCCTGGAGAGCCTGTTGCCGGCGGGTTACCAGGCCCAAATCGACATCTCGCTGACCGACGAACCGCCCATGGCTCAAGCCATCGTGATCATCTCGGCGAGGCCCAAAAACCCAGCTTGATCAGGCGCCTAGCGGGCGCTTGACTTTGCCGGGCGGAACACGGCTTGATGCCGCTCCGGCGCGCCGGATTTTACGCGTAAGGGATTGATTTATATGGATCAGGAGCAGGCAGTGGCAAAGGCGAAGACGCGCGGCGGCGATATCTGGGAAAGCCTGCGCACGCTCGTTTACGCGGTGCTGATTGCAGTTGGCATTCGTACCGTTGCCTACGAGCCGTTCCATATTCCGTCGGAGTCGATGCTGCCAACCCTGCTGGTCGGCGACTACGTGTTCGTTTCGAAATACGCCTATGGCTACAGCAAGTATTCGGTCATCTTCAGCCCGCCGATCTTCGAGGGCCGGATACTCGGTTCGGCGCCCAAGCGCGGCGATGTCGTGGTCTTCCGCTGGCCGCGCGATCCTTCGGTCGATTACATCAAGCGCGTGGTCGGCCTGCCAGGCGACCGTCTGCAGATCCGTGACGGTGTGCTGATGATCAACGGCGAACCGGTTAAGCGCCGTCGCGTCGAAGATTTCGAGCGCCGTGACGGCCAGGGCAATGTGGTCGAGCGCATTGAGCAGTGGGAAGAAACGCTGCCCGGTGGCGCCGTCTATAACACACTGAATCTTTTTAACTACAACGCCGGTGACAATACCGGCGTCTATACCGTGCCGGCCGGCCATTTCTTCATGATGGGCGACAATCGCGACAACTCGCAGGACAGCCGCGTGCCGATGGAAGTTGGCGGCGTTGGCTATGTGCCGGCGGATCACCTGATTGGCCGTGCCGAGGTGCGCTGGATCTCCATCGATCAGAACGCATCGCTGCTCAAGCCATGGACGTGGTTCAATGCCATGCGCTGGAACCGCATGTTCACCGGTATCAACTGAGGCCGGCATTGAACGCGGAAACCCGCAAACCGGTACTCGACCAACTTCAGCAGGCGCTGGGCCATAAATTCGCCGATGCCAGACTGCTGGAAGAGGCGCTGGTGCATCCTTCGGCCAATCCGCGCCGTAGCCGCGCCAAGTCGGCCAAAGCCAAGGCAGTTGAAACACCGCCCGCGGTGCGCGACTACAACCGTCTTGAATTTATTGGCGACCGCGTGCTCGGACTTGTCGTTGCCACGCTGCTGGCCGAGCGTTTCCCGCAGGCTGAAGCCGGTGAGTTGGCGCTGCGTTACAACGCCCTAGTCAAACAGGAAAGCCTCTCGCGTTTCGCGCAGTCGCTCGGCCTGGGCGATTTTATCCAGCTCTCGCGCTCAGAGCGCGACTCCGGTGGTGGCGGTAAGCCGGCCATCCTGGCCGATGCCTGCGAAGCCGTGGTCGCGGCGCTGTATCTCGATGGCGGTTTGAAGGTCGCGGAACGCTTTGTGCGCCGCTATATGGAACCGCTGCTGAGCGAAGTCTCCAATGGCGCTGCCAAGGACCCCAAGACTGCGCTGCAGGAATGGGCTGCGGCGCGCGGTATGGCCGCGCCGCGTTATGAAATCGTCAGCACCGAAGGCCCGCCGCATGAACCCCGCTTCACCGTTGCGGTGAAGCTGGGCGCAGGCGACGCGGCCAAGGGACAGGGCGGCTCGAAACGGGCCGCTGAACAGGAAGCCGCCGGGCGTTTGCTCGACCGGCTCATCACCGAGAAAGCATGACCGAAGATATAAAAGTTGCTCCGGCGGCACCGCATTGCGGTTACGTCGCCATCGTCGGCGCGCCCAACGCTGGCAAATCCACCTTGCTGAACCAGTTGGTCGGCGCGAAGGTTTCCATCGTCTCCAAGAAGGTGCAGACCACGCGCGCGCGCATCACGGCGATTGCCATGGAAGGCGACACGCAGCTGATCTTTCTCGATACGCCGGGCATCTTTACGCCGAAGCGGCGGCTGGACCGCGCCATGGTCAATGCCGCCTGGAGCGGGGTGGACGAGGCCGATGCCGTGCTGCTGCTGATCGATGCCGAACGCGGCTTCGATGATGAAAGCCGCGCCATCGTGGAAGCCTTCAAACAGCGCAAGCGCAGGAACGTGCTGCTGGCGCTGAACAAGGTGGATGCCGTGCAGCGCGAAAAGCTGCTGGGTCTGGCCAAGGAGATCAGCGAGGCTTACGACTTCGAGCGCGTATTCATGATCTCGGCGCATAAGGGTACCGGTGTGGAGGATGTGCGCAAGGACCTGGCCATCCGCATGCCGGCTGGTCCTTGGCTCTATCCGGAAGACCAGCTGGCCGATGTGCCGATGCGATTCCTGGCTGCCGAGATCACGCGCGAACAGGTCTATCGCAGCCTGCATGACGAGTTGCCTTACGCGATCACGGTCGAGACCGAGAACTGGAAAGACCAGAAGGATGGTTCGGCCCGCATCGAGCAGGTGATCTTCGTCGAGCGCGACGGCCAGAAGAAAATCGTGCTGGGCGAGAAGGGCCAGATGATCAAGCGGATCGGCGCTTTCGCCCGCAAGATTATGGAAGAACAGTTCGAGCGCCGTGTGCACCTGTTCCTGTTCGTGAAGGTGCGCGAGGACTGGGGCGACGACCCCGAGCGCTACGAAGCCATGGGGCTGGATTTCCCCAAAAACTAAACGCCGGCCAACAGCATGAAGAGCGGCACGGTCACAAAAGCCAGGATCGTGCTGACCGTAACGATGGCGGCGGCCAGCGGCGCATCGCCGCCCATCTGTCGCGCCAGGATGTAGCTGGCACTGGCGGTCGGCATGGCGCCCCACAGCACCATCACCTTGGTTTCCAGCGGCCCCAAGCCCCAGAGCTTCGCCGCGGCGAATAGCATCAGCGGATAGATCGCCAGCTTCAGCGCGCAGGCCAGCAGCACGGCGCGACCGCCGTTGCGGGCGGCCTCCCATTGAAGGCCGGCGCCGACCGTCAGCAGGCCCATCGGGGCTGCGATGCCACCCAACATCTTGAATACCGGCTCGATGCCGCGCGGCAGCGACAGGCCGGTGAGATTCATCGCGATGCCAATCAGGCAGGCAATAATGAGAGGATTCTTGATCAGGAACAGCGCCTGCCCTTTAAGGCTGGTGCTCTGGCCATGGGCGCCATAGCGTGCCAGCGTCAGCACGCAGAGCACGTTCAGCACCGGAATAGCGAGCGCGATGGCAATGGCAAACAGCGTGATGCCGGCGCCACCATCCAGCGCCGCCACGGCGCCGAGGCCGACGAAGGTGTTGAAGCGCACCGCGCCCTGGAACAGCGATGTAAATCCAGGGCCGTCGACTTTTGCCAGCGGTCGCAGCAGGTAGACCAGCGCCGCCTGCAGCAGGATCACCGCCAGCAAAGCGCCCAGCATGCCGGTCGGATCGAGATTGCCGAGCCGCGCACTGCTGAGGTTGTCGATCAGCAGGGCCGGAAAGAAGATGAAATATGTCATCTTGTCGGCCAGCGGCCAGAAGGCGTCGCCGGGGAAGTTGAACCGTTTAAGCCCGCCGCCCAGTGCGATCAGCAGGAATACTGGGATGATGGCGAAAATGACGGAAAGCATGCTGGACTCGGGCAGGAGATACTGCGGGTGAGTCTAGCTCAACCTGTCAGTCGAGACTAATGCTGGACCAGGACGATTAGCAGGTCGACGGCGCGGGTGGCGAGGCCGAAGCCAAGATAAAGGGCGAGTGCGCGCAGGCCGGCTTCGCGCCAGGCATGGTATTTGTCCGGCATCATCCGTGACGAGCGGCGCGGCACAATCGGTACGGCCGTGACGGTGACGGCTTCACGTATCGGGCGATCGATCTCTTCCGGAACAAGATATTCGGCGACACGGGTGCGGTCGGGACCGTAGATGCGGCGCCAGCGGAACGCTTCCGCTTCGGCGCGTTCAGCATCGCCATGAGAGGCGCGCGGAATCCAGCTGTCGGCCAGTCGTGTCATCACGACATAGCGGGGGATGATGATTTCCGTCTGGACGCCCATGACAGCGAGTCTCTCAGGTCACGATTAACGAATTTTAAACAGCCGTTAATTTTTTCCTTTGCCGTAATTTCTGTTGGAACTCCAAGCACATACCGGCGGTTCAATTCTCCAGTTGGAGATTGCCATGCCCCCACCGCCGCCCCGTGGGAAAATACTGGAATTCAAGGAAAAACGGTCGGGCCGTCGCTGGTGGTACTGGTGGGTCGGCGGGACCGCGGCGCTGATTCTGGTCCTGATGGCAGCCGTCGCCCTGTTCGACTGGAACTGGCTGCGCAGTCCGGCGGAGAGGTTCATCACGGCCGCGACCGGGCGTCAGACCGTGATCGATGGCAGGCTGGAGGGGCAGTGGTCGCTGACGCCGCGCTTTGTGATCGAAGACTTCCATATGGCGAATGCCGAATGGGGGCGCGAAAAGGAGCTGATCGCGTTTGAGCGGGCCGAGATAGTCGTCGACCTGCGGGAGATGTTGCGCGGCCGCACCGTGCTGCCGGAGATCAGGCTGGTAAAACCGCAGCTCGCGCTGGAGCGCAATGCCGAGGGCGAGGGGAACTGGACCTTCGGCGTGGTCGCGGCCAAGGACGTGGCCGCGCCGGAGGATCGCACCGAGATGCCGCTGATCGGCCGGCTGCGGATCGAGGACGGGCGCTTCGTCTATCGCGATGAAAAGGCCGGGATCGACATCGATGCCGAGATCGCCACGGTCAGGGGCGCCGGCGGCGAGGGCACCGATCGGGTCCGTCTGGGTGGGCGCGGCACCATGCATGGCGAGGCCTTCCGGCTGCGCATGATGGGCGGTTCGCTGTTGTCGCTGCGCGAGAATGAGGAACCTTATCCACTCACCGTCGAGATCGAGGTGGGCCAAACGCGCGGTCGCATGTCCGGCACTCTGGCCGATCCGATCAGGTTCGAGGGCATCGATCTCGAAGTGGCCCTGAGCGGACCTGATCTGGGCAAGCTGCAGACCATGACCGGCGTGCCGCTGCCGATGACGCCGCCTTACGACCTGAGGGGCCGTCTGCATCGCGATGGTGCCATTCTGCGGATCGAGACTATGGCCGGGCGGGTCGGCAACAGCGATCTCGGCGGCATCATTAGAATCGATACCGGTCGCGAACGCCTGTATCTCGAGGCTGACCTGCATTCCAGGGTGCTGAACTATCGCGACATCGGTCCGCTGATCGGCCTGCATCCCGACGAGGAACTCAAGCCGAATACCGCGGCCATGACCGGGGCGCAGAAGGCGGCGGCGCAAGAAGCTGGCGAGCCCGTCGCGAAAGGACCGCCGCCGCGGGTGCTGCCCGATGCACCGCTGGCGATCGAGCAGATCCGCCAGGTCGATGCCAGGGTCAAATTCCGCGGCGACAAGGTGGAGGCACCCAATACGCCGCTCAGTGGCGTCGATCTCGACCTGCTGCTGGAAAACAGCGTACTGCATCTGCGGCCGCTCAAACTCGGCGTCGCTGGCGGTCTGGTGAATGCCGATATCCGCATCGACGCGCGCAGCGACGCCGTGCTGACGCAGTATGACGTGAAGCTCAACCAATTCCGGCTGGAACGATTCCTGGAGTCGGCGGGCCTGAAAGACAGCGGCAGCGGCGAGATCAACGGCCGCATCCAGCTGGTGGGCTACGGCGACACGGTGCAGAAATCGCTCGGCAGCGCCAATGGCCAGGTCCGCATGGCGATGGACAACGGTACGCTGTCGAACCTGGCGATGGAACTGGTCGGGCTGGATGTCGGCCAGGCCGCGCTGTTCTGGGCCGGCGGCGACAAACAGATTCCGCTGCGCTGCTTTGTGACCGATTTCAATGTCGAGCGGGGTTTGATGACTCCGCGCGTTTTCGTGCTGGACACCACCGATACCACGGTGACGGCGGAGGGCAGCATCAGCCTGACGCAGGAACTGCTCGGACTGAAGATCAGGGCGCATCCGAAAGACCCCAGCCTGCTGTCGGCCCGCACGCCGATCAACATCAATGGCGCTTTCAGCCGGCCGACCGTCGGTGTGGATGCCGCACCGCTGGCAGCGCGCGGGGCTGGCGCCATCGCGCTCGGCGTGCTGCTGACGCCACTGGCCTCGATCCTCGCCTTCATCGAGCCGGGACTGGAAAGCGACAGCGACTGTGCCGCCTTGCTCAAGCAGGTGCAGACCGGGCGGCCGGGATGAATACCCGGCTGCTGAGTCTCGGCCGGCTGGTGATCAGCGCTGGCCGCGCCATGGTCAACAGCCTGTCCTTCGAACTGGCCGGCCATATCGCCTATACCGGCCTGCTGGCGATCTTTCCCTTCCTGATCTTCCTGGCCGCGCTGGCCGGTTTCCTCGGCGCCTCCGCCGGCGGACTCGCCTCGGTGCAGAGCATGCTCGATCTGCTGCCGCCGGATGTGGCGAAGACGCTCTCGCCGGTGATCCATGAAGTGATCGACAGCCGCGACGGCGGCCTGCTGACGCTGGGGCTGCTCGGTGCGCTCTGGGTGGCATCGAACGGCATCGACGCGCTGCGGATCGCACTCAACACGGCCTACGATATCGAGGAGCAGCGGCCCTGGTGGCAGATCAAGCTCGGCAGCCTTGGCGCCATTGTCGTGGGCGGCGTGGTCTTTCTGCTGCTCTCGGTGCTGGTCATCCTCGGGCCGCTGATCTGGCAGGGCCTGCTCTGGCTGTTCCCGCTGGGCGAGGCCGACCGCTGGGCGTTCAGCGCGGTGCGCTACCTGCTGGCGACGCTGGTGCTGATGGCCGCCCTGCTGGCGCTGCACCGCTGGCTGCCCGGCGCCTGCCTGCGGGTGCGCAGCCTGCTGCCCGGCGTGCTCGCCACCACGCTGCTCTGGCTCACCGCCGCCAGCCTGTTCTCGATCTACGTCGCCGAACTGGGCAGCTACAGCGCCACCTACGGCAGCCTCGGCGGGGTGATCGTCACCCTGGTCTTCTTCTACGTCTCGGCGGTCCTCTTCATCTTCGGTGCCGAGTTGAACTCCGCTCTATTGCGGCGCGAAAAAAACAAGGCCGAAAATCCACCGCCCGCCGGCCCCAAGGCTCTGGCCGGACACTGATCCGCTGGATTATGCTCCGTCCCCTGTATTTTGCCTCAAGGGATGGGACCAGCAACCATGGCGACCAAGAAGACGAAAGCCGCGCCCAAAAAAGCCAAAGGCGCGAAAGCCAAAGGCGTGAAGGCCAAGGCGGGCCGGGCCAATCCGGGCCTCGACAAGGCGAAGCTGCCGAGCCGGCATGTCAGCGTCGGCCCCGAGCGCGCCCCGCATCGCAGCTACTATTACGCCATGGGCATGACCGAGAAGGAGATCGCCCAGCCCTTCGTCGGTGTCGTCACCACCTGGAACGAGGCCGCGCCCTGCAACATCACGCTCGGCCGTCAGGCCCAGGCGGTGAAGAAGGGCGTCAAGGCCAATGGCGGCACGCCGCGCGAATTCACCACCATCACCGTGACCGACGGCATCGCCATGGGGCACCAGGGCATGAAGTCGTCGCTGATCAGCCGCGAGGTGATCGCCGACAGCACCGAGCTGACCGTGCGCGGCCACTGCTACGACGCCATCGTCGGCCTGGCCGGCTGCGACAAGTCGCTGCCCGGCCTGATGATGGCGATGGTGCGCCTCAACGTGCCGGCGATCTTCATGTATGGCGGCTCGATCCTGCCCGGCAAGTTCCGCGGCAAGGACGTCACCGTGGTCGACGTCTTCGAGGGCGTTGGCCAGCATGCCGCCGGCAAGATGAGCGACAAGGATCTGCACGAACTGGAATGCGTCGCCTGTCCCTCGGCCGGGTCCTGCGGCGGCCAGTTCACCGCCAACACCATGGCCTGCGTGTCGGAAGCCATCGGCCTCGCTCTGCCAGGCTCCGCGGGTGCACCTGCGCCATATGAGACGCGCGACCAGTATGCCGAGGCCTCGGGCAAGCAGATCGTCGAGCTGATCAAGCTGGGCATCCGCCCGCGCGACATCGTCACCCGCAAGGCGCTGGAAAATGCCGCCCGCGTGGTGGCCGCCACCGGCGGTTCGACCAACGGTGCGCTGCATCTGCCGGCCATCGCCCATGAAGCCGGCATTAGGTTCGATCTCGACGATGTCGCCAAGATCTTCAAGTCGACGCCCTATATCGCCGACCTGAAGCCGGGCGGACGTTACGTGGCCAAGGATATGTACGAGATCGGCGGCGTGCAGGTGGTGCTGAACGAACTGATGAAGGGCGGCTACATCCACGGCGACTGCCTGACCGTCACTGGCAAGACCATCGAGCAGAATCTGAAGGGCGTCACCTTCCCGAAGAACCAGGATGTGGTGCGCCCGATCACCAACCCGATCACGCCGACCGGCGGCGTGGTGGGCCTGAAGGGCAACCTGGCCCCGCGCGGCGCCATCGTGAAGGTGGCGGGCATGGCGCGGCTGAAGCATGTCGGCCCGGCCCGCGTGTTCGACAGCGAAGAGGCCGCCTTCGAGGCCGTGCAGAGCAAGAAGTACAAGGAAGGCGACGTGATCGTGATCCGCTATGAAGGCCCGAAAGGTGGGCCCGGCATGCGCGAGATGCTGTCGACCACCTCGGCGATCTACGGCCAGGGCATGGGCGAGAAGGTGGCGCTGATCACCGACGGCCGCTTCTCGGGCGGCACGCGCGGCTTCTGCGTCGGCCATGTCGGACCTGAGGCTGCCGTCGGCGGCCCGATCGGCCTGATCAAGAATGGCGACATCATCACCATCGATGCCGTGAAGGGGGTTCTCTCGGTCGACATTTCCGCCAAGGAGATGGCGGCGCGGCGCAAGAAGTGGAAGCCGCGCAAAACCGACTACCAGTCGGGTACGCTCTGGAAATACGCCCAGACCGTGGGCGATGCCCATGACGGCGCGGTGACGCATCCCGGCGGCGCCAAGGAAGTCTCCGAATACGCCGATATCTGACCGATCCTCCAGGAAGGGCGCCCAATGCGGCGCCCTTCTTCGTTTCCCGCCCCAGACAACGAGAAAAGACCCATGACCTACCGCATTGCCATTGCCGGCTTCCAGCACGAGACCAACACCTTCGCGCCGACCCGTGCGACGCTCGACCTGTTCATCAAGGGCGAGGGCTGGCCGCCGCTGACCGAGGGCAAGGACATCGTCGAGGTCTTCTCGCCGATGAACATTCCCATCGGCGGCTTCATGAATGCGGCCAAGCCGAAGGGCTGGGAGCTGCATCCGATCGTCTGGGCCGCCGCAGCCCCCAGCAGCTATGTCTCCACCGAAGCCTTCGAATATGTCGCTGGCAAGATCACCGCCGGCATCGCGGCGCTGAAAGGCCGCATCGACGCGGTCTATCTCGACCTGCATGGCGCGATGGTGACCGAGGCGCATGAAGACGGCGAGGGCGAGCTGCTGCGCCGCGTGCGCGCCATTGTCGGCCCCGACATGCCGATCGGTGTCAGCCTCGACCTGCATGCCAATGTCACGCCCGAGATGGTGCAGCACAGCGACGTGCTGATCGCCTATCGCACCTATCCGCATCTGGATATGGCGGTGACCGGTGCGCGCGTGCTGCGCCACCTGGAAAAGCTGCTGACCGGCGAGCGCAAACGCCAGGCGAAAGCCTTCCGGCAGATTCCCTTCCTGATCCCGCTGACGGCGCAATGCACCTTCATCGAACCCTGCAAGAGCCTGTACGACAGCCTGGGCGAGATGGAACGCGGCGCGGTGTCGTCGCTCAGCTTCAGCCCCGGGTTCCATCCGGCCGACATCTATCACTGCGGCCCGACCGTGGTGGCCTATGGCGATACGCAGGCGGCCGCCGACAAGGCCGCCGAGGATTTCGCGCGCCACATCATCGAGAGCGAGGCCGAATTCAAACTCAATCTCCTGTCGCCCACCGACGCCATCGACCGGGCGCGCAAGCTGATCCAGGGCGGCGCACGCAAATCCATCGTGCTGGCCGATGTGCAGGACAATCCCGGCACCGGCGCGACCAGTGACACGACCGGGCTGCTGGCGGCGCTGGTCGCCGAACATGTGCCCGATGCGACACTCGGCCTGCTCTACGATCCCGAGGTGGCGAAAGTCGCGCACCAGGCGGGCGAGGGCAGCGAAATCGAGGTCTCGGTCGGCGGCAAGCTGCTCGATGTCGAGGGCGCACGGCCCTATCGCAACCGCTTCAAGGTGGCGAAGCTGGGCGACGGCCGCTTCCTCTGCACCGGGCCGTTTTACAAAGGCACCAAAATGGACCTCGGCCTGATGGCCAGGTTACAGGTCAATGGTGTGGACCTCGTCATTGCATCTGCCCGCGTGCAGGCCGCCGACAAGGACCAGTACCGCCATCTCGGCATCGAGCCGGGCGCGCGCCAGATCGTCGGCGTGAAAAGCACCGTGCATTTCCGTGGCGACTTCACCGATATCGCCCACGACATCCTGAACGTGGAAAGCCCCGGCGCCTTCATCGAACGGGCCGAGACGCTGCCCTACCGGAAACTGCGCCGCGGCATGAAGCTGAGTCCCAAGGGCCGGGCATTTTAGGCCGGAATTCGCGGAAATCCGCGCTTAAACGGGCCTTATCCGCGCTTATCTGAGTCTTATTTGAGCTTATCTGAGTCTTATTTCGGCTTATTTGAGCTTATTTGGGTCTTAGTCGCGCTTATGTCGGTCCTATTCGGGTCTGTCAGGGACTGAGTCAGGCAGACCGGCGGCGGCAAGCGGATGCTGCCTACACTTGCAGTCAGGTGGCGCTGCGCCAACAGGAACACATAGGGAACTTGTGGCGGGTTTCAAGGGCCCACCCTCACCCCGACCCTCTCCCGCAAGCGGGAGAGGGAGGACTGCGCCATCTTCCTTACCGTCTCCCGCGCGCGGGAGAAGGAGGGCCCCGCCGCGAAGCGGTGGGAGGGTGAGGGTGCTTCCCTGACACACCGCCCATGACGGTATGGGCTGAATCGCCTAGACTTCGCCGATAACAAAAGCGAGGAAACGGCAGCGTGACTGCGGCACGTACAGTCTTCACCCCGGACGAGATCAAACGCCTCAGCCAGCGCTCGGACTGGATGGGCGCGTATCTGGTGCTGCATGCCTGGGCGCTGATCATTGGCGCGATGGCTTTGTTCGTCTGGCTGCCGAACCCGCTGACCTTCCTGCTGGCCGTGATGGTGATCGGCGGGCGGCAGCTCGGCCTCGCCATCCTGATGCATGATGCCGCCCATGGCCTGCTGTTCAGAACGCGGCGGCTGAACGAAGTCGCCGGGCAGTGGCTCTGCGCCTTTCCCGTGGGCACCGACCTGCATCTCTATCGCCCGTATCACCTCAAGCATCATCGCCATACCCAGCAGGCCGACGATCCCGACCTGGTGCTCTCGGCGCCATTCCCGATCAGCCGCGCGAGCCTGAAGCGCAAGATCTGGCGCGACATCACCGGCAACACCGGTTACACGCGGCGCAAGCAGCAGATCATGGCCACCTGGGGCGAGGCGGGCTTGCCTATTGCTGAGCGCTGGTCGCGCCTGAAAGAAAGCGGCCTGGTCGGCTTCGTGATCGTCAATGCGCTGCTCTGGGCTTTGATGAGCACCATCGGCCTGTGGTGGCTCTATCCGGCCTTGTGGCTGCTGCCGCTGCTCACCTGGTACCAGCTGGTCAGCCGCATCCGCAACATTGCCGAACATGCCGTGGTGCCCGACAACGACGACCCGCTGCGCAACACGCGCACGACCTATGCGAACCCGCTCGCGCGGCTGCTGCTCGCGCCCTATTGGGTGAACTACCATCTGGAGCATCACCTGCTGCTGAGCCTGCCCTGCTGGAAACTGCCGGCGGCGCATCGCCTGCTGCTGGCGAAAGGCCTGCGCGGCCAGATGGAAGTGCAGGCGGGCTATCTCGATGTGCTGAAACTGGCGGCGAGTGCGGTGGGCGAGGGCGGCAGCGGATCAGGTGGGGCGAAGGTGCAGTATATTTAGAGTTGCCAAATTTTTTATTAGCTAGTTTCCTCTGTCGTGGCAGTTTGAAAGAAATACAAAGGTGCAGCGTGAATCTTCAGCCTTCAGATCCTGATATTCAAACAATTGTCTCAAGAATAAGATCGGGTGATCTCGATTTGCAGCCCGATTTTCAGAGAGGCGAAGTCTGGTCGACTGCGAAAAAGAGAAAATTAATCGATAGCGTTTTGCGAAACTGGCACATCCCACCAATCCATGTGGTGGTAACACCTTCCGGCCGGCAAGAAGTTTTGGATGGGCAACAGCGCTTGGCTGCAATTCGAGATTTTGTCGAAGACCAGTTCACGGTCAATGGAGAAATAGAGCCGGTAGATGCGAGAATTTCGGAACTGAATGGATTGCGTTATTCCGCATTACCAAGCGAATGGAGAAGGGTGTTCGATCAATTTACAATTCGAGTTTTTCGTTTGACTGACTACAGACCTGAAGAACCTGGTGAGCTTTTTTTTAGACTTAATCAGATTACGAGTCTCACTCCGGCCGAGCAAAGAAACGCCTTCTATGGTCCGGCTCGAGACCAAGTTCGCGCATTGGTCGATCAGCTAGAAAAGAACAATGCGGAAGAGCTTTTTAAGCTAAATAATAAGCGTATGGCATTTGATGATGTTATTGCGAAAGTTCTTTGCTCGTTTGATGAGGGAAATCTCTCCAGCAAGATTACCGCCTCTGACATATCTAGCCGTTTTCGATCCGCTGATGGTTTTAGGAATGATAGCATTGCAAGAGCCAGAAGTGCGATTGAACTATTGTGTGGTTCGGTTTCAAAGCAATCAGTAACGCTTAGTTTCAACAAGGGAACACTTTTTTCTTGGATTATTTTTTCAAGTCTGCTTCTTCGAAATTCCTCTGAGGCGGAGAGAGCTGACGTTGAGAAGACGTTTGCTCGATTTGTCTCTTCTTTTGAAGAGCGCCGGACAAACAACTCTCTTCTTTCTGTGCTCGAGAATCTTGGTGCTGAAAAACACCACACGACTTTAGAGCGTGAGCTAGCAATAATTTATGTCGATAGATCGACGTCCAGGGTGTCGGATATATCATCTGTCATTCTAAGAGACTTTACGTTGTGGTGGTTTTATCACGAAGACTGCAAATATGATTTGCAAGCAAGATCCTGGATTCCTGAGAATCGCAAAGAATTTCTCGGAAAGATTCAGATAAAGTTCAATGAATGGAAAGGAGAAGATTTAGTTGATGTGATTGAGGGACAACTGAGTAATAAGGCTTGGGGGATCCTGTAAAAATGAGGTCCGCTGAAACCGCTGAGCGCTGGAAAGATCTGCGTAAGTCAACGCGAAGAGAGTTTTCAGTTGTCGAGCTTTCCTATAGTGGGATTCCGGGTCTTGAAGCGGGCGTTCTGAGAATTGAGTCTCCGATTTCTGCGATTTGTGGCCTTAATGGCGTTAGTAAAACGACCTTACTTCGTGCGCTAAGAGCATCACTAGATTGGGAGAGCGTAAAAGCGGAGAAATTTATAGAGGCTCGCCTTCGACAGGCCCAACTGAGTCTTACTGTTAACTATCGTGGTGAGCGGCGTCGGGCTAACCTTGATATTCGAAACGGTATTTATAATTCCGAAATTCCGCCAGATGCAAATTTCTTGCACATAGATGCTCCAGATCAGGCAGTAAAATTTCAAACTTTTTTTGGCTCAAATACGTCAACTTTGGATGACTTAATCGAGCCTGGTGCGATGCGTGCACTGGACGATGCCTCACGATCTCTGGTCAACTACATTTGCAAAAAGGATTACTCAACCGTATCCATAGGAGAAATTATTCTTGCAGATGCTGAGCCTATAATCTTTTGTCGAGTAATTGAGAACGATCATCATTATGACAGCATAACAATGAGTCTTGGTGAGATATCTTTATTTAATATTTTTTGGAAAGTGTCTCAGGCTCCCAAGGGTTCATTGATAATCATCGAAGAGCCAGAGTCATTTATAGCTCCATCTTCGCAGGCTGCTCTGATGGATTATTTGGTAAGCATAAGTGTTGGCCGTAAATTGTCTTTAATTGTCGCCAGTCACTCACCAACAATCGTCTCGCCGCTCCATTCAAATGAGGTTTCTTTTTTTGCTAGGATGCCAGGAGGTGCCGCATTAGTAGCGGCGGATCAATTTGACAGAATGCGGCACTTAGTTGGATTACAATACCCTAGGAAGCGAGTGATTTTTGTTGAGGATAGGGCTGCTCGCGCTTTTGTAAAACTTCTCATTTCAAAGCTTGATTATAAGCTTTCTCTAGAAGTCTATGTTTCCTCGGTAGGAGGAGAAGCCCATATAAAAAATTTACTGCAGACGATCTCAGCCGATACAAATGATATTTACTTTGTTGGGCTGTTTGATGGAGATATGAGGGGAGCGATTGAGATCGATAACCCCAGATGGCCTATCCGTTTTTTACCGGGTAACAATAGTATTGAGGCTCAATTTCGAAGTGTGATTTGTGGTAATGTTGAAGCTGGTGCCCAAGCGCTCAAGATTAGAGACGATGAACTCTCTTTGATTCTAGCTTCTTTAGAGGGAGCTGATGATCATGATTGGTTTGAGGATTTAGGTAAGAGGTTGGGATGGACATATGATCAAGTAATGATGAGGCTATTCGATGTGTGGTTCCAAGTTCCTGAGAATGCTGCGGCTTGTCGGGAATTAGTGGAAGATTTGAAAGCCGGTTGAAACTACTAAAATTAGTTCGTGGAAAACTAATGTGGTCATTTGGATCGAGCTGGCAATGTATTCTCCCCGACAGCCTCTCGACCGCCGGGGAGCGCACACAACCTAACTCACATCACTTGATGTCGAAGCGGTCCGCGTTCATCACCTTGGTCCAGGCGGCGATGAAGTCGCGCACGAACTTCTCCTTCGCATCGTCCTGGGCATAGACTTCCGCATAGGCGCGCAGCACCGAGTTGGAGCCGAACACCAGGTCCACGCGCGTGGCGGTCCATTTCACCTGGCCGGTCTTGCGGTCGCGGATCTCGTAGAGATTCTTGCCCGCCGGTTTCCAGCTGTTGGCCATGTCGGTCAGGTTGACGAAGAAATCATTCGTCAGCGCGCCGACGCGGTCGGTGAAGACGCCATGTTTCGCACCGCCATGGTTGGCGCCCAGCACACGCAGGCCGCCGACCAGCACGGTCATCTCCGGGGCGGTGAGGCCCATCAGCTGGGTGCGGTCGAGCATCAGCTCTTCCGGGCTGACCGCGTAGTCTTCCTTCAGCCAGTTGCGGTAGCCGTCATGGATCGGCTCCAGCACCTCGAAGGAGGCCGCATCGGTCTGCTCCGCCGTGGCATCGCCGCGGCCGGGCGCAAAGGGCACGGTCACGTTGCCGAAGCCTGCCGCCTTGGCGGCCTGCTCGATGCCGACATTGCCGGCCAGCACGATGGTATCGGCCAGGCTGGCGCCGCTGTCTTTGGCGATGGCCTCCAGTTTACCCAGCACCTTGACGAGGCGCTGCGGCTCGTTGCCCGCCCAGTCCTTCTGCGGGGCCAGCCGGATGCGCGCGCCGTTGGCGCCGCCGCGCATATCCGACCCACGATAGGTGCGCGCGCTGTCCCAGGCGGTGCTGACCAGCTCCGCGATGCTCAGTCCGCTGGCAGCGATCTTTGCCTTCACATGGCCGATATCGTACTGCGTCGGGCCGACTGGCACCGGGTCCTGCCAGATCAGGTCTTCCTGCGGCACATCGGGGCCGAGATAGCGCACCTTCGGGCCCATGTCGCGATGGGTCAGCTTGAACCAGGCGCGGGCGAAGACCTCCGAGAAATACGCCTGATCCTGGGCGAAGCGTTCCGAGATCTTGCGATAGATCGGATCGACCTTCATCGCCATGTCGGCATCGGTCATGATCGGCATGCGACGGATGCTGGGGTCTTCCACATCCACCGGCATGTCTTCCGGTTTGATGTTGACCGGCTGCCACTGATGCGCGCCGGCCGGGCTTTTCTTCAGCTCCCAGTCATAGCCGAGCAGCAGCTTGAAATAGCCGTTGTCCCACTTGGTCGGATGCGTGGTCCAGGCGCCCTCGAGGCCGCTGGTGACGGTGTCGCGGCCGACGCCACGGCTGGTCTTGTTGAGCCAGCCGAAGCCCTGGTCCTCCACCGCGCCGTCTTCCGGGCTGGGGCCCAGCTTCGCCGCATCGCCATTGCCATGCGCCTTGCCCACGGTATGGCCGCCGGCGGTCAGCGCCACGGTTTCCTCGTCGTCCATCGCCATGCGCGCAAAGGTCAGGCGCACGTCATGCGCGGTGCGCTGCGGATCGGGCTGGCCGTTGACGCCCTGCGGGTTGACGTAGATCAGGCCCATCTGCACGGCGGCCAGCGGATTGGCCAGCGACTGGCGGTCGTCGCCGTCATAGCGTTCCGAGCCGAGCCATTCCTTCTCGGCGCCCCAGTAGATGTCCTTTTCCGGATGCCAGATATCCTCGCGGCCGAAACCGAAGCCGAAGGTTTTCAGGCCCATCGATTCATAGGCGATGGTGCCGGCGAGAATGATGAGATCGGCCCAGCTGATGCGGTTGCCGTATTTCTTCTTGATCGGCCAGAGCAGGCGGCGCGCCTTGTCGAGATTGGCGTTGTCGGGCCAGGAATTCAGCGGCGCGAACCGCTGGTTGCCGGTGCCGCCGCCGCCGCGGCCGTCGGCCATGCGATAGGAGCCGGCGGCATGCCAGGCCATGCGGATCATCAGACCGCCGTAATGGCCCCAGTCGGCCGGCCACCAGTCCTGGCTGTCGGTCATCAGCGCCTTGAGATCGGCCTTCAGCGCGGCGACATCCAGCTCGCGCAAAGCGGCGCGGTAGTCGAAGTCGCGGCCCAGCGGATTGGTCTTGGCGTCATGCTGGTGCAGGATGTCGAGGTTGAGCGCGTTGGGCCACCAGTTGGTGACGGTGGTGCCCGCCGCGGTAATTCCGCCATGCATCACGGGGCATTTGCCTGTCATCGGAGTCTCTCCTGTCTCGGTCGTCGCTGCGGCGGAGCTGTGCCGGTCCGCCTTGGAAGTGTCTGGCCGGGGTGAGCCGAACCAGACTGTAAGAAGCCTATCGCCATGATTCTCTTTGAGGAAATTGATAATTCCAGAGACTATGATCGGTTTTTCCGATCATGGAGGATGCCGTGAGGACGCGTGTGGCCCTGCCGGTGCTGGTGCTGGCGCAGTTTTTCGGCACCTCTTTGTGGTTTTCCTTCAATGCGGCAGCAGTGGACCTGCAGGCGCTGCTCGGGCTGTCGGCCGGCGATATCGGCTGGCTGACCAATGCCGTGCAGATCGGCTTCATCGCCGGCACGCTGCTGATTGCGCTGACCGGCCTGGCCGACCGCTTCGCCGCGCATCGCATCTCCTTCGTCAGCTGCCTGCTCGGCGCCGCCGCCAATGCCGCCTTTCTCTGGGCCTATCGCGATTACGCACTGGCCTTCGCGCTGCGCGTGGCAACCGGGCTGGCGCTGGCCGGCATCTATCCCATCGGCATGAAGCTGGTGATCGGCTGGACGCGTGGCGCCACCGGCGCCGCATTGGGCCTGCTCGTCGGCATGCTGGTGCTGGGCACGGCGCTGCCGCATGGCATTCGCGGCGCGGGTTCGGGCGTGCCCTGGGAAGTCGCCTTGGGCGCGGCTTCCTTGCTGGCGCTGCTCGGCGGCCTGGCAGTGCTGTGGCTGGGCGAGGGGCCATATCTCGCACGCGGGCCTGCCAAGCCCTTAAGCGGTCGTGCGGTGCTGAGTGCCTTCCGCATTCCGGCCTTCCGCGCGGCGGCGCTCGGCTATTTCGGCCATATGTGGGAGCTCTATGCCTTCTGGACGCTGCTGCCGTTTCTGCTCGTGCTGGCGCAAGCGGATCTCGAACCCGGCGCGGTCTCCGGCCTGAGTTTCGCGGTGATCGGCATCGGCGCGCTCGGCTGCGTGCTCGGCGGCGTGGTCAGCACGCGCCTCGGCAGCGCGAAAGTGGCGGCGCTGGCGCTGGCGACCTCCGGCGCGCTCTGCCTGGTCTATCCGCTGCTGAGCGGCGTCGCGCCCTGGCCGGTGCTGCTGGCGCTGCTGCTGCTCTGGGGCTTTGCGGTCGTCGCGGACTCGCCGCAATTCTCCGCGCTGTCGGGGGCGGCCTGTCCGCCCGACGCGGTCGGCAGCGCGCTGGCGATCCAGAATGCCGTCGGCTTCGCCATCACGACGGTTGCCATCGCGCTGGCGACGCAGGCGCTGGCCGCGCTCGGACCTTACGTGGCGCTGCTCCTGCTGCCCGGGCCGCTGCTCGGCCTGATCGGCCTGGCGCCCCTGTTGCGGCGTGCCTAGGCCACCGACGGCGTGGCCTCGCGCAGCAGGGCCTCGGCCTCGGCGCTGCGCGACGGACAGCGCAGGGTGACGGTCAGGCCGCCTTCGGGCCGGTTGGCCAGGTCGAGTTCGCCGCCCAGCATCTGCGCCAGGCGGTGCGCGATGGTGAGGCCGAGGCCGACGCCGCCGCTGTTGCTGCTGCGGGCCTGGGCGCTGGCGGCCTGATAGAAGGCTTCGGTCACATGCATCAGATGCTGCGCCGCGATGCCGGGACCGGTGTCGCTGACGCCGATCAGGTAATCGCCATCCTCATGCGCGACCGAGACGGTGATGCGGCCGCCGCGCGGCGTGAACTTGATCGCATTCGAGACCAGGTTGAGCAGGATCTGGTGCAGCGCGCGCGGATCGGTCAGCACCGGCGGCAGGCCTTCGGCCAGGTCGAGGTCGATGGTCTGTTCCATGTGGCGCGCGCGCGGCTCCAGCAGGCGCAGGATATTGGCGATCTCGACGGTCAGGTTGACGGTCTCGTACTTGACGCTCAGCCCGCCGGTTTCGATGGCAGAATTGGTCAGCACATCCTCGACCAGTGCCATCAGATGCAGCGCGCTGTTGTGGATGTCGGTGAGATATTCCGCCTCGCGCTCGCCGAACACGCGGTTCTGCGCCCGGCGCAGCTGCATCAGTTCGGTGAAGCCGATGATGGCGTTGAGCGGCGTGCGCAATTCGTGGCTCATCACCGCGAGGAAGTTCGACTTGGCGATGCTGGCCGCCTGGGCGCGGTCGCGCGCCAGTGCCAGTTCGGCCTGGCTGAGGCGGAATTTCTCGATGGCGCGGGCGAAACGGCCGAATTCATCCGTCTGCTCCAGCATCGGCACCGAGACCGCCACGCCCTCGGCGACATCATTGGTGGCGGCGATCAGGCGTTCGATCCGGCGCAGGATCGGCCGCGTGCCGCCCAGAACGGCCAGGCCGGCCAGGATCAGGACCGCCAGGGTGCCCAGCAGGAGCAACTGTTTTTCCCGCTCGAAGGCGGATTCCAGGGCGGTGGTATCGACATCGATCTGTACCGCACCGGCAATGCGGCCGTCGTAATTGGGCAGCGGCGCCAGGGTTGAGACGTAGAAGCGACCCTCCGACTGGCTGTGCCGCACAGGCGGAGCGGCGTTGTCTTTCACCTGCGCGATCGCCGCAGTCGGGAAGGGGGCGAGACGTGTCCGGTCGCTCTGCGCGATCAGGACCGGGACGCCGTCCCTGAAAAGGTAGATGCCGTAGGACGTGCCGGGCTTCTCGAACGCCCTGAGAAAATCGGAGTTCAGGAAGGAGCCGACCTCAAGTACGCCAAGATGGCGCCCGCCCGGCATCGTCACCGGCACCGCGCCGCGGATCGGCAGGCCGTTGACGCCCAGTTCGATGCCCTGCGCCGGCCGGCCGGTGGCGTTGACCTCGCGGATCATCGGGCGGAGCACGCTCAGGTCGTCGTCATATTGCTGCGGCGCATGCAGGCGCAGCAGGGTGGTGGTATTGGGGCGATGCAGATGAAGGTTGTTGATGCCGGCGGCGCGAAGCTGGGCAAAGGCGTCGCCGAGGGTCAGCAGCAGCCCCGGCCGGTCCTCCGCGGCCATCAGTTCCTGAACGTTCGGCAGCCGCGACAATGCCGATGCGAGGGTCAGGTTGGCGGTCGCCTGCGCGGCAATTGCCGTTTCCAGGTGCACGCGCGCGCGCTCGGCAAGGTCTTCTTCCTGGGCATTGATCAGATAGCGCATGGTGCCGAGGCCGATGCCGCCGATCAGCAGCACCGATATCACCGCGATAGCCAGGGCTATGATGTTCAGACGCCCGCCGATACTCATGCCCCCCCGCACGTTTTTTCAACCCGTGGCCGAAAGAAGTCGTCTGCCGCCGACCGTTTGGCAAGGCCGGATTTTCGGATTACTGGAAATTTCTTTCGATATCCGGGACGTCTGGTCTGTAATAGGTTGCTTGCGCCACGCGTCGACAAAGAGCGGGCGATACGATATCCACGCTGAAACAACCATTATTGGTATGCATATGATTATCGTCCATCATCTGAACAATTCGCGGTCGCAGCGCGTGCTCTGGCTGCTTGAGGAACTTGGCGTGCCCTATACGGTGAAACGCTACGAGCGCAATCCAGCCACCATGCGTGCGCCGGCCGAGCTGCAGAAAATCCACCCGCTGGGTAAATCGCCGGTGATCGAAACCGAAGAGGGCGAGCGCATCGCCGAAACCGGGGCGATCGTCGAATATCTGATCGAGCGCTACGACACGCAGCGCCAGCTGGTGCCGCCGCCCGGCACGCCGGAGAAGCAGCAATGGACCTACTGGCTGCATTACGCCGAAGGCTCGGCGATGCCGCTGCTGCTGCTGAAACTGGTCTTCATGCGTATGCCGGCCGGCGTGCCATTCTTCCTGCGCCCGCTGGTGAACAAGATCGCGAAGGCGGCGCAGCAGAAAGTGACCGATCCGCAGCTCAGCCAGCATATGCTCTACTGGGCCGATGCGCTGCGCCAGGGCAACGGCTGGTTCGCCGGCAAGGCGTTTTCGGCGGCCGATATCATGATGAGCTTCCCGCTCGAAGCGGCGGCGGCGCGCGTCGGGCTGGGCGAGGGCCATGGCCCGATCCGCGAGTTCCTCGAACGCATCCACGCACGTTCGGCTTTCCTGCGCGCGCTGGAGACCGGCGGGCCCTACGAGCTGCTGAAGTAGAAGGTCGGCGACGTCAGCCCTTGATGCCGAGCATGACGGCGATCTTGCTGCGCAGCTGCTCGGCGGAGAAGGGCTTGACGACATAGCCGTTGACCCGCGCGGCCCGCGCCGCCAGCACCAGCTCCTGTCCGGCATGGCCGGTCAGCATCAGGAACGGCATGAAAGGATGTTCCTCGCGCACGGCCTGCAGCAGTTCCAGTCCGTTCATTTCCGGCATGTTCCAGTCCGACACGATCAGATGGAACGGTTCGCGCGCGGCCGCGATGGCGTTCAGCGCAGCCGCGCCGTTTTCGGCCGCGACGATCTTGCGCACGCCGATGCGCTGCAGGGTGGCGAGCGTCAGCTTGCGCGCAAAGGGTTCGTCCTCCACCACGAGGACCGAAAGATTGGCATAGGTGATCTCAGGGGTTTCGGGCATGGCGTCAGTCCGCAATCTCGCAAATCACGGGCGTATGGTCCGAGGCCTTGTCCTGGCCGCGCGGGCCGCGATCGATCTCACAACTGACCAGCCGGTCGGCCAGTGGGGGCGAGAGCAGGAAATGGTCGATGCGCAGGCCGTTGTTCTTTGGCCAGCAGCCGGCCTGGTAGTCCCAGAAGCTGTACTCGACCTCGCGCGGATGCAGCGCGCGCCAGGCCTCGGTCAGGCCGAGGTTGCACAGCGCGCGCCAGGCGCGACGGCTGTCGGGCGCGCAGAGCGCATCCTCGGCAAACCCGGCCGGGTCGAAGACATCGACATCTTCCGGACAGATGTTGAAATCTCCGGTCATCATGAAAGGCTTGCCGGCATTCAGCAGCGCGATGGCGCGCTGGCGCAGCCGCTCCATCCAGCGCAGCTTGTAGTCGTATTTCTCACCCGGCCGCGGATTGCCGTTCGGCAGATAGAGGCCGCAGACGGTGACGCCGTTAACATCGCCTTCGATATAGCGCGACTGCTCGTCGGTCTCGTCGCCGGCGAGCCGGATGCGCACGTCGTCCGGCTTGCTCAGGCTGAGGAAAGCAACGCCGTTATAGCTTTTCTGGCCATGGCTGGTGACGTGATAGCCGAGGCTCTCGAATTCCAGGCGCGGGAAATCCGGGTCCTGGCATTTAATTTCCTGCAGCACGCAGACATCGGGCTTTGCCTCGCGCAGCCAGCCGGTGACGTTGGGCAGGCGGGCCTTGACCGAATTCACATTCCAGGTGGCGATTCTCATGGCGGCGAGTATCGGCCAGCGTGGCGGTCGCGCCTAGAGGCGCGCAGCCTTAAACCGCGAAGGAATTGCCGCAACCGCAGCTGGAGGTGGCGAGCGGATTGCTGATGCGGAAGCCGGCACCGGACAAGTCCTCGACGAAATCCAGTTCCGAGCCGCGCAGGTAATCCAGCGAGACGGTGTCGACCAGCAGCCGGGCGCCGTCGCGGGTGATCACCACGTCGTCGGCGGTTTCCTCGGCGTCCAGGGTGAAGCTGTATTGAAAGCCCGAGCAGCCGCCGCCCGAGACGCTGATGCGAAGGGCCAGTGCCGGATTGCCCTCCGACTCGGCGACTTTCAGGATTCGCCGGGCCGCGGACGCGGTCAGGCCCAGCTCGCCGGCTTTGGGCGCGGGCGATGCTTCGGGAGTGCCGGTCTGGGTCGCGATCTCGGTCATCTGTCGTTTACGCTTGGTTTACCAATAATTTGCCACATTCGATCAGCAATTTAGGGGCTGCCGCGCGGAAGTCAATTTGGCAGACCAGACATTCCTCGGCGCCGCGTTGCGGCAGGGCGGCCATATGGCTACTTTCCGCCCGAATACCGCCGCCCAGTCAATACAGAAAAGCCTTGCCGACATGAACGTTTTTTCCGAATTCCGCCGCGACGTGATGCGGGCCGTCGAAAGCCTCGCACTGCCCGGCGACCTGCCGCTCAAGGCCGTCACCGTCGAACCGCCGCGCGATCCGGCCCATGGCGACCTCGCCACCAACGCCGCGATGGTGATCGCCAAGCCGGCCGGGCTGGCGCCGCGGGCGCTCGCCGAGAAGCTCAAGCCCTTGCTGGAAGCCAATCCGCACGTCACTGCGGTCGAGATCGCCGGCCCGGGCTTCATCAACCTGCGACTGAAACCCGATTACTGGCAGAGCCAGGTTGGAAATATCGTGCGGGCCGGCAAGGCCTATGGCGACAGCGCGCTAGGGCAGGACGTCAAGGTCAACGTGGAATACGTCTCGGCCAACCCGACCGGACCGATGCATGTCGGGCATTGTCGCGGCGCGGTGTTCGGCGATGCGCTGGCGGCCCTGCTGCACAAGGCCGGCTTCGATGTCACCCGCGAATATTACATCAACGACGCCGGCGCTCAGGTGGATGTACTGGCGCGCTCGGCGCATCTGCGCTACCGCGAGGCGCTGGGCGAGAGCGTGACCATTCCCGAGGGCCTGTATCCCGGCGAGTATCTGAAGCCGCTAGGCCAGCATCTCGCCCAGAAATACGACGCCAAGTATAAGGCCGCCCCGGAGACCGACTGGCTCGCGCTGTTCCGCAAGGAAGCCACCGATGCGATGATGGACATGGTGCGCGAGGATCTCGCCGCGCTGAATATCCATCACGCGGTATTCACATCGGAAAAGGCCCTGCATGAGAGCGGCGCGGTGCAGACCGCCTTCGACCGCCTGCTGCAGCGCGACCTGATCTATACCGGCGTCCTGGAACCGCCGAAGGGTAAGCTGCCCGACGACTACGAGGCGCGTCCGCAGGCGCTGTTCAAGGCCAGCGAATTCGGCGACGACACCGACCGTCCGCTGAAGAAGTCGGATGGTAGTTGGACCTATTTCGGCGCCGACATCGCCTATCACGACGACAAGTATCGTCGCGGTTTCAGCCAGATGATCGACGTCTGGGGCGCCGACCATGGCGGCTATGTCAAACGCATGAAAGCTGCCGTAAAGGCGATCTCGAACGGCGAGGCCGAACTGGACGTCAAGCTGGTGCAGATGGTCAATCTGCTGGACGATGGCCAGCCGGTGAAAATGTCGAAGCGTGCGGGCACGTTCGTCACTTTGCGCGACGTGGTGGACGAGGTCGGCAAGGATGTCGTGCGCTTCATCATGCTGACACGCAAGAACGACGCGCAGCTCGATTTCGATTTCAAGAAGGTGACCGAGCAGTCGAAGGACAATCCGGTCTTCTATGTGCAGTATGCCCATGCGCGCATCTGCTCGGTGCTGCGCAATGCGAAGACCGAAGTGCCAGGTATCGACACATCCGATGCGGCACTGGCCCAGGCGGATATGACGAAGTTGTCACACCCCGCTGAGCTGGCACTGGTCAAACTGCTGGCCTCATGGCCGCGGCTCGTTGAGTCGGCAGCTGAGGCGCATGAGCCGCATCGTGTGGCCTTCTTCCTGCAGGATGTGGCGGCTGCCTTCCACGGATTGTGGAATGTCGGCCGCGACGATGTGGGGATGCGTTTCCTGTTGCCCGAGGATGGCGACCTGACCCGCGCGCGGCTCGCAATGCTGCGCGCCGTAGCGCTGGTGATCGCCTCGGGCCTTGCGGTGATGGGCGTGACGCCCGTCGAAGAAATGAGGTGAGTAGATGAGCGATCTTCGCGGCGACCGCAACATGCGCCCGGTTCCGGGCGCAGAGCCGGCCAATGGCGCAGCGATGCGCAACCCCAAGCGACTGATCACGGCCGGCATCGCGCTGGGCGCGGTCGCGGCTTTCGGCATCGGGATCTGGTTTGCCTACGATCAGGGCGTGAAGCGCGGCGCCTCGGGCGCGCCGCCGCTGATCCGTGCCGACCAGACGCCGACCAAGGTGGCGCCGGAGAATCCGGGCGGCATGCAGGTCCCGAACCAGGACAAGCAGATTTACGAACGCCTGCCGGGCAATACCGCGCAGGCGCCGGCCGGCGGCACGGAACGACTGTTGCCGCCGCCGGAACGGCCGAGTGCCGCGCCGACTCAGCCGAATGTGGCGACGTCTCCTTCGGTGACCGTGCCGAACCGCAGCACGCAAACCGTACCCAATCAGACGCCGGCAACGCCCCCAACCACTTCAGGCGTACCGAACCGCACGGATGCGCCGAGCGCGACGCCGGTGCAGCCTGCACCGGGTCAGCCGCAGCCGGTGACGCCGCCTCGCAGTCCTGCCGCACCGACGCCGGCACCGGCTCAGACCCAGCAACCGCAGACACCCGCCGCTGCGCCTGCACCGGCCCCGGCGGCTCGCACCGTGACGGCCACACCGGGCGGCAGCGCCAGGATCCAGCTCGCCTCGCTGAAGGACCAGGCTGCGGCGACCGCGACCTGGAATGCACTACAGAGGAGGTTCCCCGCCGAACTCGGCGGCCTGCAGCCGTCTTACGAACGCGTCGAAATCGCCGACAAGGGCACCTTTATCCGTCTGCAGGCCGGGCCGCTGAAGGATCGGGCCGAGGCACAGGCGGTCTGCAGCGCGCTGGCTGCCAAGAACCAGGGTTGTATCGTTGTCGGACGTTAAATCGGTGGAGTGGGGCGCTTACGCCCCTGTCGTCGTCGGCTGCGCCGGTCCGCAGCTGACAGCGGAAGAGCGCGTGCTGTTCGGCGTACGCAAGCCGCTGGGCCTGATCCTGTTCGCGCGCAACATCGTCGATCCGGCGCAGGTGAAGGCGCTGATCAACGATTTCCGCGGCGTGGTGGGCAACGTCTTCGCACCTGTGCTCATCGACCAGGAGGGCGGCCGTGTCGCCCGCCTGAAGCCGCCGCATTGGCCGGTCTTTCCGCGCGGCGCTGTCTTCGGCGAATTATATGCGCGTGATCCGGCCCTGGCCGAGGAAGCCGCGTATCTGAATTATCGCTGGATCGGTGCGGAGCTTGCGGCATTGGGAATCGATGTCGATTGTGCGCCGGTCGCAGACCTGCCTGTCGAAGGTGCGCATGACGTGATCGGCGACCGTGCCTATGGTCGCGATCCCGACGTCGTTACCTTGATTGCCGAAGCCGTGATGCGCGGTCTTGCCGATGCCGGCGTGATGCCGGTGATCAAGCATATTCCCGGCCATGGCCGCTCGCATACCGACAGCCATCTGGCCCTGCCGGTGGTGGATACGCCGGCCGACGTGCTGGAGCGCAGCGATCTGCTGCCGTTTGTGGCGTTGCGCCATGCGCCTTGGGCGATGACGGCGCATATCGTCTACACCGCCTATGACGGCGTGCTGCCTGCGACCCTGTCGCCGAATGTGATCAAGCGCGTGATCCGCGATCGCATCGGTTTCGACGGGGTGTTGATCTCCGACGACCTGACCATGAAGGCACTGCAGGGCAGCCCGGCAATTACCGGCGCCGCTTCGCTGCAGGCCGGCTGTGATCTGGTGCTGCACTGTTCGGGCGACCTGCCAGAGATGCAGGCATTGCTCGCCGCGCTGCCAGCAATGAGTCCGGAGGCAGCCCGCCGCATCGGCCGTGCCCGCGCCGCCCTGCCGGCCCCCAGGCCGTTCACCGAAGCCGATAGGCTACGCCATCGTTCGCTGCTGGAGCAGGCCACGGCCTGATCCGGCCATGATGGACGCCGTCTATACCGCCTCGACCTGGGTTCTGCCGGCACTGCTCGCGATCACCCTGCACGAGGCTGCCCATGGTTTCGTCGCCTGGTGGATGGGCGACCCCACGGCCAAGAATGCCGGGCGGGTCACGCTCAACCCGCTGCGCCATGTCGATCCGATGGGCACGGTCGTGCTGCCGGCCATGCTGCTGCTGGTGAAGGCACCCTTCCTGTTCGGCTGGGCCAAGCCGGTGCCGGTCGACTTTTACAATCTGCCGTCACCGCGCCGCGATATGGCCATCGTTGCGGCCGCCGGTCCGGGCATCAATCTGGTCCAGGCCTATATCGCGCTGCTGCTGTTTCACCTGCTGCCGATCTTCGGGCAGACGGTCGATGAGTGGGTGGCTCAAAATCTCCAAAATGCAATTCAGATCAACCTGATACTTTGTGTATTTAATATGTTGCCTTTACCGCCGCTCGACGGCGGTCGGGTTGCGGTCGGTTTGCTGCCGCTCACGCTGGCGCGTCCCTTGGCCCGGATGGAGCGCTATGGCATGGTGCTGCTGCTGATTCTGCTGCTCGCCGTGCCCTTGGCGCTCAGCCAATTCGGCATCGATTGGAACCCGCTGTTTTCGGTGATCACCCCGGTGGTGAACTGGCTGGCGGAGTCCCTGCTTGCATTGTCGGGACACGGTCGTTAACAAGCCCGACTGCTCAAAGGTTTAGGCAAGGATTTGAAAGTAGTGACCGAGGCTGCCGAGATACCTGCATCCGCGCCTGACACCGCACCCGGCCTGAACCAGGCTGGGGCGAGCGAGCCTTTCGAGGCCGCCCAGCGCGATGGCATCGACGGTGTGCGGATCGGCGAGCAGCTGATCCTCAGCCTGGATGCTTTCGAAGGCCCGCTCGATGTCCTGCTGGCGCTGGCGCGTGAGCAGAAGGTCGACCTGCGCAAGATTTCCATTCTCGCGCTCGCCGAGCAGTATCTCGGCTTCATTGCCGAGTTGCGCAAGGTTCGCATCGAGGTCGCTGCCGACTACCTGGTGATGGCCGCCTGGTTGGCCTACCTGAAGTCGCGCCTGCTGATCCCCGAGCCGGAAAAGGAGGGCGAGCCGTCGGGCGCCGATATGGCCGCGCGTCTGGCCTTCCAGCTGCAGAAGCTGGAAGCGATGCGCCGCGCCGCCGAACAGTTGATGGGTCGCGATCAGGTCGGCCTGGCCATGTTCCTGCGCGGCCAGCCCGAGGGCGTCCGCGTGATCCGCAAGTCGGTTTACACCTCGACGCTGTATGAGCTGCTGAAGGCCTATGCCGAGTTCCGCGCCTCCAAGGGGTCGTCGGAAGTCCTGACCATGAAGATGGCCCGGCGGCGCATCGTCTCGGTGGAAGAGGCGCTGGCGCGCCTGCGTAACATGATCGGCCAGATCCCCGACTGGGCGACGCTGCAGTCTTTCCTGCCGACCGAACTGGACGATCCCTTCACCGTGAAGTCGGCGATCGCCTCCACCTTCAATGCCAGCCTCGAGATGGCCAAGCAGGGCCTGATCGAGCTGAAGCAGGCGCAGACCTTCGGTCCCATTTATATCCGCCGCGGCCAAGGCAATCTGCCGGCCGAGGCCAATCCCAATCCGGAAGAGTAAGACCTGATGCAGTCCCATGACGCACTGCCGGCCGACGAGCGGCTGGAGGAAGAAACCCAGATCGTCGCCGCCGGCCCGGACGAGGCCGATGACGAGGATACCGCGCTCGATGCCGGCGCTGCACCGAAACCTCGCGATGACGGCGACGACGATGAGGATGACGACGACTTCGACGACGAGGACGATGAGTCCGACGAAGACGAAGATGGCGATGATGAAGACGACGATTCTGACGATGACGACGAAGAGTCGGACGACGATGATGATGATGACGACGAGGACGAGGACGAAGAGTCCTCGGCCGAAGTAACCCCGCTGCCGGCCGCCCGGAAACCGCGCGCCAAAAAGGCTGCTGCCACGGAAGAGGGCAGTGAAGACGATGAGGCTGCCGCCGCCGAGGCCGGCCTGAGCGACGCCGAAAAGGAAGCCGCCTTCGCCACCGCGATCCGCATGGCCGAGGCGCTGCTATTCGCCGCTGCCGAGCCGCTGGACGAAGCGACCCTGCGCAAGCGCCTGCCGCGCGGCACCCGCGTACCGGCCATATTGGCCGCGCTGGAAGACATTTACCGCAGCCGCGGTGTGGTGCTGAAAAAGGTGGCCGGCCGCTGGGCGTTCATGACCTCGCCCGACCTGCAGCACATGCTGGAGGAGCATCGCCAGGTGCAGCGCAAACTGTCGCGCGCCGCGCTCGAAACCCTGGCGATCATCGCCTATCACCAGCCTTGTACGCGTGCTGAAATCGAGGATGTCCGTGGCGTCAGCCTCAGCAAGGGTACGCTGGATTTGCTGATGGAGATCGACTGGGTGAAGGTGCGCGGCCGTCGTCGTGTGCCGGGACGCCCGGTCACCTATGGCACGACCGACGAATTCCTGGTGCATTTCGGGCTTGAAAGCGCCGATGCTCTGCCGGGTATCGAGGAACTGCGCGCCTCTGGCTTGCTGGAGGCCCTGCCGGCCTCTGGCGGCATCCCCATGCCGGGTGAGAGCCTGGATGAGGCCGGCGAGGACCCGCTGGACGACGATGACGACGGCCGCGAGTATCTCGAGCCGCTGGTGGATGAGGAAGCCGACGCCAAGGCTGCCAGGGACAAATCCGCTTCCCACGATGAGTGAGCGGCCCGCCGCCAGCGTTAGCCCGCGCGGGGCCGGCCTGGAACTCAGTGCGGTCTGCCACGATTACGGCCGCCGCCGCGCTGTGGATGGTATCGGCTTCACGGTCGCGCCCGGCGAAATCCTCGGCCTGCTCGGCCCCTCTGGCTGCGGCAAGTCGACCACGCTGCGTTTGGTGGCCGGGCTGGAGGACCTGCAGCAAGGTACGATCCGTATCGGCGGCGCGGTCATGGCCGACCGCAGCATCAACGTTCCGACCGAACGCCGCCATGTCGGCATGGTGTTTCAGGACCACGCGCTTTTTCCGCATCTCAGTGTGGCCCACAATATCGCCTTCGGGCTTGGCCACCTCGCCACCGGCGAACGGCAGGAGCGGGTGGAGCGCTGGGCGGCGCGGCTCGGTCTGACGCGTCTGCTCGCGACGTATCCGCACCAGCTTTCGGGCGGCGAGCAGCAGCGTGTCGCGCTGGCCCGCGCCATGGCGCCGGAACCCCGCGTGATGCTGCTGGACGAGCCGTTTTCCAGCCTCGACAGCCGGCTGCGCGACCAGATCCGCGACGAAACCGTCGAAGTATTGAAGCAGGCGGGGACGGCAACGTTGCTGGTCACCCATGATCCGGAAGAGGCGATGCGCATGGGCGACCGCATCGCGATCATGCATGACGGCAGGATCGAGCAGATCGACACGCCGGCCCAGGTCTATGCCGCACCGGCCACGCCCTTCGTCGCGCGGTTCCTGAGCGAAACAAACGAACTGCCGGTGCAAGTGAGGGGGGGAGCGGTGGAGACGCCGTTTGGTCGCCTGCCAGCGCGGACGTCGGATGGCGCCGCGCTGCTGATGTTCCGGCCCGAGGCCCTGCAGGAATCGCCCCCCGGCGCCAGTGTGGCAGTGACGGTGGAGCGCGCCATCGCCCTGGGCGCCTATCGCCGTGTGGAAATCGGTGTCGCGGGTCAGCGCTTTGCCGCACGTCTGCCGGCCGGGCCGCTGCCGGTCAGCGGTACGGTTCTGCATCTGGGGCTGAACCCGGATTTCTGTTTCGTGTTTCCAGTCACTTAGGCTTTGACGAAGGGTTGATATCCGGGGGCCGAAGATTGCCTCGGACGGTCGATCTCTGCCATAGTGCGGCCTGCACTGGCCGGGCCCGCCCGGGCCCCGCTTTTGAGGAGATAAGGGTATGGGTACCTTTAGTTTTTGGCACTGGCTGATTGTCCTGCTGGTGATCCTGATTATCTTCGGCGCCGGCAAACTGCCGAAGGTGGCCGGTGACCTCGCCTCCGGCATCAAGAATTTCCGCAAGGGCATGGCCGAACCCGGCGAGGACAAGGACAAGACCGACGCGCCCCCGCCGCCACCGGTGATCAACCAGCAGCCCGGCCAGCCGACCGGCACCGCGAATAGCAGTGCCCCGGCCGACAAGACCGCGCAGCACTAACAGCAGCCCCCCGGCCGTCTTGTTTTGGGACCGGCCGGATCAGCAGCACGGATAGCGTAGGCGGCGATGTTCGACATTGCCTGGTCGGAACTCGGAGTGATCGCGGTGGTGGCGTTGATCGTCATCGGCCCGAAAGACCTGCCCAAAGTGCTGCGCACCATCGGGCAATGGACCGCGAAAGCGCGTTCGATGGCGCGCGAATTCCAGAGCGGCATCGACGACATGGTCCGCGAAACCGAGCTGGACGAACTGCGTAAGGCCGCCAAGCAGGTCAGCGATTTCTCGATCGAGAACGAGGTAAAGAAGACCTTCGATCCCGATGGCTCGCTGGAAAAGCAGTTCGCCGACCATAACAAGTCGATCATGGATGCGACCGGCGTTGTGGCTCCAGCGGAAGAGACCGCGACGAAGATCGCCGATCCGGGGCCAGACGCTGCACCAGTTGAACAGCCGGCTGCAGCCCCAACCGAAACGACCAAGCCGTGAGCGATACCAAGACGGAACAGCCAGACGAGGTCGAAGCCTCCCGCATGCCGCTGCTTGATCACCTGATCGAGCTGCGCAACCGCCTGATGTGGTCGGTCGGCACGATCTTCATCGCCTTCGCTGCCTGCTATTTCCTGGCGCCGTATATCTACAATATCCTGATGCATCCGTTGGTCGAGGCGACCGGCACCGAAGGCCGCCGCATGATCTTCACGGCGCCGCAGGAAGCCTTCTTTACCTATATCCGGCTCGCCTTCTGGGCGGCTATGCTGGTCAGCTTCCCGATGATTGCGACGCAGATCTGGATGTTCGTCGCACCGGGCCTGTACAAGCACGAGAAAAAGGCTTTTGTCCCGTTCCTCGTCGCCACGCCAATCCTGTTCAGCATCGGCGGCGCCTTCGTCTATTTCTTCATCATGCCGATGGCGTTGAGATTCTTCATCGGCTTCGAGGCGCCGGGCGGCGACGGGAGTATCCCGATCCAGCTCGAAACCAAGGTCAGCGAATATCTTTCGCTGGTGATGACGCTGATCTTCGCCTTCGGCATCGCCTTCGAGCTGCCAGTGTTGCTCACGCTGCTGGGCAAGGTCGGCATCGCCACTTCGGCGGGCCTGGCAGCCAAGCGCAAATATGCCATCGTCGGCATGTTCGTGTTTGCCGCCATCGTGACGCCGCCGGATGTGTTCAGCCAGGTCGGCCTGGCGGTGCCGCTGATCCTGCTCTACGAAATCTCGATCGTGATGGTGAGGCTGATCGAGCGCGACCGCGCCAAGAAGGAAGCCGCCGAAAAGGCGGCCGAGGAGGCGGAGAAAGCCCCTCAATCGACCGCGCCGGCGAAGGACGAAGCATATACGCCGCCAGCCCCCTGACGTCGGCGTTCTGAAGGTAACGCGTCATGCATGACATCAAACTGATCCGGGACAACCCGGAAGCTTTCGACCGAGCGATTGCCCGCCGTGGCGTGGCGTCGCTGTCGGCCAACCTGATCGAACTGGACCGCAAGCGTCGTTTGGCACAGACCGAATTCGACGAGCTGCAGGGCAAGCGCAACACCTTGTCGAAGGAGATCGGTGCCGCCAAGGCCAAGAAGGATGAGGCGCGCGCCGCCGAACTGATGGCCGACGTCGCCGCCCTGAAGGAGCGGCTCGGCATCCTGGAGGTCGAGCAGAAGGCACATGAAGAGGCGCTGACCGACGCCCTGTCGCGCATTCCCAACCTGCCGGCCGACGACGTGCCGGACGGGCTGGATGAAAAGAGCAATGTCGAGCTGCGCCGCACCGGCACGCCTAAGACCTACAGCTTCAAGCCGAAGGAACATTTCGACCTCGGCGAGGGGCTGGGCTATATGGATTTCGCCGCCGGTGTGAAACTGGCCGGCGCGCGCTTCACGGTGGTGCGCAGCCAGCTGGCGCGGCTGGAGCGTGCGCTCGGGCAGTTCATGCTCGACCTGCACACGGCCGAGTTCGGCTATACCGAGATGCAGCCGCCGATGCTGGTCAACGATGCCACGGCCTTCGGTACCGGCCAGCTGCCGAAATTCGGCGACGACCTGTTCTCAACTTTCCATGGTATGAATGTCTTTCACGCTGCTTTTGAGCAGCATCGGAAAAAGACGTTCAAATCTACAGAGGAAGCAAATGCTGACCTCAGTCAATTAATGACTGATGCGTACAATGCGCATAAAGGTAGGCTTTGGCTGATCCCGACCGCGGAAGTGCCGCTGACCAATCTCGCCCGCGACCTGATTATCGACGAAAGCGAGCTGCCCTGGCGCTTCACGGCGCTGACCGCCTGTTTTCGTTCGGAAGCCGGCGCCGCTGGCCGCGACACGCGCGGCATGATCCGCCAGCACCAGTTCAACAAGGTCGAACTGGTCAGCATCGTGTCGCCCGATAAGTCTGTGCAAGAACACGAGCGGATGACCGAGGCGGCAGAGACTGTGCTGAAGCGGCTCGATCTGCCATTCCGCACCATGCTGCTCTGTGCCGGCGATATGGGCGGCGCGGCGCGCAAGACCTACGATCTGGAAGTCTGGCTACCGGGTCAGGATCAGTATCGCGAGATTTCTTCCTGCTCGAATTGCGGCGACTGGCAGGCGCGGCGCATGAATGCGCGCTGCCGTGCGCCGGGCGAGAAACAGACCCGTTTCGTCCATACGCTGAACGGTTCGGGCCTCGCGGTCGGCCGCGCACTGATTGCGGTGATGGAAAACTATCAGAACGAAGACGGCAGCATCAGCGTGCCGGATGCGCTCAAGCCCTATACGGGTGGGCTCACGAAAGTCGAGAAGGTGGGGAAGTAATGCGAATTCTGGTGTCCAACGACGACGGCATTCATGCGCCGGGCCTGAAAATCCTGGAGAAGATTGCCAAGTCGCTGTCGAAGGATGTGTGGGTGGTTGCGCCGGAATACGAACAGTCGGGTGCCTCGCATTCGCTGACCCTGACCCTGCCACTGCGCCTGCGTAAGATCAACGCGCGCAAATACGCCGTGCGCGGTACGCCGACCGACTGCGTGATGATGGCAATGCATGAAATCTTCAAGGACAAGCGGCCCGATCTGCTGCTGTCCGGCATCAATCGGGGTGCCAATCTGGGCGAAGACGTGACCTATTCGGGCACCGTGGCCGTAGCCATGGAGGGCTCGCTGCTCGGTGTGCCCTCGATTGCGCTGAGCCAATGTTTCCAGCACGGCCATCCGGTGAAATGGGGTACGGCCGAGCATCATGCGCCGAAGGTGATCAAGAAGCTCCTTAAGGCCGGTTGGTCGAAGGACACGCTGATCAATGTGAACTTCCCCGATGTGGTGGCCGACGCCGTCACCGGCATCGAAGTGGTGCCGCAGGGCAAGCGCGACCTGACCGACCTGCTGCTTGATGCCCGCGTCGACGCGCGCGCCGTGCCATATTATTGGATCGGCTTTCGCAAACAAAAGAACAAGGCCAAGCGGCACACCGATCTGGGCGCGACCGAGAATGGCGCTATCTCGGTCACGCCGCTTCAGCTCGATCTGACCCACAAGACCGGTATGAAGGCGCTGAAGGCCGCGCTTGCTTGAGGCCATGGATACCCGCGTCATCCAGTTGCTGATGGAACTGCGCAAGCAGGGCATCGGCGACACCAGGGTGCTGGCGGCGATGGAGCGGGTGCCGCGCGAACAGTTTGTCGCCGAGCAGTTCCTGAAACACGCCTACGACAATATCGCCCTGCCGATCACGCAGGGCCAGACGATCAGCCAGCCCTATGTCGTGGCGTATATGACAGAAGCGCTGAAGCTGACCGACCGTATGAAGGTGCTGGAAATCGGCACCGGCTCGGGCTATCAGACCGCCGTGCTGGCGCGGCTCAGCCGCCGCGTCTACACCATCGAACGCTACCGCTCGCTGCTCACCACGGCAGAGAAGCGTCTCCACGAACTTAAGATCACCAATGTCGTGACCAAACTGGGCGACGGCAACAAAGGCTGGATCGAGCAGGCCCCATTCGACCGCATTCTGGTGACGGCGGCAGCTGACAATCGGCCGGATGGCCTGCTGGCACAGCTTTCGCCGAATGGCGGCATCATGGTGGCGCCGGTGGCGGTGAACCCGACCGAGCAGGATGTGATCCGTTATACTTGCGAGGGCGAAGAGATCCGCGAGGAACGGATGTTGCCGGTGCGTTTCGTGCCGCTGCTGCCCGGAATCGCCCGCGAAGCAGCAACCTGAGCCATTGCGGCCTGTATGGTCCGGCTTCCGTTGTCGGAACCGGCCAAGGGCCTTAGACTCCACCCCGATGTTTTGGATTCGCGCTCTGGCCATACTGACCCTGACCGGAATGGCTGCCTGCGGGCAGCAGGCCCCGGCGCCCGTGGTGTTCGGCCATCGTGGCGAACTTCCGGCCGTCGCGCCCGGGACTCCGCCGCCGCAGACGCAGCGCAACACAGTCGGCAGTCCGGCCGGGGCAACACCGCAGGCCGCACCGCAGGGCGCAGTACAGATGCAGCAGCTCGGTCCGCCCAGTGGCACAGCGGCACCCACGCGAGCGCAGCCAGTACAGCAGCCGCCGGTGCAGGCACCCACAGCCGCAGCTCCATCCAGTTTCGACGATGCCGTCATCGTGCAGCCCGGTGATACCGTTTACGCGCTGTCGCGCCGTTACAATCGGCCTGTCCGCGCAATCATCGAAGATAATAATTTACAGCCGCCCTATGCGCTGCAGTCGGGCCAGCGGCTGAGGCTGCCGCAGAGCCGCTTCCATACCGTGCAGCGCGGCGAGACCCTGTACAGTATTTCGCGCAGCACCGGCGTCGATCTCTACAGTCTGGCGCAGGCCAACGACCTGCAGCCGCCCTTCAGCATCAGTATCGGCCAGCAGCTGAAAGTGCCGTCGCCGACCGGTTATGCGGTAGCATCCGCGCCTGCGCCGGAAAATCCGAGCGCGCCGCAGGAACCGGCGCCACGAGGCTACCAGGCCGATACACTGCCAGTGACGCCGGGTGCGCCAGTGACTGCACCGGTGCAGAGCGATGAGACGCCCAACAGCGCCGGTCTGCCGCCCATCCCCCAACAGCCTGCGCCGGAAACGCCTGCACCTGCGCCGCAAGTCACGAGCGCGCCGCCGAGCAGTGCGGGTCCGACCGCCGATCCCAAACAGGATACCGTGCTGCCGCCGCGTGCAGGCCGCACCTTCTCATGGCCGGTGCGCGGCCGCGTGCTGACCGGGTTCGGCCCGACGCCGGACGGGCTGCACAACGACGGCATCAATATCGCCGCGCGGGCCGGAGCGCCGGTGGTAGCTGCAGAAAATGGCGTCGTGGTTTATGCCGGCAGCGAGTTGAAGGGGTTCGGCAACCTGCTGCTGGTCCGTCATGCCGACGGCTGGATGACGGCCTATGCCCATCTCGACAAGCAACTGGTCAAGAAGGGCCAGAAGGTCACGAAAGGCCAAGCCATAGGTACCGTAGGCAGCACCGGCGGCGTCAGCCAGCCGCAACTGCATTTCGAAATCCGTCGCGGGACTCAGGCGGTCGATCCGGCGAAGTTCCTGTCCGTCACCTGAACCTTCAAGGTTTCGGAATTTTGATCGGCTGACCCAGCCGGCCAGCCAGATCCTGAATGAACTGCCAGGCGACGCGACCGGAGCGGGCGCCGCGCGTCATCGACCACTCCACCGCTTCGGCCCGCAGCTGCTTCTGGTCGATCTTGAGGCCGAAAGCCTTGGCGTAGCCATCCAGCATGGCGAAGAAATCGTCCTGGCTGCAGGAATGGAAGCCGAGCCAGAGCCCGAAGCGATCGGACAACGACACCTTTTCCTCGACCGCCTCATGCGGATTGATCGCGGTCGACTTCTCATTCTCCATCATGTCGCGCGGCAGCAGGTGCCGGCGGTTGGACGTGGCGTAGAGCACCACATTTTCCGGCCGGCCCTCGATGCCGCCATCCAGCACGGCTTTCAGGGATTTGTAATGCTGGTCTTCGGCGTCGAACGAGAGATCGTCGCAGAACAGCACATAGCGGCGTTTCGAGTGGCGCAGGATGCCGAGCAGCGCCGGCAGGCTGGGAATGTCCTCGCGGTGGATTTCTACCAGCGCCAGGGCATGCGCCTTTTTTGCATTGATCGCGCCATGCACGGCTTTCACCAGCGACGACTTGCCCATGCCGCGCGCGCCCCAGAGCAGGGCATTGTTGGCCGGCAGGCCCTTGGCGAAACGTTGCGTGTTGTCGAGAAGGATATCGCGGACGCGCTCGACGCCCTGCAGCAGGCGGATCGGTACGGCATTGATCTGCGGCACCGGGGCAAGCCAGCCGGGTGCGGGCTCGGCATGCCAGATGAAAGCATCGGCTGCCTTGTCGTCGAAACTCGGGGCCTGCGGTGGAGCCAGCCGCTCCAGCGCCGCTGCAATGCGCAGCAGGGCGGTTTCGGCCGGGTGCGCGGCCGGTTTCACAGCGGGCCGAGCGGCTTTTTTCGCGAGCGTCTTGGGCATGCTTGTCATCAGGAAATACAAGTGAAAGATGAACCATTCTGGGGGTGTCGCAGGCAGGGCGCAACCGGTAGCGGGGGCAGGGTGTTTGCGCCATAATCCGGCCCCGAAAAACGACCGCTCTCGCCCCAGAATCCATGGAGGACTGCATGTATCCCGAAGTACAGCTCTTTATCGACAATGCCTGGACCAAGGGCGCTGGCGGCAAGACCATTCCCGTGCTGAATCCCGCCACCGGCGAAGAGATCGGCAAGGTGGCGCATGCCGAAAAGGCCGACCTGGACCGTGCGCTGGCTGCGGCCGACAAGGGCTTCAAGGCCTGGAAGAAAGTGTCGTCCTTCGACCGCTACAAGGTGCTGCGCAAGGCGGCCGACATCATCCGCAGCCGCGCCGACGAGATCGGCAAGATCATGTCGATGGAGCAGGGCAAGCCCTTCATCGAAGCCAAGGGCGAGACGCTGCTGGCTGGCGACATCATGGATTGGTTCGCCGAGGAGGCGCGCCGCACCTATGGCCGTATCGTGCCGCCGCGTGCTGAGGGCGTGTACCAGCTGGTGGTGAAGGAGCCGGTCGGTCCGGTGGCCGCTTTCACGCCGTGGAACTTCCCGATCAACCAGGCGGTCCGTAAGTGCTCGGCCGCGATTGCTGCCGGCTGCTCGATCATCCTCAAAGGTCCGGAAGAAACCCCGGCCGCCTGCGCCGCGCTGGTGCAGGCCTATGTCGATGCCGGCGTGCCGGCCGGTGTGATCCAGCTGGTTTACGGTGTGCCGTCTGAAATTTCGGAATACCTGATCCCGCATCCGGTGATCCGTAAGATCACCTTCACGGGCTCGACGCCGGTGGGCAAGCATCTGTCGATGCTGGCCGGCCAGCATATGAAGCGCATCACCATGGAACTGGGCGGCCATGCGCCGGCCATCGTGTTCGACGATGCCGATGTGGATACCGCGGTAAAGGTGCTGAGCGCCAACAAGTTCCGCAATGCCGGCCAGGTCTGCGTGTCGCCGACCCGCTTCCTGGTGCATGAATCGGTCTATGGCAAGTTCGTCGAGGGCTTCACCAGCTTCGCCAAGTCGCTGAAGGTGGGCGACGGTCTCGACAAGGACACCAAGATGGGTCCGCTGGCCAATGACCGCCGCGTGCAGGCGATGGAAATGTTCGTCGCCGACGCCGTGTCGAAGGGCGCCAAGATCGAGACCGGTGGCAAGCGCATCGGCAACAAGGGCAACTTCTTCGAGCCGACCGTGCTGACCGGCATCAACACCGACATGCGCATCATGAACGAGGAGCCGTTCGGCCCGCTGGCGCCGATCATGCCCTTCTCGAAGTTTGACGATGTGGTGGAAGAGGCGAACCGCCTGCCGTTCGGCCTGGCCGCTTACGCCTATACCAAGTCGGCCAAGACGGCGGCCGCCATCGGTGCGGCCTTCGAGGCTGGCATGGTGTCGATCAACCATCATGGCCTGGCCCTGCCGGAAGTGCCGTTCGGCGGCATCAAGGATTCGGGCTACGGTTCGGAAGGCGGCTCGGAAGCCATCGAAGCCTATCTGAACACCAAGTTCATCACGCAGGTCGGCCTCTAAGCCACTGCGCAATACAGGCTTTGGAAAGGGGGCTCTTCGGCCCCCTTTCTTTTTACAGCAGACGCAAGGCGACGCCGGCCAGTGCCGCGCCACCCAGCAGCCAGCCGAGACCGAGATGGAAACGGAAGACGGCGATCAGCGCGGCCGCAGATAGCGCCGCCATCCAGGGATCGAGGCTGGAAAGTACCGGCAGATCCCAGGTAAAGCTGCCGGCCGAAACATGCTGCATCTGGCGGAACAGCACATGCAGGCTGAACCAGACCGCCAGATTGAGGATCACACCGACCACGGCAGCCGTGATCGCCGCCAACGCGTGCGAGAAAGCCTGCACATGGCGGGCGCGTTCGACATAGGGCGCCCCGAGGAAGATCCACAGGAAGCAGGGCACGAAGGTGACCCAGGTGGCGAGCAGGCCGCCAACCAGGCCGCCCGTGATCGGATCGAGCCCGCTATCCTTGAAGCCGGCGAGATAGCCGACGAAGGTGAGCACCAGGATCAGCGGGCCGGGCGTGGTTTCCGCCAGTCCGAGGCCATGCAGCATCTCGCCCGGCGCGAGCCAGCCATACTGCTCCACCGCCTGCTGGCCGACATAGGCGAGCACCGCATAGGCGCCACCGAAGGTGACGACCGCCATCTCGCTGAAGAACACGCCGATGCGGCTGAAGACGTGATCCGGGCCGAGGACGGCAAAGCTATAGAGCACCGGTCCGGCCCAGAGGATGGCAAAGATGACGAGGATGCCGAGGTTGCGCGACCAGCTCGGCGCCACGCTGGGCAACACGTCGCTATCCTGTTTCGCCTGTACGGCGATCCAGTCGGGCCGGCTGCGGCCGACCAGCCAGCCGATCACGCCGGCACCCAGCACGATCAGCGGGAAAGGAATCTGCAGCACGAAAATGCCGATGAAGGCGGCGGCGCTTAAACCGAGCAGGAAGCGCGACTTGATTGCGCGTTTGGCGATGCGCTGCGTCGCTTCGAACACGATGGCCAGCACGGCGGCCTGCAGGCCGAAGAACAGGCCCTCCACCAGCGGGATTTCACGCCACAGCACATAGACCGTGCTGAGCGCGAGGATGACGGCGAGACCGGGCAGGATGAACAGCAGTCCGGCTGCAAGACCGCCTTTCCAGCGATGCAGCAGCCAGCCGATATAGGTGGCGGTCTGCTGCGCCTCCGGTCCGGGCAGCAGCATGCAGAAATTCAGCGCATGCAGGAATTGCGGCTCGCTGACCCATTTCTTCTCGTCCACCACGATGCGGTGCATCATGGCGATCTGGCCGGCCGGTCCGCCGAAGCTGAGCAGGCCGATCTTGGCCCAAGTCCGGAAGGCTTCGGCGAGGGTCGGGCGGTTTTGCGTCTGGATATCCATGATCTTGTCTGTCCGTCAGGCCGCCGGCGGCCAGCCATGGCTTTCGTTTACCGCGCTGGCGCACCAGGCGTAAAGGGCGTCATAGATCAGCATGCCGCGTTCCAGCATGACGTCATCGTCCTGCAACATCGCAGATAAACCAAGCGAGATGGCCAGCAGGCCCGGTGCCTGCGGTGCCAGTTCGGGATGTCCGGTATCAGCGGAACGAACGATCAATGCGAGCCGTTTCAGGGCCGGATCGTCGCCAAGGTCGTGTTTTGCGATAAACGTATCGAAGCTGCAGAGCTCGCCGTCATGGCTGTAGGCTGCGCCGGGAATATCGTAGGGCGTTGCCTGCCATTCTTCGGCGCGCGCAAAGACCTGGTCGCTCGGCACATAAAGGAAGCGTGCATCGGCATCGATGAAGCGCCGCACCAGCCAGGGGCAGGCGATGCGGTCGATCTTGGGCCGCTCGCGCGTGATCCAGCGGCTGGCTTCCGCGGGAGGCTTCGGCTGCATTGGCCCGCCAGCACCGCGCCAGCCTTCGATCCCGTCGACCAGATAGCGCACGCGGAAACCGCGGCGCTGCAACTCGGCGGTGGTACCCTGGCTGACCTCATGCCCATGCACGCAGGCGATGACAATTTCGCTGTCACGCGGAAGAGTGGTGGCCCATCGCGCCAACTGCTCTGGCCGGCGACGTCGCGCGCCGCGGATCGTGCTGGCGGCCTCCGCGTACCTTTCCTCGCGCCGCACATCGAGCACGATGGGAAAACGCCCGGCGGCATGTTCGCGCGCCAGTTCGGCAATGGAGATCGAGGGAAGGGTGGCGTCCATAAAAGCGACTCCTGCCGTATAAGACGGCGTCAGGAGCGGCGCTTGGATACCGAAGTATCTGAGGGACGGGGAGACCGCATTGCCCCCGTGACCGGAGACTTATCGCCGGGTCGAAGCAAAGGCAAGCGGATTTTTACGCCGCCGAGACTTTGCCGCCCGGATGGCGCAGAACGCGCCCGGCCAGTTCCTTTTCGGTCAGCACCATCTGTACCAGACCGGAGGCCATTCCGCTGAGCCGCACCAGTTCGTCGACCTGAACCGGGTTCGGCGACAGCAGGCGTTCGATCTCGGCATGGGCGCGCGACAGATCGTCGTCACCCACGGACGCAGGTTTCGGCGCCGGTGTTTCCACACGGCGCGGTGCCTGCTGAGGCGCGAGAATATTCAGAATATCCTCAACGGTTTCGATCAGCGCGGCGCCATCGCGAATGAGACCATTGCTGCCGCGACAGCGCGGATCGAGTGGCGAACCCGGCACGGCCATCACCTCGCGGCCTTGCTCCGCGGCCATACGCGCGGTGATCAGCGAGCCGGATTTGAGCGCGGCTTCCACCACCAGCACCCCCATCGAGGCGCCGGAGATCAGACGATTTCGGCGCGGGAAATTCTGCGCCAGCGGCGGCGTACCGGCCGGCATCTCGGCAAAGACCGCGCCGCGTTCGGCGATCTCGTCCTGCAGTTTTGCATTCTCAGGCGGGAAACTGACATCGATGCCGGTGCCGATGAAGGCGGCCGTCTTGCCGCTGGCGGCGAGCGCGCCTTCATGCGCGGCCTTGTCGATCCCGCGTGCGAGGCCGGAGAGAATGGCAAAACCCTGCTGTGTCAGGGCGGCGGCGATATCACGGGTGAAACGCTGGCCGATGGCCGAGGCATTGCGTGCGCCGACCATGGCGATGCCGGGAAGGGCGGTCACGGCTTCCGCATGGCCCTTCACCGCCAGCAGCGGCGGCGCGTCTTCCAGTTGCATCAGTCCGGTCGGATAGCCCGGCTCACCCCAGGCCAGCAGCTGCGCGCCGCAGGCCTTCAGCGCTTTCAACTCGGCAGCAATGGCTTTCTCCGCCGCCAGTTCGATCTTCCGCTTGCCACCGGCGCGGGCGTTCATCTCCGGCAGGCGTGCGATAGCCTCGGCTGCGCTGCCGTAATACCGGAGTATGTGGTGGAAGGTGATCGGTCCCAGATTGGCGCTGCGGATCAGCCGCAGCCAGTCGCGCTTTTGCTGCTCAGGTAGCGGGCGCGTTGGCATCCTCTGGTTTCTTCTTGCCGATCTTGGGTTCGGTGCCTTTGAGAAGGCGGGCAATATTCTCGTGATGACGCAGATACACCAGCACCGCCATCAGGGCGGCGAGAATGGCAACGTCCGGTCCGATTACGAACCAGGCCAGCACTGGCGACAGCGCAGCCGCAACAAGTGCCGACAGCGACGAGTAGCGCAAAGTGAAGGCGACCGCGAGCCAGGTCACGCAGGCAAAGACCCCGACCGGCCATGCGACGCCGAGCAGCACACCGAGGAATGTGGCGACGCCCTTGCCGCCCTTGAATTTGAGCCAAACCGGAAACAGATGGCCGATGAAGGCCGCGAAGGCCGCCACCAGCATTACATCGGGGCCGTAATATGCGCCGAGCAGAGCAGCGGCGGTGCCCTTACCGCCATCAAGCAGCAATGTGGCGGCTGCTAGATCCTTGCGCCCGGTACGCAGCACGTTGGTGGCGCCGATATTCCCCGAGCCGATGCTGCGGATATCGCCGAGCCCGCTGAGCTTGGTTAGCACCAGACCGAACGGAATCGCGCCCAGCATGTAGCCCAGCACGGCCGCCGCGAAGTAATAGGGCAGCGGCGAATCCCAGGCGACCGGGTCCATCATAAAATCCATGATACTCAGCTTTCGCGCTTGCGCTGGAAGACCGTCTCACCAGCCACAACAGTGCGCAGCGCATGGCCCTGCACACGCCGGCCATCATAGGGCGAGTTCTTGGCCTTGGAGCGGAATTTCTTTTCATCGACACGCCAGGGCGTATCGACGTCGAAGATCAGCAGGTCGGCCGGCGCGCCAGGCGCCAGTCGACCGCTATCGAGTTTGAGTAGCCGGGCGGGATTGCAGGTCAGGCAGGCCAGCAGCCGCAGCAACGGCACCGATCCGTTGTGATAGAGTTCCAGCGTCAGCGGCAGCAGGGTCTCCAGCCCGATGATGCCGAACTCGGCCTGGGCAAAGGGCAACCGCTTGCTTTCAGGGTCCTGCGGCGCATGGGCCGAGGAGATCACGTCGACGGTGCCGTCGGCAATGGCATCGACCACCGCCTTGCGGTCGGTTTCCACCCGCAGTGGCGGTTTCACCTTGGCAAAGGTGCGGTAATCGCCGACATCGAGCTCGTTCAGGGCGAAATTGTGCGGTGCTGCGCCGGCGGTGAGGCGCAGGCCGCGCTGCTTGGCGCGGCGCACGACATCCAGCGCCTCTCCGGTCGACAGATGCGAGGCATGCAGGCGGCTTTGCGTGGCTTCCAGCAGACGCACATCGCGCTCCAGCAGGATCACTTCCGCCATTGACGGGATACCCGAGAGACCGAGGCGGGCGGCGACTTCGCCCTCATTCATCACGCCGCCCTTGGCGAGCGAGGGCTCCTCGCAATGCTGCATCAGCAGCAGATCGAAGGTAGTGGCATAGGACAGCGCGCGGCGCATCAGGCGCGGCGACGCTATCGGCTTGTCTCCTTCGGTGAAAGCAACGGCGCCAGCTTGGGCGAGCAGGCCGAGTTCGGTCAGTTCTTCGCCTTTGGTGCCCTTGGTGACGGCTGCGGCAGGCAGGATGCGCACCACTGCGGTATCCGTTGCGCGCCGGGCAACGAATTCAACCAGCGCCACCTCGTCAATCGTCGGCTCGGTATTGGGCATCGCCACCATGGTGGTGATGCCGCCGGCAGCCGCGGCGCGCGCGCCAGTGGCCAGCGTTTCCTGGTGCTCTGCGCCCGGTTCGCGCAGCCAGACATGCATGTCGATCAGACCGGGAGCAAGGCAATGGCCCTGACAGTCGATCTGCTCGGTATCGCCGGCGAAGCTGCCGCTGGCCAGCTTTGGGCCGAGATCGACGATGCGATCGCCTTCGGTCAGCAGGGCGCCCTTCACATCCAGGCCGGAGGCGGGGTCCAGCAAGCGGGCGTTGGTGTAGAGTTTGCGACGGCGAGCCATGGGATGCGAACTCATGCTCCGGCCGGATTGGCGCTGCGCCAGTTCGGAATATGCTGTGCCAGCAGTTCGAGACAGGCCATGCGGACGGCGACGCCCATTTCGACCTGCTCGTGGATCACGCTGCGATGAATGTCGTCGGCCACTTCGGTATCGATCTCGATGCCGCGGTTCATCGGGCCGGGATGCATGATCAACGCATCAGGCTTGGCGAAAGCCAGCTTCTCGTGATCCAGGCCGTAGAAATGGAAATACTCGCGTGTCGATGGCACGAAGGAGCCGTGGAAACGCTCCATCTGCAGGCGCAGCATCATTACGATGTCGACATCGGTCAGACCCTTGCGCATGTCATGATAGATCTCGACGCCGAGCCGCTCGGCATAGGCCGGCAACAGCGTGGGCGGCGCGATTAGACGGACGCGGGCACCCATCGTGTTCAGCAGATGAATGTTCGAGCGGGCCACGCGGCTGTGCAGGATGTCGCCGCAGATGGCAACCAGCAGGCCCTCCAGCCGACCTTTGCGGCGCCGGATGGTGAGGGCATCCAGCAGCGCCTGCGTCGGATGCTCATGGCTGCCGTCGCCACCGTTGATCACACTGCAGCCGACCTTCTGGGCCAGCAGGGCCACGGCACCCGAATCCTGGTGCCGCACCACCAGCAGGTCGGGATGCATGGCATTCAGGGTAATGGCGGTGTCGATCAGGGTCTCGCCCTTCTTCACGGAAGAGGTGGCGACCGACATGTTGATGACGTCGCCGCCCAGCCGCTTGCCCGCCAGCTCGAAACTGGTCCGGGTTCGGGTCGAGTTCTCGAAGAACAGATTGATGATGGTTCGGCCGCGCAGGCTGCTCTGCTTCTTCTCGACCGCCCGGTTCAGCTCGACATAGCGATCTGAATGGTCCAGCAGCGTTTGGATATCTTGGGCGGAAAGCCCTTCGATTCCAAGCAGATGGCGATGGGAAAAGGGGGGCAGCGGCCGGAGGCCGGCTGATTCGGCGGGGGTAGCGCGACTCGAAGACATTAAAAACGCACCATACATAAAAGTTGCCCCTCGGGCAACGAACCGGCAATCAAAGCTTTAACCATTTTCTGCTTAGCTGATCTGGATGATGCAGGACTATAGCCAGAATCAGGTTGACCTTGCTGGCGGCGCAGATGTCGCCGGCCAGGCCGTTCGTCTGCTCCAGGTACTGAATGGCCGCGCCAATGAGGTCCAGGGCGTCACGGCCCGCATGTTCACCCTGGCCACCATCCTGTCGTTTTCGGACTACGCCGACGGGTTCCGCCGCACTCAGGAATTCCTCTCCTTCTGCGACGTGATCGAGAGCAAACTGGAAAACCTGCCTCCGGCCACCCGCGAACCGATCCTGCATGAAGTCACCGCCGTGAAGGTGCGTGCTTTCCATGCCCTGCTCAAGGCGATGGGTGCCTACCTGATCGCGCTGGAAAAGCGCGGTTTGATCAATTTCTTTGCCCAGGCGGTCTTCCTGATGCAACAGGACGTCCTAGTCCAGTTCCAGTCAGACGTTCTGCCGGGCGTGCCGCCACAGCTGGTACCTGAAGCGATGCCAGCGCTGTGCGAAGAGGTGATCGGACGGCTGAAGCGTCTGCTGGATCGCTGTATCGAAGTTCCAGATTTCCGTTTCGATACATGAATGCGGCCACACCGCCCGATACTGTGCCGATGGCAGCCGCGCAGACAGTTCTGCAAAACCTGCAGGCTGGACTTGAGGCGCATCGCCGCAACGACCTGACCTCTGCCGAACGTCATTACCGCGCGGTTCTGCAGGCCGCACCCGACACGCTCGATGCCTACAACCTGCTTGGGCGTCTGCTGGTCCAGAGCGGGCGCGCCGGCGATGCAATACCTCTGCTGCGGCATGCCCTGGATCGCAATGCCGGTCAGCCGGGCCTGTGGATCAGCTATGCGGAGGCATTACTGGTCTATGGCGCCAATGAAACCGCCCGCGAGGCCGCCGAAAAGGCCCGCCAGCTCGCACCGAAAGATCCCGATGTTCTGTATGTCTGGGCTGAAGCGCAGCGCGCCGCTTCGGCATGGGTTGCCGCTGCGGATGGGTATCGCCGATTGCTGGCCGTGCGCGCCGAACACGCCGGCGCTTGGCTGCAACTCGCCACCTGTCTGCAGGCGATGGGCGATCTGAGTGGCGCGAAGCAGGCCACAGAGCGCGCTTTGCAGCATGCGCCGCAGGCACCGGAATGCCATAACAATCTCGGCAGCCTTTACGCAGCGGGGGATGATCACCCTGCTGCGCTAAAGCATTTTGAACGCGCACTGACATTGCGGCCGAACTATCCCGCCGCGCTGATCAACAAGGCAGCCTCACTGCGCGAAACAGCGCGTGCAGCCGAGGCTATACCGCTACTGGAACAGGCGATCACGCTGACCGGCGCGCATCCGCAGGCCCATGCACAGGCGCTGGCCGGACTCGCTCAGGCACGCCACAGCCTCGGTCAAATCGACGACGCCCGGCGACTTTACCACGATGCCCTCGCGCGCGAGCCCAATAATGCGGAAACGCAATGGAACTACGCGCTGGCCTCGCTGACCGCCGGTGATTTTGCCGCCGGCTGGCAGGCTTATGCCTGGCGCTGGCGCAAAGCCGTACCGCCGCTACCGCATCGCGCATGGCCCTGGCCGGTCTGGACCGAGAACGAGATTGCCGGCAAGCGCCTGTTGATCTGGGGCGAGCAGGGACTGGGTGACCGACTGTTGATGCTGCAATTCCTGCCTGCCCTGATCGAAGATGGTGCAAAGATCACACTGGAAACCGACCCGCGCCTGATCCCGTTGCTGAAGCAAAGCTTCGCCGGCGTCGATTTCATCCCGGAGGGCACATATCCCGACGCCGAAATCCTCCAGCGCCAATTCGACGGGCATCGCCCGCTGGGCGATCTGGCCGTCACCGCACCGCCGGGCAAGCCGATCCTGCGTGCCGATCCGGTCCGCGCCCAGGCGCTTGCCGACACATATCGCAGCGGCAGTCACGATCGTCTGGTCGGCCTGTCATGGCGGAGCGCCAACCCCACGCTCGGTGCAGCCAAGTCCCTGCCGATTGCTGCTCTGGCTCCCCTAGCCGAAATTGCCGGGCTGCGTTTCGTCTGTCTGCAATATGGCGCTACGGACGAGGAGCATGCAGCCCTGCGCGGCTTGTTTGGTCAGCGTTATATCGTGGATCCCGAGATCGACGCGCAGAACGATCTGGTCGGGCTGGCCGGCCAGATTGCGGCGCTCGACCTGACTGTCACGGTGTCCAATGTCACGGCGCATCTCGCTGGCGCTCTGGGCCGACCGGTCTGGCTGCTCGCGCCGCCGGCCGGGCGCAGCCTGTTTTTCTACCTGATGGCGACAGGCGAGGGCACGCCCTGGTATCCCAGCATGCGGATTTTCCGGCGCGGTCAGGGCGAGGGCAGCGAAAGCCAGCTTCAGGCGGTCGCCAAAGCCCTCGAATTGCTGGCAAAATAGGCCTGCGGGTGTTAGCAAGAGCCCGTCGCTGGCTTGGCCGGCACTCAGACCCTAGTTTAAGCCCATGACCCGCAATAGCTATTACATCACCACGCCGATCTATTACGTCAACGACAAGCCGCATATCGGGCATGCCTACACCTCGCTCGCCTGCGACGTGCTGGCGCGTTTCAAGCGGCTCGATGGCTATGACGTGATGTTCCTGACCGGCACCGACGAGCACGGCCAGAAGGTGGAGAAATCCGCCGAAGCTGCCGGCGTTGATCCGAAGAGCTTCTGCGACCGCGTCAGCGAGACCTTCCGCCATCTCGCCGGTGCGATGAACTATTCCAACGACGACTTCATCCGTACCACCGAGCCGCGGCATGTCACTGCCGTGCAGGCCCTCTGGCAGAAACTGGTCGCGACCGGGAATATCTATCTCGACAAATATGCCGGCTGGTATGCCGTGCGCGACGAGGCCTTTTATCAGGCCGATGAACTGACAGACGGTCCGAACGACCAGAAGCTGGCGCCGACGGGCGCGCCGGTGGAGTGGGTGGAGGAGCCGTCGTATTTCTTCCGGCTGTCGGCCTGGGGCGACCGGCTGCTGAAATTCTACGAAGAGAATCCCGGCTTCATTCTGCCGACCAGTCGTCGCAACGAAGTGATGAGCTTCGTGAAGGGCGGGCTGAAAGATCTCTCGGTCTCGCGCACCACGTTCAAGTGGGGCATTCCTGTGCCGGGCGACGAAGCGCATATCATGTATGTGTGGCTGGATGCGCTGACCAACTACATCACGGCCGCCGGCTATCCGCATACCGAGAGCGAAAAATATACGCGGTACTGGCCGGCCGACTTGCATATGGTCGGCAAGGACATCCTGCGTTTTCATGCTGTCTACTGGCCGGCCTTCCTGATGGCCGCCGATCTGCAGCCACCGAAGCGGGTCTTCGCCCATGGCTGGTGGACCAACGAAGGCCAGAAGATTTCCAAGTCGCTCGGTAACGTGATCGATCCGCTGCAACTGATCGAGGAATACGGACTGGACCAAACGCGCTATTTCCTGATGCGCGAAGTGCCGTTCGGCAATGACGGCGACTTCCGCAGGTCCGCCATCGTCGGCCGTATCAATTCGGAACTGGCCAACGGCTTCGGCAATCTGGCGCAGCGCACCCTCAGCTTCTGCGCCAAGAACACCAATGCCTCCGTGCCGACGCCCGGCCCGCTGAACGAGGCCGATGAGGCGCTGCTGGCTCAGGCCGACAGCCTGATCGAGCAGATGCGTACCTCGCTGGACGAGCAGTCGATCCATGTGGCGCTTCAGCAGTGGTTCGATCTGGTGGATGCCGCGAACAAATATATCGATGTCGAAGCACCCTGGACCCTGCGCAAGACCGATCCGGCACGCATGCAGACCGTGCTGTGGTGCCTCCTGGAGGCGATCCGGCAGTTGGCGATTCTGTCGCAGCCCTTTATGCCGCAGGCATCGGCCAGGATGCTGGACCAGCTCGGTGTGTCGGAAGCGGCGCGCAGCTTCGCGCATCTGGGCGAGCCCGGCCGTCTGCGCGCCGGCACGCCGCTGCCGACGCCGCAAGGCGTGTTCCCGCGTCATGTCGAAGCTGCCACGAGTGTCTGATATGGCGCTGCTGGTCGACAGTCATTGCCATCTCGATTTCCCGGATTTCGCGGAAGAGCGCGATGCGATCATCCAGCGCGCCCGGCAGGCCGGCGTCGGTCTGATGCTGACAATCTCGACGCGGCTCGATCAGTTCGAGCGCGTTCTGGCGGTGGCAGAGGCCTATCCGGATGTCTATTGCACGGTCGGCATCCATCCGCACGAGGCCGACGATCATGTCGATGTGGCGGCTGCGAAACTGATCGAACTCTCGAAGCATCCGAAGGTGGTCGGGCTGGGCGAAACCGGGCTCGACTATTTCTACGAACACAGCGACCGTGAGGCCCAGAAGGCCTGCTTCCTGGCGCATATCCAGGCCGCGCGCGAAACCGGCCTGCCGGTGGTGATCCATACCCGCGATGCGGATGAGGACACGGCAGAGATCCTCGACGCCGAGATGGCAAAGGGCAAATTCAAGGGGCTGCTGCATTGCTTCTCGTCGGGGCAGCCGCTGGCCGAACTGGCCGTGAAGCATGACATGATGGTGTCCTTCTCCGGCATCCTGACCTTCAACAAGGCGCGCGGGGTTCAGGAGTCGGCTCAGGCATTGCCCATGGCAAACCTGCTGGTGGAAACCGACGCGCCTTATCTGGCGCCGGTGCCCATGAGGGGCAAGCGCAACGAACCGTCCTTCGTGGCGCATACCGCCGCTTTCCTGGCCAAGCTGAAGGGAGTCGGTGTGGCGGAGATCACCGAGACGACCACGACGAATTTCCTGCGCCTGTTCGATAAGGTGCCGCAGGCTGCGGTCAGCGACCGCCGGGCGGCCTGATCCGCGCATGAAGATCACCATTCTCGGCAGCGGCGGATCGGTGGGCGTGCCGCGTATCGACGGCTGCTGGGGCGCCTGCGATCCGAACGAGCCGAAAAACCGGCGCAGCCGTGGCTCCATTGTCATTGAGCAGGGTGAGACACGCCTGCTGATCGATACCAGCCCGGATCTGCGCAGTCAGTTTCTCGCCAATAATTTTCACTGGGTCACGGCCGTTGCCTGGACGCATGATCATGCGGACCAGACGCACGGCATCGACGACCTGCGCACCCTGGCCTACATCCAGAAGCGGCGTATCGAAGGGTATGCCGACGCCTTCACGCATGAACGCCTGACCAGGAAATTCGCCTACTGCTTTCAGAAAATGGGCGATGGCTATCCGCCGATCCTGGAGCCCAAGACGATCGATGGCCCGTTCAACGTCGGCGAGATCGAGGTGATCCCGTTCCGACAGCAGCATGGCGCCATTCACTCCTTGGGTTTCCGCTGCGGCGATTTTGCTTATTCCAACGATGTGGTGTCGCTGGATGACGAAGCCTTTGCCACGCTCGAAGGCGTCAAACTCTGGGTGGTCGATGCGCTGCGCTACGAACCGCATCCGACCCATAGCCATGTCGAGCAGACACTCGGCTGGATCGCCCGGCTGGGGGTCGCGCGCGCGGTGCTGACCAACCTGCATATCGATCTCGACTATAACAAACTGAAAGCCGAATTGCCGCCGGGTGTCGAACCCGCTTACGACGGCATGGTTCTGCACTGCTGATCGCATGCTGAAAACGATCTGGGCGATCTGGGAACGTGGCGCTGCAGGGATGCAGAGCCAGGCGCTCGGCCTGGCCGAGGCGCTGTTCACCACCGAAGGCTTTGCCATGCCGGAAGGCTTCGAGGTGGCGCTGCGGGCGCCGCAGCGCTGGCTGCCGATGCATCCGTTGTTCGCCAGTATGGGCGCGCTGAGTCCCGAGACGCTGACCCCAATCATGACGCAGGTTGAGAAACAAGGCTGGCCGGATTTGCTGATCGCCAGCGGTCGGAAGGCGGCTTTTGCGGCTCTGGCGATCCGGAAGGCCAGCGGCGGCAAGACGCGCACTGTCCTGACCCAGGACCCGCGCAGCAATCCGCGGTACTGGGACATTCTGGTGGTGCCGGAACACGATCATGTGCGCGGTCCGAATGTGCTGCTGACCAACGGCGCGCTACACCGCGTCACGAAGTTCAAACTGGAGAGCGGCGCCGCGGCGCTGCGTGCCGAATGTGCACGCATCCCGAGGCCGCGCGTGGCGGTCCTCGTCGGCGGTAGCAACCGCAACTACACGCTCGATGAAGACTGGATGCGCGAATTCGTCGTCCAGCTGCGTCAGATGACTGAACGATCCGGCTGCGGCATCCTCGCTACTGTTTCGCGCCGTACTGGTGAGGCAGAGACCAATATTCTACGCGGCGGCCTTGCCAGCCTGCCGGCAGTGTTGTGGGACGGGCAGGGTGCGAACCCGTATTTTGGCTATCTCGGCCTGGCCGATGCCATCGTGGTGACGTGTGAGTCGATCTCGATGATTTCCGAAGCCTGCTCGACCGGTAAACCGGTGCTGGTGGCGCGTTTGCCGGGCCGCTCGAAACGCTTCGAGCAGTTCTACGAGGGGCTGCTGCGCCGCGGTTTGATCCAGTGGTTCGACGGCCGCCTCATGCAGTGGGAAAACGGCCGCATCGACGACATGGACCACATTGCCCGCGATATCCGTGAGCGGCTGGGCTGGGCCTAACTACGCTGCCGCCTGAGGCGCTTTCTGGCGCGGCGCTATTTTATGATATAATATAACATAATTTATGGGGATCTCGCTTTATTTTGCGAGCGGTTCTCATTATTAATAACTCACCTCACAGACCCGGCCGCATGAAAATCCACGGCATATCAGGAGTAAGAGACTGATGAACCATGATCTTTCCTTCATGGCGCTGATCGTCAACGCCGATCCGATCGTGCAGGCCGTGATGGCTATCCTGGTTCTGGCATCGGTTGCCTGCTGGGCCATTACGGTCGAGAAGCTGATGCGCTTCGGGTCGCTGCGTCGCGCCGCGCGCAATTTCGAAGCGGCCGTAAAGGCCGATGCCCTGCTGAGCAGCCCGAAAGCCGGCGAGGGTGTACAGGGTGCAATCCTTTCTGCCGCAGCGCGCGAACGCAAGGACGGCATCGACCCCGGCGAAAGCCGCTACGAATTTCGTGTGCGCCTCGAAATGGTTATGCGCCAGGCAATGGCGCAGCAGCTGCGCCAGGTCGAGCCCGGCCTGCCGTTTCTCGCCACGGTCGGTTCGGCGGCGCCGTTTATCGGCCTGTTCGGCACGGTCTGGGGCATCATGAACAGCTTCACGGCGATTGCCGGCTCGAACGACACCAGCCTTGCGGTCGTGGCGCCGGGCATTGCCGAAGCGCTCTTCGCCACGGCGCTTGGTCTCGTCGCCGCCATTCCCGCCGTCGTGCTCTACAACAAGTTCAGCACCGATCTCAGTCGCCTCGCGCAGCGTTTCAACGTGGCCATCAACGAGGCAGCCCGTCAGTTTTCGCGCACGACACCGCAGTCTGCGCGCCCGATGGCCGAAGCTGGTCAGTAAAAGGAAGCGCGCGTCATGGCGATGTCTCCAATAGGCAGCGGCGGCAACGACTACAGCAACGATGGCTTCGACGGCTATAAGCCGATGTCGGATATCAATGTTACGCCCTTCGTCGATGTTATGCTGGTGCTGCTCATCATATTCATGGTTGCCGCGCCACTGATGATGGTCGGCGTGCCCCTGCAATTGCCCAAGACCACGGCCGCCAAAGTGACGCCGCCGAAAGAGCCGCTGGTCGTCAGCATGGACAAGGACGGCAAGCTGTTCATCCGCAAGGACCCGGTGGAAGAGACCGATCTCGTCGCCGCCCTGCAGGCGCTGAACGAGAACGAGGCTAACACGGTGATCTACGTGCGCGGCGACAAGACGCTGGAATACGGCCGCATTATGGATCTGATGAGCAAAGTGGGGCAGGCCGGCTTCGGCAAGATCTCGCTTGTGGCCGAAGGCGCGACGCCGCCGCCTGCGAAGTAAGGCTGATGCGCACACAAGTCACATCCTGGATCGTTTCGGTCACCGTCCATCTTGGGGCGATAGCTTTCCTGCTGTTCGGCTTCCCGTTCTTCCAGAAGCCAATCCAGGCCGAGGAGAAGTTCCAGGGTATCGAGGTTCTGTTGTTGGCGGCAGCACCGCCGGAGCCGCAGGTGGTTCATGTTCCACCACCGCCGCCTCCACCGCCGCCGCCACCGCCGGAGGTCGATCCGATCATAACGAAAGCGGACGAGCCTGATCTAGAGCCGGCGCCGCCACCGAAGCCGAAGCCCGTTGTGCGCCGCCCGGTACCGCCACCTCCGCCGCAGCCGCCTAAGGAGCAGCCGAAGGTGGAGGCGCCACCGCAACCGGCTTATCAGCCCCCACAACAGCAGGTGGCCGTCGCCCCACCTGCACCGGTCAACTCCGCGCCACGTGTCGCCGTCAATCCGGATGCCGAAGCGAACTACTATGCGCAGCTGCTGGCCTGGCTGGAAAAGAACAAGGAATATCCCCGTCGCGCCCAGCTGCGCCGCATGGAAGGCGTGGCACACCTGCGCTTCGTCATCGACGAGGATGGCCGCGTGATGTCGCACCGGATCGAACGCAGTTCGGGCCATGACGCATTGGACGACGCCGTCGAGCGCATGATCGCCAAGGCCTCGCCGCTGCCGCCGATCCCGCCGGCGCTCGGCAAATCCCGTCTCGATGTCGTTGTACCGGTGCAGTTTTTCTTGAAGTGATCGTGTTGAGAAGATGAAGGGAAGCCGATGATCCGCTCTCTACTGGCTGTAGCAATCCTTGGCTCCGGCCTACTTGGCAATGCCCCCGTACTGGCAGCCGAAACCAGTAAGGCGGCCGTGCTCAAGACCTATGCCGACATTGCTCAGGCGATCTACGAGGATTCCGTTAGCACTGCGCGCAGCCTGCAGCGAGCTGTGAATGCACTCATCGCGAAACCTTCGGACACCACGATGAAGGCGGCGCGCGAAGCGTGGATCGCGGCCCGCGTGCCCTATCAGCAGTCGGAAGTCTTCCGCTTTGGCAATCCGCTGGTGGACGAATGGGAAGGCCGGGTAAATGCCTGGCCGCTGGATGAAGGGCTGATCGACTATGTCGATGCCGGCCAGTATGGCGAAGAATCGGACGAGAATCCGCTCTATGCCGCCAATGTCATCGCCAAAAAGACGTTGAGTTTTGGCGGCAAGACGATGAATACCAGCCAGATCAACTGGCGTTTGCTGCGAAACCTGCATGAAGTGGGTGGCGTCGAAGCCAATGTCGCCACCGGCTACCATGCCATCGAATTCCTGCTCTGGGGTCAGGACCTGAACGGTATCGGCCCAGGTGCCGGCAACCGCCCCTGGACCGACTATGCCAAGCAGGGCTGCACCAACGGCAACTGCGACCGGCGCGCGCAGTATCTATCGGTCGCCACCCAGATGCTGGTCGAGGATCTGGCCTTCATGGCCAGGCAGTGGGCCGCGGACGGCGAAGCGCGCAAGGCGCTGACCGCTAGAGGCATGGATGCCGGCATCGGCATGGTGCTTACCGGTATCGGCAGCCTGTCCTATGGCGAGCTGGCCGGTGAGCGTATGAAACTTGGCCTGTTATTACACGACCCCGAGGAGGAGCATGACTGCTTCTCCGACAACACGCATAATTCGCATTACTACAATGTCGTGGGCATGCTGAATATCTATGGCGGCGAGTATAAACGCGTGAATGGCGCCGTGGTGAAGGGCGCCAGCCTGAGCCAGCTCGTGCGCGGCGGCGGTGCGGCAGACCTCGACATCGAGATGCGCGGCAAACTGAAGGCGACGCTGGATGCAATGACTGCGATCAAGCAGCGTGCCGAGACCAAGGAAGCCTACGACCAGATGCTGGCGGACGGGAACGCGGAAGGCAATGCCGTGATCCAGGCCGCCATCGACCGGCTGACCGATCAGACCAGGACGCTGGAGCGCGTCGTGGCCTCGCTGAAGCTGAAGGCGACCTTCGAAGGCTCGGATAGCCTCGATGCACCGGACAAGGTCGGCAAGAAGTAAGTCTTTCGCGCTCACGACACTCGCCAGTCTGATTCTGGCGGGTGGCGTGCAGGCGGAGACTGACCGGTTGGCTGGTGCCGCCACCGTGCGTCGTTTCGATGCCGCCGCTTTTTCACAGCCCTCGGCCAACATGACCTTTGAGCGCCAGCTCGATTTCAGGGTTGGCGACGGTATCTTCCGAAAACTCTGGGTGCCATCGCCCAGTTCCACCAAATCCTCTGACGGACTCGGACCGCTGCTGAATGCGCGGGGTTGCCAATCCTGCCACCTACGCGACGGTCGTGGTCGTCCGCCGGAAGCAAGCGAAGCTGCCACCTCAATGGTGCTTCGCCTCAGCATCCCGCCGCAGACCGATGCCGATCATCGGGCACTGGCCAGCTACATGCGTGCCGCGACTCCAGAACCGACCTATGGCGGTCAGTTACAGAATTTCTCGGTCAACGGCCTGCTGGCCGAAGGCCGTATGACGATTGCCTATACCGAATATCCGGTCACCCTGGCCGATGGTGAAGTCGTGCGGCTGCGCAAGCCGCGCTATGGCGTGGCCGAACTCAATTACGGTCCACTGCACCGGCAGACGATGATCTCACCGCGCGTCGCACCGCCGATGATCGGCCTTGGGCTGCTGGAAATGATCCCGGAAGAGGCTCTGCTGAAATATGCCGATCCCGAGGATGCCGATGGCGACGGCATTGCCGGAACGCCGAACCGCGTGCGCAGTCATGCCGAGAGCAGGACGATGATGGGTCGTTTCGGCTGGAAGGCCGGGATGCCGACGGTCGCCGATCAGGTGGCCGATGCCTTTGCCAACGATCTCGGCCTTTCCAGCCATCTGGTTCCTGCCTCGCACGGCGACTGTATGCCGGCACAGAAAGCCTGCTTCGCGCTTCCCACCGGTGATGATCCGCGTGAGAAGGTGGAAGTGCCACGCAAGATGTTCGATCTCGTGGTTTTCTACGCGCGCAATCTCGCCGTGCCGGCGCAGCGCAATCCGGATGATCCGGCCATACGGCGTGGCAAGGCGCTGTTCACATCCGTTGGCTGCAGCAGTTGCCACGTTCCGAGTTTCGTCACCGGCAGCGATCCGGCACGACCCGAGCAATCCGCCCACCGTATCTTCCCTTACACCGACCTTTTGCTGCATGACATGGGCGAGGGGCTGGCCGACGCGCGGCCGGAAGGCGAAGCCAACGGACGACAGTGGCGCACGCCCCCGCTCTGGGGCATCGGTCTGACCCGTACCGTCAGCGGCCATGACATGATGCTGCACGATGGCCGTGCCCGCGGTGTACTGGAATCCATCCTGTGGCATGGCGGCGAGGCCGAGGCGGCAAGGGCCCGCGTGCAGCGCATGAGCCGTGCCGAACGCACCGATCTGCTTGCCTTTATCCAGTCGCTTTAGTTTCCGGGAGTCTTCGCCATGCGCTTCATCGCATCCGTACTGACGGTTCTGCTATTGCTTGCAACGCACCCCGGTCATGCCGCCATGGAGGCGGGCGTCTATGCCGGGCTGAATAAGGCGGCCATCGAGAAGCATGTCTTGCCGCGATATGATGCTCTGGTGACGGCGACCACCGGCCTGAATGACGCCGCCAAGGCCTATTGCGCCACTCCGGTCAGTAAACCCATCGGCGACCTTCAGGTCGCTTTTGGCCAGGCGATGGATGCCTGGCAGGACATCCAACATGTCCGTTTCGGACCGATCGACTGGTTCTTCCGCAGCCAGCGCTTTGCCTTCTGGCCCGATCCGCGCAACACAATCGGCAAGCAGATGGCCGAGTTGTTCTCGAAACATCAATCCGGTTCGGTCGATCCCGAATTGCTTGCGAAAGGCAGCATTGCCACGCAGGGCCTGCCGGCGCTGGAACGCCTGATCTTCGGTGACGATGCGGGCAAGCTGAAATCCGGCCCGGACGCGGCCTATCGCTGCCGCTATGTCGAAGCGATTGCGATCAACCTGGCGCAGATGGCGAAGGAAACCCGTGCAGCCTGGAAAGAGGGCGGCGACAAGGCGTTTGCGTCAGTCATGCAGGATGGCAGCAAGCCGGACGCACCGTATCGCGAGCCGCAGGAAGCCACGCTGGAACTGTTCAAGGCGCTGTATCTGGCCGTCGAACTGGCGGCCGATCACAAGCTGGCACGGCCGCTGGGCGCGGCACTGAAGGATGCGCGGCCGCGCTTGTCGGAGTCCTGGCGCAGCGAGCGTTCGCTGCGCAACATCCAGCGCAACCTGGCTGCCGCGCAGGATCTGTATCTCAACAGTTTCTCGGCCGCGGTACCGGACAGGGCAGCAGATGCCGCGATCCGCGACGGTTTCGCCAGGTCGGTGACCGCCGCCAGCGCGCTGAAGCAGCCGCTTGAGACGGCCGTGCAGGATGTCAGGGCGCGTCCCCAGGCAGAGGCTTTGGCCACGGAACTGCTGGCATTGAAGAAGCTGCTGGGCGACCGTTTGCCGCCGGCATTGGATATTCCGGTCGGCTTCAACGCCTTGGACGGAGACTGAGCGATGCTCTCGCGTCGCGCGGTTCTGTCCGGTCTGGCGGCAGCCAGTCTGCTGCCGCTTGGATCCGCAGTTTCTGCCGCCGCGGCGACGGGTTTGTATCTGAATGCCTATGGCGAGGGCGGCGCCTTCGGACTGGCTGGCTTCGACGCCGACGGCCAGATCCGCTACCGGTTGCCGCTGCCGGTTCGCGGCCACAGTTTTGCCAGGCGGGACGACGGCCGCGTGGCGGTTGCGTTCTCGCGTCGGCCGGGTGACTACGCACTGGTTTTCGATCCTGTCGCCGGCACGGCCTTGGAAATGATAACGGCCGCCGAGAACCGGAATTTCTGCGGTCATGGCGCGTTCACACCGAACGGCAAGCTGATGTTCGCCACCGAAGCCATCGGCTCGACCGGCGAAGGCGTACTGGGCATCTATGATGCCGCCGATAGCTGGAAGCGTGTCGGCGAGTTCCGGACACATGGGCTGGACCCGCATGAGGTTAGCTTGATGCCGGATGGACGGACACTGGTGGTGGCCAACGGCGGCATCCTGATGCGGTCTGACATGCCTCGGCTCAAGCTGAACATCCCGGATATGGATCCGTCGCTGGTCTACCTGGATACGCGAGACGGCAGCCTGATCGGTCAGATCCGCCCGGTGGCCGAGTTGCGGCAGCTTAGCATCCGGCACATTGCCATCGACCGGCATGGCCGGGTCGCCGTGGCCATGCAGTATGAAGGCCCCGAGGCCGATCCGGTGCCGCTGGTGGCCGTGCATGACGCACCGGGCGGGGCTAACCGGCTGGACTATCTGCCGATGCCCGAGGAGCAGCGGATGGCGATGCGGCAGTATTGTGGGTCGGCAGCGATGGACAGCAGCGGCCGGTATCTGGCGGTCAGCAGTCCGCGCGGCAATCGGGTTCTGGTCTGGGATATGGAGAGCAGACTGCTGGTGCAGGTTGGCGAGGCGCGAGACGTCTGCGGGATTGCGGCGCAGCGAGACGCGGGCTTCCTGGTGTCGAACGGTCTGGGGCGGGTTTATCGGCTGGGCGACGATGGCCATATGGCAGCCGTGGCAGAGGCCGGACGACTGCAATGGGACAATCATATGGTTTTGACCGGCTGAAATACGTAACTTGCTGGGAAACCTGTATAGTCTATTTTCCATAATATACATTATCCGATATATCAACTTCTCCATAAGGCGCCCCCGGCCCGACGAAACCGGTATGTTTCACGTGAAACATAAATAGAACACTCTCCCGGCGCCGGCTTGCTAATTGCCTACGCCCGCCCGCAGGATATCGGATTGATTCCTTCGGGGCGCGCCCATGACCACCTCCCATGACCTGACCAGCCTGGCCGAACTGCTGGGCATCATGGCGCGGCTGCGCGATCCGGACGGCGGCTGCCCATGGGATCTCGAGCAGACCTTCGCCACCATCGCGCCCTATACCATCGAGGAAGCCTACGAGGTCGAAGATGCCATAGCGCGCAACGACTTGCCGGCCCTTAAGGACGAACTCGGCGACCTGCTGCTGCAGGTCGTGTTCCATGCCCGCATGGCCGAAGAAGCCGGCCATTTCGCCTTCCCGGACGTCGCCGCCGGGATCGCCGACAAGATGATCCGACGCCATCCGCACGTGTTTGCCGATGTGGATGCAGATCATGCCGAGACCGTCAGCGCGAATTGGGAAACCATCAAGGCTGCCGAACGCGCTGCAAAAGCCGAAGCTGCGGTTGAGCATGGCCTGTCGCCGGTGCTGGCTGGGGTCACGCAGGGCCTGCCAGCGCTGTTGCGTGCGGTGAAGCTGCAGAACCGCGCGGCCTGTGTCGGTTTCGACTGGCCGGATAAACGCCCGGTAATTGCCAAGATTCGTGAGGAACTGGAGGAGCTTGAGGTAGAAATCGAATCTGGTACATCAGATCGGATCGAGGAAGAATTCGGCGATTTTCTCTTCGTCGTCGCCAATCTGGCCCGCCATCTGAAGCTCGATCCGGAAGCTGCATTACGAGCCGCGAACCGTAAATTTGAGCGCCGTTTCAGTAAGATGGAAGAAATTCTGAACGCTGACGGTAAACAACTGGCGGACTGCGATCTCGCCGTCATGGATACCGCCTGGGATCAGGCCAAGCTGCTGGAAAAACAGCAGAAATAACAGCCCTTGGCAGTTTAAGGCGCTCCTTGCGGCAGCGCTGGGTACCGCCGCAATTCTCTTTCGAATCAGAGACTTGCTTCGTGACATCGGCCGGACAAAAGCCGGTGCGACGGAACTTTGTGCGCCTGCTCACGGTTACTTTGGCACCTTCCCAGCACCAAAGGAGTACCGACATGCGCAAGATCGCAATCGCCACCGTTTCCGCCATCGCCCTGCTCGCGGCGGCCCCCCCGCCTGCGGCCTATGCCGCCAGCGGGACCTGGGATCAGGTCGAAGGCAACTGGAACCAGTTCGCCGGCAAGGTGAAGCAGCGCTGGGGCAAGCTGACCGATGACGACGTGACCGTGATCAACGGCAAGCGTCAGGAACTGGTCGGCAAGATCCAGGAGCGCTACGGCATCGCCAAGAACGAGGCGGAAAAGCAGGTGGACGAGTGGGAGAAGACCCAGTCCGTCCGCTAAACCGCCCCTGCCGTCATTCAAGAAGGAGTTTCTAATGGACCGCGTTACCGCCAATGCCAAAGCCGCCATGCCGTCCTGGGACCGGATTGCCGGCAACTGGAAGCAGCTCACCGGCAAGATCCAGGAGCGCTGGGGTGAACTGACCAACGATGACCTCGACGTCATCGCCGGCCGCCGCGAGCAGCTCATCGGCAAAATCCAGGAGCGCTATGGCATCGTCACCGATCAGGCCGAACGCCAGGTCGCTGCCTGGATGAACGAACTGGACGAGGCCGGTCGCGGCACCGCCGGACCGAAGCCCAGCAAGCACTGATCTAACCAGCGGTCGGCGTCAGAGGGCGCCGACCGCACAAAAAAACGACAGAAACCAAGGAGCATTTCATGGCAACCGCAACCCGCACCCGGCGCCGCCCCCGCAGCCCCGAAGCCGAGCTCGCCGAGCTGCGCAACCAGGTGATGGAACTGGGCACCGATTTCGGCGCCCTGGTCTCCCGCGCCAAGACCGATGGCTCGGCGCTGGCCGAGGCCGAACTGGCGCAACTGCAGACCCGGATCGCCGAACTGGGCAGCAATCTGAAAGATCATGGCCGCGAGGCGATCGACCGTATCGAGGAGACCGTGCAGGAGCACCCAACCGGAAGCCTGCTTGCGGCCTTTGCCGCGGGCGCGCTGCTGACCGTTCTGCTGCGCCGCTAAGCCATGAATGCGATGGCGTCCCTGTTGCCCGGCTTGCTGCTGAGCGGGCTGCAGGCGGCCGCATCCAAGCGGCAGAAACGTCGCCTGGCTGCCGTGGCCGTGCTCGGCATCATCGCCTTTGCCGCGCTCTCGGCCAGCTTCATTCTGTTCGGCTGGGCACTCTTTCTGGGCTACGGGACCACAATGGCGCCGCACTGGGCGGCGGCAACGGCCGGGGCGACGCTGATCGGATTCATTGCCGGTCTGGGCGTCTTGGCCGCCCTGCTCTGGACCTACTGGCCCAAGCACGGGCTGCAGGAAGAGATCGACAAGCTGCGCGACGAGATCGAACCGCTGGCCCGCAAGCATCCGCTGGCCAGCATCGGCGTCGCTGCGGGCCTGGGTGTACTGTTGACGTCAATGCTGAAACGCTGAGCCTCGCCAGAGGCGCAAATGAAAAGGGCGCGGCCTTTGCGGCTGCGCCCTTTTTTATCTTTCTAGGAGACGGCTCAGAACGGGATTTCGTCGTCCATGTCGTCCCGGCGCGGCGCCGAACCGCCACCACCCGGGGTACGGCTCCCGCTCCCGCCGCCGCCGTAGCTGCCGCCGCCCGAGCCACCGCCACTGCTGCCATAATCGTCCCCGCCGCCGCCGTATGATCCGCCACCGCCGCCTTCACGGCCGTCCAGCATGGTCAATTCGCCGCGGAAACGCTGCAGCACCACTTCGGTGGTGTATTTCTCGGCACCGTCCTTATCCGTCCATTTGCGGGTCTGGAGCGAGCCTTCGATATAAACCTTGGAGCCCTTTTTGAGGTATTGCTTGGCAACCTTGACCAGATTTTCATTAAAGATCACAACCCGGTGCCATTCGGTGCGCTCCTTGCGCTCGCCCGAGGCCTTGTCACGCCAGGTTTCCGAGGTCGCCAGCGACAGCTGGGCAATCTCTTCGCCCGACTGCATGCTGCGGATTTCGGGGTCGCGCCCTAGATTACCGACCAGGATCACCTTGTTGACGCTGCCAGCCATATCTTAACCCCTATCCGTTCACGAGATGATCTTATATCATGAGTCGGGCGTATAATGAAAGCCCGGCCCGAAAAGAGCAATAATCGGCCCCCCAAGATACGGCGTTTATCCTATGCAGAAGTACATCTCGGTTCGCGGAGCCCGCGAGCATAATCTGAAGAATGTCGATGTGGACATTCCGCGCGACAAGCTGACCGTCCTGACCGGGCTCTCCGGCTCGGGCAAGTCCTCGCTCGCCTTCGACACCATCTATGCCGAAGGACAACGCCGCTACGTCGAATCGCTGTCGGCCTATGCGCGCCAGTTCCTCGAACTGATGCAGAAGCCGGATGTCGACCATATCGACGGCCTCAGTCCGGCGATTTCCATCGAGCAGAAGACCACTTCGAAGAACCCGCGTTCAACGGTCGGCACCGTCACCGAAATCTACGATTACCTGCGCCTGCTGTTTGCGCGCATCGGCGTGCCCTACTCGCCCGCCACTGGACTTCCCATCGAGAGCCAGACGGTCAGCCAGATGGTCGACCGTGTACTGGGTATGCCGGAAGGCACGCGCCTGCTGCTGCTGGCGCCCATCGTGCGCGGTCGTAAGGGTGAATACAAAAAGGAATTACAGGATCTGCAGAAGCGCGGCTTCCAGCGCGTGAAGGTCGACGGCAAGCTCTACGAGATCGCAGAAGTCCCCGCGCTGAACAAAAAACTGAAGCACGATATCGAAGTGGTGGTCGACCGCGTGGTCGTGCGCTCCGACATCAAGACCCGACTGGCGGACTCCATCGAGACTGCGCTCAATCTGGCCGATGGCATCGCCTTCGCCGAGAATGCCGACAAGGACGAGCGCACGATCTTCTCTGCAAAATTTGCCTGTCCGGTTTCGGGTTTCACCATCGAAGAGATCGAGCCACGGCTGTTTTCGTTCAACAGCCCGCATGGCGCCTGCCCGACCTGTGATGGCCTGGGTTCGAAGATGTATTTCGATGCCGCCATGGTGGTGCCGGAAGATGGTATCTCGCTGAAGGAAGGCGCCATCGTGCCGTGGTCGCGCGCCGCCACACCTTCCCCCTACTATCTGCAGACGCTGGAAGGCCTGGCGAAATATTACAAGTTTTCTCTCAACACCAAATGGAAGGAACTGCCGGCCAAGATCCGCAATGCCATCCTGCATGGTTCGGGGGACGACATCGTCCCGATCAGCTACGACGACGGCATGCGGACCTACACGGTGAAGCGTCCGTTCGAGGGTGTTTTGCCAAACCTCGAGCGGCGCTGGCGCGAAACCGAGTCGGATATGATCCGCGAGGAGCTGTCGCGCTATCAGTCGGCCACGGCCTGCGAAACCTGTAACGGCTATCGGCTCAAGGCCGAGGCGCTGGCGGTGAAAGTCGGTGGCCTGCATATCGGCCAGGTCTGCGAATTCTCGATTGCCGAAGCGCGCGACTGGTTTCTCAACCTGACCAAGAAGCTGAAAGCCAAGGAAAAGGATATCGCGGCGCGTATCTTGAAAGAGATCAACGATCGCCTCGGCTTCCTGGTCAATGTCGGTCTCGACTATCTCTCGATGTCGCGCGCGTCCGGCACGTTGTCCGGCGGTGAAAGCCAGCGCATCCGTCTCGCCTCGCAGATCGGTTCAGGCCTGACCGGCGTGCTCTATGTGCTGGACGAACCCTCCATCGGTTTGCATCAGCGCGACAATGCCAAGCTGCTCGAGACGCTGGTGCATCTGCGCGATATCGGTAATACGGTGCTGGTGGTCGAGCATGACGAGGAAGCCATCCGCACTGCCGACCATGTGATCGACATGGGCCCGGCAGCCGGCGTGCATGGCGGCGAGATCATCGCCGAAGGCACGCCCGAAGACATCATGGCGGCGAAGAAATCGGTCACAGGCCAGTATCTGAACGGCACCAGATTCGTTGCCGTGCCAAAGACTCGCCGCAAGCGTGTCTCCAACAAGCAAATCAAGGTAATCGGCGCCAAGGCCAATAACCTGCAGAACGTATCGGTCGATTTCCCGCTCGGCCTGTTCACCTGCGTGACCGGCGTGTCGGGCGGCGGCAAGTCCACGCTGACCATCGAGACGCTGTACAAGGCCATCTCGCGCAAGCTGAACAACAGCCGAGAATTACCGGGCGCGCATGAGCGGATCGAAGGCCTGGAATGGCTCGACAAGATCGTCGACATCGACCAGTCGCCGATCGGCCGCACGCCGCGTTCCAACCCCGCCACCTATACCGGCGCCTTCGGTCCGATCCGCGACTGGTTCGCCGGCCTGCCGGAAGCCAAGGCACGCGGCTACGCGCCCGGGCGTTTTTCATTCAACGTCAAGGGCGGTCGCTGCGAAGCCTGCCAGGGCGACGGCCTGATCAAGATCGAGATGCACTTCCTGCCGGACGTCTATGTGCAATGCGACGTCTGCAAAGGGAAACGCTACAACCGCGAGACCTTGGAAATTCACTATCGCGACAAGTCGATTGCCGATGTGCTGGATATGACGGTGGAAGACGGCGCCGAGTTCTTTAAGGCGGTACCGACCATCCGCGAGAAGCTGGAGACGCTCAACCGCGTCGGCCTTGGCTATATCAAGATCGGTCAGTCGGCCACCACGCTGTCTGGTGGCGAAGCGCAGCGCGTCAAGCTGGCCAAGGAACTGTCGAAACGTGCGACCGGCCGTACGCTTTACATCCTAGATGAGCCGACCACCGGCTTGCATTTCGAGGATGTGCGCAAGCTCCTTGAGGTACTGCATGAGCTGGTGGATTCCGGCAACACCATGATCGTGATCGAACATAACCTAGAGGTGGTGAAGACCGCCGACTGGATCGTCGATATGGGTCCGGAAGGGGGCAGCGGCGGCGGACGTGTGGTTGCCCAGGGCACGCCGGAGGATGTCGCCAAGGTGAAGGACAGCTATACTGGCCAGTATCTGAAGGAATATCTCAAGCCGGCGCAGCAGCGCAGTACGCCGGCCCTGAAGAAATCGAGCCGCGACGCGGCCGAATAACGACAGTTATCACAAGGGGAAGTTTGTATGATCACGCGTAAAGCTCTGACGCTTGCCGATGTGCAGGCCATCGCCGCCGGCGCCGAAGCGGAAGCCAAGAAGAACGACTGGAAAGTCAGCATTGCTATCGTGGATGATGGGGGGCATCTACTGCATTTCCAGCGTCTGGATGGCGCACCGACCCAGTCCACCTATATCAGCCAGGGCAAGGCCAAGGCAGCCGCCTATGCGCGCAAGCCGACCAAGGGGCTGGAGGAAGTGATCGGCAATGGCCGTACCGCTTTCCTGACCGCCGCCGCCGTCAGCGACATGGTGCTGCTGGAAGGCGGCGAGCCGATCATCGTTGACGGCATTTGCATCGGGGCTGTCGGCGTGTCCGGCGTGAAGTCGAGCGATGACTCGATCATCGCTCTGGCCGGCATCGCCAAGCTGGCGGTCTGACGCAGCTCTTCCGATGACCGGCGGCCGCCAGCGGAAAGTCCCGAAAAAGATCACGCCGGGGTATCTGGAAAAGGCAGCGCTGTTCTATCTCGAACGCTACAGCAGCTCGGCGGGGAATCTCCGTCGTGTGCTGGAGCGCAAGATCAATAACTCGATCCGGGAACATGGCGCTCCGACCAAGGAAGAAGCCGCGGGCTGGGTTGCAGAGTTAATCGCCAAACTGCAGCGCAACCGGTTGCTGGACGACCAGGCCTATGCCGTCAGCCGCGTCCGGCGGCTCTATGCCGAGGGCAAATCGCTGGGCCGTATCCGGCAGACCCTTGCGGTCAAAGGTATCGGCAAGGAAGATGCCGATGCGGCGCTGGAGCGGCTGGCGGCTGAATCCACGGCCCCGGTCTCGGACCTGCCCGCAGCGGCGGCTTTTGCCCGCAAGCGCAAATTAGGCCCGTATCGTAGCGATCCGGCGCAGCGCGCCGAGATGCGGCAGAAAGATCTGGGCGCACTCGCCCGCCGGGGTTTCAGTTCGGCCGTGGCAATGAAGGTTCTGAGCGCCGACAGCGTCGCAGCGCTTGAGGAGATGGTTCATGACGCAGATTAAACCGGTGCATGTGATTGGCGGCGGCCTGGCTGGTTCGGAAGCTGCCTGGCAAATCGCCCGCATCGGTGTGCCCGTCGTGCTGCACGAGATGCGCCCGGTGCGCAAAACCGATGCGCATCAGGGCGAAGGCCTGGCCGAACTGGTCTGCTCGAATTCCTTCCGCTCCGACGATCCCGAAGGCAATGCCGTCGGCCTGTTGCATGAAGAGCTGCGCCGCTGCGACTCCCTGATCATGCGCGCGGCCGATGTTGCCAAGGTGCCTGCCGGCGGTGCGCTCGCCGTCGACCGCGATGTATTCTCGGCGGAAGTTCAAAAAGCTATCGAGGCGCACCCTTTGATCGAACTGCGCCGCGAGGAAGTCGCCGGCCTGCCGCCGGCTGACTGGGACAATGTGATCGTAGCGACCGGTCCACTGACCTCGCCGCCGCTCGCCGAGGCGGTGCGCGCCCTGACTGGTGAGCAGAGCCTTGCCTTCTTCGACGCCATTGCGCCGATCGTGCATCGCGACAGTATCGACATGGACAAAGCCTGGTTCCAGTCGCGCTACGACAAGGTAGGACCCGGGGGCGCTGGCGAACAGGGGGAAGGCGCCGATTACATCAACTGCCCCTTCGAGAAACCGAACTATCTCGAATTCCACGCCGCGCTGCTCGCGGCTGAGAAGACGGAATTCAAGGAGTGGGAAAAGAACACACCCTATTTCGAAGGCTGCCTTCCGATCGAAGTGATGGCCGAGCGCGGGCCGCGCACTCTCACCTTCGGTCCGATGAAGCCGGTTGGCCTGATCGATCCGCGCACGGGTCGCAAACCCTATGCCGTCGTGCAGCTGCGTCAGGACAACAAGCTGGGCACACTTTTCAACATGGTCGGCTTCCAGACCAAGATGAAATATGCCGAACAGGTTCGCGTCTTTCGTATGATTCCCGGGTTGGAAAATGCGCAGTTCGCGCGGTTGGGCGGCATCCATCGCAACACCTTCCTGAATTCACCCAAGCTGCTCGATAGTCAGTTGCGTCTGAAGGCCATGCCCACGCTGCGTTTCGCCGGGCAGGTCACCGGCGTGGAAGGATATGTCGAAAGTACCGCCATTGGGCTTCTTGCCGGTCGCATGGCCGCAGCACAGCGACTGGGCGGCGAACAGCCCGCCCCGCCACCGACCACGGCATTGGGGGCGCTGCACACCCATATCACCGGTGGCGCTGATGCCAAGCATTTCCAGCCGATGAATGTCAACTTCGGCCTGTTCCCACCGGTCGGGGCAGACGTGCCACGGAACGAACGCAAGCCGGCCATGAGCCGCCGTGCCCTGCGTGATTTGGCTGCATGGCTCAGCGACGCAACGGCTGCGGCTGCATGACAGACATTCCCGTCACTGTCGTTGGTGCGACCAGCAAGCTTGCCGAGAACCTGATACGCAGACTGGTCGGCCAGGGGCGCAAGGTCATTCCGCTCGCCCGTCGGCTTGATGCGTTGCCGACCGAACTACGCCCTGACGCTCGATATTTCGACCTCGAACAGTCAGGCAGCCTTCAGACTGCATTACAGGGAGCCGAATATGTCGTCTCCTGTGTGCACGCTTACCACGGCGGAGCTGTCGTGGCAGCCTTACCACCCTCGACAAAGCGGATTGTCTTGATGGGATCGACGCGCATTTTTTCGCGCTATCCTCACCCGTTGATCGAGAAGCAAAAAGAGGCTGTGACCGCGCTGGCGAGCTGCGGTATTCCCGGTGTCGTCCTACATCCGACCATGATCTATGGGGGACCTAGGGACGCCAATGTGCAGCGTATTGCCGCTTATATACGCAGGTTTGGTGTAGTCCCCCTGCCTGCTGGCGGTACTGCGCTGCTGCAGCCGATTCACACTGATGATGTCGTATCCTGTATCGAGTCCGCATTGCAACGTGATGAAGCGCTGGGCGAGCCGATCATAGTTGCCGGCCCACAGATGATTTCGTATCGCGATCTCGTGACGGCCGTCGGTCGCGCGATCAAGAAATCTCCTATCGTACTGCCGGTTCCGACTTTTGCACTGCAGATCGTTGCAGCGCTCACAGCTGTTGTGCCCGGCATTCCCACGATCAGGGTCGATGAAGTCCGTCGCCTGGGCGAGAACAAGACCTTTCCCATCGACGAGATGCGCCGTCGGCTGGGTGTGGAGCCGATTGATATCGCGACCGGGCTCGCCCGCACTTTTGCCCGCTAGAGGCGCCCTCGCAGGCTGGCCCAGAGTAGTGCCATCTGTCGCCGCAACGGCGTAATTGCCGTCTCGGCCACAACCGGATCATGGTCGTTGCGCTGCAGGGCCTTCAGCGTCAGCCCGGCCAGCACTGCCGGCAGCAGCGCCGGCAGTGTTGCGCGCGACACTTTCTGCTGCCGTGCTGCGTTCAGCAGAGTTTCGGCTTCCGTGGCAATACGGGCATAGACCCGCCGCAGTGCCGCACCGGCTTCTGTCTGGTAGGCTGCTTCTGCAGACAGGCCTTGTCCGTTGAGCAGATCGAGCGGCAGCAGAACCCTATGCTGTGCCAGACGATGCGGCGCTGCCCGCAGAATACCGGTCAGCGCATAGGCCGTTCCCGCAGCATCAATCACGGCATCGTTGGCCGGCGCATCCAAATGCTGCGCAGCCAGTTTCATCAGCGGCACCGAGGTGGCACGCGCATAGGATGTCAGTTCTGCTAGGTCGGCAAAGGGTGCATCGTCCATGTCGCGTTCGCGAGCATCGATCAGGGCAAGTGCAGTTGCCTGGTCGAGATGGCGGCAGTGTTCGTACAGGGCTAGCACGACCGGATGCTGGCGTGGTTTCCCGGCCGCAATCCCCTCCCAGGCCTCGCGCCACCACTGCAGCCGGATCTGGCCGATCATCGGCTGGCTGACGCTTTCGCGCGCCCGCGCGATCTCGGCATTGAACGCGTAAAGCGCGAACAGCCCGGGGCGGCGCGCATCTGGTGCGAACAGCGCGGTCAACCAGCGATCGGGATCGAGCCGCTGCAGGTCTCGGCCACACTGGTCTGCCGGTGACTCGGTCATGCAGGAACCTTACGAATCCGGGAAGATTGCTTGTCGCTACCGGGTTTTATGGTAGCCTCACCCCTGCGAATCAGGCTGACGTGCGATGACACGGTGATCGATTCGTCCCTCCCCTGCCCTCGACCCAGCGAGGGTGCGTCGCGGACCAGCTCAAACATCCTCTGCGCAGCCTGAACAAGAACAACAAGGACCCGCATCATGGCAAAGATTTTGGAAAACCTCTACAAGGCGCTTGGCGCGGGCGTCGTGCTCGCCCTGATCGTCTTCTTCCTCGTGCACCGCAGTTTCGACACGGCTTTCGTCAGCTTCTTCTTCCGCTGGCTGCATGTGTTGTCCGGCATCCTGTGGATCGGCCTGCTGTGGTATTTCAATTTCGTTCAAATTCCCACCATGCCGAAGATTCCGGCTGAACTGAAGCCGGCTGTCGGCAAGTTCATTGCCCCCGAGGCGCTGTTCTGGTTCCGCTGGGCAGCGTTGGCGACCGTGGTAACCGGCCTCGTGCTCGCTGTCCTGAACGGCTATGGCCATCAGGCCTTCATGCTGCAGGAAGGCAGCCGCACCATCGGCATCGGTATGTATCTCGGTCTGTTCATGGCCGCCAATGTCTGGTTCGTCATCTGGCCGAACCAGAAGAAGGCGCTGGGCATCGTGCCGGCCGACGACGCCTCCAAGGCGAAGGCTGCGCGTTTCGCCATGCTGGCGTCGCGCACCAACTTCGTGCTGTCGATTCCCATGCTCTACTGCATGGTGGCCCAGCAGAATGGCGGCGCCTGGTAAGCCAGCGTATCAGCCACAAGAACGAAGGGCGGTCCGAAAGGCCGCCCTTTTTCTTTGCCATCCGCAGACCGTCGTCAGACCGGGATCAGCGCTGCGGCAACGCGGCGGCCCTCACCCATCAGCAGATTGTAGGTCCGGCAAGCCGCACCGGTATCCAGTGCTTCGATCACCAGACCTCGCGTGCGAATCTCTGCCCGCAGGGCCTTGTCGATAAACGTCATACTGGGGCCGCAGCCGATCAGCAGCAGTTCCACCGCCGGCTCCATGCCGAAAGCCGGCTCCAGCGAGGCTATCGTGATCCGCGTGATGTCCTCGATCCCCCAGGACAGGGTCTGGCCGGGAAAAACCAGCACGGATTCCGTCCAGTGCTTGCCGCTGATGCGGAAGCCGCCATCGCCATAGGCGTTGATCACCTGGCGGTCGGCGGGGATACGGGGTAGCAGGTCCATGCGGGTTCCTGCGACTACGTTACGATCTGCCTATGGTCGCTGTGCGGCCGCCTTGGCCTCGGGCTGCTCCGAAGGGTGACCGCGACGCAGGCGGTTCTCGCCCAGGAATAGCAGGATAGGCGCAGCGATGAAGATCGACGACGAAGTCGCCAGCACGATACCGAACAGCAGAACAATGGCGAATTCACTCACTGCCTCGCCGCCGAACAGCGCCAGCGGCAGCGTCGAGAGGAACACGGTGATCGAGGTATTCACCGTCCGGTTCAGTGTTTCGTTGATGCTGCGGTCGATCAGTTCGCGCAGCGGCAGAGTTTTGTATTTACGCAGATTCTCACGCACGCGGTCGTACACCACGACCTTGTCGTTGACCGAGAAACCCATGATGGTCAGCACAGCCGCGACAGCCACCAGATTGAACTGGATATCGGTGATAACGTAGAAGCCAATCGTCTTGGTAACGTCCAGCACCAGTGTTGCGATAGCACCGATACCGAATTGCCATTCGAACCGGAACCAGATGTAGATCAGCATGGCGACCATGGCGAGGCCCATCGCCAGCATACCGTCTCGGAAGAGCTCTTCTGAAACGCTCGCGCCCACGGCTTCGACACGGCGGATTTCGGTGCCGGGATAGGCCTGCTGCAGCACGCTGCGCACCTTGTCGGCGGCACGCTGGGCAGCGGCGTCTTCGTTGCCCTGGCGCTCGAGGCGGATCAGCACGTCGTTCGGCGAACCGAACTGCTGCAGGGCCGCATGGCCGAGTTCCAGGTTGCCGATCAGATTGCGCAACGCCGGGAAGTCTGCGGGCTGCTGCAGGCGGGCTTCGATCACAATGCCGCCCTTGAAGTCGATGCCGTAATTCAGGCCCGGATAGAAGAACAGGATGACCGAAATAACCGACAGGAAGGCGGATATGCCAAGGCCGACAATGCGCCCCTTCATGAAGGGGTAGCTGGTATTGTCTGGAATCAGGCGGAGCTTGTACATGCCCGTCTCCTTACACCGGCAGCAGGGTTGGCCGGCGCTGCCGCAGCCAGGTCACCATCATCAGGCGGACCAGCACGGTAGCAGTGAACATCGAGGTGAGAATACCGATCGAGATGGTGACGGCGAAACCTTTCACCGCACCCGAACCGAGGGCGTAGAGCAGCGCCATCTTGATCAGCGTCGTGACATTGGCGTCGACAATGGTGCTGAAGGCGCGGCTGAAACCGGCCGACATTGCCGCCATCGGAGACTTACCCAGTTTGGTTTCCTCGCGGATGCGCTCGTTGATCAGCACGTTGGCGTCCACCGACATACCGAGCGTAAGCAGCAGGCCGGCAATACCCGGCAGAGTCAGCGTCGCCTGCAGCAGTGACATGGCGGCGAGAGTCATAACCAGGTTGATGATCAGCGCGACATTGGCAAACAGGCCGAACAGGCCGTAAGCAAGCACCATGTAAATCACCACCAGCACGGCGGCGACCGCAATCGAGATCAGGCCGGCGCGAATCGAATCCTCGCCAAGGTCCGGACCGACAGTCCGTTCTTCCACTACCTTGAGCGGCGCGGGTAACGCGCCGGCGCGCAGCAGGATAGCAAGGTCGTTGGCCGACTGCGTCGTGAAGTTGCCGCTGATCTGCCCCGAACCGCCAAGGATCGGTTCGCGGATTGTCGGCGCGCTCAGCACCTTGTTGTCCAGCACGATGGCAAATGGCTGACCGACAGCCTGCTGGGTGATTTCTGCGAAGCGCTTGCCGCCGACAGTGTCGAAACGGAAGTTCACCACAGGCATACCGCCGCGCTGGTCATAGCCGGCCTGGGCATCGACAAGGTTGTCGCCTGCGACCTCGACCTTGCGCTTCACGACATAGCGTTCGGCGCGGCCCTGAACGCCATCGCCTTCCAGAATTTCGGAGCCTGGAGGCGGCGGTGCATTCGGATCGGCGCCGACATCGACCATGCGGAAGGTCAGCTTCGCGGTCGTGCCCAGCAGATCCTTGATGCGCTGCGGGTTATCAATGCCCGGCAACTGAACCAGAATACGGTCGGTGCCCTGCCGCTGGATGGTCGGCTCCGAAACGCCCGTCGCATCGATTCGGCGGCGAACGATTTCGATGGACTGAGTAACAGCGTTGCGGGCGCGTTCCAGCAGCGCAGCCTCCGACAGCGTCATGCGGAGCTGGCCGTCGGCCGTGCTGGTGATCTCCATATCGACCGGCCCGGTGCCGAAGCCGATGCCCGCGGCGCTTTGCACCGGGAGCGCAAGCTTGATCAGCAGCTGGCGCGCTTGTTCGGTTTGTGACGCATCGCGCAGGCGGACAGCGACACTGTTGGTGCCGGAGACGGCAAGGTTAGTATACCCGATACGTGCCTGGCGCAGTTCGTTACGCGCCCCTTCGACCAGCGCTTCGAGACGCTCGCGCAGAACAACCGACGTATCGACCTCAAGCAGCAGATGCGCGCCGCCGCGCAGATCGAGGCCGAGATTAACCTGGCGCTTGGGCAGCCAGTTGGGCCAGGCCGCAACCGTGGCGGCCGGGAAAAAGCTCGGGATGCTGAAGACCACGCTGGCCAGACAGGCCAGTGCGATCAGCGCGATCTTCCAGGGCGCGAAATACATCATCGGATGGTCACATCATTCAGACTGCAGGAAGCGGACGACGCCTAGGCGGCGTCGTCCCTGTATGGCGATCAGCCAGCCTTGGCTTCGGCCTTGTCTTCGTCTTCGATGTCGCCGCCCTTGGCGCGGACTTCGCCGATTGTGCCCTTGAGCACCTTGACCTTGACGCCCTCGGCGATCTCGACCTGCACGATGCCGTCTTCCTGCACCTTGAGGACCTTGCCGATAATACCGCCGGCGGTGGTGACAATGTCGCCACGACGCACGGCTTCGATCATCGCCTTATGCTCCTTCATCTTCTTCTGCTGCGGACGGATCAGCAGGAAGTAGAAGACAACGAAAATCAGGACCAGCGGCAGCAGCGAGGTCAGCATGTCGGTGGTGCCACCGGCCGCCTGCGCGTAGGCCTCGGAAATCAGCATGAAAAACTCCCTGTCGATGATTGGGGCCGCAGCAGCCCAGCCGACTATCGGGGGCCGCGCGACGCGAGAGCCGGACTATAGCCGGCGATGTTCCAATTGCAAGCGCCGGGGGCGTGATTCAGCCCCTTGTCCGCCCCCAAAAACCCTTGAGAATCAAGTGGCTGCTAGGGTGTTCGCGGCGTCTGCAGCCAGACAAGCGCGTCGCTTCGATCCGAGAACAAGCGATGCAGACTGCGCGGAAACAGAATACTGACCGCCTTGATCACGAAGGCGAAGAACTGATCGGGGCTGATATAGGCGACCCGTGACGGTCTCTTCCGGGTCCCGCCCCAATCGGCTAGCTCGCTCACACGCTTGATGGCGGTCCAGTCGATCTTGCCATGAAAGCCCGAGACATCCACCAACGTCGGCATCTCGGAGCGTATCCAGCCGGCTTCGTATCCGGCCCGCATACCGTACAGCACATTGACCGTATCTGGCGCGCCGGCGATCTCGATGATCAGCAGGCCGTCACGCACCCTGATATCGACGAAGTCAAGCCGGTCCCCCAGCCGGAGCCCAGGCGCCTCGGTCATCGCATCGGACATTGGCTTCCCCTGCCATTCCGGCGCGATGCCGGGTTCGGTGTGCAGTGGACATTGAACATGGTTAATATTGCATTACCCCCATAGGTGGTGTCGATGGGGTAATGCGGTTGTAGCGTGGCATTTGGGGGGCAGCCCGGTGCCCTGTCTCGGACATACCGCTCTGAAGAGGAACAGGTGCCGACTTCGCCCGTTCGCCTGTCGAGCAATCACTGTCGAAGGTGCAAGATGACCATGAACCGCGAAACAGCTACCACCGAAACGATCCCTGCCACCGACCAGAAGGCTGACGCCGAGCGCTACTGGCGGGATGAGTGTGGCGCGACAAAATTTTTGAGCAAAAACGACAGCCGCTTTGCGTAGGGCTTGATCCGGGCCGTTAGGGGCGGAACCAATGGGAACAAAGCCGGCCCGGTCCCATGCCCCGCAGCACGCTCCGCACCACACACGAAAACCGCCTTAAATTGGGCCTGTCCTGCATGGCTCCGATGCCAGGTGCCTGGGACGGGATTTGCGGTCACTTCGCCTGGCTGGATCTGCCCGGCCTGATCGCCGCCGGCAAGGGCGAGATTGGCACCGACGAGCTGCCCCAACTGGCGCGTTGCACGGCCTGCCAGGCCAAGGGCCAGGCGCGGCGCCTGGTGGCGCCGGCCTTGGTGCCGTATCAGGCTGGATACGAGCCGCTCCCGATCCACCCCAGCCAGTCTCCTTGGCTCTATCGGCAAGGCGCTAAGCGCCCCGACGCTGAGTGATCGAGATCAGAACTTCTCCGACCTTCACCCGCACGGTCTGGTGCTTGGGCTTTTTCGGCTTCTTGCCCCGACCGATCACCGGCTCGATGCTGGGGGATGAACCGGGCTTCTCCCGGCTCGCACTGGCAGTCGTGGAAACGCTCTTCGACACTGTGTAATCCCCCTTTTCTCTAAGCCTCAACGCAGTACGAAATTCGGCGCGAAATCGATCTCGAATGACAGGCCGACCCAGAAGCGGCCTACCGGTGCCCCGACGCGACGGTAGCGCGCGTTAGCGGACGAGATCTGATAGAGGTCCGGGCGGCCACGGCCGAGGCTCTCCATGATCTGCGGATAGACCGTGATGCCATAGCCGTCCGGCCCGAGCTGGCGGATATCGCGGCCGAAGACTTCCGGGTCGATCTTCTGCGCGCTTTTCATCTTCGTGCCACGATGGGTCATGCAGACCTTGTCGTCTTCGGTACGCAGCATGATGTGGACATGGGCCAGCAGATCGCGCTCGGCGAGAAACTCTGTAAGGCTGGGCGCATGGCGCATCTCCGGCAGGCAATCCAGCAGCTTCTGTGCGTTCCTGGGCAGCTCGCCGACCAAGATTCGCTGGCGGTCGCAGATCCACCGCTGATCGCTGGCGATATCAGCCATGAGGCCGGGCAGGCCCTTCGCGGCGAAATAGGCGTTGATCTTGAACACGCCGGTCGCCACCGGCTCGTTCTCGCCGCTGCGCCAGGCCCGCAGCTTGCGGGTCGGCACGCCGAGATCGCGCGCAACCTCTTCCAGCGACGAATCGAGCTGGTCGATGCGGGCGTCCATCGCACGCGTCAGGCGCTGAGCAAAATCAGGGAGTTCCATAACACTCTGAGTAGGCTTTAGCATGGCGGCGGTATTCCTCCGGGTAGCAGGATGTTTACCGCCGGTAGCAAAAGAGTCAACGTCTACTTTTCGGGCGCGATTGGACGTCCGAACAGCCTTGACCAAAAGGACGGTTTTGGCGCAGCCGGTTTCAGCTTGAATGAAGCCGTCAGGCTGTGTCGCGCCTGCAGCACACCCTCGTCGGTCCAAACCAGGCAGAGCGTCGTCGCAGCCGCCTCGCCGGGCAGGAACATCTCATCGACGCGGCTGGCAGAGCTGAAGCCGTAACCGGTCGCGCCATCCGACAGCGAAAGGCCGACATGATGGCCGCGCACGAAACCGAATACCTTGCCGATGCCCCAAAGCCGCACGGCATGGGCCACGGTGAGCTTCAGCGTCAGGCTCATGATGCCTCGGCCGCGCAGATGATCGTCCGTCCAGGCGCCACCCAAATAGCCTAGCAGGCCATCGAGATTGATCGGCGGCCGACGCATCACCACGGGAAGCACGCGGCCGAAGACCCTGTCGTTGAGGATCTGATTCAGACCGCCGGCTTCTGCCGGCGCCTTGATCAGTCGGCAACACTCCACCGCGACCAGCCGGTCGCTGTGATCGCGGATGCCGATCCAGATCATCTCGCCGTCGAGGTCGACCAGGGCATCATCGAGCGGCGAATAGACATGGTAGTGGTCGATCGCCGCAACCGCAGCCTTGTAGGCCTGCGGATCGCCGCTCAATGTCGCGCGAAAGCCAGCTTCCGCAAAGGCCGCGTTTAACGCGGCGATGTATCTGAGCAGCGCGGGGTCGGGCAACATGGATGCAGGTTTCCGAATCGGCAGGCAGGTCACAGTCTATCCTTTTTTCATTTCAGACCAGCATCCGCTGTCGCTTGGCGGCCGGATCTATGTTTGTGAAGACCAGCTCGCGGACAGACTGCGCACCCTGTTCGGCGATGCTGTAGGTCGTTTCCACCTCGCTCATAAGGAAGCCGGCAAAGATGCGGCGGATCTCCGGGGCATCGTTAATCGACAGGATGAAGCGGCCCTTGATCGTGGCCAGCCTGCAGGCCAGATGCTCGAAGTCGGCCTTGGAAAATACGCCGGCCCCGTAATCGGTCTCGCAGTCCCAATATGGCGGATCGAGATAAAACAGCGCGCTGGCGCGATCCCATCGCTCGATCAGCTCGGACCAATGCAGGCACTCGATGACGACACCGGAAAGGCGGTCGTGAACTTCCTCCAGCAGAACGGCTAGACGGTTCACATCGAAACGGGCGGAGGTGCCAGGGGAAACCCCGAAGCTGCGGCCGGTGACTTTTCCGCCGAAGGCAGTGCGCTGCAGATACAGGAAGCGAGCCGCCCTTTCCAGATCGGTGAGGTTCGCCGGCTCGGTTGCGAGCAGCCGCTCGAAGTCGGCGCGGCTTGTGATCTGGAACTTCAACGCATCCATAAACTGCGGATAGTGACGGTTCAGAATGCGAAATAGATTGACCACATCCCGGCTGATGTCGTTGATCACCTCGCATCGCGGCCGACGCTTGCGTCTGAAGAAAACACCGCCCATGCCGATGAACGGCTCTGCATATGTGTCGTGGTCGACTTCGCTGATCATGTCGGCTAGTTGATCGGCAAGATTGCGTTTGCCGCCGATATAAGGCGCGACGGGCTTGACCGGGCGCACCGCTTCCAAAGGCTCGATTGACGCTGCCGGTGCGGGCCGGTTTTGGTCGTGCGAGTTTGCAGCTCGCGGTTCGGGCTGTTGACGCAGCCCACCCCCGCCGGCCGATGGCCGATCGAGGTATTCAGGAATCCAGGCATTGGTCTGGCAGCTCGTCGATATCGAGCGTCATGTACTGGCCATTCGGCAGCGCGATCGCCACGGCGGCCGCGCGATTGAACTGGTCGAGATAGATGCCCGTCACCTCGCCATAGATCGCGTCCGAGACACGGACCGTTGATCCGATCTCTAACACGCGGGCTATTCCGGTGAGCTGGTGCGGCGGGCATTGTTCGTTCAAGCGCCGACCACGTCCAGATCGGCCAGGGCTTCATCGCGCACCGTGACCAGGCCTTCATGGTTGCCGGCGGTTTTAGCGGTCTCGATCGCTGCCTTCGCCGTCAGGCGGATCAGCTCGATCTGCGCGGCGAGCTGGCGCCACTGAATCTCCTGAGCCGACCAGACTTGCACCACGGCGGCGGCTGCATTTCCGGTAACGCCGACCTCGGCCGCGATCAACGGATACAGGTCGGCGGTCGCCTCGGCCGGCGAGTTATTGGCCTGCCACCGTTTAGCTTCGTCCATCTTGGCCTGGTAGACCATCGCCTGGCCGCTGCCTGGCGTGATGAAGCGCAGCCGGATCACCTCGGCGCGCGCATCGATCACCTGCTTTGCCTCGGCCGCCATCGCCTCGATGTCGCGGTCCGCAACTGTGAAGACCTCGATCACCTTGTCATCGAGCACCTGGTCGACCGGCCCGACGCGCTGCTGCCAGCGAACCTCGCAGGGCAGATCCATTCCCTGCACTTCGATCGGCCGCAGCAGTGGCAAGCCGCCGACATGTTTGATGGTGTTAGCGGCGAGTGCTGCCGGGAAGGTGCGCTTCTCGATGACGCTGTTATTGGACGGGTCTATAAAGGCGTAACGATGCATGATTTACTCCCATGATTTCCAGGGTGAAGCAGGCGGGGTGAAATTTGCAGTCCAGCGCGCGATGCCCTTGGAGAGCCGAAACTCGCCCAGATAGCCGTGAAAATCTGCATTGGTGCTACCCGGCGCGGTCGGGCAGCGGCCGAGCTTGAAGTCTGCGGAAGACGCGGGGATTTTGAAGTCGGCCGCGACAGTCACCTGATCGGCTTGAACACCGCCCTTATAGAGTGTGAACTTGGTTCTATCGCGCACCACGGCGAAATGGACCGCTACCCCCGCCGCCACCCCGCCGGACAGCACGTTCACAGCATTCCAGGCCGATCCGGTGCCGAAGAAAAAACCCCAGGCACCGGCGCCGCCGCTGCCGTTCACATTGTCCTGAAACAAGTGAAATCCAGACTTCGTGGCATCGTGCGAATTTCCAAAGACCGCGCGGCCCGAGGTGGCTACGCCTGGGATCGAACTGGCGTAGTACCAGAAGTCGATCGTGAAATTGTGGTCAGCCAGGTCAAAGTCCGAGTGGTTGGCGATCGTGAGATCGTCGCCCGAACCGTCGAAGGCGAGCGAGACAGCGCGGCCCTGAAGCCCGACCGAATTGCTCATCACCGTATTGCCGGTCCGGGTAACAGTGTGGCGGCGGCCGAAAAGACCGCCGACCGAATTGTCGGTGAATGTGGTGGTGCCGTTCGCGCCGTCCGCCTGCACCAGCAGCTTGGTGAGGTGGTCGTTTCCGCCTGTGATCGGCCGGCGGCCGCCGCTGCGAGCGTGAAGCATCAGTCGTCCGTCGGCGCGTCGGTGGTGAACAGCAGCTCGATGCCTTCGAGTCGGGCATCGACGTTGAGGGTGTCGCCGGCGTCGGCGACCTTGCGCGACACCCGAACCGACAGCATGCCGTGATCGGCCGCAGTGCCCGAAGGCGTGATGGCTGCAGTCTCGTCGCTGACATAGGTGTCGTTGGTGGTGCCGCCGGCGTCGGTCACGATCACCTCGGCGCCGAAGTTGAGCGCCTTGGCATCATCGTTACGAAGGAATGCCGCCTTGAAGCCCCAGGCGACGCCGTATGTGGCGGCGGCAGCATGCGACCAGATGGCGCGCGCCGAGATCGCGCCGCCATTCCAGCACTTCGGGATCGGGATCTGCAGCTCTGCCGACTCTTCCACGGTCGGATCGAAAGGCAGGTAGCGACATTCGGGCTGGTTGGTGCCGATATCGACGCGGCTGTAATAGCCGCAGCCATTGGTGATGTTCGGGTCCATGTCGGCTGCGCGGACCGGGATCGTGTGCTTGCCGACGCCGGACACCGAGGCGGCATCGATGTCGACGAACAGCACGTCGGCCGCCTTGGCGATGCCGATCACTACTGCGTCGCTCGGCCGCGTATCGGTCAGATCGCCGGCCGATGCGCCGTGCAGGTAGTAGCGGCCGCCCGGCGTCAGACCGGCGACCAGGCCGGCGGGAAGCTCGCCGAAGCAATAGACCTTTTCTTCGCCGACGTCGGCCACACCGACGGCGCGGTTGTTCGCGGTGCCATCGGCGGTAGCACGGTCGAAGCGGACATTGCCGGCATCCCAGCGCACCACGTCGCCATCGACCACGGCGCCGGCGAAGACTGCATCGTTGATCACCACGGCATGCGCGCCCTGGGCAATCATCGTCTGGATCGCCTGCCGCAGCAGCGTCAAGTCGGCGATGTTACGAGCAAGCCCGGCACCGTCGATGACATTCAGGATCGACATCATCATGGCCTGGTAGCCCACGGCATCAGGGAGTGAACCCTGTACGCCGGTGCCGAGATTGGCGTTGATATGCGGCCGGTTGGGGTCGGCGAGGTTTCCGTTTAACGGCGGTACATAATCCATGTCTCAGGCTCCTTCATAGGCAAACAGCAGCTCGCCCTGCTCGGGTTGCTTCTTTCGCAGAACACATTCCAGATCCTCGGCGCGGGTGATCTTGCCGAAGCCGTCGACGCCAAATTCAGATGCGCCGAACATGAACCAGGTGACACGCGGCCCCAGCACGCGGACGCGCCAGTAGAAGCGGCAGGTGTCGTCGCCATTGAAGGCGCCGGTGCCGAAAGCCGATCGACCAAAGACGAAGGGCCGGAACTGCTCGATCTCGACTTCGTAGCCCAGCTTCTCGGCCACACTCTGGAAGTAAGGCTTCGATTGGCCGCCGCGCGACGTCAGTTTGGCTTCGAGCGCGAGGCGGCGCTCCTGGATCGTGGTGGCGACCAGGGCGGAGCATTCATCCGGCAGGCCGGCAAATCGTTCCCATTCCGGCAGCAGCTCTAACGTCGTGCGCGGATTAGTCTCGGCGAGCAGATCCAGCCCGCGCCCATGCGCGCGGGCATACTCGACCGCGAGACCGTCGAAGAGCAGCGTCTGGTTGGCCTTCGGCTCGGTCGGCCAAGCCATGCCGCGCGGCTTGAGCTGCTGGAGCTGCTGCCGGTAGAAGGCGATAAACTGGCGATGGTCTACAGCCATGTGATCCCCCCGAAGGTGGCGATCAGGCCGGTGGTGTGCGGCACATTGGCTGCCGGCTCGACCACGTTGCTGTCAGACTCACCGTCAGCCAGCGACACGGCCTCGGTGACATGGCTGCGGATGATGGTGCCGGCCGGGATGGCTTCGCGGCTGATCAGGTCGCGGAGCTGCGCCTCGATCGCGGCGCGGACCTGCGGGGTGTCCGGCGTGACCGAGATCTCGAAGTCCAGCGGCGCGGCGATCGGCGCCACCGCGAAGACCTCGCCGACAACCGGCACCAGCTCGTCGAGATGGGCCTGCATGGCTTCGACGTCACCCGGCAGAGGAATGCCGTCCTCGCGGATATCGTCCATCATGAAGCGCACGACGACGGTGCCGATGCCTTGTTCGTGGCGATACTTCCAGGCGCGCGTCACGCCGGGGAAGCGCATCGCCCAGGCAACATAATCGTGGCCGGCGCCGCCTTCGGGCGGTTCCTGGACGCGTTGCTGCAGGCGGTCGCTGACCGAGCTGTCCGCTTCATCCTCGGTGCCGCCGGTGATGCCGGCAGTGTCGACCAGGGCCACGGTCTCGACGCCGACGATCGGCGCGGTCATCGTGAGCGCGACGCCGGCGACGGCATTGCCGGCCGCGCCTGGCTCGGCGGCCGTCACGTCGATCGCCTGCTCGGCCGAGGCGATGATGGTGTCGGCGATGACCAGGTATTCCAGGCCATCGGCGCGGCGAAGGCTGGTGTTAGCCGGAATGACGCTGCCGATCGCCGCCTTGAAGATCGCCGGGCCGATCGCAATCGTGGCCTCGGATGCCTGTACACCCCACCAGAAGGCATGCGCGCGGAGATATTCGCGCTCGGCCGACCATGGGAACATCTGCCGGGCGAGGTAAGCCTGGTAGCCATAGACGATATGGAACTCGCTGGCGTTGACCTGGCCGATGATGCTGGTCGGGCTGTAACGCAGCTTTAAGCCTGGCTGACGCGCATCGATATCGGCGGCGATACGGTCGCGGATTTCCTGCAGGGCGGGTCTATTGAACGGCATGGAATCCCCCGAGGCTCTGCCACAGATACTGGAAGCGGAATGTCAGCGCCGGCACGGCAGGGCGATAGAGCACGATGGCGCTCAAAACCACGCCCGGCGCCGGAAAGCTGGCAGCCACATCGATGCGCGAGCAGACCTTGTCATCGATCAGCCATTGCAGCGCCTCGCGGTCGTACATCTCGATCGCGGCGCGGACTTGCTCTACCTGCTTCTCGCGATCGACTTCCCAGCGCCGACTGCCGAGCCTGGGATCGGCATGCCAGCCGCGACGGTCGCGCTCGATCTCGGCAGGCGCCGGCCCATTCCGCGGTTCGCCGGGCAGCCGGTCATCGATGCGCGCACGGCCATCGGTGAACAGACTGGCCACCACGGCATTGTAGAGCGCGGCTTCATCGTCGCTGGCGAGCTGCCCGCCGAAGTCGAAAGACTGCAGCTTGTCGTCGAAGGCGAAAAAGAACTCAGCCATCAATGACCACCCATTTCCTGGTGGGGATCGCTCGTCGTGCCGCCGCCCGGTTCGATGCCGCCGTGAGTATGGCCGTCGTAAGTGGCTCGCATTTCGGACATGGTCTTTCCGTCGCTATCGCAGCGGTCCTTGATCTCGCCAGTGCAATGCAGGAACGGCGCCTCGATCTTCACGCCGGCCGGCGCGATCATCCTGCCGTCGGTGATGGCCTTGAACTCCCAGGAGCCATCCTGCTTGAAATGCACATACTGCCCGAGATGGTCGTAGAGCTTCACTTCGCCCGGTGCCAGGCCGCCCGGCCGCTTGCCGCGATCGTCGACGCCGATCACCAGCAGATGCGACCGGCTGCCGCCGCGCGCCAGCACCACGGCCTCGGTGCCGACAAGCGGATGCCCGGTCAGGCCATAGGGCTGGAAATGCTCGACGTCGCTGTGCGGATCTTCGTCGAAGATCTTCACCTGCAGGCGTTGCAGCGGATCGCCATCGCTCACGCGCGTCACCGTGCCGCGCGTCACCAGCAGGTTAAGCCTGGCCGAGAGCGGCGCGGTCATCGCGCGGATCAATTCCAGCACGGCTTTCGCGTTCATCCCCACATTGCCCCCTTGATCACGGGTTGCGGGATCAGCGCGAAGGCTTCCTTGCGCACCAGGCTCAACGTGCTGATCGTGCCATCGCGGTCGTTCTGCGTGTTCGTCACCGTCTTGATCAGCAGATCGCCGGCATAGTCCAGCTTCGGGCTGCGGACCTGCACCAGGCGGTTTGGCATCCACAGCTCGCCATGCGTGCCCTGGTCGTACCAGCCGAAGACGTCGACCTCGATCGCATCGCCACGGCCGAGCCGGACATTGGCTTCCCAGGTGGCGCGGTCCTGAAAGTTGGCGCCGTCGCCGGCCTGCTCGGCCAGCACGACCAGCGGCCGGTGCCGGCGCACGCCGGCGTCGGTGGCGCGGCCCTTGCTCTGCGCGAAGTCTGCAGTGGTGCCGCCATCGAAACCCGGCTGCTGCCCCAGCACCAGGTATTCGGAATGCCGCTGCCGCATCGAGAAGGTGCCGCGCGCCTTCTTGATGTTGACGCCTTCCTCCAGCACCACGCCATGGCGGGCGGCGCCGGCGCGGCACAGGATCAGGCCGCCAGCACCGTCAGCCATCGCCAGCACGCCACGCTGCTTGCATGCCCGGTCGATCGCCGCATGCGCGGTCTCGCCCAGCTCTAACGCGAAGCGCGGAAACGCCCGGCCCATATCGGTCTCGACGCGGACCGGGATATTGAACGGCTTGCAGATCTCGCGCGCCACGCCGTCGAGCGTGAGGCCGGCCCATTCGCTTGGCCGGTTGATCGGCGAGCAGTCGACCAGATCGCCGGTGGCATCGCGGCCGGTGACGCGGATGCTGTGGTTGTCGTGGTCGTATTCAGGCACCACGTCATCCACATAACCAGAGATCACGACCCGGCCGCCGATGCTGACCTTGCAGGCCGCGCCGCGCTTGATCGGCTGACCGCCCCAGCGGCCGCTGCCGGCGCTCCATTTGTCGGTGACAGACAGACCGAAGCTGCCCGCCAGCTCATCCATGCTGCGGGTGATGCTGGCGTCCTTCCAGAAGCGATAGATCGAGCTATCGATATGCAGCGCGACGTCAGGCATCGGCCACCATTTCGATTGCGCCCGGCGGCACGGCACCCGGATGACGGATCTTCGGATTGCGCTGCAGAATCTGCAGCTCGCGGCTGGCGCCGCCATCCGGCTCGTCGCCATAGAGGCGATGCGCCAGCACCAGCGCCGGCACCGGACCGTCGAGCTGGTAGGACGTCAGCTCGGCCGAACTGGCGCTGCGGGTGGTGATGTCCTGCACCGTGGCGGCATGCAGCGCTTTCATCGGCCGATAGACGTCGTCGCCGGTGTTGGGCAGCACCTGGTCATAGGCAGCGGTGACGTCGTAACGGAGCTGTACGGCATCCTGCCGGGTCGGTGGCGTGGCATCGGCCGAGGCAGACGACAGATCCAGCAGGCCGCCGCGTTGCACCAGGTTGATGATGGCGGCCTGGTTGGCCGCCTGCTGCCGGCGCGACGACGTCGTCTCGGGGACCGCGCTGTATTGGCTGCCGTAGCTCGTCCAGGTAATGCCCTGGTCGACCGGCCGGCGCCAGCTCGTGGTGCTGAATTGCGAGAGCGGATTGGTCGGGCGGAAACTCAGCAGGCCGAGCAGCCGCGAGCCGAGCGACATGGGCTGCCCCATCAGCGAATTGAGATCGCTCAGTGACAGCAGCCGGCTCGCCTGGCCGGTGCCACGGTCGATCGCCTCGAGCAGATCGGTCACCAGGTTGCGGCCAGCATCCTGCACAAAGTTCGGCTGGTTGCTGACGTCGAACATGCGGCCGAAGTCCTGCACCGTCGCATCTTGCGCTTCGCCGCGCTGGCGGCGCACGGCAACAGACGTATCGATCGAGGTCGACGGATTGGCGACTTCGCCACTCCGGTCGAACGTCATCGTAAAGCGCGTCATCCGCCTTTCGCGGATGGACTCGGTTGACTCCCAGCTCGGACAGGACACGGTGATCTGGCCGAGGCGCGGATGCACAAGCGTGCCGTCGCCTTTGGCATCGAGCGCATCGCGCAGCCGTTTGGCCTGCTCGTGCTGATCGTTACCGATCACATAGCCGGTGATCGTGAACTGGCCGGTCTTGCCGCCCATATCCTCGAAAGCGGAATCGTCACGGCCGGCCCATTGATGCGTCGGGCCACGGCGGCCGCCCCGCTGCTTGTGGTCTTCGACCACGAAGGGAATGCCACGGAAGCTGGCCGGCAGCCAGTTGATCGCGTCGTTCATGGCATCACCATGGCCGGGCCGCGCTGCAGCGTCATATCCATGTCGACGCCATCGCTGGCGCGCATGCCGGTGACCGAGACGCCGGCGGGCAGGCCTTCGAGTTTCAGGCCGATGTCGACGCGCTGGGCTTCCTTGCCCTGGAACAGGCTCATGAGCTTCTGCGCCAGCAGCTCGGCGCCGTCGGCACCCAGCCAGGCCCCTGCGGCCCCGCCGGCGACCGCACCGGCTGCGGTGCCCCAGGGACCGACAATGCTGCCCAGCATGGCGCCGAGCTTGGTGCCGGCCCATGCGCCAGCCAGTGAGCCGGTCAGGCTGGCGCCAGCGCCGATCTTTTCCGCCGTGGTGGCGTTAGCATCGGTGGCGATCAGGCCGAGCTGTACGGCGCCCATAGCCGCCGCTGCAGGCACTGCGAACCGCGACAGGCCCCGCGAGGCTGTCGCCAGCCGGCCGCGTCCAGCGGGCGCCGTATCGCCTCCCATGGCCGTTCCGAAGGTGCCCCGGCCATAGGCGGTCTGCGGCCAGTTGGTCACGCGCACCAGGACAACGCCGCTGCCGCCGGTTGCTGCGCCCACGCCGGCGCGGCCAGCGCGGCCAGGTTCGGCGCCCCTGATCCAGTTGAAGGCATCGCGGGTCGCCCGGATGCCCTGGATCGCCTTGACGCCCACGACCAGGGCACCGACGCCGGCTGCGCCCCAGGCAAGCGCACGCATGGCGCGCTCCAGGTTCTCCGGCTGGATGCCGCTCAGCGCGTCGGCGAAGGTGCGGATCGGGCCTGTGAGCAGGCCCTGGCTGAAACTGGCGTAAGTGGTCTTTAAGAACTGGAGGCCGGCGGCGGCTTCCTTCGATGCGCGCGCCGAGTCCTGCAGCAGGGTCGACCCATCGCCGCCGGCAGCGAGGAACTTGCCGAAGCTCTCGAAGCCGCCGGTCTGCTTGAACTCGGCAACCGCACCGTTGAAGGCGCGCATCGCCTCACTGTCGAAGACCTGACTCAGCTTCAGAGCATCGCCGCCGGTCTTCTTGATGATGTCCTGCATGATGTCGATGACGGACCGCATCACCTTCGGGTTGTTTGGGTCCATGATCTGGATGCCGTTGCCCTTCAGCATCTTCACCTTGTCGGCATCCTGCAGGGTACGCAGCAATGCCTCGAAGGCGGTGGCCGCCTGCTCGGGGCTGGACACACCGCGACGGATCATCTGCAGCGCTGCGCCCATCTCGGTCATGGCCTGCACGCCCTGACGGCCTGTCACCGCGTAAGCAGACGTGACGCGCGAACCCTGTGTCGCAAGGTTGGCGAGCGTGAAGGCGCCGGCCTTGCCTTGAGCGGCGATCGCATCGGTGGCGGCGAGGATTTGGGCTGAGTCCTTGATGCCGAATTTCTCGAAGGCATCGGCGAACATCGAGCCGACGTCGGCGCCGGCCGCACCGGTTGCCTGGATAGCCAGGCCGATATTGCGGATATTGTCGCGCGCCAGCTCCAGGTTGCCGGTCTTCTCCAGGATCTGCTCGATCGCTGCCGTGATCTCGCCGGCGTCGACACGAATGTCGGGCATGTTGGCAACCGCAAGGATCTGCTTACGCATCTCGTCGACCTGGTCGGCCGTCATATCGGCGGCGATGCCGAGGCGGGTAAAGCGCATCTCCTGATCGATCAGCACCTTTGCCGTGCCGAGGCCGGCGGCGCCCGTGAGCAGTGCCGTGTAGCGGTTGCCCAGGCTGTCGAGCGCGCCGCCGGCGAGCTGCGCGGCGCGGCCGAGGCGGCCGAGATCCCGATCGGATCGGTTGGCAAGGCCGTTGATGTCTTCGCCCCATCGCTTCGCCTGGGAGGAAACATTGCCCCCCAGATTAACCGTCACATTGGAACGAAGATCTTTCATCGATCGGCTCGGTTGATCACGGCCAGCACGCGGCTGGCCAAGGCGTTGAACTCGACGTCGCGCACCCGCTCGATCTCAGGCAGCCATCGCAGGAACTCGCGCAACGGCATGCGCTTCACCGCATCGAGCGGCAGGTTGGCGGTGCGGCACAGCACCAGACAGGCGAGCCGGAGGCGGGCCAGCGTCTCGGCCGGCCCGCCGGCGGCCTTACGATCGCCCCGCGTTAGTGTCCTTGGCGTCGGGTGTGGCCGGCTTCCAGGCCGCGTGCGCGCGGTCCATCGCTTCGAGCGCCTGGTCGAGGCGGCCGAAGTCGTCATTGGACAGCTTCCTGATATGCAGGATGCCAGGATTCTGCATGCTGCCGATGCGGACAACGCGTAGCGCCATCAGCCGGGCCGAGACCAGGCTCGGGCCGGGGTTGACCGGGATCTGCGCTTCGCCGACTTGCAGCAGGGTCATTTCGTTGGCCTGCAGCACGTCGTCGACGAACATCTCGCGGATCTCGGCTTCAGTGTGGCGCTCTTCGCCAACCTTGATGCCCTTGCGGAGCGGGACGATTGTGGTCTCAACGTCCGACATGGCTTACGACTCGCGCGCTTCGCGGGGACCGCACAGCATGATCTTGTGTTTGCCGCCGTCGCCGGCCTTGATCTTCAGATCGTCGGTCGCCTCCCAGGCATTGGCGATCGTGTAGGTCTGCCCGGTGTCGCAGCGGGCGACCACGGTGCAATCCTCCCAACTGCCGTATTCGGCGAGCCGGGTGGTGGGGCCGAAGAACACTTCGGCTTCCACCTTCGAGCCGACCAGCTTGGTCGAGAAGTTGGCGCCCTGGTCGCCGTCCTGGGTCACGCGGCGCTTGCCGCCGGGATCGATCGTGGCAGTGCCAGGCACCAGATCGAGCAGTTTGCCGTTGACGGTCAGCTCGACGACGCCAAGGCGCTTATGCGGATTAGTCATGAGAGTCTCCTTTGCCAGGCGCGGTTAGCGCTGGACCTCGATCTTGGTGGCCATGATGCGGAGCTGGTTGACCAGGTTCGGCGGGTTGAGGATGTTGACGCGATCCGGGTCGTTCTCCGCGCGCTCGACGATGCGGTTGCGGACGAAGTCGTCGACATTCTCGATCAGGCCGGCGCGCTGCCACTCGATGGCGAGAGCGTCCAGCTCCTGCGCGATGCCATCCGGCGTGGTGATATTCTGGCCGGGATAGATCGGATTGCCGTTATCGGTGATCTTGAACCGCCAGAAGCGGCGCAGCAGGCGCTGCACCTGCGTGTAGCGGATCATGGCGGCGGTCCACACCGGCTCAATGTCAGAGAAGGTATTGTCGACGGCGCCGGACGCATCGCGCTTGTAGGTCGTGCGGCAACGCTCCAGGTAGACCGTGCCGTCGAGATCCGTGTAACAGGTGGCCAGGCCTTCGGCCAGCAGCAGGTTGCGCTCGGAGTCGGTGAAATGGTCCGGGCCGAAGCTGATACCCGGCAGCTTCAGCTTGTGGACCGGCAGCGCGGGATCCTCGCCGATGTAGAAAGCCGCCAGCGCGGCATAGGTCGCGGCGAAGGTCCAGGGCGCCGAAAGGCAGTCATTGCTGCCCTGGATGGTTTCCAGTGCGTTGTTGCGACCTTCGACGAAGGTGGCGAGCGCCGAGAAGCTGCCCGGCTTGAAGGCATAGGCCACGCAATCCTTCATCACCATGCCGGTCCACCGGCTCTCCAGATGGTCGCGCAGCGTATTGAGGTTGGTGGTGTCGGTCCACGGCATGGCGATGTCGGTCCACCAGGTATCGCCGAAGACCTCGATCGCATCGAGCACGTCCGGGTTGCCGGCGCCGCCAGACATGGCGACGATGGCCACGGCCAGGCCGGCCGGCATCAGCTCGTCGGGGAACTTGCCGGCGCGGATATCGATCTCGTTGCCACCGAGGCCCTTATGGCGGGCCGTCACAGTAACCACCTCGTCGACGGCGGCCGCCGTGACATGCAGGTCGAGATCCGCATTGATCGCTGCTGCGATCTTCGTCGCGGTCGCGGCGGCCGTATCGCCAGCAGTCACACCCACCGGCACATTCACGTTATGCACCCAGAGCGGATAGATGCCCGATGCCGTCGGCCCGGCATTGACCGTGAGCGTGGCCGTCGCCTTGACGCCATCGGCCTTGTCGTCGAGGCCGATCGCCCAGATCTCCATCCAGGCATTGGCCTTGAGCGCGGCCGCCACCATGGCCGCCAGCATCGAGCCGCGACCGAACAGAACGGCGCCGTCACCGGCGCGCGTCACGCGCACCGGAATGCTGCCGGCCAGGCCGTTGATGCGCTGGCCCATCAGCAGGATCTTGCGCGGCAGGATGGACAGGCCGGACTGGGCGCGGCGGATCGTGATCTCGGTCGGGGCGCCCGGAATGAGCAGGTTGAGCGGGATGGTGTTGAAATTCATCATGGCGGCGGTTCCTTACTTCTTCGGCTTCAGCTGCGGCTGCGGCTCAGGGCGCGCGGTCTCGACCACATCGCCCTGGCTCAGACGGCGCTTCCAGAAGACGTTGCGCGGAACTTCCTCGCCGTCCTGGTGCAGAGCTGCGCCGTCTTCCTTCGGCACGCGGGCGCCGGCGGTCTTCGGTTTGACAAAAAGCGTGGGCTTGTCCTGCGACATGATGGCTCCTTAAGCCGGTTTCATCGGAGTGGATTGCTCGGAGTCGACCCGCGCGCGGACGCGCGGCAGATGCTCGCCATCTTCCAGCGGGCCGAAATGCGGCGGCAGATCCCATTGTGCGAAGATCACAGCGAGATCGGTCTCGCCGACGCCGACGACTGCAGGTGCCGGCTCGAAGTATCCGGTCTCCAGCTCGAAGCCAAACACGGCCGCGTAGCGATCTCTGGTCGTGCTGTTGACCAGCATCTGCACTTGAGTCGGCTCCAAGCCCTCGATCGGCAGGCCGAGATCCTGGGCGGTCAGAAGCCGGCGCATATCGGCGGCGATCTGCGCGGCGCCAACACTATCGCCAGCGCCCTTGCGAGCTGCAGCGCTGTTGCGCGCGTTCTTAGCCGCGGCCATCACCGAGAACTGCGGATAGATCATACGGCCGCCCTGGCGCTGCTCGGGCCGCTTCCATTCGCCGAGATACGCCACTAGCACCAGCGGAAACTGCGCGGCGATCGTCGTGAACTCGTCGGCGTCGAACTGGCCTGAATAGCTCTCGACCTTCTTCAGCTCATAGCCGAGCGCGGCAGTGCCGCTGACCTGGCTGATCCGCGCGATGATGGCGTTCTCGATCGCCGGCACATTGGTGTAGTCGGTCATGCGCCGCTCCACACCTGGTCGTAATAGTCCTGTACGGCCTGGAAGATCATGGCGTCGTCGTCGCCGCTGATCCCGAGATACTGGCGGGCAGGGATAGTGACCTTCTTGTTGCGCCCGGCCTGGCCGCCCAGGTTGTGGATACGGGCATAGATCACGTTGGTGCCCACGACGGCTGACGTTGCCGTGTTGGACGCGGTGATCGACTGAAACAGGTGCCCGCTGGCACGCAGCAGCTTGGCGCTGGCCATCTTTGCCTCGGTGCCCCTGCGGGCCTTATACTTGTCGTTCTTGAAAAACGCCTTCCGGCCGCCGGCGCGCATGCGCAGCGTGACGGCGGAGAACAGACGCCATTTCTTCCCCTCGGGGTCGCGCTCCAGCTCGAAGCGCCGATGCGTCGAGACCAGCAGGCTCAACGAAATGTCTTTCATCAGCGGCGCGGTGTCATTGCCCGCGCGCTCCAGCTCGTCAAAGCGATGCGCTAGGGCGACAACCTGCCGCAGATCCTTGGTGAGACTGATACCGCTCATCCGATGAAACTCTTCAGTGCGGCGGCATCGATAGCAGGCGGATCGGCCGAGAAGTGAACGGTCGACGACTCATCGGCCGGGTTCGGAATGTCTAGGGCGGTCTTGCCAGCCGCCAGATCGCGCAGAAGCGCCATTGCGTTATCGCGGTCGGTCTCGACCTTCTCGCTAACGGCGTCTTTCCAGAGTGTGAAGCGTGCGAGCGCGCAGGCGATCTTGACGATCACCGTCGGCGCCGGCAGAGCCAAAGGCACGCGATAACGCACGCGCAGATGCAGGTCGATCTCGGCATCGGCATCAGCCAGTGCCGCCGCAACCGTGGCGGCATCGATCTCGTCACCACCGTCCACAGCGGTGCGCTGGATCAATTCCGCCTCGGAATAGCGGTCGATCAAATCCTGCTGACTGGCATACGTCATCGCGTGCCCGCCCCCCGACCTTATTCCGCCACAGGGCTGATCGCCTTGCAGGCGACCAGTTCCTTGGCTTCAGCGTCGGTCAGCAGCACCGTGCCCTGGGCTTCAGGGATGCGTTTCCCGTTGATGCGCAGATCGGTGTGCAGCTTGTAGCGCCGCTTGCCTGCAGCCGATTTCGCGGCTGCATCAGCATCTGCCTTGGCCTTCGCTTCGGCGGCGGCCTTAGCGTCAGCATCAGCCTTCGCGTCGGCGTCGGCCTTGGCTTTCGCCTCGGCGTCGGCGTCGGCCTTGGCTTTAGCCTCAGCGTCAGCGGCGGCCAGTTTAGCCGCCGCCTCCTGCTGCTTTTTCGTCGAGCCAGTCGCCATTACAGCACGTTCTGGATCAGGTAGCCGACTTCCGGCGCGACGATGACTTCGTCGATGCTTTCCCAGGCACGGACGAGCTGACCACCTTCGACGCCGATATTCGAGTCCGGCTTGCTGCCCGCCTGGAAGCCCTTGCGCGGCACCGACACGCCGAAGGTGACGCCGCCCTGGGTGATGCCGGCGTTGCGGTCGCGGAAGAAGGCCGTGATATGCGGCCCCCAGCAGCCGCCCAGGTTGACGGCCTGGCCGGGCTTCGCGCCATTGATGCGCGCCTCGCCGACCAGGATCTCCTGCACCTCCAGCTCGTCGGCGAGATCCTCACGGCGCACCGAGCCGCGCTGGCTGGCCACGCCGTAGAGCGCGGCAATCAGCTTCGGATGGCGCTTCATCACCGACCAGACCGGCTTGGACATGGCCAGCACGTTCGGGCGCACGATTGGCGTGTTAAGCGCGGTGTCGAGCACGCTGATCGGATCGCTGTCGTCATAGTCGGAGAATTTGTCGGTGCCGACCAGGGCGACCTTGTAACCGGCGAGGAAGTTGTTCGGATCCTGCACCAGGCGCGCGACGCGGACTTCGCGGCCGAGCTTCACCAGGCCGGTGAGGTAGTTGACCGCAGTGTCGACGGGATTGGCCAGGCCCTTCGCCTGGGCTTCGTCGATGTCCTTCTGCGGGATCGCGGCATCGAGGCCGTAATCCTTGGTGAAGGCGGCAGTCTCGGTGCCCTTGAACTCAACGCGGTTCGGCTGACCAAGGCGGCCGACCTGCAGGTCCGGCACGGTGTAGCCCTGGCCGAGATCGTATTTGAAATACTTGTAGTTTTCGACGCCGATGTCGGGCACGCGCGGCAGCACCTGGTCGGCGATCAGGGTGACGTCGGGGTTTTTGTGCGCGATGGCGATGCCGGTCAGTTTGGCATCGACCGGGAACGGCGCGGTCGAATTGCTCGTGGTCATGAGGACTCCCAGAGGTTTGAGGGTTACGCGGCGGCGGCGGTGATGACGCCGGGCTGCACGAACATGTCGCCGATGTCGCCATCAGCGGCGTCGGTTTCCGACCAGCCGACGATGCGCATCTGCGCGCCGGCGGCTGGGACGGCCTTGATCGCCTTGCCATTGGCATCGGCCGTCAGCGGGTCGCCGCGCTGCACGTTGCCGCCGAAGGTGACCGGCGTCGGGCCGTGCATGATGACGTCGACTCGCCGGCCGGCCGCTTCAGCCGGCACGCCGGAGCTGACGCCCGCATGTTTGTCGGCCGCAGCCGACGACTGAGTGGCTTCGCCGGGATTGGCGCCCCACTTGACGATCCGCAGCGCCGCGATCGCGGCGGTGGCGGTAAGGGTTTTGACGCGCGTCATTGCTCAGTTGCCTCCGTTGGTGAGCATGTTCACCGCCTGGTCGGCGGAGAGGATCTGGCCCTTGGCCTCGTAGTCGCGCATGAGCTGCTGCGCGGCCGCGCCAATGGCCTTGCCGTCGGAAAGGTCGATCACCGGCGCCGGATCTGCCGGCGAGCGTTCGGACAGGTCGACCTGCTTCGGCAGGGTCTCGATGAATTTCTTGAAGGCGTCGGTCGCCGCGATGTCCTGGGCAGCATCGCCTTCGCCGAACGATACGGTGCCGTCCCCGTCGAGCTGCTGGAAGATGGACAGCACCAGCTCGCGCTGCGCCGGCACCAGGCGCGTATCCTGGATCTGCGCGTCAGCGAAGTCGGCGAACTCCTGCTCGCGCAGCTTCTGCTCGCGGGCGGCGATCTCGGCGGCCTTGGCGTCCAGCTCGGCATTGCGCGTCGCAAGCTCGGCTTCGCGCTCGGAGAAGTCAGCCGCTGGCTGCGGCTCGGGTTCTGGCGGCGGCGCTGGCGCCGGCGGATCGGAGAATGCAGGCGCTGCGGTCTTCTCGGCACCCGACGCCGCGATATGTTCGAGATCCCATTCCGGCAGAATGCGGTCGGCTTCTTCCTGGCCTTCCTTGGCGATGAAGTAATTCTTGATGCCACGCAGCGCGCGGCCGATGGTGCGGAGATCCCAGCCGTTCGCATACTGCTCGGAAAATTCCAGCGTCACGACGTCGGCGTCATCGTCGCCGAAGCTGACAGCACCGAGACCTTTCACGGCCGGCGCCTTCGCGCCGAGGAAACCGACATGACGCAGGTTCCACTTGCCCGGCGTCGGATTGTTCGGCGTGGTCGGCGCATAGAGCGACGCCGACACAAACTTGAACTTGCCGGCTTCCACCATGTCGGCGAACGACGGGTCGACCTGGTCGGGATCGGCAACCAGGAATCCATCGGAGAACGACACACCCTTAACCCAGCCATAGGCCGGGTCGGCATCCTTGGGGTGACCGATGACCAGCGGCGCCTGGTGCTTCGTCGCGTCGTAGTTGGCGGCGATCTCCTGAAGGATGGCATCCGAGAACTCAATCTCGTCGCCCTTCACCGGCTTGAACTTCCCGGCCTTCATGATGCGGATGGGCTTGGCGGCTTTGGTGGTCATGGCGGGTTCCGGCACCTCAAGGAAAGAGCCGCTGGACAACAGCGGCCGGTCGGTGCCACCCTGCCGGAGTGACGGAGGTGCCGTGAGGCGGACAGATGTCCGCCCGCACCCCGAACCCCCCAAAATCGAGTAGGGCCATGCCGGCGACGGTCAATCCGTGGTGCCGGAAGGGTGTCCTCGATCGGATCTAGGAGGCCGGCCTAACGCCGGCTAACGCCATTTCTGGCGCTTCACGGCCCCGCTCCGCTGCCACCGGGCCGGGTGGCAGGGTAGGCGCAAATTTGGGCCGGTTTTCGGGTTGGCGATCACAATCCCGGAAAACTGCGGATTTTGTCTGACGCGTCCCCGCGTGCTACAGTGCCCCCGTCATCTGGCCTGGCTGGGCCGTCTTCCCGATAGCCAGGCGTAGAGGCCGGGCGGGCCGTAACGGCGCCCGCCCGGCCTTTCACTTCTCCCCTACATCCTTCCGGCGATACAGCATGCGGCCCTGCCGCACGCCGGCCGGCGGCCGCGCCTTGTCGCCGGCGAAGGCGGTGAAGCCAGCCCACCGGCCGTTGTCGACGTCGCACACAATCGAGAGCGTGCGGTTCTTCGTGAGATTGAACAGCTTCGCATAGCGACGACGCAGCAGCATGCGGCCGCTCGCGTTGTCGCGCGCCCAGCTCACCCAGATCTCGGCAGGCGCTTCGATCACTTCACCCAGCAGCGGAAAATACTCTTCGCGACCATCGATCAACCGCGCCTTCGATTCCGCGATATGATCGGCGAGCGCCTGGCCGATCATCACCTCGGCGCCGAGCGGATCCTTGAACACGGCGCTTTCACCGCCGAGCGCTTTCCGCAGCAGCTCACGCATGCGCTTCTCGCTGCCGCGCGCATTCGGGCCAAGCGCTGCCTTCGGTTTGTCGAGTGGCAGCGCCGGCAGCTTCGACGGGCTTCCGCCATCGAGCGGCAGCACCGTCTCGAAGCGCGGCGCATTCTGCAGTGTGGTGAGATCCCCGCCGTGCCCCATGCCGGCGATGCCGGGGTTATAGCCGAAACCGGTGTCGATGCCTTTCGGCGTCTTCACGGTGACGACGCCAGTGGCAGTTCTCACGCGGCGATCTTCCATCTCGACCTTCGGTGCTTCGCTGACCGAGAGGCCAAGGCTCTTGAGGTCGCGCGACGCGAGGCTCTGCACCGTGCAGCGGCAATTCCAGCCGCAGGGTGGATGGTGCGTCTTCCAGAATGGCGCATCGAGCGGCAGAACGGTGTCATGCCAGGCGCGATGCTCTGGCCGGGTCTGCGAGTCCATGATGGCGACGTAGCGCAGATAGGGCCGTTGCGCCTTCGCCTGGTTGGCCTGCTCCCATTTGCCGGCGTTGTAGGCCATCCGCAGGTTGGTGTCGAAGATCACGCGGGTGCGCCAGTCGCGACCGCCGTTGTAATCCCAGCCGTGCTTGGCGACGGTCTGATCGAACGCCTTGCGGAAATCCTGAATCGTTGTTCCCTTCGACAAGGCATCGTCGACGGCCTGTCGAAGATCAGACAGCAACGACGTCTGCGTCGCGCCGGCGACGACGAAGGCGGGCGCGTGCATGCCTTCCCAGAGATCTGTCCAGGTGCGCGTCGGCAGATTCACCTTGCGGCGGAAATAATCGATCGCCTCGGTGAACGGCAGGTCGGTGTCACCCGCCATGCTCAGGCCACGATGTTGAAGTCGGCGCGGCCCTGCAGGTTCGCCACGGCGAGCGCCTGCTGCATGACCAGGCCGAGCTGCTCGGCCGGGACTTCCGGGTACAGCTCAACCAGGCGATCGGCGAACTCAGGCAGCGTCTGACATTCGTCGAGCAGCTTGCGGACGGCGACGAGCTGCTGCTGCAGGGTCTTGCCGGCAGCAGCGCCGAGCTGATCTGTCAGCTCGTCGATGGCGTCGCCACCTTCGGCCAGATCCGGTGCGATCTCTCCAGGCTGCGGCGGCGGGTCTTGTGCCGGCTGACCGGGCGTGCCGACCTGCGGCGGCGCCTGTGGGATCGGCTCGTATCCGTCGCCATAAAACTCGGCCATGCGCTCGGCCGTCGGACGATAGCCGAACTGATAGATATTCTTGTCGCGCTCGGAGAGCTTGGTCAGATCCTCCGGCTCTTCGGTGCGGCGGAAGACACGCGGCAATTTCGCGTTAGGGAAATTCCACTCCGTCATCCACCTGGCCGGCCCTCGGTTCCAGCTCTCGCATGTGAGATCCGCGTCGGCCTTGACCAGGTCGCCGCGCACATCCTGATGAACCTCTGCCTGGCTGCGGCTCGATCCGTTGTCGACCGTCATCGTCTGGCCGACCGTGATCTTCGATATCGCGGCGTCCATCTTGTCGGCGAGCGAGGCATAGTCCGGCGTGGCCGAGCGGGTTGCTTCGAGCAGGCCGACCTCGACGCCTTTCGGCGTGATCACCACGGAACTGTTGCGCAGAGCGGCCAGCGCGGCGAGGAGCTTGCGCTTTTCCTCTTCCTTGGCGCCGGCATCGTACTTGCCATGCACCGTAGGCAGCGAGAGCTTGTCCAGGAATGTCAGCCAGAAGGCGAGACCCTGCCGCTTGAAATAGACTGGCCAATACAGCCAATGACCGAGGCCGAGGCCATAAGGCTCGTCAGCGTGTTCGGCGCCGGTGCAGAAGTGCCAGAACTTGCGCTCGGGCATCAGCTCTCCGACGGGGTTGGTCATGGTGGTGAGTCGAAGTCGGCGGGCGCCATCGTACCGGAACCGGCTGTGCTGCCGGACCTTGATCTCGCTCGGCACGACCAGGCCGCCATTCACCTCCCACATGCACTCCGCGACCGCGTAGCCATAGAACACGCCGTAAAGCATCTGATCGGTCAGCTTGTCGAAGCCGACGGTCTTGATCACCTCGCGCATGAAGTCGGCGGCCTTCACGCTCTGCGCATCGGTGCCGCCGGCTTCGACGTCCAGTTCGGCCGCGACAACCGCCAGGCGCCGCTGGTCGAAAGTCGCCTTGACCTGGTCATCGCGCAGGATCTCGCGATAGATCTTGTAATCGCCGCCGCCGCGCTGCTGCAGGATCGGATCACCTGGCACGGCCAGAGCATCCGGCAACGGAGCGCCGGGGGCTTTAGCCGCGGCTGCCAGCTCTTCGGCGATCGGCTTCTCGATGGTCTCTCTCGTCTCGCTCACTGGAAGCCTCCAAGGTTCATGCTGCCGCCGCTGAAATCGCTATAGCCTTCACGCGGCGGGATAGACTGGAAATCGATCGGTGCGATCTCGACCTGACTCGCCATGAAGCCGAGGAAGTTGGCGATCGCGGTATCACCGTGGCGGCGGGTTGATTTGCCGCCCTTGGCGTCTTCGCCTTTGCCGCGCGCCGTGTTGACCTTCGGCACTTTCGGCACGCCGTTGACGTTCTTGACCGCTCGGTGGTCGCGGTAGACGTCGTCGTTGCGCGGTGTCCCGATGCGGTGATCCTCGAAGGCGGCTTTCCAGCGAGGCATATTCAGCTCGTAATAGCTGTCGGAAATCTTGAGCGCGGTGATGCGGTCGAAGCCGAACTCCTGTTGAGTCTCTTCGGCGATTTGCGAGCCATTGCCGGTCGCGTCGATCACCGCCGCGACGAAGTTGGGCAGCGCGCGGATGATGTACCAGAGGATATGACGCTGCACATCGAAGGGAATATTGCGCAGCTCGACAATGAAGGGCGGCACCAGGCGCATGTCTTCCATCCGCTGCAGCGGCCAATCGACCGAGACGTCGCGGGTGCGTGCCACATCCTTGCCCAGGTAGGAATTTCGCGCCGGGTCCAGCCGTGACAGGTGCGGCTTGATCTGCTCTTCGCAGAACTTGGTGACTTCGACCAGGCGAAGCTCCTTCGACAGCCGCGCGAACTCGTCGGTCTTTTCCCACTGTATGACCGGGATGCCGGCGATCTGGCTGGCCTCCAGCAGCAGCGCGGGGATATAGGCGCCGCCGCCTTGGCGCGGGATGACGAACAATTCTTCGTCGGCATCCTCGCCATAGAAGGCGATCATCTCGCTACGCCATGCGGCTTCGGCTTCCGGCGACCAGGTTTCGCCCTTCACCAGGCAGATCCGCTGATAGAGCCCCTGTCGCAGCGCTTCGTCGAAATCGACCGTCATCAGCGCGAACGGCTTGCGGCCTTTCTTGATTTCCTCGACCAGCTCGTTGAACGCATTGTCGGCGCCGTCGTGCGTCGAGATCACCAGAACCTTGCCACCCCACATCAGCAGCGCCATGGCCGCCTTCATCAGCGCCGCCAGATCGTCGTGGAATGCAGCCTCGTCGATGATGACATAACCCTGCTTGCCGCGAAGACTGCGCGGCCGCGAGGCCAGCGCCACGATCTCGAAGCCCGACGCGAACCGGATGCGGAACGCCTGGATATCCTTGTCGCCTTCCGCCGACTGATCCTTGAAGACGAACTCTTCGACTTCCATGGCGGCCTGGTTGAACGCCTTGGCCCACATGCCGCAGGTGTCGATAAACTCCCGCGCCATTTCCAGGTTGTAGCCGATGTAAAATGTATCCATGCCGCCGGCCGTGCGCGCGGCCGCCGACGTCAGGACCGCGTCGGCGGCTACGCCCCAGGTGAAGCCGGTGCGGCGCGATTTCTCGACGACGACGACGCGGTGCGTGGCAGTCTTGCGGTGCAGCTCGGCTTGGTAGCTGATCAGCACATCGGGCAGGCCGCCGCCGGTCGGGATCACGGGCATCGGATGCGCAGCCTCGGCGCGCAGCCTGGCCCATTCCTGTTCGCTGATTTCCAGGGAAGAGGCCACGTTAGCCTCCGGTCGCCGGCGCCGGCGCCTTCACGCCGAGGATCTGCTCGCGGATGGCCTTGACTGTGTCGGCGGTCAGGCCGCGCTCCCGTCCGATCTTTTCCGCGATCGATGCCGCCTCGGTACGGGCCTTTGACGCGGCGCGCTCTTCGATCTTCTGCAGGGCTTCGACGTCGGATTTCTTGGCGGCGCCGAGATCCTTCACCACGCGGGCGAGGAAGTGCATGTCTTCCGGGCTGAAGGTCGCTGGCTTGCCATCCATCTCCGACAGCAGCAGCCGCGTCAGCAGCGCATGCACAAGCTCGATATTGAAACGCGCAGTCTTCGACTCCGGCGCATCGCCCAGCTTGTCGATCAGTGCCTCGCCCAGGCCGCGTGACTGCTGCAGCAGCTCGACCGCCTTGTCGACGTCCTGGATGTACCGGCCCATCGCGCTGTGCGAGATCTCGGGGATGCCTTCGATCTTGGCGAGATGGTCGACGAGCTGCTTGATGGTGAAGCCGACGCCGCGCAGGCGCGTGATCTCGTCCTGGACTTCCTTGGGCAGCTTCTTGATGGAGGAGACGCGGCCCATGTCTACACCTGGCCCGGCTGCTGCACTCCGTCCACGACCAGGTCGCCGAGCACCACCTTGCGGCCGCGCGTCGAGATCATACCCAGCAGAAGCTCGTTCTCTTCCTTGATGGTGATCAGCAGCAGCTTTTCCAGGAAGCGCATGTCGTCGCGCACGTTCGCCCGCTCGGTCGGCACGCCGAGGCCGTTAATCAGCGACATGAGAACGGAGTCGTTGACGCGGCTGTTGGCCTTGTGCAGCAGCTTGAGGATCGTCAGGCGGCGGTGCTCGGAAAGATGCGTCGCGTAATCCATGTCACTTGCTCTTGCTCAGGAGGAACTGCTCGATGCGCGTGGTCGCTGCCGTGGTGCGGTCGAGCGCATCCTTGGTGCCCTCGCCGGTCGCGCGCAGCTCGCGGATCTCGCCGCGCAGGTCGGCAATGGCGACGCGCAGTGCATTCACTGACTCGGCATCGGGCAGATGCTCGATGGCCGTCTTCACCTCGGCGATCTCGATTTCATGCGCATCGGTCTTTGCGCGCAGTTCGGCGACTTCCTCTTTCGTGGCGAAGACGGTTCGCAGTCGCAGGATCAGGATGGTGACGCCCACGCTCACACCGCCGGCGACGATGCCACCTACCTTGGAGATAAATTCCAGCCAACCGCCGAGATCCAGATTCATGAGCTGCGTCCCTCACGCAATGCAAAGCAACGGTCGCATGCGTCCGGCCCCAGCCGGCGGACCCGGCCGCAATCTGTACAGCGACCAGGCGGTGGCGGCCGCCTGGCTAATTCGATGGCGCGGGCGGTGAACTCTTCCGCCCGCGCCTGTGCGTCATCGATCTTGTCGGGCATTCACGCCGACTGAATCTCTTCGTGCAGCTTCGTGGTGATCGCCCGCAGCTCGGCCAGCTCGGCCTCCGTCGGGTCGCGATCCTCGGCCACGATCTGCTGCAGCTTGGCTTTGCCTTCCTGAGCAGCGCGCACGCCGCGATGGGCAGCATCGGCAATGGTGAGCAGCAAGGCGATGAGCTGTGCCGTCTTCATGGGCTAGAACTCCAGCACGGTTAAAGGAATGCGTGGCTCCTGGGCGAAGCCGCGCGGCGAGGAATAGGAAGCCGGCTTCGCCGGCGGTGGCTGCGCCAGCCAGCCGGACGCCATCAGGTAATCCAGGATCTCGGCGACGGCATCTTCGGCCACCGAGATCGCCGCCTTGATCTTCGGATCGTCGCCAGATCGCGCAGCGCTCTGCGCGGCGACCACCGCGTTGAAGGCGGCGGCCTCCAGCTTCTTGACGTAGAGCTTCACCTCCGGCGTCGCATATTCGGTCTTGAAGAAAGACAGGATCAGCGTCTGCGCGACATTGAAGTCGCGCTCGATGGCGTAGGTGGTCTGCGACGGCCGCTTGGTTTCGACGAAAGTGCTGCAGGCGCCCAGCAGGCCGGCCAGCATCACCAGGGCGATCATGGCTGCCGGCGGCGGCACCGACGATTGCGCGGCCTTGCCCGCCTTCCACTTGATCAGGAAGGCATTGCCGAGTGCCCAGAACAGGCCGCCGGCCGTAAGGATGGCTTCGGCATACTGGTCAACCATCTCCGGGGCGATCACCAGGCCGGCGGCGCCGATCAGCGCGGTGAGCAGGTTGAAGACGATAACCTTGAGGTGCTTTTTCACGGACGCCTCCGTTAGCGGGTGATGTGCTTGACCGCCCACATGACGGCCTCTTCGGTTTTCGTCTGCGCGATACTCAGCTCGCGCGAACCCATGCGGCCGCCTTCGGGCTTAGTGCCGCCGACGTCATGCAGGGCATTGAGCAGCTCGGCGCCGAGATCCTTGATGCGCTGCATCTGTGCCTTCTCGAAGTCGGTCAGCACCCGATAGCTGTGCCGCACGCCGTTGTTCGCCGTGCGGTCGTCGGAAGTGCTGGCGACCTGGTCGCCGGGCTTGTGATCGGGATTCTGCATCGGAGTGTCCTTTACCTGGTGAGCAGGAGCATCACTTCGCCAAGCCAGCAGACGCCGAAGACCAGCAGCGCGGCGGTCATCAGGCGATCGGGCACATCGGGAAGCGTGAGGCGTTGGCGCAGCAGGTCGCGCGCATAGTCGAAGCCGATCGGCAGCGCGGACAGCGCGACATTGATCGCGACGAAATACAGGCCGACCATGCGCCACGTCGCCAGCTCGGCCTCATGCAGACCGACCAGGAGCAGGATCTGCGTCGCCAGCGTGGCGCCCAGGAACAGGAAGACCAGGGCATCGGCGGTCATGTCGGCCAGGCTGCCACGCACGGCGGCTTTGCCTTCAAGCAGCAGCACCGGCAGGATGCAGACGATCGCCACGATGGCGACGGCGAGGCTTGTGGTTGCGTAGCTCAGCATCGGCTCTGTCTCACGCTGTTGCGGGTTTGGTGTAGTTGGGGTCACCCGGCTCGACGCCGGCGTAGAAGTGGTGATTGCCGTGAATGCAGACCGGCGTGCGGCCGATCGACCAGGGCGGCGGTTTCTTGACGGCTCGCGGGTTGAAGTAGTGTGTCGAGCCGGCGACGTTGTCGGGGATCAACCCCTTGACCACGCAAAGCGCCGCGAGCATGCATTCCTGGTAGGAGGCGTCGCCGAGCGTCAGCTTCTCGATGCGGGTCTTGTTGTGGTCTTCCCAGCAGGTGAACTGCCAGCGCGTGCCGATCACGCCGGCCCAGCCTTCGCCCCACCAATCCTTTTTGCCGTCGCGCCAGAGATCCATCATCACGCGGTTGCGGATCGCCCAGGCGACGGCGATCTTGCCATCGAACGGTTCGGACGAAGCTTCGCCCGCAAGCGTGCGCGCCAGCTTGTCCAGGTCGGCCGAGCCGGCCGGGATCGAGCTGAAGCGGAAGTCGGCGGGAACGAAAAGTTGCGTCGGCGTGTTCATCGGGCCGACACTAGCGATGGAGCCTGGTTAAGGCCGCGCGGACATTTGTCCGCCCCATCAGGTGTATTCAGTGCAGGGTGATGACGTAGCCCGGCCGCGTCAAGCGGCGGGATTCAATCGCGGTCGAAGAGCGCGGGCTGGCGCGGATCGCGCCGGGCGGTGCCGGCATGGCCGTTGCGGTGGCGCCGGATGGTCCGCTCATGCAGTCCGGTGTCGCCGGCAACCTGGTTGTTGGTGCCGCCGGCCGCTAACGCGTCCTGCAGGGCCTTCCACTGTTCGGCGCGCTTGCCGGTCGGGCCGAGCGGGAACAGGACGTGCATCCCGCCTGTGCCGGCGGAAAGGTGGTCGGCGACGATGCGCGCATTCTCCAGGCCGATCGCCACGACCAGCCAGTGATCGGCCGCCAGATTGCTGGCGGCGGGAACGTAGCGCCGGCGGCCACCGGCAGCCGAGGCAACCTGCAGCGCAGCCCGCAAGCCGACGAGCTGCTCGATCTCACCGAGCAGTCGGGGCAGCTTGGGCTGGGCGGCAGGCGCGGTCATGCGAGCTGCACACCCCGGATGATCAGGCGGTGGCTGACGCGACCGTTCGGGATTTTCTTCGACCAGGTCGCGCGGATCTGCGCGAAGCCGGAGGTGGCGACGGCCACGGTGATACGCGGCAGGCCGAAGCCTTGCTCGCGCAGCTTGTCGTGTTCCATGCCCAGGCCGAGCTGGTTGGCGACGAGCTGGCGCACAGCGCCGGACCGCAGCGTGTAACGCTTGCCCCGCTTGTAGATCATTGCGCCGGCCCCTCGCACCAGGGCTTGCGGCGTCCGCCATTATAGGCGCGGCCGAGTCCGCGCTCGATGAGCAGCGTGGCCAGGTCGCGGCCGTCGACCAGGACATAGGCCAGCGTGCGACCGTATTTGTCGCGGCCACGGGCGCGTCGGATCTCGATGGTTTTTGTGTCGAGCTGCTCCTGGACGAAGTCGCGCGCCGCGATGGCCAGGCTGCATTCGTTCGGGCAGTGGCACTTGATCTCGGCCGTGTCGACGCCCAGGACGCGGACCTTCTCGCCATCGGCCAGCGTGATGGTGTCGCCATCATAGGCACGCGCACCGGCAAAGGCGGGCATCGCGATCAACATGCCCAATACGATGATCAGGTACTTCATGCATCCACCCCATGTTCTGCTGCCCTCATATCCGGTTCGACCGGCCAGTCTTCGTCGCGGTCGAACTGCTTTCGGCTCGGCTGTATCCACCTAACGACGGTTCGGCCGGCGTGATGCGGCTCATTCGACCAGACAAGCCATGAATAAGACGTTGCCGTGGACGCGTCGCGATCGAGCCGGCCCTTGACCATCGGCACGCGCTCGACATAGGGCGCGAAGATCGCCGGCGGCCGGGTCGAGAACAGACCACGATATCGCCCCTCGCTCTCAATGAAACTGGAGCGGACCAGCATGGCGACACCGACGCGCGATGTTTCCAGGGCACGGTGGATGAACTGCTCGGCGAGCCGGAAGGGCGGATTGGTGATCGTCCAGTCCACCTTCTTGAGCGGAGTCGGGAAAAGGAAATCGGCAAGGCGGGCATAGCCGTAGTCATGGACGTCGCTGACGTCGACCGAAGCGAAGTATTCGATCAGTGCCCTCGCCATATAGCCGCGATTGCAGGCAGGTTCCCTGCAGGACATGCGCGCGAGCTGGTCGCGTCGCCACCCGCCGTCGATCAACACATGCTCGACAAAGGCGCGCGTCGCCCAGAGCGGTGTCGGAAAATCATCCAGGCTGTCGCGCGCTTCGGCGCGCTGCGCCATTACGGCATGACTGCGGTTCTGGGTCATATCCACACCTCCACCACGCATTCATCGGCGGCGGCCGGCGGCGGAAAGCAGCCGCGATCCTGCGGCAGCATGGCGCGCAGCTCGACCAGCCCGGCCGCCACGAAGCGGTCGGTGGTCGGCTTGAGATCTAGGTAGCTGTTCCAGAAGGGCTGCGGCCGGTTCTCGTCGCGCGTGAACCGGCGCGCGACATGCTTGCCCGGATAGTCGCTCGGGCTGTCGAAGATCACCCAGGCGTCGGCCTTCTGATAGGTGCGCAGGCGCTCGTCGTCTTTCAGGAACACGGTCGACGGCGTCATGCGGCGGCCTCGATCTCTTCGGGCTTGATGGCCTCGCCGCGCTTCACGCGCTCAATCATCGCCTTGATGGCTTCGGCGGCCTTGAAGGTCTCCTGCTGATCCATCAGTTCGGGCGCGCTCTTGCCATAGCGGGCTTCGAGGAATTTCTGCAGGCCGATACGGCCCTGCACCTTCACGCCGCCCAGGTCGCGCAGCTCGCGCCACAGCGCATAGACGAAGCGCTGATCGCGGCGCTGTGCCGCCGGACGGAAGCGCCGGCCGCTGCCGGGCTGGGGCTGGCAATAACGGTTCCGCAGCTCGACCAGCGCGTCGTCGCTCAGCAGCGTGGTGCTTTCAACGCCGAACTGCAGGCGCAGCATCTCGTGATAGTCGTCGTCGGTGACGCCAGCGCGGCGGCGGCCGGCCTGTACCGACTGGATCAGTTTGGCGCGGCTAATTCCCATCGGTCTTGTCCTTGAAATGGCGACAGGCCGGGCTGCGCACCAGGATGTCGGTGCGCCGGCCGCCGGTCCATTGATCCTGCATCAGCCGGCATTTGTGCCAGGAGCGCTTGCCGCTGCTCTGGGCAACATCGAACTTGCAATCGCAGCATCGCTTGCCCGCAGGGCCGGTGCCGGGACTGCCGGCGAAGCCGGCCGGCTTCGGCTCGGGGCTGTGCTTGCCGCGCGGCCGAACATGCCGGAGGGTACTGGCGCCCCGCAGCGGTGCCTCCATCAGGGCCTGCAGTTTTGGATCAACCGTCATGGCGATGGACCTGCGTGATGGTCACCGGCCCGAACCAGCGAGCCGCCAAGCGCAATCCGGCATGGACACCGAGCGCGAGCAATAGACCGGTGATGAACACGGTCGCGCCGTAGGATGCGGCTTTTCCGAGCCAGAGGCCGAAATCGTACATGGCGGTACCTAACTCGCAGCGCGCAGCCGAGACGCGCGGCTTTCGGCATGTTCGTTGAAGGCATCGACCAGCTCGCGGTGCGACTTTCCTTCAGCCTCGCAGTGATCGAGCGCCGCGAACAGCAGGTTGAGCGGATCTTCCGGCACTCGGTTATAGGCGCCCCGGATCTGCAGCAGTTCCTGCAGGCCACCGAGCGCCGAGCGCCGCGCCTTCTCCTTGCCGTCAGGCTCTGTACCTGCCTTGGGCACGGTCTTGAACGCCGCTAACGCCATCGCGGCATTGAGCAGGACCAGGCGCTCAGCCTTGTCGGACTGCATGGTGGCCTCCGTCTGTCGGTTGCGGGAGCGATGCGAGGCGCAGCTCCAGCGCCGCGCGGAACCGGCCGTCATAGCCGGCAGCCATCACCGCCCAATCCAGCAGCTCGCCGGGCGGCACTTCGACGCGGCCGGCAGGATGACCGCTGCCATCGAGCGCGAGAACGTCCAGCACGAAGCCGGCGCCCTTCGGCCGGCATTGCGTCGGGCTGTGATCATGCACGGTCGGCATGTCACGCATTCCCGCCGCGCACGATGGGAAACTCGGCGTCGCCGAATATGCCGCCCTTCGGCGCCTTGCCGGAAGCGCATGCGTTGACCGCCTGCTGGAAGTACCCGAGCAGATCGACATGGCTGCCCGGATAGTTCGCCAGCACCGCGCCGGCGATCATGCCCAGCACATTGCCGATCACCTTGGCCTGGTGCGCATCGGCGACGCCGGCATTGCGCCACCTGGCGAGCTGCAGGTGCGCGCGGATGAAGATCTCGCCCGCTTCCTCCAGCAACCGATAGAACGCGACAGCCTCGGGGCCAGGTGCGCTGGCCAGCGCCTGGTTGAGCATGGACGCGTTGAGCTGTCGCAGCGTGGCTTCGAGCGTCTTCAGATCGATGTGGACGGGTTTCTGCATGGTCAGCTCTTCTTGACCTTGTAGACCGTGGCCACCGAGCAGCCGACCTTCTCGGCGATCTGCTTGACGGTCATGTCGCCGGTGAGAAGCTGCTTGATCTGCGCATCGCGGCCACTGGTGTCGCCCGGCTTCGGCAGGGCCAGCATCGCCTTGCCACCGCGCGGGAGGCGAGGCTTGTCGGCGCTCTCGGCGGTCGGCCCATCGACAACCCACTTTTCCATCTCGGGCAGCTTCTGCAGCAGCTCCGTGATGCTCTGGCCGCCACGCAATCCGGCTTCGACCAGGCGCAGGCGGAGGTCGATGGAGTGATAGGCGCCGCTGGCGTCAACCACGGTGAGCGCCGGGAGTGCGGTGGCGGCGGTATCGGTGTCGGGCATTTCGACTGTGACCTGCTTGGTGCGCATGTTCGCTTCTCCTATTGGCGTTCGATGGTGGCGAGATCGAGCGAGATCGCCTGCCAGGGCAGGTTGACGGTCGCGCGCTTGTAGAACCGGATGTATTCGCGGCTGCCGATGACGCGCATGGAATCGCCGAGCGCCTGCATGGCGCGCTGCCAGCCTTCGTCTTCGATGTTGAGTCGGCGCAGCTTGAACAGAGCCTCGCGGTTGATGTTGCCGGCCTTGTCGACGGCGAATGCCTGGTTGACCACGGCGATCAGCGACGGGTCGGAGCCTGCCGACCAGCGCACCAGGCATTCATCGACCAGGGCCTTGGCGCTCTGCAGCTCGGGGCCGAAGGTGAGGAAGTCGGAGACCTGCACCTGGATCTTGAACAGGGTGTCGATCGTATAGATCGTGATGTTGCCCTTTTCGCCGCCGCGCGTGACGCCGTATTCCTGGTCGATCAGGTCGCGCAGGGCCGCGATCTCATCCATGCAGTAGCCCTTGAAGCGGGCGATTTCGTCGTGCAGCGGCATGGCATAGCCGATCTGCTTGCGCACGAGCTGATCCATCAGCAGGTCGGCCGGCTTGATCGCGGCCTCGGGCACCAGGCGGCATTTGCCGTCGACCCAGAAGCCGGCCGGCGCGTGCGGGCGCGGCAGCTCGATGGGCTGTTTCTTCGTAATCGTCTCGCTCATTTCATGCTCCAGGCTTGGAAGTAGGGTTTTGTCAGCTCGAACAGACCGAGGCCGGTAATCACGCTGATCGCCACGGCCAGGACGGTGAGGATGATGGCGACCGGCACGATGATGACGATCGACTTCCAGTCGGTGCCGCGCCGGCGGCGCGGCCGCCGGCCTATCGGATCGCCCGACAAGGTGGCGCCGTGCTTCATGCCGCACCATCCACCAGCTCGTAGCGATCGACACCGACAAAGCGCAGCGTGCCGGCTCGTTCCAGCTTGCCGACCCGCGTGTCGGTGATGCCTCGGCCGTAAGGCCCCTGGCCGCGATCGGCATAAGCGCGCTTCAGTTTCGGGATGCGCAGCAGTGTGGCGCCAGCCTTCAGCTCGATCAGGATGTGCGGCCAGGCCTCGTCGTCGGACCGCCGGTTGATCGATGCGCTGCTCTCGCCGGTTTCGGGCGCGCTCATGCCACACCGCCCAGGCGCGGTTCTTCGCCTTCCGGCGAGACCGCGCGCCTGATACCGCCGGCTTCGATGTAGAAGACGCCGGTCGAGTAGACGTTGCGGATGATCTCTTCCTCGATCGCCAGGTCCGGGCGGATGTCCAGGAACCAGACGCCGGGGCGCATGGCATCGCGCACGCCGACGATCTCGCCGACGATGCGCTGGCGCACGATCTCGACCTTGGCTCCCTTGGGCGGGCGCATGGCGAGCTGCAGGGTGGGTTCGGTCATGCTGCATTTCCTCCGTTGGGGGCAGTTGGCGGACTGGAAAACAGGGAAGTGATGGCCGTCCGGGCGCGCTCGGCCGAGATCTCCGGCAGGTATGCGATATTGCCGCCGAAGGTGTTGGGCAGGCCGGCAGGGTCGATGCCGGCGCGGACCAGGGCCATATGCGCGGCGAGCGCCTTCTGGCCCAGCTCCAGGAGCAGATGCGCCATGCCGGCCGACTGTTCCGGCGTGAGCGTTTCTGCCTCGCCGGTCCTCGCCTGGTCGGCGAACTGGAACGCCATGTAGTTGCACCATTCATGCACCGGCGCGTTGCGGCCGGGCAGCGGCACCGTGAAGGGCCTCGCGTTAGGCTGCATGCGCCGCCTCCGTCGCCTTGTCGGCCACGATGCGGCCGAGCGTGCAGGTTTCGCAGGTTGTCCAGTGGCGCAGATCCGTGGCGTTGGACGTCGGCTGCGGCCGGCTGCGGAAATGCCGGCACTCGGCCTCGGTGATGTTGCGGCGAAGGAACGGGCATTCCAGCTCGCCCATGCCGAGGAAGACCAGGATCTTCGCGCGCATCTTCGACGGGTCGCCGGGGTAAGTGCCCTTGAGCATCGTCGACAGAGACGAGCGCGATACCTTGCCCGCCACCTTCGATATCCGCTCGGCCACGCCGGCGATGCCGCGTTTGCCTTCGGCCACGACCAGGGCTTCGATCTGGCGCTGGATATGCGGTTCGAGCTGGCTCATGCCGCATCCTCCGCCGTCGGCAGAGGCAGGTACTTCTCTGCGTTGCGGTCGAACAGCGTCTCGGCATTGTCGTTCCAGTAAGGCGCGAGCGGGCCGAGATTCTCCATCAGGCGATAGCGGGGGAATTGCTTCACCTTCTTGATCCGCAGGATCACGCCATACCGCTCCAGCACCTTGAGATAGGCGTTGACGTAGTGGACGGGCCACTTGTCGCCGGCGCGCTTCGCCATCGTGAGCAGCGTGTTGCGGTCGAAGTTGCCCTGGATGCGCATGGCATTCCAAAGCCGCTGCCGGAACTCCCAGGCGGGTGTCATCCAGTCCCGGTTCTCGGGCTTCTTGCGGTTCTTCTTCGGCATGGCGGCCACCACGCCGACGGTGCAGGCATCGCGGCGCTCGATGCCGGACTCGGTCAGCCAGTAACAGGGCTTGCCCTTCTGCGCGCGGGCGAGGCCCATCCTCTCCAGCTCGCGCAGCTTCTTGCGCACATAGTCCAGATCGAGATCGGCGAGCTGTGCGATGTCGGCCGGCGTGAGGCACCGGCCGTCGATCGGCATCGCGCGCAGGATCAGCTCGACTGGGTTGATGCGAGGCTTCGGGCGCGGCATCAGTTGCCTGCCTGGCCGACCAGGTCGGCGGTCACCGGCTTGCCCTTGTTCATGCGCGACCAGGTCTGCAGGCGCCGCAGCTCGTTCATGCCGCGCCGCACCGATCCCTGTGTCGTCTTGGCCAGTGCCACCGGCACGTCGGTGGCGGCCGGGATCTCGAAGTCGGCGAGCAGTGTGCCGAAGTCGGGCGCCGTCAAACCTTTGAAGGTGACGGCCGAGGTGATGCGCTGCTCGATCGCGTTGAAGCGGGCGATCTTCTGGCCGACGAACTCGCGGCCGACCAGGATGATCGGCAGCTCGGTGGCGTCGCCGATGATGCGGAGCTGGTCGATGACCTTGGCGCTGTCGGCGAGGCCGTTCTCGGCTTCGTCGACAACCAGGCCCTTCTGCAGCTTCGCCATCTGGCGGATGATCAGGTTGAACCGCTCTTCGTTGCGGCTCGGCGCCTGCTGGCCCATCGAGCGGAGGATGTCGTTCATCGTCCAGCCCGGCGTGGCGCCGGCTTTCAGCACCACATACTGCATGCCCTGCTGGGCAGCGAACCATCGCGCGGTTGAAGATTTGCCGAGGCCCGGCTCGCCGGACACCAGCATTAGCGTCGCCTCGGGTGCGCCGCGATCCTCTAACGCGGCATAGCCCTGCATGAATCGTTTGACATTGCCAATCCGCGAAAAGGTGGGTACTGTCTCGCCGTACATAGTGCTTTCCTTTCCAGGCCGTCGGCGCCTTCAACGCCGGCGGCCTTATCGTTTGCGGGTTAACCGGCGGCCCGCATCTCCGCCTCGTCGCCGTTGCCCTGGTGTGGCAGCGGAATGTCGTAAGCCATGCAGAAGGCGGCGCTCCGGCACTTGCGCGCGAACTCGGCTCGGTCATCGGCATCGCCGTTGCCGGCCTTCATCCACTCGACCCATGCTTCTTCATTCAGGAAGGTCGGGCGCTCTCCATCGGCGGCAGGCTGTTGCGCCACTGGCGCCGGCAGCGCCGGCAGCTCGATCGCCGCGAGCTGCGCATCAGCGCGTGCTTCCTGCTCGGGTGACAGGCCGTCGATCACGGTGAAGCCCACGGCGCGCGGCTGGCCATCGCGCTCGACGCGCAGATCTTCGGCCTTGCGGTCGGCGTTGCGGATTTTCACCGTCAGGCGGCGCTCGCGGGCCTGCTCGACGGCGGCCTTTGGCATGTACGGCACCTTGTTCCAGTCGAGCTGCGCGACGCAGATCAGGCGGCCATCCTCGGCGCGCACCCAGACTTTTTCGGGGTTGTGCAGGTCGTAGCCGACTTGCACCTGCTGTCCGTGCCAGCCTTCGGCATCGAGCCGCTCGTGGCCGTAGGTCGCGCTGTTGATGCGCACCTGGCCACGCTGCACGATGGCCAGCTTGTAGGGTCGCTCGGCGTCGTCGATCACGCTGGCGTCCGGCAGATCGATCTCGAAGCCCTGGTCGACGAACTGCTGCCAGACTTCGTTCGGCGACGGGTGCCGCCGCTTGAGCGTGACCGGGTCGAGGATCTTGTCGAAATGCGAGTGCGGCCGGTTGTTGTAGTCGTCGATGCGCTGCTGCGCCCAGATCAGGAAGTCTGCCCAGCTCATCACCAGGCGCGACTGGCCCAAGGTGGCGATTTCCTTCCGGCCGCGCTTGAAGACCAGGTTCTTCGCCTCGGCATCCATGTCGGCGCCCATGAAGCTCGGCTTGAACTTCGCGGCGCGGACAAACATCTGGTGAAAGCGCTCGATCACGCCGCGCGACTGGCTGCTGTAGGGCAGCGAGTTGTGCATTGTGATGCCCAGGCGGCCGAGTAGGCCGGTTACGGCATGCTCCATCGCCTCGTTGACGAAGCCCGAGCCGTTGTCGACGTAGAAAATTGCGCAGATGCCGTGCCGCGACGTGGCATTGAGCAGCGCCTGGCGAACAGTGTGCGCGCTTTCGGCATAGCCTGCTGACCAGCCCACCACCTTGCGCGTCGGTACGTCGATCACGGTGATGATTTCCGGCCGGATGATGCGACCATCCGGCGTGGCCACTTCGAGATCGGCCTTGTGGCCGTCGGCCGTGTAGATGTCGGTCGGCAGCAGCATGGAATCGTCGCGCGTGCGATAGGCGCGGAACTTCTTCATTTCGCGCGGCCCGAAGCGGCCACGGTTGCGCGTGATGGCGTCCAGGCCGTCGACGAAGCGCTGCACGCTGCGCAGGTGCGGCAGCTCGATACCGGGCGCGCGACGCTGCAGCTCTTCATAGGCTGCCGCGACAGTGGGTTTGCTCGGTATGGCGTAGACCTGCCAGAAGGGCTGGAACCAGGCCGGCAGATCGGTGCGCACATTGGTCGCCTTGACGGCCAGTGCTTCGGCGCCGCCGCGCTGCATGTCCTGGTGCCAGCGCCGCAGGCTGCCGGTCGAGACGACGCGGCCCTCGCCGGCGCGCGCATTGGCATCGCGGGCGGCCTGCTGCAGATGCGCGGGAAGTTGGTTCGCGTGAGCGAGGCGGCAGAACTCGGCCTCGGCGACGGCACGGCTGACGCCGAGCTGCAGGATCTGCGCGCCGATGTGGTCGAGGATGATCTGCCGCGCTTTCATCGGCGCGCTCTGGTAGGTGCGAAGGTCGGTCACCGGCGCCGGCGCGGCCGAAGCGGCGGAGGGAACCATCGGCGCCGGTACCGCGTTTGCTGTTTCGCGGCGGACCAGCTCGATGCGCGCTTCGGGCGGCAGTGAGTCGGCGGCATATTCCCAGCCGCCGCCGCGTCCCTGGCGCTTCTGCTTGCGCCACTGGCCGCGATCGGCGGCCATCTGCACACCGCGTTCGGTGCCGGGGATGCCCGGAAGCTGCAGCTTGGCGAGCTGGGCGGCGGTGTACCAGAGCATCAGCGGCGCCCGCCCATCGCAAAGCGCGTCATGAGGTTGCGGCGCTGTCGTGTATCGTCGAGCTGCAGCTTGATCTTGTCTTCCGCCATCGCGAGCTGGCCCGCCACGATCCAGCCTTCGCATTCGCGCGGCACGCTGATATCGCCGAACGGCTCGACAATCAGGTTGAGCAGTCGCTTGTCGCCGGTGGCGTGAATGAACGCCAAGAAGCGCACCACCGAGATCTGGTGATCGCCGCTGCCTGGGCTGATATACTTGTCCAGGATCTGCGTCGTGATCTCGTCGCCGAGATATTCCGACATTCGCTTGGCGATCGTGGCGCGCGTGACGCCGTTGGTTTTGCAGCGCTCGGCCGCTTCCTTCATGCCCCGGCAAATGCGGTGCGTCAGCGACGCGATGGCGCTGACTTTTTCCTCGAAGCGCGGGATCGGGTCTTTGTCGCCGGCGTAGTCAAAAAGGTCCGGCGTTCTCGGATCGCGGCGCGTGCGTTTCATGCTCGATGCTCCATGCCGAAAATCCGGCCGGCGCATGCCAGTGCTTGCGCCTGGTGGCGCCGGCCGTAGTCGGGGGGAAGTGCGATGGCGGAGAGGTGCCGGCCGCCGATGACGGGAGAGGAAAAAACCGTCATGCGGCGGCCGGTCGCGGCGGAGGAGAAACAGCCGGCGCGAAAAGAGCGGCGGCCCGTCGGGAGGGGGCAGGTCGACGGGCCGCCTTGCGTAGCCCCTGCAGGGAGGCGGGCTACGCGCTCCGCGCCAGGCCGGGGGGACGGCAGCGACGGAGTCTGGAAATGGGTTGCGGTGGTGCAGCTAGAGCCGCTGCTGGTCGACGCACCGCGCGCCGTGCTGCCCAGGCGGCCGAAGGCCGGTGCTGGCAAGATGATTGGCTGGCTTCCCCCCAAGGTCATGTCAGGCCGCCTCGCGCCTTTTGACTTTGCCCTGATCGACCAGCGGGGTACGGTTTGAACCGCGAACCTTGGCGATTCGCTCGCCGGCCCGGTAATGCTCTGGAAACAGCCAGACCTGGTCGCGCTCGATCGCCTCGGCGATGACTGGTTCGAGGTTGGCGTTAGCAGCGCCGGCGGCAGTGTTGGTGAAGGCGGCTGTACTGACGCCTTCGCGGCGTGCCAGCTCCGAGAAACTGAGGCCCCGGCGCTTCAGCTCTGCCCCGATCCAGATCGCGCGTTCGCGATTGTCTTTCCACGGCCGCTCCAGGGCGGCTTTTTTGGGGGTCCGTAAGGTGTCAGTTTTGATCATTGCGAAGATCAAAATACAGAAACAGGCATTTCAATCAACCTGCTTCTGTAATTTCGGACTTAGTTCTGAGTTTAAAAATACAATAACTGGCGTTTTGTAATGAAAAAACCGGCACTTAAGGGAACTCCGAAAAGTTCGGAGACCGCCTCAGACAGCTTCGGAGTTCAGGCTCTGAAGGCCGAAATGGGGGTGCGGATCAGGGCGGTCCTGGCCGAATCGGGCGGGCAAAAGCTGTTTTCCGATTCGACAGGCATCTCTACGTCGACCATCGCCAACCATGTTGCCGGCACGACCGAGGCTAAACCCTCATTTTTGAAGGTTCTTTCAGACTATTCCGGCGTCTCGATCCATTGGTTGGTCACTGGAGACGGCCCGAAGCACCTTGCCGGCGCCGCTAACGCGCCATTCAACCCCGCGCGCATGCAGCTCGCCTCCAAGCTGGCCGTCGTGGTGGCCCGCGATGGTGCGCTTCCCGAGGGTTTCCGCGACGAACACGAATATGCAGCCGCGCTCTACCAGGTGCTGGGCGACGTGCCGCCCCCGGCGCGGCAGAAGGGGACGAAATGAGCCTGTTCGACAAGGTTCTGAGCCGCACCGCCGGCGTGCTGACGCTGGTCTACCAGCTTGTCATGGTCGCCATCATGCTCGGCATTCTCAGCTTTATGGGCTACTGCGCCTATGTGGGCGCGACGAGCTGACCTACGCAAATCGGGTGTCGTTCGGGCTTTCGAGGCCGCCGATCTACGCAAAGCGGCCCGCCGCCGCCGCGCAGTGCGATAAGTGCGAAATCGCCCGATTTTCCGGGGTGTTTTCCCGATATATCCCGCTATTTCCCGCCTAATCCCGGCTGCGCATATCTACTGTCGCAGCACAATGAGGTCGGCGTACGTGTGGAACACGAAATCTGGCATCTGCCTCGTCTGGCCGACGAGCAGAGCAGCATCCGGTGATGTGATGCGAAGAAATGGTCGGACTGGCGGGATTTGAACCCACGACCCCTTGTCCCCCAGACAAGTGCGCTACCAGGCTGCGCTACAGTCCGACCGGGCTTCGCCGGCGGCCGGGTAAGCAGGCGGCCTTGCGAAGCGGCGCGCACTATAGCCACCGCCTCCCCCTGGCGCAACCGGGCCAAACCCTTTGAAAAATGAGCGTGTATGCTGCGTTCACAACATCAGGCAGGCTGTTCAGCGCTTCTGCCGCGAGATGATATCCGCGTGGATGCCTTCCAATTCGCGCAGACAGGATTTCAGAGCCTGTTTCAGGTTACCCATGTCGTTAAGCAAGTCGAACGGCATGCCGATCTGACGCTGGTCGGCGGCCGGCTTCGGGGCTGTCGCAACGACCGCCTCGGTTGCCTGTGTCTTGCCACGCGCGCGCACGGCCTTGGCTAGCCCACCCTCGCGCAGCAGTTTCTGCACGCCTTTGATCGTGTAGCCCTGCTCGTGCAGCAGCACCCGCACTTCCTCCAGCAGGGCGATATCGCCGGTGCGGTAGTAACGCCGGCCGCCGTTCCGCTTTACCGGTCGGATCTGATGGAACTTCTTTTCCCAGAAACGCAGGACATGCTGGGGCAAGCCAAGCTGATCGGCGACCTCGCCGATCGTGCGGAAGGCGGCGTCATTCTTGGTCCTGGTCGGTTTGTCCTGTGCGTCGGTCGGAGTCGGCATCGACCGTAATAATACAGGAAAAACGAAAGGTTACGAGCCGGTTTTAACCTGCTGGGTTGCCGCGTGCATGCCGGCGTTGATCTTTTCCTTGAGCACATGACTGGCACGGAAAACCAGCACTTTGCGCGGATCGATCGGCACTTCCTGTCCGGTTTTCGGGTTGCGGCCCATACGTCCGCCCTTGGAACGCACCTGGAAGGTGCCGAAAGAAGAGATCTTGACCATGTGGTCGGCGATCAGGCTGTCGATGATCTCATTCAGAACAGTTTCAACCAGTTGCGCGGATTCGCTGCGCGACAGGCCGACTTCCTGATAGATCGCCTCGCTGAGCTGCGCCCGCGTCAGGGTATTCTCGCTCATCGCACGCCCCTTTTTCTAAATTTTATAGCGGCGACGCTAACTTAAGCCCAGGCAGCCGTCAACAAGACGTTGGGTGTACGATACGTTCGAATCGGAGCTAAACGGCGGGAATCCCGCCCAGAATCGGCAACTACCAGCGAACCAGGGCGCTGCCCCAGGTAAATCCGCCGCCCATTGCCTCAAGCAGCACCACCTGACCGGGTTTGATCCGTCCGTCGGCGGTCGCCTCGGCCAGTGCGAGGGGCACGGAGGCTGCCGAGGTATTGCCATGGTGGTCGACCGTCAGCACCACCCTCTCGGTGCTAAGACCGAGCTTGCGGGCGGTGCCGTCGATAATCCGTTTGTTGGCCTGATGCGGTACCAGCCAGTCGATCTGGTCGGCCGTCATGTTCACGGCCGACAGCGTTTCCTTCACGACATCGGCCAGGTTCACGACCGCATGGCGAAACACTTCCTTGCCCAGCATGCGCAGCTTGCCGGTGGTCTGCGTGCTGGACGGGCCGCCATCGACATACAGCAGATCATGGTGACGGCCATCGGAATGCAGATGCGTGGTCAGGATGCCGCGGTCGTCATTTGTGCCCTTGCCGTCCTGCGCCTGCAGGACGAGCGCACCGGCGCCATCGGCAAAAAGCACACAGGTGGTGCGATCATTCCAGTCGAGAATACGCGAGAAGGTCTCGGCGCCGATAACGAGGGCGGTGCGGGCCTGGCCGGCCTTGATGAAATTGTCGGCGGTCGCCAGCGCGTAGATGAAGCCCGAGCAGACCGCCTGAACATCGAAAGCGAAACCGCGCGTCATGCCGAGGCCATGCTGCACACGGCAGGCGGTTGCCGGGAAGGTTTCGTCCGGTGTGGCCGTTGCGAGTACGATCAGGTCGACGTCGTCTGCAGTCAGACCGGCATTCTTCAGCGCGGCCTGCGATGCTTTCAGTGCGAGATCTGAGGTCAGTTCGCCATCGGCGGCGATATGGCGCTGCTTGATGCCGCTGCGTTCGACGATCCACTCATCGGTGGTATCGACCATCTTGGCGAGATCGGCATTGGTCAGAATCCGCTCCGGCAGATAGCTGCCGCATCCCACAATGACAGAGCGAATCATCCGGCCCTCGCACTCGACTCTTGTTCGTTGGGGACCGCTTCGATATTTGCCACCTGCTTGGCCAGCGATTCTGCGAAGGCGCCGGCGAAGTCAGCCTTGATACGGTCGATCAGGCGATCTTGCGCCATATCGATGGCCAGTTCCAGAGCCGAGGCAAAACCAACATCGTCGGTGCCGCCATGGCTCTTCACGGCAATGCCGTTGAGGCCGAGCATCACGCCGCCATTGTAAAAGCGAGGATCCATGCGGTCGCGCAGCATCGAAAGTCCCGAGCTGGCGAAGAGATAACCGATTTTGGTGAAGATCGAACGCTGGAAGGCCGAACGCAGCAGCGACGCCATCAGCTTCGCAGTGCCCTCCACCGTCTTCAGCGCGATATTGCCGGTGAAGCCGTCGGTGACGATGACATCGACATTACCGCCACCGATATCGTTGCCCTCGACAAAGCCGACGAATTCGAATGGCGGATTATGCACGGCGCGCAGCATCTCGGCTGCCGCCTTCACTTCGTCATGGCCTTTGACGTCTTCCACGCCGACGTTCAGCAGCCCGACGCGCGGACGATGCCGCCCAAGAGCTGAATGCGCCAGATTCGCGCCCATCACGGCGAACTGCACGAGATTCCTGGCGTCGCACTCAACATTGGCGCCGAGATCGAGAACGACGGTTTCGCCCTTCTGTGTCGGCAGGAAAGAGGCAATGGCGGGTCGCTCAATACCCGGCAGGGTGCGCAGCACGAACTTGGCCATCGCCATCAGCGCACCGGTATTCCCAGACGACACGACAGCCTGCGCTTCGCCACTGGCGACCGCATCGATGGCGAGGCGCATGCTGGTATTGCGGCCACGACGCAGTACGTGACTCGGTTTGTCGTCGCTTGCCACCATCTCGGCGGTGTGGCGCAACTCGCTGCGGTCTTTCAGTGCGGGGAATTTACGCAACAGAGGTTCGACCTGTGCGGCGTCGCCGAACAGGATAAACCTCACTTGCGGAAAGCGTGGAAGCAGAGCGGCTGCGCCCTTGATCACCGCGTCAGGGGCGTGGTCGCCCCCCATGGCGTCGAGCGCAATCGTAAAGGCCGCGGTCATCCCGTTGCCTGCAACCGTTCAGTACGGATGCCTGAGCGGGCTCAGGCGGCAGCCGTCTTCGCCACGACTTCGCGGCCGTCATAATGACCGCAGGCGCCGCACACATGATGGGGGCGCTTCAGCTCACCACAGTTGGTGCATTCCACGTAGGCGCTGCCCTTCAGCGCGTCATGCGAACGACCCTGATCGCGGCGGGACTTCGACTTCTTCTTCTTCGGAACAGCCATGACACATCTCTCTCAACAAAGTCGCACAGGCGGTTGGCACATTCATGCCCCACCCGGCTCAGAATCCCCGCCTATATACTCTCGGCGCGCCCGGGGGCCAAGCGCTTTCGCCTCAATCCTTTTTTGCTGCCTTCAGCTTGGCGAGCGCGGCGAAGGGGCTGATCTTGCCCCCGTCCTCCGGCAACTCGGCATAACTGTCCGGCACCTTGGCTCCGGGCTTGCGTGGATAGGGATCCAAGCCCAATGCCAGTTCTTCGGCCACCACTTCACCCAGGTCGATGACGCCGCCGATCACCGGGTCCGGCGGATCTTCCGCGTCTGGATCAAGCAACTCCGCTTCATCCGTATCGAGCTCCGCCCCGCCTTCGCCCTCTGGGCCAAACCGGCGGAGAATCTCTTCACCGACCTGCTGGCGGACCGGCTCCAAGGATACCACGCAGGCCTGTTCCACCTCGGCCTCAATCCGCCCGGTCAGCCTGTACTGGCCCGCCAAGGCCTCGGGAACCAGCCTCAGATCGGCCTTCAGGGACAGGATACCCAGAATCCTGAGTCTGTTCGCCAGTGCAGCCCGAGCGGCCTGGTCGGCCACCAGCTGCACCTGCAGCCCCTGGGGACCGATCCGGTCGACCTCGACGACATGGCTGAATTCCTTGCCAGGTACGTCCTTCGACACGGCAAAAAACCTCGTTCAGCGGCCGCCGAACCGTCACAAACAGACCGGCTGGCCAAGGCGGCGGAACATAGGGGCTGTAGGGATTCCGGTCAACCGCCGGAAAAGCTCGGAAAATCAGGCAGGTGCAGCCGGAAAATCTACGTTTCCCGCCATAATTTCGGTTTCCTGCTGACTGGCCAAATGGGCATCTGCCGCGCGCATATAGGCTGCCATGGCCAGCTGGTTGGTCAAAGCAGGCTGAATCGTGCCGTAGAGGTTACGAGTCAGGGCATCGGTAAGGATGGCATCGTCGGTTGCGGTCAGACCGGCTTCATAGGCCTCAACACGGCCATAGAAAGCCTGGGCCATTTTCTTCACCCGCTTTCCGACACCGAGATCGCCCACCCCGATTTCCCGCAGATTGTTGTCCATATCGGCAAATAGAAGGTCGAACAGCTCCTGGCTGAGCTGGCTGGCCGCCTCGCTCCTGAGCGCGCGCAGGCGGCGCATAACCAGAAAAGCATGCAGCACAATCATATCGAAGCGGCCGTCCAGGCTGTCGGGCACGCCATGTCGGACGTAGAAATCGGGCTGCCGCGCCTGTTCGACGATGTGCCTGTACAGCGCGACTGCAGCTGGATTGGGCTGCTTTCCAGCGAACAGAGAGATAAGCCGATTAAGCATTTGTCACTACTTCATAAAACGCGCCTGCGGGCGGCGCTGTTTGCCTTCGGGGGCGCGTGAAGTTAATATGCGCGCCAGGTTAAAGCGAGTCTCCTGTATGTCGTTCCGTCTTGCCGCTGTCCTATCGATCCTGTTGATCGGCGCCGCCTGTGCGCCGCGCCAGGACTATCGTGGCATCACGATCGAGCAGGAAAAATTGGATCTGATCAAGGTGGGCGAAACCAGCGAAGGCCAGGTGAACGCGCTGCTCGGCTCGCCCTCCACGATCTCGACCTTTCCCGACTGGGGTACGGTCTACTACTACATCTCCAGCGAAACCGAGACGGTAGCTTTTCTGGCGCCTGAGCTGATCGATCAGCAGGTTCTGGCCATCGCCTTCGATAAGGAGAGTCGGGTCAAGGAGATCAAGCGATACGGTCTGAAGGATGGCAAGCAGATTGCCTTCGTCGATCGCGAGACCCCGACGCGCGGCAAGGAGATGACGGTGCTGGAGCAGCTGTTCGGCAACCTCGGCCGCTTCAACAACAGTGTCGGCAGCGGCGGTCGCGGGCGCTGATCGTTTCGTCAGCTTTTGGTACTGACGCCTGCCGAACTGAACGTTGCCATCCCGGCGTGACAGGCGACAGCAGCTTTTAGCACGCCGAGCGCGACAGCAGCACCGGACCCCTCGCCCAATCGCATACCAAGATCGAGTAACGGCTGCATCCTGAGATGTTCGAGCAGTCGGCGATGCCCTGGTTCCGCAGAGACATGCCCAGCCAAGCAATGCGCAAGGCCATCATCGACCAGCTTCGCCAGCACGGCTGCAGCAGCGCCAACGACGAAGCCATCCAGTAAAATCGGAATCCGGCCGATCCGCGCTGCCAGTACGGCTCCGAACAAAGCCGCGAGTTCACGACCGCCGACACGGCGGAGCGCTTCGAGCGGATCGCCGCGCATTGCGTCGCCGTGCATTTCGAGTGCGGCATCGACGACCGCGATCTTGGCAGATAATGCACTGCCGGAAACGCCAGTACCCGGGCCAACCCAGCTGGCGGCATCGCCGCCATACAGGGCCGCAGTGAGCGCGGCAGCGGCCGTCGTGTTCCCGATCCCCATTTCACCGAGGATCACCAGATCTGCCCCGGTCGGCACAGCGGCTACCCCTCGATTGATGGCCTCAAGCAGGGCCACCTCATCCATCGCCGGTGTAACCGTGAAGTCGTTGGTTGGGACAGAGAGGTCGAGCGGTGTCACCGAGAGGGTTGCACCATGCAGTTTCGCCAGCTGGTTGATCGCCGCGCCGCCGCGCTCGAAATTCGCCACCATCTGGGCGGTGACCTCGGCCGGATAGGCAGAAACTCCACGCGCGGTGACGCCGTGGTTACCCGCAAAAATCAGGATCGCCACGGCATCGAGGCGCGGAATGGCACGCCCTTGCCAGCCTGCCATATGGCGGATGCAATCCTCAAGCCGCGCAAGCGCGCCCGCCGGCTTGGTGAGGTCGGCGTCATGCCGTATGGCCGCCGAGACCGATGCCGAATCGCTGGCAGGCAGGGACCGCACCGCTGCTGCGACGGCTGCTCTGTTCGAAAACGCTTCGATCATGCTGTGGTCACGCCCGCCTGTTTCGCATCGCTTCCTACCCTGCGTCGCGTTCAGGGTGCCAGCGTGCTATAAGCTACGATAGCCCCAGCCGCAATACAGTCATGATAGACAGTCCCAACCACCCGAATTCCAGCCATCAGAATTCCCGGCGCAGCCGCTGGCTCAGCGACCTGCGTCTGGCCCTTATGCTGCTGACACGCCTGCCTGCCGGCAAATCCGCCGTCCCGGATGACGCGACGGTTGCGCGTGCGGCCTGGATATTCCCGGTCGTCGGCCTGCTGATCGGTGCTACGGGCGGCGGCGTGTTTATGTTCGCCAGCTCTCTCGGGATAGGCATGGCGAGCGCTGTCCTGCTGGCAATGGGAACGCAGGTTCTGCTGACCGGCGCGTTGCATGAAGACGGTCTTGCGGATACCGCAGACGGCTTCGGCGGCGGCCGCAGCCGGGAGCGAAAGCTCGAGATCATGCGCGACAGCCGGATCGGCACCTATGGCGTTGTCGCGCTGATACTGGTCCTGTCACTGCGCTTCACCGCATTGCAGGACATTGCCAGCAACCTGCTGTCGATCAGCGATGAACTGGAGGATGTCGACGGGCAGAATTCTGCCGTCATCATCGCGCTGATCGCCGCAGGTGCGCTGTCGCGCGCGGCCATGGCTGTTGTGTGGTATCTGCTGCCACCCGCGCGCAGCGATGGCCTGGCCGCTGGCAGCGGCACTGTATCTTTCGGCTCTGCGGTTGCCGCAGCGGTCATAGCCGCCCTGATCGCCTTTGCCGCCCTGCCCGGTCTTGCCTTCATTGTCGCCTGTGCCGCTGCTGCCGTGCTGGCACTGACAATTGCCGCACTGGCGCGGTGGCAGATCCGCGGACATACCGGCGATGTGCTTGGAACAGTGCAGCAGATCGCCGAGGTCGGCGTGCTGCTGGCGATCGGCGCCGCCACCATCGCGGCATAAGCAGTCTCCCAAAAGAAAAGGGCCGGGTTGCCCCGGCCCTTCGCTCATTCGGTATGTCGTGCCACTTAGCCGTGCGCCAGGATGGCGAGCAGCAGCAGGGCCACGATATTGGTGATCTTGATCAGCGGATTGACGGCCGGGCCGGCCGTGTCCTTGTACGGGTCGCCAACGGTGTCGCCGGTCACGGCCGCCTTGTGAGCTTCCGAACCCTTGCCACCATGATGGCCCTCTTCGATGTACTTCTTGGCGTTGTCCCAGGCACCGCCGCCTGCCGTCATCGAGATGGCGACGAAGATGCCGGTGACGATCACGCCGAGCAGCATCGCACCCACCGCGGCAAAAGCAGCAGCCTGGCCCGCGATCACATTGATGATGAAGTACAGCACGATCGGGCTGAGCACCGGCAGCAGGCTGGGGATGATCATTTCCTTGATCGCCGCCTTGGTCAGCAGGTCGACAGCCTTGGAGTAGTCAGGCTTCGCCGTGCCTTCCATGATGCCCGGGATTTCCTTGAACTGACGCCGCACTTCCACAACGACCGAACCGGCCGCACGGCCGACCGCCGTCATGCCCATGGCGCCGAACAGATACGGCAGCAGACCGCCGATCAGCAGGCCAACCACGACATACGGGTTGCTCAGGGAGAAGTCGATTGTCACGCCCTTGAAGAAGTACTTCAGGTCTTCCGTGTAGGCGGCGAACAGCACCAGCGAACCGAAGCCGGCCGAACCGATGGCATAGCCCTTGGTCACGGCCTTGGTGGTGTTGCCCACGGCATCGAGCGCGTCGGTGGTCTTGCGCACGTCCTTGGGCAGATCCGACATTTCCGCGATGCCGCCGGCATTGTCGGTCACCGGGCCGTAGGCATCGAGCGCGACGACCATACCGGCCAGAGCCAGCATCGTGGTCACCGCGATGGCGATCCCGAACAGGCCGGCCAGCATGTAGGTCGAGATGATACCGACCACGATGAACAGCGCCGGCAGAGCCGTTGCTTCCATTGAGACGGCCAGACCCTGGATCACGTTGGTGCCGTGACCGGTCGTCGAGGCCTGCGCCACGCTACGCACCGGACGATACTCCGTACTGGTATAGTACTCAGTCGCCCAGACGATAGCAGCCGTGACCAGCAGGCCAATGATGCCGCACCAGAACAGGCTCGTGCCCGTGAAGGTGGCGGTGCCCGCCGTCATGGGTGTCTTCATGCCCAGCATGTAGTCGGTGATCGGCCACAGCGCGATCGCCGACAGGATGCCCGTGACGACCAAGCCCTTGTACAGCGCGCCCATGATATTCTGGCTTTTGCCGAGGCGGACGAAGTAGGTGCCGATCACGGAAGTGATGATGCAGGCTCCCGAGATCACCAACGGATAGGCCATGACCTTGGCCATCAGCGCAGCGTCGGCGGCGAAGTAGATCGACGCCAGCACCATGGTGGCAACGATGGTCACCGCATAGGTTTCGAACAGGTCGGCGGCCATACCGGCGCAATCGCCGACATTGTCGCCCACGTTATCTGCGATCACGGCCGGATTGCGCGGATCATCTTCCGGGATACCGGCCTCGACCTTGCCGACGAGGTCGGCGCCGACATCGGCACCCTTGGTGAAGATACCGCCACCGAGGCGGGCGAAGATCGAGATCAGCGACGATCCGAAACCGAGCGCAACGAGTGCGTCGACAGTTTCACGCGCACCGGCGCCCATCTTGATGAGGATCATGTAGTAGATCGCGACGCCGAGCAGTGCGAGCCCGACCACCAGCATGCCGGTGACGGCACCCGACTTGAAGGCGATGCTGAGCGCATGTTCCATGCCCTTGCGCGCACCTTCAGCGGTGCGGACGTTGGCGCGAACCGAAACGTTCATACCGATGTAGCCCGCAGCGCCCGACAGCACTGCACCGATGATGAAGCCGATGGCGACCTTGAGGCCCAGCGTGAAGGCCAGAATGATCGCAACGACAATGCCGACCACGCCGATGGTGCGATACTGCCGATTGAGGTAGGCCGATGCGCCTTCCTGAATGGCCGCGGCAATTTCCTGCATGCGCTGATTGCCAGCAGACTCAGCCAGCACGGACCGCGACGTCCAGATGCCGTATAACAGCGCCAACACGCCACAGGCGATGGCGAACCACAACTCGGTCATGAGCGTTTCCCTTCGTTCCTCGGATTTGTAATCGAGAATTGATCCCGATCGGGCATGCGTTGCCCGTACCGGGTTACGCGACTGCTACCATTATTGGCCCCAAGACTCGGGGCAGGACGTACCGCGAGTCGTTATGCCAGAGATGCGCTTGCGGCGCAATATGGCTGGGATTTCCGACGTTTAAGCTGGAGTCGCAATCCGATTCTTTTGCAGCATCAGCCAGACCGCTGCCAGGCCGGCCATGAGGATGAAAGGCAAAGCCGACATCGGCACGAAATCCCAACCCCAGTGGTACAGCAGCTTGCCTGACCCCAATGACGCCAGGGCAACCGTGCCAAAAACCAGGAAGTCGTTAAGCGCCTGCGTCTTGTTGCGTTCAGCCGGGCGGTAGACCTCGGTTAGCAGAGCCGTGCCGCCGATGTACATGAAGTTCCAGCCCACTCCGAGCAGCAGCAGGGCCGCCTGGAAATTCAGGACCTCGACCCCGCTCAGGGCAACGGCGATGCAGCTCACGTTGAGGGCAACCCCTGCAAGAATGATCCGGAGCGTACCGAACCGCGCGATCAACTGCCCGGTGAAAAAGCTGGGGAAATACATTCCGAAAACATGCCACTGGATCACCGTGGCGGCGGCAGCGAACGGATGCTCGCAGATCTGCATGGCCAGCGGGGTGGCGGTCATCAGCAGGTTCATGACGCCATAGCCGAACATGCCGGCCATGGCGGCCACCAGAAATGCTGGCTGGCGCACGATCTCGGCCAACGGCCGCCCGGGTTCGCGCAGTTCCGCGACTGTCGGCCGCGGCAGGCGCGTCAGAGACAGCATCGGTATCACCAGCAGCGGTAGCACCGCGGCGGCCAGATACGAACCCAGAAACAGATAGGGCGACAGGATCTCGCGCGTATGCTTGGCGATTTCGGGCCCCACGAAGGCTGCGACCAGCCCGCCAACCATCACCCAGGAAATCGCACGGCTTTTCATCTCCTGCGGCGAGATATCTGCCGCGGCAAACCGATAGAGCTGGGTGAACGCCATCGATCCGCCGAACAGGAAGGCGCCGAGACAGAACAACCAGAAATCGGACCGATAGACACCGGCGGCGGCGAGCAGAGATCCGGCGGACCCGAGCAGGCTGCCCGCCATAAAACCCAGTTTACGCCCGACCCGGCGCATCAGCATTGACGCTGGAATGGTGGCCAGCGCAGTGCCTGCAACCACGAAGGTGACGGGCAGCGTCGCCAGCGCCTTGTCCTCGACAAGGAGATACCCCACGAGGCCGCCGAGCGTGACCTGCAGCGTGGTGGCCGAATTTCCAAGCGCCATGCAGATCGCGAGAATGAGCACGTTCCGCTTTGCAGCGGCCGGGGAAAGCGTCGTCATTTGAGGAAGCCGATTCTACTTATTTCAACTGGGTAATAATATTCAGGAGCAGCACCTGCGTCACCACACCCCTGCCGAGAATCTCATCGGTGGGACCTCGGAGGCGATCGCGCAACACGAAAAGATCCTTGCTGGTAAAACGCGCAGGCACTGGGATCGGATCGCCCTTCAGCAGCTCGCGGATAAAGCGATCCCGCAAAATATGCATCTTGTCATTCACCATCGGCACGTTGTCGGGCGGTACTTCGAGATGCAGGATCACCATCACTTCGCGCGGCTTTTGTCCTTCCGGCACGATATAGACGCTAAAGGGTTCGAGCGGAATGAAGGCCGGGCGCTTGACCGGCGCTTCAGGGGGCGGATCGTTCGGATCTATATTATCCGCCCGCTCTTGCTGCTTCGGTGCGAAGACGAACATGTAAACCGCGAAGCCGCCGCCAGCGAGCGACGCCAGCACGATCAGGCCCACAACGATCAGAATGATCTTCCGCAACTTCTGTCTCCGCGACTTAAAACAGCAGATACCAGTCTAGTCGATTTTGGGCTTATGATCCGCCGAAATGCTGATAGCCGGCCTGGCGCAGCGTCAGAGCAGTACCGCTCTGGTCCTGCACTATAACGCCTTGTCCGGCGCGCAGATGCCCAATCCGGGTCGCCGCCAAGCCGACCGAGCGCGACAATGCGGCGATCTGCCCTGCCCGACCGGGCGATGCGGCAAAAAGCAGTTCGTAATCGTCGCCGCCGGTCAGCACCACATCCAGCAAATCCGGATCGTCCTGCAGGGCCTGGCGGGTGGCCAGCGACAATGGGACGGCGGCAGCCTCAATCACGGCCTGCAGCCGGGACTGCGCTGCAATATGACCTGCATCCTGTACCAGCCCGTCGGACACATCCTGGGCCGCATGCGCCAGTCCGCGCAGCCCCTGACCCATGGCCAGCCGTGGGCTGGGAACATGAAGGCGTGAGTCAAAAAACAGCATGGCCGCCGACGAGAACAGGCGATGGTTCAGTTTTGCCTCCAGGCCGAGTGCAGCATCCCCGATGCTGCCGGTGACATACAGATCGTCGCCCGCCTGCGCTCCCGAACGACGCAGCATGCTGCCCGCGGGCAGGCTACCGAAAGCGGTCACTCCCAGGGTGATTCCACTGGGACTGCGTACCGTGTCTCCACCATAGAGCGGAAAGCCGAAGGCCTCCTGATCACGACGCAGCCCGGCGCAGAACTGCGCCAGCCAGGACTCGTCGGGTTCACCCGGCAGACCCAGAATGAGTTGATAGCCGACCGGTTTCGCACCTTTGGCAGCCAGATCGGAAAGATTGACCCGCAGCAGTTTGCGGGCGATACGCTCAGCGCCGTCCCTGGCCAGGAAATGCACGCCTTCGATCATGGCATCAGTTGTAACGACCAGATCCTCACCCGGCGGAACCGGAATGATCGCCGCATCGTCAGCCAGATTGAAGGCGCCGGGGGCCGCAGCCGAAAGCGGCGCAAGATATCCCGCGATCAGATCGAATTCGCCGAGGCCCGTTTGCGCGGGCATGACGCTTCAGGCCGTGAACTCGCCGGGGCGCATCTTGCGCGCCACGGCGTCGATCACGCCATTCGCCAGTTTGATTTCGCGCGGGCCGAAGAACGCCCGGATGATGCCCAGATATTCGTCGATCACTGTCGTCGCCGGCACGTCGACCCGCGCAATGATTTCGTAGGCCGCGCAGCGCAGGGCATAGCGCAGGATGGCTTCCATGCGGTCGAGCGCATCTACCCGTGGCATGGCGTCCTTGATGACGCGGTCGACTTCCGCCTGCTGCCGGGCGACACCGCGCACGATTTCGGCAAACCAGTCGGCATCGGCCTCACGCATCTGCACGCCTTCGATCTCTTCCGACTGGCGATGCGTGCGGAAGTCGACAATCACGGCCTCAGGATTGCCACCACCGAATTCGATTTCATAGAGAGCCTGTACGGCGAACAGTCGCGCAACCGACCGGCGACCAGCCGGACGATCAGTGCGGATACCCCGTCGCTGCCCTCCTTCACTCATATCGAAAAGAGCTGCTTCAGGCCGATCATGGCGACAGCGGCCAGCGCGGCCTGACCGCCCTTGTCCTGGCGATCCTTCTTGGCGCGATCCCAAGCCTGCGCTTCGTTCTCGACAGTGATGATGCCATTACCGATGCAGAGCTGGTGTTCGATTGCCAGCTGCTGCAGGCCTCGCGCGCTTTCGTTTACCACGACATCGAAATGTGCGGTTTCACCACGGATCACGCAGCCAAGTGCAACGTAACCGTCATAGGCTTTCTCGCCCTTGCGATTCATCGCAAAACGGATCGCCGCCGGCAATTCCAAGGCGCCAGGCACGTCGATCCGGTCGTAATCGAAATCGGAGGCTTCGATGATGGCCTTGGCACCTTCGAACAGGGCATCCGCGATATCCTCGTAGAAGCGGGCCTCGACGATCAGTACGCGCGGCTTACGAATCTCGATGTTGAGATCGCCGGCCATTTCGGTTTCCAGGCTGGAGAAGGTCGCAGTCTTGACCGCCTTCTTCTTTGCTGCAGCCTTCTTGGCTGCCGGCTTCCCCCTGCGCGCTACCATGATTCAGTTCTCCCTGCGAACCTTGATCGGTCGAGTTTCGACGACCGAGAGGCCGTAGCCCTCCAAGCCAACGATGGTGCGCTCGACGTTAGACAGGACGATCATGTCCTTAACCCCCAGATCGATCAGGATCTGTGCCCCGATGCCATAATCCCGGAGATGCGCTGTTTTTTCAACTGGTTCGCCCAGCTTCTGCCGTACGTTATCGGACAGGGCAGTCGGCCGCGGCTCGCGGATGAGCACGACCACCCCCCGTCCCGCCTCGCCGATCATCTGCATGGCACCGTGCAGCACACCCGAGCGCGCCCCATGATCGCCGAGCACGTCCTCCAGCACGTTCATCGCATGCATACGCACCATGACAGGCTTGCCGTCGGCGACATCGCCCTTCACCAGCGCGATATGCTCGGCATATTCCACACGGTTGCGATAGACCAGCATGCGGAACTTGCCGCCCCAGACGCTATCGATCTCGCCTTCGACCACCCGCTGAATCAGGTTGTCGTGGCGGCGGCGATAGGCGATCAGATCAGCGATCGTCCCGATCTTGAGATTGTGATGCTGGGCGAAGGCGATCAGGTCGGGCATTCGCGCCATGGTCCCGTCGTCATTCATGATCTCGCAGATCACACCTGATGGGTTGAGCCCAGCAAGCCGCGCAATATCTACGCCGGCTTCGGTGTGGCCGGCACGCACCAGAGTGCCGCCGTCGCGTGCCATCAGCGGGAAGATATGACCCGGTACGGCAATATCGGCCGGGCCTTTGGAAGGATCGATGGCCACCTTCACGGTCTGCGCACGGTCAGCCGCCGAGATGCCGGTGGTGACTCCTTCGCGGGCTTCAATGGAAACAGTGAACGCAGTCTGATGCCGCGAGGCATTGTTCTGCGCCATCAGCGGCAGCCCGAGTTGTTCGATCCGCTGACGGGTGAGCGTCAGGCAGATCAGGCCGCGGCCATACTTGGCCATGAAGTTGATCGCGGCGGCATCGGCCATCTCGGCCGGAATATACAGATCGCCTTCGTTCTCGCGGTCTTCCTCATCGACCAGGATCACCATGCGGCCGCGCCGGGCCTCCTCGATGATCTCCTCGGCCGAAGCGATATAGCGTTTGATATCATCCATACTGTTCACGACGGCTTGCTCCACTGCTGCAGTCGCGCCACGTAGCGCGCCAGCACGTCGATTTCCAGATTGACCTTGTCGCCGGCCTTCAGTTTTCCGAGCGTGGTGACCTGCTGGGTATGCGGGATCAAGTTTACGCCGAAGGCATTGCCCTCGACGCCATTCACCGTCAGCGAGGCGCCATCGATGGTGATGGAGCCCTTCTCCGCAATGAAGCCGGCAAGTGCTGTCGGGGCCCGGACGTCAATACGCAGCGAGTCCCCTTCGTTGCGTGTGGCGATCACCTCGCCCACACCATCGACATGTCCGGAAACGATATGACCGCCGAGTTCATCGCCGACCTTCAGGCTGCGTTCGAGGTTGATCGCCTTTCCGTCGGTCCAACTGCCCAGCGTGGTGCGGGACAGGCTCTCGGCCGAAACGTCGACGGCAAACCAGTCGGCACCTTTCTGCACAACGGTCAGGCAGACGCCGGCACAGGCAATCGACGCGCCGATATCGATGCTGGCGGTCTCATAGCGGGTACGGATGCGGAAATGCGTATCGCCGCGCGTCTCGCGGGCAACCACGGTACCGATATCGGTGACAATGCCTGTGAACATGAGCCTAGTTTTAGAGGGGGCGGATGAAGGTTTCCAGCAGGTCGTCGCCAAGAATATCGGCCCGGACCCGCTGCCAGCGCGGTGCTTCCGCTACGGTATCGATGCCAAAAGCCGCAATTCCCGGCAGACCGTCGCCCCCGATCACGCTCGGCGCACGGAACCAGATCATGCGGTCGACCAGATCAGCCCGGATCAGGCTGGCGGCCAGTTTACCGCCCCCTTCCACCAGGACCCGGGTCAGACCGCGCTCGGCAAGAATGGCGAAAGCCTGCTCCAGGGTCGGAAAGCCGGCCTCGTCTGGTTCCACCGCGATCACCTCCACCCCGCAGTCTTCGAAAGCCTCGCGGCGGGCGGAGTCGACATCGTCGCGGGTAATGATCCAGGTTGGCGTCTGCCTGGCCGTGGCCACTACTTTCGATGTCAGGCTCAGCCGCAGGCGGCCGTCCAGGATGAGACGCACGGGCGGGCGCTTCGGCAGGCCCGGCAGCCGGCAGGTCAGATCGGGGTCGTCCTGCAGCGCGGTGTTACTACCGACCATCACGGCATCATGCTGGGCGCGCAGCAAATGCGCGCGCATGCGGGCAACCGGGCTGGTGATCCACTTGCTATCGCCGGAATGTGTGCCGATACGGCCATCGAGGCTGACGGCGAGCTTCAGTGTCACAGACGGGCGATTGCGTTCACGACTGAGCAGGAAGCCGGTATTCAGTTCGGCTGCGGCATTGCGCAGACAGTTCGTCGTAACCGCGATACCGGCTTCACGCAGCAGCGCATCGCCCTTGCCGGAGACGCGGGCATCTGGATCTTCCAGCGCGATAACGCAACGGGCGATTCCGGCCGCTACCAGTGCCTCGGCGCAGGGCGGCGTCTGGCCGTGATGGCTGCACGGTTCGAGCGTGACGTAAGCTGTGGCGCCGCGCGCGGAGTCTCCGGCTTGCTGCAGGGCGACGGTTTCTGCATGCGGGCGTCCACCGACCTGAGTCCAGCCACGACCGACAATGCGGCCGTCTTTCACGATCACGCAGCCGACAGCCGGATTGGGCCAGGTGTTGCCCAGGCCCCGCGCCGCCAGCCCGAGCGCGATGCGCATGTAGCGCTCGTCCCGGGCGGCAGCAGCCTTGTCAGTCATCGTCGCTGCCGGAGCCACTCAGCGAACCGATGAAGTCTTCGAAATCCTTGGCTTCGCGGAAGTTGCGGTAAACCGAGGCGAAGCGCACATAGGCGACCTTGTCGAGTGCGGCCAGGCCGTCCATCACAAGTTCGCCGATGGAGTCGGACTTGATTTCGCTCTCGCCCGAACTTTCCAGGCGCCGCACGATGCCATTGATCAGGCGCTCGATACGTTCCGGATCAATCGGCCGTTTGCGGGTCGCAATCATGATTGAGCGCGCAAGCTTGTCGCGGTCGAACGGCGCTTTGAGGCCGTTCTTCTTGATGACGGTCAGCTCGCGCAGCTGGATCCGTTCGAAGGTGGTGAAGCGTGCCCCACAATTGGGGCAGAAGCGCCGGCGGCGGATTGCCGAGTTGTCCTCGGTCGGCCGCGAGTCCTTCACCTGGGTGTCGTCATTGCCGCAGAACGGACAACGCATGGTCGGTTTTCCCCCGCCTTATGATTATAGCGTCAGAGCTGCGGATAGATCGGGAAGCGGTTGCACAGCGCCACCACCTTCTCCGCCACGGCCCGTTCGATATCCGAATTGTCGTTGGTCTTCTTGGCAATACCGTCCAGAACATCAGCGATCAGGCCGCCGATCTGGCGGAACTCGGCAACGCCGAAGCCGCGTGTGGTGCCGGCCGGGCTGCCGACACGGATACCCGACGTGACCATCGGCTTTTCCGGATCGAACGGCACGCCGTTCTTATTCGCAGTGATGCGGGCACGTTCCAGGCTCTCGACGCAGACATTACCCTTGAGGCCCTTGGAACGCAGGTCGATCAGCATCAGGTGATTGTCAGTGCCGCCGGACACCAGATCGTAACCGCGTTCCTGCAGCGCCGCGGCCATTGCCTTTGCGTTGTCGACCACGGCCTGGGTGTAGGACTTGAACTCCGGGGTCAGCGCCTCGCCGAAGGCGACGGCCTTGCCGGCGATCACATGCATCAGAGGGCCGCCCTGCAGGCCGGGGAAAACGGCCGAGTTGATCTTCTTGGCCAGCGCCTCGTCGTTGGTCAGGACCATGCCGCCGCGCGGGCCGCGCAGCGTCTTGTGCGTGGTGGTGGTCGCAACATGCGCATGCGGGAACGGGCTGGGATGGGCGCCGCCTGCGACCAGGCCGGCGAAATGCGCCATGTCGACCATGAAGATCGCGCCAATGCTGTCGGCAATGGCACGGAACCTGGCGAAATCCCAGAAGCGCGGATAGGCCGAACCGCCGGCGATAATCAGCTTCGGCTTATGCTGTTCGGCCAGCTTCGCCACCATGTCCATATCGATGCGGTGGTCGTCCTGGCGCACGGTATAGGGCACCACGTTGAACCACTTGCCCGACTGGTTGGCCGGCGAACCGTGCGTCAGATGGCCGCCGGCGGCGAGGTCGAGACCCATGAAGGTGTCGCCGGGCTTCAGTACCGCCATGAAAACAGCCTGGTTGGCCTGCGCACCCGAATGCGGCTGCACATTGGCGAAGCCGCAGTCGAACAGCTTCTTGGCGCGCTCGATCGCCAGATTCTCTGCAATGTCGACGAACTCGCAGCCGTTGTAATAGCGCTTGCCCGGCAGACCTTCGGCATATTTGTTGGTCATCACCGAGCCCTGTGCTTCCAGCACAGCACGGCTGACGATGTTCTCCGAAGCGATCAGTTCGATCTGGCTCTGCTGCCGGTCCAGTTCCTTGACGATGGAGTCAAAGATTTCCGGGTCTGCCTGCTGGAGCGTGCGCTCAAAAAAGCCGGCATGGGTGACGGTGGGCTTGGCGGCGGTGCTGGACATTGGAGAACTCCTGAAAACGTCTATGTACGGTCAGGCCGGCTGGCCAAGCTTGGTCACGCGGCGCTCGTGGCGGCCGCCTTCGAAATCGGTGCTGAGAAAGGCCTTCAGGCAGTCCCTGGCCGTATCGGTGCCGATCAGGCGGGCGCCCAGCGCCAGCACGTTGGCGTCGTTATGCTGGCGCGACAGACGCGCCATCAGGCTGTCAGTGCAGAGCGCGGCACGGCAGCCGGGAATGCGGTTGGCGGCGATCGAGATGCCGATGCCGCTGCCGCACACGGCGACGCCGAAGGCGGCCTTGCCGGATGCCACGGCCTGGCCGAGCTGGCGGCCGAAATCGGGGTAATCGACGCTGTCGGAGGAATTGGTGCCGAGGTCGAGTATCTGATAGCCCTCGGCCTTAAGCTCATCGCGCAGCAGGTTTTTCAACTCAAAACCGGCATGATCGGCAGCGAGAGCGACCGTGGGCTTGGACATCGGCAGGACACCTCGGGAAAGACGGCCGGACCCTACAATATCCGGTGGCAGGTGCCAACCCTACCAACAAGGGAAATGCTTGGTAACGAGGATCGCCGCCCGCTGCACCCACGTACAATTAGAGAACATCGGTGCGAAAAAGAAGCCCGGCCCCATCCGAAGATGGCTGGCCGGGCTTCCCCGTTTCCGGCTCCGGAGGTCAGTTCACGTAGTCGTACGAACCGTTCTTCCAGACATAGACCTTATAGGCCGGCGAGGTGGTGTCGCCCTTGGCGTCGAACGAGATCTCGTTCAGCACGGTCTGGAACTTGCCCGCGCGCAGCGCCTTCTCGACGTCAGCCGTCTTGATCGACTTCGCGGCGGTGGCGGCCTGCACCCAGGTCTGCAGAGCAGCATAGGTGTACAGGGTATAGCCTTCCGGGTCGTAGCCCTGGGCCTTGAACTTGTCGACCAGCGGCTTGGCAACCGGGTTCTTGCGCGGATCGGCGTCGAAGGTCATCAGCGAACCTTCGCCGGCCGGACCGGAAATCGCCCAGAACTGCTTGTCGACCAGAGCATCGCCGCCCATGAGCGGGGCATTCAGGCCCTGCTCTTTGGCCTGGCGAACGATCAGGCCGCCTTCCGGATGATAGCCACCCAGATAGATCAGCTCGACGCCGGCCTGCTTCATCTTCGAGACGAGCGCCGAGTAGTCCTTCTCACCGGCGGTGACGGCTTCGAACATGACTTCCTGCATGCCCTTCGAGTTCAGGCGCTTCTTGGTCTCTTCGGCAAGACCCTGACCGTACGGGGTCTTGTCATGCAGAATGGCGACCTTCTTGCCCTTGAACTTGTCCAGGATGTAATCGCCGGCAACGATGCCCTGCTGGTCATCGCGGCCGCAGACGCGGAACACGTTCTTGTAGCCGCGCTCGGTGTAGCGCGGATTGGTCGAGGCCGGGGTGATCTGCAGGATGTTCTCTTCCTTGTAGACATCCGAGGCCGGGATCGACGAGCCCGAGCAGAAATGGCCGATCACGACGGCGACCTTTTCCTGCACAGCGCGGTTGGCAACCGCCACCGCCTGCTTCGGATCGCACTGGTCGTCACCGATCACGAGCTGCAGCTTCTGGCCATTCACACCGCCAGCGGCATTGATGTCGGCGACGGCCATTTCGGCACCGCGCTTCATCTGTTCGCCGAAGCTGGCGAGCTGGCCGGTGATCGGACCGTTGAGGGCTACCTTGATCTGTGCCGAGGCGGTGCCGGCGAACAGGCCGACCGCAGCGACGACAGCCAAACCGGTGGTAAATTTAAGCATGACTTCCTCTCCCTGTTATAAAGGCATTGAACAAAGTCTAACGCAGCAGGAGGAACCTCGGCAACAACCTAAGGTGTCCCCCGCTTCTCCCGCCAGCCAAGCAGGCTGGACCGTTCGTAGAGCCATGGATACTGATGAACCATCTGGTCAACCCGGGTCAGGCGGAAACCGAATGTGGCGAACAGCCAGACAACCAGAATGGAAACCATGTACGGCACCGGTGCCAGTAACGCTTCCTTGAACAGCGAGAAAGCCAGGAACCGGTTCGCCGCCGCCATGATCAGGCTGTAGGGCAGAATCTGCCAGTACGGGCGCCAGGTGCCGGCAATCGCCTGCCCCATCAGAAAGGCGCAGCCGCCCACGAGAACCACGGTCAGCCCGAGGAATACCAGAATACTCTCGCCCAGGATGGCATGCATCATCAGTGCCCTCCCTCCAGATAGGCGGCACGGATCTGCTCGTTGGCCAGCAACTCGCTGCCGGTGCCGCTCATGGTGATCCGGCCGTTGACCAGCACATAGCCGCGATGGGCGAGCTTGAGTGCGTGATAGGCATTCTGTTCGACCAGAAGCACCGTCACGCCATCCGTACGGTTGATTTCCTCGATAATGGAGAAAATCTGTTTCACCACCAGAGGCGCGAGACCGAGCGATGGTTCATCCAGGAGCAACAACTGCGGCCGGCTCATCAGCGCGCGGGCAATCGCCAGCATCTGCTGTTCGCCGCCCGACAGCGTGCCGCCGCGCTGCTCGCTGCGTTCCTTCAGGCGCGGGAAAAGCCCGTAGACACGCTCGAGGTCGGCGTCGAAATGTGCGGGATCGGCGGCTACCGCGCCCATGCGAAGGTTTTCCAGCACCGTCATGCGCGGGAAGATGCGACGCCCTTCAGGTGCATGCGCCAGCCCGCGGCGGACCAGATGATGCGTCGGGATACCGGTGATGTCCTCCCCAGCGAGCTTCACATGGCCATGCCGCGGTTTCGGACTGCCGCAGATGCTCATCAGCAAGGTTGACTTGCCTGCACCGTTGGCTCCGATCAGCGCAACGATTTCACCCGTCTTCACCTCTACATCGACACCCTTCAGGGCATGTACGGCGCCGTAATAGGCATGCAGGCCGCTGATCGACAGCATCAGACAGCTCCCTGCGCAACGACGGCGTCTTCCGGTTCGCCGAGATAGGCAGCAATCACCTTCGGATCGTTACGGACGGCATCCGGCGTGCCGTCGGCGATTTTGCGCCCGTAATCCAGCACGATGACATGATCGGATATCTGCATCACCACGCTCATGTCGTGCTCGATCAGCAGCACGCCGCATTTGTGCTCGTCGCGGATAAAGCGCAGCAGCGTGTTCAGATCGGCCGACTCACGCGGATTGAGCCCCGCTGCAGGTTCGTCGAGGCAAAGCAGCACAGGCTCCGTACACATGGCGCGCGCAATCTCGAGACGGCGCTGGCCGCCATACGGCAGACTGCCTGCGGCCTCATCCGCGACATCGGTCAGGTTGGTGCGATCCAGCCAGTAACGTGCGAGATCGACCGCTTCCGCTTCCGCCTTGCCGTAACCTGGCCAGCCAAACAGGCCAAGCAGGGTATAGCCTGAGGCGCGCATCAGTTTGTTGTGCTGCGCGACAATCAGATTCTCCAGCACCGTCATCTTCGGGAACAGGCGGATATTCTGGAATGTGCGCGCCACGCGCGCCTTGCCGGCAATATCGTTGCCCGACATGCGTTCCAGCAGATAGGGCGTGCCGTTGTTGGTCAGCGTCAGGCGGCCGACGGTCGGCTTGTAGAAACCGGCAATGCAGTTGAACACGGTCGTCTTGCCGGCCCCGTTAGGGCCGATGACGGCCGTGATCTGGCCCTGCTGCGCGTCGAAGGACACATCGTTAACCGCAATCAGACCGCCGAAACGCATGGTCAGGTGCTCTACCCTGAGCAAAGGCCCCGTCTTCATGGAGACAGCGGTCATGGCTTGCCTCCGCCAGGTTTAACGCCGGCCGGGTGCAGCCGCAGGGTCGGTTCGCGATGCGCCAGCAGACCCTGCGGACGCCACACCATGATCAGCACCATGGCTGCACCGAAAGCCAGCATGCGGAACAGCGAGAATTCCCGCGCAACTTCCGGCAGCAGGGTCAGGAACGCAGCCGCCAACACGATACCAGCCTGACTGCCCATCCCGCCGAGCACGACAATGGCCAGGATCACGGCGGACTCGATGAAGCTGAAACTCTCCGGGCTGATGAAGCCCTGCCGCGTGGCAAAGAAACTGCCGGCAAAACCGCCGAACATCGCGCCGATGGCAAAGGCGGTCAGTTTGGTGTTGGTCGGATTGATGCCAAGCGCCGTGCAGGCGATCTCATCCTCGCGCAACGCTTCCCAGGCTCGCCCCACAGGCAGCTTGCGAATGCGCATGGTGAAGATGTTGGTGACCAGCGCGAGTGCGAGGATCAGGTAATAAAGAAAAATGATGCGGTGGAGGGACGCGAACTCCAGTCCGAACAACTGGTGGAAGGATGTCGTGCCTGCCGGTGGATCGGCCGAAAAAGGAAAGCCGAAGAAGGATGGTCGCGGGATCCCCGAGATGCCGGCCGGGCCACCTGTCACGGGTTGCCAGTTCAGCAGGATGACGCGGATGATCTCGCCGAAACCGAGCGTGACGATGGCAAGATAGTCGCCGCGCAAGCGCAGCACCGGAAAGCCGAGAATGACGCCGAAGGCGGCGGCGAACAATCCAGCCAGCGGCAGCGTTTCCCAGAAGCCAAAGCCGAAATGCATCGACAGCAATGCGAAGGTATAAGCGCCCACCGCATAAAAGGCGACGTAGCCAAGATCGAGCAGACCTGCGAGGCCGACCACGATGTTGAGGCCCCAGCCGAGCATGACGTAGATCAGCACGACTGTGCCGAGATCGATCACAGTCCGGTTGGCGAATGGCAGGAACGGCATGACGAGCGCAAAGCCGATCAGCACCGGCATCAGCCATTTGTCGGCTTTCTGGCCGAGGACGGCGAGCAGTTCCTTGCGATCGGTGTTGGTCGGCGCCGTTTGAGCGGTGTTTTCACGGTAGCTGCGGCGCCAGTCGACGACGAACCGCATGCCGAGCCGCCCGAGGAATACGGCAATCGCCGCATAGGCGATGTAGTCGAAGCGAGTCTTGATCCCGAGCGGGCCGCCGGTATCGATGGTTTCGAAACCGATCAGCGGCAGCGCCAGCAGGGCCGCGACGGCAGCCGCGAGGAAGGCGTCTTTCAGACGTTCGGCCGCCGTCATCACACCTTCTCCACTTCAGGCCGGCCCAACAGGCCGGTCGGACGGAAAATCAGCACCACCACAAGGATGGTGAAGACGGCGACATCCTTGTACTCGATGCTGAAATAGGCAGACCAGAAGGCCTCGATCAGGCCGATCAGCAATCCACCCAGCATCGCGCCCGGCAAGCTGCCGATGCCACCCAGCACCGCGGCAGTGAAAGCCTTCAGTCCGGCGAGGAAGCCGATATAGAAATCCACCACGCCGTAATAAAGCGACACCATGACGCCGGCGACGGCAGCCAGCACGGCACCGAGCACGAAGGTGAGCGAAATGGTGCGGTCGGCATTCACGCCGAGCAGCGAAGCCATCATGCGATCCTGCTCGCAGGCACGCTGGGCACGACCGAGCGGCGTGGCCGAGATCAGGTAAGAAAATCCGATCATCAATGCCAGCGTCATCGCCATGATGATCAGCTGCAGATACGACACGGTAACCGAGAAGGTCTCGCCTTTCATCAGTTCGATGCCGCCGCGAATCATCGGCTGCAATGGCTTGATCTTGGCCCCCTGGGCGATCTGCACGTAGTTCTGCAGGAAAATCGACATGCCGATCGCAGAGATCAGCGGCGCGAGACGGAATGATCCGCGTAGCGGCCGGTAGGCAATACGCTCGACCGTCCAGCCATAGAGGCCCGTGATGATCATCGAGACGATCAAGACGATCAGCAGCGCAAGCGGCACCCAGGTTACGCCGACAATGCCGAGAATTGAGAAAGTGATCACGGCGATGAAGGCGCCGATCATATAGATTTCGCCATGGGCGAAATTGATCATTCCGATGATGCCGTAGACCATCGTGTAACCGATGGCTATCAACGCATAGACCGCGCCCAGCGTCAGGCCATTGATCAACTGCTGAAGAAAATACTCCATTCGCCCCCGATCACTCGTCTGACAGGTTCATCCGCCCGACTGTCCCGTACGCTGCTTGTTCAGAACGTAGCGGAGTTTTTTTGCCGCGAGCCGGCCGAGTTCGTGATGCGACAGGCGCGGATCGCCCACCATCGACACTTCTCGTCCCGTCTCCGGATCAATCGCGATCACCTGCAACGCCGTACCGATGCGGCGAAACTCGATGATCGCTTCCCAGTCCCCGTCATCGCTCCCTGTCGCGTCTGACATGAATCGTCTGTACATTTAATTGTTATTGTCCTCAAGACTTAAGCGAGTTTTGCACAGCCTCGGACGTCATGCTGCGCGGTCAGAGCCGTGGGGGAAATTTAATTGCCCTGTTCGGCCTGCGCTTGCCGTTTCCGGAATAGTATTTTATATATAAAATAAATTTCTTTGGGGTTCGCAATGCAGATTCTCAATCCCGCCGAATGGGCCAAGCCGAAAGGTTACGCAAACGGCATTGCCGTTGAAGGCAAACAGGTCTTCGTTGCCGGCCAGATCGGCTGGAATGCGGAGGCAACCTTCGACAGCGACGATCTGGTCGACCAGACGCGTCAGGCCCTGCGGAATATCGTTCGTGTACTTGCGGAAGCCGGCGCCCGTCCGGAGCATATCGTGCGATTGACATGGTATGTCGTGGACAAGCGCGATTACATGGCGCGCAATGCGGAACTGGGCAAAGTTTATCGTGAGATTCTGGGCCGCCACTACCCGGCGATGACACTGGTGCAGGTGGCTGCTCTGCTGGAAGACCGCGCCAAGGTCGAAATCGAAGCAACCGCGGTTATTCCATCCGCGCCCTGACCTCCCAGCTTTTGTCACAGTCAAGTCACGGATTCCGTACCCGCGAAGGCCGGAACTGCGCCTGACCATTTACGTTTGATTTACGAATGCCGCAAACAGACGGCGTTCCTCAAACGGAGGTGGGTCATGCGCGAACTGATACTGATCCTCGGGGCTGCCTGCGTCGCGAGCCTGCCCTTCGTCGCTTTCAGTGGCTTCCTGCAGACCACACCCCGCCAGTCCGATGTGACGATGTGGGGTGAAGATCTGCGTCAGACCAGTACGAATTACAGTATGCCGCAGATGCCGAAGGCGGTGCCGGTCAGCATGTCGAGCGAACGCAAATGATGCGTCCTGTATTCATCGCCGGTATTGCTGCGCTGGCCGCAACCGCTGCACTGGGCCAGACCCCGAAGCAGGAAGAGCCGGCTCCCCGGCAGCCGCGTGCCGCGGTTCCCGGCCCCAATGCGGAACCCGGTGTGCCGCTGGGAGAAAAATCCAAAACGCCGGATTTCTCAGCCGAGGAGCATATGCCGCGCCTGAGCAGCGATCAGATCGCGGCTGTAGGCGCCATGCTGCGGAGCGAAAGCGGCGAGACCATCGGCACCGTTGAGAATATCGTCCTTGATCGCGAGGGTCGGGTGGTTGGCCTCGTAATCGGCGTGGAGAGGATGCTGGGCCTCGCCGAAGACCATGTGCAGGTGGAATGGAAACAGGTCCGTTTTGAACGTCGAGACGCTGTGGTCAGCTTCATCACGACACTGACCAAGAACGATCTACGCGGCCAGGCGAAGTTCGACGCGCCAAAACGTAACCCCGGCTGATGTGCCTTATCCCAGGCCCCGGATCATCTTTATGATCCCGGAATAATCCAGCGGACCGTTGCCGCTGTCGACATATTCCGCATACAGCGCAGTCGCCTCTGCCCCCAGCGGAGTCTGCACTTTGGCGCTGCGCGCCGCCTCCTGCGACAGCTTCAGATCCTTCAGCATCAGTTCGGCGGCAAAGCCCGGCTTGTAGTCTCGGTTGGCGGCCGAAGTCGGCACCGGCCCCGGTACCGGGCAGTGATTGAGCAGCGCCCAGCAGGAACCTGACGAACTGCCGACGATGTCAAACATCGCCTGTGCCGACAGGCCAAGTTTTTCGGCCATCACGAAGGCTTCCGAGATGCCGATCATGGTGATGCCGAGCACCATGTTGTTGCACACCTTCGCGGTCTGGCCGTTCCCTGCCCCGCCGGCATGCACGATCTTCTTGCCCATGGCTTCGAGGATCGGTTTGGCCTTGGCAAAGGCTGCATCGCTGCCGCCGACCATGAAGGTCAGCGCCGCATTCTCGGCCCCGGCGATCCCGCCCGAGACGGGCGCATCCAGCATCAGCATGCCTTTGGCTTCAGCAGCTGCGATCACGTCGCGCGCCGTCTTCACGTCGATGGTCGAACTGTCGATGAAAACTGTACCCGGACGGGCGACCGAAAGAATGCCCTTGTCGCCGATATAGACACTGGCGACGTGCTTACCCGCCGGCAGCATGGTGATCACGGCATCGACATCGCGCGCAGCATCTGCCGCCGTGGCAGCTTTCACGCCGCCGGCGTCGACTACCTTCTGCACGGCATCCGGCACCAGGTCGAAAGCTTTCACCCTATGTCCGGCCTTGAGCAGATTGCGTGCCATCGGGCCGCCCATATTGCCGACGCCGATAAAGCCGATATGTGCCATGGTCGTTTCTCCCGCTTGTGCTTTTCTGCCCAAATCAATTCGTTTAGTCGAACTTCAGCTCGCCGTCCGCGACCGGCGTGAAATACTTCTCGATCTCAGCATCGGTCACATCTTCAAGTCGGGCCGGCTGCCACTTCGGTTTGTGATCCTTGTCGATGATCACTGCGCGCACGCCCTCGTAAAAGTCATGGCCGAGCGCAACATGATTGCAGATGCGCCATTCCAGCTTCATGCAGTCACGCAGGGAAAGGCTGCGACCGCGACGAAGCTGCGCGAAGGTCAACTTTACCGAGGTCGGCGACTTGGCACGGATGATACCTGCCTGTTCCATGGAGAACGGCGACGGATCGGTTTCCAGTGCTGCCATCACGGCCGCAACGCTCTCGCCGCCGAAGCGCCTGTCGATCTCAGCCTTGCGTTCTCTCAGCTGCGACGGGCCGGGGTCGACGGTAAACTTCGCCACCACTGCATCAATACGCGCCTTGTCGCCAGGCGCGGCCTCGATCAGGGCCTGTTCCAGCGCTGCCATGCTGGCGCGCGGCACGAAATGCGTGGCAATGCCGGCCGCCAGAATATCGGCACCCTTCAGGCGCGCGCCGGTCAGACCAAGATAGGTGCCGAGTTCACCCGGGCAGCGCGGCAGAAAATACGTGCCGCCGACATCGGGGAACAGGCCGATGCCGGTTTCCGGCATGGCGAAATGCGCAAATTCGCTGATGATACGGTGGCTGCCATGTACCGACAGGCCGACACCGCCCCCCATGAAGATACCGTCAATCAGCGCAATGAACGGCTTCGGATATTCGCCGATCAGGGTGTTGCAGCGGTATTCGTCATACCAGAAGGATTTGCGGTATTGCACACCCTCCGGGCTGCGGTCGGCCAGCTTGCGGATATCGCCGCCGGCGCAGAAGGCCTTCTCTCCCGAACCCTTGATGATCACCGCCTTCACGGCAGTGTCGGTTGCCCAGCGACGCAGATGTTGCTCCAGCGGAATGCACATGCCGTGCGTCAGCGCGTTGAGCGCCTGCGGACGATTGAGCTGGATGATGCCGATGCCGTTCTGAACCGAAAACAGAATATCGTTGCTCAAGATAAAACTCCAAACTCAGTCGTTAAACGAACCGGACATCAGGCTGCGCGCTACAATCACGCGCATGATCTCGTTGGTGCCTTCCAGAATCTGGTGCACCCGCGCATCGCGCAGATAGCGCTCGACCGGATAGTCTTTCAGATAACCGTAACCGCCATGCAGCTGCAATGCCTCGTTGCAGATGGCGAATCCCGCATCGGTGGCGAAACGCTTGGCCATCGCACAATACATCGTCGCTTCGGCATGTTTCGCATCCAGCATCGCGGCAGCCTGCCGGATCATCAGCCGCGCGGCGGCCAGATCGGTTGCCATGTCCGCCAGCTTGAACTGGGTCGCCTGGAAATTGCCGATCGTATTGCCGAACTGCTTGCGACCGGCGACATATTCGCGCGCAGCCGTCAAGCAGGCCCTGGCAGCGCCGAGCGAGCAGGCGCCGATATTGATACGGCCGCCATCCAGCCCGGCCATGGCAATGCGAAAGCCCTCGCCTTCGGCACCGATGCGGTTCGCCTTCGGTACCCTGCAGTCGTCGAAATTCACCATAGCAGTCGGCTGGCTATTCCAGCCAAGCTTGCGTTCCTGCGCCCCGAAACTTAGTCCCGGCGTCCCCTTCTCGACCACCAGGCAGGTGACGCCGCGCGCCCCCGCTTCGCCCGTGCGCACCATGCAGACGTAGATGTCGGATCGCCCGCCGCCCGAAATGAAGGCCTTGCTGCCGTTCAGTACATAATGATCGCCGGCATCTGCGGCCCGCGTCTGCAGCGAGGCAGCATCCGAGCCGGCATTCGGTTCCGTCAGGCAGTAGGAGGCGAATGTCTGCATGCTGCAGAGATCGGGCAGGAAACGCCGGCGCTGTTCGTCGCCGCCGAAGCGGTCGATCATCCAGGCGGCCATGTTGTGGATCGAGATATAGGCTGCGGTAGAGGTGCAGCCCGCCGCCAGTTCCTCGAAGATGATCGCGGCATCCAGACGGCTGAGCGCCGAGCCGCCGACATCGTCGGCGACGTAGATACCGCCGAAGCCGAGCGCGGCAGCCTCGCGCAGTTCCTCGACGGGGAAATGCTTCGTCTCGTCCCATGCTGCGGCACTGGGCTGCATCCGATCCAGTGCGAAACGCCGGGCCGTTTCCTGGATGGCCCGTTGATCATCGGACAACTCGAACAGCATGGTGTTTTCTCCCTTATTGCGGGTCTTAATTGCCCGCCCATCAGCCGTCAACGGCCGGCCTAGTCCCGACGAACTAGGCACAAGCAGGGTCGCATGCTCGGCCCCCCGCATGCTAGCCTCACGCTTTCGACCAGGTCCATCGCCTCGCCCATGCTCCCTCTCGATCCAACGCCGAACGCAGATGCCCAGAACGGCATCGGATGGCCGCTGCGCAATCTGTCCTATGGCCTGGCAGGCGTTCTGATCGGCCTGACCGTCCTGCTGGCCGGGGCACCGCTCCTCGCTGGCATCATGACCACGACCTGGCTGCCCGGCGCGCCACCCTTTCATGCAGATGTCGCTGCCTTCGCCGCGGTTGCAGGGCTGGCGCTTCTTCTGCGCGACACAGCGCCGCGGATCTCGCGCCTGCTTGCGCTGCTGCTGGCCTGCCTCGGAATCGCCGGGCTGGGCAATTTCCTTCTATACGGCGATCTGCTGCAGGCCGCCGACGCCCCGGCAACTCTTTCGCCCGCCACCTTCTGGTCCGGTGCTATGGGACCGGTCGTCTGCATAGGCGCATTGCTGGGCGCCGCGCGACTGTATGCCCCGCCTTCGGAGCGCGCCACGGTCGGGAATGTACCGCTCGGCTGGTCTGTCGCCATGACACTAATCGCTTTGTCGCTCACGCTGTCCGTCGGTGCCCTCGACCTTCTGCCGCAAACTGCCGCATGGACCGCTCATGCCGCCGCACTGCCGGACGGCGCCATCGTGCTGCTGATTCTCGGCGCGGCCTGCGCGGCCCGCACGTTCCATCCCTCACCGCAGATTGCACCGATGCCTCTGCTGATCGGCCAGACCATCGTGCTGCTTGGCGGCATCCTGGCGTCGTTCATTCTTTGGCAGGCGAATGCCGCCAGCACGACGTTTCCTCTGGTTGCCACGCTTTCGTTCTTGGCCTGTCTGGTTGCAACATACATGATTGCCGGCCTGATCGCGCTGGCGGTGCGTGTGATGCTGCAGCAACGGGCCATGGCAGCGGCGCGTGCCGCATTGCAGGCCAGCAACGATCTCTTTGAAGCGGCGGCGCGTAGCAGCCGGCTGGGCATCTGGGATTGGAATCTGCTGTCAGGCGAACTACTGATCGTCGCGAATTATCTGCAGGACAGCAACGACACGACCTTGCTGTCCTCGCGTACGACGATCGATGCCTTTACAGACCTGATTCATCCGGACGACCGCGATATGGTCCGCCAGCGCGTCAATTCAGCACTCAAGCAGCGCCGCGCCTACGAGGCGGAGTTCCGTATCAGACGGAACGACAACGTCTACATCTGGGTTTTGGCGCGGGCCGAACCGAGCTATGCCGCGAATGGCCGCGCATTGCGGCTCATCGGCAGCCTGGAGGATGTCGACCAGATCCGGCGTCAGATGAACGAACTAGAATTGCAGCGCCATTTGCTGGAAGAACAGTCGGTCAAACTCGCAGAAACCGCGCAGGCCCTGGCGGCCGCCAGAGACGCGGCTGAAACCGCGAACAAGACCAAATCGAACTTCCTGGCGATGATGAGCCATGAAATCCGTACCCCCATGAATGGCGTGCTCGGCATGCTAAGCCTGCTGAATCGCAGCGATATAGAACCGGCTTTGAAGCGGTATTCGGAAGTGGCGCATCAGTCGGCGCGCGACCTGCTTGGCCTGATTGACGACATACTGGATGTTTCCAAGCTCGAGGCAGGAAAACTGCAGATTGAAGCGATTGACTTCGATCTGCGCCCCACGCTTGAAGGCGTTATTGCCCTGCTCACGCCGCGCGCACGCGAAAACGGCAACCAGCTTGTTGTCGATATGGCGGAAAACGTGCCCGAGCATGTCATCGGCGACCCGCTGCGGCTGCGCCAGATCCTCACCAACCTGATCGGCAATGCCATCAAGTTCACCGAGAAAGGCACGGTGACGGTCACAATCACGGCCACATCGCTGCAGAATGGCGACTTCATGTTGCATTGCGCCATCCGCGATACCGGGATCGGTATAGCTGCCGACCAGCAGCTCACCTTGTTCCAGCCCTTCACGCAGGCCGATATTTCGATGACACGTCGCTACGGCGGCACTGGCCTGGGCCTGACCATCTGCAAGCATCTCGTGCATCTGATGGGCGGCGAGATCGGCGTGATCAGTGCGCCGGGCCAAGGCTCGACCTTCTGGTTCACCGTGCGCTGTCGCGAGGATGTCGAACTGACGGCGACACTGGCCCTGCAGGAGCCGGTCCAACTCCCGGCACCGCCGCCGGCCAATGACGCCACCACCCTGCTGCCGCCACGGCCGATCGAGGCCGATATTGCCGATCTGGTCAAACAGTTCGACCGCCTTGCAGGTCGCAAGCCTCACGACGTTTAAACCTGAGGGGTTACGAGGCATTAACCACTGCCGCGTGAGAATCGAACAGACACAGTTCGACCTGCGAGGCGACGCGATGCTGCCGATCCATCCTGGCATTCTGCTCGAACGGGCCATCGTCGCCCGTGGCAGCGATCCTGAGCATTTCACCCGCGAGGCCCATATCCCGCGCAAGCTGCTCAGGCAGGTCCTGGCCGGCGAGCGCCCGATTTCCTTCGGCCTGGCCAAGCGGTTGGGCAGAATTCTGGGGACTTCACCCTGGGTCTGGATTGCGTTTCAGGAGCGGTTTGATAAAGCTTTCTGAATGACCGACAAAGCCCTACCGCCCCTGCCGCGATTTCCCCTGGCGCGCCCTCGCCGACTGCGTCGTACCGACTGGACCCGTCGCCTCGTCGCCGAGAACAGCCTCAGCGTCAACGATCTGATCTGGCCGATCTTCGTGCATGACGCGGCGTCCAACGTGCCGATCCCATCCATGCCGGGTGTCGAACGCCTGAGTATCGATGCCGCTGTGGCCGCCGCACGCGAAGCGGAGCAACTCGGTATCCCAGCCATTGCGCTTTTCCCCGCTACCGATCCGAAACTGAAGACTGACGACGGCCGCGAGGCACTCAATCCCGACAATGTCGTCTGCCGCACGGTTCGCGCCGTAAAAGCTGCCACGAAAAACCTCGGCATTCTCTGCGATGTCGCGCTCGACCCCTATACCAGCCACGGTCACGACGGCCTGTTGAAAGATGGGGAAATCCTGAACGACGAAACCGTCGAGATGCTGGTGCAGCAGGCCATCGTGCAGGTCAAGGCCGGCTGCGACATCACCGCACCATCCGACATGATGGATGGCCGCATCGGCGCCATTCGGCAGGCTTTTGAGCGCGAAGGCTTTCGGCATGCACAGATCATGGCCTATGCCGCGAAATATGCATCCGCCTTCTACGGACCGTTCCGCGATGCCGTCGGGTCTTCGGTCAATCTCGGACTGGGCGACAAGCGCACCTATCAGATGAACCCCGCCAACAGCGATGAAGCCCTGCGGGAAGTGGCACTCGACATCGCCGAGGGCGCGGACATGGTCATGGTCAAGCCAGGCATGCCCTATCTCGATATCTGTTGGCGTGTAAAAAGCACCTTCGGCCTGCCGACATACGCCTATCAGGTTTCGGGTGAGTATTCGATGCTGGCGGGGGCCGCTGAGCGCGGCTGGCTGGACCGTGCCAAGGTAGCGCAGGAAAGCCTGATGTCGTTCAAGCGTGCCGGCTGCGATGGCGTTCTGACCTACTTCGCGCGCGATATCGCGCGCATGATCGCCGAAGGCAAGTAAGCCGGGGCCGCATTGCCCCGGCTTCGATTGTCATCAGATACCTTTCGTCTTCTTCGCTTCGAGCCGTGCGATCAGGCTGGACGTATCCCAGCGGTTGCCGCCCATCTGCTGAACCTCGGCGTAGAACTGGTCAACCAGCGCCGCCACTGGCAGGCTCGCTCCATTGCGCCGTGCCTCGGCGAGGCAGATGCCGAGATCCTTACGCATCCAGTCGACGGCAAAGCCATAATCGAACTTGCCTTCGATCATCGTCTTGTGGCGGTTGTCCATCTGCCAAGATCCGGCGGCGCCCTTGGAGATCACTTCTACCGCTTTCATCAGATCGAGCCCCGAAGCGCGACCGAAAGCCAGCGCTTCGGCCAGACCCTGCACCAGACCTGCAATGCAGATCTGGTTCATCATCTTGGTCAGCTGGCCGCTACCAGTAGGCCCCATCAGGTTCTGCATTTTCGCATAGGCTTGGATCACCGGCTTGACCTTCTCATAGGTCGCCGTATCGCCGCCGCACATGATGGTAAGCTGACCATTTTCGGCACCGGCCTGACCGCCGGAAACCGGTGCGTCGATAAAGCCCTGCCCATTGGCCTTTGCCTTCTCGCCGATTTCGCGCGCCACGTCGGCCGAGGCTGTGGTGTGGTCGACAAAAACCGCACCTTTGGCAAGGCCGGCCAGGATGCCGGTGTCGCCGTAAGTCACCGACCGCAGGTCGTCGTCGTTACCGACACAGGCCATGACGAATTCGGCGCTGGCGGCAGCCTCCTTGGGAGTGGCAGCCTTCTGGCCCTTGTGCTGGTCGACCCACTTCTCGGCTTTTGCGGCCGAGCGGTTCCAGACCGTCACCTTATGCCCGGCTTTAACCAGATGTCCGGCCATCGGATAGCCCATCACACCCAGGCCAATAAACGCCACTGTCGCCATCGTTTCCCCCTAAAATCCAAATATCATAAGCAGTTAAGGTTAACTGCCGCGGCGCGGGCAGTTTGCACCAAGCATCTAGGTCGGGCAATCGCCTCGTTAACGCTCTCATAGCGATTGGCGGCGCGTCAGGCACAATTGCTGCTTGCAAGCCTAAGAAAAACAAGGTAAATAATAAAATACGTTGAAGTATTTGGCGTGGGAGAAGCCCATCATGCCGCTCGACATCATTGGCACAGTTGCCGCGTCGGGCAGTAGCGGTGCGAATGCCCGCAATACTGTCCGAATAAGTGACCAGACTCTCACAACCTCATCCAGTCAGGATGCGGCTGTTTCGTCGCGGTCAGAAAGTGCGCCGAGACAGGAAGTCCAGGTCTCATCCCCATCCTCGAATGTGGCTGTGTTCGTCAGCCCCTTCATCCGTTTCGACATCACAGCGCGTCTTGCGATCGTCGAGATTCGCAACAGCGAAACCGGTGAAGTGCAGCAGCAGTATCCCAGCCCGCGTGCCGTACGCGAGTATCAGCAAAACCTTCCGGCGGATTCGAGCCTGCGGTCGCAGGACAATACAACGCAGAAGCCTCGCATCATCGGAAGCGCGGAAGATCGTGCTGTCAGCACGCCTGCGCAGAACACGCCGGCACCGGCTCCACAAGCCGCCATCCAGAGCGTAGCGACTGCCACCAAGCAGGTTGCTGAAGCCTGAACAATCTGCTGCCTGACCGCGCCTCATAACGCATGGTGAGGACTATGCGGCGATTCGAACCTGCAAATCATTGTCGAATCTGTTAAGCCTGATCCCGTGTACAGGGTGATCGGGATCGCATGCGCTGGATTGTCAGGTTAGTCGTTCTTCTATTTGTGCTTATAGGCCTTGCCGCAGGCGGCAGTTACATTGTCGCCCGCCTATCTCTTCCTGTTATAAATGGTGAAGTAAAAGTCGGGCAGTCGCTGTCAGGCCCGGTCGAGATCGTGCGAGACCGCAATGCGGTAGCGCATATCCGTGGCAACAGCCGCAACGAGGCTGCCTTCGGCCTCGGCTATGCTCATGCACAGGATCGCCTGTGGCAAATGGAAGTACAGCGGCGCATCGCTGCAGGCCGCCTTTCCGAGCTCTTCGGCGCCGCGACACTCAACACCGATAAATTCATTCGCACTCTTGGTGTCAGACGCAAGGCCGTCGCGGCCTTCGCCCATCTGAAACCCGACACGCAGACGACGCTGCAGGCTTATGCCGACGGCGTAAACGCGTTTCTTGCCAGCCATAGCGGCCCGCTGCCGCCAGAATTCGTGATCTTCGACGTTACGCCCGAACCGTGGACGCCGGCGGACTCGCTTGGCTGGCTCAAAATGATGGCCTGGGACCTCGGCGGAAACTGGGGACGCGAACTCGCCGCACTCGGGCTCTCGAAGCGTTTGACCAAGCAGCAGATCGAGGAATTCTATCCGCCCTACCCCGGCGACGGCCCGGTGGCGCTGGCCGATATGTCGGATCTGTATCGGAAGGTCGCGACCGCAATCGATGTCGAACGCCTCCTCGAAATCCTGCCGCCCGAGCGACCGGAGGGCATCGGCTCCAACAACTGGGTCATCAACGGCAAACGCACGGTCACCGGCCAACCGCTGCTGGCCAATGACCCGCATCTCGGCCTTGCCACGCCGGCTCTTTGGTATTTCGCGCATGTGGCGTCACCCGCCGGCGCCGCGATCGGTGCCACCCTGCCCGGCGTACCGGGTGTGGTCCTCGGCCACAATGGCCGGATTGCATGGGGCTTTACCAATACCGGCCCCGATACGCAGGACCTGTATATCGAGAAAATCGATCCTGCCGATCCGAACCTATACGTCACACCGAACGGCTCAGTCGCCTTCGTCACACGTCAGGAAACTATTAGGCAGCGCAGTGGCGACGATGTCGTCATCACCGTCCGCGAAACCCGTCACGGCCCGGTCATCTCCGATATACACGACACGGCAAAACAACAGTTGGAGCCGGGTTTCGTTTTGGCATTTGCGTGGACTGCACTCCTGGACGAGGACACCACAGCCGATGCGCTGCTTGGCCTCGACAGTGTCGTCGACTGGAACGGATTCAACGAAAATCTGCGGCGATTTGTGGCACCGCAACAGAATATTGTTTATGCCGACCGCGAGGGCAATATCGGCTTTGTCGCGCCCGGGCTGGTCCCCATCCGCCGCCCTGATAACGATCTGAAAGGCCTGGCGCCAGCTCCGGGCTGGGATGCACGTTACGATTGGAACGGCTTCATCCCTTTCGATCAACTGCCACGGAGTTATAACCCGCCGCGCGGCACCATCGTGACGGCGAATAACAAGATCGTGCCCGATAGCTATCCCTATTTCATCACGGCTGATTGGGCAGAGCCATATCGTGCCCGCCGCATTGAACAGTTGTTAAAGGAGCGCAACGTCCATTCGGTGGAGAGCTTCAAGCAGATGCAGGGCGATACGGTGTCGCCGATGGTGGGGGAGATCCTGCCGCTTCTGCTTGCCGTGCCGCCGAAAACCCTGCCGCGCAACAGCGAGCTCGCCGGAAGCTATGCTCTGATGGCGTCGTGGGATGGCAACATGTCGGCCAATCGCGCCGAGCCGCTGATCTTCCAGGCTTGGTATCGCGAACTCACCCGGCTGATCCTGGCCGACGAGCTCGGCGATGCCTTCCAACCCCTATGGCGCTTCCGGCCGATCCTGATCCGGAACATCCTGACCGACCAGAATGGCCAGAGTCGCTGGTGCGCGAATCAGGCTACCGGCGCCTCGACGTCCTGCGCGGCATTGGTTGCTGAGGCGCTCGACCGTGCGCTCGACGACCTGAAAGCGCGCTACGGGTCAGACATGGCGCGCTGGCGCTGGGGCGAGGCCCATGCAGCGCGGGGAAATCATCGCCCCTTCAGTAACGTGGCCATCCTGAAACGTTTCTTTGAAGTCAGCGTCCCCACCGGCGGCGACGCCTTCACGGTGAATGTGGGGCGGAATGATCTCGCGAATGACAAGGATCCTTTTGGCAATCGTCATGCCGCCTCTTTGAGGGCGATTTACGACCTGGCCGATCTGAACCGTTCGCAGTTCATGCATTCGACGGGGCAGTCCGGCCATGTCCTTTCCCCGCACTACCGGGACTACGCCATGCCGTGGTCGGCGGTTGAGTATCTTCCCATGTCGATGCGTGCAGCTGATTTCGAGACTGGGGCGCTGGGGCGGCTGCGGCTGACACCCCGATAGCGGGCAGATCGTCGGAAAAGTGATCAATTCAGCCCCTTTCGGCGTAAGCCGTTACCCCTTTTCAATATTCTATTTACCCCCCGCATACGATAAGAAGGGTTGGGCTGCGCGCCTTGGGCGGATTCGCGTCAGCGGTCCCTTGTGGCGCGGGCATGGAGATTAGGAATGCTGATCGTTATCGGCACTATCATTGGTATGGGTTGCGTGCTGGGCGGCTACGTCGCTATGGGCGGCAAGCTCATGGTGCTGTGGCAGCCGTTCGAGCTGGTGATCATCGGCGGCGCCGGCGTCGGCGCCTTCATCGTCGGCAACCCGAAGCCGGTGCTGAAGGCCGGCCTGAACGGTTTCAAGATTGCATTCAAGGGCCCGAAATACAGCAAGGACGATTACCTCGAACTGCTGTCGATGCTGTACAGTGTATTCAAGCTCGCCAAGAGCAAGGGTATGCTGGCGCTGGAGCAGCACATCGAGAAGCCTGAAGAGAGCAAGCTCTTCACCCAGTTTCCCAAATTCATGGCCGACCATCACACCATGGATTTTCTGTGCGACTACCTTCGCCTGATGACGCTGGGCAGCGAGAACCCGCATGAGATGGAATCCCTGATGGATATGGAACTCGAGGTCCATCACCAGGAAGATCATCTCGCTCAGTCCGCCATCAGCGCCTTCGGTGAGAGCTTTCCCGCGCTGGGCATCGTCGCTGCGGTGCTCGGCGTTATTAAAACGATGGGCTCGATCAGCGAGCCGCCCGAAGTGCTGGGCAAACTGATCGGCGGCGCGCTCGTCGGTACATTCCTCGGCATTCTGCTTTCCTACGGTATCGTCTCGCCGATCGCAGCCGCCTGTAAGGCCACGATGGAGCATGACAGCAAATATCTGACGTGCATAAAGGCCGGTCTGCTGGCGCACCTGCAGGGCTATGCTCCGGCTGTGTCCGTCGAATTCGCGCGCAAATCGCTGATGTCGAACGTGCGGCCGACCTTCTACGAAGTCGAAGAAGCGACCAGCAAAGTGCAGTCCGTGTGACGATCGCAGGGCTCTGAAATATGGCCGGTGTCGAGGGCGAACGCCCAATTATCGTCAAGAAGATCAAGAAAGGCGGCCATGCAGCGCATGGCGGCGCCTGGAAGGTGGCGTATGCCGACTTCGTGACGGCCATGATGGCCTTCTTCCTGCTGCTGTGGCTGCTGAATGTTACGACCGACGAGCAGAAGAAGGGTGTCGCCGACTATTTCTCCCCCGCATCCGTCAGCCGCAGCCTGTCAGGCGCTGGCGGCGTTATGGGCGGTCGTACCATCCTTGAGGATGGCGGCAAGATTTCCAGCTTTGGCCTACCGGCCATCGTGATCGGTCCGTCGTCGGAAAAGAGCGATCAGCCGGATCAGCCCCAATACGACCAGCGCTATCCCGATGCGCGTCAGCCGCCGCCTGCGGCCGGAACACAGGGCGATCGTTTTCCCGATCCGGCTGAAGCCGCGCAGCGCGGCGCCGGCCAGCAGAACCAGGAAGGCGCCGGGGCCGGGCCTGCCGAGCAGATCACCGACCTGCAGCAGATCGACGCACAGGCCGCGCGGGAACGCGTGGCACAGGCTGAAGCGGAGAACTTCAGCGAACTGGAAGCGCAAATCCGGCAGGCTATTCAGTCCAATCCGCAACTCGCGGAATTGTCGAAACAGATTGTCTTCGACAATACGCCGGAAGGTTTCCGCATTCAGTTGGTTGACGAAGAACAGTCGTCGATGTTCCCCTCCGGGAGCGCAGCGATGAGCGACAAGACACGCCGACTGATGCAGCAGGTCGCGCAGGCCGTTTCGAAACTGCCCAACAAGCTGGCGATCAGCGGCAATACCGATGCACAGCCCTTCCGCGGCCAGGGTGCCTACTCGAACTGGGAGCTGTCGGCAGACCGCGCGAATGCCGCAAGGCGCGCCATGATCGAGGCTGGCGTACCGGCCGAGCGTATCCGCCAGGTTACCGGCAATGCCGATCAGGATCCGCTGATCAAAGACAACCCGCTGGATGCCCGCAATCGCCGCATTGCGATCCTGCTGCTGAGCGACGTGCCGAAAGCCGCGCCGGGCAATACCGCCGGCGGTAGCCGGAGCGGTGCTGGCAGCAGTGGCGGTTTCACCCCCGGCACGATCCGACCCGGCGCTTTGCGCAACCCACCGCCGCCGCCGCCGCCGCCGCCGGGCCTCAATGGGCCGAATGGCAACAGCCAGATCCGCGTCATGCCGAGCCGATAATCGTGTCGGATCAGAAACGCTCCTCCGACCTTGCCCCGACGACCATCCCAGTCGTCGATCCGTTTTCAGATCCGGCACAGTTCGACGGACTTTTGTGGCGACGCAGCCTCGCCTATCTCGTCGACTTGGCCGTGCTGATAGGTCTGCTGCTGCTATACAAGGTCGCGCTTGTCGTCCTGACCGTCGTGACATTCGGTCTCGCCACACCGCTGCTCGTGCTGCTCGCAGCGGCCATTCCGGTTGCCTATCACACACTGACCATTGGCGGCGCAGGCTCTGCAACCCTGGGGATGCGGCTGCTCGGGTTGCAGGTGAGGGTCTGGAATGGCGGCAAACCGGGGTATCTCCAGGCCCTGCTCCATACCTCAGTGTTTTACGTGACAACCAGCTTCACCGGTGGGCTGATCCTGCTCTGGCCGCTGTTCAGCAATCGTCGCCGCTGTTTGCATGATCAGCTCTGCGGCACGATGGTGTTGCGCCGGCTGGGGCCGGGTTGAGAAAAGCACCGATTACCCCCTCCCCAAGCCGGTCAATTACGCTAATCTCAATACGACTCTTTTGCGAACGGACTGCGACGTGAAACATCGCCTGCAGATACCCTTGCGGCACTTCTTTGCGACGCCGCCTACACCTTGCCCTTATCTTCAGGGCAGGCTGGAGCGCAAGGTTGTGACATTGCTGGCGGGCGATGACCCCGACGGATTGCACAATGCGCTGAGCCAGGCCGGCTTCCGCCGCAGCCAGGATTTGGCTTACCGGCCGGCCTGCGAAAACTGCAATGCCTGCGTACCGGTCCGCGTGCCGGCGGCCGATTTCCAGCCCGATCAGACGCAGCGCCGTTTGCTGCGACGGAACGTCGGCTTGATGGCGCGGCGCCTGCCCGCCTATGCGACGCGCGAGCATTATCAGGTCTTCCGGCGGTATGTGACGGCGCGCCATGATGGCGGCGGGATGGCCGACATGGAGTTCGCCGATTATCGCGCCATGGTCGAGGACAGCCCGGTTCGCAGTGGTCTGACCGAATTCCGGAATACTGACGGACGCCTGTTCGGTGTTTGCCTCATCGACGAGATGAATGACGGAATTTCTCTAGTTTACAGCTATTTCGACCCGGATTTCGAAAGCCGGAGCCCGGGCAGCTTCATCATCCTGTGGCACATTCAGAATGCCCGCGAACTGGGCATGCCCTATGTGTATCTCGGCTACTGGATCGCCGAGAGCCGTAAAATGGCCTACAAGAGCCGTTTCCGGCCGCTGGAAGCCCTCACCCAGGAGGGCTGGAGGCGCCTCGACCAGCATGCCGATCCTATGCCGCAGCCCGCCCCGGCCGTGCCCACCTTTGTCTGATCCGGGTTTCTTGCCTCGCCCTTCTTAGGGGGGTATTTTCCCCAGCCGTATACGGATTCTCCGTGTACATGCAGTCACTGTTGTCTCATCCCCAGACCGGAAGAGCAGCCAACAGACACTAGGGAGAAGAACCAACCATGCTTCGTCGCAAATTCCTGAAGGGCGCGGCACTCGCCGGTGCCGGCAGCATCGGCGCTGCCGCCAGCTTCCCGACCCCGGCGCTCGCTCAGAACATGCCGGAAATCAAGTGGCGCATTGCGTCGAGCTTCCCGAAGAGCCTCGACACCATCTACGGCGGTGGCGAAACCATTGCCAAGCGCGTCGCAGAACTGACCGACAACAAGTTCCAGATGCGCGTGTTCGCTGCTGGCGAAATCGTACCCGGCCTGCAGGTGCTCGATGCCGTGCAGAATGGCACCGTCGAAGCCGGCCACACGGTCAGCTACTACTATGTTGGCAAGGATCCGACCTTTGCCTTCGACGCCTGCATGCCGTTCGGCCTGAACGTGCGCCAGCAGAATTCCTGGATGCGCACTGGCGGCGGCCAGGAACTGATGCGCGAATTCTTCAAGGACTACAACATCGTTCAGTTCGCCTGCGGCAACACCGGCACCCAGATGGGTGGCTGGTTCCGCAAGGAGATCAAGACCGTTGAAGACCTGAAGGGCCTGAAGTTCCGCATCGCCGGTATCGCCGGCCAGATCCTGAGCAAGCTGGGTGTCGTTCCGCAGCAGATCGCTGGTGGCGACATCTATCCGGCACTGGAAAAGGGCACCATCGACGCTGCCGAATGGGTCGGCCCCTACGACGATGAGAAACTCGGCTTCAACAAGGTCGCCAAGTACTACTACTATCCGGGTTGGTGGGAAGGCGGCCCGCAGGTCTCGCTGATGATCAATCAGCAGCAGTGGGCTTCTCTGCCGGCGCATTACCAGGCCGCGATCGAAACCGCCTGCTCGGATGCCACGCTGACCATGCTGGCGAAGTACGATGCGCAGAACCCGGTCGCCCTGCGCAAGCTGGTCGCCAGCGGCACGCAGCTGCGCCCGTTCCCGCGCCCGGTGATGGAAGCCTGCTTCGATGCTGCCAATCAGGTTTATGCCGAAATCGCCGCTTCGAACGCCAAGTTCAAGAAGGTCTACGAACCTTGGCTCAAGTATCGCGATGAGCAGCTGCTGTGGTTCCGCGTTGCTGAAGGCGGGTTCGACAACTTCATGTCGGCCGTCAGCCAGCGCAGGGCTGCTCCGAAGAAGGGCTAATAAAACAGCCTAAAGACTTTCAGTATGCGAATAATAGAAAGCCCCGCCCTGCGGGGCTTTCTTTTTGTCAATCATTGTTCTGACTAAACTGATCCCGTAATCTCCCCCCATCGTCTGACGCGGCGCGAGTCTGCAAGGGCGGTCGGTAATCGGGCCGTAGAGTCCGGCCCGTCAACAGGGAGAAGATAAACAATGCAACGACGCAAGTTCCTCAAAGGCGCCGCCCTTGCCGGCGCTGGCAGCATTGGTGTTGCTGCCAGCTTCCCAACCCCGGCAATCGCCCAGAGCATGCCGGACATCCGCTGGCGCATGGCCTCGAGCTTCCCGAAAAGCCTCGATACCATTTACGGTGCGGGTGAAGTCGTCGCCAACCGCGTGAATGCGGCCACCGGTGGCAAGTTCCAGATCCGTGTTTTCGCTGCTGGCGAAATCGTACCCGGTCTGCAGGTGCTCGACGCCGTGCAGGCTGGCACCGTCGAAGTCGGACACACGGCCAACTATTACTACGTTGGCAAGGATCCGACCTTCGCTTTCGACACGGCCGTGCCGTTCGGCCTGAACGCCCGCCAGCAGAACGCCTGGATGTATCATGGCGGCGGCCGCGCCCTCATGAACGAGTTCTTCAAGGACTATAACTGCCATGCGATCCCGGCCGGCAATACCGGGGCGCAGATGGGCGGCTGGTTCCGCAAGGAGATCAAGACCGTTGAAGACCTTACCGGTCTCAAGTTCCGCATCGGCGGTTTCGCCGGTCAGGTGCTGAGCAGGCTGGGCGTCGTGCCGCAGCAGATCGCCGGTGGCGACATCTACCCGTCGCTGGAAAAGGGCACCATCGATGCCGCCGAATGGGTCGGTCCCTACGATGACGAGAAGCTCGGCTTCAACAAGGTCGCCAAGTACTATTACTATCCGGGTTGGTGGGAAGGCGGTCCGCAGTTGTCGGTCATGGTCAACATCGAGCAGTGGAACAAGCTGCCGAAGGAATACCAGGCTGTGCTCGAATCGGCCTGCGCCGAAGCCAACATCTGGATGGTCGCGAAATATGACGCGCTCAACCCGACAGCCCTCAAGAAGCTGATTGCCGGCGGCACTCAGCTTCGCGCCTTCCCGCGGCCGGTGATGGAAGCCTGCCTGAAGGAAGCCAACGAGCTGTATGCCGAGACCGCTGCCAAGAACCCGAAGTTCAAGAAGGTCTACGACAGCTGGGTCAACTTCCGGAACGACCAGGTCGCATGGTTCCGTGTGGCTGAAAATACCTTCGACAACTTCATGATCGCCGGGACGCAGCAGCGTCGCGCAGCGCCTGCAGCAGCCCCCAAGAAAGGCGGCTGATCGGCCTGACAACACTGTCTAGAGAAAGGCCCCGCTTGCGGGGCCTTTTTTCGTGTCTGCGGAGAAAAGACACCGGAACATTCCGCTAACATTCTGAGGGTTATCAACACTTAAGCCTTGGGCAACCATTTACCGGCAATAATCGTGGCGCATCTCGGGGTTGTGTCGCACTATGCGGTGGGCAGGCAATTTCGACGGATGCCAGAAAGGGCCGTCAACGGGGTCATGTGGTCCAGTGTCGTCAAGCGTTCCAACAAGCGGCCGTCGGAGCCCGACCTGGCCCCGACCCCGCGTGACCGCGAGCGCGTCGATGGGATCATCAACAGGATATCCGAAGAGACCCTGCTGGTTTTTGACCTGCTGAAAGACGGCATGGTCAAGGAAGCCTCGTTCAAAACTGTCGAGGAAAGCATCACTCGACACTGCATCCTGTCCACATTCGAACAGGTGCGCGTCGATGCCTTTCGCGATGCTGCCGGCCTGGCCCGCCAGCAGGCGCGCAAATTCGCCGAGGCAGCACTTGAGATGCCGCAACCTCAGCAGCGCCAGTTCGTGCTGTCGGTATCTCAGGCGTTTGAGCGGTTTGCTAAGCAGTTGCAGACAATTGAACAGCGCGCCATTGCCGATGCGCAGCGTCGCGATAAGCAGGACTGAGCAATAATGGCCTTGCAATAGCGTTCTTCGGCGGCAAGGATTGATTTACATCAGAACATACAAAGCGAGTTGGTGGGGAAGTCATGGTGTTCGGTTCGATGTTCGGTGCGGGTTCACGCGCCTACTCCTACGAGATTTATGTGCAGGTCGATGGCCGCTGGCGGCTCGACAAGCGGCTGGAGGGTCAGTCAAGCAACACCCAGCATGCGAATGAACAACTGGAAAAGAATGCCATCGCCCAGGCAAACGCCCTGCTCAACATGGGCGACTTTCAAGCCGTAAAGGTGCTGCGCGCCCGCGAGCGCTCAGATGGTTTTGGTACCCAGTCAGAGATCTTCAACAAGGTTGCGACTGCGCGCCCCAAGACGATGGCAACCCGTCCCTACAAAGGCGTGTTTCCGGTCTGCGAAACCATTTTTGACCTGGCAAAGCGCCCTTCGGTCAAAGCCTTCGGTACTGTCTTTCGCGAGTTCCTCGACAAGCAGAACGCGACTGCGATCGAGCTCCTGCATTCGCCCCAGCATCAGCGTAAACTGAATGACATGAGCAGCTTCATGCGGGCCGGCATCTACGCTCTTGCCGGCGCTCAGACACAGCCCGGCCTACCCGGGCAGGCCGAGCGCAGCAAGAAGCTAGAAGCTCTGTTCGACAAGATGATGGGACATACGCGTAATGCCCTGGCGGAGAAGAACCTGCCGGCCTTCGAGAATAACGACTTCGCGCGGCTGTATGACCGTCTGTCTCAGCGCATGAAGGATGATGAACTTCGCTTCACGTTCTTTTTCCAGACGACGAAAGTCACGCAGTCGCTCTCAAGCTATGCGGCTCGTCTGGATATTGCGCTGAACGACATGATTGAGCGCCCGATGCACGGGACCGCGGTATTGCTGGATGAAATCGCAGCCTCATGCCTGGATTCCACCACACTGATTCAAGATCTGCTCGGCTCACGGCCCGGACTCGCGGAAGCGTTGATCGCGCTGGCTGATCTGTCGGCCGGCAAGCTGGAAATGCCGGCCAAGCCGGATCCGCTTCTGGAAAAAATCAACCGCCTGCTGGGCGAAAACAAGCTGCCGCTCTGCGCAGATACTCTGTGGGAGCGCATTCTGTCGAATCTGAGCTCGAAAGCCCTGCTGAGCAAAAACGATCCGCGCAAAGAATGGCAGATGTCTCGTAATCTGAGCCATAAGCTGTCGTCATTGGCCCCGGAATCCTACAAGGAAGCTATCGATCATGCTGGCCGCATGCGCCTCGAGCGTGCGCGAAACATGGAAAGCTGAGCTCAGCGACTGCAGGCCTCGCTCTTTGCGAGCCGGGCGAGTCTGCTAACGAGGTCAGCCCTGCTGGGGCACCTGAGCGCCAGTCATATCGGCACCGGTCAGATCGGCATTCACCATCTTGGCGTCGGTAAGATTGGCATTCACCAATCGTGCCCGATTGAGCTTGGCATCGATCAGGTTCGCGCCTTTCAGCAGCGCATCGGAGAAGTCCGCATCGCTGGCATCGGCAGCCGCGAGGCTGGCTGACCAGAAACGGCCGATCGGCTTGCCGTCCGGACCACGCAACGGCACCTGACCGAGCTGGGCACGCTGCAGCAATGCCTTTTGCAGAATGGCGCGCGCGAGGTTGACGCCGTTGGCCAGGGCGCCGATCAGATTCGCGCCGGTCAGATCGGCTTCCGAAAGATCGGTCATCACCAGCGTGGCATTCTGAAGCTTTGCACCTGCGAGCTTGGCGCCCTTCAGGTTGGCACCGCTGAGATCTTTATTGGAAAGATCGATACGCTCCATGTTCAAGCCAGCAAGATCGGCGCGGGTGCCTTCGCGCCCATCCGTCTTGATCCACTTCTCATGCTCCTGAAGGATACTGGCAACCGTATCGCCGAAGCTTGCGACATCGACAAACAGCTCGGCGCCGGTGAAATTCGCCGAATCCATGTCAACGTCTTCCAGGATCGCGCCCTTGAGGTCGGCCCCCTGAAAATCAGCACCATCAATGAGCGCCAGCGACATGTCGACGCCGCGGAGGCAGGCGCCCTTGAAGTCGGCACCGGCCAGATTGGCTTTGCGCAACGAGACTTTCGTCAGATTGGCGCGGGAAAGATTGGCGCCGGCGAGGTTGACGCCATTCATGTTCGAACCGGTCAGGTTCGAACCGCGCAGATTTGCCTCGGCTAGATCCGCACCAGAGGTATTCGCCTTCGGCTTGTTGCCCGCGCTATCCGGGCCGCCGAAACCGACACCGTTGTCGGAGGCCTGCATAAGGGCCCCACCGCGAAAGTCGACCCCCATCAGACGGGCACCGGCCAGAGTGGCGCCACGCATGGAGGCGCCCCGCAGATCGGCTTTAGTCAGATCGGCCTTGGAAAGGTCGGCACGCTCCAGATTGGCGGCAAACAGATCGGCTTCCGAAAGATTGGTTTCAACCAGCACTGCACGCGACATATTCGCGCCGGACATCTTGGCCGCGCGGAGATCGGCACTGCTGAAATCGTAGCCTTGCAAATCGGCCAGCGAGAGATTCAGGCGGGCACCACGGGGACGTTTGGCCAACCACTCCCGGTGGCGAGCCAGCATCCGTTCAACTTCCATGGGGTTCATACTGCCCCTCTGCCCCCTCTATTCATGTCCCTGCAGCCTATTTCTTCGGCCGCATAAAATCTTCTACGATTTTAATGTTTTTCTCGAGTTCCGCAATCTTTCCAGTCAGTTCCGCTATTTTTCCTCGCAGGCTCTGCATTCCGCCCGCGGCGCCCTGAGCGGCTTCCTTTGCATTCCGGAGTTCGTTTTGTATCTGCTGGGCTGCCGGACCTTTGGCATCCTTGAGTTTGGCTTGGGCCGCCATAATCTGCTTGTCGAGTTCCGGCCGCTTCTTTACCAGGCTGGCCAGATCGCCTTCCAGCCGGGTTTTGTCATCCTGGTATTTGCGGATCTGTTCCCGCATCTGGGTAATGGCGTCGCTCACCCTGCTCTCCCTCACTGCTTCGCGACGGCGGACCGCCACACCGCCTGTCATAGAGGCCCGGCCAGAAGTCGCCTAGCTATGCAAAAGGCGTAGCCGGCTCCGCTCAGCCCCGACCGACGAAGGGCATCTTGGTCGCCATCACCGTCATGAACAGCACGTTCGCATCCAGCGGCAGGCTGGCCATATGCACCACTGCATTGGCGACATGCTCGACGTCCATGCGCGGTTCGACCCGGACGGACCCATCCGGCTGGGGTACACCATTTTTCATCCGCTCGGTCATGTCGGTCGCTGCATTGCCGATATCGATCTGTCCGACGGCAATGTCGTAGGCGCGACCGTCGAGCGAACTGGCCTTAGTGAGACCGCTGATCGCATGCTTGGTCGAGGTATACGGCGACGAGAACGGTCGCGGGGCATAGGCCGAGATCGAACCGTTGTTGATGATGCGGCCGCCGCGCGGGGTCTGGTCCTTCATAATCCGGAAGGCCTCCTGAGTACACAGGAACGGACCGGTGAGGTTCACGTCGACCACGGCCTTCCATTGCTCGTAGGACAGGTCCTCCAGCGGCATTGCAGGCGTGCCCATACCGGCGTTGTTGAAGAGCACATCTAGGCGACCGAAGGCCTGTTTTGTCTTGGCGAACAGGGCCTTGACCTGGGCATGATCGCCGACATCGGTGGCAACGGCGACCGCGCGCACGCCATGCTTTTCCGCCTCACGGGCGGTGGCATCGAGCGCTTCGAGGCGGCGACCGGCCAACACAACGTTGTATCCTGCCTTGGCCAGCGCAATCGCCGATGCCTTGCCAATACCTGTGCCAGCGCCAGTAACCAGGGCGACCTTTGCCGATGTCATTTCCGGGGCTCCTCCGAATTTATGTTTGGCCACCTACAATAACCAACCGCCGGGCATGGGGAAGCGCCCCAGCCCGGCGGATGTTCTTGAAACCGCCTAATCTATGATTTTCGCCGCTGCCGGTCGGCTTGAATCGCTAGTCAGACCGGCAGTCACTCTTTTGGGAACATTTTGGCAACTTCTGCGCGCATTCAGCGGTACCCGAGCGTTGGTAGATAGAGTGTGATTTGGGGAAAGATAGAAATCAGGACGATCACCCCCAGAAGCGGAATCAGGAAGGGCGCTACGGCCGTTACCGTTCGATCAAACAACATCCTGGCCACTCGCCACAGCACGAACAGCACCATGATGACCCCGAACTGCACCGGGTCGATCCCGGCCTTTAGCACGGCTGGCATCAGCACAGATACGAGGATCGAAATCGCTGCAATGGTCTCCATGAAACAGCCCACGATCAACAACAGCACCTTGATCAGAGGCAGCAGCATCAGGGGATGGGAGGTAATCGACAACAAGGCCGCAGTCACCTGTTCGGTGACACGCGTCGTCGTCGTCAGAATCCAGCCGAACAGGGACGCTGCAAGGCTTGTCTTCCGACGTAAGGCTGACACCGGAAGCCGAGGCCGGGTCGTGTTCTGACAACGCCGCGCCTGGAGGGATATCGAGTGCGACAAGCTGGGAACGAAGTTGTTGGTATACCTGAACCGATGCCGTGGCGCCGCCAAATGACAACGGTAAGGAAAAGTGGCGTGCCCTGGTGGATTCGAACCACCGACCTGCCGCTTAGAAGGCGGCTGCTCTATCCAACTGAGCTAAGGGCACACATCGAAGCGACCTGCAAACATAAACGGCCGGCGAGGCCGGCCGCTGGCGCCTCGCCGAAAAAGAATTTAACGCAGTCTGGTATATGCGAAGTTATCGGCATAAGCGCGGCGGTTCAGCTTGCGCTCGTGCGGCTCCTCGATCTCGTAGTCGAGGCCCTTCCGGTCGGCATACGCTATCGCCTCTTCCTTGCTGTCGAACTTCAGGGTCAGCTGGCCAAGCGTGCCGGCGGCACCGGTCCATCCCATCAACGGCTCGACGAAACGGCTGTCGGCGGTGTCGTACTCCAAAACCCATTGCCGCGTCCGCGCTCTGCCGGACTGCATTGCGGTCTTGGTCGGCTGATAGATACGGGCCTTGGTCATCCTGATGATCCTGAGTCTTGCTGGTCGATCTCTGACGCCCATTATGGTCGGGGTGACTGGATTCGAACCAGCGACTTCTTGCTCCCAAAGCAAGCGCTCTACCAGACTGAGCTACACCCCGCCCTAAATAGCGGAAAGTGGCCGCCTTTTAGCATAAAGCCCCCGGCTACGGCCAGCCCCCGCCAGACCTGGTTCCGGCCCAAAACCGGCTATAGCGCCAGAACCGCTTTCAGGATCACTTCCTGAGCGGGGTCCCGAAAATGGCGTGTTCAACCCTGTCGCCCGCCTTGATTCCCAGCCGGGCGGTAGTGCCGCCATTGACCTCCAGCACGGCCCGGACCGGGCCGGCCGAGTTGATGCCCGTCTCGTCCCCCGGGATGGCACGCTGGTGAATATTCAGGATTGTGCCATCTGCCTTGATGAACAGCATGTCCAGCGGCAGCAGCGTATTCCGCATCCAGAAGGATGCCATCTGCTCCTGCTTGAAGTCGAACAGCATGCCGGCATCGGGCGCCATGCTGGTGCGGAACATCATGCCGCGCGACCGCGACTGGTCGTTATCGGCCAGTTCGACGCGGAAACGCTGGGGCCCCTTGGCGGTCTGGATCACCAGGTCGCTCTGCGGCAGGATCGGCTGCGGCTGGGCCGATGCAGCCTGCGAAACGGCAAATGTCGCCAACAGAACCATGCCGCACAGAACGATCCATAACCGACTCAGTTTCACGTCCTCATCCTCTCGTTCACGCGCCGCACCAGTTTTCGAACGTCATCGCGTACCGGCCCGTGGCGCGGCGCATCCGCGAGTGTAACGAACCAGTGCTCCGGCGGGTTACGGCCGGCGCTGCGATTCCAGCTCAATTCCCGCAACAGGCTCTCGGCTACCGGCGGCAGCCGGTCCGGCTTTTCCTGCCCGTTCAGCTCCGCCCATATGCCGGTCCAGCAGCGCGCCACCGACCAGGGATTATAGCCACCGCCGCCCAGCACCAACAGGCGCGGCGCCAGCGCTTTGAGGACTCTGACGGCATGCCATAAAGCCCCATTCGACAGCATCTGTTTGCCCAGGGGATCGTCAGCCAGTGCATCTGCACCGCACTGGATCACCAGCGCGTCCGGTTTGAAGCCCTCGACCAGCGGCCCGATAGCTTCTTCCACCAGGGCGACCATTTCGTGATCGGTCATACCCGGTGCGACCGGCAAGTTGAACAGGTTCCCGACGCCTTCTTCATCCAGTTGGCCCGAATGCGGCCAGCGGCCAGCCTCGTGCACCGACACAACCAGAACTCTGGAGTCGGCCGCGAACGCATCCGCCACGCCGTCACCATGATGCACATCGAGATCGACATAGGCGACGCGTGAAAGCCCGGCATCCAGCATGGCAAGAATCGCCAACACCGGATCGTTGAAATAGCAGAAGCCCGACGCCTGCGCCGGGCGACCGTGATGGGTGCCGCCGCCGGGGCTATAGATAATACCGCTGCCAGCCTGGAGCAGATATTGAGCCGCGATCAGACTGCCACCTACGCCGGTTGCCGGACGGCGGAACATCGTCGCGTACACCGGGTTGCCGCCGCGGCCAAGATTGTACCGTTCGGAGTCTTCCGGGCTCACGGTCAGGGTCCGCTCGGCCGCCTGCACGGCGGCGATATAGTCCTCGCGATGGAACCGCGCGAGCTGCGCTGACGTCGCCGGCTGGCTTTCAAGATACTGGCCATGCCCCAGCCACCCGAGCGCCTGCACCAGATCCATCACGGTAGAGACGCGAGGGATCGACAGCGGGTGTTTCCCGCCCAGGCTGGAATGCCGGTAAATCTGGTTACCGATGAAAAGCGGTCGCGGTGTCATGAGCAGAATCTAGCGGGCCGGAAGGGCTTAACAAGGCGTCCTTCTCGCCTATAATGGCTATAGCTGAGGGGGAGCCGATTGGCGGCTGAGAGGTCCGGGTGAGCCGGACGACCCCTCGAACCTGATCCGGTTGATACCGGCGTAGGGATCAGCGGTTTGTCAGCAGACTCCATCTCCGTTTCTTCGTCCGCGTCCGCGCCGGCCTTCCGGCTGGCAGGCAGCGGCTATGCCTATGGCGACCGCGTTGTGCTGGCGCCCTTCTCGCTCGATCTTTCGGCCGGCGAGACCGTCGCGATCCTGGGCGGTAGCGGTTGCGGCAAAAGCACGTTGCTGCGCCTGATCGCCGGCCTGCTGCCCGATCACCCTTCGCCGTATGCCGGCCAGGTGGCCTGGATGGCGCAGCAGGACCTGCTGTTGCCTTGGCTCAGCCTGCAGGACAACATCCTGCTCGGTGCGCGGCTGCGCGGCGAGGTCCCGGATCTCACGCTGGCGCAATCCTTGCTGATGCGCCTTGGCCTTGCCGACCGCGCAGATGCCCCCCCCGCTTCGCTGTCGGGTGGCATGCGTCAGCGTGCAGCGCTCGCCCGTACGCTCATGGAGAAGCGGCCACTGGTGCTAATGGACGAGCCGTTCTCGGCGCTGGATGCCATCACCCGTGCGGCAATGCAGGATCTCGCCAGCGATATGCTCTCCCACCGCTGCGTTCTGCTGGTGACACATGATCCGGCGGAAGCCTGTCGGCTTGCGGATCGTATTTTTATTCTCAGTGGCCGGCCTGCAAGCTTGCAGCAGGTTGCCGAATTGCCATCACCCGCACCGCGGGATCCATTGTCGCCATCGGTCCTTCCAACCCTGCGCAGCGTGCAGGCCGCATTGCAGACAGCAGTGGCGGCATGAGCAGTCTGATCCGCACAGCCATTACCCTTATGGGACTGCTGCTGCTCTGGCAGGGCATCGTCTGGGTGTTCGACCTGCCGCCCTACATCCTGCCAGCGCCGGACCGGGTGGCTGTTGCCTTTGTCAACAATGCCGCCCTGCTGTTTGGAGAGGCAACGGTCACAATCGCCGAGATGCTGCTCGGCCTGCTGTTCGGCAGTCTTCTGGGTGTATCCGCCGCGATCAGCCTGCTGCTGTCGCCAGTGGCACGACGGTGGCTGCTGCCGCTGCTGGTCGCCAGCCAGGCCGTGCCGGTCTTTGCGCTGGCGCCGCTGCTCGTGTTGTGGCTGGGCTTCGGCATGGCGTCGAAGGTGATGATGGCCGTGCTGGTGATTTTTTTCCCGGTCGCCGTCGCACTCTACGACGGCCTTCGGCGTACAGACCCTGGTTGGCTTGACCTCGCGAGGGTGATGACGGCCGATGCGCGACAGCACCGCCTCCGCATCCTGATGCAGATCCGTGTCATGGCAGCGCTGCCGGCCTTTGCCAGCGGGCTGAAAATTGCCGCTGCCGTAGCGCCGATTGGCGCTGTGATCGGCGAATGGGTTGGCGCGAGCGCTGGGCTGGGCTTCCGAATGCTGCAGGCCAATGCTCGCGTGCAAACCGACCTGATGTTTGCTGCCCTGATCCTGCTGGCAATCTGTGCAGTCACGCTATACGCCACCGTCGACCTAGCGACGCGCCGCCTGCTGGTCTGGCAGGCCGATAACAACGCCCCGTTCTCGAACGAGAAAGCTATCTGAAGGAGTCCTCGCCATGAAACGCATAATCGCCGTTGCCGGATTTGTTGCCGCCTTAATGCCGGGTATTGCTTCGGCGCACGACAAGCTGACGGTCCTGCTCGACTGGTTCGTCAATCCCGATCATGCGCCGCTCATCATCGCAAAACACACCGGCATCTTCGATCGTCATGAATTGCTGGTCGACCTGATCGCCCCGGCCGATCCGAACGATCCACCGAAACTGGTCGCTGCCGGCAAGGCGGAGGTGGCGATTTCGTATCAGCCACAACTGCATGTGCAGGTGGCACAGGGCCTGCCGCTGCGCCGCATCGGCACACTGATAGCAACCCCGTTGAACTCGCTGGTCGTACTGCGCGACGGGCCGGTCAAGTCCATTGCCGACCTGAAGGGCAGGAAGATCGGATATTCCGTCGGCGGCTTCGAGGACGCACTGCTAAAGTCAATGCTGGAGCAGTACGGCCTGAAGCTCAGCGACGTGACATTGATCAATGTCAACTTCTCGCTTTCGCCGTCGATCTTCTCGGGTCAGGTCGATGCCACCATCGGAGCCTTCCGCAACTTCGAGCTGAACCAAATGGACATCGCAGGTAAGCCCGGCCGCGCCTTCTACCCCGAAGACTACGGCGTGCCGCTCTATGACGAACTGGTCCTGGTGGCCCATAAGGATCGATTGAAGGACGCGCGGTTGAGCCGGCTGCTGGATGCCATCGAGGAAGCCGTCGCTTACATGCACAATGAACCGCAAAAGAGCTGGCAGGCGTTCATCAAGGAAAGTAAAAGCCTGGATGACGAACTGAACCGCCGCGCCTGGGGTGCAACCCTGCCGCGCTTCGCGCCGTCGCCGAGGGCTCTGGATCATCGTCGTTACAGCCGATTTGCCGAATACCTCGTTAAACAGGGACTGGTCCCCAAGGCCCTTCCGGTAACCGATTACGCGGTGGAATTGCGCTGACGGGACAATAGGGATAGGCTGCTTCCGTGGCGTCTGGGGAGGCAGCGATGCAGCGACCGAATTACGCCAAACTGGGTGCGCAGTTCCTGCGCATGCGTGACTATCTGGCTGGCGTCGCGCCGCCGGGGAAACTGCCCGGCCGTCAGCATGTCGATCCGCTCGCGATCCGCGCCCTGCTCTCCTTCACCAACCTCGTCGACGTCGAGCGTACAAATGGTAAATTGCGCTTCCGCTTTCGCCTGATCGGAACCCTGCAGAGCACGGCAGCCGGCCGCGAGGTCAGCGGCAAATATCTTGAAGATGCCGTCTTGCCGGAATATCTGGAGCGTATTCGCAACAACATGCTTGCGGCGGTGGAGAGCCGCGAAGCAGTCTACGACCGCTTCGGTATGCCGCATCCCGGTCGCGATTTCATCGACACCGAGCGCGTCTATTTTCCCCTGGCCAGGGATGGCGAGACCGTCGACATGCTGCTCATTCTCAACGCCTATCCTGATGAGGAAAAGGCGACCCGCAGCGACAACAGCGATCAGGAGAGCACGAGCGAGAGGCGGCATCGTGCACCAGGGCCTTCGGTACTTCCAAAATGAAAAAAAACGCCGGCGGGTTGAGCCGCCGGCGTTTTACGAAAATCCATTGCGGTGTCGGTTACTCGTTGCGAATTTCGGCTACCTGCGGCCCCTTTGGGCCCTGACCGATGCGCACACGAACCGACTGGCCGGGCTGAAGTTCGTTGATGCCCTCGCGGCGCAGCACTTCCATATGGACAAAAATGTCCTGCTGGCCGTCGCCGCGCGACACGAAACCGTAGCCCTTCACGGCGTTGAACCACTTGACCTTGGCTTCAAAGAAATCGCCCTGGGCGACAACCGAAGGAAAACGGGGGGCGCCGCGATCACCACCGAAACCACCGCCGCCAAAACCGCCCCGATCACCGCCGCGGTCGCCATAACCACCGCGATCGCCAAAGCCGCCACGATCGCCGAAACCTCCGCGATCGCCAAACCGCGGCTGACGCGGCGGGCGCGGGCCACGGTCACCGAAGCCACCGCCGCCGCTGGAGGGCTGTGCGGTGCTAGTATCGACGGACAGAACACGGACGGCCTGCATGCCCTTAGGCCGCTTGGCCACTTCCAGCATCAGGGTAGCGCCTTCCTCGATGCTTTCGTAACCAGCCTGCCGCAAGCAGGAAAGATGAAGAAATATGTCTCCGGAATTGTCGTCAGGACTGACGAAACCAAAGCCTTTGACTGCGTTGAACCACTTGACCTTGCCGGAAATCTTGACGATCTCGGCGTCGCCGAAGCCCCCTTGATCCACTCTTTTAGTCCTTCAATTGCCCCACTAAACGTCCAACCGTAACACCTTTTACGGGCGGTGCCAAAGCGATTCTAACAAGGGCTGCGGTGGGTTACGGAGGACTTTAGACTAAACGGTGGGGCCTTCGACACGGCGCTTTGGACGCCAGCGGGTGACAGAGCGGCCGTCCGCCGTGAACCGCACTTCCTGGCTGTCGGGAGGCGCCGCCCTGAGATGGCCGGCAGCTTCCTGAACCGATGCAGTCTTGGGCTGCGGTTGCTGTCCTGGCCGTGCCGGCTGCGCGGTCCGCACCGCTCGCGTCAGCGGATGAGCCGCATCGATGGCGTGTTCGGCAATCTTTTGACGTACCGCCTCCTCGAATGGCGGCAGTTCGGCCGGGGGAACCGGAGGACGGCGCCGGACGCCGCCGACTGACGCCGGTTGAATCGGGCCACGGCCGACTGCGGCAGCCGGTTTCGGGCTGGCGCGATGAAGGTCCACGGCGATCTCGCTACCCGGGCCATTCTCCTGCGACTTGCGCCAGGCAGGATCGCCGATCACAAGTTTGTGCAGCGCAATCCCCGGCAGGGCGCCGAAACGCTTCCAAAAACCCTCCAGGAAAGCCTCGGCCGTCTCGCTCAATGCCGGCGACCAGGGGTTCTCGATACCCGCCTGAAACACCAGATCGAGTGTCGGCTCGATAGGGCCGTCATCGCCGACCAGAAAAGTGGCCGGCATCAGCTTGGCGCCATCTCGGGCAATCGCATAATGCGCTTGGGCCAGGTAGAGCAGCCAGCGCAGCTTCGGCAGCGACATGGCAATACGTTCGCTTGCTGCCCGTTCAAGCAGCCAGAAACTAACATCGATGCCGGAACGCGTTGCGGGGACCATAGCACCCCTATCCTTGCACTGGACCTGAACCTAGTTCTGCCGAACCTAGGCGGCTAATCTTAACAGCCCGTGAATCGTTTCCCAGCCACTCAGGTTGTGTTTTTGGAGGTTTGACATGGAACTGACCGGCGAACAGCTTATTCCCGCTCCGCGTCAGGCGGTCTGGGATGCCATCAACGACCCCGAAATCCTGCGTCAATGCATCACCGGCTGCGAAAGCGTCGTCAAGACCTCGGACACCGACTTCGAGGCCGCGGTTCTGGTCAAGGTCGGACCGGTCAAAGCCCGCTTCAAGGGCAAGGTGACGCTGAGCGATCTGGACCCGCCCAGCAGCTGCACCATCTCGGGCGAGGCCCAGGGCGGCGTCGCAGCTGGTTTCGGCAAGGGCAGCGCGAAGGTCCAACTCGCCGATGAAAACGGTGCGACCCGCCTCTCCTACGCGGTGAACGCCCAGGTCGGCGGCAAGCTGGCACAGATCGGCGCACGATTGATCGATGGCGTGGCCGCCAAGATGGCCGAGGACTTTTTCACCAAGTTCAACCAGATCGTCGGTGGCCCGGGTACCGTCGGCGCAGGTAACGTATCGGCAACCGCCGAGGCCGCAGAAGACCTCGCCTCAGCCGAGCCGATTGCCGCGCCGGCTACACACGCAGCTCCGCCGAAGACCGAACCCTCTGCTGCAGCGCAAACACAGACGCCAGTAACTGGAGGGATACCGAGCTGGATTTGGATCACCGGTCTGATCGTGATCGTATGCGCAGCTACGGTTCTGATCCTGCGCAGTTGATCTTTCGCCGTTTTGCAACTTGACGCCTGTTGCGCGTTGCGCCCAAAGTTATCCGGTGCGGCGCGCGAATGCCCCAACACTTTTCGGCGCCCCATGGGAGGATAAGCATGACCATTTCCGTGACGATCAACGTCAACGGCCAGTCGGAAACGCGCGACGTCGAACCCCGCACTCTCCTGGTGCAGTTCCTGCGTGAACATCTTCAACTGACCGGCACGCATGTCGGCTGCGACACAAGCCAATGCGGCGCCTGTGTCGTGCATGTCGACGGCAAGAGTGTAAAAGCCTGCACTATTCTGGCTGCCCAGGCGCAGGGGGCAACAGTCACGACCATCGAGGGCCTTGCCAAGGACGGCAAGCTGCATCCGATGCAGGAAGCCTTCCGCGAGCATCATGCCCTGCAATGCGGCTTCTGCACGCCGGGCATGATCATGAGCGCCGTCGATCTCGCACAGCGTCATCCGAGTCCGAGCGAGGAAACCGTTCGTCACGAACTGGAGGGCAACCTCTGCCGCTGCACGGGCTACCACAACATCGTCAAGGCTGTTATGGCCGGGGCGCAGGCAATGCGAGGGTAAGCGTCATGACAAACCAGGGCATCGGCCAATCAGTCCGTCGCAAGGAAGATTTCCGCTTCATTACGGGTCAGGGCCATTACACCGACGATATCAACCGCCCCGGCCAGCTCTACGCCTACTTCCTGCGTTCACCGCACGCTTTTGCGAAAATCAAATCGATCAATACCGACGCCGCCCGCAAGATGCCGGGCGTGGTCGCGGTCTATACCGGCAAAGACGTGGCGGCCGACAAGGTCGGTGGGCTGATCTGCGGCTGGACCGTGAAGGACAAGAAAGGCGAGCCGCACAAGGCGCCACGCCATGACATCATCGCCATAGACCATGTGCGCCACGTCGGCGACCAGGTTGCGGTAGCGATTGCCCGCAGCCTGGGCGAAGCGCGCGATGCTGCCGAGGCCATCGAGGTCGACTACGACGTGCTGACGCCGGTGGTCGATGTGGTCAATGCGCTGAAACCCGGCGCTCCCGAGGTGCATGCCGATGCACCCGGCAATCTCTGCTACGACTGGGAGTTCGGCGACAAGGCTGCGACCGAAGCCGCCTTTGCCAAGGCCGCGCATATTACCAAGATCGATCTGGTGAATAACCGGCTGTCGCCCAATCCGATGGAACCCCGGAGCGCCATCGGCGAATACGAACCAGGCACCGACCAAACTACGGTTTACACCACCTCGCAGAATCCGCATGTGATCCGGCTGATCCTCTGCGCCTTCGTCTTCGGCCTGCCCGAGCATAAGGTGCGTGTGATCGCGCCTGATGTCGGCGGCGGATTCGGCTCCAAGATTTTCAATTACGCCGAAGAGACCGTCTGCGTCTGGGCTGCGCGCAAGCTGAAGAAGCCGGTGAAATGGACCTCGGATCGCACAGAGGCCTTCCTGACCGATGCGCATGGCCGCGACCACGTCACCCATGCTGAACTGGCGATGGACAAGGACGGCAAGTTCCTCGGCTTCCGTGTGGATACCAAGGCCAATATGGGTGCCTATCTGTCCACCTTCGCCTCGGCCGTGCCTACCTATCTGTACGCGCTGCTGCTGGCGGGCCAGTACACCACGCCGGCAATCTATGCCGAAGTGAAAGCGGTGTTCACCAACACCACGCCGGTCGATGCCTATCGCGGCGCTGGCCGCCCGGAAGCCACCTATGTCGTCGAGCGCATCGTCGAAGCGGCGGCGCGCGAGTTGAAGATGGATCCGGCGGAACTGCGTCGGCGCAACTTCGTGCCGGACGACGCCTTCCCGTACCAGACGCCGGTCGCCTGCGTGTATGACAGCGGCCAGTATGCCAAGGCACTGGATGAAGCGCTGAAGATGTCTGACTACGCCGGTTTCAAGCAACGCAAGGCTGAGGCCGCGAAGATGGGCAAACTGCGCGGCATCGGACTCTGCGCCTATATCGAGGCCTGCGGCATTGCGCCATCGGCGGTGGTCGGCTCTCTGGGTGCAGGCGTCGGACTCTGGGAGTCGGCGCAAATCCGCTTCAACGCCACCGGCAGCGTCTTCGTCCATACCGGCTCGCACAGTCATGGCCAGGGCCACGAAACGACCTTTGCCCAGATCGTGTCGGATCGCCTCGGCGTCCCGCTCGAAAGCGTCGAAGTGGTGCATGGCGACACGGCGCTTGTGCCGATGGGCATGGGCACCTATGGCTCGCGTTCGCTGGCCGTCGGCGGCTCGGCGATCATGCGTGCGGCCGACAAGATCATCGACAAGGGCAAGAAGATCGCCGCCCATCTGATGGAGGCGTCGGTCGACGATGTCGCCTACGACAAGGGCATCTTCTCGGTCAAAGGCACCGACAAGCAGGTGCCGATGGCGCAGATCGCCTTCACCGCCTATGTGCCGCACAATTACCCCGCCGATCTGGAGCCGGGCCTGGAGGCGAGTGCCTTCTACGATCCGGCCAACTTCACCTTCCCGGCCGGCGTGCATGTGGCCGAGGTGGAAATCGACCGCGATACCGGCGTAACCCGCGTGGTGAACTGGGTAGCGGTGGACGATTTCGGCAAGGTGGTCAATCCGATGATCGTCGAGGGCCAGGTGCATGGTGGCATTGCCCAGGGCGTCGGTCAGGCCTTGCTGGAAGGCGTGGTCTACGACCCCAAGAGCGGTCAGCTGCTCACGGCGTCGTTCAACGATTACTGCATGCCACGCGCCGACGATCTGCCGTCCTACAAGGTCGGTATGATCGAGACACCCTGCCCGCATAACCCGCTGGGCGTGAAGGGCTGCGGTGAAGCCGGTGCGATTGCGGCCCCGGCGGCGCTGATGAATGCCATCACCGACGCACTCGGCACCGAGAAGATCAACATGCCGGCAACGCCGCAGAATGTCTGGTCCGTGATCCAGAGCCAGAATCTCGCCGCCGCAGCCGAATAAGAGTCAGGAGAATCTCCATGTATGCGTTCAACTATCACCGTCCGAAATCGCTGGCCGACGCCGCCAAGCTGCTTGGCGATGCCAGCGACGGTAAGTTCATCGCCGGCGGCCAGACCCTGCTGCCGACGCTGAAGAACCGCCTCGCCTCGCCCTCCGATCTGGTCGATCTCAACGGTATTGCAGAACTGGGCGGTATCTCCGTCTCGGGCGGCACCGTCAGTATCGGCGCGATCACCAAGCACGGCACAGTGGCGTCGTCGGCCGATGTGAAGAAAGCCATCCCGGCGCTTGCGACTCTTGCCGGCCTGATCGGCGATCCTGCCGTACGCAATATGGGCACGATCGGCGGTTCGGTTGCGAACAACGATCCGGCGGCCGATTATCCCTCGGCAGTCCTCGGCCTGAATGCCACGGTGCATACCACCAAGCGCAAGATTGCCGCCGACAGCTTCTTCACCGGTCTGTTCGAGACCGCGCTGGAAGACGGCGAGATCATCACGAAGATCGAGTTCCCGGTTCCGAAACGCGCTGGTTACGAGAAGTTCCGTAACCCGGCCTCGCGCTACGCCATGGTCGGCGTCTTCGTGGCTGAAACCGCCGATGGCGTGCGCGTCGCCGTTACCGGCGCGGGTCCCTGCGTCTTCCGCCACAAAGAGATGGAGGCTGCGCTGTCGAAATCTTTCAGCGTCGATGCGCTGAAGGGCATCAAGACCGACCCGGCCAAGATGAACAACGACATCCATGGCAGCAGCGAGTATCGCGCCCATCTGGTCGGCGTTGTTGCCAAGCGCGCGGTGCAGAACGCACTCGGCTAAGAACATCACTTTTCCATCGACGGCGCGCCTGGGGTACAATGGCGCGCCGTTTCGATTCCTGCCGCCTGGATAACCCATGACCGAGCGCTTCGCCGCTACCGATCTTGTCACTTTCGCCATCGAGCTGCTGCGCAAGGCCGGGCTGGACAATGAAAAGGCCCGCGCAACTGCCGCCATTCTGGTCGAAGGCGACCTGATGGGGCATAGCACGCATGGCCTGCAGTTGCTCGGACAGTATCTGTCTGAGTTGGAAGCCGGTCGCATGGGCAAGGAGGGCGAACCGACGGTGATCGCCGAGCGGCCTGCGGTGCTAACCTGGAATGGCCACTATCTGCCCGGCCCCTGGCTTGTGCTCAAAGCCATTGAGAATGCGATTGCAAGGGCAAAGACCTATGGCACCGGCACGGTGGTGATCAACCATTCGCACCATATTGCCTGTCTGGCCGCCTATCCGCTGCGTGTGATCGAACGCGGCATGGCGCTGTTGATCGCCAGCTCGGACCCGCATAGCGGCTCGGTAGCCCCGTTCGGCGCCATTGCCGGCCGTTACACACCCAATCCCATTGCCGGCGGCTGGCCAACCAAAACCACGCCGGTGATTTTCGATATCAGCGCCTCGACCACCACCAACGGCATGGTGGCGCGCCTCAACCGCACTGGCGGCAAGCTCGGCGGCCCCTGGCTGGTCGACAATCAGGGGAACGCGACGGACGATCCGAAGAGCTTCACAGCAACCCCACCTGGCGCGGTACTGCCGCTCGGCGGCATGGACCTCGGCCACAAGGGGTTTGCACTTGGCCTGCTGGTCGAGATGCTGACCTCCGGACTCGCCGGCTCAGGCCGCGCGGTTGGCTCGAAGCAATGGGGCGCGCGAGTCTTCGTGCAGGTGATCGATCCAGCCGCCTTCGGCGGCGTCGAAGCGTTCACCAAGGAGACCGACTGGCTTGCGGAGGCCTGCCGCACCGCTCCGGTGAAGCCCGGCAATCCGCCGGTGCGCATGCCGGGCGAGCGCGGCCTGAAACTGCGCGCACAACAGCAGGCCGAAGGCGTGGCGCTGCATCCCGAAATCATGCCGAGCCTACAGCTCTGGGCCGACAAGCTCGGCGTGCCGTTGCCGAAGACGGTATAGCTACTTGCCGCCTGCCGCCTTGCCTGCAGGTGCCAGGCTGCGGAAATAGGCATACATCGCAGCAAGCTCCGCATCGTTCAATTCGGCGAGCGACTCAAACGGCATCACCTTGATCACGGACCCATCCGGGCGCTTGCCGCTGCGCATCATGGCTGCGAAAGCCGCGCTGTCGCGGTAGGACTGCATCTCACCGCCCGGCACCGGCGCCAGGTTGGCTGCCGCAGGCCAGTCCGGCGGGCCACCCGGAATTTTACCTCCGGTGAAGCTCTCGCCATGGCAGCCCTGGCACATCTGCGCGGCATAGGCACCGGCTGCCAGTACATCGCCCTCCGGCGCTGGTTCGGCCGGCGGCAGACTATGGTCAATCTTCTCGGCGGCATCGCGCACCACGCCGATGGCATAGGCCAAGCGCACCGGCAGCGCCAGGCGCAGTTCGCGGCCGTCGCCGGCCTGCACCGGCAGGCTGCGGATATAGGCCACCATGGCGCCGAGATCGGCGTCGGTCATGCGGGCATAGTCCTCGCTGGGCATGATCAGCAGCGGTTTGCCGCTCGGTGCCACGCCATGACGGAGGCTGCGTACCCAGTCGACGGCGCTGTAAGACCCCGTTGGCCCACCGAGCGTGATGTTCGGGCCGCGCACCAGCAGCGCACCGTCGTCGATGAAGGTGCGGCCGGTGCCGTCGCGCGCATGGCAATCGATACAGCCGCGCGACTCATACAGATATTTGCCGCGGGCCAGTGCCGCATCGTCGGACGGGATGCTGACCGGGGCCGGATTGAGCGCGATGACGCGGTTCATCTTGCGCTCGCTGGCGAACTGGGCAAAGGCAGCCGCACCGGCGACCGCAATCAGAATCACGCCACCGGTCCAGAGGGCGACTTTAACAACACGTTTCATCTCAGGCGGCCTTTCGGGCAAATTTGTCGGCCAGCAGGTCCATGGCCCCGCGCAGCTTCATGCGCAGGCTGGGCTTATGGCCCCAGTCGCTGGTGACGTATTTGATCTCGGCTTGATGGGTCGCCGGATCGATGGCATGGCTGCCGGCGCCAATCTCGAAATCGAAACCCGAAGGCGTCTCGCCATAGAAGGAAATCGTGCCGTCAGGGTCCGGATGCTGACCGAGGCTCAGATTGATGCTGACACCGGCGTTCTGCGCGCGTTCCAGCGCCATCCCGACATCCTTGAGCCTGTTGGCCTGCAGCATGAAATGCAGCATCTTCTTGCGGCTTGGTACGGCGATCAGCGCCAGCGAATGATGCCGCGGATTGCAATGCAGGAAGGCACCTTCAACCTTGATCGGGCCAATCCTGGTGTCAATCCGCTCGGTCAGCTTCAGGCCTAGGATGTCGATATAGAAGCGCTCCATCGCAGCGGCATGCCGGCCGGTGCCCAGCACCGCATGGCCAAGCCCTTGTGCGCCCGTCTGGAAACCGCCCGGCATCAGCGTTGACTCATAAGGCTGCTCCGCCTGTGGTAAAACATCCACGATTTCGTTCACCAGCCCCATCGGGTCGCGGAAGCGGATTCCGGTGATGGAGGTGCCACGACTGAACTGCTCCATCATCACGCCATGTGCGGTCAGCTTTGCTGCCTTGGCGCGCAAACCGGCGTCGGCCCAACCGAGCGTGACAATGTCGTCTGCCGGCCCCTCACGCAGCACCAGGCGATAGGCCGCGTCGTCGATGCGGAAGGCCTCATGTCCGTCCACGCGCTCTCCGGGCTGACAGCCCAGCATTTCAACCAGGAAGGTCCGCCACCTGGCGGGTTGACGGACTTCGAAACCCAGATAGGCCAGGGTTGGTTTGGACATGCTTCCCTCCAAGAACAAGTCGTGCAACACTTCGTTCTGAGACAACTCTCAATTTGAGAGTTGTCTCATTTATGAGGGAAGTCTCAGCGTGTCAACACGAAAGAAACTTGTGCCCAAACTGGTCACAGCCTTGGGCAAGCGCGAGCGCACCCGCCGCCTGCTGCTCAAGGCTGCGGTAAAAGTCTTTGCATCCAAGAGTATAGAGGCCGCCAGCATCCAGGAAATTGCCGCCGCAGCGGGGGTCGCCAATGGGACCTTCTACAACTACTTCCAGACCAAGGAAGAGCTTGTGGAAGCCAGCGCCGTGCAGATCGGCGTGGATTTCTGCGAGCGAATCGATGCCAGCATCCCCCATGTCACCGACGGCGCGGAGCGCATGTCGATCGGCGGTCGGCGCTATATGGTGCTCGCGATAGAGCAGCCCGAACTTGCCCGTTTCATGATTTCGGTCGCGGTCTTCTCACCGGCCTGGGCGACGCAGATCGAACCCTATATCCACCGCGACCTGATGCTGGGCATCAAGCAGAAGCGCTTCCATGTCGCCAGCGTGCCGGCAGCAATGGACCTGATCACCGGCGCCAATTATGCCGGCATCGGCAGCGTGTTGGCCGGCCGCGCCGGCAAGAGCCATGTTGCCGCCATGTCGGCGTCGATCCTGCGCGGTCTGGGCATGCCGCCCAAGGAAGCCGACGAAATCGCGAAACGGCCACTGCCGCCGCTGCCCTCGTCTATCTCAGAATAACCGGCTGGCCGTGCGGCGTGGCGCGTGCGGCGCGATCCCATTCCGCCGCCTTGTCCTGCAATGCCGCCGGCGTCGCCGCGCCCTTCTCCACCGCAAGCCGCTCCAATGCGCGCAGCCAGTGGTGATAATAGGTCGCCCCGGTATCGGGATCGCCAGCGGCCTGTGCCGCCTTGATCTCAGCCGACAATACCGCCGCCCATTCCGTCCAGGTGAACAGGCCTTTCTGGTGCAGGCTGACCGCCATGGCAAAGGCCTGCGCCTCCCATGGCGCACGAAAGACCGGCGCAGCAGTCTCGTCGCAGGGCAGATCGGGCAGAATGTCGGCGAGCGACGTCATACCGGGTCCAGGTAACTGTCCCAGGCATCGACCGAGACTGACAACGTGGGATCGGCGTCCGGGCCCCAGAGCTCACGGCCCTCAAAGCGGACCGTATATAGCCATTGCGGCTGCTCACCCTGCCCCTTCGCATTGCTGTCGGGGAAGACATGCACGCCATGCAGCAGTTCGACGGTGCCGACATGGCCGCGCGCATAGCGCGGTAGGCGCGTATGGCCGGTCGGGTGGATATTCTTGGCCCGCACGCGGTCGCCAATCTTGAACCGCGCCGGCTGATCGCTCGCACGCTCGGTCGGCCCGCCCTTGGCCAGTACGGCCGGCACATTCTCGGCCTTGAGGATGCGTGGCAGCGGCTTGGGCGGCGCCAGCACGCGACCGGCCTCGATCTCGTCGGCCGACAGCATCCCGCGTTCGATCATCAGCTTCTCGATGCCGGCGAGCCAGATTTCGTAATAGGTTTTGGCGAAGTATTGCGGCGGCGGCAGGCTTTCGCGCGCCGAACGCGACATGTCGATATTCCACTGCCCGGTCGCGCCGACTGCCAGCGTCATCGCCAGCACGCGCTTCTCCCATTCGGCATGAAACTTCGGCTCATGCTCGCCTTCGTGACGCACGGGCCCAAAGCCCATCATGCCGCCCATATCGGCGCCGCCGTTCATGGCTGCCTCGCCATGCCGGTACCGATCATGCTGTCGCGCGTCACCAGCGTCGCCAGCTGCTTTTCGCTCCAGCCCTCGGTGCCGCTCGGCCGCTCGGGCAGCACGAGATAGCGGATTTCGGCTGTCGAGTCCCAGACCTTTATGTTCTTGCCCTCAGGGAGCGTGACACCGAAATCCTTCAGTACGCCACGCGGGTCCATCACCGCGCGCGAACGATATGGCGCCGACTTGTACCAGACCGGCGGCAGACCCAGCACCGGCCACGGATAGCAGGAGCACAAAGTGCAGACGACCATGTTATGCGTCGTCGGCGTGTTCTCCACTGCGACCATATGCTCGCCCTGCCGGCCGATATAACCGAGAGACTCGATCGCCGCCGTGGCATCCTTGAGCAGCCAGTCGCGATAGGCCGGATCGCTCCAGGCCTTCGCCACCACATGCGCGCCATTATGCGGCCCGACCTTGGTTTCGTAAGTCTCGATCAGCACATCCAGTGCAGCCGGATCGACATAGCCCTTCTCGACCAGGATGCTTTCGAGTGCGCGGACGCGCAGCTCGACATCGCTCAGAACGGTCCCGTGCTCATGATCGTGGTCATGGCCGTGATGGTGGTGGTGGTGATGGTGGTGATCGTGGTCATGTGCCATGACCCGATCCTATCAAGCCGAGGCAGGCAAAGCCAAGATGGCACGCAAGCCCGGATTGTTGCCATCCAATCGCAGTTCGCCGCCATGGAGGCGGGCGACGGCCTCAGCGAGGCTGAGCCCCAGCCCGACGCCTTCAGCATGGCGGCTGGCATCGCCGCGATAAAAGCGCTGCGTGACCCTGGCCCGCTCGTCCTCGGGGATACCCGGCCCGCTATCGGCCACAACAAGCCCCACGTGCCCGTCGCTCTGCCGCACTGCATTCAACGTAATCCTGCCGCCGGCCGGGGTGTATTTCACGGCATTGTCCAGCAGATTGCCGATGGCCTGGGCGAGCAACTGGCGGTCGCCATCCAGAACAAGGCCGGGCTCCACCTGGCTGTCCAGCTCAAGGCCTTTGGCCTCCGCCGCGGGCCCGTAAAGCTCAGCCACATCCTGCACAAGGCTCGCCACATCGACCTGCGCGAAGCCGGCACGCCGCAAGCCTGTATCCAGTTCCGCTAGTCGCAGCAATGCGTTGAAGACGCCGATCAGCCGGTCGATGTCGGCAATGGCGGCAGCGATGCCGTCCAGAGAGACATCCGTTCCGGCCGGCTGGCGCAGCAGGCCCTCCAGCCGCGCCCGCGTCTCGGCCAGCGGCGTACGCAGGTCATGCGCGATGGCATTCGACACATTGCGCACACCTTCGATCAGGTGCTGGATCTGGTCCAGCATGCGGTTGATCGTGGCGACCAACTGGTCGAATTCATCATCGGCATCGCGCATCGGCACGCGCCGCGCCAGATCGCCCTGAACGATGGCGGTGGCTGTCCGGTTGATCCCCTCGATGCGACGTTCGACGGCGCGGCGGATCAGCCAGGCACCGAAGAAGGCAAAGCCCAGTGCCGCCACGCCGGCCCAGGCCAAGCCGCGTAGGAACAGGTTGCGCATCTCGACGCGGTCCTGCACATCGCGGCCGACCAGAAGCTGGTAATTACCCGGCAGGGTCACATGCAGCAGCCGCGCCATATGCAACCGGTCGCGATGCACCAGCTCGACCTCATACCAGCCCGGTCGCGGCCCGACCTTCAGCGGCCACGCATCGACATTGCCGCCCAGCGGCCGCAAGCGTGGATCGGTCAGCAGATAGATGCCACGATTGTCGGCATCGGCGGCGATCCGTTCATTCATGGTCTGCACCGCGCCGGCAAGCCCGAAATCCTCGATCCGGTCGCCGATCGCGCGCGTATCAGCGGTGATCACAGCATCGGTCTCGCGATCAAGATAGCCAGCGGTGTTCCACCACAGCAACCCGGCCAGCAACAGCGCCGCCAGCATGAACAGGCCGGCGAAGACCAGTGCCAGCCGAGAGGCCGTGGAGCGCAGCAGCTTAGGCATTCTCACTCAGGCGATAACCCGCGCCGCGCACGGTATGCAGCAACGGTTTATCGAAGCCGGCGTCGATTTTCTGGCGCAGGTTGCTGATATGCACATCGATCACGTTGGTCTGCGGATCGAAGTGATAATCCCAGACATTCTCCAGCAGCATGGTGCGTGTCACCACCTGACCGGCATGGCGCATCAGATATTCCAGCAGCTTGTATTCGCGCGGCTTGAAGCTGATCGCCCTGCCGCCGCGCATCGCCTTGCGGCTCAGGATATCGAGCGTCAGATCGCCGACCTTCAGCACGGTGTTCTGACCCGGAGTCTGGCCGCGCCGGGTCAAGGCCATCAAACGCGCTTCCAGTTCCCCAAAGGCAAAGGGCTTGGTCAGGTAGTCGTCGCCGCCGGACTTGAGGCCACGGATGCGCTCGTCCACATCGGCCAGCGCGCTCAGAATCAGGATCGGCGTCTTATTGCCGGTGCGGCGCAGCGCCTCGATGATGCCCAACCCATCCACACCACCGGGCAGCATGCGATCCAGGATCAGGGCGTCATAGGCCTCGCTGCTGGCCATGAACAGGCCGTCACGGCCGTTATCGGCATGGTCGACTGCATGGCCCGCTTCCGTCAGTCCCTTGCGGACGAACTGCGCGACCTGCTGGTTATCTTCGACGAGGAGGATCTTCATGGACCGAGGGATTCGGCCAGAGCGGAGGATGCCGCTCTGGCCAGAGATGGATCAGACGAGCTGCAGGGCGAGATAATAAGTGGTGCCGTCGCGCATGACCAGCAGGGTGACGGCTTCCTTTTTCTCGCGCTGTGCAGACTTGATGGCATCGACCGCCTGCCCCGGATTGGCGACCGGCTTGCCGGCCACACCGACGATCAGATCCCCCGGCTGCACACCGCTTTCCTCGGCCTTGCTGTCGGAGGCCACCTCAGCCACCACCGCACCTTTCGCGCCGGCCTCCAGGCCGAAACGGTTGCGCAATTCGGGCGTCAGCGGCGCCAGGCTCAAACCGACCTTGCCGTCCTCTCCGGCGGCTTCGTTCAGTGCGGCAGTCTGATCGCTCGGCTGGCTGCCGATGGTCACGGTCAGATTGCGCTCACGGCCGTCGCGCCAGATGCCAAATTTCGCGCTGTCGCCGGCCTTCAGTCCGGCGACCTGGGTGGCCAGATCGCGCGGATCGCGGATCGTCCGGTCGTTGATACTCACGACCACGTCACCCTGTTTGAGGCCCGCCTTGGCGGCCGGGCCCTCAGGCATCACCTCGTTGACCAGCACGCCATCAGCAGACTTGCGGCCGACCGCCTTGGCCAAGCTTTCCGTCATCGGCTGCATGCTGACGCCAAGCCAGCCGCGTTCGACCTTGCCGCCATCTTTCAGCTGCGCAACGATGCTGTTTGCCAGGTTGGACGGCACGCCGAAGCCGATACCGACGCTGCCCCCGCTCGGCGAATAGATCGCCGTCGAGATGCCGATCACGCGACCGGCCGCATCGAAGATCGGGCCGCCGGAATTGCCCGGATTGATCGGCGCGTCGATCTGCAGGAAGTTGTCGTAAGGCCCGTTGTTCAGGTTGCGCCCGCGCGCCGACAGGATGCCCGCCGAGACGCTGCCGCCCAGACCGAAGGGATTGCCGACCGCGATCACCCAGTCGCCGATCCGCGCCTTGTCGGAGTCGCCGAAGGCCACATAGGGCAGTGGTGTCTTGCTCTCGATCTTCAGCAGCGCCACATCAGTCTTCGGATCGCGGCCTTTTACGACGGCGGGAAACTCGCTGCCGTCATCCAGCGTCACCACGATCTTGGCCGCGTCGGCCACCACATGGTTGTTGGTCACGATGTAGCCGGACGGATCGATGATGAATCCTGAGCCCAGTGCATGCTGCGGGCCGCGCTTGCGCTGGCCCTGCTGCTCCATGAACTGGCGGAAGAAGTCTTCCAGCGAACCGGGCTGGGTCTGCCGCTGACGCTGCTTGGCTTCGACCTTCTCGGTGGTCGAGATGTTCACCACGGCAGGCTTCACCTTTTCGACCAGATCAGCAAACGACGGCTTCGCCGCCATCGGCTGCTCTGCCGGGGCAATAGTGAGGGGGGCGTCATTGGCGGCCAGGAGAGTACTAGCTTGGGCGCGGGTGGCGAGATAACCGCCACCACCGGACAGCATGGTGCTAGCCAGCAGCACGGCAACGATGGTGCGCTTCAGGCGGGAGGTGGTTTTCATGGAATGGCTCCTTTGAGCAGGGGAAACTCACCCTTGCAACATAGGAAGCCGTGGCTTCAGCCTGGCTGAACGCCGGATTAAATCTTTTTAATCTTACGGCCTAAGCGACCCGCAGGTAGCCCATCATACCGGTTTCCTGGTGTTCGATGATATGGCAGTGAAACATCCAGTCGCCGGTTTCACCGGCCACGAAGGCGATGCGGATGCGCTCCTTGGGCCGCAGCAGCACGGTATCGGCCCAGTGCGTCGGCAGATCCCGGTTCGACGACGACAGCACCCGAAAAGTATGCCCGTGCATATGCATCGGATGCTGGTGCGGCGTGCCGTTGAACATTTCCATCACATAGCTGCGGCCACTTTCCAGTTCGAACAGCGGTGGTGGCAGTTTCTCATGGCCCATGCCGGGCCAGACCTGACGGTTGATCGACCAGAAGGCTTTCTGCGTCAGGCAGATTTCGTCGGCACTGACGCCCATTTCCTTGGCCCAGGCCAGCAGCTTGGGATCAGCGCTGCCGGCCAGCAGCTGCACATCCAGTCTGGTCGCGCTCTTCAGATCCGGTTGAGGCAGTTCAGCCTCCGGCAGGCGTAGCGTCGCCTTGGTCGACCGCAGCCCCTGCCCGGCCGTGACCAGCTTGGCCAACAGGCGCGGCTTGGTGCTGAACACATCTTCAAGAACAATCTCTGCGCCTGCCTTGTCGGGCGCGATAAAGCCGACATCGACACGCTGCGCCGGGCCCAGCCGCCAGCCGTTCAGCGCGAAAGGCTCGCAGGCATTCCCGTCCGTGGCGATCACCATCGACCGCTCGACGCCGCGCAGGCTCAGCATCGGAATGCGGGTCGGATCGATATTCACGATGCGGAGGCGCACACGTGCGCCGGGCGGCACCTGCAGCATCGGCTGCACCTGGCCATTCACGGTCCGCAGATCGCCGAAGCTGCCCGACCGTGTCGCCCCGGCATCGGTGAGGAAATCCTCGAAACTGCCGTCATGGCGGCTGCGCCAGTCCTTCAGTACCAGCACATGCTCGGTGTCGAAAAGGCCCTGGTCGCGCGGATCTTCGACGATCAACACGCCGGCCAGGCCACGGCCCAGCGCCTCGACCGTGTTGCAATGGGGATGGAAAAAGAAGGTGCCGGGATCGGGTGGCGCGAATGTGTAAGTGAAACTTCCGCCCGGTTTCACCGGCGGCTGGGTGATATAGGGCACCCCATCCATGCCATGCGGCACCCGCAAGCCATGCCAGTGGATCGCGCTGTGTTCCTTGAGCTGATTGCGAAACACCGCGGTAAAGACTTCGTTACGGCGCGTGCGGAGGACCGGCGCGATTGTCTCGTTGTACAGCCAGAGATCGGATGGCCCGACATTGCCCGGCAGGGTCCGCGGAACAATCCCGGCGGTCAGCACCACCGGTTCGGGCGCGGCCATGGCCAGATGCGGAGACGCCAGCAGGGTGGCGGCGCCCGTCAGAATCGCTTCCCGCCTCGTCAGACTGATCTTGCGCATGAGCTATAGTCGGCCCTGAGGCCGGCCTGGTCAACCGCGCCTGCCGCGACGCGTTGGCGCACCGATGTTAGGGCTTGTTTTACATGTTTGCTGTAAGCACCATGCCATCAGCCAGCGATGGGAGTCGGGTGTGGATTGGACTGAAGGTTATGTCGATGTCGGCTATACGCACGATTTCTATCGTGAGCTGACCCCCGCCCTGCACCGCTTCGCGCTGCTGTCGCGCAGCATCGATCCAGGGACTGTCGACCTCGACCGTATCAGTTATTGCGAACTCGGCTGTGGCCATGGTTATAGCACTGCATTGCTGGCCGCGGCTCATCCCCAGGCGGAGTTCCACGCCAACGACTTCCTGCCGAGCCATATCGGATATGCGCGCAAGCTAGCAGCCGAGGCCGGAACGAGGAATGTTCACTTCTATCACGAATCATTCGAAGAGTTTGTCGGCCGCGACCTGCCGCAGTTCGATGTCATCACCCTGCACGGTGTTTACACATGGGTGAATGAGGAAAACCGCCGTCACATTGTCGACTTCATCGCCAAGCGACTGAAGGTCGGCGGTATCGTCTACATCAGCTACAATTGCTATCCTGGCTGGGCGACCATGGCACCGCTGCGCCAGCTGATGGTGATGCTGTCGGGCAATTCAAGCGATCCGCTACTGCCGCGTATCGATCAGGCGCTGGCCAAAATTCAGGGGCTCTTCGACACCAACAGCATGTATGCGCGCGTTAACCCGATGCTGAAGGAACGCTTCGAGGGCGTTCGCAAGCAGTCGCGCTCCTACATCGCGCATGAGTATTTCAACCGCGACTGGACAATCTTCTACCATACCGAAGTAGCGGCCGAGTTACGCAGCGCCAAGCTGGACTATGCCACCACAGTCGAGGTTTTCGAGCATCTCGAGCATTTTAACCTGTCTGCCGAGCAGCAGGCCCTGCTGCGCGAGACTGGCAATCCGGACCATCGCGAAGTGATGCGCGACTTCATCACTAACCGGCAGTTCCATCGTGACCTGTATATCAAAGGCCGCCTGCCGCTCGATGCCAGCGAGCGCATAGCCCGGTTGATGGCCATGCGGTTCGTGCTGACGACGCCAGGCGACAGCATCCAGCGCAGTGTGCTGACCCCGTTGGGCAAACTCACCCTCACCACTGATATCTTCGATCCGCTGATCGCTGCACTGACCCACGGCCCGCAAACGCTGGCCCAGCTGATGGAAGACGGCGCGCTGCGTACTCTGAATCTCAATGCCATCGTTGAAGCGATCACCGTTCTGATCGGCCAGAACCATGCGCAGCCGTGCCTGCCGGCCGGCGGCGATGCCGAGCGTGCGAAGTCGACATCGACATTCAACACGGCGGTGCTGGAGCGTGCGTTGCACAGCGGCGACCTGCAGTTCCTCGCCTCGCCGGTGACCGGCGGCGGCTACCAGATCGGCCGGTTCGAACAGCTGTTCCTGCTGGCCGAGCAGCGGCAGCTCGATCCTGCGGCCTTCGTCGCCGAATGCCTGGCCGCGCGTGGCGAGATGCTGCTGCGCAACGGCCAGCCGCTAACCTCGCCGGAGGAAAACCTGGCACATCTGCGCGAACGCCACGACGCCTTCCGCCAACGCGTTGTGCCGATCCTGAAGCAGCTCGGCATCGTGGGCGCGCCAGCGTCCGGATCTGGGAAAAAGAAGAAGTAACTGGCGGAGGGGGCGGGATTCGAACCCGCGGTACGACTTGACATCGTACGGTGATTTAGCAAACCACTGCCTTCAGCCACTCGGCCACCCCTCCGCACGCGAGTGGGTATTTACACAGTGTATGCGGCGCCTCTTCTAAGGGCCCGGGAATGGCCTGTCAACGCCTAAGCCTTTGTCAAATCGGGGGCTGCCAGACCGCCGGTCCACTCAAGCAACTCTTCGTAAGTCAACGGAAATACCGCATAAGGATGCCCGGCTGCGGCATGCAGCAGGGGGAACCGCGCCAGGCTGCCGTCGATGGCGATGGGCAGCCGCTCGGGATGGCCCAGTGGCGCTACGCCACCAATGGCAAACCCGGTCGCTCGCCGCACCAGATCGGCATCCGCCCGCCCCGGGGTTGTGCCCAGGCCGAGCGCCCGGCCCAGCATCTCGACATTGCACTGCCGGTCGCCGGCCACCAGCGCCATCACGGCCTGCAGTTCCCCGCCCTCGCCCGGACAGGAAAAGACCAGCGACTTGACGATGGCCCCCACCTGGCAGCCGAGCGCCGCTGCCGCCTCGGCCGCCGTGCGCGCTGCACCATCCAGCGCGATCACCCTTTCGCCCTCGACGCCGCGCAGGCGTAGTGCCTCGCGAACGCGCTTCACCGAGGCGTTTTCGAGAATATGCGCGGAGGACATGCCTTACGGCACCTCGAAGCCGCGCTGCACCGCAGGCCGCGCCATCAGAGTGTCGTACCAGCGCTTGACGTTTGCATAATTCGCCAGGTCGATCCCGTGCCATTCGTGGCGTGCCGCCCACGGCAATGTCGCCATGTCAGCAATCGAATAGTCCTTGCCGGCAAGGAATTCGGCCTTCGCCAGATGGCCGTCCAGTACCTTGTAGAGACGTTGCGTCTCGGTGCTGAAGCGGTCGATGGCATAGGGCACCTTCTCCTTGGCAAAACGCAGGAAGTGGTGCGTCTGGCCAAGCATCGGGCCGAAACCGCCCATTTGCCACATCAGCCACTGCAGGGCCTGCATCCGGGCTTTTGCATCGGTCGGCAGGAACCTGCCGCTTTTCTCGGCCAGATAGATCAGGATCGCACCGGACTCGAATACACTGACCGGGTCCTTGCCGTAACTCGCTGGCGGCTCGTGGTCGACGATAGCCGGAATCTTGTTGTTCGGATTCACCTTAAGGAAGTCGGGGGCGAACTGTTCGTCCTTCGAGATGTTGATGGGAAAGGCCTGATACTTCAGGCCGGTTTCCTCCAGCATGACGGAAACCTTGCGGCCATTCGGCGTGCCCCAGGTGTAAAGATCAATCACGGGTCAGATCCTTTTCAGAAAATGAAAGGCGGAGATGGCATAGCGTTGCCGGAAATAGAATCGATGGGCCTCGGTGCGATGGGTCCCGCTGTCGAGATCAACCGCCTTGAAGCCTTCATGCTTCGCAAGCGCTTCAACCCAGTCGAGCAATGCGGCGCCATAGCCGAGCGAGCGGCCGGTTTCGCTGGTAATCAGATCGTCGACATAAATGACCTTGCCATGCACCAGTCGGTTCTGGCGCCGAAAACCGATACAGGCCGCAGGGTCGCCAGCTTCATCCGCGGCATAGGCCAGCACATAGCCTTCCTGTTTCTGCAGCTTCACGCGCGCCACCAGTTCGGCCCTGTCCTTAAGATGCGGGCGCAGCTGATGCAGGATGGGAAAGCAGGCGGCGATCTGCTCGTCGGTTTCGGCGATGTGGATGGCTGGCTTGAACATCGCAAGCTACCCCTTCACCACGCTGGCGGTCTGGCCGAACAGCACCTTCTTGGCTTCGTCGGTCATCACCGGGATACCCTGGTTGATCGCCTTGCCCTTTTCATATGCCACCTTCGTGGCGGGGCGCGCCCAGATGCTGTCGAACCAGCGCTTCAGATTGGGGAAGTCTTCCAGCTTCTGGCCCTGCCGCTCATGCGGCACGATCCAGGGATAGCTCATCATATCGGCAATGGTGTAATCGTCGCCGCAGATGAATTTGCGACCGGCCAGCCGCTTGTTCAGCACGCCATAGAGCCGGTTTGTTTCGTTGACATACCGGTTGATCGCATACTCGATCTTCTCCGGCGCATACTGGCTGAAATGGTGGTTCTGGCCGCACATCGGCCCCAGCCCGCCCATCTGCCACATCACCCATTCGGTGCAGGCGACGCGGCCGCGCAGGTCCTGCGGGATGAATTTCTTATACTTGTCGGCCAGGTAGAGCAGGATCGCGCCACTCTCGAACACGCTGATCGCTTCGCCACCATCGGCCGGTTCGCTATCGACAATCGCCGGCATGCGGTTGTTCGGACTGATCGCCAGGAATTCCGGCTTGAACTGTTCGCCCTTGCCGATCGCGACCGGTTTGATCGTGTAGGGAATACCCGCCTCTTCCAGAAACAGGGTGATTTTGTGGCCGTTCGGGGTGGGCCAGTAATACAGGTCGATCATCGGGAGCTCCGCGGCAGGGTCGCCAGTTATGGCGCGCAGGATGGGACAGGATTGCCGGCCCGACAAGACGCCGGCGAGCATCAACTAACGTGAAAGTCAGCCCGAACAAGCAGTTACCCAGAGGAAGCCTGTTTTTATTCCGCCGCCGGTTCGATCGCGGCGCGTCTCGCCGGTATTCGTCAGGCTTCGTTTGTGTTCGCCCGTGTTCGCACAGGCTCGTACGGGTTCGTATTGGTTCGTGGCGGCTTGGGTTTTAGTGAGACCCGGAGCGCTGCCCCGCAGTGCAGCCCCGTTTATATGTTCTTTTATTGTTCTTCTTCAAGGGGCCCGCCATATTCAGTCTGCTATCGGATTAATTTGAATCCCCTAAAAACGAATCGCCATCTGGTTGTCGAATCCTTGTTTACTCTAAATTAACCACATGCGAAAACTGCACGACCAGTAGGCTTTCGGGGGGCTTGGGCGCGTTACGCCTTAGGGCTGCTGAATGACTTCGATTAACACTCACTATAACGCGATGTCGGCGATTGCCGCATTGCGCGTGACCGATGCGCAGATCGACCGGACGTCGAAGCAGCTGGAAACCGGCTTTCGCGTGGCCGACGCTTTTGACGATGCCTCGGTCTTTGCCGTCGCACAGGGAATACGGACGAACTTCCGAGCCCAGGCCGCAGTGCAATCGTCGCTGCAGCAGGGTATCAGCCTCGTCGACGTCTCTGTTGCCGCCATCAATGCCATTCTGCAGGTTGCCGACAACCTCCGGTCCACACTGATCAAGGCCTCCGATGGCTCAATATCGGAACCGCAACGCGGCATTTATCGCGGTGACGGCCAGCAACTCGCCGCGCAGATGCTCGATATTGTCAATCAGGCCAGCTTCCAGGGTCGGAATCAGCTGCTGGCAAGCTCTTCGCCTGCGGCCTTCGTCGCCGACTTCTCCGGCAACACCCATTTGGTGCCGGTTTACGATTTCTCCGCCGATCAGGCCGCGCTGAGTAGCGCCATCGACTCGATCACCGATGCAACCTCGGCGACCGGCGCCTATAACCTGATCGACCCGCTGACCACATCTGCCACTGCGGCCATCGCGGATTTTGCGACCGCACGGCGGCAATTGGCGCTGCAGATGCAGTTCAACGAGTCGGTTGTAGACGCGATGCGCTTCGGCGTCGGCGCGCTAGTCGACAGCGATATTTCGGCAAATGACGCGCTCCTCGCATCTCTTGCCGTACAGAAGCAGCTCAGTGTCGCCGCGCTCAGCCTGTCATCCAATCGACAGACAACACTGATCCAGCTGTATCGCGGCGTCGGCGGCGCTTAAACAGATATTGCTTCAGCGGCCGGTCGCGCCAGCACCCGCCTTGCTGGAAATGTCACCGTCACTGTCGTCCCCTCACCCACGGTGCTGCGTAAATCGAGTTGCCCGTCATGCAGCTCTGCCAGCCGACGTGTGAGCGTAAGACCAAGGCCAGTGCCTTGCTGGCTGCGATTCCGCTCGTTGTCGATCTGGGCAAATGGCTGTAAAGCACGCTGCTGATCGACTGCTGACATGCCAATGCCGGCGTCAGATACGATCAACTGCAGATCTCCGCTGGCACTGAACTCGACATCGACCCGCACATACCCACCTTCGGGTGTGTATTTGATGGCGTTATTGAGCAGGTTTAACAGTATTTGCCTGACACGCCTTTCGTCGGCAAACAGGCGCGTGCCGCGTTGACCGTCGATATGCAACGATAGCTTCGCCTGCTCGGCATGCAGCGCCACCATATGAGCGGTGAATTCCAGAACATCTGCCAGATCCAGAACCGTTTCATGCAGTTCAAACTGGCCAGCCTCGATTTTGGCATGGTCGAGGATGTCGTTAATCAGGTCTAGCAAATGCTCGCCACTTGCCTTTATGTCGCGAACATAACCTGCGTACTTCTGATTTCCGATTGGACCGAATAATTCGCCCGCCATCAGGTCCGAAAAGCCGATGATCGCATTCAACGGGGTTCGAAGTTCATGGCTCATGCCCGAAAGGAAACTCGATTTGGCACGATTGGCAACCTCGGCTGCATCCTTGGCGCGCGCCAGCTCCAGCTCAGAGAGTTTACGGGCACTGATATCCCGTGTACTGGCCATGATCTCGCGTAGCATGCTGGTATCGGGATCGAGAACGGCGCGGAAGGCAATCTCGAGCCAGACATAATGGCCGTTCTTGTGAAGTCCACGATAGATCACGGTGCTGCGCGCCGCGCCGTTGTGCAGAGCCGTCATCGTCTGTTGCAGCACGACAATGTCGTCGGGATGCACGATATCTATCAGATTTTGTCCCAGCAGCTCTTCGGGTTGGTACCCGAGTACGTCACGGCAGGCCGGAGAAACGTATAGACGCCTGCCTGTAGAGTCGATTCGCACGATCACGTCGGTGGCAGCTTCGGCAAGCATGGCATATTGCCGGCCAGTTTCGGCAGCGATTCTTTCGGCGTGAATGCGTCGTCGCAGCAGAATTGTCGAGAAGACACCAAGCAGGATAATGACGAGGGATGCTACGACAGCAACCGCAATATCTATCTCTGCAGTTCTGCGCCAGGCGGCCAGCACATCGGACTCCGCCCGGCTGACTGTCATGATCAGGGGAAAATCATCTAAAGTGCGCCAAACGGCAAGGCGCGTAATACCGTCATAAATGGAAACGCCGTGGAAACGACCGACAGGCTGGCGTTGCGTGGCCTCGAAAAAAGCCTGCGACCGATCCGACGTCAGGTGCCATTCCTCGAACGGCCGCCGCACCAGCAATCGTGCATCGTCGCGATAGAGCGCTACATTACCCAGTTCACCGATATTCAGCGTATCGTAGAAAGTCTGGAAATACTCGGTACTGATGGATGCCAGCGCGATACCGGCGAAAGCACCATCGGTATGATTGATGCGCCGGGTTACCAGGATGGTCCATTTACCGGTCAGTCGACTGAGAACCGGCGTGCTGATATGCGGGCGGTCGTCAGGGTTATCGCGATGGTAGATAAAATATTCGCGATCGCCGTTACTGTGCGACGGCAGCACGGGCAGCGATGAATTTCGCCAGTAGCCGCGCTCGTCCAGAATGCCGAGTTCGCGGATCACCCGCGAAGTCTTGACGTGATTGACCAGGATTTCATGCAGGCGCTGCTGCGCCGCCGGGCTGGCACCATCGAAGCGCACATGCTCAATGGCATCCTGCAGGATCAAGGCAGGCTCGGCGAAAGTGCGGACAGCATGGTGGCTGAGAGCGTGAACCAGATCTTCAGCCTCGGCAAAACCGCGCTCCAGCGCGGCGGAGCGTGATAACCAGGCATGCCAGGTCACAAAGCCGATCGGCGCCAAACAGGCCAGCAGAACAACAGCCGCGATCAGCGTGATCGACGACTCCCGTATAGTGCGCCGCAGCAAATCGATTCCGCTTTTTATCGCCCCCATGGCTGAGACTGTAGGACTTGGTTTTTATGGGTGTCATCTGCTGTTTTCCGATGCGGTCCACCTCACTACCTTGGAGAGCGACAGCAATAGATCGCGCAATTTTCGATATCGCCAATTCTGGCCTTACCGAGTCTGACAGGCGCTGTCAGTAGCGTTTTCCAGACTGATTGCCCGCATCGTGCGCCCTCTCTAGGTTTGATCCGTCTCGGGAGGAACGATCATGGCAAATATTCGGCTCTATTCCGGGCCGCTCAGCATGTTCGGTGCCAAGGCGCAGATCGCAGCGCTGGAAAAGCGGATCGATTTCGACCTGATCATGGTGCCTTTCGAAATGAAGGCGCTGTATGAGCCGAAGCATCCGGACGTATTGCGGATCAATCCGAAGCGCCAGGTGCCGGTACTGATACACAGCGGCTCCTGGGGCGATCTGGAGATCTTCGATTCCACTCAGATCTTCGAGTATCTGGAAGACTTGGCGCCGCAACTGCCGCTTTGGCCCGTGACTCCGGCCGAGCGCGCCCGTGCACGCCTGCTGGAGCTGAAATCGGACGAAGTCTATTTTCCGCACATCATCCGGCTGATGGGGCTACAGCAAACACCGGGGGATCCTGCCGCCGTCGCAGCGCGCGCCGCAGCGGCAGTCTTCTATGACGAACTGGAAGCTATGATGGGCGATGGTCGCGAATGGCTGGCCGGAAACGCCTTCACCTATGCCGATATCGCCTTCTATATGGGGCAGATTTTCGGCGACCGCATGGGTGCGCCGATCATGGCACGACATAGCCGCCTGATTAGCTGGCGCGACCGCATGGGACACCGCGCCAGCGTGCGCGCGGTGGCCGGTGCGATGGCAGGCTATCTGATCGGGGAGAACCGGCGGGTGCCGGACTTCATGCAGGCTCTGCTGGACTGACGCTCAGTTACCGTCGATCACGGACCGCAGCTTGCGTTCCAGCGAGGTGGTGACGGGATCGACCCCCTTGAGGATCAGGCCGAGACTGACCCGCGGCACACCGACCTGGGTTGCCAGTTCGTCGAGCGAGACGCCTCGCACCGTGCACCATTGCCGTACGGCCATGTCAGTCGTTTTCGGAAAATAGCGAATATTTCCGTGCGCAATCGTGTCAGGGAGGATCATTCTTGTGGCTCGACAAAAACGCAATTCGACGCCAAATCAGTAGACGGGATTGCTGTATAAAAGGCAATCCGCCGAAAGAACAACAGAATTGGTTTGCCTATGGTACGGGGCCATCCAGCCAGGCAATCACCGGGCAGTTCACCACCATTTCGCTTGCTGCTGGCGGCCCGTTGTCAGGCCCGACAATCCGCTGCGCCGATATATGCTGCCAGATGTCCGCCTGTGCCTGCATGAGCCGTGGAGACGTTCCGGCAGCCCATTGCAGCAATGTGACACGCCAGGACGGGGAATAGCCGCGCGCAGTTTTCCCCATAGGAAAAGCGGACAGAATGTTGAGCGGCGCGCCGAGTTCCGCGGCATTGCCGCGCGTCGCATGGCGGGCAAGACCGCCCTGCAGCAGCGCCTGCGCCATCCCCTGTCCCGGCTCAAGATTGGGTACGGCTGTGAAAACAAGCAGGGCGATATCGGCATCGCCATCGCCCAGTTTCGGAACGTAGGTCGCGCGCTCCAGCGCTGCAGCGGCGGGGTCAGATGCTTCGGTGCTGATATAGACGACGCGGCGGCCTTCGGCGAAACCATGGCTGAGTAGTAATGTAACCGTGTTCTTCGCCGTATCGATGGCAAGTACGCGATCCATCACGTCGGTATGGCCCGCGAGATCGAAAGGACCCTGCCCGGTCGCGACGATCGGAGCATTCAGCACCGGCCCATCGGTGGACATGCGAATGAATGGCGAATAGTTGGCCGGTGCGGTGGCCCCGGGCGCGGCCTCGGACGGCGGAAATCCCTGCGTGCCGGGCACCAGCCGGCGACCGGGCGCAAAATCGGGGGCAGCGGCGAAATACAGAATGCCGTCTTTCTGCGCTACCGTCTGCACATGACCGGCACGGGCCAACAGCGGGGCATGCACGACTCCGCGCGCCGCGGCATCCGCAGCGTCGGAGGAATCCGTCACGATGTACCAAACGGGCTTACCGGCTGCCTCCCCACGAAACAGCGGGAGGGTGACTGTATTGGCATCAGCATCCACACTGATCGCCGCGCGCAGTACGATCTGCTCGCGCGGCAGGTCGGCCGACAGTGCGGACGGAACGGCAAACAGGACTGCGAAGAAAATGGCGAAGCGAAGCATCGGCATAGTCTGCCTCACCTCAGCCTGTCTGCGGGAAACTTTTACGTGACCGCGATCAAGCCTTGTTGCGCGTGATCAGCCGGCCATTGGCGGCACCGGTCACCCCTTTTCCACCGACATAGCTACTCTCGCCATTCACCCAGACCTCCCGGATACCGGCAGCCGGCTGGATCGGATTGCTGAAGGTCGCCGTGTCGATCACCGTTTCGGGATCGAATAGCACCAAATCGGCATAGGCACCTGCGCGGATCGCACCGCGATCCACCATGCCGAACACGCGTGCAGTCAGCCCGGTCATCTTGTGCACAGCGGCTTCCAGAGACAACAGCTTCAGATCGCGGCTGTAATGGCCGAGCACGCGCGGGAACGTGCCCCAGAGGCGCGGATGCGGCATGTCGTTGGACGGAATACCATCCGAGCCGATCATGCTGCGCGGATGTGCGATGATCCGCTGCACGTCGTCTTCATTCATCATGAAATAGATCGCAGCGGCCGGCAGCAGCCGATGGGCCGCCGTCACGATATCGGTGCCCCACTCCTTGGCAATGTCGGCCAGCATGCGGCCGCGCATCTCAGGATAAGGCTCCGACGAGGCGATCTGCACCGCCATATCCTCGCGCAGGCGATCCGGCAGCAAAGCCGTGGAACTGGCCGCGTATGGATAAACGTCGAAATCGACCATCTGCTCTTTCGCGGCCTTGTCGATCAGAGCCAGCGTCTCGGTCGAGCGGCCGAAATTCTCTGGATTGGTACATTTGTGGTGACTGATCACCACGGCCGAGCCGCTGTCGCGACCGATCTTCAGAGTCTCGTGGATACTGTCGACCACGCCGTCGGCCTCGTCGCGCATATGTGTGACGTAGAGACCGCCGCGCGAGCGCAGGCCTTCGGCTACCGCGATCACCTCCGAGGTGGGTGCGGCACGGCTGGGCGGATACCATAGTCCGGACGACAGGCCCGAAGCACCTTCATCCAGCGCTTCCGTCAGGCGCGTCTGCATGACGGCTGCTTCCTTGTCGGTGGCGGCACGCTGCACGTCATGGTCCATCGCCACCACGCGCAACGACATATGCCCGACCAGCGCATAGGTATTTGTGGCCGGCGGAGTCTTGCGCAGCTGTTCGGCGTAATGCGCGAAGGTCGGAAATGCCCATGCACTTTCGAGGCCGACCAGATCGAGCGGTGGCGGCGGGCGCCGCTTCATCGTCGCCGGCGCCAGACTAATGCCGCAATTGCCGATCACCACGCTGGTGACGCCCTGGCTCAGCTTGCAATGCATGCAGTCTGGGCCATGCAGCACGGCATTGTCGTCATGGGTATGGGCGTCGATGAAGCCCGGCGCGATGGCCAGACCCTTGGCATCGATCTCACGGTCGGCCGATTGCGCGCCGAGATCGCCGACCGCAACGATGCGGTCGCCGCTGACGCCGACATCGCCGGTGATAGCCGCCGCGCCGCTACCGTCATAGATTCGGGCGTTGCGGATGGCGAGATCGTAGCGCCGGGTCATTTCGCGATCCGCCGCGTGTGGTTCAGCGCCGCCTCGATCAGGTTCTCGCTCGCTTCCGGCGTGCGGAAGGCGGAATGCGCCGAGAGCGTGACATTGTCGAGCTTGGTCAGCGGGTGATCCTTGAGCAGTGGCTCAATATCGAAGACATCAAGGCCGGCATGGCCGATCTGCTTCGACTGCAGCGCCGCGATCATCGCCGCCTCATCGACCACGGCGCCGCGCGCCGTGTTCACCAAGATGGCGCCCGGTCGCATCTTGGCGATCCGTCCGGCCGAGAGGAAACCGCGCGTCTCGTCATTCAGCAGCAGATGCATGGAAACGACGTGGCTGAGATTCAGCAGTTGGTCAAGTTCGACAAAGGCGACGCCCTCGGGTGCATCTTTCTTCGAGCGGTTCCAGGCCAGCACCTTCATGCCGGCGCCGAGACAAAGCCGCGCCATCTCGGCGGCAATGCCACCATAGCCAATCAGTCCGACCGTCTTGCCGGTCAGCTGTATCCCATCCATCCGCAGCCAGTTGCCGACACGCATGCCGCGATCCATATAGGCAAAGCTCTTGGCAGCAGCCCACATCAGGGCGAAGGCACATTCGGCCACGGCGGTATCGCCATAGCCCTTGATCAGATGGACCTCGATACCAAGCCCGGCCAGTTCTTCCACATTCATGTAGCTACGGGCACCGGTGCCGAGGAAGACGACGTGCTTCAGCCCCTTGCACTGCTTCGCCACATCGGTCGGCAGGTAGGTGTGGTCGATCCAGGCGATTTCGGCGTCGCCGAGCACCGTGGGTAAATCGGCCGGCTTGACATCCGCGTTACGATTCACGGTGACGGCGGGATCAGAGGACTTGTGCAGGCGCTCGGCGAGATCGCCAAGCGTGGGGTTGGCATCGACGAAGACAGCACGCACGGGCGACTCTCGCGGTTAGGAACGACGAGCCCGTATTGTGGCGAGTCCGGCGGCCAGTGTCACCCCCGCCGCCACCAGCAGCACCCATATTCCCGGTCGCAGCCCCATCTCGATGGACAGGTTGGCCTCCAGCACGCGCGGAACCACCGCCGGACCAATCTTCCAGGCGAAATAGCCGGCTTCGATGGCGATGGTCAGCAACACCGCGAAACCACCCAGTACCGCCACGGCCCAGACCGGCAGCGTTGTTCCCTGCGGCCTTGCCTTGCGCCACAGCCGGTAGCCCAGCAGCCAGGCCAGAAAGCCGATGATCAGCAGCGGCTGGAAGACGTCGGCCTTGACCTGCAGGAAATAATGCCAGGCGCCCAGAATGGCGGCAGGAAACACCAGCCTGTGAAGCATCTGCCATCGTCGGCCGCCCAGACGGCGCAGCATGGCGTCGGTGGAGGTGGCGAGCAGCAACAGCAAAGCGGTGAGTGCGACCAGGCCGATAATCAGATAATTCGATTTGGCAATCTCGGTGACGATCTTGTCGAGCACGAAGGCGTGGTTCGCCATGTAGAGAATGAAATGCGCCAGCAGGTACAAAGCCGCCGCCACGCCGGTCATGCGACGTAGCAGCGCCAGCCGGCCGTAGCGCAGGATTTGGCGCAGCGGCGTGACCAGCAGCGAGACCAGCAGGATGCGCACGCCCCAGGTGCCGGTCTGCAGGATCAGTTCGGTGAAAGGCCGCGGGCCAAGATCGTTCTGCGCCGTGCGCCAGAGCAGCCACAGCGCAGGCAGCAGCAAAGCGACGAAGACGACGGCCTTGAAGGGCGAGAAACGACCGGCGGCGCCTTCTTGCCAGGGCCAGCCGCGCTTCCAAGCGGGGATAGGTGCGGTGCGTGCTGCGACGTTCATACCGGCCGATATAACTCAGGATGCTGCGGTCTGCGGGAAACTTATCGTGAAGCGCGTGCCCTCGCCCGGCCGGCTGGAGACCGCGATGGTGCCACCCAGCACCTGGCTGACCAGATTGTAGACGATATGCAGTCCAAGACCGGTGCCCCCAGTGCCACGCTTGGTGGTAAAGAACGGATCGAAGACGCGCGGCAGGTCCTCTGACGCGATACCTTTGCCGTCGTCACGAAACTCCATGACGACACGGCCTTCGCGCGGCACCGTCACAGTGATCCTGATCGCGCCGGGTTCGGCACGCTCCTCGTAAGCATGCTGGAGGGTATTCATAAGCAGGTTGGTGACAATTTGGCCCAGCGCACCCGGTCTGTTGCGAATCACTAGGTCGGACGGGCAGTCGATCTCGACGCGATGCGCCGTCCGGCGTAGCGCCGGTGCCAGGCTCAGCAGGATTTCCTGCAGATAGTCACCCAGCGCGAAATCGCGGACCTCGTCGGTGGTCTGATCGACCGAGACCTGTTTGAAGGCCTGGATTAGCCGAGCCGCGCGCGTCAGGTTGCCCTGCATAATGCGTGTCGCCTCGGTGGCGGTTTCGAGGAAATCCTCAAGATCGCTGCGCTTGAGCTGCCCTTCGCGGAAGCTGCTGGTCAGTTGCTCAACCTCTTCCGACAGATGTGAGGCTGCCGACACGCCGATACCGAGCGGGGTAGAAATCTCGTGGCTCATACCGGCGACCAAAGACCCGAGAGATGCCATTTTCTCGGCCAGGATCAGGTTTGCCTGCGCGCCGCGCAGATCGGCGAGTGCGCGTTCCGCTTCTTCCTTGGCACGGCGCAGTTCATCTTCCATGCGTCGCCGCGCCGTGATGTTGGTGCGCACCACCACCAGATCGCCAGATGGAGTGACGCGCTCATGCACCAGGAACCATTCTCCGGCAGCTGTGCGGATCTCAATCATGCGTTCCGGGATATGCCGGCGAGATATTGTGGTGGTACCGGCCGTACTGCCGGGCTCGCGCTCATTGCGGCTGAAGACGCCACGTTCGTAACCAAGCGCCAGCAGCTCGTCGAAGGACTTTCCGATAGCCTGTTCGGCAGTCAGGCCATAGAGCGCGGCGAACCGGCTGGAGCAGATCGCGATATGGTCCTGCGCATCGTAAATCGCAAAGCCGTCGCCAGCCACTTCGACGGCGTGCCGTAGCCGGCGGTTCAGCGCATAGCGCTCGGTCGCATCGAAGATCGTAACCGCGACCGACTGATCCGGCAGGCGATTGAGGGTAAATTCCAGAATCTTGCCTGTGGTGGCATGGCGAATGGCGGCGATTGTGCCGGCACCGCGCAGAAGACGGTCGATATGGTAGCGGATATCACTCAGTTCGAGGTCGCCAAAATCCCGTCGCTGCAACAGAAAACGTATAAGCGTTTCATGTGTGTCACCGGGCTGCAACGCGCCGGATGGCAGCGCCAGCAGCTCTGTGGCACGCCGGTTGAGGCTGTGCACCTCTCCGCCGGGATGCAGCAGGATGACGCCGACTTGCAGGGCATCCAGCGCCCAGGCCTGGTATTCGTTGCGCCGCTTGCCTTCCTGACGCGCCAGCGTAAGAGCCTCGGTGACGCGGCGCGCTTCTTCACGGGCCAGAAAGTTGCGCCGCCGCTCCAGCTTGAACTGACGCATGCCGATTGCACCAAGACCGTTTCCGATCGCCAGGAACAGAATCACGCTGAAAATGCTGGCGGTCTGCAGCGGCAGCCAAAGCACGGCCAGAATAATGGTACCGAGGCTGAGATAGACCGCATTGGCCAGCACCAACTGGGCCGGACAAGGCACCAGCAGGTAGAACACCAGCAGATAACCGAAAGCCAGGGTGCCAGCATTCAGGGCTGGCGGCGCTCCGATCAGCCATGTCATGAAGGTGAGCGTGGTCAGCGTCGCCATACCGACACCGCCGATGATGTCGAGCGTGGTGATGACCGAGGCGCGACGCACCAGCACATGGTAGATCACGCCGATGGCCAGACCGATGCCGCGTACGGCGGCGTCAAGCCAGAAGGTCAGGGTTGTTCCGAACAGCATGTACTGACGGACAATCAGCAGGAAAAACACGGTTGTGGCCGCGACACCGCAGGCGAGCAGCAATGCCCGGACCGGCGCCAGTCGTTGCTGGCGATACATCTGCTCGACACGCCGGTCGCGGAATTCGCCGGTCCACAGGAACAGGCGGCTGTCGTCGGCAGCCTGCAGCAGAGATGTGTGTGGTGATTGCAGCATCGGGTTCCCGGCACATTATGACCCCCGGCCCTGTTCAGGGAAAGCCGGAGGCAAATTTTGCCTAGCTACCCCGCCCACCCGCAGCAAATTTTCAAATCATTTCAGAAACATAGTTTCCGGCACTTTTGGCATGGGGCTTGCTTTGGCTGAAGCGAGACGATTCTGCGGACCAGGAGTCCAGACATGACTTTCTTTGGCGCCCTCGGCACGGCCGTACAGGGCATCACAGCCCAGGCAACGGCGATCGGACATATTTCCGATAACGTCGCCAATGCCACGACCATTGGCTACAAACAGGTCAATACACTGTTCAGCGATCTGGTCAGCAACAAGGTGCTGGGCGACAGCGGGATCATCGATTCCAATAAGCATATGGGCGTCGCGGCCAATGCCGATTTCGGACATCGGCGTCAGGGCACCATCCAGCGAGATTCCAGCACAACTTCGATCGCCATCAGCGGCAACGGCTTCTTCCCGGTTTCACGGGCGACTGGAATTAACTCGGCAACCGGTGAACCTTCCGGGTTCGAGAACACTGTCTACTACACCCGCCTGGGAGATTTCCGGCTCGAAAATTCAAACCGGCTGGTGAACTCCGCCGGCATGTATCTGCAGGCAGTGCCGGTCGAGGTCGGCCAAACAGCTGCGGCGGCCGGTTCAAATCCGGAAGACTTCGTTGTCGATAATGCTGACATCGAGGCAGTACCGACTACGCGTGTCGACTCGACGATCAACCTTCCGGCAGCTGCGCTGGCCGGGAAAGAAATCGTCACCGGCATTGGTGTCATTGATGCCGAAAGCAACGAGCAAAACTTTCAGCTGAGGTGGCGTAAGACCGCTAACGACACCTGGGACCTGACGATCAACACAACGCAGGCTACGCCGAACTCCTTCGGTCCGATGACCCTGACCTTCACGAACGGAACACTTACCACCCTAACCACCACCGATCCGGCCGTAACCGTCTCGGCTGCCGGCGAAGCCACGATAGATGTGGAAGTGGATTACGGTTCCGGTCCGCAGGCTATCCAGCTCGCCATCGGCACCTTCGATGCGACTTTCGACGTCAACGCCCCTAACGGGGTTACCCAATATGCCGGGGAGACCCGTGAAGCCTCGAATATCTCGCTGAGCCAGGATGGCCTGCGCGGTGGCGAATTCCAGTATGTATCGTTCCAGGAAGACGGTCAGATCATCTACAATTATGCCAATGGCCGCAGCCGTGTCGGCGGTCAGGTGGTGCTGGGAAACTTCCGCGAACCTGACAAGCTGGACCGCCTCGATGGCACCACCTTCGTTGCCAACCGCGTATCTGGAAATGCCATCTACGGCTTCCCCCGCGACCCTGACAGCAACACCGGCGTCGGCAGTCTGGTCGCCGGCGCACTGGAACAGTCCACTGTCGACATCGCCGAGCAGATGACCCGGTTGATGGTCGCACAGCAGGCCTATTCCATGAATGGTCAGGTGATCAGCGCGGCGGATTCCATGCTATCGCGCGCCGTCGACATGAAGCGGTAAAACCCGCTTCTTTCGGTCAGCGTGTGCAGCGCGTCTGCTTGCCCGGCAATGTGTAGCGACAGGTCAGATCGCGTGCGCCCTGCTGCGTGACCTTAAAGATATCACCCTCCAGGCGACGCACGGCGTAGCCGTTGGAAAATTGCAACCAGCCGAAGCTGTCGAAATAGGCCGAGATACCATTCGAGAATATCAGGTCCCGGCGCCGGTTCTTCTTGACCGTTATCTTCGCATCGAATTCCAGCGTACCGTCCTGGAATTTCCGGATCACCATATCGTTTGTGCAGAGCGCTTCCTTATCACCGGTCGTGCGGCATCCAAAAGCAGGGCCATCGCCCGGAGGCGCAGATATCAGAATGGCAAAGATGGTGGCTTCCATCAAATTCATCTACGCCTTCCCGGATGCGCTGATTCTCCGACTACTTTAACATAGCTCGGCCAATATGGCCCCTCTACCATGCGGTGAAGCCAGGCGGCCAGGTCAGGACGGAAAGATTTTAATCAGGCGAAATACGTTTTGATACGCTGCTGGATAGCAACATCGGCACACTGGTAGCGGGCAGCCACCAGCCCATCGGTCACCCGCAGTACTTCAGCTTCAGCAGGGAAATCCAGACTGATCAGGCTGTTGCGAATTTCTACTGCGGCGGAAAACTTGCTGCCCACCTCAAGCTTGCTGATGAGCGCCGACGAGCATGGGCCGAACAGGATCCCCATCGGGCTCCAGTTCTTTAGCGGGAATCGCAACCCGCGTACAATCACCGCATCCTTCGGACCGCCGACACCGCGCTGATTGTTGCGCGCACCGGACGGCTTGACGACCGCAGCCAACTGGCTACGGAACTGCTCCAGCAGACGACTCTTGCGTGGTTCGGGAATATCGACCGCCGCCAGCGCGCCCGAGATCGCGGCGGCAAGGCTGGCAAAATCCTCGCGGCTGGTCTGCGGTCCGACGAACTGCGTTTTGAAATCGCGATGATCCATATAGTGGGTGAGAATACCCTGCAATTCGAAGCGCGCATTTCCGTCATCGATCTCGGTATAAAGCTGCAGCAGGAAAAGCAGCTTGCGGGCAATCTCCGTCTCGCGCGCCAGGATCGGATTGAGCAATTCCGGGCTGGCAAACCGCGTGAACCGTCGCATGAGGCTGGCAGCGATGTCTGTGTCACTCGCGAATAGCGTCAGATCGGCAATCTTTCGCTTCAGGCCCTGCATGGCCTGCCATTCCTCCTGCGGTTCCGCCGAGAATATGGTCGTGGTGCCGTGCATCATCTCGATCAGGCGCGCGCGCAGGGCATCGCCGGTTCGTGTCAGGGCCTGGTGCGCCATCAATCCGCGCAGACGCTTCAGCACCGGAGGACTGTCCGCGGGCAGATCGCCGCCACCGATCCCGAGGCACAATGCAATCATGCGCCGGCGATTGGCCTTTTCGCCAAACAGCACCGGCGCTGCCGGTTGCAGCCGCAGAATTTCTGCCAGCGTCTGATCCGCCATGCCATGACTTTCGCTGCCTTCGGTCGTCGCCTCCAGAACGTCCAGACACAGCCCTGCGCGCTTCTCCCAGTCGCCGGCCGCCGCCAAAAGACGCGCCAGGACCACACCGCTGCGGATCCATTCGTCCAGATTGCTGCCGCGGAAAAGCCCTTGCCGATGGGCCTCGCCGAATGAAGCAACCGCGGGCAAGGCGGCCGATGCAGCCTCAACACGCTGCATGCCCGCTTCGGCAATCGCGGTCAGTTCCTTCATACGTTCACTGACGGGGCGCCGGGTATGCTGGCCCTGCAGCAGCGCCACGCGCTGCAGGATTTCCTGGAAACGCGCGCCATCGTTCAGCATCGCTTTATGCTGGGCGGGATCGAAAACCAGATCTGTGCTGGTGATACCCTGGCGTTCCAGATAGCCGCGCGCGACCTGAAAGATCAGTTCCCGGGCAGGATCGGCAAAGGCTTCGGCATCGGTTTCGCAGAACATCGAACTGGCGGATTTTAGGGAAAAGCTGCCGCTGGCTTAACCTGCACCACCCTGCTTCGCAACTATTCACATCCGCGAAGGGCGAAATGCTACCCAAACATGCTTTGAAGGATTGTAAAAGCTATCTGGCCGGGATTGAAGCGTCTCAATCCCCGATCCAGTCCTTCTTGTCTTCCTCCGGCATCAGGTCGGTCGTGGTCCAGGAGAAGAAGATCAGGAAGGTCCAGTCCTTGCGGTTGGCGAAGGCGTAAACCGGGTCGTGCGACTGCACCATCAGGCCCGTCTTGGGATCGTAGGTCGTCGCCGCGAGTTTCACGACGCCCTGCTGGTAGCTGCGCTTGAAGATGGCAATTTCGGGCACCTCCACACCGACGAGCGGCACCGGAATGGCAGGCGTGCCAAACAGGGTCCGGTCGCGATCGACCGACAGTGAGCCGATACGCGGTTCGATCAGCAGGTCGGCCTTGCCCTTGTCGTCCACGAGATCGACGCCCTTACGTGCAACGCGATCGCGCAGGGCGCTGATCATGTATTTGCTGTCGGCACCTTCGACATAGCTGGCATCGATGAACACCTTGGTGCCGGGCTGCAGGCTGAAGGTCAGCTTGTCGGCGGCGCGGTCGGCGGCGGTGGAGACCAGCAGCATCTCGGAAGCCGAGCGACCGGGATCGGTTTCCCGACGTGACGAACAGCCGGCCAGTACAAGCAGCATGGCGGCGCACAACAACGCAGAGCGGATCATATGGTTTTCCTCATCCGGGGCGGAGGGGTAACGCCCCAGGACGGAAATAATCCCGTGAAATGACTGCAAAATGGCCAAAAAGAAAGGCCGGGGTTAGCCCGGCCTTTTCGATGAAACGCTACGGCAGAAATCAGCCGGCCAGCTTCTTCTTCAGCAGTTCGTTCACCGCCGCCGGATTGGCCTTGCCGCCCGAGGCCTTCATGGTCTGGCCGACGAAGAAGCCGAACAGCTTATCCTTGCCCGAGCGGTACTCGGCCACCTTGTCCTGGTTGGCCGCCATCACCTCGTCGATCACCTTCTCGATGGCGCCGGTATCGGTGACCTGCTTCATGCCCTTCTCTTCCACGATGGTCGCGGCATCCTTGCCGGTTTCCACCATCAGGGCGAAGACATCCTTGGCCAGACGGTTCGAGATCGTATTGTCAGTGATCAGGTCGATCAGACCGCCGAGCTTTTCCGCCGTAATGACGAAATCGTCCATCGACTGGCCGGACTTGTTCAGCACGCCAAAATACTCAGTGATCACCCAGTTAGCCGCCAGCTTGGCGTCACGGCCCTTGGCGACCTTCTCGTAGAAGTCGGCCGACTCCTTCTCGGCCACAAGCACCGAGGCATCGTAGGGGCTCAGGCCCAGCTTCTCGATGAAGCGTGCCTTCTTCTCGTCCGGCAGTTCGGGCAGCGTCGCCTTGATGCCATCGACCCAGCTCTGCTCGAACTCCAACGGCAGCAGATCCGGATCAGGGAAGTAGCGGTAGTCGTGCGCCTCTTCCTTCGACCGCATGCTGCGGGTCACGCCCTTGCCGGTGTCGAACAGGCGGGTTTCCTGGTCGATCTTGCCGCCGTCCTCCAGGATCTCGATCTGGCGGCGGGCTTCGTATTCGATGGCCTGCTGCACGAAGCGCACGGAATTGACGTTCTTGATCTCGCAGCGCGTGCCCAGCGGGCCGCCCGGCTTGCGCACGGACACGTTGACGTCGGCGCGCATTGAGCCTTCGTCCATGTTGCCGTCGCAGGTGCCGAGATAGCGCACGATGGTGCGCAGCTTCTTGAGATAAAGGCCGGCCTCTTCCGCATTACGCATGTCGGGTTCCGACACGATTTCCATCAGCGCGACGCCCGAGCGGTTCAGGTCGATGAAGCTTTCGCGCGGGCTCTGGTCATGCAGGCTCTTGCCGGCATCCTGTTCCAGATGCAAACGGGTGATCCCGATGGTGCGCGTGCTGCCATCGGGCATGTCGAGCAGCAACTCGCCCTTGCCCACGATGGGCTGCAGATACTGGCTGATCTGATAACCCTGCGGCAGGTCGGCATAAAAGTAGTTCTTGCGGTCGAACACCGAATGCAGGTTGATCTGCGCCTTCAGGCCGAGGCCGGTACGCACCGCCTGCTCGACGCAATAGGCATTGATCACCGGCAGCATGCCGGGCATCGCCGCGTCCACCAGGCTGACCTGATGATTGGGTTCGGCGCCGAACGTGGTATCGGCGCCGGAGAACAGCTTGGACTTGGACGAGACCTGGGCATGCACTTCCATGCCGATCACGATCTCCCACGGACCCGTGGCGCCCTGGATATAATCCTTCTCGGCCATCTTACGACTCCCACCAATGGAAAGGCTTCGCCGTGTAGTTGGCGGCCTTTTCAAGCGTGCGGCCGACACGTAGCAGCTGCGCTTCCTCGAATGGCTTGCCGATCAGCTGCAGGCCCAGCGGAAGCCCGCCGCTGCTGAGTCCCGCCGGCACAGACATGCCGGGCAGACCGGCCAGGCTGGTCGGCACGGTGAAGACGTCGTTCAGATACATCACCACAGGATCGTCGTTCTTCATGCCAATCGGGAAAGCCGCGTTCGGCGCCGTCGGCGTCAGGATGGCGTCGACACGCTGGAAGGCCTGCTCGAAATCCTTCTTTATGAGCGTCCGCACCTTCTGCGCCTTAGTATAGTAGGCGTCGTAGTAGCCGGCCGACAAAACATAGGTCCCGATCATGATGCGACGCTGCACCTCGCGGCCGAAACCTTCGCCGCGGGTGTTTTCGTACATCTCGGTCAGGTCCTTGCCCGGCACGCGCAGGCCGTAGCGCACGCCGTCATAACGGGCGAGGTTCGACGAGGCTTCGGCCGGGGCAACAATGTAATAGGTCGCCAGCGCGTAATGGGTATGCGGCAGGTTGATGTCGACGATCTCGGCACCGGCTTCCTTGAGCCACTGCTTGCCCTGCTCCCACAGCGCGACGATCTCGGCATCCATGCCGTCCATGCGGTATTCGCGCGGAATGCCGATACGCATACCCTTCACGCCGCCATCGAGGTTGGCGACATAGTCCGGCACCGGGCGATCCACCGAAGTGCTGTCCTTCGGGTCGAAGCCGGCCATGGCCTGCAGCATCAGGGCGCTGTCACGCACCGTGCGGGTCATCGGCCCGGCCTGATCGAGCGACGAGGCGAAGGCGACGATGCCCCAGCGCGAGACGCGGCCATAGGTCGGCTTGATGCCGGTGATGCCGCACAGCGAGGCCGGCTGGCGGATCGAGCCGCCGGTATCGGTGCCGGTCGCGCCGAGCGCGAAGCCGGCGGAGACGGCAGCCGCCGAGCCGCCCGACGAACCGCCGGGCACCAGCTTGGTACCGTCCTTGGCGCGCCAGGGATTGACCACTGGGCCATAATAGCTGGTCTCGTTCGACGAACCCATGGCGAATTCGTCGAGGTTGAGCTTGCCCAGCATCACCGCGCCGGCCTTCCACAGATTGGCGGTGGCGGTGCTTTCGTATTCAGGCTTGAAGCCATCGAGGATATGGCTGGCCGCCGTGGTCAGCACACCCTTGGTGGCGAACAGGTCCTTGATGGCCAGCGGGATGCCCTCCAGCAGGCCAGCCTCGCCTTTCGCCCGGCGCGCATCGGCGGCCTTGGCCATCTCGAGCGCCTTTTCGGGCGTCTCGGTGATCATGGCATTCAGCGGCCGCGCCGCTTCCATGGCCTTGATACTGGCCTGGGTCAGTTCAACCGAGGTGAAGTCTTTCTTGGCCAGGCCTTCGAGGGCGCTGGCAATGGTGAACTTGTCGGGATCGATGGTCATTACTCAACCACCTTCGGCACGGTGTAGAAATCGCCCTGGCGCTGCGGCGCGTTCTTCAGCACGGCTTCCGGCTGGCCGCCATCGGTGACGGCATCCTCGCGCTGGCGCAGCTTCATCGGGGTGACCGAGGTCATCGGCGGCACATTGTCGGTATTCACCGCCTGCAATTCCTCGACGAAGGACAGAATCCTGTTCAGCTCGGAAGCCATGGCTTCCTGCCGGTCCGGCTCCATCTTCAGCCGGGCCAGCTTGGCGATTTTCGCCACGGCCGCTTTATCCAGTGACATGCGCTGTCTGCTCTCTGGTGGTAAACTGGGGAGAATCCATTGAAATAGCGGCGGAAAATAACACTCGTGACCGGCCCCGGCAACCCCGCCTCACCCCCTGCTAAGTCCTTGTTCAAGCCCGCAGAAGGCCCGATCCGGCTGCAAACCGGCCAGCGCTATCTCGGGCTCGATCTCGGCACCAAGACAATTGGACTCGCGCTGTCCGACGCCGGACACAGGATCGCCTCGCCCTACCAAACGCTGGTTCGCCGGAAATTCGGCCAGGATGCGGCCGAATTGCAGAAGATCGTGGCCAAAGAAGGCGTGGCGGCGCTCGTGCTCGGCCTGCCGGTCAATATGGACGGCACCGAGGGCCCGCGCAGCCAGGCGACGCGGGCCTTTGCACGCAATTTCTCGCAGCTGCTGCCGCTGCCGATTGCGCTGTGGGACGAGCGGATGAGCACCATGGCGGTGCAGCGGATGATGACCGACGAGGCCGACCTGAGCCGCGCCCGCCGCGCCGAACTGGTCGACAAGCTGGCGGCCAGCTACATCCTGCAGGCCTATCTCGACTGGATCGGCAGACAGCCGATCTAAAAACTCAGTCCATCCCAAGCTGGCGGTAAATCCGCTTGGTATAGTCGCCGAACTTCTCGGTGGTCTTCACATCCAGTGCGCGCGGGAATGGCAGGTCGATCTCGAAGAAATCGGCCATGCGCGCCGGACCTGCCGTCAGCACCGCGCAGCGCGAGCCGAGGAAAACCGCTTCCTGGATGCTGTGGGTGACGAACAGGATGGTCTTGCGGCTTTCCTGCCAGATGCGCAGCATCTCCAGGTTCATCTTCTCGCGCGTCAGCGCATCCAGCGCGCCGAAGGGTTCGTCCATCAGGATCAGCTTGGGGTCATGCACGAGCGCACGCGCAATCGCGGCGCGCTGCTGCATGCCGCCGGACAGCTCATACGGATATTTGCTCTCGAACCCGGCGAGGCCGACCATGGCCAGCAGGTCGCGAGCGCGCTCCTTCGCAGCCTTGCGCGGCAGGCCGAGGATATCGGCCGGCAGCAGCACATTGTCGAGGATGGTACGCCATTTCAGCAGCAGGGCCTGCTGGAACACCATGCCCACATCGCGGCCCGGCGTGAACGGCGTGCCGCCGCCAATCTCGACCGTGCAGCCATCATCTGCCGAATGCAGGTCGGCGAGGATTTTCAGCACCGTGGTCTTGCCGCAGCCCGACGGGCCCACCAGCGAGACCAGATCGCCTTCATAGACATCGAAGGTGACATTGGAGACGGCGACGAATTCCGTGCCGCGCCCGCGATAGGTCTTGCGCACATTCTCCAGATGGATGAAGGGCGCGCTGCCCGTGGCGACAGTCTGCGTCATCATGACAGCCACCGTTCCAGATTGGCCTTCACGAAGGCATCGTCCGACAGATCGGCATGTTCGCGGCTGACGCGGTCCAGCAGCTCGGCCTGGCCCGGGCTTAGCCCCTCCTGCGGATCGAGGCACCAGATGCCTTCCAGCAGGCCCTGGCGGCGCAGGATTTCGTGGCAGCCGGCGATGCAGCCATGGAAGTTGTTGGCGACATCGAAGAAAGCGGCGTTGCAGTCAGTGACGCGCGCATCGAGGCCCAGCAGCTCCGGCGAGACGCTGCCGGCCGCGACGGCGGCATGCACCCTCTCCAGCAGCTTGACCGCCTGCTGCGTCCAGACCGACCAATGGCCGAGCAGGCCGCCGACGAAACGCAGGTTCACCGTCTCGTCGTCGCGCTTCACCGTGAAGGGAATGGTCAGGTCGAGCACGATATGGTCGTCATTGCCGGTATAGAGCGAGATGCGCTTTTCGGCGTGCGCCGCCGCCACGCCGCGCATCACGTCCAGCGTGCGATAGCGGTGGAACGGCGCCACCTTGATGGCGATCACGTTGTCGATGCTGGCGAAGCGGCGCCAGAATTCGGCATCCAGCACCACGCCGCCCACCGCCGGCTGCAGATAGAAACCGACCAGCGGAATTTCGGCCGCCACCGCCTCGCAATGGGCGATGATGGCATCGACACCGGCATCCTTCATGGCGGCCAGGCTGAGCAGGCCGGCATGGTAGCCGAGCTTCACGGCGGTCTGCGCTTCCTTCACCGCCTGCGCCGTCTTGCCGGCGAGGCCGCCGACCATGACCAGCGGACGGTCGGTCCAGGCTTTCGCATCTTCCATTGCCGCCGACAGCACGGGCTCATAAAGGCCCACATCGCGGATAGCGAACTGTGTGGTGTGCACGCCGACCGCAAGACCGCCAGACCCGGCATCGATGTAATAGCGGCTGAGCGCGCGCTGGCGTTTGCGATCGAACTTGCGGTTGGCATCCAGCGCCAGCGGATGTGCGGGGATCGCCACGCCCTTGCGCAGATTGGCCAGAATATCCGCCGGCAGTTTGGAATGATGCAAACCCATGATCCTGTTCCCTGCTCTCTCTAACCGAATTCAGGCCCGGCCAGCACGAAACTCTGGTCGGGGTCGCCGTTGCAAACCGAAGTGTTGAGCGCCATGCGGCGGAAACCGCGCTGCACCGTGAAGCCGCGCGCCTTCAGTTCCTCGCTCAGTACCGTCCAGCGATTTGGCACATCGAGAAACACCGGCCCGGTGGCGCGATCCAGCGCTGTCCGCAGCAGCGCGAGTGCATCGGCTTCGGTGTTGGCACCGAGCGGTCCGATCTGGATCGCAAGCCGGCCGCTGCGGGCCGCGACGAAGCCGTTGTTGCTGCGGATCGCGAGTTCCGGCACGTTGCTCAGGAAGGCGCGCAGCAGCGGCTCACGGCGGGCGCCGAAAGCCATCGTGTCGCGCACCAGACAGGCATCGAGTTCGGCGAGCGACGCCGGCACTGTCAGCCCCGCACCGCGGCCCTGCCAGCGGGTGATATCCATCACCGGCCGGAATCCGAGCGGCAGATAGATCTGCTCGCCGGCCGGCGTGGCATCGAGATATGGCGTGCAGCCCATACGCTGCAATTCGGCAATACAGTGGCGCAGCAGCAGGGTGCCGAGCCCGCGCTGGCGATGACTGGCGGTGACCAGCACCATGCTGATCCAGGAGAAATCGCCGTAAGGCAGGATGGCGGCCGTGGCGACGATGCGGCCATCGTCGCGAATGGTGAAGACCTGGCCCTGTTCGAGGAAAACGCGCCAGTCATCCGCGCTCTGGTTCCAGCCGACCTCGGCCGACAGCGCCAGCGCTGCCGGAAGATCGACGCTATCAAGACGATCGATATCGAACGTCTTAATAGGTGCCATCGCGCACCTCGAAATGGGTCGGCTTGCCGAGGCTGCGGCCGCTGCGTGACACCCAGTCAGCCACCCAGTCCATCATGCTGGCCAGCGAGATGCGCGGATAGCCGAACAGGCGCGCGGCTTCGGCGGCATTGTTGAGCCAGGCGGTCGGCGCTTCCTCGCCGGTGACGACAGCCGTCTTGCCGAAACGCCTGGCGAAGCTTTCAGCCAGCCAGCGCACGGCAATGGTTTCCGGGCCGGTCACGTTCAGCGGCGAGGTCGGCACGGTGGCGGCCTTCAGGCAGCGCAGGGCCTGCGCATTGGCATCGCCCTGCCAGATCACGTTGACATGGCCCATGGTGACGTCAACCGCCTCGCCACGCATCACGGCAGCCGCCACGTCATGCAGCACGCCGTAGCGCAGGTCGATGGCGTAGTTCAGCCGGAACAAGCGGCCCGGCGTATGATGGATCTGCGAAAAATGCTCGAACATGCGCTCGCGGCCGATGCAGGACATCGCATATTCGCCTGGCGGATTGGGCGCCATTTCTTCAGTCGAGCCCTGGCTGGCGACCGGCACGAAGGGATACACGCAGCCGGTCGAGAAAGCGACGATGCGAGAGTCTTTGAAGCTTTCCGCCACCAACGCCGGCACATGGGCATTCATCGCCCAGGTCAGCGCCTGGTTGCCGCTGGCGCCAAATTTGCGCCCGGCCATGAAGATCACGTTCTTCGCGCGCGGCAATTTTTCCACGGCAGCGCGATCCATCAGATCGGCCGCGACGGTTTCGATCCCGTGGCTTTCCAGGCCTTCCTTCAGGCCCTTCTCGCTGAAGCGGGCCACGCCGATCACGCGCTTGTTCGGCGCGGCGCGCTTGGCCAGCCGCGCCAGCGTCGGCCCCATCTTGCCGCCGACGCCGAGGATCATGATATCGCCGTCGGTCGCTTCCAGATCGGCGGCCAGTGCACGGCTGGGTCGCGTCATGAACTCTTCCAGCGCGGCCTCATCGGCGAAACCGGTCGGCAGCGCAGAGTCGTCGAGCCAGAGGTCTTTTTTCATGTCTTGCTTGGTCATGACGAAATCCTCGCATCCTTGCGAACCAGCAGATGTTCCAGCACCAGCACCGACAGATACAGCGCGATGCCGAGCAGAGTGATCAGAATGACGGCCATGAACATGGCCGGCGTATCGAGCGCGGCCTGCACCTGGATCATGAGATAGCCGAGCCCCTTGTCGGAGGAGATGAACTCGCCGACCACGGCGCCGGCGACCGCGAGGATCGCCGCCACCTTCATGCCGGAGAACAGATACGGCAACGAACCCGGCAGTTGGATGTAGATGAAGGTCTGCCAGGGCGAGCCTTTCAGCGACTTCACCAGATCGAGCAGATCAGGCTCGACTTCCTTCAGGCCGCGCACCGTGGTGAGCAGGATCGGGAAGAAGCACAGCGACAGGGTGATCAGGATATTGGTGCCGATGCCATACGAGAACCAGACGATGATCAGCGGGCCCAGCGCGACCTTCGGGATCATGTTCAGGGTGATGAACAGCGGGAAGACCAGCAGGGTGAGCAGCCGCGACCAGGTGAACATCAGCGCCAGTGCCACGCCGGCGACCACTGACAGCAGATAGCCGCCGTAGATTTCCTGCGCCGTCACCCAGGTGTTGTTCGCCCAGGCGTAATTGGTTTTCTGCAGCGTGGCGAAGATGGCGCTCGGGGCCGGCAGGATGAAGGCCGGCAGCTTGGTGGCGCGGACCGCGACTTCCCACAGGAGGATGGCGGCGACATGGATCGCCAGGATCATCAGCCAGCGCAGATAAGGGCCTTTCGGCTTGTCCTGCGGCGTCTCCGGTTCGGCTGCGGCCATCTGCACTCCCCTCCTGCTCCGGATAGCCTAGCAGGCTGCTTCGGGTTAATCAACCAACCAGTTGATTGGAAGCTGGGCCGTCAGTTCGCGCTCTTCACAGGCGCGCCGTTCTCTTGCGGCCTTATGGCCGCAGGGCCCCCATCGCAAAGGCGATGATATGCCGGCGGCGCTCGGCCACGGCCTTGGGTTTGTCCAGCGCGCGACCGAAAATGGCCGACAGCGTGCGGTTATTGGAGAAGAAGAAATACGACAGGCCGGCAATCGAGATGTAGAGCTGCACCGGATCGAGATCGGCGCGGAACACGCCCTCCTTCGCGCCACGCGCAATAGTCTCCTGCATCAGGCTGATCAGCGGCGAATGCATTTCCTCCAGCCGCGACGAGCCGCGGATATGGCGGCCTTCCTGGCGGTTCTCGTCATTCAGCAGCGCGATGAATTCCGGATGCTCGGCCAGATAATCGAAGGAAAAGCCGATCAGGCGCTCCATCGCGGCTTCCGGCGACAGGTCGCCCAGATGCAGCGCGTGCTCGCGCTCGCGGATCTCGGCATAGACCGTCTCTAGCGCGGCGGCGTAGATGTCATCCTTGCTGCCGAAATAGTGGTAGACGAGCTGCTTGTTGACGCCCGCGCGCTGGGCGATCTCGTCGATCCGGGCACCAGCCAGCCCCTTGCCAGCGAATTCTGCCACGGCCGCGCGCAACAGCGCAGCCTTCGTCGCCACCGGGTCGCGGCGTCGGGCGTCGCTATCTTCCCGGGCTGGAGCGCGTTCGGAAGCGGGGCCTGCCATGCTCATATCTTATCATCCAACTAGTTGATTAATTATTGACCGGTTCACTGCGGTCTGGCTAGAGTTTCTTGCAGACCCGGCGGGGGCCGGGCCCGGACTTGGCACGAATCACACAACACAGGGGACCATCATGACATCACGCCCACTTCTTGCCATCGCGGTTGCAGCGGCCCTGCTGCCGGCCGGTAGCGCTTTCGCCCAGGCCAAAGACAAGGTCAACCTGCTGCTGAACTGGGTGCCGACCGCCGATCACTCCCCCTACTACTATGCCAAGGCGCAGGGCTGGTACGATCAGGCCGGCCTGGATGTGAATATCGAAAGCGGCAAGGGTTCGGGCGTTTCGGCCCAACGCGTGGGCGCGGCCAATACCGAATTCGCCATCGCCGACATGGCCACCGCGCTGGTTGCCAAGAGCAAGGGCGCCGACCTGGTGGCGGTGATGACCGTCTATGCCAACTCGCCACAGGGCTTTTACTGGCTCAAAAGCTCCGGCATCACCGGCGCGAAGGACTTCCCCGGCAAGAAGCTAGGCAATCCGCCGGGCGACGCCTCGCGCGTGATGTGGCCGGCCTTCGCCAAACAGGTCGGCATCGCCACCGACAGCGTCACCTTCGTCAACATCACGCCGCAGGCCAAGGTGGCGTCGCTGAAGGCCAAGGCGATCGACATCACCAGCGACTTCTACAACGAGCATGACCTGAAGGTGCGTGAATTCGGCGCCGATCTGGGCTTCCTGGCCTGGCGCGATATCGGCCTGAACCTCTATGGCAACTCGATCATCGTGAACGGCGAGTATCTCGGCAAGAACAAGGACAAGGTCGCCAAGTTCGTGTCGGTGTCGCAGAAGGCCTTCGCCGCCTGCGTCGCCGATGTCAGCCCCTGCCTGAAGGCCCTGATGGCCGGCGTCAGCGGTCTGGACGAAGCCAACCAGCGCGACCAGTGGAACCGCATCAAGGAACTGATGACCGACCCGACCACCACCGGCGTCGCGCTCGGCGCCTTCGACGCCAAGCGCCTGCAGAACGATTACGACCTGGTGAAGACCTATTTCGGCATGGAGAAGGACTTCAACGTGACCACCGTCTACAGCAACGACTTCCTCGACAAGACCGTGAAGATGAAGAAGTAAGGCGCGGCTCCTTGCGGAGCTGTACTTGAGCGCGGGGCCTCAAAACCCCGCGCTTTTTATGCGCGCTTTACTCCGTAGTAGGACTTTCCGCTGGCCGGAGCGGCATTCTCTGCTAGGCTTGCGGCAACCGGCGACACAGCCGGACAGTCATCTCCGTTCGTCTCGCAGGCCACCATGACCGACCTCGCCATCCCCGCCGGTAGCCCCTCTTCCGTTCCCCAGAAGGACAACGGGCGCGACATCAAGGTGATGGCGCTGATCGGCGTGGCGCATGGCTGCAGCCATTTCTTCCAGCTGGTGCTACCGCCGCTGTTTCCCTTCCTGAAGGATGAGTTCGCCGTCAGCTATACCGAACTCGGCCTGGTGATGACGCTGTTCTACGTCACCTCTGGCGTGTTGCAGACGCCAGCCGGCTTCCTGGTTGACCGCATCGGCGCACGCAACGTGCTGATCGGCGGCCTTGCCATCTTCTGCAGCGCCATCCTGCTCTATGGCCTTGTGCCCAGCTACTGGATGCTGGTGCCGGTCGCCATTCTGGCCGGCATCGGCAACAGCGTGTTCCACCCGGCCGATTTCTCGATCCTGAATGCCTCGGTCGACCAGAAGCGGCTTGGCCGCGCCTATGGCACGCATACGCTCGGCGGCAATCTCGGCTGGGGTCTGGCGCCGGTGCTGATGGCCGGCGGCGCAGCCCTGTTCGGCTGGCGCGCCGCACCCATTATCGCGGCGCTGGTCGGCTACGCCATTCTTGCGGCTTTGCTGCTGAATCGTGACCTGCTCAAGGAAGATGCCGGTGCCGCGCGGCGTGCTGCTGCCAAGGCCGGCCAAAAGACGGAAACGCTGGGTCCGCTGCTCAGTCTGCCGGTGGTGATGTGCTTCGGCTATTTCCTGCTGCTGTCCTTCGCCCTGATCGGCGTGCAGAATTTCCTGCCTGCCACGCTGGAAGCGCTGTATGGCACACCGCTCACACTGGCAACCACAACTCTGACCGGCTTTCTGCTCGGCGCGTCAGGTGGTGTGATGGTCGGCGGCTGGGTGGCAGACAGGGGAGTGAAGCTAGAAGCCATCGTGATCAGCGGCCTGTTGGGCGCGGCCGCACTCATGCTGGTCGTCGCCAACCTCAACCTGCCGGCGGCGATGCTGGTGGCTGCCATCACCGGCGCCGGTTTCCTGCAGGGTTTCACAACACCGTCGCGCGACCTGATCGTGCGTGGCGCTGCACCCAAAGGCGCCTCTGGCCGTGTGTTCGGTTTCGTCTATTCCGGCCTCGATGCCGGTTCGGCCATGGCCCCGCTGGCGATCGGCCTGCTGCTCGATCACGGCCGCGCCGATTATGTGCTGTGGTTCGTCGCCTTCATGCTTGCACTGACCACGCTGACAGCCGTAGCGATCCGGCAGAGCTCGACGAAGAAGGCGCCTGTCGCGGCGGAATAACGCCGGCCCGTCAGGCCGGCAGCGTCTCAGCCACGAAGGTCTTGCTGATCACCACCCAGCGACCGTCCAGTTTGATCATGCTGAGATAATCGGTGAAGAAGCGCGGTGCGATGGCGCAATTCAGTTTCACCAGTGCCGTATTCGGTCCGGTGATATCGACCGACAGAATCCGCTCATGCTCGCGGGTCAGGCCGTTGGCCTTGGGCGACGGACGGTTTTCCACAGCCTTGCACCAGTCTTCCCGGGGCATGTGAACCAGCTTGCCGTCCGCACCAGCGGCGAACAGGCTGGAAGCCGGATGGAAGGACTGGCGCAGTTTGGCCGTATCGCCTTCGAACAGGCCATCCAGATAAACTTGAACCGTTTCGAGAATCTCGTTGACCTGCGCGTTGCTCATGCTGTCCTCCTGTTAGGCCGCAGCAGAGCAGTCGTCGCCCGCGCGGTCAATCGTTGAAATGTCGCCCGACAATCAGGGCTTGCGATGATATTTCAGCGGCAACAGATCAGAAGGATTATAGGCCCGCAGGCCGCCGGTGGCGTCATCGCTCAACAGCACACGGGCATCGGGCGCGAAGTCGCGCAGCATCTCGCGGCAGATGCCGCAGGGCGCCACGACCTGAATATTCTGGTTCTGCTCGGTCGGGCGCGGATGCCGTACCGAGACGATGTCGGTGATCGGATCATCCGGTCCGATCTGTGCCATCGCCTGGCCGACCGCGACCGCCTCGGCACAGACCGAGGCGCGGCCGACATAGGTGTCGAGATGCAGTCCGGTGACAATTTCCCCTGACTTCGTTCGTAACGCTGCCGCGATATGGTGGCGGCCGACGATATAACGCTGGCGGATCAGCGCCGAGGCGGCATCCAGCAATTCCTGGTCGGCCGGCGTCATGCTCAGCCCAGTTGCTGCAGCGCGTCGGCCAGTTTCTCGGCCAGCGAAGTCTGCGTGGCGCGGCGCTCATGCTGCTCGTCGACCACGGCCTGCGGAGCGCGCGACATGAAGGTCGCATCATTCAGTTTGGCATCGATCTTGGCGATCTCGGCCAGCGCCTTCTCGCGCTCCTTGCCCAAACGCTGCTTTTCCTTGGCAATGTCGATCACATCGGCCAGCGGCAGCACGAAGGTGGCCTCGTCCACCACGATCCGCGCCGAGCCCTGCGGCGCGCTATGATTCTCAGTCAGCGTCTCGATACGGGCCAGCCGCTTGATCGGGTCGGCATGGCGGGCCAGGCGCGCTGTCGTCTCGGCGTTGCCGCCATTGGCGATCATTGCGATCTTGGCGCCGGCCGGCACGTTCAGTGCCGAGCGCGCCGCGCGCACGCCGTCGATCAGGCGGATCAGCCAGTCGATCTCGGCCGATGCCGCCTTGTCCTCGGCGCGTGCGCCATCCTTGGGCCAGTCACGCAGCATGAGGAAACCGCCGGGTGCTCCGTAGAGCTTTTCCCACAGTTCCTCAGTGACGTAAGGCATAAAGGGGTGCAGCAAATGGATCAGCTGCCGCAGCACATAGGCGCAGGTCGCCTGTGTCTCAGCCTTGAGCGCGGCATCTTCGCCCATTAAGGCGGGCTTGATCAGTTCCAGATACCAGTCGCAGAAAGTGCCCCAGGTGAAGTGATACAGCGCGCCGGCCGCTTCATTGAATTTGTAGGCCGCCAGCGCGGCTTCCACCTCGCGAGCGGCATTGCCCAACTCGCCAATCGCCCATTTGTTGACGGTGTTCTGGACTTTCGCGGGATCGAAATCCGCCGGCAGCGCGCAGCCATTCATCTCGGCGAAGCGGGCAGCATTCCACAGCTTGGTGGCGAAGTTGCGATAGCCTTCGACGCGCTGCTCCGACATCTTCACGTCGCGGCCCTGCGCGGCGAAGATGGTCAGCGCGAAGCGCAATGCATCGGCGCCGTATTTGCCGATCACATCGAGCGGGTCCATCACGTTGCCCTTGGTCTTCGACATCTTCTGGCCCTTCTCGTCGCGGACCAGGGCATGGATGTAGACCGTGTGGAATGGCGCCTTCTGGGTGAAGTGCAGCCCCATCATGATCATGCGGGCGACCCAGAAGAAAATGATGTCGAACCCGGTGACCAGGACATCAGTTGGGTAATGCGACTTCAGCACGTCGGTCTGTTCCGGCCAGCCGAGTGTGGAGAACGGCCACAGCGCGGATGAGAACCAGGTGTCCAGCACGTCCTCGTCGCGGCGCAGTTCCACGGCTTTGCCGTAATGCTTCGTCGCTTCGGCCTGTGCCTCGGCCTCGTTATAGGCCACGAAGACCTTGTCATCCGGACCGTACCAGGCCGGAATCTGGTGGCCCCACCAAAGCTGGCGCGAAATGCACCAGGGCTGGATGTTGCGCATCCATTCGAAATAGGTCTTTTCCCAGCTCTTGGGCACGAACTGGATGTCGCCCTTCTCCACCGCCTCGATGGCCGGCTTGGCCAGCACCTCGGCATTCACATACCACTGCTCGGTCAGCCAGGGCTCGATCACCACCTGCGAGCGGTCGCCATGCGGCACCATATGGGTGTTTGGCTCGATCTTCTCGACCAGGCCAAGTTCCTCGAGATCGGCGACGATCTGCTTGCGGGCAGCAAAACGCTCCATGCCGCGGTATTTCTCGGGCACGTTCTCGTTGAGCTTCGCATGCTTGTCGAAGATGTTGATCATCTCGAGCTTATGGCGCTTGCCGACCTCGAAATCGTTGAAGTCATGCGCCGGCGTCATCTTCACTGCGCCCGAGCCCTTCTCGGGATCGGAATACTCGTCGGCCACGATAGGAATGCGACGGCCGACCAGCGGCAGGATGGCGAACTTGCCGACCAGGCTCTTGTAGCGTTCGTCGTCCGGATGCACGGCAATGCCGGTATCGCCCAGCATCGTCTCCGGCCGCGTCGTCGCCACGGTGATAAACGTGTCCGCCATACCCTCGACGGGATAACGGAAGTACCACAGGTGTGACTTCACCTCGTGCTGCTCGACCTCGAGATCCGAGATCGCGGTCAACAGCTTGGGGTCCCAGTTCACCAGTCGCTGATCCTTGTAGATCAGGCCCTGACGATACAGCTCGACGAAGACCTTCAGCACGGCCTCCGACAGGCCGTCATCCATGGTGAAGCGTTCGCGGCTCCAGTCGCAGCTCTCGCCCAGGCGACGCTGCTGGCCGGTGATCATGCCGCCGGATTCCGCCTTCCATTCCCAGACGCGCTCGATGAACTTGTCGCGACCCATCTGGTGACGGTTCATCTGTTGCGCGGCCAGCTGGCGCTCCACCACCATCTGGGTGGCGATGCCGGCGTGGTCGGTGCCCGGTTGCCATAGCGCATCGAAACCGCGCATGCGGTGATAGCGGATCAGGATGTCCTGCAGCGTATGGTTCAGCGCATGGCCCATATGCAGGCTGCCGGTCACATTCGGCGGCGGCAGGGCGATGGTGTAGGGCTTGCCCGACTTCACGCCGACCTTAAACGCGCCGCCGTCCTCCCAGGCCTTGTACAGGCGGGCTTCGACATCCTGGGGCGAAAAGCTCTTGTCCAGCATAGGGCTACAACTCGGCGATCATTCGGGAAAGGGCGAAAATAAAGACGATCCGGCCGCCCAAGTCCAGACTTGGGCAGGACAGATCCGGTGCCGAAACAGGCAGACTTTAGAGGTGGTCCTGCTCTTCTTCCGCCTGGATGGTCAGGCGGGCAACCTCGCGCTCCACGATGCGCTGAACGATGGTCGCCAGATGGGCATCCAGCCATTCCTTTAGCATCGGGCGCAGCAGTTCCTTCACCAGCTCCTCAAGGGTGCGCTGGCTGTTGCCCAGTCCCATGGCGCGGCTGCCGGCGATCGCGCCAGACAGCTGACCCAGATGTGCGGCGGCGCGAGCAGCGGTCGGCGGAGACACCAGCCCCTCTACCTCGTCGCGCACCACATCGGTCAGCTCGAGGATGTCGTCGCTCGGCGGCGGCGGCGGAGGCGGCGCAGCAGCCCGACGAACCGGGCGCGGCGGCGGTGGCGGCATCGGCGGCGGTTCGTATTCGGGCTCGAATTCCGGCTCCGGCTCGGGCTCCGGTTCCGGCATAAAAGGCTCGGGTTCTGGCTCGGGTTCCGGCTCAGGCTCAGGCTCCGGCATCGCCATCATCGGCTCGGGCTCGGGCTCCGGCTCGGGGGCTGGCGGTGGCGGTGCGGGCTCTGCAGCGGGCGCTCCCCCCTGATCGGCGCCATCTTCGGAAATGATCCGGCGAATGGAGGCAAGGATTTCCTCCATGGTCGGTTCATTTTGGCCTGCCTTGGGGTCGCTCATCCGCCCGATACACTCATTCTGTTACGCGAACCGCCAGGATGACGGCATGGCATGCAGGCCATCGCCAATCCAGCCAAGGCTGAAACCTGGACCGAATCAATCGGGTCAATGGTATGCGCGGGAAAGATAACCGAACTGTTAACCTGGGTTAAGGGGATTTTCCCCTAATTCCCGGCCCAGTTACGTTTTTCACCCGATTCGCGGTGCTTTCAACCGCGAACCGGGCGCCAAACCTTCAGAATCACTCGGCGTTCAGACCACCGTCGGTGCCGAACCACTTGTTGCGCACGCGCTCATAGTTGTCGGTCGGATCGTAGTATTCGACCGGCAGGCTGAGCGAGCGGGCATTGAGCCGGCCGACGGCCGAGAGCAGCGCGAAACCGGCGACATATTCGTCGCGGCGGGCACGGACCTCGGCAACGCGGGCGTCGAGGTATTCCTGTTCCTGGTCCAGCACGTCGAGCGTGGTGCGCGAGCCGACTTCCGCCTCCTGCTGCACGCCTTCCAGCGCGATACGGGCGGCTTGGACCTGGCTGACACGCGCCGTGATGTTGGACCGCGCGGTGCCCAGATTCTCCCAGGCCTGCACCACCGACTGGCGCACGCTGCGGCGCTGTTCTTCCACCTGGATGCGGCGCTGATTGTGCGTCTGTTTGCGCTGGCGCGTCTGGCTATAGACCGAACCGCCTTCGTAGAGCGGCACGGTGACGGTGAGCGCCAGCTTCTGCGTGTCGGTCTGCAGATTGTTGCGCGTGGTTTCGTCCGCCTTGGTCAGCGTGCCGTTCAGCGAGACGGTCGGCAGCAGAGCGCCGGAGGCGACGCGCACGTCGTTCTTGGCCGCGACTTCGCGGAAACGCGCACCCAGCAGGTCGGGATTCTCATCGTAAGAAATTCCGAGCGCTTCCTCTTCGCTTTTCGGCAGTTGCGGCAACGGCGGCGGTGCCGACAGCACACGCGGCATCTCGCCGATCACACGGGCCAACACGGCACGCGACGACACCAGCACGCCTTCCGCCGAGATGCGGTCGGCCGTTGCACGCGACAGGCGCGATTCAGACTGCGCCACATCGGTACGGGTGATTTCGCCCACGCGGAAACGCTCGCGCACGGCTTCGAGCTGCCGGCGCAGCACTTCCTCGTTGTTGCGCGTCAGATCCAGCACAGCCTGGTTCTGCACCACGTCCATGTAGGCGGTCACGGCATCGAGCAGCACGCGACGCTCGGTGCTGGCCAGATCCTGACGGCCGGCGAGGATCAGGGCCTCGGCAGAGTCGGTCGCGGCTTCGGTACGACCGCCGCGATACAGCGGCTGCGATACGGTCAGCTGCAGCGTATTGGGGTTCATCGAACCGCTGCGCTGTGCTGCCGATTCAGGGTCGTAATCGATATTCTGCCGACCGCGCTCGCCGGTGACACTGACGGTGGGGCGCCAGCCCGACAGCGCCTGCGGCACGCTTTCATCGGTGGCACGCAATGCGGCACGGGCCGCCAGCAGCGTCGGATTGTTGTTATAGGCCGCGCTGAACACTTCGGTCAGCGACTGGGCCGCGGCAGGCTGCACAGCCACAACGCAGCTCACGGCAAGCGCCGTGGCCATTAAGGTTTTCGTGAAGCTCATGACGCGCATCCGTCCTTCATCTCGTTTCATCATCTCGCCGTGGCGCGTCCCAACCGTAGTCCCCGAACTCTTATTCTTTTGTTATGCACTCAATACGTTGTCATACCGGGCTCGACCTGCTCGGCCCAGGCATGGATTCCGCCGGCGAGATTGGTCGCCTGGGCAAAACCGTTCTGTCGCAGCCAGCCGGTGACCTGACGGCTGCGACCGCCGTGATGGCACATCACCACCAGCGTCTTGTCACGCGGCAATTCAGCGACCCGCTGCGGGATTTGCTGCATCGGGATATTCACCGTGCCCGGCAGCGACACGGTCGCCACTTCCCAGTCCTCGCGCACATCCAGAACCGCCACGTCCTTGCCGCTCTTGCGCCAGGCGTCGAGTTCGGCCACGCCGATTTCGAGGGGTGCGTCGGACATGCGGATCAGAACACGAAGCCGACTGGTCGCTCAAAGCCGGGCAGCACCGGCGTGCCGGCGTCGAACAGCACGCGCTGCGGGAACAAATTGCCAGCCCGCTTGACCAGCACGGTCTGGCCGATGGGCGCGCCGGGCGCGCGCAACACGCCGATCAGGCGGCCGCCATCGGCCAGCTGATCCAGCAGCGCAGGAGAAATTTCCGGCACCGCACCAGCGATCAGGATCACGTTAAACGGCCCTTGCTTGGCGAGACCGTCCTTCAACGCGCCTTCGACCAGCGCGACATTGTCGATGCCGAGAGTCTGCAGGGTTTGGCCGGCCTGCTGGCTCAATGCCGCGTCGGCCTCCAGACCGATCACGGTGCTGGTCAGCCGGGCGAGTACGGCCACTTCGTAGCCGGTGGCGGCGCCGATCACCAGGGCCACTTCCGACGGCTGGATTTTGGCTTCCTGCAGCAGGCGGGCCAGGATCATCGGCTCCATCAGGTAGCGGCCGGGCGCGATCGCCACGTCCTCGTCCATATAGGCCACGCCGCGATAGGCCTTGGGCACGAACTGCTCCCGCGGCAGGGCCGCCATGGCCTCGATCACCTGCTCGTCGATCACCTTGTTGGGGCGCAGCTGCGTCAGCACCATCTGGCGGCGCGCTTCGGCGAATTGGCGTTCTGCTATGGCCATATGCTGGTAATCCGGAGCTTGGGACAGGTATTGGGACAGGCGCTGTTTATAATGCTGCAATGCCGCGAAAACAACGGTTGTATTAGGGGTTAGCTCGCCTGCCGGGCGGCTGCTGCCAATCCCTGACCGGTGAGCCGCCCGCCGTTGCGGCCACACCCCGGAAAGCCTTGACCCCACCGGGCGCCAACCCTTAGTAAGGGGCCGCGCGCGCGAGGTCCGGTGGCGGAGTGGTGACGCAGCGGACTGCAAATCCGCGTACGCCGGTTCAATTCCGGCCCGGACCTCCAGTTTCTCCCAATATCGCCGACAATTTCCCGCCGTTGCTGCCCGACCGGCGGACAGGCAGGGGCTGATTGAGCGATACCCCCCTTCTATACGCGCCCTCGCCCAGCTATCTTTTGATTTCAGGCAGTTATCGCGGCAGGAGGCGGCGATGAAGATTCTGGGCTATGGCAAGACCGACAAAGTCGATCATCTCGTCACCAAAGAGATGCTGGACCGGGAGTCGCAGCGCAAGCTGCAGAAATTCCTCGAAGAGACCGAGATGGCGATCTTCACCGCCAATCGCGAAGTGCTCAAGAAGGCCGTTCCCGAACTGACCCGGGACTCCTTCATGGCCTTCGCCGTCCGTGTCGCCGAAGCCCGTGCCCGCTATCTCAAGATCGCGCTGGAACTCTCGGCCAATCCCAATCCCTCGCCGGAGGATATCGCACGCCTGAAGGCGGCGCGCGAAGCCAACGATGAATTGCTGCATGCCTTCGAGGCCACGAAGCGCGTGATCGAACGCGGCTACACGCTTTTGGCCCGTTAGCGCCTGTCAGGGCCAGTTTCGTCCTGTTCGAGGGCCCGTTCGGTCCTGTTTAAGCCAGTTCCGTCCCGTTGCTGCCTGTTGCGTCCCGTTCTGTCCCGTTCTGTCGCGTTAAATCCCACCCAAGTCCTTGGCGTTCTATGACAAGCCATTGATTTCCTGATTCACGACGTCCTACAGCGGCGGCATTTCTGCCGTGCGGCGATTCAGGCAGATGTACCTGAGTGCGTGAACAAATGTTCTAATACAATAGGAATATTAGCGCAAATCCAGACGCACATCAAGTTTTGGGGGGGCATGCGCTGCAGCCCGGAATGCCTATGAGCCGGCTATATCCTGGGCAAATGGAGATGTGCCGCTCGCCGGGTTGAAGACCATCTGCCACGGACGCAGGGTCGCCGCGAGCAGGCCCGACAGGACGGCCGGATCTTCCTCCATCATGCGCCGCGCTGCGGCTTCGTCGCTGGTGTCCAGCACCGCGATGCCGCCGCCTGCATCGTCACGGAACAGACCTGCCATCAGCAGTTTGCCGGTCTGCATGAGTCGTTCGAGATACATCTGATGGTCTTCCAGCGCCTGTTTCGGCGCGGGCTGCCCGGCCGGCCAGGCCGGGCCGCGCTGATAGTTAATCCACCAGACCGCGCGCGGCTTTGGCATATTTTCTGCTCCCGTTCGTCAGCTTTGCGTCCCTGTCGCCCAGTCCTGTGCCGTCCGGAGCGCCTGCGGATCGATCCGCGTTTCTCCCAACTGACGCATGAGCGTGGCAAAATCGTAGTAGAAGCGCTCCTCGACGAACAACCCGTCGCGGAACTTTACGAAGACGACGAAAGGCAAAACGAAAGTCCGGCCGGTGGGCGGCAATCCAAAAAACGGCCCCACATGCCGACCCGTATATTGCGGCTCTGCCACATAGGTGTCGTCGTCGATCCACTGCGCGCTGCCGTTAGGCGAGCGCTCCACCACATTGCCGAACGCATCCCACCATTGCCGATAATGCCGCTCTGCGCCCGCCTTACCGGGAAAGATCTGGCCGGTGGCGAGATCGCGGAAGACGCAATCGGGATGCACGGTGGCCAGTACGGCCGCCATATCGTGAGCATTCTCCGCCGCCAGATGACGCTGCAGCATCAGGCGGTTGGGATGGGGCGCGGTCTTCATGGTTTCCTCCGGGTTTCCATGCATTAGACGGCGCCGGTCCCCCGCTTGTGACAGCAGGCCGAACCGGGCATGATTTCCCTGTCCCTCGCCCTACATCACAAGCGCATGTCCCAGCTCCCAGATTCCATCGATGCCGTCGAAACCCTGCTGAGCCGCGGCGACTATGTCGCCGACCGTTCGCTCGCCACCACACTGTTCCTCGCGTTGAAGATGGGCCGGCCGCTGTTCCTCGAAGGCGAAGCCGGCGTCGGCAAGACAGAGATCGCCAAGGTGCTGGCGGCAACGCTGGGGCGCCGCCTCGTGCGCCTGCAATGCTACGAGGGTCTCGATCTCTCCTCGGCGGTCTACGAATGGAACTACCCGCGCCAGATGCTGGAAATCCGTCTGGCCGAAGCGGCCGGGGGCGGCGACAAAGAGGCGCTGGCGCGCGATCTGTTCAGCCCGGATTTCCTGGTCGAGCGCCCGCTGCTGCAGGCATTGAAGCCCCATCCGAATGGCGCACCGGTGTTGCTGATTGACGAACTCGACCGCACCGACGAACCCTTCGAGGCCTATCTGCTCGAAGTGCTGTCCGACTTCCAGATCACCATTCCGGAAATCGGCCCAATCAAGGCGGCCGAGCCGCCGATCGTCATCATCACATCCAACCGCACGCGCGAAATCCACGACGCGCTGAAACGGCGCTGCCTGTATTACTGGGTGGATTATCCCAGCGCCGAGCGAGAACTGGCGATCCTGGAGCGTAAGGTGCCGGGTGTGCAGAAGCGATTGAGCCGCGAGATCGTTGCCTTCGTGCAGCATCTGCGCGAGACAGAGTTGTTCAAACTACCGGGCGTCGCCGAAACCATCGACTGGACACGCGCGCTCGCCTTCCTCGACAAGGTCAGCCTCGATCCGGAAACCATCGACAATACGCTGGGCGTGCTGCTGAAGTACCAGGACGACATTGCGAAAATGAAGGGCTCGGAAGCCGCCAATATCCTGCGCCAGGTGCAGCAGGATATGGCTTCGCTGGGTATCTGAGGCCGGCATGCTGCTGCCCGAACCGCCTGCAATGGACGGTCCTGGTGGCGCATTCGCCAACAATATCGTGCATTTCGTGCGCCTGCTGCGCGCCGCCGGCCTGCGGCTGGGTCCAGGCAAGGCAATGGATGCTGTGCGTGCCGTGGAAGTCGCTGGCATCCGGCGGCGCGACGATCTCTACTGGACTCTGTTTTCAGTGCTGGTGAACCGGCGCGACCAACGCGAGTTGTTCGATCAGGCCTTCCACATCTTCTGGCGCGATCCGAAAATCATGGAACGCATGATGAGCCTGCTGCTGCCGCAGGCGGAGGGCACCGCTGAGCCGTCCAAGAATAACATGTCACAGCGCCTGCGTCAGGCTTTGCTGCCTGGCCAGGGCGAAGGTCGCGCCAGCAACGAGAAAAAGGAAGTCGAGATCGACGCGACCCTGACCTTCTCGGCCGACGAACTGCTGCAGAAGAAAGACTTCGCCGATATGACGGCGGAGGAAATGGATCAGGCCAAGGCCGCGATGGCGCGGATCGACTGGCCGTTCCGCCCTGCCCGCACCCGTCGGCTGAAACCTGATGCGCGCGGCCACCGCATCGACCTACGCGCCAGCATTCAGGCTTCCTTGCGCACCGGCGGCACCATCATTCCGCTGAAGCGCAAAAGCCCGGGCGAGCGGCCACCGCCGCTGGTGGTGCTGTGCGACATTTCGGGATCGATGAGCCAGTACAGCCGCATGTTCCTGCATTTCATGCATGCGCTGAGCAACGACCGCAGCCGTGTGCACAGTTTCCTGTTCGGCACGCGCCTGACCAATATCAGCCGTATGCTGCGCCAGCGCGATGTCGACAAGGCGCTGGCTGCCGTGAGCGAACGCGTGCCCGACTGGTCGGGCGGCACCCGCATCGGCGCCACGCTGGCCGAGTTCAATCGTCTTTGGTCTCGCCGCGTGCTGGGTCAGGGCGCCGTCGTGTTGCTGCTGACCGATGGCTTGGATCGTGAGGGCGGCGAAGGCCTGCCGCGCGAGATGGAGCGGCTGCATAAATCCTGCCATCGCCTGATCTGGCTCAATCCGCTGCTGCGCTGGGACGGCTTCGAACCAAAAGCCGCCGGTATTCGCGCGATCCTGCCCCATGTTGACGATTTCCGCCCGGTTCACAATCTTAGCTCCATCGCCGATCTCGCGCATGCGCTCAGCCATGAGAGCGATGCCGGCAACAGGCTGAAGCATAACCTCGGGAGACTGGCAGCATGACCACCGATCCGATGACAGACGTCTCCGCCGACATTCTCGCCACCGCGCTGGACTGGAAACAGGCCGGCAAGGGCGTGGCGCTTGCGACCGTCGTCACCACCTGGGGTTCGGCGCCGCGTCCGGTCGGCAGCCAACTCGCCGTGGATGACGACGGCAAGTTCATCGGTTCGGTGTCGGGCGGCTGTATCGAGGGCGCGGTGGTAACCGAAGCGCTGGATGCCATTGCAGACGGCAAACCGCGCCTGCTCGATTTTGGCGTCAGCGATGCGCAGGCCTGGGAAGTCGGGCTCGCCTGCGGCGGCAAGATCCAGGTCTATGTCGAGCGGCTCGACTCATGAAACGCGGCATCCTCGAACAGCTGCAGGCCGACCGCGCCGAAAAGCGCCCGGTGGTGCTGGCGACGTTTCTCAAATCCGGCGAACAGCGCCTGCTCTATCTGGTCGGCAAGAAGGGGCTGAAGGACCTCGATCCGCGTATCGGCGAAGCGGCGCGCGCCGCGCTGATCGAGGATAAGCCGCGCACGGTAGACACCGAACAGGGCCCCCTCTTCCTGAATGTGTTTAACCCGCCGCTGCGGTTGATTCTGGTCGGTGCGGTGCATATCGCCCAGGCCCTGGTGCCGATGGCCCAGCTGGCTGGCTACGAAGTGATCGTGATCGATCCGCGCAGCGCGTTCGGCTCCATCGAACGCTTCCCGGGCGTGCAGCTGTCGAACGACTGGCCGGACGAGGCCATGGCGCAGCTCAAGCCCGACCTGCGCACGGCCCTTGTCACTCTGACCCACGATCCCAAGATCGACGATCCGGCGCTGATGGCCGGGTTGAAATCGGATGTGTTTTACATCGGCGCGCTCGGCAGTAAGAAAACGCATGCGTCGCGGCTTGAGCGCCTCGCCGCAGCCGGCTTCGGTTCCGACGATGTCGCCCGTATCCATGGCCCGGTCGGCCTGAATATCGGCGCCAAATCGCCGGCCGAAATCTCGATTTCCATCCTGGCGCAGATGACGGCCGCTCTGCGGCAGTCGGCAGGCACGGCCAGTTCGGCGGCGGCCTGATGTTTTTCGGTCCGGTACCGGTGCGTGAAGCTGAAGGCGGCATTCTCGGCCATAGCCTGTCGGCGGGGAGCGAACGGTTCCGCAAAGGCCGTCTGCTCAGCGCCCAGGATATCGCGACACTGGAAAAAGCCGGCCATGTTTCCGTCCATATCGCGCGGCTGGAACCGGATGACGTGTCTGAGGATGAAGCCGCGCATCGCATCGCTGCGGCGCTTGCCGGACCCAATGCCCGCACCGCCGCCGCCTTCACCGGTCGCGCCAATCTCTATGCCGAAACCGCTGGCCTCGTCCGCATCGACACGGCGCAGTTGGACGAGCTGAACGAAATCGACGAAGCCATCACGGTCGCCACGCTGGCCGATTACGAGCCGGTCGAAGCCGGACAGATGCTGGCCACCGTGAAAATCATCCCCTTTGCGGCACCCCGCAAAGCCGTCGAACGCGGCGAGTTGCTGCTGCGCGGTCATCCGCCGCTGGTCCAGGTGGCGCCATTTTCGCCGCGCGAGGTTGGTCTGGTGCTCACCCGCGTCGCCAACACCAAAGACAGCGTGCTGGACAAAACCCGGCAGGCGGTGGCCCTCCGCCTCGGCCAGTTCGGCAGCCGCATCAAACTGGAGCGGACCGTGCCGCATGACGAAGCCGCCGTGGCCGCGGCCATCGCCGAACTGCGTGCCGCCGGTTGCGCGCCGATCTTCGTGTTTGGCGCCTCCGCCACGGTCGACCGGCATGACGTGGTGCCGGCGGGCCTGACACGCGCCGGCGGCGAAGTGCTGCATTTCGGCATGCCAGTCGACCCGGGTAACCTGCTGATGCTCGGTCGCCATGATGACGTTTCCGTGATTGGTGTGCCCGGCTGCGCGCGTTCGCCCAAGCTGAACGGTTTCGACTGGGTGCTGCAGCGCCTGTGCGCCGGGCTGCCGATCGGGCGACGCGACATCATGCGAATGGGCGGCGGCGGCCTGCTTAAGGAAATTCCGAGCCGTCCGATGCTCCGCGATCAGAGTCCGGACGCCGGCAGCGACACTGCCGGTGCGTCGGCACCCCGCCGGCCGAAAGTTGCCGCGCTGATCCTGGCTGCCGGCCTCTCAAGCCGGTTCGGCGACGGGCACAAGCTGCTCGCAGATCTCGACGGGAAACCGGTGCTGCGTCATGTCGTCGAGCATGTGAAGGCGTCATCCGTCAGCCCGGTGTTGCTGGTCACCGGTCATCGCGCCGATGAAGTGCGGTCCGCCGCAGGCCCGGACGTCAATACGGTGCACAACCCCTCCTTTGCCGAAGGCCTGGCAAGTTCGCTGCGTGCCGGCCTGAATGCGTTGCCGTCTGGACTGGATGGCGTTCTGGTCTGCCTGGGCGATATGCCCGATGTTTCGCCTGCAACCTTTGAGGCACTGATTTCGGCTTTCAACCCAACGGAAGGGCGCGCGATCTGCGTGCCGGTGTCGGGCGGGAAGCGCGGCAATCCGACGCTCTGGGGCCTGCAGTTCCTGCCCGATCTCATGCGGTTGGAAGGCGATAGCGGCGCACGCAGCCTGTTTGGACCGCATGCGGAATGGGTCTGCGAAGTGCCAGTGGACGATCCGGGCATCCTGCACGACTACGATACCCCGGCGGCCCTGGCAGCCCGAGGGGTTACCAAGTCTTAACCGCAAGTCATTGGCATTAAGCGAATATTATCCACAACCAACGCATTAACTATGTCTTCCGGCTTTTTCCCAAGGGTGGAATTTGCCATAGTGCCGCAGGGGGCAGCCTAGATTGGCTGGTTGTCGCCCTCTCCACGACCGTTACCGGAGAAAGCGACCTGTTCTATGAGTGAGGCTGTACAGAACCAATCGTCCGATGACGAGAAGATGTTCACCGATTTCGACCGCCTGGCACGCGGCAAGATTTTCGGTGGCCGTCTCGCCTCGGTGATCCAGTTCGTGAATCCCAAAACGTTTGAGCGTAACCGCGAAAGCTACAACATCGTTGTGCATTCGATGCGGTCGCTGATGTCGAAATACGAAGGCACGTTCTACACGCTGCACGACTATTCGATCGTGATGTTCATCCGTCTCTCCGAGCGCTTTTTCGACCAGACCTTCGAAAAGCTGGTGCTCGAGATCGATGACATCCTGACCCGCAACAACGTTGCCATAGGCCTGACCCCCGAGGAAGCCGAGAACGCCGTCCGCTGGTATCGCTTCGACAGCCAGTTCGAGGATCTCCAGGAGTTGATGGACAATATCCAGCAGCGCTTCCGGGTCTTCTCGGAGCGCCGCAAGCGTCTGCTCGCCAAGGCCGGCACCGCCGCCACCACCGGTGACGGCACGCCGCTGACGCCGGGCGCGCTGCAGCAGATCGACGACATTCTGAAGAAGGCTGACGTTTCGACCTTCATGAAGCGCCAGCCGGTGACGCTGTGCTTCGGCAACCAGCCGCCGAAGCCGATCTTCCAGGAAATCTTCGTCGGCGTGAACGAATTGCGCCAGGCCATTGCGCCAACCGTGAACCTGCGCGGCGCGCGCTCGCTGTTCCATCACCTCACCCGCACGCTGGATACCCGCGTGTTCCGCGCGCTGCTCGACGGTTTCGTCACCCGCAACAGCGGCCCGTTCAGCATCAATATGAATGTTAGCACGGTGCTGAGCGACACCTTCCGCGATTTCGACAGCCGCATCGGCAATATCGTGAAGAAGGAACAGATCATCATCGAGTTGCAGCGCTATGATGTGTTCTGGGACTACAACGAATATCTGCTGGCCTGCGAATTCCTGCATAATTCCGGCTATCGTCTGCTGATCGACGGCATCACGCCGGATCTGCTGCAGTTGTTCGGCCGCAAGGAACTGAAGGCCGATTTCGTGAAGCTGTTCTACTTCAAGGATCGCCACGAAGACTGGATCGACAAGGAACTCGCCAGCAAGATCGCCGAGACCGACGCCAATCGCGTGATCATGGCGCGCTGCGAGACCGAAGAGGCGTTGAAGGCCGGCCTGGCGGCCGGCATTCGCCTGTTCCAGGGCTGGCATATCGACAATATGATCCGTGCCTCGCGCGAAGTCGTGAACTGAAGCCGGCGCTGGCGCGTTCGGCCACCACCCCATTGTAACAGCGGGATTAAGCGTCATGTGGAACCGTAGCCAGCGACCCAACCAGACCGAGAACCAGCCGACGGAAGTCCGCGCGACTGGCGGCAACAGTCCGCGCAAGCACCTGACGCCGAAGGATAACGAGCGGGTCGAAAAGATCCTGGCGAGCATCGCCATCGACACGTCGCAGACCTTCAATGCAATGCTGGACTCGCTGATGGGCGAACGCCCGGTGACGCATCACGAAAGCAATCAGACCCGCGACTTCATCGTGTCGGTGTTTGACGAGATCCGGCAGGAGAGCAATCGGGATGCCGTGATCCTCGCCCGCAAATTTTCAGATATGTGCATGCGGGCAGCGGATCAGCTCAACGACAACCATCAGCGCACGGTCGCACGCTGCGTGTCTGAGCTGTTCGAGCAATTCGCCGCCAAGCTTGATCATCGCGAGCCAGCCAACTCCAACTGACTTCTCGACGATCGAGCGCCGGGCGCTCGCGCGGCTCAGTTCGCCGGGCGGTAGTGTTCCAGTTCGGACAGGAAATTCCCGACGATCTTGACCGGATCTTCGCCTGTGGCGTTCTGGAACAGGGCCGCATCTTGGGGCGAGAGATGCGCCAGCGGTCGCACCAGCCCATCGAAGAACAGATAGAATTCGCGTGTCCCAAAGGGCAACGCCTGCCCCTCGAAGGGACGCTCGATGTAGACGTTCGAGGAAAGTCCTACTGCGGTCGGATCGTGCTGCATCACCTTCATGACCCAGTCGCGCCGCGTTTCGAAAACCCGGAAAGCACGGATCACGCGGGCGATCACGCGGAAATAGAGCTGCTTGGCTCGCGGGTCGGCATAGAAGCTGGCCCAGTCCAAATTGCCGCCGGCGCTGCTGCGAATTTCCTCGGCCACGCTGGCGGCCTCGTCCGCCATCAGGTCGACCTCGTCGCCGAACAGCGAACGGACGAAGAAGAAATAGTTGCCGATCAGGCGGCGGTCGAGCTTGTCCTCGCCGAAGAGGGGGTCGAGCGGGTGCACCAGCAGGCGGCCGAAGGCGTTGACGCGGGCACCCCGGCGGGCGTCCTCCTCCACCACATTCATCAGGCTGTCGTAGGAGGCCCGATAGAAATGATCGTAATCCGAGGCCGTCTTCATCGCCTCGACAAGCTGGCGCAGCGTGTCGGTGGTGAACGGCGCCTTGCGCGCCTCGGCCTCAGCCCCCTGCACCAGTGCGTCGAGCAGCTTGTTGGCCATCTGCCGGAGAAAGTCTGGGCCGCGGGTGATCATATGTCTGAAGCCGAATCCGTTCAGTTCGGATGCAGCTTAATGAAGCGCCACAGCCGATGCGAGCGTCTTGTTTTGCGTATAGCGCCCGGCGCATCCACCCTTTGTTAACCCTGCCGTTGCGACTTTGCCGGCTCAGGGCTACTGTCGCCGCCGCCCATCGACCCCATACCGGTTCCAACACGCAGATTTCCGCCTCATGAGCCTCACCCTTACGTTGTCCTGCCAGGACCGCCCCGGCATTGTTGCCGCGGTCTCGGGTTTCCTCGCAACCCATCGCTTCAACATCCGCGATTCCGCCCAGTTCGGCGACGGCGAAACCGGACTGTTCTTCATGCGTGTCAGCGTGGAAGACCTCGAGGGTGACCGCCCGCTAGAGCAGATCCGCGCCGCCTTTGCGCCGGTAGCGGCCCCGTTCGAGATGACCTGGGAGATCCATGACGAGCGGACCAGGCCGCGCATGCTGATCCTGGTCTCGAAATTCGGCCATTGCCTGAACGACCTGCTCTACCGTTACTCCATTGGCGCGCTGCCGGTCGAAATCCCCGCCGTCGTGTCCAATCATCGCGACTGGTATCAGCGCGCGGCCAATCACAACATCCCCTTTCATCACTGGCCGGTGACACCGGAGAGCAAGGCGCGGCAGGAGAAGATGCTGCGCGACCTGATCGAGCAGGAGAAAATCGATCTGATCGTACTCGCCCGCTACATGCAGGTGTTGTCGCCCGACCTGTGCCGCAACTATTCCGGCCGGATCATCAATATCCATCATTCCTTCCTGCCGAGCTTCAAGGGGGCGACCCCCTACAAGCAGGCGCATGCCCGCGGCGTGAAACTGATCGGCGCCACGGCGCATTATGTGACGGCCGATCTGGATGAAGGACCGATCATCGAACAGGAGGTCGCCCGCGTCGACCACAGCCATTCGCCCGATCAGCTCGCGGCGACCGGACGCGATATCGAAAGCCTGGTCCTGGCCCGCGCGGTGAAATACCACGTCGAGCACCGCATCTTCCTCAACGGCCACAAGACGGTTGTTTTCCGGGGCTAGCTAGCCGCCACCGACCGCACTCGGACTGGACAGGTCGGACCGGCGGCCTAGGTCTTGCCGCATGCACAAGAAACTGTCACTGCCAACCAAGACCTGCGCGGTCTGCGCCCGCCCCTTCGTCTGGCGTCGCAAATGGGCGCGCAGCTGGGACGAGGTGAAATACTGCTCGGATGCCTGCCGCCGCAGGCGCAGCAAGCCATGAGTGACGGCACCCTCAGGCTGCTGCTGGGCGACCAGCTGACTCCGGCGATCTCCAGCCTGCGCGATTGCGAACCCGGCAAGGATACGGTGCTGCTGGCCGAGGTGATGGCCGAAGCCACCTACGTGCGGCATCACAAGAAGAAAATCGCGTTTCTTTTCTCGGCCATGCGGCATTTTGCCGACGAACTGCGACAGGCCGGGCATCGCGTCATCTATGTGACGCTTGAGGATACCGGCAACACCGGCTCTCTGTTCGGTGAGGTATCGCGCCACATAGAACTGCTGCGGGCTGGCCGTGTGGTGGTCACCGAACCAGGCGAATGGCGCCTGCGCAGCGACATGCAGGACTGGCAGGCACGCCTCGGCATCCCGGTCGAGATTCGAGAGGATGACAGGTTCCTATGCAGCCATGCCGATTTCGGCGCCTGGGCCGCAGGCCGCAAGGAACTGCGCATGGAATTCTTCTACCGCGTGATGCGTCGGCGTTACAGACTGCTGATGGATGCCGCCGGGGAACCGGAAGGCGGACGCTGGAATTTTGACAGCGACAACCGCCACCCCCTCGGCAACGACATGGCCATACCGCGTCATCCCGCTATTGCATGCGATGAGACGACGCGCGAGGTGCTCGATCTGGTCGGTCGCGTCTTCGCCGAGCATTTCGGAGATCTCGAACCCTTCGACTTTGCGGTGACGCGCCGCGACGCCGAGAGGCTTGCAAACTGGTTTCTCCGCTACGCCCTGCCGCGGTTCGGCGACTACCAGGATGCAATGCGGCAGGGCGAGCCATACCTGTTCCACAGCCTGCTGAGTCCCTATATCAACTGCGGACTACTCGATCCGCTTCGGCTCTGCCGCGATGCCGAAGCCGAATGGCGTGCAGGTCGCGCGCCGCTCAACGCCGTGGAGGGTTTCATCCGCCAGATTCTGGGCTGGCGAGAGTATATTCGCGGGGTCTACTGGCTGGAAATGCCGCGCTATGCGGAAACAAATGCCCTCGACGCGCATCGACCGCTGCCGTGGTTCTACTGGTCGGGCGAGACCACCATGAACTGCATCGCCCAGGTGGTCGGCGAGACGCGGCGCAATGCCTATGCCCATCATATCCAGCGGCTGATGGTGATCGGCAATTTCGCATTGCTGGCCGGCATCACCCCGGCCGAGGTCGAGGCGTGGTATCTGGCAGTCTATGTGGATGCGTATGACTGGGTCGAATTGCCGAACACCCATGGCATGGCCCTGTTTGCCGATGGCGGCCGCCTCGCCTCCAAGCCCTATGCGGCATCGGGCAAGTATATCGACCGCATGTCAGACTATTGCGACCACTGTCGCTATGACGTGAAACAGACGCTCGGCGGCACGGCCTGCCCGCTCAATGCACTTTACTGGGATTTCCTGGCCCGTAACGAGCAGCGGCTGGGACGCAATCCGCGGCTGGCGATGCCGTATCGCAATCTCGCACGGATGCCGGCCGATCAGCGCCAGGCTATCGCGCAGAAAGCGGCGCAGACACTCGCAACTCTCGATACGGCGCAACCGCCTGAGTCAGACCAGCCGACCCCGCCGCAGCCAGGTCAACAGACGAAAGGCCGGAAGATCAAACCGCGCGCGGCGCAACAGCAGCCGAAGTTTCTGTAAGCGGCACGTTGCCGCCGGAAACACCGAGCGAACTGAGGATTCCCAGCAGCGCCACGTCGTCATATGGCTTGGCCAGCACGCGGCTGAAGCGGCTGCCGACGAAACCCGGAGCCACGATTTTCTCGTCATAGCCGGTGGCCAGCACGATCGGCAGGTTCGGCATTGAGGCCCGAAACTCACTGGCCAGTTGATCGCCGCGGCAATCCGGCAGGCCGATATCGACAATCGCCGCCGCAATGCCGCCGGTGCGATGCCAGGCTGCACGGGCTTCCTCGCCGCTGCCGGCTTCCTCGACCCGGAATCCCGCGGCTTCAAGATTGCCGGCGACCACCATTCGCATCAGGGGATCGTCTTCCACCAGCAGCAGCACCGGCGGCTCGACCTCGTCGATATCTTCACTGGTGACGACCGTGCGGCCGAGGCTGTCTGCAATCACCAGAACCGAGGTCAGGCTGTCGCCGACGGCGTCTAGTTCAGGCGCCGGGTCGGCGGCGATGAACGTCACGGTGATGCAGGTTCCGCTCGGTCGGGCCTCGAAGTTGAGGGCACCGCCGATTTTCTCCACCATTGCCAGCACGATCTTGCTGCCGATACCGCCGCCCCTGCGCCAGTCCGGTTCGGTCACGCCGATACCGTCGTCTTCCACCTGCACCGTGATCAGATCGCCGTTGCGCTCGGCTTTTACGCGGATCGGGCCGTCGCTGGTGGGATAGGCATATTTGAACGCGTTGATCACCAGCTCTGTCACGATCAGACCGATGGGAATCGCGAAGTCGGTACCGATACGCGTCTGGCTGGCCAGGAACTGCAGCATGCGGCCACCCTGATCAGCCGACTGCCGCAAATCTTCCACGAGGCCGCAAAGATAGTCCGCCAGATCCACATAGCGCACATCGGCAGAGGTATAGAGGCGCTTGTGGACGCGCGCCACGGCGGAGACGCGCTTGTAGGCGTTTAGCAGCGTCTGCGCCGACCTCATGTCGCTTTGCGCCGCAGACTGCACCTGCAGCAGACTGGCAATCAGTTGCAGGCTGTTCGAAACGCGATGATTGACTTCCTTGATCAGCACCGCGCGTTCATTGGCCAGGGCTTCGAAACGGTCGCGCGCGGCGCGCATCTCGGCTTCAGCCTGCTCACGCAGAAATTTCTGCCGCCGTCCTTCCAGTGCGGCATCGATCGCGGCGCGCAGCAGGGTCAGAAATTCCGGGCTGGCATCCTTGATTACATAATCGGCCGCACCCGCCTTGAGCGCCGCCACGGCAATACGCCCCTCGGACTCGCCGGTCACATAGACAACCGGCGGCGGATTGGGCAGTGTCGAGATCACATCGAGGGTATCAAGCCCCATCTGATCCGGCATATGGTGATCCAAGGCCACCACATCGATGTCATTGCTCCTGCGAAGCCGCTCGACGCCAGCGGCACCAGTGCCCAGCAATTCCACGTCGAAGCCGTTCCGCTCGAATTCCTTCTGCACCAGGCGGCCTAGGCCCGGGTCATCATCGATATAGAGAAGACGCGGTCGAGCGTTGGTCATGGGGTCGTCTCGGGCACCTGCATGACCATGAAGAACATGCCCAACTGGCGGATCGCCTGGGCAAAGTTTTCATAATTCACCGGCTTGGTGATGTAGACGTTGCAACCTAGATCGTAGCAGCGCTGGATTTCCTGCTTGTCATCCGTCGTGGTCAGGACCACGACCGGCATGCGGCGCAGGCCCGGATGCTCCTTCACGCGGCGCAGAATCTCGGTACCCTGCATGTCGGGCAGATTGAGATCGAGCAGAACCAGATAAGCCCCGCCATGCGAGCCCGTATCGCTATCGCCCGCCTTCAGCAGGTATTCGACGGCCGGAGTTCCGGAAGAAAAAGAGACAATCTCATTGTTGACGCCAGCACGGCGAATATTCTTCTCGATCAGTCGCGCATGACCTGCGTCATCCTCGACCATCACGATCGTTACTGCTTTTTCGTCGCTCATTTCTATGTCCCGATACCACTCAATTTGCCGGCTGCCAGAGTGTGCCAGACCCGGCCAACCTGCTCGACTGCAGATGCGGCGGCGTACGGCACAAAGCCCATCTCAATGACGAAGCGTAGGCTCTTACAAACCGATTCTGCACCCCGTCGCGGCGGAACATATCAATCAACGCGCAAATTCATCGTCCCGGAGCGTTTCGCGGCCATCGCCCGCCATTTACCGGGAGGAGTCAGAACTTCACCCGGCTGCTGTCGCCAACCGGTTGCAGGGATCACGGCATATATTGCGAAGGCTTGTCAATAAATTTGGTCGGGTTTTGTTCGATATTGGCAGCAGAATCGTCGCTTTTTGGTTGTCCGATTGCCGCCAAGCTTCCCTTCCGGTTTTACTCTTTATCCAGCGCTGCATAAAATTTGGCGATCTACGTCCGAAGACTTCGCGCAAATGCCGAGCTAGCCGAGCGCCTCACTGCCGAGACTGCGTGCCATTTTCTTCAGAAGCCGGTTCAGCGTCGCCCGCTCCGACACTGTCAGGCCGGCAACAATGTTCTTTTCGTGCTGCGCAACCTTGTCCATCAGCTCGTCCAGGAGCTGTTCGCCGGTCGGGCTGAGCGACAACGAATAGGTCCGCCGGTCGGCCGCCGTGCGCTGCCGCAGGATCAGTCCCTTCTTCTCCAGTTGGTCCAGCGCCGGGGTCAGGGTCGACTTGTCCACGCCCACGCCGCGGCTGAGGTCGGTCTGGTTGATGCCGGGATTGGCACGCAGCAGAACCAGCAGACTGAAACGGCCGGGCGTGAGCCCGCCCATGCGTCCCGCCAGGGCGCTGCCGACCACTTTGACGAAATTGTCGAAGACCGCGACCTGCGCGATACGCAGGTTATAGCCGTAGAGGCCGGGCAGCGGACCGCGATCCAGCTTGCGGATCTTCGCGCCCTTGCTGACCGGTGCGGCCTCCGCGCCGCCCTGTAGTTTCCTGCCCTTCATGTCAGTTCATGCGTCCCGGCAGCCAGAGGGCGATGGCCGGGAACAGCACCAGCAGCGCCAGGCGAACCAGATCGACCAGAATGAACGGCATCACGCCCTTGTAGATCTGCCACAGGCTGATATCGCGGGCGATGGAATTGATGACGAAGACATTGATACCCACCGGCGGCATCACCATGCCGAGCGTCGTGACCATAACGATAATGACGCCGAACCAGATCGGGTCGAAGCCGAGTTGCAGCATCACCGGGTAAATGATCGGTACCGTGACCAGGATGATCGCAAGCTCGTCCATCAATGCGCCGAGGATCAGATACATGATCAGGATCAGCGTCAGGACGCCATAGGGGCCGATTGGCAGGCCGGTCAGGAAATCGCTCACCTTCTGCGGCGTCTGGGTGATCACCAGAAAATAGCCGAATAGGAAGGCGCCTACCACGATAGTGAAGATCGAACCGCCGGTGCGTACGGCATCGATCAGACTGTCCCTGATCTCGGTCCAGCCCAGCCGTCCGCGCAGGATGCCGATAATCAGCGCGCCGCAGGCGCCGCAGCCAGCTGCCTCGGTGGCCGTGAACACGCCGCCGTAAAGCCCACCGACGATACCGGCAAACAGCAGCACCGTGGCCCAGATATCGCGCAGCGAGGCAATCTTCTCGCGCCAGCTGGCCTTGGGGCCGCGCGGCACGAGCGTCGGCTTCCACCAGCCTACGATCTGGATCGTGAGGATGTAGAGCAGAATGGCAAGAAGACCGGGCAGAATCCCGGCGATGAACAGCTTGCCGATATCCTGTTCCGTCAGGATGCCGTAGAGCGCAAAGACCACGGAGGGCGGAATCATGATGCCGAGCGTACCGCCAGCGGCAATCACGCCCGTCGACAGGCCCGGATGGTAGCCGAAGCGGCGCATTTCCGGCAGCGCCACCTTGGTCATCGTGGCCGCCGTGGCCACCGACGATCCGTTGATCGCGGCAAAGCCAGCGCAGGCCATCACGGTGGCCATGGCAAGACCGCCGCGCCGATGACCCATCCAGGCTTCACCGGCACGGAACAGTTCGCGGCTCATCCCGGCCGCGGTGGCAAAGCTGCCCATCAGGATAAACATCGGGATGACGGCAAGATCGTAGTCGGTGGCGACGCGGATCGGCGATTGCGCCAGAAGGTTCATCGCCGGCGCAGTGGCGGCCAGAATGCCGAAGCCGCCGACGCCGACAATACCCATGGCAATGCCTACCGGCACGCGCAATACCATCAACACGAAGAGAAGAACGAAGCTGGCGACGGTGACGACATCCCGATCCATCGTCAGACCCCTTCACGCCGGGTGATCAGCCTGAACAGGCGTAGCAACAGCAGCAGGGTAGCGAGCCCGATCCCGAGCGCCGCGATGGCGTGGAACGGCCAGACCGGCAGGCGCAGGTCGAAGGTCTGTTCGTTGCTGAGAAACACGCTGGTCACCTTGCTTTCCAGCATCCAGGCAAACAGCGCCATGAAGGCCAGCGTTACGGAGGTGGCAAAAATATCGATCAGGCGCTTGCCCCAGGCCGGCGCCATTTCCCAGAAACCGTCGACCTGGATGTGGCGATTATGATAGCCCGCCAGCGCAATGCCCCAGAACATGGCCGTGCCGAGCAGCAGGCGGGAAAAATCGAACGTATCCGGCAGGCCGTAATTGAACAGCCAGCGCAGCATCACGGCGACAAAGGTCAGCACGGCGATGGCACCGAGCAGCAGCCCCGCCACCAGCTCGGCCTTGTCGATGAATGCTTTCATGAGGCAGTCCCCCCTGCCGGTACTCGAATCGCACCACTATAGAATAACTTGGGCGGCTGCGGCCATTGTCGGACCGCAGCCGCCCCTATTTACGCAAACTTTACCCGATCAGAAGGCCGCGTTGCGCTTCTTCAGCTCCGCCTTCAGTTCGTTGAGCGCCTGCTCGCCGTTGACGCCGACCTTCTTGACGTCCTCATACCAGGCCCTGGTCATTTCATCCGAAAGCTTGCGCCAGGCAGCGATATCGCTGTCCGTCGGCTTCACGGCTTCATGACCCGGCAGCGCCAGCATCTTGGCCTTACCCGAGGCTTCGGCATCCGACCAGGCGGTATTCACCTTCTCCGACATCTCGGACGTGCAATGCTCGTCGAATGCCTTCTTCTGCGCCGCCGAGAGCTTGCCGTAGGAGGCCTTATTCACCGCCAGCACGAAGTTGCTGATATAGAGCGGTGCGTCCATGTGATACTTCACGGCCTTCTCGAAGCCGAAGATGAACACGCTGCCCCACGGGAAGCTGATCGCATCGGCCAGACCGCGCTCCAGCGCATCGCGGGCTTCCGGCGCGGTGACCTGCACGTTGGTACCGCCCGCCAGCGTCACCAGACGCGCCACCGAGGCATTGCCTGGACGGATCTTGTGGCCCTTCAGGTCGTCCGGTTTGGCGATCCTGATCTTGCTGTGGAAGGTGCCAGGATCGTGCACGAAGGTCATGCAGACCTTCACATCGCTCATTTCCTTCTCGGCATACTTGCGGTACCAGGCATCGATCGCAGCCGAACCGCTCTTGCCGTTCGAGAACAGGAACGGGATTTCGCTGCCCGCGATCACCGGGAAGCGGCCCGGCGTGTAGCCCGGGTTGACATAGGTGATGTCGGCAATGCCATCGCGCGCCATGTCATAATGGTCTTTGGCCTGGCCGAGCTGCTGGGCCGGGAAAATCTGCGTCTTCACCATGCCGTTGGTCGCCTTCTCCAGCGACGCGCCCCATTCGGTGAAGGCCGGATGCAGGGGATGCGACGGCGGCAGCCAGTGGCCGAGCCGCAGGGTCACAGGCTTGTCCTGCGCAATGGCGGGCTGGACGGCGGCGAGGCCGAGCGCGACACCGAGCCCGAGGGCTGCGGCGCAGACATAACTGTGGCGTTTGCTGGTCATGTGTTTCCTCCGCTGGTGGACCGTCCGTGAGACCTGACAGTCCTTTTTGTTTTGCCGCGGCAGCCTAGCGCGGTGCGGCCGGGCCTGTCCAGATTGTTTTGTTGGACACCAAACTAATTTCTTGACGCTGCCGGTGTGCGGTGCAAGATTTTGCCCGGTTGGGAGGAATCGATGGAACGCTCTTTCGCCAAAGAGATTGAATCGCTGCGTCTGGGGGATGGCGACACCTTCCGCGGCGAAGGCATTCTTGCGGTCACCAAGGCCCTGCTGCAGTCCGGCGTGTCCTATGTCGGTGGTTATCAGGGCGCACCGGTCTCGCATCTGGTCGACGTGCTGGTGCAAGCGCAGGATATTCTGGACGATCTCGGCATCCATCTGGAAACCTGCACCAACGAAGCCTCCGCCGCCGCCCTGCTCGGCGCCTCCATTCATTACCCCGCGCGCGGCTGCGTCACCTGGAAGGCCATTGTCGGGACCAATGTGGCCTCCGACGCGCTGAGCAATCTTGCCTCGCCCGGCGTAACCGGCGGCGCGCTGATCGTGGTCGGCGAGGATTACGGCGAAGGCGCCAGCGTCATCCAGGAACGCAGCCACGCCTATGCGATGAAATCCTCGATCTGGCTGCTCGATCCGCGACCGGACCTGCCGACGATCACACGCTGCGTCGAGGAAGGCTTCGAACTGTCGGAAGCCACCAACACGCCCGTCATGCTGGAACTGCGCATCCGCGCCTGCCATGTCACCGGTGAATTCCCGGCCAAGACCAACAAGCCGGCGAAAGTGTCTCGCAACAGCCGCCTGCCTGGGCCTTCGGCGTTCAACTACGACCGCCTCGCCCATCCGCCGGCCACCTTCATGCAGGAAAAGCTCAAACTGGAGCAGCGCCTGCCGGCGGCACGCAAATTCATCCTGGAGCGCGGCCTGAACGAGACCATGCCGGGCGACCTGTCGGAGATCGGCATTGTCGTGCAGGGCGGCCTGTATAATGCGCTGAACCGTGCATTGATGAATCTCGGTCTCGCCGACGCGTTCGGCAACAGCCGGGTGCCGACACTCGTGCTGAACGTCACCTATCCGCTGGTGCCGGAGCAGCTGGTGCAGTTCTGCGCCGGCAAGCGCGCCGTGCTGATGGTGGAGGAAGGCTCGCCCGAATATATCGAGCAGGCCCTGCATACCGCTTTGCGCCGCGCCGACGTCAACACCCGCGTGCATGGCAAGGGCATGCTGCCGGCCGCCGGCGAATACACCACCGAAGCACTGACCCGCGGCCTGCTGGCCTTCATGAAGGCCGAGCAGCCGCAGATCGATGTCGCGGCAGCCGATGCCGCTTTCAACAGCGCATTGGAAAACCGCAAAACCGCGCAGGCGGTGATCGGCACCAACCTGCCGCTGCGGCCGCCCACATTCTGCACCGGCTGTCCCGAACGCCCGGTTTTCACGGCGATCAAGCTGGTCGAGCGCGAGATCGGCAAGGTGCATGTCGCCGCTGATATCGGCTGCCACGCGCTCGCCACCTTCGCGCCGTTTTCGCTGGGCCATTCCATTCTCGGCTACGGCATGTCGCTGGCCTCCGCTGCCGGTGTCGGTCCGCTGATGAACACGCGCTCGCTCGCCATCATGGGCGATGGCGGCTTCTGGCATAACGGCGTGCTGTCCGGCGTGGCCTCGGCCATGTTCAACCGCGGCGACGGCGTGCTGGTCGTCATGAAGAACGGCTACACATCTGCGACAGGCGTGCAGTATATCCCCTCCTCCGCCGGAAACCGCGTCGACGGGCTCGACAGCGGCTCGGATATCGAAACAACCGTCAAGGCGCTCGGCGTCAAATGGGTCAAGCGTATCCGCTCCTACAGCCTTGGCCCCATGCGCGAGGCCCTGCGCGATGCCCTCACCACCACGACCAAGGGCCTCAAGATCATCCTGGCCGAAGGCGAATGCATGCTGGCACGCCAGCGCCGCCTGCGCACGGAGGAAACCCGGGCGCTGAAAGCCGGCGAGCGCGTGCTGCGCACCCGCTTCGGCATCGACGATGCCGTCTGCACCGGCGATCATTCCTGCATCCGGCTGTCGGGCTGCCCATCGCTCACCATCAAGCCCAATCCCGACCCGCTGCGTACCGATCCGGTGGCCAGCGTGAATAGCGGTTGCGTCGGCTGCGGCCATTGCGGCGAGGTGGCGCATGCCGCCGTGCTCTGCCCGTCCTTCTACAAGACCGAGATCGTGCATAATCCCGGCTGGTGGGATCGCTTCAGCGACCGGCTGCATCGCACGGTGATCGGCTGGCTCGGCGGCGGCAAGACTGCGTCCGTCCCCATGCCAGCGGCGGGAGAGTGATCATGCAGCCCACTCGCCCCCTCTGCATCCTGATCGCCGCCATGGGCGGCGAAGGCGGCGGCGTGCTAACCGGCTGGATCGTCGATGCGGTGCAACGCGCCGGCTATCCAGTACAGAGCACGTCGATCCCCGGCGTGGCGCAGCGTACCGGCGCCACCACCTACTACATCGAGATCTGGCCCGAGAAGACCGACAAGAGTCCCGTCATGTGCCTGAACCCCATGCCGGGCCAGGTCGATGTGATGATCGCCAGCGAATTCGTCGAGGCCGGCCGCGCCATTGCGAATGGCTATGTCTCGCCTGACCGTACGCTGCTGATCGCGTCGACCCATCGCATCTTCGCGGTGGCTGAAAAGAGCGCCATGGGCGATGGCCGCTACGACACTGGCAAGCTCTTCCGCGCCGCCAAGGACCATGCGAAACGCACCATCCTGTTCGACATGGACCAGGCCGCAAAAGACTCCGGTAGCATCCTGAATGCCGTGCTGCTCGGCGCACTGGCCGGCTCCGGTACACTGCCGCTGCCGGCAACTGCTTTCGAGGATGGCATCCGCGCCGAAGGCAAGGCGGTGGAGAGCAACCTGGCCGGGTTCCGCTTCGGCCTGAGTCATGGCCAGGACGAGATCGCCGCCCGCGCCGCCGTGCTGTCGTCGCTGTCGCCGGCTGCCGCCATACCCGTGCTGGCCGACCGGATCGCACGCCTGCCGATGAGCGTGCAGACATTCGCCGCCGAAGGCATCAAGCGCCTGGTCGACTATCAGAACGTTTCCTATGCCCGCCTGTATCTCGACCGCCTCGACACCGTGGCGAAGCTGGGCGACGAGGCGCTGGCGAACGAAACCGCGCGGCATCTGGCGCTGCGCATGAGCTTCGAGGATGTGATCCGCGTTGCGCAACTCAAGCTGAAGCCCGAGCGTTTCGCCGCCATCGAGCGCGAGCAGCGCGTCAAACCCGGCCAGCCCTATACCGTGGCCGAGTTCCTGAAACCCGGCGTGGAAGAGATCGCGTCGCTGTTGCCGCCGGCACTGGCGCGCCGCGTGATAGCAGTCTGCGAGCGCAAGGGCTGGACCGAAAAGCTGCACCTGGCGATGACCGTCCAGTCCAACCGTATCGGCGGCTATCTGAAGCTGCGCCTGCTGGCTGGCCTGCGCGCCTGGCGCCCGCGCAGCGCGCGATTTGCCGAAGAACAGGCCCGCGTCGAGGATTGGCTCGACCTGATCCGCCGCGCTGCCAGACTGGACCTCAACCTGGCGCGCGAGATCGTCGACTGCGCCCGGCTCATTAAGGGGTATGGCGATACCTTCAAGCGCGGCGCGGGCAATTTCGAGCGCATCCGCAGCCGGGTGATCCTGCCGGCACTCGAACATCGCATTGCCCCCGCCGCGGCAACCGACGCATTGGTGCAGGCGCGCACGGCGGCACTGGCCGATCCAGACGGCCAGTCGCTCGGCAACATGCTGGCCGATTTCGAGGCGACTCTGCGGCCGGCCATTCCACAGGCTGCAGAGTGAAGCTGCCCATATAGGGACTGTTATTGCCGATGGCTTTCTGCAATCCTTCACCGGTCATCTCCGATAAAGGTCACGCTTGCCTCAGTCTCATCCGGTCCCACTTCCGATCCAGGCGCAACGGCTGAAGGATTTCGTCGGCTACTGGCTTGATTGCCGGGAGGCCGGCGCTGCCGTCACGCGGCGTGACAGGTTCGACATCTTCCACATTCCCGCGCTGGTATCCCGCCTGTTTCTCTACGATTTCCATGCGGCACAGCGAAGCTTCGTCCTTCGCGTCGCCGGTGAGGAAATCCGCCGCCTGCTGCCCAATTCCGTGCCCGGCGCCACACTGGAAAAGATCATGCCGCCGGCAGTGTTGGCCGAGGTAGAGGATCGCTATCGCCGCGTCTGCGAGACGCCGGCGATCATGCATGCGATCGGACGGGTCTTCGTCAAACTGGGCGGTACCGGTATCGGAGAGCGTATCGTGATGCCGCTGGCGGACGCTGACGGCAGGGTTCATCAGTTGCTGGGCGCCACGGTCTATTTGCTGGGCGACCAGAACGAGCAGGGCCGCGTCTTCGAACGCGAGGAAGTCACGCTGACTTTCGCGCCGCTCAAGCCGGAATGAAAAAGGCGCCGGTCCCCCGGCGCCTTCTATCTCGCAGACTGGGCCGATCAGGCAGACGGCGACGCGTATTTCACGGTGCAACCATAAGGACGCGCCGTGCTGGTGCTGACCGGCTTGCCTTCGGCCAGTTCGGTCAGCGCCATGTCGACGAAATTCTTGGCGCCTTTCAAATCGTCGATACGGGTCGACGGCTTGTCGTCGATGCCGCCGGCATAGGCCAGCATGCCAGTCTTGTCGATCACATACATATGCGGCGTCACCTGGGCGCCATAGGCACGCGCGATCTGGCTCTTCGGGTCGAGCAGCACCGAGGACGGCGCGGCACCACGCTCGGCGGTCAGCTTGTTCGCCTGCGCGGCATCGACATAGCCCTGCTCACCGACCGGCGAGGAGACGATGGTCAGCCAGACCACGTTCTGGGCAGTCCACTTCTTCTGCAGCGCCTGCATGTTGTTGCCGGTGTAGTGCTTCTTCACGAAGGGACAGTCGTGGTTCGACCATTCCAGCACCACGGTCTTGCCCTTCAGATCGGCGAGCGAGACGGTCTTGCCGTTCGTGTCCTTGACACTGAAGGCTGGCGCTGGCTGCCCGACCTGGGCGCCCGAATTGGCATTGCCGATCTGCGGCAATGCCAGCAGACCCGCTGCGCCGATCGCGGCGGCGGAAAGCAGAAAACGACGCGAGAGAGTCATGACAGCATACTCCTATCGTTGCGTGTTGACGGTTGGATGGGAAAGCGACGCACTTTTCTCCGGCCGGTCGAGCTGGTCGAGATGTTCCAGCACGACCCCCGGGGTGAGAATCTGCGGCAGCACAATGCTTTTGCCGCCGGCATAGTAGAGATAGAGCGGCACGCCGCTGCGGCCATGCTGTTCCAGCATGCGGGTGATCTCGGGGTCCTGATTGGTCCAGTCGCCCTTCATATAGACGATGCCGCGCGTGCGGAACGCATCCTGCACGGTCTCGCTGCTGAGCGCCGTACGCTCATTGACCATGCAGGTGATGCACCAGGCCGCGGTCATGTTGACGAAGACCGGTTTCTGCTGGGCCACCAGCGTGTCGAGCTTCTGGCGGGTGAAGGCTTCGACGGATGCGCCGCCCGGCTGCGCCTGCGCCACGGCAGCAGCAGGGGCGGCAGGATCGCGCACAGTGCCATACACTGCACTGGCGGCCGCGATCAGGAGCATAGTGGCACTGACCGTCGCCGCGCGACCGCGCAGACCGAAGCTCCAGGCGGCAGCCGCCACCAGCACGAGACCGAGCATCGCGGCCAGCAGCCCCTGCTGCCCAACCTGCTGGCTCAACACCCAGATCAGCCAGGCCACCGTGGCATAGAGCGGGAATGCCAGCGCCTGCTTGACGCGCTCCATCCACAAGCCCGGTCGCGGCAGGCGGTCGGCCAGCTGCGGCACCCATGTCAGGATCAGGAAGGGCAGCGCCAGCCCGAATCCGAGCGCGAGGAAGATGGCAAGTCCGATCCCGGCGGGCTGGGTGAGCGCAAACCCGACAGCCGTCGCCATGAACGGCGCGGTGCAGGGCGTGGCCACCACGGCCGCCAGCACACCGGTAAAGAACGAGCCCTGATAGCCGCCGCGTTGCGCCAGACCCTCGCCAATGCCGGCGAAGCGACCGCTGATGTGGAACACCCCGGACAGGCTGAGCCCCATGGCAAACAGCAGATAGGCCAGCAGCGCGATCACCAGCGGCATCTGCAGCTGGAAGCCCCAGCCGATCTGTGCGCCGCCGGCACGCAGGGCCAGCAGAAGTCCGGCCAATGCCGCGAAGCTGACCAGGATACCCAGCGTGTAGGCCATGCCGTGACGACGCATCTGCGCCCTGCCCTGCCCACTATGCGACACCAGCGCCAGAATCTTGATCGACAGCACCGGGAAGACGCAGGGCATCAGGTTCAGCAGCACGCCACCCAGCAAGGCCAGCAGCGCGGCTTGCAGAACGGTACTCCAGTCGACCGCTGCAACCGCGCCGGCAGCCGGCGCCGTGCCATACGGGAGCGCGGCGAATTCAAACGCCTGCTGCTGCAGGCGGCCGCCGATATCTTCCCTGATCAGCAGCAGTCCGCCGGTTTGCTGCGGCAGGCCGGCGGCGGCGAAACTGCCGCGCGGCATCTGCAGTCTGAATCCGTCGGCATCGATGCTGAGCGGCTGCGCTGCCGCATGTTCGATCATCGCCTCCTGGTGCGGCAGGAAAGCGGCGTCGCGGATGCGCCCACCGTCGAGGCCGGGCGCGGCCACGCTCAGCACGAAACCGCTCTGCGTCATCTGCATGCGCGCCGGCCAGGGCGAGGCCTGCGGCAGCCGCTGGCGCGCAGCATCGAACGCAGCCTTGTTGGCCGGATCGACCTGGCCGTTGCCGCCGGGCAGCGCGAGATCGACGGTGGCCTCGCCGGGAATGCATTCTTTCTGGCAGACCAGCCAGTTCACATCGGCGCGCAGCGGCAGTTCAACGGCCGGAACTACAGCCGGCGGCGTAATCTGCGTCAGCAGCAGGATCTCGCCTTCGTAGCCGTAGTTGACCAGATGCGCGACCGGAATGCGCTCGGGGACAGGCCAGACGATCGGACCTGCCGTGAAGCCTTCGGGCAGCGCCCAGCGGATTTCGGTGGCCAGACCTGAGTCGCCCGGATTGCGCCAGTAGGTGTGCCAGTGTTCGGCCATCCGCAGCCGCACGCCGACCCAGAAAGGCTGTCCGCCGCGAATGCTCTGCGGTTCGGCAATCAGCGCCGCATCGACGAGGTCGTTTCCGGACGGTTGCGCCTGCGCCGCAGGCAGCAGACCCAACGCCAGAACGGCGACCAGGGCAGCCCGTTGCAGGCGGCGGAAAAAAGCGGGGGAGCGCATGCCATAAAAATCCCGTAAATCGTCGGCCCGGGCAAGCGCTGCCGGGTCACAACAGCGCGAGCGTAAACTGCGGCGCCGCGCGGTTTTCCGGCTAGAAAGCGAAGGACACGCTGAAGGCGCCGAACTGGTCGTCGGTATCCTGGCCGGCATATTCGCGCGTGCGCAGCACATGCGTATAGGCCAGCCGCACGCCATCCACCACCACGGCAAGGCCGAACTGCGCATCGCCGACGAAGGTTTCCTTCTTCACGCTGCGGCTGTCGCGGAAGGTATTGCCATCGAGGAAGATGTTATGCGCCACGGCGCGGCCATCGACGCCGGCGAACAGATACCAGCCGAAACCGCCCGGCGCCTTCTCGAAATACCCCGACCCCGGCAGGCTGGGCTGCACGCGCGGCGGGCCGTAATCGATCGGCAGATTCTGTCCGAAGCGGAACATCACGCCCAGATTGGCATAATCGTAGACATTGCCGATGGCGGCGCCGGCATGCGGTGTGGCATCGACGCCAAAACCGGCGGGCAGCTTGAATTCCGGCGACTGCCAGCTGCGCTGATAGGTGAATTGCAGCGTCGGCTCGTTTTTCAGCTGCGTGTCCCAGCCTTCGGCGAGCGGCGAACTGACGATGGAGTGGATGAAATCCTGCGTCTCATGCGCCAGCGAGGCCGGGCCGACCACGCCGACGCTGACCAGAAACTGGTCGAGCACATTGTTGGTGCGCGCCACCACGCCGACCGAGCCGTAGAGCCAGCCCGCATAAGGCCGGTCGTCGCGCGGCGGATCGCGCACCAGCTTGTTGGTCGCGGTGTACATATTCTGGCCGAGCGCGTATTCGACGCGGATATCGCTGTGCCAGGCCAGCATCGGCACTTCATAGGCCAGATCGCGCAACCATTCCGGCTCGCCGTTTTTCGGCGTGAGATAGCTGAAACGCGCGCCATTCGTGTAGCGCCGGTCGGTGCTGTAGAACAGATCGTTTTCCAGCACGAAACTGAAAACGCCGACCTGCGGTTCGGCCTGCTTGGCCAGATCGGGCGGATCGGCAGCATAACTAAGCGGTGCAACCAGCAGCGTGGCGGCGAAGGCGGTCGCGGCAAGACGGGAAGACATCGGGCGGAACGGACTCGTCGGTGGAAAGACCCCGTCCCTCTTGCGGGGCGAATGTGGCAGCAGCGCGGCAGGCATGCTCAGTCCAGCCCCGGCTTGACGCGGCGCAGGCTCTTCACACCCGACCGCTTGCTCTTCGACTCCAGCCGGCGCTTTTTCGAACCCAGCGTCGGCCGCGTCGCGCGCCGCACCTTCGGCACCACGGCAGCGGCCCGGATCAGACCCAGCAGTCGCTCGATCGCATCCTCGCGGTTGCGCTCCTGGCTGCGATGCTCCTGCGCGGTCAGCACCAGCACGCCGTCCAGCGTCAGCCGGTTGCCACACAGCTTCTCGAGCCGGGCGCGCACATCGTCGCCATAGGCCTGCGAGCCGCGCACGTCGAAGCGCAGCTGCACGGCGCTCGACACCTTGTTCACATTCTGGCCGCCGGGGCCGGAAGCGCGGATGAAGCTGATCTCGATGTCGCGCGGATCGAGGCTGATACGGCCGGTCACGCGGATCATGTTTCCTTGGTTTTCCATGATTTTCCGGGCTTACCGACCGCTGAAAGGAGGCTTATCCGAGCGTATAACAGGCTTATTTTGCCTTATATGACGCTTATTTCGGCTTATCGCGGGCTTATTTCGACCCGTGGCAGCGCTGTATAACCTGATATCCGATTTCCCTTTGAGAATCAGCATCCTAGCGCCAGAACATCATAGCAACGATGCGCCGGCCAGGCAAGCCGGCGAGACGCGGGGCTAAAACTGAGTCTGAACTTTCGGCAGCTCTTCGAAACACTGGTCTATCGCCCGGGGTGCGCCAACACCGCGCCATGACCAGTCGAAGGCCTGCACACCCCAGGGATCACCCTCCTCGGCCTTGCGACGCACCGGGATCGCCCAGAAGCCCGGGTTCCAGAAACATTTGGCAGCGTCGTTGAAAGCGCCATGCTTGTCCGGCTCGCCTGGACCCTGGCCGAAGACTTTGAAAACCATCTTGTGTGCCACCGCCTCCGGCCAGATGCCACGCGCCATGCGCACATTGCGCCATTTGCCCAGCGTGCGATCCAGCATGGTACGCGGCGGCTCGTACATCTCGTCGATCCATTCCAGCAGGCTGCCGCTCGGCACCGCGCCGCCGGCGGTCAGTTCCATCGCCTCAAGCTGGGGGTGCAGCATGAGATTGTAGAATCGCGCAATGCCGCTGTTCCTGAGATAGGGAACGACCGAACGATTGAACTCACCGATACTGACCGCGGCGCCCATATAGACGATGTCGGTGAAGGGCAGATCGGGAAACAGCCGGACCAGATCGCTGAGTATGATCGTCCCCATACTATGTCCGATCAGTGTGATGGTCATTTCACGATGCGGGTCCTTCTCCTCGCGCCATTTTTCGATGGCGGCGAACAGCGACACGAAGGCGCCGGAGCCGCGAGGTTCCTGCGCCAGGGCCTTGAAGACATCGGAAGCGGGTGTGAGACAGGCCGGGTCGAATTCTGCGGTCTGGTGAATGGTGGTGCGCGCCCGGCGTACCATGTTTTCCCAGGCGGTCGTGCCCAGGGAGTCTACGAAGGGCGATAACAGCATACGTGCCGGAAATGTCAGGGCATAACTGGCCTGATCCGAAAATTTCGTATGCCCGTTGTCGACATAGTTGTGGAAGATCAGATTGCCGGTCTTTTTGCCCTCACCGGCATATCTGCCTTTTTCACCATCGATCTTCCAGCCATGCTCGCGCGCCTCCGTGTAGGAGTCGGTGAAGCGGCCGATCTGTTTGATATAGGTGACGGGCGCGCGAACTACGCCCTGCGCTAGATCGGTGGCGACATAGACCGGCGTATCCCAGACGGTACGCTCAAAACGCTGCCCGCCGCGGACGCGCGAGACCTGCTCCCACCAGGTTTCCCATCCGCCGCTGCGCCACAGCAGGAGCAACGGTACATATCCGTCGTTGCTCATCGCCCTGAGAATCCGGGGCAGATCCGGGTCCCGGACAATCGCCCTTTCGCTGTTCAATCCGCCATGCACATAGACCAGCAGCTTGCGGTCGCCCTTCGCCCAATGCTCGTCCAGCAATGCAACGACGCGCGCGCGCATGTCCTCCTTGTAAGCCGGCCTGCCATGATCGTCTGCCACAACAAGATGGCGATAGGTATCCGCACTCGGCAGCGGCTCACTGCCCCGGATGGTGCAGGCGCCCTCCGGCGCCGCGATCTGGCTGCCCGGTGTCACGGCGCAGCCGGCCAGCAAAGCTGCAATGAAGACGGCTGCAATAGCAGACCTGCGATGCCGCGCCTGACGATGCGTATTGGTCATGGCCACCCCCGTGTCATCCCCACGGTGAGTGAAGCGCAGTTTCATGCCGACGCAAGCCAAAAAATACGCGCCGACACCGTCAGCCCACATCCTAATACACCTGTATGTCGTGAGAGCGGTCAGGCCTTGCGGAGGAAGTCGCGCAGCTCCTCGTAGATCCGCTTCGACATCGGATCGGCGCCGTTGAGGATCAGGCCGAGCTGGGTGCGGTTGAGGCCGAGCTTCTGCGCCAGCTCGTCCATGGTCATCCGGGTTTCGGCGCAGGCCTCGGCCACCGCCTGCTGCGAATTGCCGTCGGCGTAATAGCGGCCGTAGACCACCTTCACCTTCAGGTCGGCCGGCTTGCGCTTCTGCGTGATGGCGCCCGCAATCTCGCCCGGCGACCGCAGGCGTGGCTGCATCTGCACTGGCGCCGGCATTGTCGACGGTTCGTCGCGGCTCTGCTGCATCGCCTCGGCCAACAGGTCGGGCAGCGAACTGCTCTTGCCGATCACGTTGTCGAGCAGACGACGCACCGTATCGACCAGTTCGGTCTGCAACTTCGGCAATCCATGTTGCTCGCCGAAGCGGTCGTAGAACAGGTCGATATCGCCCAGCCGGTCGCGCCGGCGCTGCAGGAAATCGCGGCTGCCGAAGGGCATGCTACGGCCCTGCTCGCCGATCTGCAGAATGAAGATGCGCGTGGCGTTCACTTCGACGACGCAGACCTGCCAGCGCAGGTTTACAAGATTATGCGCCAGCCGCTCGCGCCGCGCGCTCTCGAACAGCGGCAGCTGGTCTTCCACCAGGTCGACCAGCACATAGAATTTGTCGATCTCGTCGATATAGCCGCGGAAACTGTCGAAGCTGGCCGCGAACGAGTCCGGTTCGGCCATCTTGCGGATGATGGCCACCCCCTGCAGCTCCGCCTTGTTCAGCAGGTCGTTGAGCTGAGCTATCTTGGTCGAGGCAGGCATAGTCTTTACAGAGATTATATCTCCGAGCCACGTCTCGCTGCAATCTTGAATAGTTGAAGTTTTGGATACAGGCTGGATAGGAAATCCGCACAATATTTTGTGGATTCGAACATCACGGTAAAAATGAGATAACTCTTTGCAATCCAGGCAGCTTCTTTGCTGAGCGCGCAACAACAGTGAAAGGCCATTGAAATGAGGCGGCTCATCCTCGGTTTGGTTTTTTACTGTTTCGCGGTGGCGGGGGCTCAAGCGGATATTCTTGTCGAGACCACGACGGCACGCATCGACCCGACGACCAAAGTGCCGGCCAAAATGCGGGCAATCCTCAACAAGCCGGCCGCTGCGACAGACACCGTTGTACTGTTCTTCCGCGGTGTTCCCGGCTACGCGAAAATACAGTCTGTTGCAGACAAGCAGCGCAATCTGATTCCACTGGTACGAACGATGGAAAGCCTGCTGCTCGCGGAAGGGATTGCGTTTGCCGTGATGGATTGCCCCACCGATCAATGGGGCGAATATGGTGGTATGTCGGCCACCAACTGCCTCGACAATTATCGTTCATCCAAGACGCATGCCGAAGATGTGCGCGGCATCATCGAACGATTCAGACAAGATCACGGACTGAAGCGGATCTATCTTTTCGGACACAGCATGGGTACGCTGAGTTCGCGTTGGCTTGCAGTGCATCTTGGTGCCGAAATTGCTGGCAGTATCCATTCGGCGGCGGTGAATGTACCGAATCAAAGCGGCCACTACAGTTCGGCGCGAAATATTCCTTACTCCGAAATTCGAACGCCAATCCTGCATGTCCACAATGAAAAAGACGCTTGCCGCGGCACGCCGTATTCAGTCGTCAAAAGCTATGCGCGCGACCATCTGGTGACCGTGCATGGCGGAGTTGCCGAAGGCAATCCGTGTGGAACCGGTCATTTTCATTCGTATCAAGGCATAGAAGATGTCGTCGCTCGCGCGATCGTCGGTTGGATTCGAACCGGCAAGGCCGCGGCAACAATCGGTGGCTAGCCGAAATCGGTGACCACAGGTTCGGTCCGTTGGGTCCATCACTGCGAGCAGGCTCAGATGGCCAAAGCTCAGCTATCCGCAAATGAGACTTCGGGATCAAGCCTAACCCGCCACCGTATACAGCGACGCTCGCGATGCCTTCTCACGAATAGCGGATGTGGGAAATCATCCCCGACTTCACCGTTAGGCGGTGAAGACAGAGGCTGGCGGTTCGACGCCGATTAAGGATGAGTGCGGAAATCCGCTGACCTGCAACAGCAGGGGGATCATCCGGCGTTAGCACGCGGGAAAACCTGTCCTACCATTTGTCCTACTCAGGCACGGTAGGAGAGCGATTGTCCCAAAATGCAGCTGGGAAAAGTTAAGATTCTCAATCGCCTAAATTGGCGACCCCAACGGGAGTCGAACCCGTGTCTTCACCGTGAAAGGGTGACGTCCTAGGCCTCTAGACGATGGGGTCGGCCTGTGGCTGGCCGAATCAAACGACCCGGCAGCAGCACCGGTTGCCCGGCGCGACGCGCTGTGTAGCGGTAACCCATACACAAATCAATAGCCGCTCCCGCCCGACTTCGGCCTGGCCCTGACATCCTGTCCGCAGACCTCGCGGTATGCCCGTACCTTGTTGAACCAATTTTTGTAATGGTACGTCGCTGGCAAAGCAGAAATGACCGAAGAGGCAGCAGAATGAGCGTTTATTCAGCAATTAAAGCAAAGTTTTACTGTTGTGCTCTCTAAACCATTGGGTTTAGGTTCAGCGACATGAATGACATGTCGCCCCCTGCCCCGCTGCGCGTCTCCTCGGCTGCCGAAGCCCTGGCGGTGCTGCGCAAACTGCTGGTCGAACACGCCCCGCATCCCGAAACCCCGCTGCCGACGGAACGCGAGCTGTCTGCCCGCATGGGCGTGAGTCGCCGCGTGATCCGCCAGGCGCTGGCCGAGCTGGAAGCCGAAGGCAAGATCTGGCGCCGCCAGGGCAAGGGCACCTTCATCGGTCCCGCCCCGGCCGCCTCCGCGCCGTCCTTGAGCCGCCTCGCCAGTCGCACGAATTTCTACGAGATCATGGAAGTGCGCCTGCATATCGAGCCGAGCATGGCGCAGCTGGCCGCGCATCGCGCCAGCGCCGACCAGATCGCCATGATCCGCCGTCTGGCCGAACGCATCGCCAGCGCCGGTATCGAGACCGAGCCGGCGATGCTGGAACGCTGGGACAGCGCCTTCCATCGCAGCCTGGCCGAGGCCGCCGGCAACCGCCTGATGCTCGACCTGTTCGAGGTGATCGACAAGATCCGCAACGATCCGTCGTGGCAGAGCACGCGGGCCCGCGCCCGCACGCCCGAAGGCAAGACCCGCTCGGCGCAGCAGCATCTGGCGATTGCCGAGGCGATTGCCGCGCGCGACGGCAACCAGGCGGCGCAGATCATGCGCCAGCATATCGCGTCGCATCAGGAAGCCCTGCTGAAGGTGATGAACCACGCGCCTGCCGCCGAAGCCGCCCAGTAGGCGGCGGGTTCGACCTGACATTTCTCACCTTCTTCTTTTCTTTTTGCGGATCGCGCCATGACAGTTCCTTTCGCCTTTACCACCCGCCCCGAGATCAAGGGTACTTTCGGCGTCGTTGCCACCACGCACTGGATCGCGTCGTCGACCGCGATGGGTGTGCTGGAACGCGGCGGCAATGCCTTCGATGCCGCCGTCACCGCCGCCTTCGTGCTGCATATGGTCGAGCCGCATCTCAACGGCGCTGGCGGCGATCTGCCGGCGCTGATGTGGAGCGCGAAAAAGCAGAAGATCGAAGTGCTGTGCGGCCAGGGCCCGGCGCCCGAGAAGGCCAGCATCGCGCATTTCAAATCGCTCGGCCTCGACCTGATTCCCGGCTCCGGCCTGCTGGCGCCCTGCGTGCCCGGCGCTGTGGATGGCTGGCTGCTGATGCTGCGCGATTACGGCACCATCGACATTGCCGATGCGCTGGCGCCGGCGATTCACTATGCCGAACACGGCGCGCCGCTGGTGCCGCGCGTGATCGAGACCATCGCCACCGTGCAGCAGCTGTTCCAGGACGAATGGAAAACCTCGGGCGCGCTGTGGCTGGATAAAACCGGCGCGTTGCCGAAGCCCTATGCGCTGTTCAAACAGCCGGGCCTTGCCGCCACCTATCGCAAGCTGGTCGCCGCCGGCGCCGGCAATCGCGAGCAGCGGATCGAGGCCGCGCGCAAAGCCTGGCGCGAAGGCTTTGTGGCGGACGCCATCGACAAATATGTGGCGGCTACCGAAGCGATGGATGCCTCGGGCAAGCGCCATCGCGGCGTGCTATCGGGCAACGACATGGCGAAGTGGCAGGCGCATATCGAAGCGCCGCTGACCTACGACTACCAGGACTGGACGGTGGCGAAATGCGGTCCCTGGAGCCAGGGCCCGACCTTCCTGCAGCAGCTGGCCATCCTGAAGCATTTCGATCTGTCGGCCATGGACCCGGCCGGTCCGGACTTCGTGCATACCATCGTCGAAGCGTCGAAACTGGCCTTCGCCGACCGCGAGGCCTGGTATGGCGATCCCGATCATGTGGAGGTGCCGATGGCCGCGTTGCTGTCGGATACCTATAACGCCGCGCGGGCGAAACTGATCGGCGCGCAGGCCTCGCTCGAGCTGCGCCCCGGCGATCCGATGGGCAAGGCAGCCAAGCTGACCTCGATCAAGGCGGGCGAGTCTGGCGGCGTCGGCGTCGGCGAGCCGACCACCGGCCGGCTCGAAGCCAGCGATGGCAAGGTGACGGCACGCGGCGCGGCCAGCGGCGATACCTGCCATATCGACGTGATCGACAAATGGGGCAACATGGTGTCGGCCACGCCATCGGGCGGCTGGCTGCAATCCTCGCCGCTGATCCCGGAGCTGGGCTTCTGCCTTGGCACCCGCGCGCAGATGTTCTGGCTCGAAGACGGCCTGCCGAACTCGCTCAAGCCCGGCAAGCGGCCGCGCACGACTCTCTCTCCGTCGATGGCGCTGCGCGACGGCAAGCCGGCGCTGGCCTTTGGTACGCCCGGCGGCGACCAGCAGGACCAGTGGTCGCCGCAGCTGTTCCTGAAAGTGGTGCATCACGGCATGAACCTGCAGGAGGCCATCGACAGCCCGGCCTGGCATAGCGAACACTTCCCCTCCTCCTTCTATCCGCGCGCCGCCAGGCCCGGCCATCTCGGACTGGAAGGCCGCTTCTCCAAGGAGACCATCGAGGCGCTGAAAGCACGCGGGCATAAAGTGGAAGTTGGTGGTGATTGGTCGGAAGGCCGGCTGACCGCCTGCGGCACCGCCGAAACGCCCGAAGGCAAGCTGCTGACCGCCGGCGCCAATCCGCGCGGGATGCAGGGCTATGCGGTGGGTCGCTGACGCATGACCTGGTCGATCGTCGCCCGCGATCCTGCCACCGGCGCCTTCGGTGTGGCCGTCACCACCAAGTTCTTCGCCGTCGGCGCGCTCTGCCCGCATGCGATGAGCGGTGCCGGTGCGCTGGCGACGCAGGCCTTCGTCAACCCGACCTGGGGACCGCGCGGCCTGAAAATGCTGGCGGATGAAGTCCCGGCCGCGGAGGTCGTGCGCTGGCTGGTCGCCTCCGACGAAGGCCGCGAGGCACGGCAGCTTCATGCGGTGGACCGCGACGGCAACACGGCGGCGCATACCGGCCGCGACTGCATCGGCTGGTGCGGTCACAAGACCGGCGATGGCTTTTCCGTCGCCGGCAACATGCTGGCCGGTGCCAGCGTGGTGGACGCCACGTTCGCCAGCTTCGCGGCCAGCACCAAACCCTTCGCCGAACGCTTCCTTGATGCGCTGGACGCCGGTCAGGCCGAAGGCGGCGACAAGCGCGGCAAGCAATCGGCGGCATTGATCATCCATACCGACCAGGACTATCCGGCGCTGTCGTTACGCGTCGACGATCATGCCGAGCCGCTGGCCGAGCTGCGCCGCCTTTATGGCGTGTCGCGCGGCCGTCCGGCCGCCTTCACCAAATTCTACGCCACCCGCGACAATCCGAGCGGCATCTGGGATCGCACGCTGGTCGAGGCCGAAGTGGCGCGCCTGGAAGCGGAGCAGCGCTGATGGCCCTGCTCGAAGTCGACGATCTGCGCACGCATTTCGCCACCGAGGGTGGCGGCGAATTCCGCGCCGTCGACGGCGTCAGCTTCGCGGTCGAATCCGGCAAGACGCTCGGCATCGTCGGCGAGAGCGGCTGCGGCAAATCCGTCACCTCGCTGACCGTGATGGGCCTGCTGCCCAGCCGCGGCGCGCGGATTGCCGGCGGCAGCATCCGTTTCGATGGCCAGGACCTGCGCGGACTGCCCGCCGACGCCCTGCGCGACCTGCGCGGCAACCGGCTGGCGATGATCTTCCAGGAGCCGATGACCTCGCTCAATCCGGCCTTCACCATCGGCGACCAGATCATGGAAGGCCTGCTGCGCCACAAGGGGCTGAATGCCGCGCAGGCGCGCGAACAGGCAATCGACATGCTGCGCAAGGTGAAGATTCCGGCACCGGAAAAGCGCGTCGACGACTATCCGCACCAGCTGTCCGGCGGCATGCGCCAGCGCGCCATGATCGCCATGGCCTTGGCCTGCGGTCCGGAACTGCTGATTGCCGACGAGCCGACCACGGCGCTGGACGTCACTGTTCAAGCCCAGATTCTGGACCTGCTGCGCGAACTGCAGCGCGATCTTGGCACGGCCATCATGCTGATCAGCCACGATATGGGCGTGATCGCGGAGATGGCCGATCATGTCGCCGTCATGTATGCCGGCCGTATCGTGGAACAGGCGCCGGTCGAGCAGCTGTTCGAGGCGCCGCAGCATCCCTATACCATCGGACTGCTGGGATCGATCCCGCGCCTCGACAAGACCAAGGAGCGCCTCGCCTCGATCGAAGGCAGCGTCCCCGATCCGAGCGACCCGCCGCCGGGCTGCAGCTTCAGCCCGCGCTGCCCCTTCGCCGAGGCGCAATGCCGCGCAGCACCGCCCGTCTTGCGCGACGTCGTGCCGGGCCATGCCGTGGCCTGCTGGAAGGCGCCCCTCATATGAGCAACCTGCTGGAAGTCCGCGGCCTGACCAAGCATTTCACGGCGCGCACCAACTGGTTCGGTCGTCCAGTCAGCCATGTCTCGGCGGTGGATGACGTCAGCTTCGACCTCAAGCCCGGCGAGACGCTGAGTCTGGTCGGCGAAAGCGGCTGCGGCAAATCCACCACCGGCCGGTTGTTGCTCCGCCTGATCGAACCGACGGCGGGCACGATCACATTCGACGGCCGCGACATCACGCATCTGACCGGCACGGCGTTGCGCGAACTGCGGCGCGAGATGCAGCTGGTCTTCCAGGATCCCTATGCCTCGCTCAATCCGCGCATGACGGTGGGCGATATCCTGGAAGAACCACTGATGCTGCATGGCCTGGTGCCGCCGGGCAAACGCAAGGCGCGCGTCGAGGAACTGCTCAATCTGGTCGGCCTGCGCGCCAGCCATGCGCGGCGCTATCCGCATGAATTCTCCGGCGGTCAGCGCCAGCGCGTCGGTATCGCCCGCGCGCTCGCGGTGGAGCCGAATCTGATCGTCTGCGACGAAGCGGTCTCTGCACTCGATGTCTCCGTGCAGGCGCAGGTGCTCAACCTGCTGAAGGATCTGCAGGCGCGGCTCGGCATTGCGATGGTGTTCATCGCCCATGACCTCGCCGTGGTACGCCATATCTCGCAGCGCATCGCCGTGATGTATCTCGGCCATATCGTCGAGATCGCGCCGGCGGCGGAGCTGTTCGCCCGGCCGCAGCATCCCTATACGCGGGCACTGCTCTCGGCCATTCCGGTGCCGCAGCCCAAGGCGACGCGCCAGCGCATGATTCTGTCCGGCGACGTGCCGAGCCCGATCGATCCGCCCTCGGGCTGTCGCTTCCACACGCGCTGCCCGTTTGCGACCGACCTGTGCCGCCAGAGCAAGCCGGCGATGGAAACCACCTCCGACGGCCACAGCGTCGCCTGCCATCGCTGGCGCGAGTTGCCGGCCGCCGCGCCCCTGCCGACCGAGACCGACAGCGCCGGTGCCGCGCGTCTCGCCCGGCTGCAGGCCAGATTTACCGAAACCGTTTCAACCGCATCGCAATCGTAAAACAGGAGAGGCAGACAGATGAAAAAGACTGCATTGGCGGCAATTGCCGCAGTGATGGTACTAGGGGCCGGGGGCGCGTCTGCGCAGACGCTGAAATTCGGCCTGGCCGAGGACCCGGACGCGCTGGACCCGACACTGGCCCGCACCTTCGTCGGCCGTATCGTCTTCTCGGCGCTGTGCGACAAGCTGGTCGATATCGATCCGAACCTGAAGATCGTGCCGCAGCTGGCCACCGAATGGAAATGGTCGGACGACAACAAGAGCCTGACCTTCAAGCTGCGCCCGGATGTCACCTTCCATGACGGCGAGAAGTTCGACGCGGCCGCGGTGAAGTACAATATCGAGCGCCACAAGACCCTGCAGGGGTCGCAGCGCCGCGGCGAACTCTCGGCCGTCACCTCGGTCGATGTGATCGATCCACTGACCGTGAAGCTGAACACCTCGGCGCCCTTCGCGCCACTGCTGGCCACGCTGACCGACCGCGCCGGCATGATGATCTCGCCCAAGGCGGGCGCTGCGCTGGGCGACAAATTCGCTACCGCCCCGGTCTGCGCCGGCCCGTTTAAGTTCGTCGAGCGCGTGGCGCAGGACCGTATCGTGGTCGAGAAATATGACGGCTACTGGAACAAGGCCAATGTGCATTTCTCGCGCATCGAGTTCCGGCCCTTCATCGACGCCACCGTGCGCCTCGCCAACCTGCGTTCGGGTCAGCTCGATTTCCTCGAGCGTCTCGCCGCCACCGATGCCGCCGCAGTGCAGAAGGACAGCAAGCTGAAATTCGCCTCGATCACCGAGATCGGCTACTACGGCATCACCATCAATATCGGCAAAAGCGACAAGTCGAAGACCTCGGCTCTCGGTTCCAATCCGAAGATCCGTGAAGCCTTCGAGCTTTCGCTCGACCGCAACGGCATCAACAAGGTCGTCTTCGACGGTCTGGCCACGCCGGGCAACCAGTGGGTCGCGCCGAACAGCGCCTACTACGCCAAGTCGGTGCCGGTGCCGAAGCGCGACGTCGCCAAAGCCAAGGCCCTGCTGAAGGAAGCCGGCAATCCGAACCCGGTGGTCAATCTGGTGACGCCGACCACGACGGATGCCAGCAAGATCGCCCAGGTGGTGCAGGCGATGGCCAAGGAAGCCGGCTTCGACGTCCGCATCCAGGCGACGGAATTCGCCACCTCGCTCAACATGGCCGACAAGGGCGATTTCGAGGCCTATATCCTGGCCTGGAGCGGTCGCCCCGATCCGGACGGCAATCTCTACAGCTTCCATGCCTGCAAACAGCCGCTGAACTATTCCGGCCTGTGCAATCCGGCGCTGGACGAGATCCTGAACGACAGCCGCCTGACCACCGACATGGCACAGCGCCAGGCGTCCTGGGAAAAGGCAGCGAAGATCGTGAATGCCGAGCGGCCGATCATCTATCTGCTGCATCGCAAGTGGCTCTATGCCCATAACGCCAAGGTCACCGGCTTCAAGGAATATCCGGACGGCCTGATCCGTTTCACCGGCATGAAGATCTGATGCACGGGACCGCCGCTTCATGGCGGCGGTCCCTCTTCTTTTGTAAAGCCCTCTTATGACCCGCTTCCTGATCCGCCGCCTCGCCATCCTGCTGCCGACACTGGTTTTCGTGTCGATCATCATCTTCGGGCTGCAGCAGCTGCTGCCCGGCGATCCCGCCATCGCCATGGCCGGCGAGGAACGCGATCCGCAGGCGATTGCCGATATCCGTGCGAAGTACAATCTCGACAAGCCGATCTGGGTCCAGTACGGCCTGTGGGTCGGCGGTATCCTGCAGGGCGATTTCGGGGAGTCGATCCGCATCCAGCTGCCGGTGTCGCAGCTGCTGCTCGAAAAACTGCCGGTCACCATCGAACTGGCGCTGCTGTCCATGCTGGTGGCACTGGTCATCGGTATCCCCGCCGGCGTGATCTCCGCGCTCCATAACGGCCGCTGGCCCGATTACGTCGCCAATGTGATCGGTCTCTGGGGCCTGTCGACGCCGAATTTCTGGCTCGGCATCATGATGATCCTGCTGTTTTCGGTGCATCTCGGCTGGCTGCCAGCCTCGGGTTACGTCTCGCCGACCGAAGACCTCTGGGGCAATCTGCAGGCGATGATCATGCCGGCCTTCGTGCTGGGCACCGGCATCGCCGCCGTCTTCATGCGCCACACCCGCAGCGCCATGCTGCAGGTGATGGCCAGCGACTATATCCGCACCGCCCGCGCCAAGGGCCTGTATGAACGCGTCGTGATCGGCAAGCATGCCTTCCGCAACGCCGCCGTGCCGGTGATCACGCTGGGCGCGCTGGAATTCGGCCAGTTGCTCTCCGGCGCAGTGCTGACCGAGCAGATTTTTTCCATCCCCGGCTTTGGCAAGCTGATCGTCGATGCGGTGTTCAACCGCGATTATGCGGTTGTCCAGGGTGTGGTTCTTTGCACAGCGACCGCCTATATCCTGCTGAACCTGCTGGCCGACATCGCCTATTTCCTGGTCAATCCGAGGCTGCGGTCATGAGCGAGGCCGTGATGTCCGCTCCAGTCGACAAGCCGGCAACGGAGCAAAGCCCGGCGCGACGTGCACTGCGCCGGCTGTTCCGCCGCAAGGGCGCGGTCTTCGGTCTGGCCGTCGTGCTGCTCTTCGTCGCCTTCGCATTGCTGGCCGAACTCATTGCACCTTACGATCCGATTGCCGCCGACTGGAGCGCGCTCCGCAGCGCGCCGACGCTGGAGCATCCCTTCGGCGGCGACGAACTGGGCCGCGACGTGCTCAGCCGCGTGATCCACGGCGCCCGCGCCTCGCTGTTCGCCGGTGTCGTTTCGGTGCTGCTGGCGCTGCTGATCGGCATTCCGGTCGGGTTGCTGTCGGGCTATGCCGGCGGGCTGGTCGATGGCGTGATCATGCGCTTCACCGATGCGATGCTGGCCGTCCCGTTCCTGATTCTCGCCATCGCCATGGCCGCCTTCCTCGGCCCCAGCCTGACCAATGCGATGATCGCCATCGGTATCGCGGCAGCGCCGATTTTCGTGCGACTGACGCGGGCCCAGGTGCAGGCAGTGAAAGTGGAGGATTACATCGAGGCCGCGCAGGCGGTGGGCAATTCGCCGCTGCGCATCGCCTTCCGGCACATCCTGCCCAATATCTGGCCGGCCCTGATGGTGCAAGCCACGCTGACGATCGCCTCGGCGATCATCGCCGAAGCCAGCCTGTCGTTTCTCGGCCTCGGCCAGCAGCCGCCCGATCCGAGCTGGGGCAGCATGCTGAACACCGCCAAGGATTACATGACCGACGCGCCCTGGATAGCGATCCATCCCGGCCTGTCGATCTTCCTGGTCGTGCTCTGCTTCAACCTTCTGGGCGATGGTCTGCGCGACGCTTTCGATCCACGGCATAAGGAATAGCCGCAACCTCTTGCCGCAGCTTTGACTGGCCTCTACCATCCTCCGTATACGTTGCGGAGGAGCGTCATGGGTCACGATCACCACCATCACACCGACTGGAAGCATGACGGCGTGCGGGTGATCCCGGGCGACCAGCTGGATCCGGGCTCGGCCGGCCAGACGCTCGGCATGAACCGCGCCACCGCCATCAACAATGCCCGTGTCGGCGCGCAGAAGATCTGGGCCGGCACCGTGCATATCCATGCCAATGCCAAGACCGGCGCGCATCATCACGGCGATCTGGAAAGCGTGATCTATGTCGTGAAGGGCAAGGCGCGCATGCGCTGGGGCAACAATCTCGAATTCACCGCCGAGGCCGGGCCGGGCGATTTCATCTTCGTGCCGCCTTATGTGCCGCACCAGGAAATCAACGCCAGCACCGAGGAAGTGCTGGAATGCGTGCTGGTGCGTTCCGGCCAGGAACCGGTGGTGGTCAATCTCGATATCGAACCGGTCGAGAAGCCCGAGAATGTGCCCTGGGTCGATCCCATTCACAAAGATCCCGGCCACGCCGATCCGAACGCCAAACGCTGATCTTCCGTGCATTCGCTTCAGCGTCTCCTGGGCAGCGGCAACCGCCGGGGCATCATCTCCTTCTCGCTGGCGGTCTTTCTCTTCGTCATCAACGAAGTGTTGTGCAAGCTGGTTTACGGCAATGTGCCGACGCACCAGATTCTGGCCGTGCGCGGCCTGATCGCCACCGCCGTCATTCTCGGGGTGATCCAGGCGAGCGGTGCCATGCCACGGATCGGCCGCATGTTCGACCGCCGCGTGGTGCTGCGCAGCAGCGTCGACCTGATCGGCAGCTACCTCTACATGATCGCGCTGTTCCACACCCTGATCGGCAACATGATGGCGATCCATATGTCCTCGCCGCTCATGATGACCGCGGCAGTCGCCCTGCTGATGCGCGAACCGGTGGGCTGGCGCCGCTGGAGCGCGGTGGTCGTTGGCTTTCTCGGCGTCCTGCTCGTGGTGCAGCCGAGCACCGGCAGCTTCAACGCCTATTCGATTCTCGGCGTCGGTGCTGCCGTCTGTATCGTGATCCGCGACCTGATTACCCGGAAGATCGATGACGCCATCCCGTCCTCGGTGATCATTTTCACCAATGTCGGCATGATGGCGGTGGCCGCACTGGTGCTGGCATTGATCGAAGGCTGGATCGCCATGAACTGGCAGGATTTCGGCTTTGTGGCGCTGGCTGCCGTCTGCGTGGCGGCCGGATACCAGTTCGCCGTCGACGCGTTTCGTCACGCTGAAGTGCCGGTGATCGTGCCGCTGCGCTATACCGGCCTGCTCTGGGCTTTGCTGTTCGGCTACCTGATCTGGGGCGACGTTCCGAATGCGCTGGCATCGGCCGGTATCGTGCTGATCGTAGGCAGCGGGCTTTACGTGCTGCATCGCGAGCGGCTGCGCGGCAAGGAAGAAGCCGCCAAGGCTGCGGCCACGCCGCCGCCTTAAGCCGGCTGCGCGGCATCCTCCAGCACGAACTGCACGCGCTTCTCGCCGCGCCAGTGATTGGTGCGCAGGTGGCCGCCAATATGCAGCGGCGATCCGGTCTGGCGCGCCTGCATCAGCGCGGGACCCAGATCGGCCTCGACCGAGCGGAAGGCAATCGCCGCCAGACGCGGGCCGCTGCCATCGCCTGAGGTGAGCATGCAGCGCACATGTTTCTCACCCACCACATCGGCAGTGATGACACGCGCACCGGCCAGCGCGAAGCGCGGCTCGGGATTGCCCGAACCGTAAGGGCCAAGCTGTTCCAGCTTGTCGCAGAGATCGGCATTGGCGCCGCCGATGCCGAGCGCGCCATCGAAGCCCATGGAGGACGAGGCACCGGCCGCCTGCACGGCCGCATCCAGCCGCGCGTTCAGGAAGGCTTTCAGCTCATTCAGCTTCGTGGCTTCCACCGTCAGCCCGGCCGCCATGGCATGGCCACCGCCATTCACCAGCAACCCGGCCTGGTTGGCCGCCACCACGGCGGCGCCGAGGTCGACGCCGGGGATCGAGCGGCCCGAGCCCTTGCCGATCCCGTTTTCGTCCAGCGCGATGACAAAACTTGGACGGCCGGATGCTTCGCGGACCCTGGCCGCCACAATGCCGATCACGCCGGGATGCCAGCCCTTCCGCGCCACCAGCGCCAGCGCCGCGCTATCAGGCACATGCTCCAGCTCCTGCATCGCCTCCAACAGCACGCCGGTCTCGATCTCCTGGCGCTCGCGGTTATAGCGATCCAGTTCGCCGGCGATCTGCTGCGCGAGGCGCGCGTCGTCGGTGGAGAGCAGCCTTGTTCCGAGATCGGCCTGCCCCACGCGGCCGCCGGCATTGACGCGCGGGCCGAGCAGGAAGCCGAGGTGATAGGCGCCGGGCGGTTCCGAAACGCCGGCCACATCGGCCAGCGCGGCGAGCCCCGGATTGCGACGGCTGCGCAGGATCTTCAAGCCTTGATTGACCAGGGCGCGATTGAGGCCGGTCAGCGGCACCACATCGCAGACCGTGCCGAGCGCCACCAGATCGAGCCAGCCGAGCAGATCGGGCTCGGGATTGTCCTGCGTGTAGTAGCCCATGGCGCGCAGGCGACGATTGACCGCGACCACCAGCAGGAAGGTAACGCCGACAGCGGCGAGTTGGCCGAAACCCGGCGTCTCATCCAGCCTGTTGGGATTGACCACCGCCACGGCCTTGGGCAGTTCGGGTTCGGCCAGATGATGGTCGGCGACAATCACCTCCAGACCGGCAGCGGCGGCGTCTTCCAGCGGCGCGAAGGCCAGCGTGCCGCAATCCACGGTGACCACCACTTTGACGCCCTCCCGCGCCAGCTGGCGCAGGGCCGGCGCATTGGGGCCGTAGCCCTCCTTCAGGCGGTCCGGGATATAGACGCGCAGGTCGCGGCCGAGGCTGCGGAAAAACCGGTTGAGCAAGGCTGTCGAGGTGGCGCCGTCGACGTCATAATCGCCGAAGACGGCGACACGCTCGTTTTTCACAACCGCCTGCGCCAGTCGTTCGGCCGCGGCATCCATGTCGCGGAAGCGCGACGGGTCGGGCAGCAGGCGTCGCAGGCTGGGATTGAGGAAATCTTCCAGCATCTCAAGCTCGACACCGCGACCGGCCAGCACGCGGCCGAGGATTTCCGGCAGGCCGGCCTGCTGCGCCAGCGCCAGCGCCAGCCGGTCATCGGTGTTGCGCAAACGCCAGCGCCGCCCGCCGACCGAGCGGGTCACGCCCAGGAAAGCAGGCGCGGGCTCAACTTGCATGACTATACCTGATGCGCCACTGCTGAAGCAGGTGGTCGGATCACGGCTTCGATGCGACGGATCGTACCGGTCTGCGAACGCATGACGATGGAATTGACCTTGAAGCCGCCGGGTACCCGCTTCACGCCATGCAGCAGCGAACCGTCGGTGACGCCGGTGGCAGCGAAAATCACATCACCCGAAGCCAGATCGGCCAAGGCATATTTGCGATCCAGCCTGTCGATGCCCAGCCGGCGCGCACGATTGCGCTCGTCCTCGTTGCGGAACAGCAGGCGCGCCTGCATCTGGCCACCGATGCAGCGCAGGGCCGCCGCTGCCAGCACGCCTTCCGGCGCGCCACCCGACCCCATGTAGATGTCGATGCCGGTGGCCGGATCGGTGGTCGCGATAATCCCGGCCACATCGCCATCCGAAATCAGCGCGATGCGGGCGCCGGTGGCACGCACCTGGTTGATCAGTTCAGCATGGCGCGGACGATCCAGGATACAGACCGTGAGTTCCGAAACCGCGATGCCCTTCGCCTCGGCCAAACGCTTCAGATTCTCGGCCGGCGCGAGATCGAGATCGACCACGCTCTCGGGCAGGCCGCCGCCGACGGCGATCTTGTCCATGTACACATCCGGTGCGTTCAGGAAGCGACCAGCATTGGCGAAGGCGATCACGGTCAGCGCGTTGCTGCCGCCCTTGGCTGTGATGGATGTGCCCTCCAGCGGATCGAGCGCGATGTCGATACGCGGGCCTTTGCCCGTGCCAACTTTCTCACCGATATACAGCATCGGCGCTTCGTCGCGCTCGCCCTCGCCGATCACGATGGTACCGTCGATATTGAGATCGTTGAGCGCAGTCCGCATGGCATCGACGGCAGCCTGGTCGGCCGCCATCTCGTCGCCCAGGCCGGTCAACTTCGCTGCCGCAATCGCCGCCGCCTCGGTTACCCGTACCACTTCAAGCGTAAGATTGCGCTCAACCGAAAGACTGTCCGGCACGGGATCGGCCTTGGTTTTTTTCGCCGTCGTCGTCTTGCCTGCGGCCATGGTCAGTCCTCAGAGCGGTTCGATACGGATCAATGCCGGTGCCTGCAGCACCGAACGCAGTCTGGCGATCTTCTTCATGGCGCGCGCCATATCGGCCTCGCGTGCCTCGTGGCTGATCAGCATGACCGCGACCGGCTGGTTCTCGGCTTCGGAACGCCCGCGCTGCACCAGGCTCTCGATAGAGATTTTTTCGTCGCGCAACACGGCCGAAACATCGGCCAGCACGCCCGGCTGATCGCGCACGATCAGGCGGATATAGAAACGCGCGACATGCTCGGCCATCGGCGCCGCCTTGAGCGGCTGCAGCTTTACGGCGGGCACGCCGAAGGCATGCAGGCGGCGGCCGGCAGCCAGATCGGCCAGATCGGCAACCACGGCAGACGCCGTCGGATTGCTGCCGGCGCCGCGACCCTCGAACATCATGCGGCCGACATAGTCGCCTTCGGCGGCCACGGCATTGAACACGCCGTCGACATGCGCAATCGGCGTATCGGCCGGCACCATGCAGGGATGTACGCGCTGTTCGATGCCGCGCGGGGTGCGGCGCGCGATCGCCAGTAGCTTGATGCGGTAGCCAAACTCCTTGGCAAACGCGATATCGATGGCCGAGACATGGCGGATGCCTTCGACATGTACGGCCTTGAAATCGACCTGCGTGTTGAAGGCCAGCGAGGTCAGCACGGCCAGCTTATGCGCCGCATCGATACCATCGACATCGAAGCTGGGATCGGCCTCGGCGTAGCCGAGCTGCTGGGCTTCCTTCAGCACCACACCGAAATCGCGGCCGGTCTGGCGCATTTCAGTCAGGATGTAGTTGCAGGTGCCGTTCAGGATACCCGTGATCTTCTCGATGCGGTTGCCGACCAGGCCTTCGCGCAGGGCTTTCAGGATCGGAATGCCGCCGGCCACCGCCGCCTCGAAGGCCAGCGGCGCGTCCTTGGTTTCGGCCATCGCCGCGAGCTTGCTGCCATGCATGGCCAGCAGCGCCTTGTTGGCGGTGACGACGCCCTTGCCGGCTTTCAGCGCGGCCTCGACCAGCGCACGCGCCTTGCCCTCCGAGCCGCCGATCAGTTCGACCACGACCTCGACTTCAGGATCGCTGACCAGATCGAGCGCATCGGTATACCAGCGCCAGTTGCCTTTGGGCATATCGCGCTTCTTGCGCTTGTCGCGCGCCGATACGGCCACGACCTTGATCGGCCGGCCGGCGCGTGCGGCCAGAATGCCAGCCTGCTTGTCGAGCAGCCGCACGACGCCGGCGCCGACGACGCCGAGACCGGCAATACCCACTTTGAGCGGCGCAGCGGACTTGATGTAAGCCTTAGTCATTGGCGGCAGCCTTCGCCGAAGACTCCGGCAGGTTCGAGGGCGTTGACAGCAGTTTCTTGATGTTCTTCACGGCCTGACGGGTGCGATGCTCGTTCTCGACGAAAGCCAGGCGGACGAAATTGTCGCCATGCTCGCCGAAGCCGATACCCGGGGCGACAGCCACTTCGGCCTCGCGCAGCAGCAGCTTGGAGAATTCGACCGAGCCGAGATGCGCGTAGCGCTCCGGGATCGGTGCCCAGCAGAACATCGAAGCATTGGGCATCGGGATATTCCAGCCCGCCGCCTGCAAGCCCTTCACCAGCACGTCGCGGCGCGACTTGTAGGTCTGGCGGATCTCCTCGACGCAGTCCTGCGGGCCGTTCAGTGCCGCGGTGGCAGCGACCTGGATCGGCGTGAAGGCGCCGTAATCGAGATACGACTTCATCCGCGCCAGCGCGCCGATCAGGGTCGGATTGCCGGCGCCAAAGCCGATACGCCAGCCCGGCATGTTATAGGTCTTGGACAGCGAGGTGAACTCGATGGCGATATCCTTGGCACCCTTCACCTGCAGGATCGAGGGCGGCGGATTGCCGTCGAAATAGATTTCCGAATAGGCCAGATCGGAGATCACCCACATATTGCGCTTCTTGGCGTAATCGACGATGGCCTCGTAGAAGGCAAGATCGACGGTCATCGCGGTAGGATTGGCCGGGAAGCTGACGATCAGCGCAATCGGCTTCGGGATGCTGTGCTGATAGGCACGCTCCAGGCCGGCGAAGAAATCGATGCCCGGACCGATCTGCACGCTGCGCACATTGGCGCCGGCGATGATGAAACCGAAAGCATGCATCGGATAGCTGGGATTGGGCACCAGCACGGTATCGCCCGGCGCAGAGATCGCCATGGCGAGATTGGCCAGGCCTTCCTTGGAGCCCAGCGTGACGATGGCTTCCTTCTCGGGATCGAGTTCGACCCCGAAGCGGCGGCCGTAGTAGTTCGACAGCGCCTTGCGCAGGCCGGGCACGCCGCGACTGGAGGAATAGCGATGCGCGCGCGGGTTGGTCGCTGCTTCCACCAGCTTGGCGACGATATGCGGCGGCGTGGCATTGTCCGGGTTGCCCATGCCGAAATCGATGATGTCCTCGCCGCGTGCCCGGGCGGCGGCCTTCATACGGTTCACTTCCTCGAACACGTAGGGTGGCAGGCGCTTGATGCGGTAGAACTCGCTGTCCATGGTCTTTGTCCAGTACGGGAATAGCTAAAAAACGAGGGTCCAGTTACGCGAAGGCGCGGCAGCTTTTCGCCCCGCGCCCCCGCTTCAGCCTCAGTCGAAATCCGTTCAGTTCACGAGATAGATTTCAACCCTGCGGCCGTAGTCGTCGGCGGCGCCACCGGCAGTACCTGCCGGCGGCGCGGCGGTAGCTGCTGCGATCTGGACTGCGCCGTGACGGCTCAGCTCGGCCGAGACATTTCCGGTGCGGCGCTGCGCCAGCCCGGTGGTGGCCGGCGCAGGATAGGTCACAACCCTCAGGCTGCCCCGACCGCCCATACCTTTGTAATAATCGGCCACCCGCTTGATCAGTGCCTTGTCGTCGCTGCCGAGATTGCTGGCACCGTTGCCGAAGCGCACGATGGCCAGCAACTGCTGCGCACCGGGCAGCGTCACCGGGCTGTAGCTTGCGCCGCCCTGCGGCTGGGCCAGACCGGCCGGCAAGGTGGTGGCCGCAGACTGCGCCAGACTCTGCGAGAACGTATCGACACGCTGCTGCGCGGCCGGCATCTGCTGCAGCGGGGCCTGCTGAACCGGCGCCTGCTGGACCGAGCCCTGGGCCATCGGCTGCTGGCCGGCCGGTGCCACCTGCCGCGGTTCGACGGCGCCGCGCGGCAACGGCTGCTGATTGGCATCCGGCAGCTGCGTCACCGGCCGGCGCGGCGCCGGGGGCGGTGTGTTGCTGTCGGCCGGACGGGCGCGCAGTTCTTCGTCGGTATAGCGGGCATTGGCACGGTCGGCGGCCAGGCTGTCGACCGCCTGGCGGCGCTCGCTGCCCGCCGACATCTCGACCGGACGGGGCGGAACCCGGGCCAGATTGGGGAAACGCTCGGCATTGGTGCCGGCATCGCGCGAGATACTCCCGGTCGGTACCGGGGCCGCATCCGAACTGTCGTCGCCGAACCACTCGGTCGGGTCGGCCCAGCTGCCGCAACCCGCCAGGCCGAGCATGGCGACCAGCAATGCCGCTGCAGTCATGCTGCGCAGCATGAAACCGCCCGGCGCCGCTGCGCTGGCGGAGGTGTTGCCGATCAGAACCATCCGAACCCCCTGAAACACTAAAAAACCAGCCTGTCGCCTGCGGCCGGCCATTCGGCCTTGCAGGGCGATTCCCTATCCCGTAACCTCAATTCCGACCGTGGAAATCCGGCCGAAAACCGGAATCGCACGGCGAGGAAACGGCCCCGAGAATAAGGACTGTCGGATGGCGAAGCAACCGGACAGTGGCAAACCGGAAACCGACGTCAAACTGCCGGATCCGGCGGCCTGGGCGCGGAACTGGGCCCGGATCACCGAGCAGAGCCAGAAGCTGATGGCCGATCTGGCCGCCCGGCAGCAGCCGGAGGTCAAACACCCCCCCGTCGCGCCCCTGCATGCCCCGGCCAATCCCGACCCGCTGAATGTGGGCGGCGCCTTCATGGAAATCGCCCAGCATCTGATGGCCGACCCGGCCAAGCTGGCCGAAGCCCAGATGAAGCTGTGGCAGGACTACGCCAAGCTGTGGGCCAATTCTACCGACCGTTTCCTCGGTCGCGAGGTCACGCCACTAGTCGAGCCCGACAAGGGCGACAAGCGCTTCAAGGATGCCGGCTGGCAGGATGGCGCGGTGTTCGATTTCCTCAAGCAGTCCTACCTGCTGACCTCGCGCTGGGTGCAGTCGACGATTAGCCAGGCTGAGGGCGTCGACCCCAAGGTCACCCGCAAAGCCGAGTTCTATGCCAAGCAGTTCCTCGATGCGATGTCGCCGTCGAATTTCGTGCTGACCAATCCCGAGGTGATGCGCGCCACCATTGAGAGCAACGGCGAAAACCTGGTCAAAGGTTGGGAAAACCTGCTGGAGGATCTCGACCGCGGCAAGGGCAAGCTCGCCGTCAAGATGGTGGATTCCAAAGCCTTTACCGTGGGCGAGACCATCGCCACGGCGCCGGGCCAGGTGATCTATCAGAACGACTTGATGCAGCTGCTGCAGTTCGAGCCGACCACCAAGCAGGTCTACAAGCGGCCGCTGTTCATCGTGCCGCCCTGGATCAACAAATATTACATCCTCGATCTCAAGCCGCAGAATTCCTTCATCCGCTGGATGGTCGACAAGGGCTACACAGTCTTCGTCGTGTCATGGAACATGCCGGACGAGACCACCGTCGACAAAACCTTCGAGAGCTATATGCGCGAAGGCATTCTCGAGGGGCTGGATGCCGTGAAGAAGGCGACCGGCGAAGATGAAGTGACCGCCATCGGCTACTGTATCGGCGGCACGCTGATGGCCTGCACGCTGGCCTGGATGGCGCAAAAGAAGATCGACCGTATCAAGGCTGTGACCTTCTTCGCCGCGCAGGTGGATTTCACCGAGGCCGGCGAGCTGAGCGTCTTCACCGACGAGGAGACGCTGACCTATCTGGAAAACCTGATGGCGGAAAAGGGCTATCTCGATGGCGGCGAGATGGCGACCACCTTCAACATGCTGCGCGCCAACGACCTGATCTGGTCGTTTGTGGTGAACAACTACCTGCTGGGCAAGGAGCCCTTCCCCTTCGACCTGCTCTACTGGAATGCCGACTGCACGCGCATGCCGGCCAAGATGCATGCCTTCTACCTGCGCAACATGTATCAGAAGAATCTGCTGTCGCAGCCGGGCCAGCTGGAACTGGCCGGCGAAAAGCTCGACCTGCGCCAGATCAAAATTCCGGTCTACCTGCAAGCCAGCAAGGACGACCACATCGCGCCGTATAAGTCGGTCTACAAGGCGACGCAGCTCTATGGCGGGCCGGTACGCTTCATGATGGCGGGCTCGGGCCATATCGCGGGCGTGATCAATCACCCGGACGCGAAGAAATACCAGCACTGGCTCAACGAGACGAAATCCAATCCGCCCAATGTGGAGGACTGGATCAAGGGCGCCAAGGAATATCCCGGTTCCTGGTGGAACGACTGGGATGCCTGGCTGGCGCCGAAATCCGGCGAGAAGGTGCCGGCCCGCAAGCCGGGCGACGGCAAGCTGAAGGTGATTGAGCCCGCACCGGGGTCTTACGTGAAAAAGCGGATTGTCGACTGACGCGCTTCACCGCCTCCCCCTTTAACGTCATGGCCGGGCTTGACCCGGCCATCCACGTGCGAAGGTTCGCCTGAGGCCTGCAGAATATTAAAAGAAAGTCGTGGATGGCCGGGTCAAGCCCGGCCATGACGGATTAGAGAACAGAGGAAATCCAACATGCTCGCGCTCATCGACGTCACCTTCAACTTCACTACGCTGGGCGACAAGGCACAGCAGCTGGTTCGCGCCGAGTGGGACGAGGAAGAGCGGCTGCTGGCGAACGGCCAGTTCATCGGCATCTGGCGCAAGGCCAATGGCATGGGCACGATGTTCATCGTCGACCTGCCGAATAACGAGGCGGTGGGCAACCAGGTCCGCGCCATGCCGCTCTATCCGTATTTCACCAATGTCGTCGTCACACCTCTGATCAGCCACCCGAATTTCCCGCAATTCGCGCGCGCGCCGAAGGGGCATGAGAAGCCGGGCGCGAAGCCGAAGCCGGACAGCAACCTGTTCCTCTGCGATGTGCGGATCGAATACCTGCGCGCCGGCGACAGGTTCCAGGAGCTGGTGAAGGCCGAATGGCGCGAGTCCGAGACGATGCTGGCCAAGTACCAGCTGGTCGGCATCTGGCGGCGCGCCAATGCGCTGGGCACCTTCGTGCTGTGGAACCTGCCCGATGCCGATGCGGTGGCCACGACCTTGCGCGGCATGCCGCTCTATCCCTGCTTCACCAAGGTGGACGTGATCCCGCTGGCGCCACACCCGAACTTCCCGCAATTCGCCCGCCCTGCCGAGCATCACGAGAAGCCGGCCGCGTAAGTTGATCGCCTGCCCCTGCCAGTCCGGCCAGTCTTTCGAGGCCTGCTGCGGCCCGATCCTGGGTGGTGCGCCGGCGCCAACCGCGCTGGCGCTGATGCGCTCGCGCTACACCGCCTATGCACGTGGCGATGTGGCGCATCTGGCGCGCACGCTGGCACCCGAGCATCGCGCCGGCTTCGACATGGCCGATGTCAGTGCCGGGATGAAGACGACACAGTGGCTCGGGCTGGAGATTCTCGACACAGTCGCGGGCGGCGCGGAGGACAGCACCGGCATCGTGGAATTCGTCGCGCGCTTCCAGGCACAGGGTCAGACGCGTGCTTTACACGAACGCTCGCGCTTTCGCCGCGATCAGAAAGACGGCTGGGTCTATGTCGACGGTGAGACGGTGGTGCAGCCGGTGAAGAAACCCGGCCGCAACGATCCCTGCCCCTGCGGCTCAGGCAAGAAGTTCAAGCAATGCTGCGGGCGGGCATAGTCAGCTATTCTTCCGCTGCCCGCGCAAGGTCGGAAGCCCGATGCCGGTGGAATCAAATCCGCCATCCACGCACAGCACCTGGCCGGTGACGAAGCTGGCCTGCTCGCTGCACAGGAAATAGATCGCGTTGGCCAGCTCGCTCTCCAGCCCATAGCGGTTGAGCGGCATATGGTCGTGGTAGTCGGCGCGGATCTCCGGCGTGTGTACCGCCTTGGCCATCGCCGTATCGACCGGGCCGGGCGCCACCGCGTTGACGCGGATCCCGTATTCGCCAAGTTCGGCCGCCTGCTGCTTGGTCAGATGCGCCAGCCCCGCCTTGCTGGTGCCGTAGGCCACCCGCAGCGTCGAGGCACGCAGGCCCGAGATGGAGGTGATGTTGACGATGGCGCCGCCGCCCTGGTCGCGCATCAGCCCTGCTGTGGCCTGCGTCATCAGGAACGGCCCGGTGAGGTTCACGGCCATGACCCGCTGCCAGTCTTCCAAGCTGACGTCGAGGATCGGCTTGAAGATGGCGATGCCGGCATTGTTCACCAATGCATCGATGCGGCCGAACTGATCCTTCGCCTTCTGCACCGCCTCCTGCACATCGCCGGGATTGGAGACGTCGGCGCGGATGGTCAGGATTTTCTCGGGACTGCCGAGCGTACTGGCCGCCTGGTCCAGCACATCGCCGAGGATATCCAGCATCACCACGCGCCAGCCCTCGTCGAGGAACTTTGTCGCGGCGGCCAGACCCAGCCCGCGGGCTGCGCCGGTGACGAAGGCGACCTTGTTGGTGACGACACTCATGAGCCACTCCCTCCCTGAATCTCAGGGAAGGTTAGCGTGGCGTCCCGTCGGCTCGCCAGCCTTCCGGTCTAATTCTTCGATAGGCTGCGGCTGAGGAAATCGAACATCCGCTGGGCGGAATCCTGCGTGACGGCATCGTTATAGTTGTAATGGACGACATTGCCTAGAATATCGGTCTTCTTGAACCCGCTCATGGACGGGCAGTCCCAGCAATGCGTCTGGCCGGGAAAGACGAACCAGTCCAGCGGTGCACCAGCAGCTTTAATCGGCTCAAACTTCTTCAGGCAGTCGGCCGGATTGGCCTCGGTATCCGAGCCGCCCATCAAAACCAGCGCAGGGCGGTCGACATCCGAACGGACGATGCCCATGCCATCCACGCACGCCGGATAGAAGGGCACGGTCGCAACGGGCCCATCGCCACCCAGTGCGGTACGGATGAGCTTGCTGGTCGACATCAGACTGACCATCGCGCCCCAGGAATAACCGGTCGCGGCGATACGCGTGCGGTCGACAAAGTCGAAACCCTTCAGATGTTCCACAGCCTGCAGCACATCCTTCGCGCCACGCTCGTAGGTGATGTCGCCTTTAGGGCCATAACATATGGAGTCCACTCCACGACCGCCGACAGAGTCGACCATGAAGGCGACGTAGCCAGCGCGCACCGCACGTTGCGCCCATTGCAGCAGATCAGGATCGCTCCGCATGGCAATGCAGCGATGCATGATTACCAGGGCCGGAAACGGGCCGGCTCCTTCGGGTTTGTAAATTGCCATGCCCGCCTGGCGCGCGGCTTTGATATCGGATGGCCGGTCGGGGAATTTGAGATCGGCAGCCTTGCCAGCACTGGCGCGGATTTGGTCCGGAGACGACATCTCCAGATCGGCAGCGGTATAGTTTTTTGTCTCGCGCCCGCAGGCTTCGCGCAATTTGCTGCCAGCTTCTAGGCCCGATCCCATCGGATCGGCATAGCGACCTTTTGCAGCGACCGCGAGTTCCAGAACGGTGTCGACCGTCGACGTCTTGCGATCGGATTCGGGCAGGTCGCAATAGACATTGAAGTCAGGGTATTTTTTCTTCATCGCAGCCACGATGGCCTCAACGAATTTCGGATCGGCCGCTTTGGCGGTCGGCGTGCCGAACAGCAAACACGCACCAACAATTGCGATTAGAAGCCTCATCACCTCGCCCCGCATCATGGCACTGCCTTTTTCCAAGCCGCCAGTTCCTGATACCGGCCAGCACGCCTCACAGCCACCCAATGTCCGACACTGGGCGCGAACCAATATGTATAATTGTAGCTGCCCTTCTCGTGGATAAATTCGCAATTGACCACGATGGTATCGAAGCGTCCGGCGGCGACAGCGATATTCTCCTGCCGCGGCACCGAGCAGGTCAGTTCGAACTGTGTCTTGATACCGTTGAATTCGCTCATGCCGCTAGCTTTGGCGATATTTCCGACGCGCAGTGGAAACAGCCCATCCAGCCGGCGATCTGTCGAGACCTTCATCGGACCCGCAAAAGATCCACCCGACCAGTTCGCCGGATTGGCAAAGGCTTTGTACTGCCTGACCTCGCCGAAGACGCGGGTCTGGTAGGTCACTGTGTCGGTATCTGTGGCGGTCACGCGCTGCATGTCCTCGATCGGTCCGACCTTGAACAGGAATTCGTCTCCAACCCTATATTCTGGGACCGGCACCTCAGGCAGCGCACTTCCAAGCGGCTTCGCATCCTGGCTGGTACCGCAGGCGGCGAGCGCGATAGTCAACACCGCGGCGATAACCGCAAGTCTAATGGAAGTCTGCATTTCTTTATCCCAGTCCGAGCAGGCCGTCCGGCCGAAGCCGGACGGCACCCAAATTTACGGCTCAGCCACCCATGCAGCTTCGGCCGAGCTTCTGGCCCGCCTCGGCGCCAACCGCCTGCGGGTTACCCTTGATTTTGCCCTGGCCGGCAAGGGTGCGAACCTGAGCAGTCACCGCAGTCTGGATACCGGCCGGGCCACTCTTGCAGACATCGGGATTAGCGGCCTTGGTCGCCGCCACCACGGCATCGACCTCGGCCGGATTTTCAGCCGCCTGCGCCACCGTCACGCTCAATGCCAAAGCGACGGTGCCGATCAGTAAAGTGAGCTTCATGTACAATCTCCCCTGTGATGCATTCCCAGCCGTTCATCCGTAGACGGCGCATTGGATGCATATACAAGCATGCTCGCTCCCAAGCGCGCCCGCATCGCCCGAACGAGGTATGGGTGGAAACTTCGTGTACCCGCAGCACGCGTATCATGCTTAGATGGTCTGGGCAGCCGAGACCGCGCGAGACGGTCAGGGGGAATGTATGGAGTTGCGTCAGTTCTCTGGGTTGGTGGAACGACTTTACGACGCGGCACTGAATCCCGAGGGCTGGGGCGACATAGCCATCGATCTGGCCCGCGCGTTCAATTCGGGCAGTTGCAAATTCCAGTTTCAGGACCTGCAGCGCACCCACGCCTCGGTTCTATGCGCCACCAGCAACTACGACGCGCGCTCCAATGCCGACTACGAATCATATTATTTTGCCAAAGATCCCTGCGTCACCGCGGCGCGAAAAATCGGCGTCGGCACGCCGATACTGTCCCATGAGCTGATCGCCCCCGAGGTCTTTCTGAATTCCGAGGTTTACAACGATTACGGCCGCCGTATCGGCGCGTTTTATCTTGTCGGAGCCATGCTACCCGTCGGCAACGGCGCCATGGCGGGCATCGGCATTCATCGGCCCTATGGAAGCGAGTCCTATGACCCCGCCGACCGGGAGGCGATGGGCCTGCTGGTCCCGCATCTCACCCGCGCGCTGCAGATGTATCGTAAACTGCACGGGCTGGAACGCCAAGGCGCCATCGGCCTTGCCGCACTGGAGGCGCTGGCGGTCGGCGTGATGGTGGTGGATGCCGCCGGCAGGCTGCTGTTCTCAAATACCGTGGCAGAAAAGCTGTTGCAGCAAGGCCAGGGCATCATCGCCAGTCACGGCCATCTCCGCGCTCAGGCTCCTGAGCGCAACATGCTGCTGCAACAGACTATCCGCGAAGCTATTGCCGGCTTCACCGGGCGCTCGCAGCATGCCGGCATGCTGGTACTGCCGCGGCCCGACGCATTGCCGCTGTCGCTGCTGGTCTCCCCTGCACCCGGTCATCGCCTGGGCGTCGACGTGTTGCAGGCCACGGCCATCATTTTCGTGAACAATCCCGACGACCGCATCACCCCTGCGGAGGGCGCGCTGACGGCACAGTTCCGGCTGACTCCGGCCGAGGCGCGGCTGACCGCCGCGCTACTGGATGGCGAGCATGTAGATGACTATGCCCTGCACGCCGGCCTCAGCCCGCATACGGTGAAAACCCAACTGAAAGCCGTCTTCGCCAAAACCGGCTGCGGCCGGCAATCCGACCTGATCCGCACCATCCTGGCAAATCCCGTCCTGCGCATGTGCCGTCAGGGCTGACAGAATCATCCATTTGCGGTATCCTGATGCGAAACATACCGGATGTTGGGTCGACGGCCGGGTGTTTGTTACCGGGGGTAGTGAAACAACCGCATGGGCCTTATGCTGGAAGGCGCGCCGCAACTGACGCTGGAGACGCTCCGGGCCCTGTATAGCTATTGGGCCGGCAAGCGCGCTGGCCGCGCCCTGCCCGACCGTGCCGATATCGACCCGATCGAAATGAAGCCCTGGCTGGGCAACCTGATGCTGGTCGAGCGCCTGGACGGCGGCGACTACCTCTACCGCCTCTATGGCTCGACCTTCGTGAACCAGTTCAAAGTCGACATGACCGGCAAGCGGGTCAACGAACTGCCGGAAAAGCAGGCCGAATTGCTGCGCAGCGAATATGACGCCGTGGTGCATAGCGGCATCCCGATGTCGCGCCGCTATACCGCCACCTTCGACTATACCTCGCGCGACAAGCGGTCGACCTGGCAGGTCGAGCGCAGCTGGGAGCGTCTGGCCCTGCCGCTGACCGCCGGTGGCCCGGAGGTGAAGATGCTGCTGGTGGCCGCCTTCCCGCTGGAACCGGCCCCGGAAGACCGGCTGTCCTGATCTCAGGGCTTTTTCCTGCCGGTGATCATCGCTTTCACCAGATTTTCGCCATGCCGCAGGCTGCCATACAGCACGCCGGCCACATGAAGGCCGACCAGCGGCAGCAGCAGATTGGCGAAAGCCTCATGCACCTCTTCCAGCCAGTGGGCGCGATGGAAAGTTTCCAGCGTGGTCATCCATCCGGTCAGGGCAATCAGCGCCAGCAGTGCCATCATCGCCAGGATCATCACGGCGCCGAGCGGGTTATGCCCCTGATGGCGGCGTTCGCGGAACTGCAGGCTGTCCAATATATAAGTGCGCAGGGTTTGCCGGCTGGGCACGAAATCGGCAAAACGCGCATGCCGCGTGCCGACAAAACCCCAGAGGATGCGGATGGCCAACGCCGCAGCCACGATGTAGCCGACCCAGCGATGCGCCAGCTTGCCGTCATCGAGCACGAAGTTGAACAGGCAGCCCGCCACCACGGTCCAATGAAACAGCCGCACGACCGGGTCCCAGGTCATGGGCCCGGCACGGCCCGCGGCGTCAGCGTCCAGGATATGAATGTGCGGGGATGGGGAAGGACTGGTCATCGCGGGCTCCATGGGCAGATCGTGACGCATCCTGTCGCTGCAACCTGACAGCCAGCTGACAAACGGAGCAAACAATCTTTTATTTTCAATATGTTATCGGGTCGCTTCCGAAGCCGGGTTTGACAAGGCGGATTCCATCGCCCATGTTCCGCCTGCCGCGCCGGTCGGGACTCCGCCCAGACCTGGTTTGTGTGTCTGTGTAATTTTTGTTGGAAAACTGCGCATTATGAAAGTCGTTGTCGTCGAGAGCCCGGCGAAGGCAAAGACCATCGAGAAGTACCTTGGCCCCGGTCATACGGTGCTGGCCTCGTTCGGTCATGTCCGCGATCTGCCCGCTAAAGACGGATCGGTCGAGCCCGACAAAGACTTTGAGATGCACTACGAGATGTCCGGGCGCGGCAGCGAGTCCATCCGCGCCATCGCGGGCGCCCTGAAAGATGCCGACACTCTGATTCTGGCGACTGACCCGGATCGCGAGGGTGAGGCGATTTCCTGGCATGTGCTGGAAGCCCTGAACAACCGCAAGGTCGTGAAGAGCAAGACCGTGCGCCGGGTGGTGTTCAACGAGATCACCAAGTCGGCCGTGCTGGATGCCATGGCCAATCCGCGCGATATCGATATGGATCTGGTCAATGCCCAGCAGGCGCGTCGCGCGCTGGACTATCTGGTCGGTTTCACCCTCTCTCCGGTGTTGTGGCGCAAGCTGCCGTCCGCCAAGTCCGCCGGCCGCGTGCAATCGGTGGCCTTGCGCCTGATCTGCGAGCGCGAAACCGAGATCGAGGCGTTCAAGGCGCGCGAATACTGGACCATCGGCGCGGATTTCCGTACGCCGCAGAACCAGACCGTAACCGCGCGCCTGGTCGAACTGGCTGGCAAGAAGCTCGACAAGTTCGATATCAATAACGAAGCCGCCGCCAAGGCCGCCGTGGCCAGGCTGGCCGGCCAGAGCTATGCCGTCAGCGACGTGCAGATCAAGCCGGCGAAGCGCCATCCCTCGCCGCCTTTCACCACCTCGACCCTGCAGCAGGAAGCCGCGCGCAAGCTCGGCTTCTCGGCGCAGATGACCATGCAGATCGCCCAGCGCCTGTATGAGGGCGTCAATATCGGCGGCGAGACCACTGGTCTCATCTCTTATATGCGTACCGACGGCGTCAGCATGGCGAATGACGCTATCCGCGTTGCCCGCGACGTGATCGCCGAGGATTTCGGCCGCGATGCCGTGCCGGAAAGCTGGCGCGTCTACAAGACCAAGCAGAAAAACGCCCAGGAAGCTCACGAGGCGATTCGTCCGACCGATTTCCGCCGCCGGCCCAAGGCGATGTCGCGTTATCTCGATGACGTGCAGCTCAAGCTCTACGAACTGATCTGGGTGCGCGCGCTCGCCAGCCAGATGGAATCCGCTGAGCTGGAACGCACCACGGTCGATATCTCCGCCGCCAATAAAGCCGGCATGTTCCGCGTCACCGGAACGGTTGTGCTGTCGCCCGGTTTCCTCAAGCTTTACGAGGAAGGCGTCGACGACAAATCGGGCGACGAGGAGGAAGGCGCGCGCCTGCCGAAGATGAGTGTCGGCGAGGCGATGAAGGAAGAAGGCGTCAAGCCGGAACAGCATTTCACCGAACCGCCGCCGCGCTACTCGGAAGCCAGCCTGGTGCGCAAGCTGGAAGAGCTCGGCATCGGCCGTCCCTCGACTTACGCCGCTATCCTGGAAGTGCTCAAGGCACGCAGTTACGTCAAACTGGAGAACAAGCGCTTCACGCCGGAAGATGCCGGCTGGCTCGCCTATGCCTTCCTGGTCTGCTTCTTCGAACAGTATTTCGCCTACAGCTTCACGGCCGGTCTGGAAGAGAAGCTCGACGAGATCGCCGAGCATAATCTCGACTGGAAGAAGGTGCTGACCGACTTCTGGGCCGATTTCAGCCAGCACGATCCGAAGGAGCCGAACTTCTCCTCGGTGAAGGATGCCGTCACCCGCATCGACGAAAAGATGGGTCGCCGCGGCGAAGTGCTGGATGCGATCAATGCGCTGCTGGAACACCACTTCTTTCCGCCGCGCGAAGATGGCAAGCCGGCCCGGCTCTGCCCAGCCTGCAACAAGGGCAGCCTAGGCATCAAGGCCGGCCGCACCGGCGCCTTCATCGGCTGCTCGGATTATCCGGAGTGTTCTTACACCCGGCCGCTGAGCGCCGGCGGCAACGGTCATGGCGATATCGCCATTTCCGGTCCGCAGGAACTTGGCGCCGATCCCGCCACCGGCCAGATGATCACGCTGCGCCAGGGCCCGTTTGGTCCTTACGTGCAGCTCGGCGAAGCGGAAGGCGAAGGCAAGGCCAAGACCAAGCCAAAGCGCGCCTCGCTGCCCAAGGGCGTGACCCTGGAAGACGTGACGCTGGAGATGGCGCTTAAATTACTGGCGCTGCCGCGCACCGTCGGCCTGCACCCGACCTCGGGCAAGGAGATCGTCGCCGGCCTCGGCCGCTTCGGGCCGTATCTCCTGCATGATGGCGCCTATACCAAGCTGAAAGACGCCATGGAGGCGCTGGAAATCGGCATCAATCACGCGGTCGAAAAGATCGCCGAAGCCGATGCCCGCCGCAAAGGTCCGCGCCAGCGCGCCGAACTGAAGGTGCTGCGCGAAGTCGGCAAGCATCCCGAGGATGATGACCTGATCCAGGTGATCGACGGCCGTTACGGTCCGTATATCAAGCACGGCGCCACCAATGCGCCTATCCCGCGCGGCACCGAAGTCGATGCCCTGACGATGGAACAGGCCATCGAAGCCATCGCCGCCCGCGCCAAGAAGGGCGGCAAGGGCAAGAAGAAGGCCGCCGCACCGAAGGCGAAGAAGGCGGCTGCTCCGAAGGCTGCGAAGGCTGAAAAGCCGAAGGCCGAGAAGCCCGTCGCCAAAAAGCCTGCGGCCAAGAAAGCTGCGAAGAAGGTTGCGCCAAAGAAGAAGGCTGCGGCCAAGAAAGCCGCAGCAGCGTAAGCCGCGTGGCGAAGAAAAAGATCGCAGCCGGGCTTCTGTCCAAACAGGACATCCTGCAGTACATTGCCGATAATCCCGGCAAGGTCGGCAAGCGCGAGATCGCCAAGGCCTTTGGCGTCGGCCCCGAGCTGCGCGTGCAGTTGAAAGGTTTGCTGCGCGAGCTGAAGACCGAAGGCGATATCAGCCAGAGCCACGGCAAGAAAATCATCCCCAAGGGCGAACTGCCCGAAGTGACGCTGGTCGATATCGTCAAGCTGGATCGCGACGGCGACATGATGGGCCGTCCGGTCGAATGGACCGGCGAAGGCGATCCGCCGCGAATCATCTTCGAGGTCGGCGGCAAGGCGCGCCGCCGCGAAATGTCCGATGTCGGCGTCGGCGACCGCGTGCTGGCCCGCCTCACCCGCGCCGGACGCAACCGCTACGCCGCCCGCGTCATCAAGCGGCTGGAGAAGGACGAACAGCCGGTGCTGGGCGTCTTCACGTTGACCGAAGATGGCGAAGGTCGCCTGCAGCCCACCGACAAGAAGGTGCGGCACGAATATGTGATCTCGGCCGAGCATCGCAACAATGCCAAACCCGGCGAGATCGTGGTGGCGCAGCCGATGCAGGGCCGCCGTTTCGGCCTGAAGACCGCTAAGGTCACTGAAGTGATCGGCAGCAGCCTGGACCCCAGGGCGCTCAGCCTGATCCCGATCTTCACGCTGGGTATCCCGACCAAATTCTCCGAAGCCGCGCTGCGCGAGGCCGAAAAGGCCAAGCCGGTGACGCTCGGCCAGCGCGAAGATCTGCGCGACATCCCGCTGATCACGATCGACCCGGAAGACGCGCGCGACCACGACGACGCCGTCTTCGCCGAACCGGATGACGATCCGAACAATCCCGGCGGCTGGCATGCCATCGTCGCCATTGCCGATGTGGCGCATTACGTAAGGCCGGGTAGCGCCCTGGATCACGATGCGCGTCAACGCGGCAACTCCACCTATTTCCCCGACCGCGTCGTGCCGATGCTGCCGGAAGCGCTGTCCGCCGATCTCTGCTCGCTGGTCGAGCATAAGGACCGTGCCTGCATGGCGGTGCATCTGTGGTTCGATGCCGATGGCAACAAGAAGCGCCATAAATTCGTGCGCGGCCTGATGCGCTGCGCTGCCGGGCTGAATTACCGCCAGGTGCAGTCCGCCATCGACGGCATGCCCGACGAAATGGCGCAGCCGTTCCTGGAACCGGTGCTGAAGCCGCTCTATGCCTGCCATGCCGCCGTCAACAAGGCGCGCGAGGCGCGCCAGCCGCTGGCCATCACTGCGCCCGAACGCCGGGTGGTGATGGGCAAGGATGGTCATATCGCTGCCATCAAGCCGCGCGATCATATGCTGAGCCATCAGGTGATCGAGGATTTCATGATCGCGGCCAACGTGGCGGCAGCGGAAGAACTGGAAAAGCGCCGGCAGCCCTGCATGTATCGCGTGCACGAGCAGCCATCCGACGAGAAGATCGACAGTTTGCGCAAGTTCCTCAGCACGCTCGATTACAAACTGGCCAAGGGCCAGGGCCTGCGCCCGATGCATTTCAATGCCATCCTGAAGGCGGCTGTCGGCAGCGAGCATGAACAGTTGATCAATACGGTGGTGCTGCGCAGCCAGATGCAGGCGACCTATTCGCCGGACAATCGCGGCCATTTCGGCCTCAATCTGCAGAAATACGCGCATTTCACCTCGCCGATCCGGCGTTATGCCGACGTGCTGGTGCATCGCGCCCTGATCCGCGGACTGGGGCTGGGCGATGACGGCCTGCCACCCGAGGACGATGCCGATTTCGAGACTATCGCCGAGCATATCTCGCTGACCGAGCGCCGCTCGATGCAGGCCGAGCGCGACGCGCTGGATCGCTTTGTTGCCGCCTTCATGTCCGAACATGTCGGCGCACAGTTCGACGGGCGCATCACTGGCGTCACCCGCTTCGGCCTGTTCGTCGAACTGGAGGAAACCGGCGCCGACGGCTTCGTGCCGATCTCAACGCTGGGCGACGATTTCTACGAACATGACGAAGCGGCGCGCGCGCTGGTCGGCAAGCGCAGCAAGAAGCGCTTCCGCCTCGGTGACAGCGTCACCGTAAGGCTGGCCGAGGCCACGCCCGTCACCGGCGGCCTGCGGTTCGAGATCATGGGCAGCGGTGGACAGAGCACCCATACGCGGCGCGCCAAATCAGATCAGGGCGGTGCAGGCAAGCCCAGCCTGAAGAAGCCGAGCAATCGCGCCCCGTGGTCGAAGCATCGGAGCAAGAAACGGAAATGAAGCCCGCCCTCCTGACAATCGCATGCCTGTTTGCGGCCACCCCTGCCTTCGCTTTCGATCTGCAGGGTCATCGCGGCGCGCGCGGCCTCGCGCCGGAAAACACCATTCCCGCCTTCGCCACTGCGCTGTCGCTCGGCGTCACCACCCTGGAATTCGATGTCAATCTTAGCAAGGACGGCAAGCTGATCGTCGGTCATGACCCGGTGCTGCAGCCGTATCTGGCGCGGCTCGACAATAAATGGATCGCCGCGCCGGGCCCGGCTATCTGGCAGAGCACGGCCGAAGAGATCCGTCGTTACGATGTCGGTCGCCTGGATCCGAACACCCGCTACGGCCAGACCTATCCGGAGCAGAGGGCGGTGGACGGCACGCGCATGCCTTTGCTGGAGCAGGTTTTCGCGCTGGTCGCCAAGAGCGGCAACACGACTGTCCGCTTTAATATCGAGACCAAGCTCAATCCGGCGAAGCCCGATGAAAGCGCTCCGCCGGAGCAGTTCGCCGCTGCACTCGTGAAGGCGATCCGCGATGGCGGCATGGCACAACGCGCCACGATCCAGTCCTTCGACTGGCGCACGCTGAAAGCCGCCGCTGCACTGGCACCGGAAATTCCCCGCGTGCATCTGACCATTGAGGGTACCAACAGCGACAACGTGCAGCGCGGACAGCCTGGTGCCAGCCCCTGGATGGGTGGGCTCGATGCCGACGATCATGTGTCTACGCCTGCGCTGGTCAAGGCGGCCGGCGGCCAGGTCTGGTCGCCCTTCTGGCGTAACGTGACGCCAGCCCTGGTGGCCGAAGCCCAGACGCTCGGCCTGAAGGTGATACCCTGGACGGTGAACGAACCGGCCGAGATGGAGCGCCAGATCGATATGAAGGTGGATGGCCTGATTTCGGATTATCCTGACCGCCTGCGCAAGGTGATGCAGGCCCGCGGTATGCCACTTCCCGCGCCCAGCCCGGTCTCGCCATAAAATCGTCGCATCCGGCAGCCAGTCTCTGCTCGCGGCTAAATCGCCGCAGGTCGGTTTTCAGGGCTTCCCAGGCCCGGCATACGGGGCTAAAACGGCGCCGCGCTGCACCGCCGGGGCAGCGCCGGAACACCAGGGACGGCCAGCATGATCACTGCCTACCTGCCGCATGGCGGCCAGCTGCAACGTATCGAGCTTACCCCGACCTCGACGCTTCCCGAAGGCGTCGTGTGGATCGACCTGCTCGAACCCAGCCAAGCCGAAGAGAAAGCCATCGAGACCCTGCTCGGCATGGAACTGCCGACCCGCGAGGAGATGCAGGAGATCGAAATCTCCAGCCGTCTGTATCGCGAGGGCGATGCCAGCTTCATGACGGCGAATATCCTGTATCACGCCGAGACACCGCAGCCACAGACCACGGCTGTTACCTTCATGCGCACGCCGCGCGCCACCGTGACGCTGCGCTACGCCGACCCGCAGAGCTTCCGCCAGTTCGTGGCCCGCGCCCAGCGCCAGCCCGCCCTGCTCGCCTCGCCCGATGCCGCACTCTGCGGCATCCTCGATGCCATCATCGACCGCGCCGCCGATGTGCTGGAAATCGGCAGCAAGGACCTGGACACCATCTCGCGCAATATCTTCGGTTACGACCGAAAGCCCGACGAGGTGCCCGATGACGAATCCGATCTGGAAGCGGTGGTGCGCAAGCTGGGTCATATCGAAGATCTGAATTCGCGCATCCGCGACAGCCTGCTGTCGCTGACCCGCCTGATCGCCTTCCTGACGCTGACCATGGCCGAACAGCGCGGCACCAAGGAAAGCCGTACCTGGCTGAAAACGCTGGCGCGCGACGTGCAGTCGCTGAACGAGCAGGCCGCCTTCCTGGCGCACAAAGGCAACTTCCTACTGGATGCCACGCTCGGCCTGATCAACATCCAGCAGACCAAGATCATCAAGATCTTCTCGGTCGCCGCCACCGTCTTCCTGCCGCCGACGCTGATCGCCAGCATCTACGGCATGAACTTCCAGCACATGCCCGAGCTGGACTGGAACTTCGGCTATCCGATGGCGATCGGGCTGATGATTGCCTCGGCCGTACTGCCCTACTGGTGGTTCAAACGGAAAGGCTGGCTGTGACCGAGCCGCCGCTGCTCGACGATTTCATCGAGCGGCCGACGGGCGACGCAATGTGGCGCGGCTGGAGGCAGCGTTGCCCGCGCTGCGGCCAGGGCCGGATGTATGGCCGCTATCTCAAGGTCAACGAGACTTGCGCGACTTGCGGCCTCGAATTGGCCGGCCATCGTGCCGATGACGCACCGCCCTATTTCACCATCCTGATCGTCGCTCATATCATTGTGCCGCTGATGCTGCTGTTCGAGCAGCGCCTGCAGCCGCCGGAATGGCAGCATATGGTGCTATGGCCGCCGCTGACGGTTCTGCTCTGCCTGTGGCTGCTGCCCCGCATCAAGGGCGTTCTCATCGGCCTGCAATGGGCCCGGCGCATGCACGGTTTCGGCAGCGAGCCGCATTAGCCGCTATACTTGCGCCATGGGAAACGCCGACTCGGGCAAGCTGCCGCCGCAGCCTATTCGCGATGCCGCGACACTGATCCTGTGGCGCCGGCGGGCCGGTAAACTGGAAGTGCTGATGGGCGAGCGGCATGGCGCCAGCGCCTTCATGCCGAACCGTTATGTCTTCCCCGGCGGCCGGCTCGACCTGGCCGATTACCGCATCCGGCCCGCCGCACCGCTCAATCCGGTCAGCGCCGCGCGGCTCCACCGCTGCCGCGGTACCGGCCCGCGAAAGGCCTTAGCCCTGGCGCTCGCCGCCATCCGCGAAACCTTCGAGGAAAGCGGCCTGCGCATCGCAGGCCGGGCTAAAGCCGGCAAGCAGGCTCCGCCGAACTGGTCGGCCTTCTGTACCGGGGGCCTGGCCCCCGATCCCTCGGCCCTGCTCTATATCTGCCGGGCCATTACCCCGCCCGGCCGGCCCCGCCGATTCGACGCACGGTTCTTCGCGACGCCGGCCGAACTGGCGGTTGGCGACCTGACCCCCTCGGCCGAGCTCGACAAGCTAAGCTGGGTCACCCAGGCCGACACCGAGGGTCTGCCGCTGCCCGGGATCACCCAGTATGTGATCGCCAATCTGGACCACTGGCTGGCTCTGCCAACCGCCGCCGATCCGGCCCAGCGGGTGCCCTTCCACCACATGCTGCGCGGCCAGCGCCTGCTGGATTGGGAATGATCCGGCCTGCGCTCCCTCAGGACGCTGGCAGCCTCGTTCTGGTCCGGCAGGGCCCCGGCGGACCAGAGGTGCTGCTCGGCCGGCGGGCCGGAAAACACCGCTTCCTGCCCAATGTCTATGCCTTCCCGGGCGGTCGGGTCGATTCATCTGATAGATTAGAATTAAACACCAAACCACTGAAAAACATAAACTCTAGACTTCATCCAATGGCTGTCGCAGCAGTCCGCGAGACCTGGGAGGAAACCGGCATTCCGCTGGGCAGTGTGAGCGACGGCAGGCTTCTGCCGGACCTGTCAGGCTTGCATTACCTCTGCCGGGCGATCACCCCGGCCGAGAGCCCGATCCGCTTCCATGCCCGGTTTTTCCTGCGCGATGTCACCGGGATGCCGCTCACGCTGGGCGGCTCGGGCGAGCTGCTCGACCTCGCCTTCCGGCCTCTGGAAACCGCGCTCCGGCTGCCGCTGGCCGACATTACCGAGTTCGTGCTGGGCATGGTCGGGCAGCTAGGGCCGGACCTGGTGCCGCAGCGGGCCGCTTTCTGGCGGTATCGCCGGGGTAAACCCATGATCCGCTGGGATAATCCTTAGGCGTTGACATCGGGGCGCGAATCCCTATGCTGCGCCGCCGATCCCTGCCGCACCGCATTTCTGGAACCGAGTCATGGCCAAGCCGACCACCCTCAAGATCAAGCTGCTGAGCACCGCCGACACCGGCTACTTCTACGTGACCAAGAAGAACCCGCGTACGAAGACCGAGAAGATGTCGCTGAAGAAGTACGACCCGGTCGCCCGCAAGCATGTCGAATTCAAGGAAACCAAGATCAAGTAAGGTTTCCAGTCGGCGCGCGTCAGCGCTGCCGCCAGACTGAAAAAAGCCCCGCCTAACGGCGGGGCTTTTCGTTTGCGCGGTGTAACTGCGCCTCAGGCTCGGCGATAGACGATGCGATTACGGCCGCCGTGCTTCGCCTCGTAGAGCGCATCGTCTGCGCGCTTGAGCAGGCTGTCGGCGGTGTCCCCCTCCAGCGATGAGGTGCAGCCGATTGAGCATGTAACGGTCAGCTCGCCGGCACTGCGGGTGGTCACCGGCTTACCGCCGATCGCATTCAGCAGGCGGCTGGCCACCACCTCGGACGATTCCAGATCGGTATCCGGCATCAGCACCACGAATTCCTCGCCGCCATAGCGGCAGGCCATGTCGATGCCGCGAATGTTGCGCACGATGCGGTTGCCCACTTCGCGCAGCACATCGTCGCCGGCCGGATGGCCATGCGTATCGTTCACCTGCTTGAAGTGATCGAGGTCGAGAATCGCCACCGAGGTGCCATGCTGGCTGGCGCTCTGCGCCAGCAGCGTGGCCAGATGCGAGGCCATGTAGCGACGATTGTAAAGGCCGGTCAGCGGATCGGTAACCGCCATTTCCATGCTCTGCTGGTAATGCAGGCGCAGGCGATCCTGATACCGCTTGCGGCGCACCTGGGCGCGCAGGCGGGCGATGAATTCGTTACGGTCGATCGGGCGCACGACATAGTCCGTCACGCCGATCTCCAGCCCCTTCACCAGCTGCTTCTGGTCGTCTGGTCCCACCAGCAGCAGGATCGGTACGTTGCGGGTTTCCTCGGTGGTGCGGAACTGCGAGCAGAGCCGCAAACCATCGGGATTCTGCAGGCTCAGGCTGACCACCACCGAATCGTATTCGACCTGGCGGGCACGGTTCAGCGCATCCATACCGTCAGCCGTCATCTCGGTGCGGAACTGGCCTTCGATCATGCGCTGCAGGCGCACCTGATCGCGCGGATTGTCTTCTACCAGCAGAATCTGCGCAGCAGCGTAGTCTTCATTCAGACTTGGCACCGGCGGCGAGATCACACCCAGCGAGGCGGATGTACGCTCGCGCATGCGCAACTCATCGAGCATCAGCTTGACGCGCAGCAGCGACCGAACGCGCGCAAACATCGATGTGTCGTCGACCGGTTTGGTCAGGAAATCGTCGGCGCCCGCGCTCAGGCCCTGCACGCGATCCTCGGGATCGCCGAGCGCCGTCACCATGATCACCGGCACATGCGCGGTGTCGGGATTGGCTTTCAACCGGCGGCAGACCTCGAACCCATCCATGCCTGGCATCATCACGTCGAGCAGGATCAGATCGGGCTTCTGGCTCACGGCAGCCTCAAGGGCCTCAGGGCCATTGCTCGCTGCAATCACCTCGTAATATTCGCTGGTCAGTTTGGCTTCCAGCACCTTGATATTGGTGCGGATGTCGTCGACGACCAAAATGCGTGCGGTCATCGGATGGCCCGGCCGCTATCTCAGGCCTTCGGCTCGAGGAACTGCTTCACAGTCTCGATGAATTTGCCAACCGAGATGGGCTTGGCGATATAGGCATCGCAACCGCCCTCGCGCATCTTTTCCTCGTCGCCCTTCATGGCAAACGCCGTCACGGCCACCACCGGGATGCTGCGCAGGTTGTCGTCTTCCTTGATCCACTTGATCACTTCCAGACCGGACACCTCGGGCAACTGGATATCCATTAGGATCAGGTCGGGCCGGTGCTTGCGCACCATGGCCAGCGCTTCCATACCATCCTTGGTCTGCAGGGTCTGGTAGCCATGAGCATCCAGCAGGTCGTGGAACAACTTCATATTGAGCTCGTTGTCCTCGACGATCAGTACAGTCTTGCTCATCAGCCCCCGTCCCCGGATAGTATCTGCTGCGGCACGCGCCGTTTTCCCTGCGTATCCAGTATTTTGTAGCATTCCCCACCGGCCGGGCCAAGCCGTTTACCATGACATTCCAGCAGCCGATGAGCACAAAAATCCCTGATCCGACTGAGCTTCCCGCCCCGGTAGCCGAGCAGCTTGCCACCCTCGCCCTGACGCGCGGGAAACCGCTGGTCATCGTCGATGCCGACGAGGTTCTGTTCTATTTCATGCGCGGGCTGGAACGCTTCCTGGAAAGCCGCGACCTTTATTTCGACTGGGCCTCCTATGCGCTGCACGGCAACATCCGCCAGCGCCGGGATAACGCCCCTGTCGCCGCGGAAATCCTGCATCCCCTGCTACAACGCTTTTTCGCCGAGGCGACTGAGGAGCTGGAACCGGTGGACGGCGCCGCGCAGGCTCTCGCTGAATTGGCCCAGATGGCCCAGGTGGTGGTTCTCAGTAACGTGCCGATACCGGCGCGGGAGGCACGTATCCGTGCCCTTACCCGCCACGGGATGGCATATCCGCTGATCGCCAATACCGGTCCCAAAGGCCCGGCGGTGGCTTTTATGCTGAAGCAGACGCTGTCCCCGGCCGTATTCGTCGACGACATCCCGCACAATCACACATCTGTCGCCGAGATGGCGCCGGCAGTGCATCGCCTGCACTACATTGCCGATACGCGGCTGGCCGCCCTGCTCGGCCCCGCGCCCGATTGCCACCACCGAGCCGAGACCTGGCCCGACATGCTGGCGCATATCCAGACTTTGCTTGCGCAAACCTGACCGGAGACCCATGAGCATACGCATCGGCATAGACCTCGGTGGTACCAAGATCGAAGCCATCGCGCTGGAGGACGATGGCACGATCCGGGCGCGCCGCCGCGTACCTGCCCCGCATGGCGATTATCGGGCGACCGTCACCGCCCTACGGGATCTGGCGCAGGCGGTCGAGGGCGAGGCCAATGCCACCGGTCCCATCGGCGTGGGGATTCCGGGGACCATCTCGCCCGCCACCGGTCTGATCAAGAATGCCAACTCGGTCTGGCTGATCGGCCATGCGCTGGACCGGGATCTTGCCGACGCCACCGCCCGGTCCGTGCGGCTGGCCAATGACGCAAACTGCTTCGCTTTGTCGGAAGCCAGCGACGGCGCAGGCGCCGGTCATGGCGTCGTCTTCGGGGTGATTCTCGGCACCGGATGCGGCTCGGGCATCGTGGTGGATGGCCGTATCGTGTCAGGTCCGAATTCCATCGCCGGCGAATGGGGCCACAATCCGCTGCCCTGGCCGCAACCCGATGAACTGCCCGGACCGAAATGCTACTGCGGCAAATTCGGCTGCCAGGAAACTTTCATGGCTGGCACCGGTCTGGAACGCGATTTCCGCGAGCAGACCGGTCGCGATCTGAAAGGTATCGATATCGTTGCAGCGGCGGATGCCGGCGATGCGCAGGCCGAAGCGGCGCTGCAACGTTACGAGCATCGACTGGCGCGCGGCCTGGCTGCGATCCTCAATGTGCTCGATCCGGATGTCGTGGTGCTGGGCGGCGGCATGTCGAACCAAGACCGGCTTTACCGCAATGTGCCGAAGCTGTGGGGCGCTTTCGTCTTTTCGGACACCGTCGTCACCCCGCTGGTGAAAAACAAGCACGGCGACAGTTCGGGCGTACGCGGTGCGGCCTGGCTCTGGCCGGCCGAATGATCAGCAGGCGTCGCGCGGCTTGAGCTCCAGCAGTTTCAGCGTGGCACGGATGGCGTAATCGCCATAGTCGAAAACGATATCGTCGGCCACGCCGTTTTCATACAGCCGATAGGCAATCTCGTAATCGGGCGTGTCCTGCGCCTTGTCGGAGGTGAAGTAAGCGAGGCGGATACGCCATGACCGCTGCCCCTTCAACCCGGATACAACAGGATTGTCGCCGGTTTCGACCGGCAGTTCGCCGCCGATAAAGCCGCCGACTTCGCTGTAGGCATCGGCCGACGCCCCATCGTAGATGCTGGCCTGCAGCCAGTTGCCCCCGCTGCGCGCCAGCGCCAGCAGACGCAGGGTATGTTCGGTCGGGAACAGGGTCATCGGCGGCAGATCGAGATCCGTATCCTCGGGCTGCGTGAAATGCACGCTGCCGCCCCGGCTGCTCAGCTTACCTTCACCCTTTAGTTCCTGCTCGAGATCGCCATTCACTTCGTCGCGCATCTTGAAGCGAAAATTCTTGCCGTCCAACGACTCCCAGGAATTCAGCACCATGTTGTTGAGGATGGTGCCGTCATCTGTCGTGGTCTCGATCACGAAACGCTGGTTCAGCACATAGCCGTCGCAGGCATGCACGAATTCCAGACTGAGCCCGCCGGCTATGCTGTGGCGATAGTTGCGCGGATCGGACCTGGCGACCGACAGCGTATAAAGCGCACGATGGCTGGCCAGATTGCGTGCAACCGCATGAAGGTCGTTGTCGACGGCGCGGGTCGGCTCCGGACGCACGACAATCAGGCTGAGTAGCAATGCAGCCAACAGGGGCGCGCGACGCAGCCCCGCGCCAATGCGGTCAGTGATTCCGGTCCAGGCCATCATTCTGCGGCCATACCTGTCTGTAGCTGGTGGCACCATATGGCGTTAAGAATAGCGCCGACCAGCGTGGAATGATACCGGCCAGCTATTACGAGATGGAATCGGGATTGGAGGTTGCATGAGCAGGCCCACTGTTTTCGTAACCCGAAAGTTGCCGCCTGCGGTCGAAACCCGGATTGCGCGCGACTACGAGGCCCGACTCAATCCGGATGATCGGATATTCACGCCTGAGGAACTGGCTGTCCGGGCGGCCGACGCGGATGCCATGCTGATCTGTACCTCGGAGAAGATCACAGCCGAACTGATCGAACGTCTGCCCCGCCGGCTGAGGGTGATTTCCACGTTCTCGGTTGGCTATGAGCATATCGATGTCGCGGCCTGCCGGGCACGCGGCATCGTGGCGGCGAACACGCCGGGCGCTATGACCGAGGCAACCGCCAACATTGCCCTGTTGCTGATGCTGGGTGCCGCCCGGCGGGGTTACGAAGCACAGCAGATGGTGCGCCGGGGCGAATGGCAGGGCTGGACCTCGACCATGCTGCTGGGTGTCGATTTCAGCGGCAAACGGCTGGGAATTTTCGGCATGGGGCGGATCGGACAGGCCGTGGCCGAGCGCGCCCGCGCCTTCGGTCTGCAGATCCATTATCACAACCGCCGCCGTCTGCCGGGAGCGGAGGAACAGGGCGCAGTGTTCCACCAGCATCTGGACGACCTGCTGGCGGTGAGCGACATCCTTTCGATCAATGCGCCCTCCACGCCGGAAACCCGTCGAATCGTGAATGCGGAAGCCATCGCCCGCATGCCGGAAGGTGCCATCCTGGTGAATACCGCGCGTGGCGATATGGTGGATGACGAGGCCCTGATCGCGGCGCTGAAGACTGGCCGGCTGCGGGCGGCGGGACTGGATGTCTTTGCCGGCGAGCCGAAACTGAACCCGGCCTATCTGGACTTGCCCAATGCCTATCTGCTGCCGCATCTGGGCAGTGCCACGGTGGAAACCCGCGACCGAATGGGCTTCATGGCGCTCGATAATATCGATGCCGTGCTGCAGGGCCGGCCCGCGCCCTATCCTCTCTAGCCGGCCTGCACCGCAATCCCGCCATCCTGTTAAGGGTAGGTCTCTGGGAAGGCGGCAAAATCTGCCTCAGTCGCAAATCCAATAATTGCGGTTTTCCGGGTTTTCCTCTTGGCACATGGCTTGCTTTGTCAGGTGTGAGGAACCCGTACCATGATGCCTGCAAACGACACCCCGCTGACTGAATGGCCCCTGTCCACACTGGCAGGCCAGTCCCATTCCGCACCCCATTCCACCGGCTTTGCCAGCCTGGTACTGCGCCTGCGCCTGGCGCTGCGCCGTGACCCGGATCCGGTGAAGCGCGGTCTTGTCGAGCAGATCCTGACCGCCGCCGCAGAAAGCGAGCAGCGCCTGATCGACCAGGCCCAGCGCATTGCCGAACTGGAAGCCCTGTCGACCACCGATGAACTGACCGGCCTGCCAAACCGACGCGCGTTTGAATCCTTCATGGCCAAAGATCTGGCCCGTGCCGCCCGCGACGGCCATGGCGGAACGCTAGCCTTCCTCGACCTCGACCGTTTCAAGGCCATCAATGACCGCCACGGCCACGCCGCCGGCGATGCCGTGCTGTGCCAGCTCGCCCTGCGGCTGCAGCCCGCCGCCCGGACATCCGACTGTCTGGCGCGCCTGCATGGCGATGAGTTCGTGCTGGCGATGCCCGGCGCGACCCGGGACCAGGCCGAGACCCGCCTCTCCGAACTGGCCACACGGGTGGAAAAACAGCCCCTGCGCTTCGGCGATGCCCTGATCCCGGTCGGCATCAGCTATGGATTGTCGACATATGACGGCAGCACCGACCTGCCGAGCCTGCTGCGCGACTGCGATCGCGCCATGTATCTGCGGAAACAGGTCCGCCGGGACTAACGGTCCCCGGGGCCGATACGTTGCCAGCGGCGCGCCATCCGGGCTAGACAGTATCGATCAACTGTCAGCTTCAGGATTGCGCCATGAGCCACGACGCCCGCCTCGCCGCCCTCAAGATCGAACTGCCGAACCCGGCCGCCCCGGCCGCCAACTATGTGCCGACCGTCATCGCCGGCAACCTGCTGTTCGTGGCCGGCCAGATCACCATTTTCAACGGCGAGCTGCGCCATCTCGGCAAGCTGGGCGCCAGCATCGATGTCGAAACCGGCAAGCAGGCGGCCCGCCTCTGCGGCCTGAATATCATCTCGCAGGCCCGCCATGCCCTGGGCGGCAGCCTCGACCGCATCTTGCGCTGCGTGAAGCTGGGCGGCTTCGTCAACTGCACGCCCGATTTCACCGATCATCCGCAGGTGGTCAACGGTGCGTCCGACCTGATGGTCGAGGTGTTCGGCGATGCCGGCAAGCATGCGCGCTTCGCCGTCGGCGCGGTGTCGCTGCCGCGGGGCGTGTCGGTTGAGGTCGACGCCATTTTCGAGATTGCCTGACCATGGCCGGTAAGGTCGCCGCACGCCTGAAGGAACTGGGGATCGTTCTGCCCCCAGCTCCGCCGCCGGTGGCGACCTATGTCGGCTTCGTTACCGTCGGCAAGCTGGTACACGTTGCCGGCGTAGGCCCGACCTGGGGCAAAGTGGTCCGCCATGCCGGCAAGGTCGGCGGCAGTCTCAGCCCGGAAGAAGGGTATGCCGCGGCACGGCTGACAGCGCTCAACCTGCTTGCCCATATGCAGGTGGCCTGCGAAGGCGATCTCGACCGCATCGCGGGTTGCGTCAAGCTGCTCTGCCTGGTCAACGTCGCCGGGGACTTCGACGATGCACCGCAGGTGGCCAATGGTGCCACCGATCTGCTGACGGAGATTTTCGGCGCGGATCGTCGCCCGGCCAGAGCGATCACCACGGCCCCTTCGCTTCCCTTCGACATCGCCTTCGAAGCCGATGGCGTTTTCCTGCTTCACTGAGAGTTCAACATGCCGCGTCACGATATTCCGAAATGGCTGACCAAGACCCCGGTGGCGCATCGCGGCCTGCATGACATCGCCAAGGGCGTGCCGGAAAATTCGCTGCTCGCCTTCCGTAAGGCGATGGAGGCGGGATATGCCATCGAGACCGACGTACGCATTACCGGCGACAAGCAGGTGGTGGTGTTCCACGATCCGGACCTGACGCGCCTCTGTGGTCGCGAAGGCGTCGTGTGCCAGATGCCGCTGGCCGACCTGAAGCCGCTCAAGCTGCTGGGCACCGAGGAAACCGTACCGAGTTTCCGCGACCTGCTCGATCTGGTGCAGGGCGCCGTGCCTCTGGTGGTGGAGATCAAGAAGGACAAGGGCGAACCGGTCGGTCCGCTGGAAAGCAGCGTCGCCCGCATGCTGCAGCATTACCCTGGCCCCTTCGTGATCCAGTCGTTCAACCCGCGCACCGTGAAATGGTTCGAAAAGAACGCACCGCAAATCATTCGTGGCCAGATTTCAACCGATCTTGCCAATATGACCAAGGGCCTTAACTGGTTTACCAGACTTCAGCTGAAGCGAGCCCTGATGACCGGCTACGGCAATCCCGATTTCCTTGCCTATGATGTGCGCGATCTGCCGTCAGAGATCACTGCGGCGGCGCGGCGGCGCGGATTACCGCTGCTGAGCTGGACCGTGCGCACGCCGGGCGAGCGTGCCCGCGCTGCGGCACATGCCGACAACGTGATCTTCGAGGATCTGTCGACCACGCCAGTATGATTATTGGGGCATGACGACACGCCGGACTGCCGCAGCAAGCAAAATCAGTGTCCGGGCGCTGGCACAGGTCGCCGACCTGCCGGCTGCCGACTGGGACCGTTGCGCCGGCAGCGACAACCCCTTCCTCGCCCACGCCTTCCTTGATGCGCTCGAACAGTCGCGCTGCGTTGTGCCGCGCACCGGCTGGCAGCCGACTCATCTGGTCGCGGAGGACGACGCCGGGATCGTGAGGGGCGTGCTGCCGCTGTACATCAAGGGACACAGCCAGGGCGAATACATCTTCGATCACGGCTGGGCCGAAGCCTATGCCCGCGCCGGCGGCCAGTATTATCCCAAGCTGCTGTCGGCCGTGCCCTTCTCGCCCGTGACCGGGCGACGTTTCCTGGTGGCACCGGATGCGGAGTTCGACACTGTCGCCGCCGCACTGCTGGAGGGTGCACGTCAAATCGCGCGTCAATATGGCCTGTCGTCGCTGCACATCAACTTCCTCGGCGGAACCGAGGCCGACTGGGCGCAGAAGCATGACATGCTGTTGCGCATCGGCGAGCAGTTTCACTGGCACAACGACGGTTACGCGGATTTCGATGCTTTCCTGAACCAGCTGGCCTCGCGCAAGCGCAAGGCGATTCGCAAGGAGCGCCGTGAGGCCGCCGAGCGCGGCATCGAAATTCACGCTTTTCAGGGCGCTGCGCTCACCCAGGAACACTGGGACGCTTTCTTTGAATTCTATATGGATACCGGTAGCCGCAAATGGGGTCGCCCGTATCTCAATCGCGACTTCTTCCGCCGTTTGCATGAGACCATGGCGGATCGCGTCGTGCTGGTGATGGCACGGCGCGAGGGCCGCTGGATCGCTGGCGCCTGGAACATGCTGGGCAGCGATACGCTCTATGGCCGCAACTGGGGCTGTATCGAGCAGCATCCCTTCCTGCATTTCGAATGCTGCTACTACCAGGCGATCGACTATGCCATCCGTCAGGGCCTGAAACGGGTCGAGGCCGGTGCACAGGGCGAGCACAAACTGGCCCGCGGTTATCTCCCCGTCCCGATCTATTCCGTCCACTGGCTGGCCGACCCGGGCTTTCAGCGGGCAGTTGCCCGGTTTTTGCAGGAAGAGCGCGCCCATATGACCGGGCTGATCGCCGCGCTCGACCAACACTCACCCTTTCGTCAGGTGACGCCGGCCGAGGAAAGTGAATAGTCTAAACTGCGCACCCGGGGTAACATCGGGCGAGCTTGGGAGGGTACTGACATGGCGGGCCTACCGCACGACAGCGGCTGCATCTTCTGCAAGATCGTCAAAGGCGAAGCACCGAGTTTCAAGGTCTATGAGGACGGTCTCACCTTCGCCATCATGGACATCAATCCATTCTACCATGGTCACACGCTGGTGCTGAGCAAAGGCCATTACGCCAATCTGCACGAGGCCAGCGAAGATAGCGTGGCCGCCGTCGCGCGCACTGCCAAGAGGATTGCTGCCGCGGTGATCGACGCCGTCCCGAATGACGGCATCAACATCGTGCAAGCCAACGGACCTGGCGCAGCCCAATCCGTGCAGCATTATCATGTGCATGTCCTCCCGCGCCGGCTGGGCGACAATGCCAAGCTGAACTGGAGCCTGGCGCCCGGCGATCACGAAGTTATCGCCAGGCAGGCCGCCGATATCCGGGCCAGGCTCTAGCCGTGAGATCCGGGCCGACGGCAGCCTGGTTTCTGCCGCTGATCCTGGTGTCGATCCTGCTGGCCGGCATGCCTGCTGCCGCCCAGGATGACACTGCGATCTGCCGCGATGAGGCACAGCGCGGTCTCACGCAATCCTGCCTGCGGGCGATTGCCGCGGCACCAAACGATCCCGAACTGCAAGCCCTGCTGGGCCATGCCTATTTTGCCAGCGGATTTTATGCCGAAGGCCTGCAGGCGCTGCGCGAGGCCATCACCGTATCGAAGGGCGCGGCTACCTATCGTTACCGCTATGCGGGTTTCGCCGCGCTGATCAATGAATATTCCAAGGCCGCAGACGAACTTGAACTGGCCGTTGCCGACGAACCGCGCAATCTGAAGGCCTGGACCCTGCTGGCCGACTGCTATCGCTATATGAAGAACAAGCCCCAGGCCTTGCGTGCGGGCCGCAAGGCCGCCGAACTCGGCGATCCGGCAGAATCCTATATCCTGGCAGTCCGCTACAACAGCGGGGACGGCGTCAAGATCGACGCCACCGAGGAACTGCGCTGGCTCGAACGCGCGGCCAAGGCAGGATATGTCGCCGCAATCCAGGATCTAGTCCGCTTTTACACGGATGGAAGACCGGGAATTCCGCCCGATGCGAGCAAACGCGATTACTGGCAGCGCAAGGCGAAGAATCTGGAGTAACCGGCTTCTTCGCCTTTACAGAGGTCAGCGCAATTTCGGGTTCAGTGCATCGCGCAGCCAGTCGCCCAGCACATTCACTGCCAGCACCAGCAGAACCAGCGTCAGCGCCGGGAAGAAGGTGATCCACCATTCGCCGCTGAACAGATAGCTCTGACCGACGCGGATCAGCGTTCCCAGCGATGGCTGGGTGGGCGGCACACCGACGCCGAGGAAACTCAGCGTCGCCTCCGACAGCACCGCGAGCGCAAGGCCAACCGTGGCCAGCACAAGCACCGGTCCCAGGGTATTGGGCAGCACATGACGCAGCACGATCACCCAGGACGGTTGCCCGATCACACGGGCCGCCGAGACGTAATCCTTGTGCCGCTCGACCAGCGCGGCCGAACGCGCCACGCGGGCGAATTGCGGCCAGTCGGCAATACCGATCGCAAAAATCAGCACGAAGATCGCGATTTCGTTATGCAGCTCGCGCGGCAGCGCCGTACGGGCAATGCCATCGATGGTGAGCGCGATCAGGATGTTGGGGATGGTGAGTTGCACATCGGCCACGCGCATCACAAGAACGTCGAGCCAACCGCCGCGATATCCGCAGAGTACACCGATCAGCGTGCCGAACACTGCCGCAAAGGCGATGGCGGAAAAACCGACCAGCAGCGAAATACGACTGCCATAAAGGATCGTGGACAGCAGGTCTCGCCCCTGATCGTCCGTCCCGAGCAGATAGGTCAGCTTGCCCTCACCCGTCCACGCCGGTGGCGTGAAAGCGTCCATCAGCTTCACGGCAGCCGGATTGAAGGGATTGAATGGCGAGACCAACGGCGCCAGCACGGCAGCCAGAATGATCGTCAGCGCGATCACGGCCGAAACGATCACTGCAGGCGAACGACGGAAACTGTAGGCCAGGTCGCTGTCGACCCAGCCGCGGAGCGTAGCGCCAAACCCAGTCATTGGGGTGCTCATGTCGCCTTCCCCGTCGCCTTGCCGCGATCGATGCGCAGCCGCGGATCGATCACGAAATATGCCAAGTCGACCATCAGGTTCAGCACCACGAACATGGCGCCCACCAGGACCAGATAAGCCGCCATCACCGGGATATCGGCGAAACCGACGGCCTGAATGAACAGCAGGCCCATGCCGGGCCACTGGAACACCGTTTCGGTGACGATGGAGAAAGCGATCAGACCGCCGATCTGCAGGCCGATGATGGTGATGACCGGCATCATGGTGTTCTTGAGCGCGTGATGGAAATGCACGATACGATTGCTCAGCCCGCGGGCGCGGGCAAACTTGATGTAGTCGGTACGCAGGACCTCCAGCATCTCGGTGCGCACGAGGCGCAGTACCAGCGTGAGCTGATAAAGACTGAGCGTGATTGCAGGCATCACGATGGCGGCCCAACCTGACTTGGTCAGGAATCCGGTGCTCCACCAGCCAAGTTTCACCACCTCGCCACGACCGAAGCTCGGCAGCAGGTCGAACTGGACTGACAGTAGATAGATCAGGCCGATGCCAATCACGAAAGTGGGTAGCGAAACACCGATCAGGCTGGAGGTCAGCACGAAGCGACTGAGCCAGCCATCGCGCCGCAGAGCGGTGTAGACGCCCAGCGGCAATCCGACAACCAGCGCCACAAGCGCAGACAGGAAAACCAGTTCCAGAGTCGCCGGCAGGCGCTCTTGGATCAGCGCCTCGACCGGCCGTTTGAGCCGATAGGACAGGCCGAAATTGCCCTGGCTGGCATTGACCAGGAAGCGGACGAACTGAACCGGGACCGGATCGTTGAGGCCAAGCTGTTCGCGCAACTCGGCGCGATCCGTAGTGGTGGCATCCTGACCAACCATGTTGTTGATCGGATCTCCAACATAATTGAACAGCATGAAAGCAACGAGCGCGACGGCCAGCATGACCGCCAGCGCCTGCGCCAGTCGTCCGATAATGTAACCAAGCATGGGATATGTACTTGTATAAAAGAGACCGCCGCCCCGGGCTGTAAATCTGGCCCGGAGCGGCGGTTCGGATTACTTCATTTTGGCGAAGTGGAAGCGCGGCACGTTGTCCGCGATGATCGGCATATCGACCTTCTCGCTCATCGCCCAGTTCAGAACCTGGTGGTGCAGCGGAATGTAGATCACCTCATCGTTGATGATGTTCCAGGAATCGGCGATCAGCTTGTCGCGCTTGGCGACATCCAATTCGCTGAGCATCCCGTTGAACATGGCATCAAGCTTGGGGTTCGAGTAGTTGGTGAAGTTCCAGCTACCGTTCTTGCCGTCCGGAGTCTGCACCAGATACGAGAAGACGTAGTGGCTGTCGAAGGTCGGCACGCCCCAGCCGAGCAGGAAGAAGCTAGTATCCTTCTTCTGCAGCTTCGGGAAATGCAGCGTCTTCGACTGCGAGGCCAGATCGACCTTGATGCCAACCTGAGCCAGCATGCCGACCACCGCCTGGCAAACGCCCTCGTCGTTCACATAGCGGTCGTTCGAGCAGTCGAGGCGGATGCCGAAGCCGTTGGCATAACCGGCATCCTTCAGCAGCGCCTTGGCCTTATTCACGTCATACGGCAACCGCTTGTCGATGGCGGCATTGTAGCCATGCACGCCCGGCGAAGTAATCATGCCGGCCACCACCGCATCGCCGCGCATCACCTTCTGGGCGATCGCATTCATGTCGATGGCGTGATACATGGCCTGGCGTACGCGCTTGTCGGCCAGCGGGTTCTTACCCTTCACATCGGAATACTTGAGTTCCGGGCTGCCCACATCGAGACCAAGGAAGATCGAACGGATTTCGTTGGTCTTCTTCACCTGCATGCCGGGCGAACGCTTGACGCGTTCCACGTCCTGCACCGGCACGTCGAGCACGAAGTCGAGCTGGCCCGAGATCAGCGCGGCGACGCGGGTCGCCGGCGTGGTCACCGGGGTATACACGATCTCATCGATGTTATGCGGATTGTCCTTCAGACCCCACCAGTTCGCGTTCCGCGCCATGACGGTGCGAACGTCCTGCTCGCGGGTCTTCAGCATGAAGGGGCCGGTGCCGTTCGCATTGCGCACGGCAAAGGTCTCTTCCTTGTCCTTGTAGTTCTGCGGATTGACCGAGTTGTTCTTCTCAGCCCAAGCCTTGGACAGAATGAAGATGTTGGCGATCTGGTTCGGCAGGATCGGATTGGCGCCGTTGGTTTCGACATGCACGGTATGCGCGTCGACCTTCTTCACATCCTTGACGCTGGCGATGTAGGTCTTGAAGTCGGAATTCGGATGCTGGGCACGCTTCACCGAGAAGACCACGTCATCGGCAGTGAAGTCGGAGCCATCATGGAACTTCACACCCTGGCGCAGCTTGAATTCCCAGGTGGTGTCGTTGACGGCCTTCCAGGACGTGGCGAGCGCCGGCACGAATTTCAGATCGGCGCTGTAGCCGACCAGACCTTCATAGGTCTGGAAGCTGCCCGTGCGGGTCAGACCTTCGTTCTGGCTGTGCGGATCCATGGTGAGATAATCGCCCTGGCTCGCCCAGCGCAGCACCTTGCCCTGCGCGAATGCCGGAGCAGCAACCAGCGGCAGAGCAAGCGTCAGCGCGCCGGCAAGCAGCGCGGCCTTGATACGGAATTTGGCCATAAAGCCTCCTGTTGTTTTTGTCCTCCCCGCGCGGCCAAAGCATTCCCCAGGCCGGACGGTCCCTGTGGCGCAGGCTGTCGCCTGCGCCGCATGGGCATCACTGTAATTTTATGGGGAATTTATGTCTACGGACTCGCGAGCGTTTCCGTAGCGCCAACCCTTATAACGCGAGCCGGGCTATATGCGACCGGGGATCAGTGCGCGTATTCGGGCACCTTACCGCCGGCCGAACCGTCGGTGCCGCCACCGCTGCCCTTGGCCGCCTTGTCGGCGGTAAACTCGAAGGCCAGCTTGTCGTCCTCCACCTTCACGAGGACGTGACCGCCCTTCACCAGCTGCCCGAACAGCAGTTCATCGGCCAGCGGCTTCTTGATGCTTTCCTGGATCACACGACCCAGCGGGCGTGCGCCATACAGCTTGTCGTAGCCGCGCTCGGCCAGCCAGGCACGCGCTTCATCCGTGAGGGCTATGGTGACATTGCGGTCGGCCAGCTGGCCTTCCAGCTGGGCAACGAACTTATCCACCACCCGGTTGATCACATCGGTCGACAGCGGCGCGAACGGGATCACCGCATCGAGCCGGTTACGGAATTCCGGCGTGAACAGGCGCTTGATCGCCTCTTCGTCCTCACCCTCCTTCATATCGCGACCGAAACCAATGGCCTGCTTCGACATTTCCGAAGCGCCGGCATTGGTGGTCATGATCACCACGACGTTGCGGAAATCGACATGCTTGCCGTTGTTGTCGGTGAGCTTGCCGTGGTCCATCACCTGCAGCAGGATATTGAACAGGTCGCCATGCGCCTTCTCGATTTCGTCGAGCAGCAGCACGCAATGCGGATGCTGGTCGATGGCATCGGTCAGCAGGCCGCCCTGGTCGAAGCCGACATAGCCCGGCGGCGCACCGATCAGACGACTGACGCTATGGCGCTCCATGTATTCCGACATGTCGAAACGGATCAGCTCCACCCCCATGATGGTGGCAAGCTGACGCGCCACTTCGGTCTTGCCGACGCCGGTGGGCCCTGAGAACAGGTAATTACCGATCGGCTTTTCCGGCTCGCGCAGACCGGCGCGGGCCAGCTTGATGGCACTGGACAGTGCTTCGATGGCCTTGTCCTGGCCATAGACCACGCGCTTCAGTTCGGCATCGAGATTGCGGAGCGATTCCTTGTCCTCGCGCGACACCGACTTGGGCGGAATACGGGCGATCTTGGCAACGATGGCCTCGACCTCCTTCACGCCGATGGTCTTGCGCCGCTTGCTTTCCGGCTTCATCAGCTCGGCAGCACCGACTTCGTCGATCACATCGATGGCTTTGTCGGGCAGCTTGCGGTCGTTGATGTACTTGGCCGCCAGTTCCACCGCCGCCTTGATGGCGTCCTCGGTGTAGCGCACACCATGATGCTGCTCGTAGTAACCCTTGATGCCCTTCAGGATCTTGATCGCATCGGCCGGCGTCGGCTCGTTGACATCGATCTTCTGGAAGCGGCGCAGTAGTGCGCGGTCTTTTTCGATGTAGGACCTGAACTCTTTGTAGGTCGTCGACCCGATGCAGCGCAGCGCACCCGAAGCCAATGCCGGCTTCAGAAGGTTCGAGGCATCCATAGCTCCGCCTGAGGTGGCGCCGGCACCGATCACGGTATGCATCTCGTCGATGAACAGGATCGAGCCCGGCTGGCCTTCCAGTTCCTGCATCACCTGCTTCAGGCGTTCCTCGAAGTCGCCACGATAGCGCGTGCCGGCCAGCAGGCTGCCCATGTCGAGTGCGTAGATGGTGGAGTCCTTGAGTATCTCCGGCACTTCGCCGCGCACGATGCGGCGCGCCAGACCTTCGGCAATGGCGGTCTTGCCCACGCCCGGATCGCCGACATAGAGCGGGTTGTTCTTGGTGCGGCGGCACAGGATCTGGATGGTGCGCTCGATCTCGGCCTCGCGGCCGATGAGGGCATCGATCTTGCCGGCCTTGGCTTTCTCGTTGAGGTTGACGCAGTAGGCGCTCAGCGCCTCCTTGTCCTTCTCCTTGCCGGCGTTGCGGTCGCTGCTGCGCTCGCGCTCGCGCTCACCGCGATCGGCACGCTCCGCACGCTGCTCCACATCGCTGTCGGAGCCGCGCACCGGCCGGCGATCACCGCGGCCCGGGGCCTTGGCCACGCCATGGCTGATATAGCTGACGGCATCCAGCCGGGTCATGTCCTGCTCCTGCAGGAAATGCACCGCATGACTTTCGCGCTCGGAGAAGATCGCCACCAGCACATTGGCGCCGGTCACTTCCTCGCGGCCAGACGACTGCACATGGAACAGGGCGCGCTGCACGGCGCGCTGGAAACTCAGCGTCGGCTTGGCATCCTGCGGAATGCTGACCACCAAGCCACGCAGTTCCTCGTCGATGAAAGTACCGACACGCTGGCGCAGCTTTTCCACGTCGACATTGCAGGCCCGCAAAACCGCGATGGCGTCCTGGTCTTCGGTCAGGGCGAAGAGCAGATGTTCGAGCGTGGCGAATTCGTGTTTCTTGGCACCGGCGAGCGACAGGGCACGATGCAGGGTTTGTTCAAGCGTGCGGGAGAAAGATGCCATTGCGTGTGAGCCTCCCTCAGTCGCGTTCCATCGTGCACTGCAGCGGATGCTGGTGCTGGCGCGCGAAATCAATCACCTGGGTAACTTTGGTCTCGGCAACTTCGTAGGTAAAGACGCCGCAGATGCCGACGCCTTTCTGATGCACATGGAGCATAATGCGGGTCGCATCCTCGCGCGCCTTGTTGAAAAAGCGCTCGAGCACATGCACGACGAACTCCATTGGGGTGTAGTCGTCGTTCAGCAGCAGCACCTTGTACATGGGCGGCTTTTGCGTCTTCGGCCGGGTCTTGGTGACCACGCCGACCTCGGTGCGCCCGCGCCCGTCACGTCCATCCCGTTCGCTCATGCCTCAGACCCAGCAAACTTGCGGCACCACCAGACCACTTGGGAAAACAATTGGTGCACGGAATGATGATATGGCTTCACCGGTTAAAAATACCAGTAGCCTCGGGACAAAAAAAGAGCCCGGTTTTGTGACCGGGCTCCATGAACATACTCTGCTGGGGAGAAATTGTGACGGCTGGCCGTCGCGGCAATCCTTCCCGATCAGACGATGCCGCTTAGGCGGCGATCGGCTTCACCATCTTCTCGACGGTGGCCTGAACCTGGGCATTGATCGGGGCGAAAGCGTCCTGCGCCACCTTGGTGGCCACTTCGCTCAGCTTGGTGGTGTGCGCGGTATAGGCTTCGAAGGCGCTCTTGGCATAGCCGTTCTGCAGTTCGATCAGTTCCTGCAGGGTCTTGGCGCCCATCATAGCCTTGGCGGCGGAAATCTGGTCTTCGACCTGGGTCTTGGTGAAGGCCATCACTTCCGCGTTGATGGTCTCGAGGCCCTTGGTGGCAACATTGCCAGCGGCCACATAGGCTTCGACCTGGTCCTTGCCGAGCTTCGCGGCGTCATCGACGCCCTTGGCAACCGCGTCGAAACGCTCCTTGCTCATCGAGATCGCCTTCTCCAGAGCTTCGGTGCTGGCGGAGATGGCCTTCTCGACCTGTTCCTTGGAAGCATAGATGACGGCTTCGAACGGGTTGGCGAGAGCTTCGGTTTCGGTGCCTTCGATCTTCTTCTTGGTAGCCATAGGTGCTGTCCTTGCTAGTCGGGGTTTGTAACGGGGCCTGACCCGCATGACGCGGTGACGGCAATAATGCTGCGCTGCAACAGCCCTATATTTAGGCGCTGCCTCTTCTCTCGTCAACAGAAAAATGGTGCGCTGCACAAAAAATCTTGTGCAGCGCAATGGAATCGGCAGGCATACCTGAAATTCAGCTTTTAATTGAACAGGATACCCTGACTGTAGACCAGCCCGTTCGCACCAACGATATAGCGGTGCGGAACCGCCCGCATGCCCTTCTCATTGCCAACGCTCAGCATGGTGCCATAAGGCGGCAGGGGCACCTCGTACGGCTCAATAGGCTTCTCGACCGTCTTATCGAAGGGGGCGACGGCACGCAGCAGCGGCACGGCCATGCGGTCGAAATCCTGCGATGGCCAGGCCCATGCATTGAAGTGGAATCTGCCCTCCCGGCACGCGCTGGCAGTCCAGTAGAAGGTATCGCCCCGCAGGAAGGATCCTTGCGGCGCCTTCGCCTCAAAACCGCTCGCGGTGATCGCGTCCTTCAACTGGGCAAACTCCGCGGGATTCAGGCGATAGAGCGCCTGCTCGCCGTTCCAGGGCCTGAGCGGATCGCTGATCAGGATGGTGTTCAGCAGACCCCGCCCCAGCACCCGCGCCTCCATCATGGCACCGCCATCCGGCAGAGCGGTGATGTCGTAGCTGCGTTGCTGGTCGTCCTGGCGCGCATTGTAAACCAGCCGGTATTTGGCCGGCTGGCCCCCACCAGCCTGAGCAGAAGAGGTGCAGGCACGCGCGAGGTCATCGCCCCCGACATACCGGTCCCAGGTCAGGGCCCGGCGCAGAGGATTATCCGTCGGCCCCTGGGAGGCACAGCCCGCCAGGCCCGCCGTCACGACAAGGGCAACCGCCAATACTTTGTTAAAGCTCTTGATCATAGTCTGGGTTTTCCTGCGTTTCCGGCCCAAGTATCCGGGTGAATCCATGCCGATTCAATCTGTTAGTAAACAATGCGCTGGACAAGGGGTAGGTCTGGTTAATATCCTTCTCCCGATTCGCGGCCTGGGGGGCACCCGGTCGTTACCCGCAGTCAGGGCTTCAGTCGCCCCAAGGGAAACCGAGGTAAGGCAAGTAATGATGCGAACCGATTTGGCCAAGGGGCGGATTCTGCCGGCCATTGTAACAATTTGTTTCACCGTCCTGGCGCTGGCTTTCACCGCCACCCCTGCTTTGGCTGGGCCCTATTCCGCCATCGTGGTCGATGCCGATACCGGCCGCGTGCTTCATGCCCAGGAGCCCGACGCCCTGCGGTATCCGGCGTCGCTGACCAAGATGATGACCCTGTACATGGCGTTCGACGCGCTGAAGGACGGCCGTCTGAAACTGGACCAGCGGCTGACCGTGTCACAGCATGCTGCCGCCCAGCCCTACGGCATCGCGCTGCGCGCCGGCCAGACTATCACCGTCCGCGACGCCATCCTGGCCAATATCACCAAGTCGGCGAATAACGCTGCTGCCGTCCTGGGCGAAGCCATCGGCGGCACTGAGAAGCAGTTCGCGGTGATGATGACCCGCCGCGCCCAGCAGCTCGGCATGCACAGCACCGTCTTCCAGAACGCATCAGGCCTGCCCAACACCAAGCAGAAGAGCACAGCCCGCGACATGGCGACGCTCGGCATCGCGCTGATCAAGAATCACAAGAACTATTACACCTACTTCTCGACCGCCGAATTCGAATGGCAAAATGCGACGATCCGCACTCACAATCACATGTTGGCGCGCTACGAAGGCGCCGACGGCATCAAGACCGGCTTCATCGCCGCCTCGGGCTTCAATCTGGTCGCCTCGGCCAAGCGCGATGGCCGACGCATTGTCGCGGTAGTCTATGGCGGTAGCAGCGCGCAGTCGCGCGACAACCGCATGATCCAGCTCCTCGATATCGGCTTCGAGAAGCTGGAGAACGGCGAAGATCGCAATGCGCCGCTGCTGATGGTCGACGCGCCGAAGCGCGACCAGGGCATCGGCCTGATCTCGACCGCCGAAGCCGCCGTGCCGGCGCCGACCGCCGCCCGCGCCAAGCAGATCAAGAAGGCGACCCAGGCCGCAGCGCCGCGCGACACAGCCGCCGCGCCGGCCGGAGAATGGGCCGTGCAACTCGGCGCCTTCAAGCAAGCCGTCTCTGCCGAAAAGGTGCTCGACCGCGCGAAGTCCAAGCTGCCGGAAGCCGAGCCGCTGGTGGATGCCATCGATGCCGGCAAGATGACGCTCTACCGCGCCCGCCTCACCGGCCTGACCCAGACCTCGGCCCGCCAGGCCTGCGAACAGCTTAAGCGTGAAAAAATGACCTGCTCGGTCATTTCGCCCGACGCCTGAGAACTTCGCTTTTTTCCAAGGCCGCGGCGATCCGGATTGCCGCGGCCTTTTTCATACCCGCGGTCGGGTTCTCCTCGGTTTCCGGAGCCCAATGTGCGCCCCGGCACAAGATAACGACCGCACCGCCTTTCCTCGCCGCCCATCGCTTTTTATGATCGCGCCATGGACCTGACCCATACGCGCCGCCGCCGCCTGAACCTGCTCTTCATATTCATCGGGCTCGGCATCCTGCTGGGGGCCGCCTATGGCACCGGCATCGCGATTGTGCTGGACGGCTTCATCGGTATCCATACCTTTATCCATGGCACGCTGCGTGGCGGCTTCACCGGACTGCTGGTCAGCGCCGCCATCGCCTCCTTCGAACTCTACATGGTGGAGGGCGCCAACGGACTGCGACGGCGCCCCTTCTGGCAGCTGCTGGCCATCAAGGAGGTTGTCTATATCGGCGCCATCCTCGGCGGCGACTGGATCGGCAGCACCCTGCTCGGCGCGCCCGGCGACCCGGGCTTCGGCTTCAACCGCCTGACCGCCGTCACCTTCTTCTTCTCGGTCGGCTTTGCCCTGCTGATCAACTTCGTCATGGAAATGTCGATGCTGCTCGGGCCCGGCGTGCTGGGCAACATGCTGCGTGGGCGCTATCACCAGCCGCGGCTGGAACGTCGGCTGATGGTCTTCTTTGACATGCGCGGGTCGACCGCCATCGCGGAGCAGATCGGCGACATGGCTTTCCACAGCCTGCTCAACCGCTTCTTCGTCGACCTGACCGAAGCTGTACTCGGCTGGGGCGGGGTCGTGCACAAATATGTCGGCGACGAAATGATTGTCACCTGGCCGCTGGACAGCGGCCGCAATCCGGCCGGTGCCTATACCGCCGTACGCGAGGCGCAGGAGCGGTTCGCCCAGCTGTCTGACCGCTATCGCCAGGATTTCGGCGTTGCGCCCGATTTCCGTGCCGTGTTGCATGCCGGTCCGGTGGTGGCCGGCGAAATGGGTGAAGTGAAACGCGAGATTGTCCTGCTGGGCGATACGGTCAATACCACGGCCAAGATCGAGGTGCTCGCCAAGTCGCTGCCCGGCCGCATGATCGCCTCCGCCGAGGCACTGGCCGCCGCCGCACTGCCTAACGGTATGACATCGCAAGACCTCGGCAGCTTCCCGCTGCCAGGCAAATCGACCCCCGTCGTCCTCTTCAGCATTACCTGACGCGCTGACAGGCGACGCTTCCTCTGCTAATCTGAGTCTCGCCCGAAGCCCTGATTTGTCGCCTGCGGTCTTTGTCGCCGGAGACATGGCATCCCGCCCCTTGGTTGCTTCTCCCTGCTCGCGCATCCGGGCCGGCAGAAGGGCTTAACCCAAGAGGATCAGGGCGATGCCCGCAACCAGTACCAGTATGATGTCCATGCCCGTCAGTATGGCTTTCGTAGCCTTCCGCGTTTTGTTGCCGTTTGCCTGCGGCTATTTCATGTCCTATCTGTTCCGCAGCGTGAATGCGGTGATCGCGCCGAACCTGCAGCGCGATCTCGGCATAGGGGCCGGCGACCTCGGCACCCTGACCGCGGCTTACTTCCTGACTTTCTCGCTGTTCCAGCTGCCGCTCGGCATCCTGCTCGACCGCTACGGACCGCGTCGCGTGCAGTCCTGCCTGTTACTCTCGGCGGCGCTAGGAGCCGTCGTCTTTGCCGTCGGCAGCAATCTCTCGCACCTCATCATCGGCCGTGCGCTGGTCGGCTTCGGTGTTGCCGGTGGCCTGATGTCGGCCATGAAGGCCATTGCGCTATGGCTGCCCAAGGAGCGCTGGGCGCTGGCCAATGGCGTATTCATGACGGCTGGCGGCCTGGGCGCACTCGCAGCAACCCTGCCGGTCGAACTGGCATTGGAACATTATCACTGGACCATGCTGTTCTGGGGGCTGGCCGCCATGACGGTGTTTGCCTCGGCCATGATCTATTTCGTGGTACCCGAACGCCCGGGCGCGGCAGTCGCCGCCGCAAGCCTCGGGCAGCAGTTGCGCGAATGCGGTCAGTTCCTCACCGACGGGCGTTTCTGGAAGATCGCGCCGGTCTCCATGATGGGTATGGCCAGCGGCATGTCGATCCAGGGCCTGTGGGCCGGGCCTTACTTACGCGATATCGGCGGACTGGATCGCGCCGCCGCGGCACAGGTGCTGTTCATCATGGCCGCTGCGCTCACCGCCGGCTTCACGCTAACCGGTATTGCCGCCGACCGGCTGCAGCGCCACGGCTTCCCGTTAAGTCGCACCATGGTCTGGAGCGTGCTGCTCTATGCAGTTGTTCTGGCTGTGCTCGCTACCGGCTGGACGCCCACCAACCCGCTGCTGTGGATTGCCTTCGGCATCATGAGCAACACCACGGCCCTGGCCTATCCGATCCTCAGCGGGCAGTTCGCGCCGGAACAGGCCGGGCGCATCAACACGCTGCTGAACGGCGTGGTCTTCGGCTTCACCTTCTTCGCGCAGGCCGGCATCGGCTGGCTGATCGCGCTCTGGCCGCGCAACGCCAATGGCGGCTATCCACTGGAGGCCTATCAGTCGACCTTCGGCCTGGCGATGGTACTGCTGCTGCTGGGGCTGGCCTGGTATCTGGTGCCACGCCGCAGCGCGACTTAAACAACCGGGGGGCGGCCCACCGAATAGTAACGGAAGCCGGCCTGCTTCATCTCGGCAGGCTTGTAGATATTGCGCAGATCGACCAGCACCGGCGCACGCAGCAGGGTTTTCAGCTTGACGAAGTCCAGCGCACGGAACTGGTTCCATTCGGTGATAATCACCAGGGCATCGGCACCGGTCGCGGCATCATAGCCGTCATTGCACCAGACGATATCCTTGAGCAGCTTCTTGGCCTCATGCATGCCTTCGGGATCAAAAGCGCGGATGGTCGCTCCCGCCGCCTGCAGCGCAGGCACGATCTCCAGGCTCGGGCTGTCGCGCATGTCGTCGGTCTCGGGCTTGAAGGTCAGGCCGAGGACAGCGATGGTCTTGCCCTTCACCGATCCGTCGCAGGCGGCAATCACTTTCTCCGCCATACGGCCCTTGCGCTTGTCGTTCACGTTGATGACGGTCTCGACAATGCTGAGGGGTGTCTGGAACTTGCGGCCGGTCGCCGCCAGGGCGTTGGTATCCTTCGGGAAGCAGGAACCGCCGTAACCTGGACCGGCATGCAGGAACTTGCCGCCGATACGGCCGTCCAGACCGATGCCGCGGGCCACATCCTGAACGTTAACGTTCACCTTCTCGCACAGATCCGCGACTTCGTTGATGAAGGTGATCTTGGTGGCCAGGAAGGCATTGCCGGCATATTTGATCAGCTCCGCCGTTTCCAGCGTTGTGAACAGGATCGGCGTCTCGTTGATATAAAGCGGACGATACAGCGCGCGCAGCAACTCACGCGCCCGGTCGCTGCCGGCGCCGCAGACCACGCGGTCAGGCCGCATGAAATCCTCGATCGCCGCGCCCTCGCGCAGGAATTCCGGATTGGAGGCGACCTCGAATTCGGCGTCAGGACGGGTTTCGCGGATGATGCGCTCGACCTCGCGGCCGGTACCGACCGGAACGGTAGATTTCGTTACGACCAGCGTGTAATGCGTCAGCGCTTCGGCAATTTCCCTGGCAGCCGCATAAACGTAGGAGAGATCGGCCTCACCGTCGCCGCGGCGCGACGGGGTCCCGACGCCGATGAACACCGCATCGGCGTTGGCGACCGCAGCCTTGATGTCCATGGTGAATGACAGCCGGCCAGCCTTGACGTTGCGGGCCACCAGGTCTTCCAGGCCCGGCTCGAAAATCGGAATCTCGCCGCGCAGCAGGCTGTTAATACGATCGGGGTTCTTGTCGACACAGATGACGCTGTGGCCGAATTCGGAGAAACAGGTTCCGGATACCAGGCCGACATAGCCGGTACCGATCATCGCGACGCGCATTCTCTACCCCCAGTTCCGCGATAAGCGGCCGTGTCGCCGTACTTAAAGCGTCTTGTAAACCTCGCGGACGATCTCGGCCGCGTCTTTGCCCATATCCTCGCGGGCGAGCGCAAAGGCGATGTTGGCATGCAGGAAACCGATCTTGTCGCCGCAGTCGTAGCGCGTACCGCTGAAGCGCAGGCCATGGAACGGCACCTCGCCGATCATGCGGGCCAGGGCATCGGTCAGCTGAATCTCGCCGCCTGCCCCGCGCTGCACCTTGTCGAGGTGATCGAAGACCGAGGGCTGCACAATATAACGGCCGATCACGGCGGTACGCGACGGCGCCTTGTCCGGGCTCGGCTTTTCCACCAGCCCCTTCACTTCGACCAGCCTGTCGCTATCTTTTCCTGGCGAAACGATGCCGTAGCGCTTGGTATGCTCATGCGGCACGTCCATCGCGGCGATCATGTTGCCGCCGACCCTGTTATAAGCCTCGACCATCTCGGCCAGACAACCTTTCTTCGACAGGATCAGGTCGTCGGCCAGCAGCACGGCGAAAGGCTCGTCGCCGACCAGCGACTTGGCGCAGCGCACGGCATGCCCCAGCCCCATCGGCTCCATCTGGCGGGTATAGGACACCGCACCGGCCTTGGGCATCCAGCTGTTGATCAGGTCGAGCAGCTCGGTCTTGCCGCGATCCTTCAGCGTGTCTTCCAGCTCGTAGGAGCGGTCGAAATGGTCCTCGATCGCCTGCTTGCCGCGACCGGTGACGAAAATGAATTCCTCGATGCCGGCGG